>Ga0209147_100011_pt1 | contig 702140 bp, 649 predicted proteins | sample AraplaCol_mLB_r2_FD_184278 | JGI IMG/M metagenome (GOLD analysis project Ga0209147, IMG submission 184278) | Arabidopsis root microbial communities from North Carolina, USA - plate scrape CL_Col_mLB_r2 (SPAdes) (version 2) | ecosystem: Host-associated > Plants > Roots > Endosphere | place: USA... | reverse complement strand
TAGTAATGCCACGTCGATCACTCCAATCTCCTACCTGATTGCTTAGGTAGGATTGTGTCTCAAACGTGGGTCAATTTTCGATGCAAAATTCCCAGCAAAGTGGGTCAGTTTTCGATGCAAATCTACAGCATAGGAGGAATCGCGGAGCTTCAATCGCGTTCCGGCCGATCAGGGCGTAATAGGAAGTGTGTTGCCTGGATAATGCAGCAATTGAGAGCTTGTTCAGCTCAGTTAAAACTGAGTGCCGCCACCTACAGTAACTCATTGGTGCAGGTACACTTTGGAAGGAGCTGTGTCACCACGTCTATTACTAAAACCTTGACCGAATCAAAACAAAAGTGGTTGCGGGAATGTGCATCGGAGGGCGGTGGTGGAGCTTGAAAACCATTTTATGCGTGGCGACTCATCTTGAAAATGGCACGAGCTGACGTGGCAATAGATGTAGAAGGAATGCGGTGACTACCTGTGAAGGTATGCTTGGGCTCTTGCTATCGATTTCAATTGAAATCTTCCAGCGACTCCTCTCATTCACCTTCAATGCGTGAAAGGGGAAATCATGCGCACCCGTCTTAGACCGAGCTCAGAGGTTTTACACCAACATAAAATTCCATCTAACAAAGCTAACCTTAGATGGACCTTTTATCATCTATCAGCAAGGCTTCTGGAACTATATCTAATACGCCGTCGAATATATTCTTAAACCACATGGCGTTCGGGCAAAAGCGTCCATTTTACACGCAGCCAGAAGTGCGCCGAAGATTCACGCGGACTTTATATGCGCGCGTCGGCGCAGGCCGCACGCAGCCTGATTCGCTTACTCGAAACCAAGTTCACCCTGCGAAAAATCCTCACGCTCAGGCGTGCCGTCATTCTTTGACAAGGCCCCTACGCGCACGCCCAGCAGCCGGATGCGCTGCTCCAGCGGGACCCGCCGCAGGCATTCGCCGGCGGCGCGCCGGATCGCCGCGGGATCGTTCACCGACGCCGGCAGCGTGACGTCGCGCGTCACCGTGGAGAAATCGGCATAGCGCAGCTTGATGCCGATGGTGCGTACGACATAACCCTTGCGGTGCAGGTCCTCCGACACGCGCGTACACAGCGCAGTGAAAATGCCCAAGAGCTTGTCGCGGTCATGGCGCGCATGCAGATCGTGCTCGAAGGTGGTTTCACGGCTGATCGATTTCGGCTCCGAACTGGTCGAGACCGGGCGCTCGTCGATGCCTTGCGCGACATTGCCGAGCCAGGCCGAATAACTGCGGCCGAAATGGTCCTGCAACACGCCGGCATCCGTACGCGCCAGGTCGCCGATGGTCAGGATGCCGAGCGCGGTCAGCTTTTCGGCCGCCTTCGGACCGATGCCGTTGATCTTGCGCGCCGGCAGCGGCCAGATGCGCGTCGGCACGTCGGCCATGGTCAGGATGGTCAGACCGTCGGGTTTCTCCAGGTCGGAGCAGATCTTGGCGAGCAGCTTGTTGGGGGCGACGCCGATCGAGCACGACAGCCCGGTGGCCTCGTTGACGGCGGTCTTGATGCGTGTGGCCAGGGCGCGTGTTTCTTCTTCGTGTTCGCTGAGATCGATGTAGATTTCATCGATGCCGCGGTCTTCCACCAGCGGTGCGATGCTCGCAACAGCCTTCTTGAACAGCCGCGAATAATGCCGGTACGAATCGAAATCCACCGGCAGCAGCACGGCGTCGGGCGCCAGCTGGGCCGCCTTCATCATCCCCATCGCGGAAAACACGCCAAGCGCGCGCGCCTCGTAGGTCGAGGTCGTGATGACGCCGCGTCCCACGTAATCGCGCAGGACGGAAAACTCGCGCGTGCCGTCGTCGCGCATGACCGGCTGATGCACCGAGCGGCCGCCGATGACCACGGCCCGGCCGCGCAATTCCGGATAGCGCAGCAATTCCACCGACGCATAGAACGCGTCCATGTCGAGGTGCGCAATGCGGCGGGCGTTGGCGTTCATGAAGAAGGGAAATGGAGAGCGCGTGCCGGCGGTACAGCCGCACGCGCGGCATCAGTAATGCGGCGGTCTTTCATTCTCGATGTTGCGCGGCTCGCTGACGCTGTTGGCGGCGTCCTTCACCTGCCGCGCCAGCGCGGTCAGCAGCTTTTCAAGCTCGTCGATCTTCTTTTGCTGCTCGTAGACGATCTTGTTGAGTGCATCGACGGTGTCTTCCTGATGCGTCAGTTTCAGTTCGATGTCGACCAGACGTTCTTCGTCGATCATGGTGTGTTCTCCTTTGTGGCCGCTGTCTCTGCCGCTGTGTCGCCCAACCAGCGCAAGGCGCCTTGCGCGGCCTTGCGGCCGCTGGCGAAGCAGGCCGTCAGCAGGTAGCCGCCGGTCGGCGCTTCCCAATCCAGCATCTCGCCAGCACAAAATACGCCGGGCAACCGGCGCAGCATCAGATGATGTTCTCCCGCGCCCTGCATCGCCTCGAATGGTACACCGCCGGCGCTGCTGATGGCTTCGTCAATCGGCCGCGCCGCGCGCAGCCGGACTGGCAATTCCTTGATCGCCTGCGCCAGCTTGTGCATGTCGTGGAAATCCTCCGCGCTGGTGCATTCGCGCAGCAGCGCAGCTTTTGCTCCCTTGAGTTTGAGGCGGCTTTGCAAATGGCTGGACATCGAGCGCGCGGCGCGCGGATGCTGCAGCTCGCTCAGCACGCGCGCCGGCAGCCAGTCGGGCAACAGATCGAGATACAGCGTGGCCGGCGCGGAGGGCATGATGGCGTCGCGCAACGGCGCCGACAGCGCGTAGATCAGGCCGCCTTCGATGCCGGTATCGGTGATGATGCATTCGCCCTGGCGGCGCAATGGCGTGCCATCCTTCAGCATGACGGTGGCGGCGACGGTCTTGAGCGGTTCGCCGGCGGCGCGGCTGCGGAAATGTTCGCTCCAGTCGACATCGAAGCCGCAGTTCGACGGCTGCAAGGGCGCCAGATCGACGCGGCGTTCAGCCAGCAGCGGCATCCATGCGCCGTCCGAGCCGAGGCGCCCCCAGCTGCCGCCGCCCAGTGCAAGAATGGTGGCCGATGCGGCCGTGAAAAATTCACCTTCGGGCGTGATGAAGCGCAGCTTGCCGTCGGCGTCCCAACCCTGCCAGCGATGCCGCATGTGGAAGCGCACGCCCGCTTCGCGCAGGCGATGCAGCCACGCGCGCAGCAGCGGGGCGGCTTTCATGTCGGTCGGGAAGACGCGTCCGGAGCTGCCGACAAAGGTCCCGATGCCCAGTCCGTGTATCCACGCCCGCAAATCGTCGGGCGTGAAATCCGTCAGCAATGCAGCCACCTCATTGCGGCGCGCGCCGTAGCGCGAGAGGAAATTGTGGAGATCTTCCGAATGGGTGATGTTCATGCCGCCCTTGCCGGCCAGCAAGAACTTGCGTCCGACCGAGGGCATGGCGTCGTAGAGATCGACCTGCACGCCGGCCAGCGCCAGCACTTCGGCCGCCATGAGGCCGGCCGGGCCGCCGCCGATCACGGCGACCGAAGCCACGTGGCCGGGATCAGTGGCGGGAGGGCGCACTGTATTTCTTTTCCAGTTTGGCCACCAGCATGGCCAGGCAAATCGTCATGCTGAAATACACCACCGAAATCGTGATGTACGGCTCCCAATAGCGGGAATAACTGCCGGCCACGGTACGCGCGGCGTACGCCAGCTCGGCCAGGCCGATGGTCGACACCAGCGATGAATCCTTGAGCAGCGTGATGGCCTCGTTGCCCAGCGGCGGCAGCATGCGGCGAAACGCCTGCGGCAGGATGATGTAGCGCATGCGCAGGCGATAACCCATGCCCAGACTCGATGCCGCATAGCTCTGGCCACGGTCGATGGACTGGATGCCGGCGCGGAAAATTTCGGAAATATAAGCCGCGGCATTCAGCGACAAGGCCACGATGCCGGACACGAACGCGCCGTAATCCTGCTTGATGGTGCGCGCCAGTTCACCCGAAATCAGCAGCCCGTTGTCCTGATGGATCAGCACCGGCATCACGGCAAAATGGATCAGCAGGATCTGCACGAACAGCGGCGTACCGCGGAAGAAGGCGACGTAGAAACCAGCGATCCATTTGGTAACGCGCAGGATGTATTTCCACACGCCGTGCTGCACGTCGGCCAGGCGCAGCATGCCCAGCAAGAGACCCATCACGGTACCCGCGACGATGCTGATCACGGCCACTTCCAGCGTCATGAAGAAGCCCTTGATGAACAGCGGCGCGTAGCCTTCGATGATGCTCCAGCGGAAATCCATGGCAGAAAATTGAATGGTGGACATGAAAAATGCGCAATCCGGCCGGATTACGCATTTGTCGGGATTATACCGTAGCGCCGCAGCCGGACTGTGCTTGCGGCGGCTGCATGGCAGCGCGCAGAGGTATTATTTTTTTGCGCCGAAGTACTGCGTGCTGATCTTGTCAAAGGTGCCGTCGGCCTTCAGGTCAGCCATGCCCTTGTTGACCTTGTTGAGCAGTTCGGTGTTGCCCTTGCGCACGGCGATGCCGTAATACTCCTTCGGAAAGCCGGCGTCCGATACGGTGCGCAGCTTGCTCGACGGGTTGTTGGTGATGTAGTTCTTGACCACGGCGTCATCGGCGACCACGGCGTCAACGCCGCCGGTTTCCAGCTCTTTCAATGCCAGCGGGGTGGAATCGAGGCGCTTGATGTTGGGATTGTTCTTGCCCAGCAACTGCTGCACGATTTCATCGCCCGAGGTGGCGCTTTGCACGCCGACCTTGAGGTTCTTGAGGTCATCGAACTTCTGCACCTTGGCATCGGCTGCAGGCACCGCGATCAGCTGGCTCGCTTCGAAGTACGGCTCGGAGAAATCGACGGTCTGCTTGCGCTCGTCGGTGATGGTGATGGCCGAGATCAGCAGATCGCGGTCGCCCTGCGCCAGGAAATTGAAGAAGCCCTCAAACGGCGTCGGCACGAACTTCACTTCGATGCCGATCTTTTGCGCCAGCGCCTTCATCACGTCGATGTCGAAGCCGACCACTTCCTTCTTTTCATTTTCCGCAGAGAACGGCGCATAAGCCGATTCCACGCCGACCAGATAGACCTTGGCGGCAGCGGCGGCGGGCGCTTGCGCCGGTTCGTCTTTCTTGCCGCAGGCGGACAGTGCGGCGACGGCGGCGACCAGCGCCAGGGCGGGAGCGAATTGCTTGAAGAACTTGTTCATGACCAACCTTGTAAAAATAGAAACGGCGATGAAAACAGCGAACGAAAACAGGGACCATCGATACCGCGCGGCGCATGCCCGTCCGGGGTTTCGGAAAGGGGAGGATTGTAAACGTTTACCGGCCGGTTCAACGCGATTCGCGGCGCAAAATCAGGTGCGGTCGCGTTTTTGGTGCGTAAATATTGGAAAATGTGCAACAAATCCGGCGAAGGCAGGATCAGTCGTTCGACGGTGTCGGCGTGCTGCGCGGTTGTTGCAGCAAGGCCTTCAGATTGGCCAGCCGGTTCTGCGGCGTGATCTTTTCTTCTTCCTTGGGCACGGCGTCGCCGACATCGAGGTTCATTTCCTTGATGAAGCGCGACGGATCGCAGGCGGTGAATTCGCGCGCGCGCTTGCGCCGCTTGCACCAGGTGATCTGCAGGCTGCGTTGGGCGCGCGTGATGCCGACGTACATCAGGCGGCGTTCTTCCTCAATGCGCGCGGCGATGGTCTCTGCCGGCGCATCGGGATCGCCCTTGTGCGGCAAAATTCCTTCTTCCACGCCGATCAGGAACACGTGCGGATATTCCAGCCCCTTGGACGCGTGCAAGGTCGACATGCGCACGGCGTCCTGTTCTTCGTCCTTGCCTTCGAGCATGGTCATGAGTGCAACCATCTGGGTCAGCTCCAGCAAGTTCTTTTCTTCGCCTTCGCCATCCTTGCCGCCGCAGCCGCGCTCCTTGAGCCAGGAGGTGAATTCCTGCACGTTCTGCCATTTGCTCTGCGCCTGGCGTTCGTCGAAGGCGTCGTAGCAATAGCCTTCGTAGTTGATCGCTTCCATCATGTCGTCGAGCACCTGCGCGGCGTTCTCGCCGCTGCCGGACGGACCCGGCCGGCTGGCGCGCGATTCGAGGTTGTTGATGAAGTCGCAGAACTGGCGCAGCGGCAGCAATTGCTTGTCGGGGAGCTTGTCTTCCAGCGCGCCCTTGTATACGGCTTCGAACAGCGAGCACTGCCATTGACCCGCGACCGTGCCGAGCACTTCCAGCGTGGCCTGACCGATGCCGCGGCGCGGCGTGGTGACGGCGCGGATGAATGCCGGATCGTCGTCCTGATTGGCGATCAGGCGCAGGTAGCTGATGATGTCCTTGATCTCGGCGCGGTCGAAATAACTCTGGCCGCCCGACATGACATAGGGAATGCGTTCGCGCCGCAGCGCCTTTTCGAAGATGCGCGCCTGGTGATTGCCGCGGTACAGGATCGCGTAATCGGAGAATTTTGCGCGGCGCTCGAAGCGATGCGCCGACAGCATGATGGCGACCTGTTCGGCTTCGGCCTCGTCGTCGTCCATCGCCATCACCTTGACCGGGTCGCCCAGTCCGTGTTCCGACCAGAGCGCTTTTTCAAACAGCTTGGGATTATTGGAAATCACCGAATTGGCGGCTTGCAGAATGCGCGTGCTGGAGCGGTAATTCTGCTCCAGCTTGATCAGATGCAGATTGGGAAAGTCGATCTGCAGCGTCTTCAGGTTCTCGATGGTGGCGCCGCGCCAGGCGTAGATCGCCTGGTCGTCGTCGCCCACGGCGGTGAACATCGGCTTCTTGCCGATGCCGCTGACCAGCAGCTTGACCAGTTCGTACTGGCAGGTGTTGGTGTCCTGGTATTCATCGACCAGCAGATAGCGCAGGCGGCGCTGCCAGCGATCGCGGACTTCTTCGTTGTTGCGGAACAGCTCGACCGGCAAGCGGATCAGGTCGTCGAAGTCGACCGCCTGATAAGCCGAGAGCGTGGCCACATAGCTGCGATAGATGCGTGCGGCCACCGCCTCTTCTTCATCGACCGCGTTCCTGAGCGCAAGCTCGGGGTCGATCAGGCCGTTCTTCCACAGCGACATCGCATTCTGAATGCGACGGATCAGTTGCTTGTCGGTCGTTACCGCCAGATCCTGCACCAGCGAGAAACAATCGTCGCTGTCCATGATCGAAAAGCGATCTTTCAGCCCGAGGTGCTTGGCTTCCTGGCGCAGGATCTTGACGCCCAGTGAATGGAAGGTTGATACAGTCAGGTGCTTGGCCTGCTTGGGTTCCTTGAGCAGCTTGGCGATGCGTTCCTGCATTTCCAGCGCGGCCTTGTTGGTGAAGGTCAGCGCCGCGATGTGACGCGACTCGTAGCCGCAGTTCTCGATCAGGTGGGCGATCTTCTGCGTGATGACGCGCGTCTTGCCCGAGCCGGCGCCTGCCAGTACCAGGCAAGGGCCGTTCATGTACAGAACGGCTTCGCTCTGTGGGGCGTTGAGACCAAATGCGGGGGCAGAAGACATGCAGGGATCGATCGGGACGGGAACAGGAATAACGCGCCATTGTAGCAGGGCGACCCTGTCCGGCCGGGCCTTCTGTGGGACAATAACGGCACAAGTAAACAGGTCCCGGCATGAAATTCAATCACTTGATTCAAATCAACGATCCGCTCAACCCGCTGATCGACAATCTGACCCGCGAACAGCTGTGGCGCGGCCTCGTCCTGCGCGCTGAAGCGCCGCAATTGTTCATGGAGCATCTCGACGAATGCGTGCTGTCCGACAAGACGGACGCGGCTGTCAGGCGCATGCTGCGCTACGGCGAATTGCGCATCCATGACGTCGTGACTTATGAAGCGCTGCAGCGCGTGCACTACCACGTGCCGGCGCAGGGCGACATCCCCACGTCCAGTCTGAGCATGACGATCGAAGAGCCCGAGGAAGAGGCGCTGTTCGTGCGTTTCGAATACGACGACGGCACGCCGGACGAAGAGGCCGGCACCGAAAAGGCTTTCTACGACCAGTTCCGTCGCTCGGCGTATGAAGAGGCGGACATCGACACCATCCGCATCATTCGGGAACTGATCGTCAAGGGATCAGTGCATTAGAAATGTCACGACGGCATTGACCGCCGCACCGCCCACCACCAGCCAGGCAAACAGCATTCCCCCCAGCAGCAGCGGACGCATGCCGGCGCGGCGCACCGATGACAGGTGCGTGGTCAGGCCCAGCGCGGCCATCGCCATCGCCAGCAGGAAGGTGTCGGCGTCGAGCAGGGCGCCGGTCGCGGCAGCCGGGATCGGCAGCAGCGAGTTCAGCGCCACCATGCCGATGAAGGCGAAGGCAAACCACGGCACGCCGGCCAGGCGCGAGGTATTGGCGCTCTTCCCGGTAGCGGCCACGGCCCGGTCGCGCCGTACATAAGCCGACAAGACCAGCAGGAACGGCGCCAGCATCATGACCCGCACCATCTTCGTGATCACGGCGGTGTTGGCGGTGTGATCGTCGATCGAGCGCGCTGCGGCCACCACTTGCGCCACTTCATGGACGGTCGAGCCGATATAGACGCCGAAGTCGGTGTGGGCCGGCAGAAAATTCAGGCCATGCAGCAGTGGATACAAGAAAATCGCCGCCGAGCCGAACACCACCACCGTCGACACCGCCACCGTCACCTGTTCGCTGCGCGCGCGCAGCACCGGCTCGGTCGCCATCACCGCCGCAGCGCCGCAGATCGAGCTGCCCGCGCCGATCAGCAGCACGGCGTTGCGATCCAGCCTGAACACTTTCACGCCAAGAAAATAAGCAATTGCGAACGTCGACATCAGCATGCAGGCGTCAATCACCACGCCGCTCATGCCGACTTGTGCAATGTCCTGGAAGGTCAGGCGCAGGCCGTATAGCACGATGCCCAGGCGCAGCAGATTTTGTTTGGAGAAGGCGACGCCGCCGGCGCAGCCGGCCGCCATACGCGGATAAACGGTGTTCCCGACCAGCATGCCAAGCACAATGGCGACCGTCAGCGCGCTGAAACCATGCGCCTGCAACCATGCATTGCGGCCCGCTTCAATCGAGGCCAGCGCCAGTGCGGCGCTCAGCAGCAGCCCGGGGATGACGCGAGTCAATGGCACCGGCGGGGTTGAGCGGGTGGCGACGGTGAGCGGCGAGGTATTCATGACAAGCCTGACATTGAAGAATGAGCAATGAAGGCACTTTAATCCTCTGCTATTTAAAAGAAAAACGCGTTATTTTGTTAATATCTACCTTAATAACAGGTAAATAGTGACCAGTCAGAGACCCAGTATGAAAATTACCTTGCGGCAATTGCAAATCTTCCTGGCCGTGGCGCAAGCCGGCAGCACGACTGCGGCCGCCGATCTCGTGGCGCTGTCGCAGTCGGCCGCCAGCGCCGCGCTCAATGAACTCGAGAACACGCTCGCCGTGCAACTCTTCGATCGCGTCGGCAAGCGCCTCATGCTCAACGACAACGGCCGCCTCCTATTGCCGCAGGCGCAGCATCTGCTCGACGCCGCCAACACCATCGAACAGCAATTCCTGACGCCCGACCAGGCTGGCGCCGAATTGCGCGTCGGCGCCAGCACCACCATCGGCAGTTACATGCTGCCGCAAATGGTGGCCGCGTACCGGCGCGACCATCCGCAGCTGCGCGTGCGCGCGCTGGTGGCCAACACCGCCGACATCGTCGACGCCGTCAGCAATTTCGAGGTCGATGCCGCGCTGATCGAGGGACCGTGCCATGCCAGCGACGTCGACGTCGAGCCGTGGATGACGGATGAACTGATCGTGGTTGCTTCGCCCCGGCATGCGCTGGCGGCGCAGGGCAGGCGACTGACACTGAAGATGTTGAGCGAGGCAGACTGGCTGTTGCGTGAAGCCGGGTCCGGCACGCGCGAAGCGGTCGAACATGCTCTGCTGCCTTACCTGCATCACTTGCCGTCGGCCTGCGAGTTCGGCAATTCGGAAGCGATCAAGCGCGCCACCGCCGAAGGCATGGGCATCAGCTGCCTGTCGCGCGCGGTGGTTGCGGACTTGCTGGAGTCGGGACGGCTGATCGAATTGACGACGCCGTTGCCGCCCTTGCGCCGTCATTTCTACATGGTGCGCAACAGGTATCGCGTGTTGTCGGTGCGGCTGGCGGCGCTGCTGGATTTTTGCCGCGACTGGGCGGTGCGTCACGAGCAGCACCCGGGCTGAAAACTCAGGCGCGCGTCGCTGCGGGAAAGCGCACTTTCACCAGCAAGCCGGCATCGTTGGCGCCATCGGCCAGGATGATCTCGGCGCCATGCGCCGACGCGATGTCGCGCACAATCGACATGCCCAGGCCTGCGCCATGCGGGTTGACGAGCTGTGCTGACGGTGCGCGGTAGAACGGCGCGAACACGCGCTCGCGATCGGAGGCCGGGATTCCCGCGCCGGTGTCTTCCACTTCCAGCACTGCGTGCGAATCTGCGGCGATTTTCTGGTATCCCACACGCACCGCGATACGGCCGTCGGCCGGCGTGTAGCGGATCGCGTTATCGAGCAGGTTGACCACCAGTTCACGCAGCAGCAACGGACTGCCATCGATCAGGACATCGCCGGCGGCATCGAAGGAAAGATCGATGCGCTTGGCCACGGCGTTCTGTGCGAGTTCGAGCGCCACCTGGCGTGCGGCGTCGGTGAGCGAAACCGGACCGATACCGCCTTCGACCGCGCCATGTTCAGCACGCGCCAACGTCAGCAGGCGATTGGCCAGGTGCACGGTGGAGTCGGTGGTGCCGGCAATGCTTTCGACCAGCTCACGCAAAGCCCGCGGATCGCCGGGCGTGCGGTCGAATTCGCGCAACGCCAGTTCGGCCTGCGTCTTCAACACCGTCAGCGGCGTGCGCAACTGATGCGAGGCGTCGGCGATGAAACGGCGCTGTCCGGTGATCAGCGTCTGCAGGCGTTCCATGTAGCCGTTCATGGCCAGCACCAGTGGGCGCACTTCCTTGTGCACGCGTGCCGGGTCAAAATCAGACAAGTCGGTCGGCGCGCGGGATTCGACCTCGCTGCGCAACTGCATCAGCGGCCGCAGCACGAAGCGCACCGCAAACCATACCAGCAAGGCGGCCACCGTCACCAATACGCCTTGCCGCCACATGGTGTCGAACAGGATCTTGCGCGTCATGCCGCGGCGCGCGTCCATGGTTTCACCGACCTGGATCAGCGCGATGCCGCGCATCGTATCGTCGTAGACCGGCTGGTAGAGCGCGGCGATGCGCACCGGCTGGCCGTGATATTCGGCCTGGTAAAAACGCACCAGCGCCGGATAGGCTTCGGAACGCTTGACGTTGGCCGGCAACGGCGGCAAGTCGTCATAGCCGGACACGAACTCGCCCTTGACGCCGGTCACCTTGTAATAGATGCGGCCCAGCGTGTCGGTCTCGAAACTGTCGAGCGCCACGTAGGGCACGTCGGCCACGACCTGGCCGTTGACGACGGATACGCGCTCGGCCAGCGCGCGCGTCGATGCGAGCAGCGAACGATCGTAGGCGATGTCGGCCACTTCCAGTGCGTTGTAATACACCGAGACCGCGTCGAGAGCGACCAGGATCAGCAGCGGCACCAGTAGCCAGCGCATCAGCTGGCTGCGCAGGCTGCCGAGGCTACCCGGTCCCGCGGCGGCGTTGCGTATCATCCGGCCGCTTGCAGCAGGTAACCGAGGCCGCGCAAGGTGGTGATGGATACTCGGCCTTCATCGACGGCGTCGAGTTTCTTGCGCACGCGATGGATATAGATTTCGATGGCGTCGACGTTGGCGTTGTCGTCCAGCGAGAACACTTCCTGGAACAGTTTCTCCTTGGCGACGGTGCGGCCGGCGCGCGTGATCAGCGTCTCCAGCACGGCGTGTTCACGCGGTGTCAGCGCCAGCATCGCGCCGCCATAGGTGAACATGCGCGACACCGTGTCGAAGCTCAATGCGCCGCACTGGATAGTGACCGCTTCATTTCCTTGAGCGCGTCGCAGCAGCGCCTTCACACGCGCTTCCAGTTCCACCAGCTCGAAGGGTTTGGCGAGGTAGTCGTCGGCGCCGAGATTGAGGCCGTTGACGCGGTCGTTGAGCCCGCCGCGCGCGGTCAGGATCAGCACCGGCGTGCGGCTGCCGCGTGCGCGCAGGCGCTTCAGCACATCGAGGCCATCCATCTTCGGCAGCGTCAGGTCGAGGATGACCAGCGCGTACTCCTGCGTCAGCAGCAGGCTGTCGGCGTCATCGCCGTTGTTGGCGCATTCGACGGTCAGGTGCGCATCCTGCAGCGCCTTGGAAATCCAGCGGGAAAGTTCGACATGATCTTCAACCAATAGAATGCGCATGATGCAGATACCGAATGAGAAGCGAAATGACGGAAACACATGAAATCGCAGTGCAGTGCAACAAGGAGACCCGCATGAAAAAAATCAGCCCGGCCGGCGCTGCGATGCAACGGATAGTTGCGGATGCTAACAGAAGCGCGGCCTTTGCAATAGCGGCTTTGCAGCCGGTGGTGCAAAGCTTTAACAACACTGAAAGCCGAATGAAAGTTTGGCCGCGTAGCATCCGCCCACATAGTCAAATCAAAAATAATAATAACCAGACATCGGAGACACGGCATGAGCCATCGCACTTGTTTGCGCACTTATTTTTGTACTTGTTTTCGTGCTGCCGGCAAAAGTACTTTCCCGTATTCGCTGCACCGCGTGGCTGCCATTTCGCACGACGTCTGACGGCTGTCATGAACTCGTTCATCCGGCGTCATCTGTTGACGGCGTGCGCCTTGTTCATCGGCGCTGCCGGACTGCATGCGCCGGCGGCGCAGGCGGCGCGTGCGGTGGAATGCATCGTGCCGGCCAAGCCCGGCGGCGGAATGGACGGCGCTTGCAGGATGATCCGCAAAGCCTTGCCGCTGGCCACAGAGGACGCGCCGGTCAAGATCAGTTACCTGCCCGGCGGCATCGGTGCGGTGGCATGGAGTTCGGTGGTGTCGCAGCGCCGCGGCGGCGCCGACACGTTGGTGACGTTTTCGGGCGGTTCGCTGCTCAACCTGGCGCAAGGAAAGTATGGCAAGGCCGCCGTATCCGACGTGCGCTGGCTGGCCGGCGTCGGCGTCGACTACGGCATGATCGCCGTGCGCAGCGACGCACCATACAAGAACCTGCGCGAGCTGATCGACGCCATGCGCAGCGAGCCGGGCAAGATCACTGTTGGCGTCAGCGGTACGGTCGGCAGCCAGGACTGGCTCAAGGTGGCGATGATCGCGCGCCGCGCCGGCGTCGATCCGCGCAACTTCCGCTTCGTCGCGCTGGAAGGCGGCGGCGATTCATTCACCGCCCTGCAGGCGAATCACGTGCAGGTGATTTCAGGCGACGCTTCGGAAGCGGCTTCGTCTGCCAAGGATGGGAAATTTCGCGTGCTGGCGGTGTTGTCCGAGCAACGCCTGCCGGGTGTGCTGGCAGAGGTACCGACCGCGCGCGAGCAAGGTTTCGATGTGGTGTGGCCGATCATTCGCGGCTTCTACATGAGCGCCCATGTCAGCGACGCCGACTATCAGCGCTGGGTGGCGGTGTTCGACCGCACCATGGCGACCGACGAATTCAAGCGCCAGCGCGCGACCGCCGGACTCTATCCATTCGCCATGACCGGCGCGCCGCTGACCGACTACGTCCGCAAGGTGGTTGAGCAATATCGCAAGCAATCGCAGGAACTGGGGTTGGTCAGATGACCGCTCCGTCTTGCTTCTGAATAACTGAAGAGGAGATTTCGCATGTTCGTAAAACGCCGCATCACGATCGCACTGGCGCTGGCCGGTTTGTCCTTAAGCGCATTGGCGCAGAGTCCGTCTGGCTATTCGGCTGATTACGCCAAGGTAGTCGAGGCGGCGAAGAAGGAGGGCAAGGTCGTGGTCTACAGCACCACTGATTCCAAGGCGGCCGAAGCGCTGATCCGGGATTTCAGCGCGCTGTATCCGGCCGTGAAGGTGGAGTACAACGACATGAATTCCACTGAGGTCTATAACCGCTTCATCTCCGAAGCCGCCGCCGGCGGCGCGACCGCCGACGTGATGTGGTCGTCGTCGATGGACCTGCAGATGAAGCTGGCGTCGGAAGGTTACGGCCTGGCCTACAAGTCGCCGGAAGCCGCTGCCGTCCCGGCCTGGGCCAACTGGAAGGACACCGCCTACGGCACCACCTTCGAGCCCACTGCCATCGTCTACAACAAGCGTCTGGTGCCGGAGGCCGAAGTGCCGGCCACGCACGCCGACTTCACCAGGCTGCTGACCACCAAACTCGACAAATACAAGAACAAGGTCACCACCTACGACATCGAAAAATCCGGCGTCGGTTTCAGCCTGATTACGCATGACCTGAAGCTCAATCCGCAATTCTGGGACTTCGCCAAAGCGCTCGGCGGCGTGGCGGTGCGCGTGCAGTCCTCCACCGGTACCATGCTCGAACGCATCTCGTCGGGCGAAAACCTGATCGGCTACAACATCCTGGGTCCCTATGCATTGACCCGGGCCAAGAAGGACCCGTCGATCGGCATCTCCTTCACCAAGGACTACAACCTGGTGCTGTCGCGCGTGATCTTCATCAACAAGTCGGCCAAGAACATCAACGCCGGCAAGCTGTGGCTGGACTACATTCTGTCCAAGCGCGGCCAGACCATCATCGCCAATGACGCACAACTGTTCGCGATCCGCGGCGACGTCGTCGGCTCGACCACCTCGGCTGAACTGACGAAACAACTCGGCGCCGCCCTGAAGCCGATGCCGGTCAACACCGACTTGCTGGAATACCTGGACCAGACCAAGCGCCTGGCCTTCCTCAAGCAATGGAAGGACGCGGCCGGCAAGAAGTAAACGCCGGCAGCGACAGGTCCTGATCAACCCGGCGTGCAGCCGGGCGGCCTTTCAGCAACATTTCTCACGTAATACCCGTCATGGGCGGCGCAACTGTTGCGCCTCCCAGGCCCCCGGCTTGTCTGAATTTTCGAGATGCCGGGGGACACGGGCGGCTTCATCACCAGAAACGGCAGGTTCCCATGCAAACACTTTCTTCCACTCCCGGCGCCTTGCCGATACGGCGCGCCCGGTTCCGCCTGAACTGGCCACGCGGCGTCGTGGTCGCGCTGGCGTCGCTGGCCATCTTCGTGCCGCTGCTGCTGATTTTTTACCAAAGCTTCTTGTCGGCGCCGTTCTTCGCGCCGGTCAAGACGCTGACGCTGGATTCGTATCGTTTCATCTTTGACGACCCGGATTTTCGCCAGGCCTTCGTCAATGGCTTCTATCTCGCCTCCGGGCTGGCGCTGATCGCCGTGCCGCTGGGCGGCATGCTGGCCTTCCTGATGGTACGCACCGATCTGCCGGGACGCGCCTGGATTGCGCCGATGCTGCTGGTGCCGATCTTCGTCTCGCCGATGGTGATCGCCTTCGGCTACGTGGTGTCAATGGGGCCGGTCGGGTTCTATACGGTGTGGGTGCGCAACCTGCTGTCGGTGGTCGGTTTTGAAGGCGACCCGTGGAATGTGTATTCCTTCCCGGCCATCGTCGTCATCGCCGGCCTGACGCACGTGCCGCACGTTTACCTGTACGCGTCGGCGGCGCTGAAGAGTCTCGGTTCGGATGTCGAGGAGGCCGCGCGTGTCGCCGGCGCATCGCCGCTGCAAGTCGCGCTCAACGTGTCGCTGCCGATGATCATGCCGGCGCTGGCGTATTCGGGCGTACTGGTGTTCTTCCTCGGGTTCGAAGTGTTCGGCCTGGTGCTGGTGCTCGGCGATCCGGAAGGCCACCTGGTGCTGGCAACCTATCTCTACAAGCTGACCAACAAGCTCGGCACGCCCTCGTATCACCTGATGGCGGCGGTTGCGGTCTGCCTGGTGGCGGTGACGATGCCGCTGGTGATGTTGCAGCGGTGGCTGCTGAAGTCTGCCAACAAGTACGTTTCGATCAAGGGCAAGGGTGCGCGCCAGAAAGCGCTGCCGCTCGGCAAGTGGCGCTGGATCGCGTTCACGCTGATCGCTTTCTGGCTGCTGTTCACCGTGGTCGTGCCGCTGTCGGGCATCGCCTTGCGCACCTTTGTGTCGCACTGGGGCGACGGCGTCAGGTTGATGGAAGTGCTCACGCTGCAAAACTTCCGCGACGTCTGGAGCCAGCCTTCGCTGGTGCGCGGCATCGTCAACACGGTGTTGATCGGTGTCATCGGCGGCGCGTTCGCAGTGGTGTGCTACAGCGCGATTGCGCTGGCGATGCATCGCAAGAACGACGGCGTCACGCGCTTCCTCGACTACAGCGTGCTGGTGCCGCGTGCGGTGCCGGGCTTGCTGGCCGGCCTGTCCTTCCTGTGGGTATTCCTGTTCGTACCGTCGTTGCTGGATAACTTCCTCAAAGGCTTCGATAACGACGTCGCACGCTGGCTGGTCGACAGTTTCATCCCGCAGTTGCGATCGCTGCGCTCAACCATCTTCTCGGTATGGCTGGCGTATTCGGTGGTGTGGATGGCCTACGGCCTGCGCCTGATCACGACGGCCTTGCTCCAGGTCGGTCCTGAACTGGAAGAGGCGGCGCGCGCGGTCGGCGCGCAACGTGGCCAGGTCACGCGCGACGTCACGCTGCCGCTGGTGAAGTACGGTCTGCTGGGCGCATGGCTGATGGTGTTCCTGATCTTCGAGCGCGAGTACTCGACCGGCGTCTACCTGCTGTCGCCGGGCACCGAAGTGATCGGTTCGATGATCGTTTCGATGTGGGCGGCAGGCGCGGTGGAGCTGGTGGCGGCGCTGTCCTTCATCAACATCACGCTGGTGGCCATCGGCCTCGGCATCGCCCTGCGCTTCGGCATCAAGCTGCACGACTAACTCATCGGCTCCGTCATTCACTACACGAGGCCGCGGCAAGAGCGTCGCGGCCGGCAATCAAAGGAATCATCATGTCAGAACTCACCGTCAACGACCTCCACCTCGACTACGGCAGCGGCGCCGGCGCCAATCCGATTCTCAAGGGCGTCTCCATGCAATTGCAGCGCGGCGAAGTGGTTGCCTTGCTGGGCCCTTCGGGCAGCGGCAAGACCACGCTGCTGCGCGCCGTCGCCGGGCTGGAGTCGCCCAAGGCCGGCACCATCGATATCGCCGAGCGCCGGGTGTTCGACGGCGCGCGCAATTATGAAATGCCGGCCGAGGAACGCAACCTCGGACTGGTGTTCCAGTCGTACGCGCTGTGGCCGCACAAGACCGTGTTCGACAACGTCGCCTACGGTCTCAAGCTGCGCAGGATGGGCGGCACGGAGATTGCAGAACGCGTCAAGACCGTGCTGTCGCAACTCGGCCTCGGCCATCTCGGCGAACGTTTCCCGCACCAGCTCTCCGGCGGCCAGCAGCAGCGCGTCGCGATTGCGCGTGCGCTGGTCTACAACCCGCAGGTCATTCTGCTTGACGAGCCGCTGTCCAATCTCGACGCCAAGCTGCGCGAAGAAGCGCGCGCTTTCCTGCGCGAACTGATCGTGCGGCTCGGTTTGTCGGCGTTGATGGTCACCCACGATCAGGGCGAGGCGATGGCGATTTCGGATCGCATCCTGCTGCTCAACAACGGCAAGATCGAACAGCAGGGTACGCCGCAGAGCATGTACCAGACGCCCGACACCTTGTTCACGGCGGAGTTCATGGGCAGCAACAATCGTCTCAAGGGCAAGGTGCTGCAGCGCGACGGCCAGCGCGTCACCTTGCAGGTCGAAGGCGGCACCGTGGTCGCCAGCGCACGCGGCGGCAATACCGGCAACGAGGCCATCGGCATCATCCGCCTCGAACAAGTCCGCATCGCCGACCACCAGACCGACAACGCCATTCGCCTGCCGCTTTCCACGTGCATGTACCTGGGAGATCGGTGGGAGTGCCTGTTCAAAGCCACGAGCGCGGACAGCACGACAGTCGGCTTGCGCGCCTACGCGCCGCACAAGCTGGAGCAGGGCGAGTACTGGCTCACATTGCCGGAACAGGCGCTGTGGGCCTTCTGAGAACCTGCTCATGATCTTACTGCGAGGCCATGACCCGGCGTCGGGCGGTGCTCGGAATCTTCATGTGCTCAAGCACATTCCGGTTCCTGCGCTCCGGCCGCCACCGGCTGATGGCCTCTCGCTACAGATCGTGAGCAGGTTCAGAGCAACGCGACAACCATAAAAACGATTTTTACCAAGGAGAAACCAGAGTGCAAAAGAAATTACTGGCAGCAGCCATCCTGACGGCCGTGAGCGGTGCGGCAGCGGCGCAAAGCAACGTCACCGTGTACGGCCTGATCGACACCGGCGTGGAATACATCAACAACGCCAGCGCCACCGGCGGCAGCGTCACGCGCATGAGTTCCGGCGCGATGAACACGTCGCGCATCGGCTTTCGCGGTACCGAGGATCTGGGCGGCGGACTGAAAGCGATCTTCCAGCTGGAGAACGGATTCAAGCTTGATACCGGCGGCTTCGACGGCGACGCCGGGCAGCTGTTCAACCGCCAGTCCAATGTCGGCCTGGAAGGCGGCTTCGGTCGTATCGTCGCCGGCCGCTCGTTCAGCACCACGTACGACTTCATCCTGCCGTTCGATCCGATGGGCTATTCGGCGCAATATTCGTGGGTGACATCGGCCGGGGCGACCGGCGGTCGCAAGGATGGCATGCCGACCGGCGTGTCCAACCTGATCAAGTACCAGGGTGATTTCGGCGGCGTCAAGCTGGGTGCAATGTACGGCTTCGGCGAAGTGGCCGGCAGCGTCAATGACAGCTCCAAGTACGGCGTCGGTGTGGCTTACGGCACCGGCCCATTCTCGCTGGCGACCACGTATGACCGCGTCAACGGTACCGCCGCAGTGCCGGGAGGCTCCTTCGACAAGACCACCACGGTGCATCTGGCCGGCGGCTATCAGGTCATGGAATCGCTGAAGTTCAGCCTCGGCTATCGCTATTACAAGAAGAGCCTGGCATCCGGAGCGACCGACCTGCGCAGCGATTTCTACTGGGGTGGCGCAACGTACAAATTCACCCCGGCGTTGAGCCTGATCGGCACCATCTATTATCAGAACCAGAAGAACCTGGTCACTGATGCGGATCCGATCATGTATTCGCTGCGTCTGAAATACGCCTTGTCCAAGCGCACCGATCTGTACGCCAGCGGCGCGTACGCCAAGGCGAAGAACAACCAGCTGGTGGGCCTGTCGCGTGATGACGCCGGTTTCGGCAACAGCCAGGTTGGCGTCACCCTGGGCATGCAGCACAGGTTCTGACAATTCCCCAGCACGTTCCCGCCGGAGTCCTCTGGCGGGACGTCGTGACCTCGGCGCACATTTTCAGCCTTCAGTCTTCCGTTTCGATTTCTTCGAATACGCCTGCACCACGATTCTTGATCACCCTGTCCCAGGGAAATACGCGCCCGTTCATCGCGACGTACACCCCGTGCGGCAGTAGTTGCGCCACGCCACAGGCGAAGCCGAAATTGAACTGCGCATCCGAGCCGCGGATGGCGTAGGGAATCATGGCCCCGGTCAGCACAATGGTCCTGGCCAGTTGCGCCGCGCCGAGCACGCGCGCGGTGTCCTGCATGGTGTCGGTGCCGTGAATGACGACGATGGCGTTTTCTTCCGCACGATCGCAGGAGGCGAGCACGCGGCGACGATCGATATCCTGCATGTCGAGCGAGTCGAGCAGCGGCAATTCTTCCAGCGTGGCGGGGACGGTCAGGCGTGCGCGCGCGATGACCTCGGGCAGGTGGCTGCCGGCGAAAACGAGTTGGCCGGCAATTTCGTCATAATGCTTGTCGAAGGTGCCGCCGGTGGCGATGATGCGTAAAGTCATGATCGTGGAAAATCCGGAAAAAGTCCCAGCCATCATACCCCACATCGCGCTACCGGCGGCCCGTGCAAATCAACTCCCGATTACGCCGCCAGCAGCTCGACTGCACGCTTGCCGTCGGCAGCCGCCCCCGGCGCTGCGGTCTCTGCAACGGCTTCTGCAAGCTCGGGCGGCAGAGCAATCTGGCCGTCAATCAGCAGCGCGAACAAACGCCCGACATCGATTGCCTGGATCAGCAGCTGGCCGTTGTTGGCCTTGATCACCTGGGTCACCAGCATCGACGCGCCCTGCATCGCGAAAGGCGTGTGCATGATCTGCGCCGGATTGAATTGCGGCACGGCGTGCAACTCATCGACCAGCAGGCCGATGGTGTGTTCGCCTTCGCGCACGATCATCACCTGGCTGCTGCCGCTGACCGCAGAACGGGTGCCGCGCATCATCTGGCCGAGATCGAACACCCAGACGAATTCCTTGCGCCTGCCTTCGCCGTCGCCATCGTCGCGCCGCAGGTTGAGTACGCCGATCTGTTCCGCACGCGTGCCCATCGAGGTCGGCAACACTTCGCTGAACGGTACGGCTTCCACCACATGGGCGGCGGAGATGGCGAACAGGTTGTGGTCGCTGAAGAAGGTGGCGTATTCATTGCCGTCGGTGATGGTGGGGTCGGTCTCCAGCAGATATTGGCGACCGTCGGTTTGCGAGCCCGCTCCTTGCACCGCACCGAAGGATTCGAATACCACTGCGATGACGTCTTCCTGGTAACCGTCGCTGACCTTGAATTCGCGATAGCCGTTCGACGCCGAGCAGGCCACGATGGCGTATTCGCCGTCATGTACGGTGACCTGTGAGGCACGGCTGCCGTTGGGAATGGTCAGCAGCGCCGGATCGATGTCGAGCGTCTCGCCGACGGCGCGTGCGCTGTCGGTGGTTGAGATGATGCGCGCGTTGCGATCGATGTAGAACGCCTTCATGTTCTTCTTGGCGGTGATGCCGCTGGCGAGCATGTTGGAAAACTCCGGCGTCGAGTCGAACACGATGCCGATGCCGCCGACCACCACGGCCTCGTTCTCGAGGTCGCGGACTGCTGCGTGATAAATGTACGTGTCCTTGCCGTCGTACAGCGCGCTCGGCGTGAAGGAGCTGACGTAGTACTGTTGCTGCGTGCGCAGCGATAGCACCTGGCGCAGGCTGTCGTCGTCGATGTTGCCGCCGACGATGTCGGCAGCGTGCTCGCCGGTGCTGGCGACGATGCGGCCGTGGCGGTCGTAGACGAAGATGCGCGTGTAGACGGTATACAAGCCATTGATGTACGCCAGGATATTGCTCATCTTGTCGACCGTGGCCTGGTCTTGCGCCGGTTGCGCCAGCGCGCTGCGCAATTCCGGTGTGAGCGCCCACCAGCGGCAATCATCGGAGCGCTCGTAGAGATTGCGGTCGAGCAGGTCGACCAGCAGGCTGGTGGTGAATTCGGCGTCGCGCATTCCAGATACCAGCACGGTCTGGTAGAGATCGTGGATCGATTGCGCGAACAACTCATTGCTGCGGTTGCCGGTCTCGCTGATCTGATCGAGGATGGTCTTGAGCTTGAGCATTTCGCCGCGCTGCCCGGCGGTCATGACCTGGCCGTTCCAGACGATGCGCTGAATGGTCTTGGCGGCGGTCATGATGTCGTACAGCGGCGGGCAGAACGAATGCGCATGCGACAGCAGGCCTTCGGCGATTTCCGGCGACAGCTTGGTGAGCACGTCGCTGATGACGCCGCTGAAGGCGACCTCGACCGGAATCATCACCTGGCCTTGCCAGCCAATCGGACCCGGATAGCCTTGATAGCCGTCGGAGGATACGGTGCGCACCAGGTATTCGCGGCCGCAGAACAGCATCAGCGCGGCGTTGCCGTCGCGATTGACCGGCACTTCGGTGCCGACCGGGATCCACAACTTGTCGGCGCTGGCGATGACGCGGTTGTCGGCGTCCAGCAGCAACATGTTGGAACGCGCCTCGGCGTCGCGATGCGAAGAGAAGATGCCGGCCATTTCTTCTTCGAAGTGGAAGCACAGGCACAGGATGCCGACTACCGCACCAGTTTGGGGATGCTGCATGCGGCGCGAATAAATCAGTGCACGTTCCTTGCCGGGACGCAGGTCGCTGAAGCGGAAGGTCTCGACATACGTATCGGCGTTGAGCGTCTCCGCGATCAGCGCATCGGCGCTGTGTTCCAGCGGCGTCGCGGGGTCGATCTGCACCAGCACGTTGCCCTCGGTATCGAGCAGGATGATCTCGTCGTAGACGGTGTATTTGTTGCGGTACTCGCGCAGGCGAAAGCGGATCGCTTCGACGCTGTCGGTGACGCCGGCGACGAAATTGCACAATTCGCGATCAGTGGCGAGGAAGCCGACGTCGGCGGTGCGCTCGAACAGGTTGCGCACCACGATGTCGATCACGTACTGCGCCTTGGTGCCGATTTCGGTGAGCACGTTGCGGACTTTTTCCTGGACCAGGCTGACCACCAGCTCGCGTTCGAGACGGCTGAAGCCGGTGCGCGTTGCCGCCATGGTCGGCAGGATGGTCTTGGCTTCGCTGGGGCAGTTCATTTTTGCCGAGGCTTCAATCACACGCCACATCAGATTCAGTTCCTGCAGCGACTGTTCGCATTTGGTGACGTCGCGCATGTACGGCAGGAAGGTTTCGGTTTGAATCGCTACGTGTTCAGTCATGTTGTCCCTTTTATTGAAGAAGCCCGCAAGAACTTGTCCGCGCCGCACTTGGATTTAGTAATTAATGTCGGCACTCGATTGTCGTTACGCAAATTGCGTGCCACGCATTTTATGGATAAACCGTCATGCGTGTTGTCTACAAGATGGTCCGCAAAGCCGCATGCAGATTGGCTTTCGATAATTTCCGCATGGAAATAATTGGCGTGATTTTTTGCCGTGGCGGCAACTGCGCGAGGAATTGTTTTCTCTGGCGCCGGCGTATTTCCGGCTGCATATGCAGCGCTCGCCATTGATGTGCGGTCAGGTTTCCGATAGTTGGATAAAATCGAGATATGAAACCGATTGCTCCCGGCACCGTCATCTTCCATCGCCATCGCGGCTATGGCGTTATCGTCTCCGTCAACTTGCTGACGGGATGGATTTCCGCGCGCTTCGGCAGCGAAGTGCGCACGCTCGATCTCAATCTGTCATCCGACGAAGTGCAGCATGCCGACGGCACACCGATCCTGTTCCGTCGCCAGCCGCCCGATCGCATGCCGCACGCGCGGCTGATGGCGATGGTGCGTGAGTTGCATGCGGCCGGTTACCAGCGGCTGTATCTGTATAGCTGGCCCAAGCCCTCGGGCCTGCATTGGCGCTGGCATTTGTTCGCGGGGCCGCGGCATTGGAATGAACGGCCGTGGCGTGAAGGCTGGTACGGCTCGGGTGCGGACTACAATTTCAATCCGATTTTCGGCTGGGGCGACACTCCCGGCGCCAGCGCGCAGGATCTGGCCAGCGCACTGGCGCAATTCGATCCGCACGGACTTGCTCAGGCGCTCGGCCGCGATGAAGATCACACCGCGTGGTTTGCGTCGGTGTGTGATGCGCTGTTGCCGCATCATGCGTATAGCATGGGATGGGATCACGCCGGATCGATGCCGGAACATTTGCCGGTCATCGCCGTGCGCAGGGGAGTGGAGCCCTACGCCGGGCCGCCGCTGCCGTGGCCGCCCGGCTGGATGCACCTATGGAAGGTGTCGCACGCTCAGCATCTGCAATATGCGCCGCCTACGCCGGTGCGCGTCAGGCCAACGCCTCAGGATTGAGGACGTTCTTCGGTGCGCCGTTGGCGAAGTCGACGATGTTCTGGAAGGCCGCGCGGAAGTACAGCTCGTAACCGTCTTTTTCCACATAGCCGAGATGCGGCGTAGCGACCACGTTGTCCATGCGCAGCAGCGGCGAGTCGTGCGGCAGCGGTTCGGTTTCGAACACGTCGATACCGGCGAAGCCGGGACGGCCTTGCTGCAGCGCCGTTTCAAGTGCGCCGCTCGCCACCAGTTCGGCGCGGCTGGTGTTGATGAAGGTGGCGGTCGGTTTCATCTGCGCCAGGTCTTGCGCGGTGACGATGCCGCGCGTGGCGTCGTTGAGGCGCAGGTGCACCGAGACGAAGTCGGTCGTCGAGAAAAATTCTTCCTTGCCGGCTGCGGCGGTGTAGCCGTCTTTCTGCGCTTGCTCCAGGCTCGCCTCGCGTCCCCACACGACGATCTTCATGCCGAAGGCTTTGCCGTATCCGGCCACCATGCGGCCGATCTTGCCGTATCCCCAGATGCCGAGCGTGCGGCCCTTGAGGGCAACGCCGATGGAATTGCGTTCCGGCGCGGGCGAGACCTGCTGCCAGACGCCGGCCTTGAGGTTCGCGGTGTATTGCGGAATGCGGCGCCCGGCCGCCATGATCAGCGCCCAAGTCAATTCGGCCGGCGCGGTCGGGTCGCCGACGCCTTCGACGATGGCGATGCGCTGCGCGGTGGCGGCGGCGACGTCGACATGGCCGCTGATCTTGCCGGTTTGCGAAATTAATTTGAGCGCCGGGAGTTTTTCCAGGATGGCTTTGGTGAAGACGGTGCGTTCGCGGATCAGCACCAGTGCGTCGAACGGCGCCAGGCGTGCAACCAGTTGGCCGGCGCCGCGCACGGTATTGTTGAATACTTTGACGTCATGGCCGTCCAGCAGCTTGAAGCAGTCGAGCTGGCGGACGCTGTCCTGGTAGTCGTCGAGGATGGCGATCTTCATGTTGTCTCCGGAAGGCGGTCGATATCGTTAAAGCGACATCATAAAGCGCCTGCCGGATTTTTGCCGCGCCGATTGGCCCATGAAAATATCAGGCCGGGATTTCAATCACCAGCTTGCCGCGTGCACCGCCGGCGTCAATGACGTCGTAAGCGGCATCGGCCTGGTCGAAGCCGAAGTGGCGCTGATCGACCTGCACCACGATCTTGCCGGCCTCGATCAGCCTGGTGGCCTGTTCCATGATTTCGCCATGATGCGCGCGGCCCTTGCCGGTCAGCAGCGGCATCAGCGTGAATACGCCCGAATAAGTTGCAGCGCGGAACGACAGCGGCGCCAGTGCATGCGTGCCCCAGCCGAGGCAGCTGACGACGTGGCCGTGGTAACGCTTCGCCGCGATGAAGGACGCATCCAGCGTGGCGCCGCCGACGGTGTCGTAGACGATGTCGAAGCCTTCGCCGCCGGTGTATTGCTGCACGTATTCTTCCACCGTACTGGCGCGGTAATCGATGAAGGTGGCGCCGTAGCCGGTGATGAGGTCGCGCTGTTCGGCCGAGCCGGTGGCGTAGACGTCGGCGCCGAAGGCCCTGGCGATTTGCACGGCGATGTGGCCGACGCCGCCGGCGCCACCATGCACCAAGACTTTCTGGCCGCTGCGCACATGGGCGCGATCGACCAGGCCTTCCCATGCGGTGATGAAGATCAGCGGCAGGGCGGCCGCTTCGCGCATGCCGATGTTGGCCGGTTTGTGCGCCAGCAGGTCCGCATCGACAGCGGCGAATTGCGCCAGCGAACCTTGCACGCTGCCGACGCCGCCTGTCATGCCGTAGACCTCGTCCCCCACGTTGAAGCCGGATACGCCGTCGCCGATCGCCTCCACCACGCCTGCCATGTCGATGCCGAGCACGGCAGGCAATTGCGCCTGGGCATGTCCCGCCTTGCCGGCGCGGATCTTGGCATCGAGTGGATTGAGCCCGGCGGCGCGGATGCGCACCAGCACCTGGCCGGCGCCGGCGACGGGGCGGTCGACGCTGGCGGTGTGCAGCGGTGTACCGCTGGCGGTCAGCAGCACGGCGGTCATGGTGGCGGAGTGGAGGGATGCGGTAGTCATGGCGTTTCCTTTCGGTGTCTGTGGATGATGGGCGCCGCGTTGTTTTTGGCAGCGATGAAGGCAAGTCTAGAGACGGAAAGGTCTGAGAAAAACAGGGCTGACGGCAATACAGAATGATGAAAACGTGGATAATCGGCAGCACCCATACATCGTCATTCACCATTCGTCATTCGCCGGAGAAGAAAAGCAAACATGGACCGCCTGGATGCCCTGAAAGTGTTTTGCAGCGTCGTCGAGGCCGGCGGTTTCAGCCGCGCGGCCGACCGGCTCGGGATTTCGACCTCGTCGGTGACCAACCAGGTGTCGGCGCTGGAGACGCATTTCCGCACCAAGCTGCTCAACCGCACCACGCGCAGCATGTCGCTGACCGAAGAAGGGCGCCGCTGCTACGAGCAGGCGCTGCTGCTGCTCGACGGCATGAGCGATCTGGAAGGCAGCATGATGCAATCCCACTCGCTGCCGGCCGGGACGCTGCGCGTCGACATGCCGAGCATAATCAGTCGCCAGTACATCGCACCGGCGCTGCCGCAATTCCTCGTGCAGTATCCCGATATCACGCTCAGGATCACGGTCGGCGATCGCATGATCGACATGGTCGAGGAGGGCGTCGATGTGCTGATTCGCATCGGCGATCTTCCCGATTCAAACCTGATCGCCAAGACCGTCTTCAAGACCAGTTACATGTGCTGTGCCTCGCCCGCATTCGTTGCGCGCCATGGCATGCCGAAGGCGCCGCAGGAGCTGGCCGATTTCCCCTGCCTGGGTTTCCTCAATCCGAAATCGCGCATGGTGCGGCCGTGGCAGTTCAGCAAGGGCAATGACAGCCATCGCTTCGTGCCCAAGGGCGCGCTGGCGATGGACCATGTCGAGTCGCTCATCGAAGCGGCCAAGGCCGGTTGCGGCATCGTCCAGCAAATGTCGGTGTCGCTGATCCCGCCGGTGCGCAGCGGCGAACTGGTGCCGGTGTTGCCGGACTGGCTGGCGCCGGGCCCCGACGTTTCCGTGCTGGTCCAGCAAAAGAACCATCGCGCGGCCAAGATCAAGGCCTTTGTCGATTTCGTCGCCGGGCTGTTCTGAGTTTTCTTTCCCGGCGCCTCTTTTTCGAGGTCTCTTCGCTGTGGTTGTAAATTTGCCAATAGTCCCTGAATCTGCACGCTGCTGCGCAGCAATGTCGGTGAATCGCTGACGTCATGTCGGCCGCTTGTCTTGTGGCACTTTGCAGCGCGCAGGATGTCCATCCATTAAGGCTCCGGCAGGCGAAAGCGCTTTTGTTGCGCTGCTTCGTAATGAAAAAACGCAATCGCGTTAAAAGCGTATTTCCCACTACATTAGTCGGTTACTTTTCACTACAAACAAGCAGGGTACGGGTGTACAATCGCCGCCTGATTTTCATAAAGCCAGCTGCTGCGGAACAATCTTCCGCGCGCGATTTTATGGATGGCTTCAGCGATGGGCATGGCTCAGGGCCTGGAGCATTCGACAAGACCGCCGTACCACCGGCTGATGGCGCCACCCGCCTCGCCGGCTGCATGCAACGACGATCCTGCCGTGCCAACGATTTCGATATTTCATTTAGGCATTGGAGGTAGTGTTATGAATCAACCCGTGATGGAAGGCGTCGCCGCATTGAACGCCCCCGCTTTCGTCAAACACCAGAAACTGATCAACTGGGTCGCCGAGATCGCCGCGCTCACCAAGCCGAAGAGCATCTACTGGTGCGACGGCTCGCAGGAAGAGTACGATCGCCTGTGCGCCGAGATGGTCGCCGCCGGCACCATGAAGAAGCTGAACCAGGACAAGCGTCCGAACAGCTACCTGGCCTGTTCCGATCCGTCGGACGTGGCGCGCGTGGAAGACCGCACTTTCATCTGCTCCAAGAACAAGGACGATGCCGGCCCGACCAACAACTGGACCGATCCTGCCGAAATGCGCACGACCCTGAATGGCCTGTTCGCCGGCAGCATGCGCGGCCGCACCTTGTATGTGGTGCCGTTCTCGATGGGCCCGCTGGGTTCGCCGATCGCCCATATCGGCGTGGAGCTGTCCGATTCGCCTTACGTCGCCGTGAACATGCGCATCATGACCCGCATGGGCAAGGCCGTGTATGACGTGCTGGGTGCGGACGGCGATTTCGTGCCGTGCGTGCATACCGTCGGCGCACCGCTGCAAGCCGGCGAGAAAGACGTCGCCTGGCCATGCAACGCCACCAAGTACATCGTTCACTATCCTGAAACCCGCGAGATCTGGTCTTTCGGTTCCGGCTACGGCGGCAACGCGCTGCTGGGCAAGAAGTGCTTCGCGCTGCGCATCGCCTCTACCATGGGCCGCGACCAGGGCTGGCTGGCTGAACACATGCTGATCCTCGGCGTCGAGTCGCCCGAAGGAACGAAGCACTACGTCGCTGCGGCGTTCCCGTCGGCGTGCGGCAAGACCAACTTCGCCATGCTGATTCCGCCGAAGTCCTTTGACGGCTGGAAAGTCACCACCATCGGCGACGACATCGCCTGGATCAAACCGGGTGCAGACGGCCGCTTGTACGCGATCAATCCGGAAGCGGGTTATTTCGGCGTGGCCCCGGGCACCAACGAAAAGACCAACTTCAACTGCATGGCTTCGCTGCGCGCCAACACGATCTTCACCAACGTCGCGCTGACCGACGACGGCGACGTCTGGTGGGAAGGCATGACCAAGGAAGCGCCAGCCCATCTGATCGACTGGCAAGGCAAGGACTGGACACCGGCAATCGCCAAGGAAACCGGCCGCAAGGCCGCGCATCCGAATGCGCGTTTCACCGTTGCCGCGACGCAGAATCCGGTCATCGACGCAGCTTGGGATGATCCGGCCGGCGTGCCGATTTCGGCCTTCATCTTCGGCGGTCGCCGTTCGACCACCGTGCCGCTGGTGACCGAAGCGCGCAACTGGGTGGAAGGCGTCTACATGGCCGCCACCATGGGCTCGGAAACCACTGCCGCCGCCGTCGGCCAGCAAGGCGTGGTGCGCCGCGATCCGTTCGCGATGCTGCCGTTCACGGGCTACAACATGAGCGACTACTTCCAGCACTGGCTGAACCTGGGTCGCAAGATCGCCGCCTCGCCCGCTGAACTGCCGAAGATCTACTGCGTCAACTGGTTCCGCACCGATGCCGACGGCAAGTTCGTCTGGCCCGGCTTCGGCGACAACATGCGCGTGCTGAAGTGGATGCTGGAACGGATCGAAGATCCGCAAGGCGTGCGCGTCGGTGGCGTTCCGCACATCTTCGGCGTGTCGCCGCGCTACGAAGACCTGCAATGGGACGGCCTCGACTTCACGCCGGAACAGTTCGCCACGATCACCTCGATCGACAAGGCGGCCTGGGCCCAGGAAATTGAATTGCACACCGAGTTGTTCGACAAGCTCAAGCACAATCTGCCGCGTGAGCTGGTGGAAGTGAAGGTGGCGCTGCAGAAAAAGCTGGCGGCGTAATCAGTTACGGTGCTTGCCGCCAAGAAAACGGCCATCGAAAGATGGCCGTTTTTTTATGTCCGCAAGATTGTTTGCAGCGCCGGCGCAGACGTCGATGAAGCGTTCCGCGCTGCGGCGGGAAGCGGCTGGTGTACTCGTCATCTTGTCTTGGCCCGGTCACACAGGTGTTGCCGTGCTGAAGTAATATTGCGGCGGGAACGAAATTTCGTCTCCTGATTTCAGTCGAACGGTGAGCCGGCGGCGCAAGCGATCAGCAGTTCCGACGCAGCACGCCCGGCAGTTGCATCCGGTCTTTTCATACCCATATGCAGCTTGTCCCCTCGATATTACGGCAAGCCGTTCTGCACGAATGTTGATAGTCAAACGCAATCGAAAGTATTAAACAAATAAATTTGATTAATATATAGAGGCGCTTTACTATCTCTTCACTCTCTTTCAACCCCAAGTAAAGGAAATAGCAATGTCCCTGATCAATACGACAATCAAGCCATTCAAGGCAACTGCTTACCACGACGGCAAATTCGTCGACATCTCCGAAGCAACCCTGAAGGGCAAGTGGTCCGTGTTCGTGTTCTACCCAGCTGACTTTACTTTCGTCTGCCCGACAGAATTGGAAGACCTGGCCAACAACTACGTCGAATTCAAGAAGCTCGGCGTCGAAATCTACGGCGTGTCGACCGACACCCATTTCGCGCACAAGGCATGGCATGACACTTCGGATGCCATCAAGAAGGTCCAATACCCACTGGTCGGCGACCCAACCACGACACTGGCTCGCAACTTCGAAGTCCTGATCGAAGAAGAAGGCCTGGCGCTGCGCGGCACCTTCGTGATCAATCCGGAAGGCCAGATCAAGATTCTGGAAATCCATGACAACGGCATCGGCCGCGACGCATCCGAACTGCTGCGCAAGGTCAAGGCAGCGCAATACGTTGCTTCCCACCCAGGTGAAGTTTGCCCTGCCAAGTGGACTGAAGGCGCTGAAACACTGAAGCCATCCCTGGATCTGGTCGGCAAGATCTAAATCGCTGATTGGGCTACTGCGCGGCCCGACCTCTGAACTGCGATGCTCACCGTACGTCCGTACGGTTGCGCTTCTCCTTCAGACCTCGGCCCGCTCGCTACGCCCACTCAACGATTTAGCGTCGTTATTTGAAGTAAAGCAGCAAACACTGAAGCACCCGTCCGGATTCGGCGCAAGCAACGCCGCAGAGCTCACGAGGCCGAGCGGCGGAGTCCGGACAACATTGAAGTCTCACATCAGAGGAAAGTGGAAATCATCATGTTGGATGCCAATCTCAAAGCCCAATTGAAAGCCTACCTGGAAAAGGTCACGCAGCCTATCGAGATCGTCGCGTCGCTGGATGATGGCGCCAAATCCCGTGAGTTGCAGGAACTGCTGCAGGAAATCGTCACGCTGTCCGAGCGCATCACGCTCGTTGAACGCAACGATCACGCCGCGCGCAAGCCGTCGTTCTCATTGAATCGCCCCGGTACCGATATCAGCGTGCAGTTCGCCGGTATTCCGATGGGCCACGAATTTACGTCGCTGGTGCTGGCGCTGCTGCAAGTCGGCGGCCACCCCATCAAGCTCGACGACAAGGTGATCGAACAGATCCGCAATCTGGATGGCGATTACGCGTTTGAAACCTATATCTCGCTGACCTGCCAGAACTGCCCGGAAGTCGTGCAGGCGCTCAACGTCATGTCGATCATAAATCCGCGCATTCGTGCGGTGACGGTGGACGGCGCGCTGTTCCAGGACGAAGTCGAGAAGCGCCAGATCATGGCTGTGCCGACCGTCTACATGAACGGTGAAGTGTTCGGCCAGGGCCGCACCGGCGTGGAAGAAATCCTCGCCAAGCTCGACACCGGCGCTGCGGCGCGCAAGGGTGAAGAACTGAGCGCCAAAGAAGCCTATGACGTGCTCATCGTCGGCGGTGGTCCTGCCGGCGCCGCAGCCGCGATCTATGCAGCGCGCAAGGGCATCCGCACCGGCGTCGTCGCCGAGCGTTTCGGCGGCCAGGTGCTCGACACCCTGGCGATTGAGAACTTCGTCTCCGTCAAGGAAACCGAAGGTCCGCAATTCGCCACAGCGCTGGAACAACACGTCCGTGCCTACGACGTCGACATCATGAACATGCAACGCGCCGAAGCGCTGGTGCCGGGCGATGGCATGATCGAAGTCAAGCTGGCCAACGGCGGCGTGCTCAAGGGCAAGACCGTGATCCTGTCGACCGGTGCGCGCTGGCGTGAAGTCAACGTGCCGGGCGAGCGCGAATACCGCAACCACGGCGTGGCGTATTGCCCGCACTGCGACGGCCCGCTGTTCAAGGGCAAGCGCGTGTCGGTCATCGGCGGCGGCAACTCCGGCGTGGAAGCGGCAATCGACCTGGCCGGCATCGTGAGCCATGTCACGCTGCTGGAATTCGCGGCGGAACTGAAGGCGGATGCAGTGCTGGTGCGCAAGCTGAAAAGCCTGCCCAACGTCACCATCGTCACGTCGGCGCAGACTACCGAAATCACCGGCGACGGCAAGAAGGTCAATGGCATCAGCTACAAGGAACGCGCCAGCGGTGAAGTCAGGCACGTCGAACTGGAAGGCGTGTTCGTCCAGATCGGCCTGGTGCCGAACACCGAATGGCTCAAGGGTACGGTTGCTCTGTCCAAGCACGGCGAAATCGAAATCGACGCCAAGGGCCAGACTTCGATTCCCGGCGTGTTCGCTGCCGGCGACGTGACGACCGTGCCGTACAAGCAGATCGTGATCGCGGTCGGTGAAGGTTCCAAGGCGGCATTGAGCGCCTTCGATCACCTGATCCGCAGTTCGGCACCGGAGGAAGCTCCGGTCGCCGTCAAGGAAGCCGTCACGGCGTAACAAGTTGCAAGCCGGTCATCCGTTGCCCCTTCGGCGGACGGCCGTAAAAAAAGCCACCTCGCGGTGGCTTTTTTTTATGGGCGCATGCTGCACGTTGCGCCCGATGAAACTGCGTTACTTGAACAGCAAGCGCAGCGAATCCCAGGCGCGGCCGAAGATGCCGGCCGGACCGACCGATTCCAGCGCCACCAGCGGCAATTCGGTGACGGCCTTGTCGTCGATCATGATCTTCAATGTACCGACCTTGGCGTTTTCCGAAATCGGCGCGATCAGCGGATCGTTGCGTTCGACCCGCGGCTTGATCTTGTCGGCGGTGCCCTTCGGCACCGTCACGTAGACGTCGCGCGTGAAGCCGATCTTGATCTTTCCTTGCGAACCCTTCCAAACGTCAGGCGTGTCGACTGCCTGGCCCTTGCTATAGAGCTTCACGGCGTCAAAATTCTGGAAACCCCAGTTCAGCAGCTTCTGGCTTTCCTGCGTGCGGACCTGGTCGGACACGGTGCCGATAACAACCGAGATCAGGCGGCGCTCGCCGTTGGCGACCGGACGCTTGGCCGAGGTGATCAGCGAATAGCCGGCGCTTTCGGTGTGGCCGGTCTTCATGCCGTCGACGGTCGGATCGAGCCACAGCAGGCGGTTACGGTTAGGCTGGGTGATGTTGTTGTAGGTGAACTTCTTGACCGAGTAATAGGTTTTGTAGAACTCGGGGAAGTCGTTGATCAGGTTGCGGCACAGGATCGCCAGATCGCGTGCGGTCGTATAAGTGTCCGGGCTCGGCAAACCGTGCGGGTTGCTGAAATGCGTGCCGGTCAGGCCCTGGCGTTGCGCTTCGCGGTTCATGAGCACGACGAAGGCGTCGGTGGTACCGGAGACGGCTTCCGACAGCGCCACGGCGGCGTCATTGCCGGAGACCGAGATCAGGCCGTATAGCAGGTTGTTGACCGAGACGGGTTTGTTCGGCTCGATGAACATCTTGGAGCTGCTCGGGTCGACTTTCCAGGCGTTGACCGAGACGCTGATTTCCTGGTTCAGGTCGAGACGCTTGTCGCGCACGGCGGCGAATGCCAGGTAAGCGGTCATCAGCTTGACCAGCGAAGCCGGTTCGACGCGCATGTCAGCTTCCTGCGAAGCGACGATCTGGTTGCTCGACGCATCCAGCAGCAGCCACGATTTGGCGGCGACGCTAGGAGGCGGAAGGCTCTGGGCGGCTGCCGAGAAGCTCAGGACGGTTGCGGCTATGGCCGCGAGTAGTTTTTTCATCTTCGGGTGTAAAAAATGTGTCCCGCCGGACTGCATGCGGGACTGTCGTTTGAAAAGAGATGAGTGAACATCGCACCGGGATTATAAACGCCGAGCCTGACAACAAGGCTGCGCGGCGTTGGCTTGCGTGCAGAGTCTTCCTGTTTCACGGCCTCGCAGCAGGATCATGGAACAGGAATCAGCGATGCCACATTTGGACTATCAAGTTCTTGATATGTTGCAGTTTGCGGTGAAAAAAGTGATCCGCCCCGGGGATCACGATGACCGGCAGCTCCTGCGGGCGCGCCCAGTCCAGTACTGCGGTGAGCGGAATCGTATCGTCCAGTTCGCCATGGATCAGGATGGTGTCGGCCGGTACCGGCGGCATCGGCCATTTGCCGGCGGCGGTGCCGACCAGCGCCAGGCGCTCGGCCGGCGTGCCTTCGGCGATCAGGCGCTGTTGCAACTGCGCCTGCACGAAGGTGCCGAACGAGAAGCCGCCCAGCGCCAGCGGCAGCGCGGGATATTGCGTGCGCATATGCGCCAGCAAGAGCGCCATGTCGTCGGTTTCGCCGTTGCCGTGGTCATGCACGCCTTCGGACTTGCCGACGCCGCGGAAATTCATGCGCACGGTGGCGTAACCGAGCGCCAGGAACGAGCGCGCCAGCGTTTGCGCGACCTTGTTGTCCATCGTGCCGCCGTACAGCGGATGCGGGTGGGCCACCAGCGCGAGGCCGCGCGGAGCGGCGAACTGCTCGGGGTCCGGCAGGTCGAGCGCGCATTCCAGCTGGCCGACGGCGCCGGGGATCAGAAAGGCTTGTGTTTGTGCGTTCATGCGTCTATGCGTTTATCTATGCGCCCAGGAGGCGGCGTATTCAGATTTTGAGGCGGTCCACGATCTTGCCGCCGACGATGTGCGAATCGATGATTTCATCGATGTCTTCGTTGTCGACGTAGGTGTACCAGGTGCCTTGCGGATAGATGACCACGACCGGGCCTTCTTCGCAGCGTTCCAGGCAGCCGGCCTTGTTGATGCGCACCTTGCCTTCGCCGGCCAGGCCGAGTTGCTTGATGCGTTTCTTGGCGTGTTCCTGTGCCGCCTGCGCGCCCTTGTCGGCGCAGCAGGTGCGCTCGCCCGGCTTGCGCTGGTTCAGGCAGAAGAAGACATGGTGTTGGTAGAACGGCTTGTCGGCGGTGTCAGGGGTGTCTGCCATGGCGATGCTCTTGAGTGTGGTGCAAAGGCGTCATGATACACCGCGTTATTTGGGCGCGCCCTGGCCGCCGGACTTGCGATGCACCGGATGATAGAGGAACCACAGCGCCAGGAACGGCCACAGCACCGACAGGAATTGCGCGGCGCCGTCGAAATTGAGGAATTTCCCCTGCACCCAGGTCTGCAGGGTCGAGACGAAATACGGATTGGCCGGCACCGCGTTGGTCGCCAGCAGGCTGAAGATCAGCGCCAGTCCGGCGATGCGGCGCTGCGCGATCGGCGGCGCGAACGACAGGCCGGCCAGCATCAGGCCGCCGACGATCATGCCGCCGGCCGCACCCGGCGTGAACCAGGCGAAGGCGTTGTCCGGCGCGAAGAACAGCGCACAGGAGAGCGATTTGACGAATACCGCGCCGAGCAGGTAGATCGCCATCAGCATGTTGCGCGGCGCCTGCTTGCGCAGCAGCAGGAGCATGGTCAGCACGGCGCCGGTGAGGCCGCAGGCGGTGACGATGATTTCCGCCAGCCAGTATTGCTCGGCGCTGAGCTGGGCGCTGTTGGTCCACCAGGTGGCGAGGTCGATCGGCGTATCGAGCAGATCCGATAGCAGGCTCGACAGCGGCGGTACGACGTGGCCGAGTCCGAACAGGTGGTTTTGCGGATAGATCAGCGCCAGCGGCCACAGTCCGACCACCACCAAGCCGCGGCTGGCCTCGCGCGAGAACCAGCTGCGCCGCACTTCCAGCAAGCGGCTCTGGCGCAGGAAGTAGCGGCTGGTCCAGACGCCGATCAGCGCGCCCAGCAAGGTGCCGCAACTGTTGGTGATGAGATCGAGGTTGGAGGGAATGCGCGTGGGCAGGTAGGTTTGCACCGCTTCCATGACGGCCGACAGGGCGACGCCGGCGAGCGTACTGAGCAGCGCCGCCCACAGTGAACGCACGCGCGGATACAGCGCGTACACCACCAGCGCGCCGAACGGGGCGTAGCCGACCACGTTGGTCCAGAGATCAAAGCCGGTCCAGTAATATGGCAGGCGCGCCCACAGGTAATCGAAGGGCAGCAATCCCATGTCGCGCCAGCCCGAAAACGGATACCAGCTGGCGTACACGATCAGCAGGGTGTAGATCAGCAAACTGACGCGTGCAAACGAGGACGCCGCCGGCCGGGCGACTGCGGTTGCGATGGATGCGGCGGCAGTAACAGAGGCGGGGGCGGGCGGGTCGGCTGGCGCGGGCGATGTTGGAGGTCGGTAAGGAGCGTCCATGCCAGCGAGGGTAACCCATTTCTCCTGCGCTTGCACCTTGGACAACCGTTACAATGTGCGCCATGGACGCCACTGAAACATCACTCGCCACGACGATTTCCGCCCAGCGCATCGCTGCATTGATCGCCAGTTCCAGCAACGAAAACGCCAAGACCGTCGCGGTGGAAGTGGTTGCCGAAACCGGCTCGACCAATGCCGATCTGTTGGCGCGCGTCACTGCCGTCGACGGCGGCAGGCTGGTTGCGCCGGTCCTGCTGGTGGCCGAGTCGCAGACCGCCGGACGCGGGCGCGCGGGGCGGCCGTGGCAGACGACCAGGACGTCGGCGCTGACGTTTTCGCTGGCGTGGAAATTCAATCGTCCGTTGCATGCCCTGATCGGTTTGCCGCTGGCTGTCGGCGTCGTGCTGGCCGAAGCGCTCGGCATCTTCGGCATCGACGTCGAATTGAAATGGCCCAACGACGTCCTGCGCGACGGCGCCAAGCTGGCCGGCATCCTGATCGAGACCGCGCAGGACAAAAGCACGGGCGCGGCCGCAACCTGGACTGTCATCGGTATCGGCGTCAACCTGACCATGCCGCCCGATCTGCAGCAACGCATCGGCCGCGCGGTGGCCGACGTCTCCGAATTGCTGACCCACGAGCGCGAGCGCTTGCTGGCGATTTTACTGAGCGCTCTGGCGGATGCGCTGGCTGATTTCGATGCACGCGGCTTTGCGCCTTTCGTGGCGCGCTGGAATCGTTTGCATGCCTACACCGGCCGCACCGTGCGCATCCTCGATGACGGCCGGGTGCTGCATGAGGGCGTTGCCGTCGGCGTCGACGAGCAGGGGTGTTTCCTGATGGATACCGCGAGCGGGCGCGTGGCCGTCACCGCCGGCGACGTGTCCTTGCGCTTGCAGGAGTAGCGCCATGTTGCTACTGATCGATGTCGGCAATACGCTGATCAAATGGGGCGTTCCCGCGCAACCGGTTTTCTCGGTGGCCGAAGCGGGCCGTTGGCGCCACGTCGGCGCAGTTGCACGCGCCGAGGTCGCTGCGCTGGCGCAGGCCTGGCAGGGTCTTCCGGTGGTGCGCGCGCTGGTGTCGAACGTGGCCGGCCCCGTCGTGCGCGAGGCTTTGCAGGCAACGCTGCATGCGGCGTTTGGTGCGCAACTGCGCATTGACTGGTTTGCGTCGCAGCCGCAACTGGCGGGCGTACGTAACCGCTACAAGAATCCCGGCCAACTCGGCTGCGACCGTTTTGCTTCGGCCATCGGCGCGCATGCGCTGTTTCCGCGGCGTGCGCTGATTGTGGCCACTTGCGGCACCGCCACCACGGTCGATGCGGTCACGCCGGACGGCGATTTCCTCGGCGGCATGATCTTGCCGGGACTGGGCGTGATGGCCACCTCGCTGGCGCTCAATACCGCACAATTGCCGCAGATACAAAGCATCAGCGCGGTCGCCACGCCATTCGCCGACAACACCACGGACGCCATCATCGCCGGCTGCATCGCGGCACAGACCGGCGCCATCGAGCGCGCCGTCGCCGCGCACCAGCATACTCACGGCGAGGTGCTGTGCGTGTTGGCGGGCGGCGCCGGGCAGGTGCTGGCGCCGTATTTGTCAACGCCCTGCGAAAAAGTCGATAATCTGGTGCTGATCGGCCTGCACGCGGCTGCGGCGGAATGAAGGCGATGACTTCGACAAATCGGACTGACGGCTTACCATGCTGAAATTGCTTTTTTGGCTACTACTGATCGGCAATGCGGCCCTGTTCGCCATGCAGCGGGGTTATCTCGGCGCGACCGCCGCCGAGCGCCATGAACCCAAGCGCCTGGCGCAGCAACTGCATCCCGAAACGCTGACCATCCTGCCGGCCAACAGCGAGAAGCTGGTGACGCCGGCCAAGGCCGATGCGCCTGACGCTGCGGTCGCAACCGCCGACATCGCCAAGGATCGCAAGCCGGATGCTACCCCGCCGGAGACCAAGGCCGCCGCCGACCCCGACCCCGTTGCTCCGCCTGCGCCGGTCGTTGCCTGCACGGAAATGGGCAACTTCAACGCTGTCGAAGTGCGCAAGTTCGACATACAGCTGAGCAGCCTCAACCTGGCGATCAAACCGACCACCCGCAGCGTGCAGGAAGCCGCCAGCCACATGGTCTACATTCCCTCGCAGGATGGCAAGGAGGGTGCCGAACGCAAATCTGCCGAGCTGCGCCGCCTCGGCATCCAGGACTTCTACGTGATGCCGGAATCGCAACCCAATCCGGCGTTGCGCTGGGCCATTTCGCTGGGCGTGTTCAAGACCGAAGAAGCGGCCAAGGCCTACATCGGCCGGTTGATTCCTCAGGGCGTGCGCAGCGCCCGCATCATGGCGCGCAACGTCACCTCGAACAAGCAGGCTTATCAATGGCGCAATGTCGATGCGGCAACCAAGACCGCGCTGGACGGCCTCAAGGCCAAATTCCCCAACCAGGAAATGCGCAACTGCCCGGGCTGAGCCTCGCCCATGCATGGCCGGTGCGGGTTGCCGGGCGCAGGCCGATTTTGCGTGAGGCCGATAAAACGTCAACTCCGCCACAATCGGATCGCGCTTTCCATGTAAAATCGCGGACATTCCGAATATCTCTCCTGCCCAGGAATTGCACATGACCGACTTGACCGACCTGACCGACGTTGACCCCATCATCAAGGCTGAAATCCTGGCCGAAGCGTTGCCGTACATCCGCAAATTCCACGGCAAGACCATCGTCGTCAAATACGGCGGCAATGCGATGACCGAGGAGCGCCTCAAGCACGGTTTCGCGCGCGACGTGATCCTGCTGAAGCTGGTCGGCATGAATCCGGTGGTGGTGCATGGCGGCGGACCTCAAATCGACAACGCGCTCAAGAAAATCGGCAAGCAGGGCACTTTCGTGCAAGGCATGCGCATCACCGACGAAGAAACCATGGAAGTGGTGGAGTGGGTGCTGGGCGGCGAAGTGCAGCAGGACATCGTGATGCTGATCAACCATTACGGCGGCCAGGCAGTCGGCCTGACAGGCAAGGACGGCGGCCTGATCCGCGCGCGCAAGATGCAGATGCCGGACAAGGAAAATCCGGGTCAATTCCTCGATATCGGCTTTGTCGGTGAAATCGAGGCGATCAATCCGGCGGTAGTCAAGGCGCTGCAGGACGACGCCTTCATCCCGATCATTTCGCCGATCGGCTTCGGTGACGACGGCCAGGCCTACAACATCAATGCCGACGTCGTGGCCGGCAAGATCGCCGAGATCCTGCATGCCGAAAAGCTGATCATGATGACCAACATTGCCGGCGTGCAAGACAAGAAGGGCAACCTGCTGACCGACCTGTCGGCGCGCGAGATCGACGAAATGTTCGAAGACGGCACGATCTCGGGCGGCATGCTGCCGAAGATTTCGTCGGCGCTGGATGCCGCCAAATCAGGCGTGAACACCGTCCACATCATCGATGGCCGCATCGAGCATTCGCTGCTGCTGGAAGTGCTGACCGAACAGGCATTCGGCACCATGATCCGCTCGCACTGAACATCGCAAGCGCATCACGTAAAAAAGCGCCCCGGGAAACCGGCGGCGCTTTTTTTACGGCCACGCGCGCGAGGGGATTCAGTAAATTCGTTCGACCTTGAAACCGCGCTGTTGCAGCAAGGCCGGCACGCCGGTCGGGCCGACCAGATGCAGGATGCCGATGGCGGCGAAAATGCGGTCGCGGCTCCTGAGCAAGCCGCCGATGCGTTCGGCCAGGGCCGGGTTACGCTGGTCCAGCAAGACCTCCTTGGTGAAACGGCCGACGAAGCTGCCGTCGCCGGCCATGTCGTCCAGCAGGCTCTGCAGGCCGGTCAGGTTGGCGGTGCGCCAGAATTCGGCCAATTCCACTACGCGCGCTGCGCTGTCGGGATCGTCGAGCTCCTTGAGGGTATCTTCCAGTAGCAGGCTCTGCTGTTGCCGGCTCAGCGCACCGAACAGCGCCAGCTGTGTTTCGGCGCCTTCCAGTTCAATCACGGGCTTGTTGCGTTTGGCGATGAAGTCGGCCAGGTGACTGTCGACGGCGAGGTCGGCGCGATAGCCCTTGCTGCCGAACTCCTGCACGGTCAGCAGGCTGGCGATCATCCACGGGCGAAAGCGTGTGACCGCTTCTGCGGGGACGTCGTACTTTTTGAGCGCGGCCTGCACTTGCTGCTGCAGTTGCGGACTGAGATCAGTCTGATAGCTCTGGCCTTCGGGATAGAAACCGTAGCGCAGCACCGCCGCCTGCATGGCGGGCGTCTTGTTCGGATCGATTTCGAGGGCGATCGCCGGGGCCTGCTCCAGCGCCTGCATCACGCGCGGCTCCAGCGGATAGAAGCTGGCGGCGCCGACGTGGATGGTGCCGAACAGATACAGCGTGTGGTGCGCGTCCTGCACTTTGAACAGCGCGCCGCGATGCTCTGCACGCGGGGTCCGGGGTGGCGTATCGACGGCGTTTGCAGCCGGCAGATAAAGGCAGAACAGCCAGCTGAATGTCACTATAATCAGGCGTCGCATCGTTGCGCTTTCTTCACTTATCTCATTTCTTTTGACTGTGCCGAATATTAGAACTCATTTCACCCTTCTCCGCGAGTGCGAACGATCCTGTTTGGGATGTAGTGCAAGGCGCGTCGCGCAGCCAAGGGTGGTTCCCTTGGCAAGCGGCGCAACGCAGCAATACGCCCAAACAGGACGTTCCCGGAGGGTTCTTGCCCAAAGAGGCGCTGGCCGCGTTGTGCTCCTTGCGCGTAGCACCGCTACGCGACGCGTCGCACGCCTTGCCAGCGCCTCTTTGGGCAAGAACGCATCTCGCGGAGAAGGGTGAAATGAGTTCTCAACCGCTCTGGCTTTTCGATCTCGACAACACCCTGCACAACGCGTCGCACGCGATCTTCCCCGCGATCAACGCGAACATGAACCTGTTCATGGAACGCGTGCTGAAGGAGCAAGGGTTGCCGGCCGACCAGGATGCTGTCAATGCGATGCGCCAGCGCTACTGGCGCCTGTACGGCGCGACCTTGCTGGGGATGGTGCAGCATCATCAGGTGCGGCCGGAAGACTTCCTGCGCGATGCGCATGACTTCGACGATCTGTTCGGCATGATCCGCGCCGAGCGCGGCCTGCTGAATCTGCTGGAACGCCTGCCGGGACGCAAGATCCTGCTGACCAATGCACCGTTGCGTTACTCGCGCGACGTGGTCCGGCATCTCGGCCTGCATCGTCATTTCGACAAGCACATTTCTATCGAGTCGATGCGCGTGCACGGCAAGCTCAAGCCCAAGCCGTCACGGCAAATGCTGCAACAGCTGCTGGCGCGTGAACGCGTTCCCGCGCATCGCTGCATTCTGGTGGAAGACACCGTAGTCAACTTGAAATCAGCCAAGGAACTGGGCATGCGCACGGCGTGGATCACCCAGTATCTGGCCGGCAATCCGCATTTTTCACCGGCCGGCGTGCGCAGGATGCAAACGATGCATCCGACCTATGTCGACGTGAAGGTGCGTTCGGTGCGGCAACTGGCAGCCCATCTGCGTCGCCTGGCCGGCGCCTAGGCGAGAATCCAGCCGTGTTCGGTCGTCATTCAGCCGGACTTCAGCCGGACTTCAGCTGGAGTTCACTCGTCCGCGCAGTCGGCGCACCAGCCCTTGATGGTCAGTTCGATTTCGTGACTGCGGAAGCCTTTGCCGAGGGATTTTTGCAGGGCGGTCTGCAATTGCGCCGCGGTGGTCTGGCGTTTGCCCGATGAAGGCAAGACACTCTCAAGAAAACCAGCTTCGCCGCTGCCATCCAGGCAAAACACCCGGGCGCAGCGCGTGCATTTGAAATGGCCGTGCTGATGCTGGGCATGGCCGTGGGCGTGCTGGTGGCCGCCATGATTGCCGTGGTCGTGATGTTCGGCGCCGGTGCCGGCGTTGTAGCGGAAGATGCGGTCATCGCTGGCGATTTTGTGCGCCAGCCCGGCTTCGGTCAGGCAGTCGAGCGCACGATACAGCGTGACGCGGTCCATGTCGACCAGCTTGTCCTGGATATCCTGATGCGACACGGCGCTGCGCGCGCCCAGCAGCGCCGCCATGACGCTGACGCGCGCCTGGGTGACGCGCACCGATGCATCGCGCAATTGCAGCTCGGCCAGAGCCTGCGCTGCAGCGGGATCGTGGGCAAGGGCGTTGGCGGAGGTGTCGGTTTTGGATTTCATGGTATGGCTGATATGGCTGGCGTCGGATGGCAGCAGATGCGCGGCCGGTCGGATGACTTACCCGAATTATGCCGCAATTCGCCGGCGGGGGCTTTGTGCGGGCGCGGGGCGACGCTTATTTACCGGTGACCTTCTTGGCGCGGGGATGGGCGGCGTCGTAGACCTGCGCCAGACGCTGGAAATCGAGCGAGGTATAGACCTGGGTCGCGCTGATGGAGGCGTGGCCGAGCATTTCCTGCACTGCGCGCAAGTCGCCCGAGCCTTGCAGGACGTGTGAGGCAAAGGAGTGGCGCAACACGTGCGGATGGACATTGGTGGCCAGGCCCAGCGCCTGGCCGTGCGCCTTGAGCCGTAGCTGTGCCACCCGCGGCGACATGCGCGCGCCGCGCTCGCTCAGGAACAGCGCGTGCCGCTCGGCGCCGGCATGACCTGCGACGACCGTTTCACGCGCCGTCAGCCAGGTCCGGAGCGCCTCCATGGCCGGTTTGCCGACCGGCACGCTGCGCATCTTGTTGCCTTTGCCGGTGACGGTCACTTCATTGCTGTCCATGTCGATCCAGCCGGCGGAGACATACCCGGCTTCCTGGCGGTACTGCACGTCCAGGCCCACCAGTTCGGAAACCCGCAAGCCGCTGGAGTACAACAACTCGAACATGGCGCGATTGCATAGCTGGGCGGGCGCGGCGGCGTCCTTGAGCGGATTGGCCTGCGACACCAGATGGACGGCATCGTCGGCGGCCAGCGCCTTGGGGAGCGGCCTGGCTTTCTTGGGGGCCTTGACGCCGTCAACCGGATTCGATTTCAGCCGGCCCTGTTCGGACAGCCAGTTGTAGAAGCCTCTCCAGGCCGACAGCTTGCGCGCGATGGAGCGCGCGTTGAGGCCGCGGGCGTGCAATTGCGCGGCGAACTTGCGTATCTGGAAATGGGAGACCGCGTCCAACTCCGCACCGGCGGCTTGCGCCAGTTCGGACAACTCGGCCAGGTCACGGCCGTAGTTGCTTACGGTGTGTGGCGACAGCATGCGCTGGCTCTGCAGGCTGTCGAGATAGCGGTCGATTTCGGCTTGGTTGGCGTCGGCGCTCACACGGTCGGGAGGGAAGTCGGGATAAATCAGTGTAGCAGGCAGGCCAGCGCTGCGCTGGCGGTTTCGCCGATGCGGCTCAGGAAGTCGGTCGCCATGTCGGCGCTGAAGCGGCTGGGGTCGGGGGAGCCGAGCACCAGCAGGCCAAAGGCTTCCGGCGCGGCGCCCACGCGCAGCGGCAACATTGCCACCGATTTCACGGAGGTGGCGTCTTCCAGCCAGCTGGCGGCTTCAAAATCGTTGTTGGCGCCGCAGAACGGTGTCGTCAGTCCATTGGCGAAAATACGCGCATCTTCCGAGACGGCGGCGGTAAACCAGGTGTCATTGTGGTTTTCGGCGATGTTCCAAAGACGCAGGGTGACTTGCGGCACATTGAAGATTTCCTGCAGCTTGCCGGTCAGCGTCTGCGGCAGGTCGGCGTCATTGCGCGCCAGCAGCAGGGCGCGTGTCCAGGCCTGGAACTTGCCGGTGATTTCGTCGTTTTCCTGGGCGATGCGCATCAGATCGGCCATGTGCAATTCCTGCACCTTGATCTTTTCACGCAGGATTTCCATCTGGCGTTCCTGCAGGGAGATGGCGCGACCCAGCAAGGGGCTGGTCAGCCTGATCCGGCCGAGCAATTCGGCGTGTTCCTCAAAGAAGTGAGGATGGTCGAGCAGATAGTCGGCGATCGAATCGGAATCCAGATGGGTGGTCATGTGCGTTTTTTGAGTATGGTTGTTCCGGAAGGTCGCGCCAGGCGCGCCGGATTGCATTGCCGCAATATCGCGAGATTATCTCCGCTAACGCTAGTGCTGACAACTTTTTAATCAGATTCGGAAGGCTCGGCGCTTGCCAATAAAAACGGGCTTACATGATTTCTCATGTAAGCCCGAATTGTTCAATCAAGTTCTGATTCCGGCGTTTGCACGCCGGAGGTTCAGAGACTTAAATTAGAACTTGTGGCGGATACCAACAGCAACTGCTGTCTGGCTGGAATCGTTGCCAGTAGTGTCGCTGAAAACGCCTGGATTTTTCATGTCCTTAGCGCGGATGTTAGCCACAAATGCGTACAGGTCAGTACGCTTGGACAGCCAGTAGTCAGTACCCAAGCTAACTTGAGTCAGCTTGCCCTTGCCATTCAGACCGTCAAAGCTGGCGCGTGTGTGATCCACAACAGCCAACAGCTTCAGGGAAGGTGTCAGGGAGTAAGCAGTACCGATTTCATACATGTCGGCCTTGTTTGCGCCGGCCAATGTAGCACCAGTTGTACGTGTTGCTTGTGTCAGGCCAGTCACTGCGTTAGTTTGCAGATCTTGCTTGACGCGCGACCAGTTAGCGTACACGCGTGCTGGGCCAAACTGGTAGCTACCAACCAGGTTCCAGCCCTTGTATGCTGTGTTGCCGACGTTAGCTGTTGCCAGAGCATTTGCTGCAGCGATAGCTGCGGCGTTAGTAGCTGTTGGAGCTGCTGTGATCAGCGAAGTGTCGCTAGGTGTTGTACCTTGCTTCGATTGGTAGTAGTTGGCACCCAGACCCAGTGGGCCGTTGTCGTACTTGGCACCCAGACCAAACGATTGACCAGCTGTAGTCTTGCCAGCTGTTTCACCGAAACCGTACAGCACGTTAGCTGTGAAACCAGCCAGATTTGCTGTTGTGTAGGTAACGGAGTTGTTGGTACGAGTACCTTGCAGGCGGTTCAGGCCCGAACCAACAGCGGAAACAACGCCGCCGAAGTCGTTCACCGAAGTGTACGCGCTGATAGTGTCGGCGTAGTCAGTTTGACGACCAGCCAAGACTGTACCGAAGCCGCCGGACAGACCGACAACCGATTTACGACGGAACAGGTTCGAGGAAGTAACTTGGTCGGAACCTTGCAGGCCGCCGTTGTCGTTGGTGAAGCCAGTTTCCAGTTGGAACACTGCGCTCAGACCGCCGCCCAGATCTTCAACGCCCTTGAAACCGATACGGGAACCTTGAACGACGCCCGAGTTCAGGCTGAACTTGCTACCAGTGTTAGTGCCGGTAGTTTGAACTTTGCTTGTGTAAACAACGCCGGTATCAACGATACCGTAGATGGTGACGGAGCTTTGTGCTTGTGCAGCACCTGCAAACGCGCCGAGAACGGCCAGTGCAAGCAGAGATTTTTTCATTTGACATCCTTCTATAAAAATAGTCTTGAGGATCCGTACATCTAGTCGGATGGTGAGACATTAAGGGTTCTCATTAGCGCTGGCCTCAGATTGGTCGTTTGGCGGGCGAAGTTTTGGTTGAAATTCCGAAACGCCTGCGCGACTGTTGTTTTTTTCTAACGCTTTCGAGGTGAATCTCCCACAATCGGGATTTTTCGGAGCTTGCGAGGGGGCGCACGGCTATTCGATTGTCTTTGAGGCAATAAAGACACGCCTAAGATACGGTTAAAGACTTGAATTGTTGTTTTAAAGCTCCAATTTGTTCTCTTAAAGATCGTATTAAAAAAATATTCTGATTTATAGGGGATAATTTTTTCCTTCGAAAGAGTGCTTGGATTGATTTATGGCGAGTCGGGAAGATTTGGCAATTATTCGCGCGGCGCGCGCCGGGCAGGCGGAAGCCCAGCTGGCGCTGGGCCGGCGTTATTTATTCGGCGGCAACGGATTGCCGCAGAGCTTCGCCACCGCGTTGCATTGGCTTGACCGCGCGGCCCGTCAGGGCGTGCCTGACGCCTGGACGCTGATCGGCGAGCACATTCCCTATGAGGTGGTGGCGCAGGCGCCGCGCCCGCTCGAATATGTACTCTGGTATGAGCGTGCTTTCGATGCCGGACGCAAGTTGGCAGGACTGGCATTTGCCCGCCTGGTCTTGGCCCACCAGGCACAGCCCGAAGCCCAGGCCATGCTCGGCAAGGCGGTCAAGGCGCTCGAATCGGAGGCCAACGCCGGCACGGCCGAGGCGCAATGGCTGCTGGCTCAGCAGCAGGCCGGCCGGCAAGCGGCAGACGCTGCGTCCGTTGACGCAAGCGAGAAGCCGGCCCCTGAGCGCGACATCGCCGCCCAATGGGCGCAGAAAGCCGCCGACGCCGGCATCGGCCCCGCCCAGCTGGCATTGGCGGACGCCGCCTGGCTCAGGCTGGATCGCGAAGACTTCATCCGTCGCGCTTTGCCGCTGGCGCGCTCCCTGCTGGCGCAATACGGCGCCGGCCTGCCGCAACTCAATGCGCCTGCAGAAGCGCTGGCCCGGCATTTGGGCGAGGGCAATATCACCTTGCTGTCGCGCTTGTCCCAAGTGCTGGCCGAGATTCCCGGGGTCGACGCGGACGAGGCGCAGTCATTGCTGGAATTGGGCGCCTATGCCGATGACAAGTCGGCGCAGTTGTCGCTCGGTCTGTTTTTTGCGCGCATGAACGAGGATGGCGGGCGGGCGTTCCCCGGGTTTGGCTCCGCTAATTACAAGAAGGCCATTCGCTGGCTGACCGCCGCCGGTGAGCGCGGTCTTGCGGCAGCCTGGTATGCCCTGTCGCGGATTTACCTGAAACCGGAATTTTCTCAGCGCAATCTTGCCGATGCGCAGCACTATCTCGAGCGCGCCGCTGAAATGGGGCACGCGCTGGCGCAACTGGAGTGCGGCAGCAGCGCCTGGCGCAACCGGCGCGAAGATCCTGCCAATGACGTGCGTGCGGTGTACTGGCTGCAGAAGGCCGCAGCGCAAGACAACGCCGATGCGCGCGAATTGCTGTTCAAGATTGCCGACCGGCCTGCGGCAGCGGCCTGGGCCGTCGAAGCGCGCAGCCACATGACGCGCGATTTCTTGAGCGCTTACCCGTTCCTGGCGGCGCGATTGGAACTGGCGATCCTGTTTGGCCTGACCCGGCCCGAAGCCTTGTTGATCGATCTGAAACAGGCTGACTGCGGCCATTGCCTGGTGGTCGATATCCGCGACTACTATGCACGCAGCAAACGGCGCCTCATATTAATAGAGACCGGCGACGAGCGGCAGGTGCTCAACCGCATCGGCCGCCTGTTCGAAGACGTCGATTGCAGCCTGAACGGTCCCGAAGGAAACTACCGGCAGCGCTTGTATCGCCTGAAAACGGCCTTGCCGCAGGATGACGATGAGCAGGAGGAAGAGAGCGACCTGGCCGAAGAGTCCTGAGAACCTGTTCACGGAAAGCAAAAAGAGATGGCCGCGGCCATCTCTTTTTATTTGTGCCTCAATCAATATCAATAGCGGATGCTCAGATTTCGATTTCACCCTCGAACACCGACACTGCCGGCCCGGTCATCATGACCGGTTTGCCCGGCCCGGCCCAATTGATCACCAGCTCGCCGCCATGGGTTTGCACCGCCACCGGCGTGTCCAGCAGGCCGCGCCGGATGCCGGCGACGACCGCCGCACACGCCCCGGTGCCGCATGCCAGCGTTTCGCCGACGCCCCGTTCAAACACGCGCAGATTGACGTTGTGGCGATCGACCACTTGCATGAAGCCGGCGTTGACCCGCTTGGGGAAGCGCGGGTGACGCTCGATCAGCGGGCCGTCGGTCAACACCGGCGCCGCTTCGGTGTCGGCAACGATCTGCACCGCATGCGGATTGCCCATGGACACGACCGAAATCCAGCTTGTCTTTCCATTAACGTCGAGCGGCCACAGCGCATCATCGCCCTCGATCTTGCTGTTCAGGCCGGACGGATCGAACGGGACTTGTTCCGGCGTCAATACCGGCGCGCCCATGTCGACCGTGACGCGACCGTCGTCTTCAAGCGTCGGTTCGATCACGCCGGACATGGTTTCCACGCGGATCACGCGCTTGGCGGTCAGGCCTTTGTCGCTGACGAAGCGCGCAAACGCGCGCGCGCCGTTGCCGCATTGCTCGACTTCGCCGCCGTCGGCGTTGTAGATGCGATAACGAAAATCGATGCCCTCGGAGTCGGTCTTTTCCACCACCAGCATCTGGTCGGCGCCGATGCCGAAGCGGCGATCAGCAATGAACTTCCATTGCGCCGGCGTCAGGGCGATATCCTGGTGAATGGCGTCGACGACAACGAAGTCGTTGCCCGCGCCGTGCATTTTGGTGAATTTGATTTTCATGGCATTAATTATAGGCGGCCATGCTAATCGTGGCCGTATACATTAGGTGTGCCCGGAGGATGCGTTTTAAAGCGTTTGTGCGCCCAAAAATATTCCGCCGGCGCTTCCAGCACGCGTTCTTCGATGAAGGCATTCATGCGGCGCGTCGCCTCCACGATGTCGTCGCCGGGATAGTTCTCCCAGGCCGGATAGAACGTGGTTTTCCAGCCCTGGTAGTTCGGCAGGAAGGTCGTGATCATCGGCACCACGTTGGCGTGTGTCGCGGCGGCAATGCGTGCCGTAGCGGTCAGCGTGGCGGCGGGCACGCCGAAGAAGGGGACGAACTCGGCGTCGCGCAGGCCGAAGTCCATGTCCGGCAGCATGATGAACGGCAGCCCGTCACGCATGGCGCGGATGATGGGCTTGACGCCTTTTTCGCGCGACAGCAGGGTCACGGGGCGAAAGCGCGAGCGGCCTTTGAGCAGCGCCTGGTCAACCACTTCGTTTTGTTGTTTCGAGTAAATGGTGCAAATCGACAAGTCGGAATTGAGCACCAGCGCGATGCCGGGGATTTCCAGGCAGACGAAATGCGGGCACAGCAGGATGGTCGGGCCTGATTTGATGACTTCCACCGGCACCCGCGGCTCGACCTTGATCAGCCTCTTCAGGCGGGCTTCCGATGCCCACCACAGGATGCCGCGCTCAAGCGCGCTGCGCGCGTATGCCTGGAAGTGCTGGCGGGCAATGGTCTCGCGCTCGGCTTCGGTCTTTTCGGGGAAGCATAAACGCAGGTTGGTCAGCGTGATATGGCGGCGCGGCTTCATGATGATGAACAGCAGCGAGCCGAGTCCTGCCCCGAGGCGGCCGAGAATGGGCAGCGGCAACCAATGGAGCAGCCACATCAATGCGATCAGCGCCTTCATTGCGATGCTCCGGGAGCGGTCACGCCGGGCGGCGTCTTGTAGCGGTTGTAGCTCCAGATATACTGCGCCGGGCAGCGCGCGATCAATTTCTCCATCGCCAGGTTGATGGCGCGCGCCTGTTGCTCCGGCGTCTCGCCCAGGGTTTCTTCAAATGCCACGAAACGGATGACGAAACCGCGGCCCCACGACAAGCGCTCGGCGTACGACAGGATGATCGGCGCGCCGCTCATCTGGTGCATCTTGGCCGACAGCGTCATGGTGTAGGCCGGTTTGCCGAAGAAATCGGCCCAGACGCCTTCGCCGTGTTGCGGCACCTGGTCCGGCAACAGGCCGATGGCCTGGCCCTTCCTGAGCGCCTTGAGCAAGACGCGCACGCCCGACAGGTTGGCCGGCGCCAGATGCAGGTTGGGACGCGAACGCGCGCCTTCGATCAGCGGTTTCAGCGCGGCCTTGCGCGGCGGCCGATACAATGCGGTTAGTGGCGTCTTTTCAGCAATGGCCTGGGCGATGATTTCAAAGCAGCCGAGATGCGGGGTCAGGAAGACCGCGCCGGTTTTTGCGTCCAGGGCTTGTTGGGCCAATTCCCAATTTTCGATGCGGGCGGTGCGCAGCACGCGTTGCGGCGCGGCGCACCAGATGAACGGCAATTCGAAGATGCCCTTGCCCGATTCGTTGACGGCAGACAACAAATGCCGTCCGTGGCCGGCGCGCGTAAGGTTGTTTTTAAGGCGCTTCCGATAGGACGGCGATGCCAGGTAAACAAGCCACCCCATCGCGATTCCGATCAGGTGCAGCAAGGGCAACGGAAGGAATGACAACAGGCGGAATAAAGAAAAAAGCATATTTGCCGTTACCGTGAATAATGCTGTGAAATTGCCGAATTTTTGCAAGACGCGTAAAATAGCATGAAAGCCGTCGAGTTAATGACAACTTGCGAGACGGGATATAAATTTCGCTAAAGCGTCGCAGGCTAGGGATCAAGCCGCGACACCGGTTCAATCTCTATACTGCAGGAGCATGTGATGTCCAATGAATTTCTCTTTACTTCCGAATCCGTCTCGGAAGGTCACCCCGACAAAGTAGCCGACCAGATTTCCGATGCGATTCTGGACGCCATCTTTGAACAGGACCCGCTTTCCCGCGTCGCCGCCGAAACCCTGTGCAACACAGGTCTGGTCGTGCTCGCCGGTGAAATCACCACGCGCGCCAACGTCGACTACATCGACGTCGCCCGTCAAACCATCAAGCGCATCGGCTACGACAATGCCGACTACGGTATCGACTACAAGAGCTGCGCCGTGCTGGTGGCCTACGACAAGCAGTCCCCGGACATCGCCCAAGGCGTCGACGAAGGCAAGGGTCTGGACCTCGATCAGGGCGCCGGCGACCAGGGCCTGATGTTCGGCTACGCCTGCGATGAAACACCGGAACTGATGCCGGCCGCGATTTACTACGCGCACCGCATCGTTGAGCGCCAGTCGCAACTGCGCAAGGACGGCCGCCTGCCATGGCTGCGTCCGGATGCAAAATCGCAAGTCACGCTGAAATACGTCGACGGCCGTCCGGTCGCCATCGACACCATCGTGTTGTCGACCCAGCATGCGCCTGAAATGGAACACAAGGCCATCGAAGAAGCGGCGATCGAAGAAATCATCCGCCCGGTCGTGCCGGCAGAGTGGATCAAGAACACCCGCTACCTGATCAACCCGACCGGCCGTTTCGTCATCGGCGGCCCGCAAGGCGACTGCGGCCTGACCGGTCGCAAGATCATCGTCGACACATACGGCGGTGCAGCACCGCACGGCGGCGGCGCGTTCTCCGGCAAGGATCCTTCCAAGGTCGACCGTTCGGCAGCCTACGCCGGCCGCTACGTCGCCAAGAACATCGTGGCCGCCGGCCTGGCGTCGCGTTGCCAGATCCAGGTGTCGTACGCCATCGGTATCGCCAAGCCGACTTCGGTCATGGTCACCACCTTCGGCACCGGCAAGATCAGCGACGAAAAGCTGGCGCAACTGGTGCTGGAACATTTCGACCTGCGTCCAAAGGGCATCGTGCAAATGCTCGACCTGCTGCGTCCGATCTACCAGAAGACCGCTGCTTACGGCCACTTCGGCCGCGAAGAGCCGGAATTCTCGTGGGAGCGTACCGACAAGGCCGCTGCACTGAAGGCCGCTGCCGGTCTGTAATTCCCCACGCGCAATCCGGCCCGTTGTGGCCGGATTGCGTCGTGCGCTGGCGTGGCGCCGGCAAGTGATTTACAATGCCTTTCCGTATCAAGGAGCGTTGCGACAAGACACCGATCTTGCCAGGCTTGATACCGTCAACATGCAACTGCGCTCACGTTACTTTTTTTCTGTTTTCTACGAAAGGAGGGCGTGAAGAACGCCGCAGCCATGACTACCAATTCCACCAAAGACTATGTAATCGCTGATATCAGCCTGGCGCAATGGGGCCACAAAGAAATCAAGATCGCAGAAACCGAAATGCCCGGCCTGATGGCCATCCGCGAAGAATTCGCCGCTGCCCAGCCCCTGAAGGGCGCACGCATCACCGGTTCCATCCACATGACCATCCAGACCGCCGTGCTGATCCAGACGCTGGAAGCGCTGGGCGCCAAGGTCCGTTGGGCATCCTGCAACATCTATTCGACCCAAGACCACGCCGCCGCCGCGATCGCCGACAAGGGCACGCCGGTGTTCGCGTTCAAGGGCGAGTCGCTGGACGACTACTGGGAATTCACGCACCGCATCTTCGAATGGCAAGGCGGCGAGAACGAACAAGCCAACATGATCCTCGACGATGGCGGCGATGCAACATTGCTGCTGCATCTGGGCACACGCGCTGAAAAAGACGCATCGGTGCTGAACAACCCGACTTCGGAAGAAGAAATCTGCCTGTTCAACTCCATCAAGAAAAAGCTGGCGACATCGTCCAACTGGTATTCCACTCGCCTGGCGCAAATCAAAGGCGTGACCGAAGAAACCACCACCGGCGTGCATCGCCTGTATCAGATGTTCAAAGACGGCAAACTGGCTTTTCCGGCCATCAACGTCAACGACTCCGTCACCAAGTCCAAGTTCGACAACCTGTACGGCTGCCGTGAATCGCTGGTCGACGGCATCAAGCGCGCCACCGATGTCATGATCGCCGGCAAGGTCGCCGTCATCGCCGGTTACGGCGACGTCGGCAAGGGCTCGGCACAAGCCATGCGCGCGTTGTCGGCGCAAGTCTGGGTCACCGAAATCGACCCGATCTGCGCACTGCAGGCGGCAATGGAAGGCTATCGCGTCGTCACCATGGATTACGCTGCAGAGCACGGCGACATTTTCGTCACCTGCACCGGCAACTACCACGTGATCACGCATGACCACATGAAGAAGATGAAAGACCAGGCCATCGTCTGCAACATCGGCCACTTCGACAACGAAATCGAAGTCGCCGCACTGAAGCAATACACCTGGGAAAACATCAAGCCGCAAGTCGACCACATCATCTTCCCTGACGGCAAGCGCATCATCCTGCTGGCTGAAGGTCGCCTGGTCAACCTCGGCTGCGGCACCGGTCATCCGTCCTACGTGATGAGCTCGTCGTTCGCCAACCAGACCATCGCCCAGATCGAGTTGTTCGTGAACACCAAGAACTACCCGGTCGGTGTTTACACGCTGCCCAAGCATCTGGATGAAAAGGTCGCGCGCCTGCAACTGAAGAAACTCAACGCGCAACTGAGCACCCTGACGGCAGAGCAGGCTTCTTATATCGGCGTGAAGGCCGACGGTCCTTACAAGCCTGATCACTACCGCTATTAATCAGCTTGACGTGCGGCGGCAATACCGCCGCACGGTGGTTCGTTCGTTTGTTCGTCGTTTTATCCGCCGCCGGCCGGATGATGGCAATGCTGCCACGCAGATATTGCCGAACCCGGCCGGCGCGCTGCCCGAAAGGAAACCACATGCGTCTTCTCATCCTCTGGCTGATCAATGCGCTGGCCTTGCTGGCCGTGCCTTACCTGTTGCACTCGGTGCAGGTCGACAGCTTCGGCGCCGCCCTGATTGCCGCCCTGATTCTCGGTTTCGTCAATACGCTGGTGCGCCCGGTGCTGGTGGTGCTGACCTTGCCGGTGACCTTGCTCACGCTGGGTTTGTTCATTCTCGTGATCAACGGCCTGATGTTCTGGGTGGTGGCGCAACTGGTGGGCGGTTTCCATGTGGGCGGCTTCTGGTCCGCGGTCGGCGGCGCGTTGCTGTACAGCATCGTGTCATGGGCCTTGTCGACGCTGCTGCTCAAGCCTGGCCGCGGTTGATACCGGCGGCCCTGGATCGTTTTTGGATCGAATCCTCATGACACAACATAATTTCAGCATCGAGTTTTTCCCGCCGAAGACGCCCGAAGGTACGGAAAAACTGCGCGCCACGCGCGCCAAGCTGGCCGAGTTGCAGCCGAAGTATTTTTCGGTCACCTTCGGCGCCGGCGGTTCGACCCAGCAGGGTACGCTCGACACCGTGCTGGAAATCATGCGCGAAGGCCACGTGGCTGCGCCGCATCTGTCCTGCATCGGCAGTTCGCGCGACGCCTTGCGCACGATTCTCGCCGAATACAAATCGCACGGCATCAAGAAGCTTGTCGCTTTGCGCGGCGACTTGCCGAGCGGTTTCGGCGCCGCCGATTTCTCGTCTGGCGAATTCCGCTATGCCAACGAGCTGGTCGAGTTCATCCGTGCAGAAACCGGCGACTGGTTCCATATCGAAGTCGGCGCCTACCCGGAAATGCATCCCCAGGCCAAATCGCCGCAAGACGACGTCCGCAACTTCGCGCGCAAGGTCGAAGCCGGCGCCGATGCTGCGATCACGCAGTATTTCTACAATCCGGACGCCTATTTCAACTTTGTCGACGAAACGCAAAAGCTCGGCGTCAACGTACCCATCGTGCCGGGCATCATGCCGATCACGAATTACACGCAGCTGATGCGTTTCTCGGACATGTGCGGCACCGAAATCCCGCGCTGGATCCGCCTCAAGCTGGCTAGCTACGGCGATGACGCCGATTCGATCCGCGCGTTCGGCCTGGACGTGGTGACCCGGCTGTGCGAACAATTGCTGGAAGGCGGCGCGCCCGGCTTGCATTTCTACACGCTCAACCAGCCTGCGGCGACCATGGCAATCTGGCAACGCCTGGTGGATTGAGGCGGATTTCAGCAATAAAAAAGCCGGCAAGCGCCGGCTTTTTTATTGCGCAGTCATTTCAGGCATCGGTGAGGATCAGGTCCAGCGCAATGTCATGCGGCTGCCCGGCGAATTCCGCCAATGCCTCCGCATAGGCGACGCCGATGGCCAGCGGACGCGGATCCTGCGCCAGCGTACGGTCGTAGAAGCCGCCGCCGTAGCCCAGCCGCAGCCGCTCGGCATTGAAGCCGAGGCAAGGGATCAACAGGGCCTGGGGACGCACGGTCTCCCCATGCAACGGCACGGAAGTGCCCATGGCGTCTTTCACCAGGGTTTCGCCCGGCGTCCAGCGGACGAATTCAAGCGGCGCGTCTTTTCCGCGAATTATCGGCAAGGACAGGTGCACGCCTTGGGCGGCCAGCGCGTTATATGCCGGGTACAGATCCGGTTCCTGCCGGATCGGGTGGTACACGCCGAGGCTGGCGACCGGATTCTCTTGCAGCCAGTCCAGCAGGCGGCTGCAGATAGCCGCTTCAGCCGCGGCTTTGGCGGCCGGCGTCATGGCCTTGCGGGCGGCGAGCAGATGCGCGCGCAGGACGGATTTTTCCGACGCGGCGGCGGTTGCCGGCAATGTAGTCAACGTCGTCCCGGCAGCGTCGGTGTGCGCAGAGTCGCGTGCTATCCTTGAAGTCGTCATTTGTTTCAATCGAAGGTTGTATAAGAATGCAATTAAAGAAATGCGTGCTCGTGATCACATGCGCTGCTGCGGCGGCACTCAGTTTTTCGTTGCCGGCCCAGGCCCAGAAACGTCTTTCCGCGACGGCTTCATCGGATGACGTCTTCCTTGCGCTGCGCGACGCCGCGCGGGTCGACGATTCGGCCACTGCGCTCAGCTTGGCGGCACGGTTGCCCGATTATGTCATTCCTTCGTACGTCGACTATTATCGGCTGAAACCCCGCGTGCGCGACTTCACCGCGCCGGTGTCGGAAATCCGCGACTTCCTGAATCGCTACGACGGCACCGCGATCGGCGACCGCCTGCGCAACGACTGGCTGTTGGCGCTGGGCAAGACCGGCGACTGGAGCACTTTCGATGAACAATATCCGTTGTTCGTGCTCAACGACGACGTGCAGGTCAAATGCTTCGCGCTCAATTCGCGCGCACTCAAGGGCCAGAACGTCGCCGACGAAGCGCGCGCCCTGCTCACCAGCCCCAAGGATTACGGCCAGGGTTGCAGCGACCTGATCGGCACGCTGGCGCAAAACCATCAGTTCGGCGAAAGCGACCTCTGGGCGCAGATCCGCCAGGCGGTTGAAGCCGGCAGCATCATGGTGGCGCGCCGCGCCGCGATCTTCACCGACAACGGCGATCTCAGCCTGCAGCAAGTGATCGACAAGCCGGCGCCGCTGCTGGCGCGCGGACCGGGCCAGGGCCGTACCGCGCACGAGCTGTACATCATCGCCGTCGGCCGCGCCGCCAAGAACAATCCGCAGCAGGCCGCGGCTTTCCTGAGCGGCGCCTCCGGCCTGACTGCGCAGGAACAGGCGATTGCCTGGGCGCAGGTCGCCTTGCCGGCGTCGATGAAGCTGATGCCGGAAGCGATCGACTACTGGCGCAAGACCAAGGACGCGCCGCTGTCGTACGAGGCCTATCAGTGGAAAGTGCGGATTGCGCTGCGCGCCGGCGACTGGAAGCTGGTGAAGTCCACCATCGAATCCATGCCGGCTTCGCTGCGCAGCGACATCACCTGGACCTACTGGCTGGCGCGTGCCCAGAAGGAGGACGGCCAGCTTGAATCGGCGCAGCGCCTGTTCCAATCGATTGCCTCGAACGTCAGCTTCTACGGCCAGCTGGCCACCGAAGAGCTGGGCCAGAAAATCGTGATCCCTCCCGGCCCGACACCGCCGACGCCGGCAGAGATCGCACCGATGGCGCAGAACAGCGGCTTCAAGCGCGCACTCAAGTTCTATGAGCTCAATATGCGTTACGAAGGCATCCGTGAATGGAACTGGGAACTGCGCCGCATGAACGATCGGCAGTTGCTCGCCGCCGCCGAATTCGCGCGCCAGAGCGACGTGCTCGATCGCATGGTGAACACCTCGGACCGCACCAAGCAGGAAATGGATTTTACCCAGCGTTTCCCGGCGCCGCACCTGGGTGAAATGACCGCCAACACGCGTCCGCTCGGACTGGAAAACGCCTGGGTCTATGGGCTGATCCGCCAGGAATCGCGTTTCATCAAGAACGCCAAATCCTATGTCGGCGCGTCCGGGCTGATGCAGCTGATGCCGTCGACTGCGAAGTACGTCGCCAAGAAGATCGGCATGACCGAGTTCACGCAAGACCAGATCAACGACATCAACACCAACCTGTTGCTCGGCACCAGCTATCTGAACATGGTACTCAACAATCTCGACGGCTCGCAGGCATTGGCGACGGCCGCCTATAACGCCGGCCCGGGACGTCCGCGCAGCTGGCGCTCGACGCTGAACCGCAGTGTCGAAGGCGCGATCTTCGCCGAGACGATTCCGTTCAACGAGACGCGCGGCTACGTCAAGAACGTGATGTCCAACGCCACTTATTACGCCGCCCTGTTCGAGAACAAGCCGCAGTCGCTCAAGCAGCGGCTCGGCGTGGTGGCGCCGCGCACCAATACACCGACCGACCTGCCCTGATGCGACACGACTGCGAGACGATTGCACCGCGCTCTGCGTCACGGCCCTGAAGCAAAGAAAACGATGACGGCCATGGCGTACAAAAATATCCTGATAATCGGCGGCTCCGGTTTCATCGGCAGCCGGCTGGCGGCCCACCTGGCGCGCAACACGGCGGCAAGAATCACGGTGCCGACCCGGCGCTATGAACGCAGCAAGCACTTGCTGGTGATGCCGACGGTGCGCACCACGATCGCCGACGTGCACGACGATGCCGTATTGGATAGCCTCGTGTCCCGCGCCGACGTCGTCATCAATCTGGTCGGCATCCTGCATTCGCGCAGCGGACCGCGCGGCAGCGCCTGGGGCCCTGATTTCGAGCGCGCGCACGTCGAACTGCCGCGCCGGATCGTGGCCGCTTGCTCCCGGCATGGCGTGCGGCGTTACCTGCACATGAGCGCATTGGGCGCGTCGGCGCAGGCGCCGTCGATGTACCTGCGCTCCAAGGCTGCGGGCGAAACGGCCGCGTTTTCGGACGCCGCTGTCGCGACCACGGTATTCCGGCCTTCGGTGGTGTTTGGCGAGCACGACAATTTTCTCAACCTGTTCGCCGCGCTGCAAAAGCGTTTTCCGTTCATGCCGCTGGGCGGCGCCGAGGCGCGTTTCCAGCCGGTGTACGTAGGCGACGTGGCGCAGGCTTTCGTCAGCGCATTGCACAACGACGCCACGCAGGCCCGCAGCTACGAGCTGGCCGGGCCGCAGGTCTACACGCTGCGCCAATTGGTGCAGCTGGCCGGATTGTGCTCCGGCCATCCGCGTCCGGTGCTGGGATTGCCGCCGGGCTTGGCATCCTTGCAAGCTTTTTTGCTGGAACATTTGCCAGGACGCATGATGAGTCGCGATAATCTGGCTTCCATGCAGGTCGACAATGTCGCAAGCGGACCGATGGCGCCGGAACTGCACATCGTGCCGACCGCGCTGGAAGCGATCGCGCCGCGTTACCTCGCAGGCGTGCACCTGCAACAGCAAATGGACGCCCATCGCCGCGGCGCGCGGCGCTGAAGCCACATATTAAAAAGGACCGCCATGCAGAACACCGAACTTGATCCGACCCTGTCGGCGACGCTGGAAAAAGCCGGCAAGAACGCCATCACGCTGGTCATCGGCAACAAGAATTACTCGTCCTGGTCGATGCGCCCGTGGGTGGTGCTGACCGCGTTCGACATTCCTTTCCGCGAAATCCGCATCTGCCTCGACCAGCCCGACACCGCCAGCAAGATCGCCGAATATTCCGCCGCCGGACGCGTGCCGGTACTGCTCGACGGCCAGACGCACATCTGGGATTCGCTGGCCATCTGCGAATACCTGGCCGAACAATTCCCGGACCGCGCACTGTGGCCGCAAGAGACCGCCGCACGTGCGGTAGCGCGCAGCATCACGGCCGAAATGCATTCCGGCTTCACCGGCCTGCGCAGCGCCATGAGCATGGACATCCGCGGCAGCTATCCGGGCAAAGGCCGGACCGCCGAAGCGCAGGGCGACATCGGCCGCATCTGTGAAATCTGGGAAGACTGCCTGGCGCAGTTCGGCCATCATGAATTCCTGTTCGGCGACTTCTCGATTGCGGACGCTTTCTATGCACCGGTGGTGATGCGCTTCCGCAGCTACGCCGTGTCGCTGGCGCCGGCGTTGCAGGCTTATGTCGATCGCGTGGTGGCGCATCCCGCCGTGGCCAAGTGGATCGCCGAAGCGCTGGCCGAAAAAGAAGTCTTGCCCGACCATTGAGCCGCTGATGAAGATCTACGTCGTCGGCGGTGCGGTGCGCGATGAACTGCTCGGTTTGCCCGTGCAGGATCACGACTACGTGGTCGTCGGCGCCACGCCGGAAGACATGCTCGCGCAAGGCTTCCGTCCGGTCGGCAAGGACTTCCCGGTATTCCTGCATCCCGACACGCAGGAGGAATACGCGCTGGCGCGCACCGAACGCAAGACGGCGCCGGGCTACAAGGGATTCGTGTTCCATACCGACAGCGCCGTCACGCTCGAGCAGGACCTGGCGCGGCGCGATCTCACCATCAATGCCATCGCCAAAGGCGAAGACGGCGTGCTGGTCGATCCCTACGATGGTCGGGGCGATATCGGCAGGCGCGTGTTCCGCCATGTCTCCGACGCCTTCATCGAAGACCCGGTGCGCATCCTGCGCCTGGCGCGCTTCGCAGCGCGCTTTCCCGATTTCACGGTCGCACCCGAAACCAATGCGCTGATGCAAAAGATGGTTGCCGCCGGCGAGGTCGATGCGCTGGTGCCCGAGCGCGTATGGCAGGAGCTGGCGCGCGGCATGATGGAGCAGACTCCCTCGCGCATGTTCAATGTGCTGCGCGAGTGCGGCGCGCTGGCGCGCATCCTGCCGGAGCTGGATGCGCTGTGGGGCGTGCCGCAACCCGCCCGATACCATCCCGAGGTCGACACCGGCGTGCACGTCATGATGGTGCTCGACTATGCCGCCGGCCGTTCCTATTCTCTGGGCGTGCGTTTCGCCGCACTCATGCACGATCTCGGCAAGGGCACCACGCCGCCCGAACTGTGGCCCAGCCATCACGGCCATGAAGGCCGCAGCGTCGAGCTGGTGCAAGGCATCTGCGATCGGCTCAAGGTGCCCAACGATTGTCGCGACCTCGCCGTGATCACCGCGCGCGAACATGGCAATGTCGGCCGCGCCTTCGAACTGCGTCCCGCCACCATCGTTAATCTGCTGGCGCGTTGCGACGGCTTCCGCAAGCCGGAGCGTTTCCACGACATGCTGCAGGCGTCGGAATGCGACCGCCGCGGCCGTACCGGTTTCGAGGACGTCGCGTTCCCGCAGCTGGATTACCTCATGGGCGCGCTCAAGGCGGCCCAGGGCGTGGATGCCGGCGCCATCGCCGCCAGATACCGGGAGCAGCCGCAACGCATCCCGGAAGCGATCCTGGCGGCGCGCACGGAAGCGGTGGCGGAATATGCCGCCGCAGCGGCTTAACTCAACCCGCCCATGCCACCCTTCATCACGCAACTGCGCGCCAGGCTGGACCGCCTGAAGCAGGCGCTCATTGCCCTCGCCGAGGCATCGGACAAACCGATGATCCTGGTCAAGGAGCTGTCGCCGCGCGCGCGGCGGCATCTGCTGCGGCATTTTCTGGCGCTGGAAGAAAAAGACCGGCTGTTGCGTTTCGGCAGCAAGCTCTCCGATGAGCTGGTGACGCGCTACGTCGAGAATATCGATTTCTCCCGCGACACCATCTTCGGCGTCTACGACCGCAAGATGCGCCTGCTGGGCGTGGGCCATCTGGCCTTCGCACCGCGCGAAGCATCGCCCGTCAGCGGCGCCACGCTCAAGGCGCGGGTCGCCGAGTTCGGCGTGTCGGTGTCGGCGGCGGCGCGCGGCATGGGCGTCGGCACAAAGTTGTTCGTGCGTGCCGCGATTCGCTGCCGCAACGCCGATGTCGACACGCTGTACATGCATTGCCTGTCCTCCAACAAGGTCATGATGCACATCGCAAAGAAAGCCGGCATGGAAATCCATCGCGACTACGGCGAAGCGGACGCCTACCTGAAGTTGCAGCCGGCCAATCCGGTCACGCTGTTTCAGGAAGCCATGGAAGAGCAGGCCGCCATGCTCGACTACATCGTCAAAGCCAACATGCGCGCGCTGTTCAAATGGATCAGCAGGGTCTTCGGCATCGGCAAACCGAAGGCCTGAATCGATCCGCCAATCCATCCGCCAATCCATCCGCCAATCCGGCCGCCGCGCAGCCTCCGGCGCGAAATCAGCGATAATAGCGGCATCCAGGAATTTTCCAGCAGAACTCATGAACAACTCCGTCAGCACCGACGACTTTTTTGCCAGCGTGGCCGCCAAGTCGGACAGCGGCGCCTTGCGCGGCGACTACAGCAACGCCGACAAGAACTACGTCGTCGATCAGCACTGGGCCGCTTACTCGCCCGCCCAGCACGCGCTGTGGCGACGCCTGTACGAGCGCCAGGCAAAACTGATTCCGGGCCGCGCCTGTGACGTCTTCCTCGACAGCATCAAGGCGCTCGACGTCTCGCAAGGCATCCCGCAATTCGACCGCACCACCGAAGCGCTGTACAAGGCCACCGGCTGGCAATTGGTCGCCGTGCCCGGGCTGGTGCCGGACCAAACCTTTTTCGAGCACCTTGCCAACCGCCGTTTCCCGGTCACCGTGTGGCTGCGCGAAGAGAGCGAGTTCGACTACATCGTCGAGCCGGACGTGTTCCATGATTTCTTCGGCCATGTGCCGCTGCTGTTCAATCCGGTGTTCGCCGACCACCTGCAGGAGTACGGCAAGGGCGGCCTCAAGGCGCTCAAGCTCGACGGCCTGGCTTTCCTCGCGCGCTTGTACTGGTACACCATCGAGTTCGGCCTTATCCAGAGTCCCGAGGGTTTGCGCATCTACGGCGCCGGCATCCTGTCGTCGGGCGGCGAAGTCGAATACGCCCTGCGCGGTTCACCGCAGAATCAGCAGCCGAACCGCATCCCGTTCCAGGTCGAGCGCGTCATGCGCACGCTGTACAAGATCGACTCATACCAGGAAACCTATTTCGTCATCCGCGATTTCCAGCAACTGTTCGACGACACCGCGCCCGATTTCACCGCACTGTACGAGCAACTGAAAGCGCAGGATGCCTTGCCCGCCAATACACTGTTGCCGGGTGAAAAAAACCTTGCGGTCGCCTGATTGGCGACAACCTGACCGAGCAACCGAACACCGGCCCCTGCCTTTAACCGCAGGGGCTTTTTTTGTCGTCAGCGCATTGTCAGTTCCATCCTGTGCCATGTCGCGCCATGCTGCGCCGTGCGTAGCGGCAACACGCGGCTTGTGCTACTGTAGCCGCATCAAAAGAACGAAACCGTCCGCCCACAAGGCGAACGAGTTTTAAGCCGGATCTCGAACAGATCCATGTGCAAACAAAGACACGATTTTTGGCACGGAGACAATGCATGAACGCACCCCTACCTTCCAGCGAACGTCTGTTGCTGGATGACATTTCCCTGGACGACAAATATTCGCTGGAGCGCGGCCGCGTTTTCATGACCGGCATCCAGGCGCTGATACGGCTGCCGATGTTGCAGCGGCAACACGACCTCCAGGCCGGATTGAATACTGCCGGCTACGTCACCGGTTATCGCGGCTCTCCTTTGGGCACGGTCGACCAGACCGCCGCCAAGGCGAAGAAATATCTCGACGCCGCGCACGTCAAATTCCATCCCGGCATGAACGAAGACCTGGCCGCCACCGCCGTGTGGGGTACCCAGCAGGTCAATATGTTCCCGGGCGCGCAATACGACGGCGTGTTTTCGCTGTGGTACGGCAAGGGCCCCGGCGTCGATCGCTGCGGCGACGTCTTCAAGCATGCCAACATGGCCGGCACCTCGCAGCACGGCGGCGTGCTGGTGATCGCCGGCGACGACCACGCCGCCAAGTCGTCCACCACCGCGCATCAGAGCGAACACATCCTCAAGGCCTGCGGCATTCCGGTGCTGTATCCGTCATCGGTGCAGGAGTATCTCGACTACGGCCTGCACGGTTGGGCCATGAGCCGCTACACCGGCTTGTGGGTGTCGCTCAAATGCGTGACCGACATCGTTGAATCCGGCATGTCGGTGGAGATCGATCCGCAGCGCGTGCAGCCGGTCATTCCCACCGATTTCGAACTGCCGCCGGGCGGCGTCAACATCCGCCAGCCCGATACCGTGCTCGAGCAAGAGACGCGCATGAACGTCTACAAGTGGTACGCGGCACTGGCTTATGCGCGCGTCAACAAGCTCAACCAGATCATCTGGGACAGCCCGCGTGCGCGCATCGGTATCGTCACCGCCGGCAAGTCCTATCTCGACACGCGCCAGGCGCTCTACGATCTCGGCATCGATGAACAGATCGCCCGCGATATCGGCATCCGCCTCTACAAGATCGGCATGACCTGGCCGCTGGAAGCCGAAGGCGTGCGCGAGTTCGCGCAAGGCCTGGACGAAATCCTGGTGGTCGAGGAGAAGCGCCAGATTCTCGAATACCAGATCAAGGAAGAACTCTATAACTGGCGCGACGATGTGCGTCCGCGCGTGGTCGGCAAGTTCGACGACACCGGCGAATGGAGCGGCTCGCCGCGCGAAGGTCACGGCAACTGGCTGCTTCCCGCCACCTACGAGCTGAGCCCGGCGCAGATCGCGCGCGCCATCGCCACGCGCATTTCCAAGTACTATGCCGGCCATCCGATCGAGCAGCGCGTCAAGGCGCGCATCGCTTTCCTCGAAGCCAAGGAAGCCACGCTCAATGTCAGCACCAAGCCTGATCCGAACAAGGACCGCATCCCGCATTTCTGCTCGGGCTGCCCGCACAACACGTCGACCAAATTGCCTGACGGCAGCCGCGCGCTGGCCGGCATCGGCTGCCATTACATGGTGACCTGGATGGATCGCGAATCGACCATCTTCTCGCACATGGGCGGCGAGGGTGTGACCTGGGTCGGCCAGGCACCGTTCACCAGCGAGAAGCATGTGTTCTCCAACCTCGGCGACGGCACGTATTTCCATTCGGGCCTGCTGGCCGTGCGCGCCGCTGTGGCGGGCAAGGTCAACATGACGTACAAGATCCTGTACAACGACGCGGTCGCCATGACCGGCGGCCAAGAGTTCGACGGTCCGCTCGATCCGGCCATGATCTCGCGCCAGCTGGCCGCCGAGAACGTGCGCCCGATCATCGTCGTGACCGACGAGCCGGACAAGTACCCGGCCGGTACGCCGTGGGCCGAAGGCGTGACCATCCGCCATCGCAGCGAACTCGATGCCGTGCAGCGCGAACTGCGCGAAGTGCCGGGTGTGTCCGCCATGATCTACGACCAGACCTGCGCCTCGGAAAAGCGCCGCCGCCGCAAACGCGACGCCTATCCCGATCCGGCCAAGCGCGCCGTCATCAATGAAGCAGTATGCGAAGGCTGCGGCGATTGCAGCGTGCAATCCAACTGCCTCTCGGTGGAACCGCTGGAAACCGAATTCGGCCGCAAGCGCCAGATCAATCAATCGTCGTGCAACAAGGATTACTCATGCGTGAACGGCTTCTGCCCGAGCTTCGTCACGGTGGAAGGCGGCAAGCTCAAAAAGGCCAAGCGCGTCGCGGTTGAAAAGACCGAAGCAGCCGCGCAGGGACCGACCTTGCCCGAACCGCAATTACCGGCCATGGGCGACACCTACGGCATCGTCGTCACCGGCATTGGCGGTACCGGCGTGATCACCATCGGCCAGATCCTGGCGATGGCGGCGCACGTCGAAGGCAAGGCCTGCTCGGTGCTCGACATGAGCGGGCTGGCGCAGAAGGGCGGTCCGGTGATGTCGCATGTGCGCTTGTCGGAACGCGCCGACGATCTGTATTCGACGCGCGTGGGCACCGGCGCGGCGGATCTGGTGATCGGCTGCGACGTAATCGTCACCGCCAGCCGCGACGCTTTGTCGCGCATGGGCGAGGGACGCACGCATGCCGCCGTCAACGCGACCCGCATGCCGACCGCAGCTTTCGTGCGCAATCCGGACTGGCAGTTCCCGGCGGAGTCCGCCGAGGGCAGCATCCAGAGCGCCTGCGGCAAAGAGCGCGTGGCCCTGATCGACGCCGGCAACATCGCCACCGCGCTGATGGGCGACGCCATCGCCACCAACATGTTCATGCTCGGGTATGCATGGCAGCGCGGCTGGGTACCGTTGTCGGAAGGCGCCATCCTCAAGGCCATCGAGCTCAATGCCTTGTCGGTCGAGTTCAACAAGCAGGCCTTCGGCTGGGGCCGCGCCGCCGCGCACGATGCCGACATGGTGGCGCAAGCCGCCCGTCGCAACGGCATGACGGCGCAGGTAATCGACTTCAAGCGTCCGCCTTCGCTGGAAGAAGTGCTGGCCAGGCGGATCGATTTCCTCACGCACTATCAGAATGCCGCTTACGCGCGCCAGTACAGCGATTTCGTCGCCCGGGCGCAGCAGGCGGAAGCCGCGTTGGGCGAAGCCGGCAAGGCGATGAAGTTCAGCACGGCAGTCGCGACCTATCTGTTCAAGCTGATGGCCTACAAGGATGAATACGAAGTCGCGCGCCTCTACACCGCGCCGGCCTTCCGCGAAAAGATCGCCGGCATGTTCGAGGGCGACTACCAGTTGAAATTCCATCTGGCGCCGCCGCTGCTGGCCAGGCATGACAGCAACGGCCACCTGATCAAGAAGGAATACGGCTCGTGGATGATGCGCGCCTTCGGCGTGCTGGCGAAGCTGCGTTTCCTGCGCGGCACGCCGCTCGACGTCTTCGGCTATACCGCTGAACGCAAGCAGGAGCGCGATCTGATTGCTCAGTACAGCCGCACCATCGGCGACCTGCTGGGCAGGCTCAGCGCCGACAACCTGGCGCAGGCGGTGGCGATTGCGCGTATTCCCGAAGATATCCGCGGCTATGGCCATGTCAAGGAACGCCACCTGAAGGCGGCCAGACAGAAGGAAGCGGATTTGCTGCGCATGTTCGATGCCGGGCAGACGCCGCATATGCCGGAAGGCGGCAAACAGGCAGCCTGATTGGTACCGGAAGAATCGCCGCCGTCCCGATGCCCGGGCGGCGGCTTTTTTTCAGATGGCGATCTTGCCGCCGCTCACGCGCGCAATTCCCGCCAGGTCGTTCCAGCTCTGCACGTCCGTAAAACCTCCCCGCGCAAGCAGTTCACGCACGGCTTCGGCCTGATCGTAACCGTGCTCCATCAGCAGCCATCCGCCATTCTTCAAATATCCTGCTGCGCCGTCGATGATGGTGCGCAATGCCGACAAGCCGTCGGCATGATCGGTCAGCGCGCCGATCGGTTCGAAGCGCAAATCGCCTTGTGCAAGATGGGCGTCGCCGGCGACGATGTAGGGTGGGTTGGAAACGATCAGGTCAAATTCCCGTACGGCGCCTGTCAAGGCCGAGTACCAGTCGCTGCGCAAAAAACGCACTTTGGCGCCGTGCCGCTGCGCATTGCTTGCCGCCACTTTCAAGGCGCCTTCACTGACGTCGAGCGCCGTCATGTCGGCATCCGGGCGCGTGTGCGCAATGGCGACCGCAATGGCGCCGGATCCGGTGCCCATGTCGAGCGCCTTGCCCTGTTGCGGCAAACGCTCCAGCGCCAGTTCCACCAGCAATTCCGTATCGGGACGGGGGATCAATACATCCGGCGTGACGGCCATCGCGAGGCCGAAGAATTCACGCTCGCCGACGATATAGGCAATCGGTTCGCCTTGCAGGCGGCGGCGATACAGCGCGGTCAGCCGCACAGCTTCGTCGTCGGTGAGCAGGCGTTCCGATTGGGTGATCAGCTGGATGCGTGACAGTTGCAGCGCATGGCCCAGCAGGATGCGATTTTCCAGCGTGTCGAGCGGCGCGTTCTTGAGCGCGTCGCCCAGACTCGCACCTGCGGCAATACCGGGAAAATCACGCACCGGAAATCTTCTTCAGCCGCGCTTGAAGGCGCGGGACGCCAGTACGGCGGCGATCAGCACGAAGCAGATCAGCGACCATTGCGGTATCGACAGGCCGAGGAAAGGATACGGTGTTGCGCACAGGCCGTCGGCTTTGAACAGTAGCGGAAACAGATTGGCAGTCGGCACGTTATTGAGAGAAGTCTCCAGCGGATCGATGCCGCAGGAAGTGCCGGGATGCGCCTGCACCCACAGGTGCCAGCCGGCCGTCCCGACGCCGCCCAGCGCCGCCAGCAGGCCCAGCCCGGCGCCGGTTTTGGCGGCGCGCGGCGGCAGGAAAGCGAAAATGATGCAGATCAGTGCGATGGCGGCGAAGAGGTAACGCTGGATGATGCACAGCGGGCAGGGCAGCATCTCCTCGACGATCTGGAGATAGAGAGCGATGCCGAGCAGGGCGATGCACGCAAGGGCGACGAGTAGGAGCAGGGATTTTGAACGTTGCATGATGGCTGTGAGATAGGAGCAGGAGCGTCAGGGGATTCTTTTTAGCGCCAAGTGTAAAGTCGGATTTTCTCCGATAACGGTCAGATAGTAGCCGTTCTCGATGCGCATCGGAAGAAAAGCTTTGTACTGACCGGCATTATCGACGATTGTCATGTCCTTTGCCGCCGTGAGAGTAAAGGTGGTTCGCTGTCCGGGCATGGCCAGGGGATAAGAGCGAAAGTCCTGCGCATTCAGTTCGCGATACTGATATTGCGGAGGATTGAATGGCGATGGATTTGCACCGATTGCCCCGTCGGGACGGTGGGAGGAACCGAATGGCGGATACGCACCGAAATTCTGCCCGCCCAGCGGCGGATATTTATCATCCGGATTGGGATAAAACAGGCAGGTCAGCGAAGCCGCAACTGTTGTGGCGGAAGTGGAAGTGGAAGTGGAAGCGGAAGCGGAAGCGGGTGCGGGTGCGGGTGCGGGCGCCGCGCTGCCGTCGCACTCGGTTGCCACGATGTAATAGAGAATCTGATTGCCGCTGGAGTCATCGTTGAGCGTCAGTACCGACTTGCCGCGGTTTTCATAAAAACGGACCAGGGTGATGTTGTGCCGATTGTTTCGACTGTCAACTACCTGGTAGGTAGCGTAGAGGGAATGCGCGGTTTTTTCTGCTTCAGGAGTAGCGAAGGGTCCGGCGCAGCCAACCAGCGTCATGGACAATGTCAGGCAGACCGGTAACTTCATCGCGTGCTCTCTTCAGCGTTTAAGAGAGCGTTCGACCGGCGGTGCGCGAATTAGTTTATTTTTCGCGTTTTATTCTTCGTCGCCCAACTGCGCCAGCAACTCCGCCTGATGCTCGGTGATCAGTGCATTGGTCAGTTCTTCCAGATCGCCGTCCATGATGAAATCCAGCTTGTACAGCGTCAGGTTGATGCGATGGTCCGTCATGCGCCCCTGCGGGAAGTTATAGGTGCGGATGCGTTCGCTGCGGTCGCCCGAGCCGATCAGCGATTTGCGAGTGGCGGCTTCCTTGGATTGCTGCTCGCGCAGTTGCACGTCCTTGATGCGCGCCGCCAGCACCTTCAACGCCGAGGCCTTGTTCTTGTGCTGGCTGCGGTCATCCTGGCATTCCACCACGATGCCGGTGGGCATGTGGGTGATGCGCACCGCCGAGTCGGTCTTGTTGATGTGCTGTCCGCCCGCGCCCGAGGCGCGATAGGTATCGATGCGAATGTCGGCCGGATTGATGTCGACGTCTTCGACTTCATCGGCTTCCGGCATCACGGCCACCGTACAGGCCGAGGTGTGGATGCGGCCCTGGGTTTCAGTGGCCGGCACGCGCTGCACGCGGTGGCCGCCGGACTCGAACTTCAGGCGTGAATATGCGCCGAAGCCGGCGATGCGCACGATCACTTCCTTGTAGCCGCCGATTTCCGATTCGGAGGCCGACATCATTTCCACCTGCCAGCGATTGCGTTCGGCGAAGCGGGTGTACATGCGCAGCAAGTCGCCGGCGAACAGCGCCGACTCATCGCCGCCGGTGCCGGCGCGAATTTCCAGGAAGATGTTGCGCTCGTCGTTGGGGTCCTTGGGCAGCAGCATCTTTTGCAGGTCGGCTTCCAGCGCTTCCATGCGCGCCTTGGCGCTGTTGATTTCTTCCTGCGCGAATTCCTTCATGTCGGGATCCGACAGCAGCTCCTGCGCCGTGGCGATGTCATTCGAGGCCTGCGAATAGGCCTGGTACAACGCCACCAGCGGACCGAGCTCGGCGTGTTCGCGCGTCATCTTGCGGTAGTTGTCCATGTCGGACGTTGCTTCCTGCTGCATCAGCAGGTTATTGAGTTCTTCCAGCCGTTCGGCGAGCTGGTCGAGTTTGGTGAGCATCGAGGGTTTCATGGACTGACTTTACGGAAATGAGAGGGTGATGCGATGCCCGCGATACCAGCATGGGGCAGGGAGAGCGCCGGCGATCGCGAGGATGCCGGCCGGCGAACGGAGTCGCTAACGTTTGGTGCGGAACAGTTGCGGCAGCAACTGGACCAGTTGCGCGCGTTCGTCGCCTTGTGCGTGGTGCAGGGCCTGTTGCGGACCGTGCAGGAATTTGGCGGTGAGGCCTTTGGACAGCGCATCGAGTACGGCGTCCATGTCTTCGCCTTTGGCCAGCAGCCTGCGGGCGCGTTCGAGCTCAGCCAGGCGCAGGGTTTCGCCGGCGTCGTGCAGGTCCTGGATCACCGGCACCACGGCGCGGCTGTCGATCCAGTGCATGAAAGATTGCACCCGGGTTTCGATAATGGCTTCGGCTTGCGCGACGGCGGCCTGGCGGTTTTCGACGCCGCTTTGCACGACCGAGGCGAGGTCGTCGACGGTGTAGAGGAAGACGTCGTCCAGACGGCCGACTTCCGATTCGATATCGCGCGGCACCGCAAGATCGACCATGAAAATCGGCTTGTGGCGGCGCGCCTTGACGGCCCGCTCGACCAGGCCGAGGCCGATGATCGGCAGCGACGAGGCGGTACAGGACACCACGATGTCGAACTTCGACAACTGCGTCGGCAGATCGGCCAGGCGCAGCGCCGCGCCGTTGAAGCGGTGCGCCAGCGTTTCGCCGCGTTCCAGCGTGCGATTGGCGACGGTCAGGGATTTCGGATTTTGCGCGGCGAAATGCGTGGCGCACAACTCGATCATTTCACCGGCGCCGATGAACAGCACGTGCTGGCCCGAGATCGAATCGAAGATCCGCTGCGACAAACGCACGGCGGCGGCGGCCATCGAGACGCTGTGGGCGCCGATTTCGGTGGTGCTGCGGACTTCCTTTGCGACGGCGAAGGTGCGCTGGAACAGTTGGTGCAAATAGGTGCCGAGGCCGCCGGCGGCATCCGCCTGGCGCACGGCGTCCTTCATCTGGCCGAGGATCTGCGGTTCGCCCAGCACCATCGAGTCGAGCCCGGAGGCGACGCGGAAGGCGTGACGTACGGCATTGTCCTGCGGTAAGGCATACAGGAAGGGACGCAGTTCGGCGTAGGAAAGATCGTGGTAGTCGGCGAGGAAATGCGCGGTGCTGTCGATGGCGGCATCGACGCCGCCCGCAGCCGCAGTGCTGGCGGCGTACAGCTCGGTACGATTGCAGGTCGACAGGATTGCCGCTTCGCCAGCCTGCGCCCGACTGGCGCTCAGGTCCGAGCGCCCGAACCAGGCGCGCGCCGACGCCACCGCCTGGCCGATCTGGTCGGCCGGGAATGCCACTTTTTCGCGCAGGGAAAGCGGCGCGGTAGTGTGGTTCAGTCCGACGGCAAGCAAGTGCATGGCGACTCTGTGGTTTACGAGCGAAGTGCTGCGAAAAAATGGAGAAATATCAACTCAGTATTATACCCGCTGCACGTAAAGGGGATTTGAAGTGTATCAATAATGACTATATACGCAGGCTATGAACTGATGTCCGGGAGAGACAAGGGGCGCAGCAATTTTTCCATATGAGCAACAATTTCCTGCGCGTATCGTTCAGGCTGCTCCAGGTCAGGAAAATGCCCGCAGTCGGCGAAGCGCAGGATGTGCAGTTGCGGCAAGTGTTCTCGTAACGATTCGGGCGGCGTCACCCGATGCGAGCGGTCTTGCTCGCCCCAGATCAGCGTGCAGGGCGGCGCGAGCGGGGTTACGGGCTCTGTGAGAGCGGTTTCGCGGAGCAGGCCTTGCACGACTCCCGCCAGGCAAAAACAAGCGCCGGCGTCGAATGACTGTCGCGCCACTAGCTGGAACGGCGTCGCGTCCGTTTGCGCAGGCAGCGCGCTGCGATGCCAACGCTGCGCCAGCTTGCGGCGCGCCAGCCAGGTAATCAACTGGCCCGCAACCGGCACGCGCAGCGGTCGTGGAATCATGCGGCGAGCCCAGGCCTGCATGGCCGGCAGTGACGGCGTTTGCGACAGGACCAGGCTGGCAATGCGCGCCGGCGCCAGTTGCGCCGCCCGGATGGCGTACAAGCCATTGGCGCAACTGAAGGCGAGTGTGGCCCGCGCAATGCCGAGCCCGTCGAGAACGGCGAGTACGGCGTGTGCTCCTTGTTCCAGGCTGTGTCCGTAATTTGCCGCCGGCAGCGAAAAGCCGAATCCCGGCATATCAAAGCACACGACCCGGAAACGCGGCGCCAGCAGCGTGATGAGGCGCCGGTAATGCGCCACGACGTTCGGACCGTCGGGAGTGAAGACGATGCAGGGACGATCAGGGAGCATGTTGTGGTTGCCCGGTTCGCTTGCCGAGTCGAACACGTGCACGCGTCCCGCAGCGGTCTCGACATACCTCAGGTTCGCCGGCGCACCGGCCAGCGATGCCGACCAGCGCGTAAGAAGGTAGTCGGTGCGCGCCCCCGGCATGGGCTACTTCTTGGCGGCCGGCGCCGCCAGCCGCTCCAGCTGCTCCAGCTGCTCCAGCTGATAGCCGTAGCCGTACACCGTCGTCAGCCGGAAACCCTTTTCCGGCTTCAAGTCCAGCTTGTTTCGCACGCGCGAGACATGGGTGTCGATGGTGCGGGTCGGCAATGCATTTTCATCTTCAGGACCCCAGACGCTTTCCTGCAAATAGGCACGCGACAGCGGCCGGCCGAGGTTGCTGAACAGTAAAACAGCCAGGGCAAATTCTTTTTGGGTCAGTGTGACCTGGATACCGGCGTGGGTGACGACATGCGCCGGCGACTCGAAGACATGGTCGCCAAATTGCAGCACCTGTGTTTCTTCATGCCCGGGATAAGCGCGTTGCAGCAGCAGCTTGACGCGCGCGGCGACCGCATGGCGTCGCAGGGGTTTGAATTCGCTGTCGACCAGGTGTTCATCTGCAGGTGCCGCCGGCAAAGCAGCCAGCGCGGCCAGTTCGGACGGTGTATCCGCCGCCAGCAACAGCACCGGGATGGCCGGCGTCCAGGCCATCTGCAACAGGTCCGCCAGATGCGCCCCGGCGCTGGCCACATCCACGATCAGCAATTGCGGATGCGCACGGCGCAGGTCCACGCGCTGCTGCACGCCGTGGCAATCGTGCGCAGGCAGGCTGCGGGCGATCAGGGCGATATCGGCGGCGGAATTGCTGAAGATGGAAATATGCATGGCATGCGGGGAAGCAGTTTTCGGCGCCGGAGAATCCAAGGTCCGAAAAGCACTGCGCCGGATTGAGTGCGCGCGATGGCGCACCCGTCCGGCGCAGTGACTAGTGGCAAAGCGCTTAAGTCGCGTCCGCGTCCGGCAGCACCACGTTCACGTCGAGCACTTCCAGGTTGCCCTGGCGATCCAGCGAAATCTTGATGTCGTCGGCGTTGACCTTGGTGTACTTGGAGATTACCTCGATCAGTTCCTTGTGCAGCGCCGGCAGGAAGTCATACCCCTGGCCCTGGCGACCGCCGCGCTCGCGCGCGATGATGATCTGCAGGCGTTCCTTGGCGGCCGTGGCGCTTTTTGCCTTGGGCGGAAACAGGAAGGAAAGCAAAGCCATGTCATTTACCTCCGAAAATACGCTGGAGCAGGCCCGGCTTTTCATAGCTGGTGAAGCGCAGCGGCAGGTCTTCGCCGAGGAAGCGGCTGACCAGGTCCTGGTAAGCCTCGGAAACGTCGGTTTCTTTCAGGTGGATCGCGGGATTGCCCTGGTTGGAGGCGTGCAGCACGGACTCCGATTCAGGGATGATGCCGATCAGCGGGATGCGCAGGATTTCCTGCACGTCGGTGTAGGACAGCATTTCGCCGGCTTCGACGCGCTTGGGCGAATAGCGGGTGATCAGCAGGTGTTCCTTGACCGGTTCGCCGCCGCTCAGGGCGCGGCGCGACTTGGCCTGGATGATGCCGAGGATGCGGTCCGAATCGCGCACCGACGAGACTTCCGGGTTGGTCACGATGATCGCTTCGTCGGCGAAGGTCAGCGCCATCACGGCGCCGTGTTCGATACCGGCCGGCGAATCGCAGATGATGTACTCGAAGTCCATCTTGTTGAGATCGGCCAGCACGCGTTCCACGCCTTCTTCCGACAGCGCGTCCTTGTCGCGGGTTTGCGAGGCCGGCAGGATGAACAGGTTGTCGCAGTGCTTGTCCTTGATCAGCGCCTGGTTCAGCGTTGCTTCCTGATTGACGACATTGATCAGGTCGTACACCACGCGGCGTTCGCAGCCCATGATCAGGTCGAGATTGCGCAGGCCGACGTCGAAGTCGATCACGACGGTCTTGTGTCCGCGCAGAGCCAGACCCGATGCGAAACTGGCGCTCGACGTCGTTTTGCCGACGCCGCCTTTACCGGATGTCACAACGATGATTTTTGCCACAAAAGACTCCTTAGAAGATCAGATTTGAATACTTGATTAAATTATTTGCTGGTATTGATCGGCAACACGTCGATGCGGTCGCCGGTCAGGCGCACCTGCACCTGTTTCTGCGCCAGTTCGGGCGGATGGCCGTTCTCAAAGGTACGGTAGACGCCGGCAATCGACACCAGTTCCGCTTCCAGGCTCGCGGCGAAGATGCGCGCGCCGGTATTGCCGCTGGCGCCGGCCAGGGCGCGGCCGCGCAGCGGGGCATAGACGTGGATGCTGCCGTCGGCGATGATCTCGGCGCCGTTGTTGACCGCCGCCATGATCACCAGGTCGGCGCCGCGGGCGTAAATGCGCTGGCCGGCGCGCACCGGCGTGTCGATGATCATCGTGGCGGCCGCCGGAGCAACCGGAGCGGCCTGCACCGGCGCTGCAGCGACCGGTGCTGGAGCCGGTACGGGAGCAACTGCGGGCTGCGGCGCTTCCTCTGCTGCGACAGCGGTGGCGGCTTCCTGCTGCGGCGGACGGGGGGCGCCGCCGTCGATGGACAACCCCTGCGCGGCGATGTCGGCGTGCAGTTCTTCCGGCGCGTTGCGCACCGCCACCGCATTGAGGCGATAGCGTTTGAACAGGCTCACCAGCGCGGCCCAGTCGATGCCGGCGCCGGCCGTATCCAGCGCGCCGATGTCGATGACGGCGAATTCGTCTTCAAAGAAGTCGGACACGCCGCCGGTCATGTCCTTGAGGGCCTTGTCCAGCGCCGCCGGATCGGTTTCGTGCAGGATCGCGGAAATGGCGACTACCGTGGATATCTTGATGTCGATCGGTTTACGAGCTTTTTGCATAAGTTGTTCAGTGCCTGCGTTATCCGGGTGGGGAAAACGGCAGGTTCATTGCGTTCGGGGAGATTCCGTCTGGCGCAGGGCCGGTGTTGGTTTGGCATTATACAGTCAGCGTGGCGCCGCGATAGGGGCCAATGCGAGGCTATCGGCCGCAATATCAGGCCTCCGGCAAGGTCTGGGGCGCTTCCGGGTCGTGCATTTGCAGGAGATAAAACCAACGGACAAAAAAATGCCGGAGACAGTGACGTCTCCGGCAGATTGCTACATTGGCAAGTCCGGCGGCGCGCGCCGGAGCAGGGTGCGGATGATCAGCCCGGCACTTTGCCTTCCACGCCTTCGACGTAGAACTTGACGCCATGCAGGAAGCCGTCATCGGCAACCGCATCCTTGGCGACTTGTTCCTTGCCGGTGTTGTCCTTGATCGGACCTTTCCAGATTGGTGCGGAGCCGTCGGCGATGCCCTTCTTGCGTTCTTCCACCAGCGCCTTGACGTCGGCCGGCAGTTCAGGATTGAAGCCGCCCAGGTCGATGCCGTTTTCCTTCAGGCCGAGCCAGGTGGTGCTGCTCTTCCACGAACCGTCGAGCACCGCCTGCACGCGCGCCGTGTAGTACACGCCCCAGTTGATCATCGATGCGGCCAGATGGGCCTTCGGGCCGAAGCTGGTCATATCGCTGTCCCAGCCGAACGCGTAGACGCCTTTTTCCTGCGCGGTCTGGACGACGGCGGCGGAATCGGTGTTTTGCATCAGCACGTCAACGCCCTGGCCGATCAGCGTGGTGGCGGCTTCACGCTCCTTGCCCGGATCGAACCACTTGTTGACCCAGACCACGCGCGTGGTGATTTTCGGATTGATCGAGCGCGCGCCCAGCGTGAAGGCGTCGATGTTGCGGACCACTTCAGGAATCGGCACCGAAGCGACCACGCCCAGCTTGCCGGACTTGCTCATCTTGCCGGCGACCACGCCTGCCAGGTAAGCGCCTTCATAGGTGCGCACGTCGTACTGCGCCAGGTTGTCGGCGGTCTTGAAGCCGGTGGCGTGTTCGAACTTGACGTCCGGGAATTCCTTGGCGACCTTGAGCATCGCCTCCATGTAACCGAAGGTGGTGCCGAAGATCAGCTTGTTGCCGTCGGTAGCCAGCTGGCGCATCACGCGTTCGGCGTCGGCCGCAGATTCAGGGACGTTTTCGACGAAGGTGGTCTTGACCTTGTCGCCGAACTTGGCTTCGACCGCCTTGCGGCCGTTGTCGTGGGCGAAGGTCCAGCCTGCATCGCCGACCGGTCCGATGTAGACGAACGCAACCTTCAGTGGTTCGGCCGCGGCCGGCGCAGCGGCGGCGGGTGCAGCTGCTGCTGCGGGAGCGGCTTCTTCTTTTTTGCCGCAGCCGATCAAGGTGGCGGCGGCCAGCGTGGCGAGCATCGCAATCGAGGCCCTGCGCGAAATTTTCATACTTTCTCTCCCTGGTGAAAAATCAATATCGATTCAGTTACAAAAATGAGCTGCACGAATTCACTGCAAAAACGAAATAAAAACGAACTAAAAAACCAACGACAAAATCAGGACGATCCCGGGCGGAACGGCTTGCCCAGCGAAGCCGGCATGTTCAGGCGGATCCAGTCGGGATTGCGCGAGATCAGCGCCAGCACCACGATGGTGGCGACGTAAGGCAGCATCGACAGGATCTGCGACGGAATCGTCACGCCGATGCCTTGCAAATAGAACTGCAGAATCGTCACGCCGCCGAACAGCAACGAACCCAGCAAGACCCGTGCCGGACGCCAGGTGGCGAAGGCCGTCAGCGCCAGCGCTATCCAGCCGCGTCCGGACACCAGGCCCTCCACCCACATCGGTGTATAGACCAGTGACAGATAGGCTCCGGCCAGGCCGCAGCAGGCGCCGCCGAACAGCAGCGCAAGGAAGCGGATGCCGCGCACCGAATAGCCCAGCGCATGCGCCGACTCCGGCGACTCGCCGACCGCGCGCAAGATCAGGCCGGCGCGCGTGCGATACAGGAACCACGCGATCGCCGCGCACAGCAGCAGCGCGACATATGCCATCCAGTGCTGAGTGAAGAAGGCCGGACCGACGAAGGGAATCGTATTCAGGCCGGGAATGCCGGTGCTTTGCGACGGCAGCGCCAGGCCGACGAAACGCTGGCCGATGAACGCCGACAGTCCGGTGCCGAAGATCGACAGCGCCAGTCCGGTAGCGACCTGGTTGGTCGCCAGCACCAGCGCCAGCCACGAAAACAGCGTCGCCATCAGCATGCCGCAAACGGCGCCCGCCATGAAGCCCAGCAGCGGGCTTTTGGTGGAGTAGCCAACTGCAAAACCGGCAATCGCCGCGACCAGCATCATGCCTTCCGCGCCGAGGTTGAGCACGCCGGCGCGTTCGTTGATTAGCAGGCCGATGGCGGCCAGCAGCAGCGGCGTGCCGGCGTTGATCGAAGCCGCGATGAGAGGAGCGAGTTGATCCATGATTGCTTATCCTTGTTTTTTCCAGCGCAGGCGGTAATCGATCAGCGTGTCGCACGCCAGCAGCAGGAACAGCAGCATGCCCTGGAACACGCCGGTGATCGCCGACGGCAGGCCAAGGCGCGATTGCGCCAGCTCGCCGCCCAGGTACAGCAGCGACATGATCAGTCCGCCGAACACCGCGCCGATCGGATGCAGGCGACCGATGAAGGCGACGATGATCGCTGCGAAGCCATAGCCCGGCGACACCGACGGCAACAGCTGGCCGATCGGTCCGGCGATTTCAAACGCACCCGCCAGTCCGGCGAAGCCGCCCGAAATCAGCAGCGATACCCACAAGGCATTGCGGCTGGAAAAACCCGCGTAGCGTGCGGCGTGAGGGGCGACGCCGCCGACCATCAGCGAGAAGCCGCGGAAGCTGCGCATCATGAACACCGCCATCACGACAGCCGCCGCGAGGGTGATCGCAAAGCCGACGTGCAGGCGCGTGCCGCTCATCAGCATCGGCAGCATGAACTCGCCGGAGAAGACCTTCGACTGCGGGAAGTTCATGCCGTTGGGATCCTTCAGCGGACCGTTGACGGCATACATCAGCAGCAGCTGCGCAACATAGGTCAGCATCAGCGACACCAGGATTTCGTTGGCGTTGAACTTGTCGCGCAAGAGCGCCGTGATGGCGGCCCAGAACGCGCCGCCGATCACGCCGGCGAGGATCATCAGGATCAATCCCACGCCGCCCGGGATCGCATGGTTGGGGACGTCGATCCAGACCAGCATCGCGCCCGCGCACATGGCGCCGACGGTGAACTGGCCTTCGGCGCCGATGTTCCAGATGCTGGCGCGGAAGCACACCGCAAGACCCAGCGCACACAGGATCAGCGGGATCGATTTCAACAGCAATTCACTGATGGCGCGCCTGCTGCTGAAAGGATCGACCAAGAACACCTTAAGACCGGCAATGGGATCTTTGCCCAGCGCCATGAACAGCAGCGCGCCGAGCAACAGCGTCAGGACGATCGCGATGACCGGCGACAGATACGTCATGCGGCGCGACGGCACGCCGCGCAGCTCGAGCCGGAAGGGAAGCGAGGTGAGCATTGCCTTAGCCATGTGCAGCCTCCGCCGCGGCGTCCGTCGCGCCGTCGCTCCACAAACCGCTCATCCACAAGCCGACCTGTTCGCGCGTGGCCTGTTCGATCGGGATGGAAGGCGACAAGCGTCCCTTGGCGATCACATGCAGGCGATCGCACAGCGCGAACAATTCGTCGAGTTCTTCGGAGATCACCAGCACGGCGCAGCCTTCTTGTTTGAGCGCCAGGATTTCGGCGTGGATTTGTGCGGCGGCGCCGACGTCGACGCCCCAGGTCGGTTGCGCGACGATGAAGACGCCGGGTTTGCGTTCCATCTCGCGGCCGACGATGAACTTCTGCAGGTTGCCGCCGGACAGGCTTTTCGCCAGCGCATCGGGACCGCCGGCCTTGACCTTGAAGCGCTCGATGATGGACGCAGCGATCTTGCGCGTGTAGGCGAAGTCGATCATGCCGTGCTTCACGTAGGGGACTTTCTGATGCGACAGCAGCATGTTGGCCGACAGGCTCAGCGTCGGCACGGCGCCGCGGCCGAGCCGTTCTTCCGGCACCAGGCCGAGGCCTTTCGCGCGGCGCGGGTTGGGCGCCAGATGACCGACGGCGCTGCCGGCCAGCATGATCATGTTGGGCGCAGCGCGCTGGTCTTCGCCGGACAGCGCCGCCAGCAATTCCTGCTGGCCGTTGCCGGAGACGCCGGCGATGCCGACGATTTCGCCGGCGCGCACTTCGCACTCGATGTCTTTGAGTTCGGTGGCGAACAGATGCGCTTTCGGCAGATTCAGGCGATTGACGTGGAGCTTGCGCTCGTTGCGCAGGGATTCCGGATTGCGTTCGCGGCGCAGGCGCACCAGCTCTTCGCCGATCATCATGCGCGACAGGCCGGCGCTGGTTTCATTGCGCGGATCGCAGGTGCCGGTCACACGGCCGCCGCGCATCACGGTCGCGCTGTGGCACAGCGCACGGATTTCATCGAGCTTGTGGCTGATGTAGAGGATGCTGCAGCCTTCGTCGGCCAGTTGGCGCAGTGTGACGAACAGCTTCTCGACCGCCTGCGGCGTCAGCACTGAAGTCGGTTCGTCGAGGATCAGCAATTGCGGATCGGTCAGCAGCGCGCGCACGATTTCCACGCGCTGGCGTTCGCCTACCGACAGTGTATGGACGTGGCGATTGGGTTCCAGTTCGAGGCCGTATTTGTCGCCGGTCTGGCGGATGCGCGCGATCAGGTCCTGCATGTCGGTGCCGGCGTCCAGGCCAAGCGCGATGTTTTCCGCCACGGTCAGCGTGTCGAACAGCGAGAAGTGCTGGAACACCATGGCGATGCCGAGCTTGCGCGCGATCTGCGGATTGGCGATGTGGGCCAGTTCGCCGTTCCAGTAGATTTCACCGGCGTCGGGTTTGACCGTGCCGAAGATGATCTTCATCAGCGTCGACTTGCCGGCGCCGTTCTCGCCGAGCACGGCATGGATCTCGCCGGGTGCAACGCTCAGGTTGATGTCGTCGTTGGCCAGCACCCCCGGATAGGCCTTGCGTATATGCGCTATTTGCAAGCGCGCAGGCGACGTTGCGGTCACGGATTTCCCCTCGCAGGAACAGCGCCGCACCGGGCGCGCTCCAGGTTATTCAAATGTTCTGCGGAATTTACCATAGCCAAATAAGCCGAATTGTCGACAATCAGGAAAATTGCAAAAATATCACGAACGGTTGCCGCCGCGGTGGGCCCAGCGCGTGGTGCGTTTCTCGATGATCGCGAAGAGCTCGTACATGGCCATCGCCATCGCGCCGATGACCACCAGGCCGGCAAACGCCAGCGGCATCTTCATCGACGAACCGGCAGACACCAGCAGGTAGCCGATGCCTTCGTTGGAGGCGTTCATTTCCGACACGGTCGAGCCGACGAAGGCCAGCGTGATGGCGACCTTCAATGAGGCGAAAAAGTACGGCAGCGAGCGCGGCAGGCCGACCTTGAGCAGGATATCCATGCGCCTGGCGCCGAGCACGCGCAGGACGTCTTCCAGTTCCGGCTCCAGCGTCGCCAGGCCGGTGGCGATGTTGACCATGATCGGGAAGAAGGAGATCAGGAAAGCCGTCAGGATCGCCGGCCCGGCGCCGATGCCGAACCACACCACCAGCACCGGTACGAAAGCGGCCTTGGGCAGCGCATTGAACGCCGTCATCAGCGGATAGGCTGCGGCATAGAGCAGCGGCGACGAACCGATCAGGAAGCCCAGCGACACGCCCACCGCCACGGCGATGGCGAAGCCCACCATGGTGACCCAGAAGGTCGACAGCGCGTGGTGCGCAATCGGGCCGGCGAATTCGATCATGGCCTCGATGATCGCCATCGGACTTGGGAAGATGAACTCGGACACGTCCAGCGCGCTGCAGATGATCTGCCAGATGACGAGGATCGCCAGCAGCAGTATCCACGGCGCCAGCGTACGTGCGGCCCGGTTCAGCGAAGAAGGTTTTTTCATGGTCGCCTCAGTCGTTTTCAGGTGTTGCGCACGCGGCCGATATGCTCGCGCAACTCGTGCACCAGGGCGTTGAAGGGATCGGTGTAGGTGAGCTCCAGTTCGCGCGGACGCGGCAGCGGATTTTCCTTGCGCGCCACGATACGGCCCGGGCGCTTGCTCATCACGTAGATGGTGTCGGCCAGGAAGGCGGCTTCGCGCAGATCGTGCGTGACCAGGATGACGTTGAATTTGCGTTCGGTCCACAGATCGCGCAGCACGCACCACAGTTCTTCGCGGGTGAAGGCGTCGAGCGCGCCGAAAGGCTCGTCCAGCAGCAGCATCTTCGGTTCGTGAATCAGCGCGCGGCAGATCGAGGCGCGTTGCTGCATGCCGCCCGACAGTTCCCACGGAAACTTGTCGGCATAGCCGTCGAGGCCGACGGTCTTGAGCAATTTGAGCGCACGCTCGGCGTACTGCGCCTTGTTCTTCTTGAAGTCGCTGCGATACGGCTCGACAATTTCCAGCGGCAGCAGCACATTGTCGAGCGTGGTGCGCCACGGCAGCAGTGTCGGCGCCTGGAAGGCCATGCCGACGAATTTGAGCGGCCCGGTCACGTCCGCGCCGGCGATGGCGATACTGCCGCGTGTGGGACGCTTGAGGCCCGTCGCCAGCTTCATGAAAGTCGACTTTCCGCAGCCGGACGGACCGACGATGGAGATGAACTCTCCCTGCCTGGTTTGCAGCGAAATGTCTTCGACCGCAAATTCGTCGGAGCCGTCGTAGGAAAGGAAGACGCGGCGGAAATCGACGAAGGTGTCCGTCTCCGCCTCAGTGTTCGAGGAAGTCATGGTTGCTTCGAGGGCGTCAGCTTGCAATGTCATTTCCCGAACACATTCAGCAGTTCCTTGGACGGCAGGTAAGCCGGGGTCCAGATCTTTTCCGCATTGACACGCGTCTTGGTGGCGTAGGCGTCCGACACTTGCGAGGCCATCAGCGTCAGGCGCGGCAGGGATACCTGGCCGTAGCCTTCGGCCTTGGCGTGCGGCGTGGCGATGGCGCTGGAGATGGCCAGCTTGAGGCGGCGCAGTTCCAGCTTGGCGTCGATCAGGCCGTCGCGTTCCTTGAGCACCTTGATGGCGCCTTCGGGATCGGCCAGCACATCCTTGGTCGCCTTGGCGAAGGCGCGCAGGAAGCCCTTGAGCGCCTCCGGATTGGTCTTCATCAGGCTTTCGTTGGCGATGATGGCGTTGCCGTACAGCTTGACGCCATAGTCGGGATACATCATCACGTTGATGTCTGAATCCTTGATGCCGCGTGCGTTCAGGTTCAGCAGCGAGGTGAAGTAGAAGCCGGTGATGGCGTCGACGTCGCCGCGCGCCAGCATGGTTTCGCGCAGCGGCGGATCCATGCTGATCCAGTTGGCTTTGGAGGCATCCAGGCCGTTGGCCTTGGCGAAGATCGGATAGCCGCGGCGGCCGGCGTCAAACACCGGCGAGCCGAGCTTCTTGCCGACCAGATCGGCCGGTGTCCTGATGCCGGTCTTCTTGAGCGAGAAGATTGCTGCCGGCGTGTCGTTATAGACCATCATCACGGCCATCGGCTTGCCCGGCGAGGCAGGATTGTTCGCAGTGAATTCCATCAGCGCCGCCATGTCGGCAAAGCCCATGTCGTACGTGCCTGACGCCACGCGATTGACGGCGTTGCCGGAGCCGCTGCCGGCGTCGATGACGACGTCCAGTTTCTCCTGCGCGAAATAGCCCTTGGACTTGGCCACCAGGAACAATGCGGACGGACCTTCAAAGCGCCAGTCGAGCTGGAACTTGATTTTGGTTTCCTGCGCAAAGGAGGCGGAGCAGGTGGCGCTAAGCAGCACGGCGGCGGTGAACTTGAAGAGCTTGTTGGCGTGCATGATGGGCTTTCCGTTGAATTCAGTTGATCGGTTGGCCGGGTGCAGGCGACGTGACGGCAATGTCGCCAATGCGGCCCGGTTTTGTTGTCCGGTTTTTACAAACGATGTCCTCTTGAAAAGCATTTACTGTGCCAAGAACGCCGGACGGCGGCGACGGCGAAGACAGCGCTCGCGTCGGCCTTTGGCAGGTCCGAATTTTGTCGACAATCCAAAAATTCATTTGCGACAATTTGGTGCTTTGTTGCACCGCTCTAGCAAGAGTTGCACTAAAAACAGTATTCTTACGCGCCTGTAAGCCTTGTAGATACAGGTGTTTGTGGGAGACATCGTTTAGTACTGTCGTTCTATATCTTGTCGACAATCTGTCTGCGCCATCCACTTGACGGGACATCCGGAAGGGGTGTTTTCACTCTGCGCAGCGGCTCGGACCGACCTGCGCGCAGCGCGTCGATTCAATCCGTTCAGGCCCGTGTCAACGCATCCGGTCGCACATTGTCGACAGTTTTCCGGGCGCTTGTTTTCGGCTGGCATGGCGTTTGCATTGATGGAACCCGGCGGATTGCAGATTACGCATGGGCGTTTGTCGGCATGCGATGCCAGACCTGATCGGACATGGGTGAGCAAATGAAGGAGCGCGCGTTACTTGAGCGACAAGCTGCAAGCAACGAGCGATGGGATCCGGATTTATTTTTCAATGAAACGCAAAAGGGAGAAAACGTATGAAGAAGAGTGCAATGGGGATGTGCTTGACTACCGCAGCGCTGGCTGTTTCGGCCATGAGCAGCATGTCGGCCAATGCTGCGGATTGGGCGGACAATTCGATCGGTATCCGCTACGGCACCAAGTTTGCCGAGCCGTTCAACTCGCAGGATATTTCCAAGAAGATCGTCAACTTCACGCACGCCAGCGGTTACAAATACGGCACCAACTTTCTGAACGTCGATTTGCTGATGTCGGATAGCAAAGACAACGAATCGCAAGAAGCCTATATCGTCTATCGTCATACACTGGATATCGGCAAGGTAGCCGGCAAGGACCTCTCTTTCGGCCCTGCGCGCGGCTTTGGCCTGACTGCAGGCTTTGACTGGAACACCAAGAATGACCCCGGCTACAGCTCGCGCAAGCGCATGATCGTTGCGGGTCCTACTATCATGATGGACGTGCCGGGCTTCCTGAACATCAGCCTGCTGGCCCTGTGGGAAAGCAATCAGCCATTGAGCAACGGCGTTCGCATGTCCAGCCGCTACTCCTACGACACGCACCCGATGTTGAATGCAGCCTGGGGCATCCCGTTCGGCACCAGCGGCTTCGCGTTCGAAGGCTATGTGAACTACATCGCCGCCAAGGGAAAGAACGAGTTCGGCGGCGGCACCGCGCCTGAGCTGAACTTCGACGGCCAGATCATGTACGACGTCGGCATGCCTATGGGCATGGGCAAGAACACCTTCCGTGTCGGCCTGGAATATCAATACTGGCGCAACAAGTTCGGCAACCCGCACAACGTGCCGGGTTCGCTGGCGAAGACGCCGATGATCCGCGCCGAATACCATTTCTAAGTATTTCTGCGGACCTGCCGGTGTGAACATGCCCTACGGTCCACGTCCTTCGGTGCCGGGTCTTTTGATCCGGCATTTTTTTATCGGCGACTGATGGTATAAACAATTTTCGGTTCGACTCACCACGCGGGGCGCAATGGAAGCATACATTTTCGACTGGCTCAATCTCTTGCTGCGCTGGCTGCATGTCATCACGGCGATTGCCTGGATCGGATCCTCGTTCTACTTTGTCTGGCTCGACAACAGCCTGACCCGGCCCGACGATCCAGAACTGCTTGGCAAGGGCGTCGGCGGCGAACTGTGGGCCGTGCACGGCGGGGGTTTCTACAATCCGCAGAAATATCTGCTGGCGCCGAAGACCCTGCCGCAAAACCTGCACTGGTTTTTCTGGGAGTCATACAGCACCTGGCTGTCGGGCTTTGCGCTGTTCTCGGTCCTGTACCTGTTCAACGCCGGCACCTTCCTGGTCGACAGGCACGTGCTCGACATGACCGCGACCACCGCGGTGTGTGCAGCGCTGGCTTACCTGGTCGCAGGCTGGCTGGTGTACGACGCCATCTGCCGTCTGTTCGGCGACAAGCCGGGCGGCGACCGCATGGTGGGCGTGCTGGTCACGCTCTATGTCGTTGCGGCGGTCTGGGTGGCGTGCCATGTGTTTTCAGGCCGCGCGGCTTTCCTTATGACCGGGGCGTCGCTGGCGACGGTGATGAGTGCCAACGTGCTGTTCTGGATCATTCCCGGCCAGCGCAAGATGGTGGCGTCGATGCGCGCGGGACAAAGCCCCGACCCCATCCACGGCAAGCGCGGCAAGCAGCGCAGCGTGCATAACACGTACTTCACGCTGCCAGTGATCTTCGCGATGCTGTCGAATCATTACAGCATGACTTACAGCGCGGGCAATAACTGGCTGGTGCTGCTGCTGATCATGCTGGCCGGCGTGCTGATCCGGCAATTTTTCGTGCTTAAACACAAGGGCGTGTTCAAGTGGCAGTATCCGGCGGCGGCCATCGTGATCCTGGCCGGCGTGGCGTTCTGGATCGCGCCGAAGCCGGCGCTCCAGACGGTGGCGAAAAATGCGCCGGCGGTGTCGTTCGCCCAGGTGCAGCAAGTGATTGAAACGCGCTGCATCCAGTGCCATGCGGCCAAGCCGACGCTAATGCCGGTGCCGGGCAAGGGCATCCTGCTCGACAGCAAGGACGGCGTACTGCAGCATGCGCAGCAGATCTACCAGCAAGCCGTGGTGCAGAAGGCCATGCCGCTGGGGAACATGACCAATATCACCGACGAAGAACGGGCTTTGCTGGGCAAGTGGTTCGAAGCAGGCGCCAAAGGCGAATGACCAGCCGGCGGACATCCGGATAATAAAAAAGGCTGAACACGATGTTCAGCCTTTCGTCTTTGGACAGACGGTTCAGCCGGCGTAGGGATGCTGCTCGCGCCAATGGTTCGCGATGTCGATACGGCGGCAGATCCATACGCGTTCATGCGACTGCACGTAGTCGAGGAAGCGCTGCAACGCCGCGAACCGGCCGGGGCGGCCGAGCAGGCGGCAGTGCATGCCGACCGACAGCATCTTGGGTGCTTCTTCGCCCTCCGCGTACAGCACGTCGAAACTGTCCTTGAGGTACTGGAAAAAATGCTCGCCGGTGTTGAAACCCTGCGGCGTGGCGAAGCGCATGTCGTTGCTGTCGAGCGTGTAGGGTACGACCAGATGCGGCTGCTCGCAGCCGTCGGCCAGCGCCACCCGGGTCCAGAACGGCAGGTCGTCGCCGTAGTAATCGGAGTCGTAGGCGAAGCCCCCGTGCTCGACGACAAGGCGGCGCGTGTTGGGCGAATCGCGGCCGGTGTACCAGCCTTGCGGATCGGCGCCGGTCAGTTCGCGGAAGATTTCGACGGCGACGCGCATGTGTTCGCGCTCGATGTCGATATCCATGCTCTGGTAGTGGATCCAGCGCAGGCCGTGGCAGGCGATTTCATGACCCAGCTCGATGAAGGCCTGCGTCACTTCCGGATGGCGTTGCAATGCCATGGCGATGCCGAATACGGTGAGCGGAAGCCGGCGCTTTTCGAACTCGCGCAGGATGCGCCAGACACCGACACGCGAGCCGTATTCGTAGATCGATTCCATCGAAAGATGGCGTGCAGGATAGGCGGCCGCCCCGATGATTTCGGACAGGAACTGCTCCGAAGCCGGGTCGCCGTGCAGCACGGAATTCTCGCCGCCTTCTTCATAGTTCAGCACAAACTGCAGCGCAATCCTGGCCTGGCCCGGCCAGTTGGCGTGAGGAACGTTGCGGCCGTAGCCGATCAGGTCGCGCGGGTAGTTGGCTGCTGCTGGTATGCGTTGCATGTGTTCTTTTGAAATGAGGAAGACGGTGTTCAGGAACTCTTTCCCAGTACCGATCGCAAATCGAAGTGATCGTCGTCGCTGGGGCGGACCCGGTCTTCGCACAAGTGCAAATGGTGTGCCATGTGTTCCTGCGCCAGCGTGATGTCGCCGTTTTCGAGCGCCGCCAGCACGGTGTCGTGTTCATCGAAGGAGCAGGCATTGTGTCCCGGCGCTTCGGTCTTGGCGATCATCAGCGTGGTGCGCGACACCAGCTTGCGCAGCGTGTCGACCAGCAGCGCATTACCGGTCAGCTCGGCCAGCGCCAAGTGGAACTGAGCGGACAGACGGATCCAGCGCGGCCGGTCGCCGGTCAGGTAGGAGTTGCGTTCTTCCTCGACCATCTTGCGCAGGCCGGCGATCTCGCGCGTGCTGGCTTCGCGGCCGACTTTGTCGAGCACCGCGTATTCGATGATGTTGCGCAGCTCGAACATGTCCTTGACCTCGGCGTGCGAGGGGCTGGCGATGAAGGCGCCGCGATTGGCTTCGAGGTCGACCATGCCCTCGGTGGCCAGGCGCGAGAGCACCTTGCGCACGGTGTGCCGGGCGGTATCGTAAATCTGGCACAGGACCTGCTCAGTGAGCTTGGTGCGCGGCGGCAGGCGATGTTCCATGATCGCGTCATAGATGTCCTGGTAAAGACGTTCCTCGACGGCCGGCGAATGATCGCGGACGGCGGAATGCGAAGCCAGGGGCGAGCGGGATGTCTTGCTTGGTTTGGTCATGGCGGGAAGGGACGGCATCAAGGGTTGGACGGAAGCGAAAGCTTGTTTGCGACGATGCAGGAGTCATACCGGCGGCCGGCATTGTCAACAATGGAAAAAGCAATCTGCAACAATTTGGTGAGCTTTCGCACCAAAATCGGCGCGGCCGTGCGCGGCTTGCACCACTGGCGGCAGCCGGAAGCTGCCGTTCTGTCGCCCTTTGCGGGCGCCATTGCCGCAGCGACGCTGCGACAGCGATTGTTGACAATCATTTGTGTATTTTTCATCGGATATTGCCCATGCATTTTGACGACGACTTTCCCTCCCATGCAAGAAGCGTACTTGCTACGGGTTTTTGTGGGATGCAGGCGGCGAACGAGGAGCAAACACGTGCAGGGCAAGTCTTTTACAATCACGTATGCAGTTTTTCAGCAGTCTTCAGTCCTCTTTTACAGGCCATCTCATGTCGTCATCATTGCAACAATCCGTACTCTCTTTCCTCGACGCCGAACACGCCGCGCAAACTCGTTTCCTGCAGGAACTGGTACGGGTGCCGTCCGACAATCCGTCCGGCGATTGCGCCGCACACGGCGCACGCGCCCAGGCCTTGCTGGAGCAATTGGGTTTCGATGTGGAAGTGCACGTAGTGCAGGAGGAACTGGTCAAGGCCAACGGCATGATATCGGCCGCCAATCTGATCGTGCGCAAGCGCTTCGGCAGCGGCGGCCCGACCATCGCGCTCAACGCCCACGGCGATGTGGTGCCGCCCGGCCTCGGCTGGAGCAAGGATCCCTACGGCGGTGAAATCGTCCAGGACGCCGAGCACGGCCCTGTCATGTACGGTCGTGGCGTGGCCGTGTCGAAGTCCGATTTCGCTACCTACACCTGGGCGCTGCTGGCGCTGATCGCCGCCGAGAAACAAGGTGCGGTCCTCAACGGCGCCATCGAACTGCAATTCACTTACGACGAAGAAGCGGGCGGCGACATCGGTCCCCGATGGATCCTCGAGCAAGGACTGAGCAAGCCCGACTACGCCGTCTCGGCCGGCTTCGCCTATGGCATCACGTCCGCGCATAACGGCTGCCTGCATCTGGAAGTCACAGTCAAAGGCAAGCAGGCGCACGCCGCCATGCCGCATACCGGCATCGACGCCATCGAAGCCGCAACCGGCATCCTGCAGGCGCTGTACGCCTATCGTACCGAGCTGGCGAAAAAAAAATCCGCAGTTGCCGGCATCGACCACGCCACGCTCAACGTCGGCCTGATCAAAGGCGGCATCAACACCAATGTGGTGCCGGACCTGGCGAGCTTCCGCCTCGACCGCCGCATGATTCCGGAAGAAGCGGGCTTCGACGCGGAAGGCGATCTGCGACGCGTGATCGACGCCGCGGCGGCGCGCTACCCCGGCATCGAAGTCGGGGTGCAGCGCATCCTGCTGGCCGAGCCGCTGGCCGAATTGCCGGGCGTGGAAAAACTGATCGGCGCGTTCAGCCGCAATGCCGAAACCATCCTGGGCGAACCGGTCAAGGCGCACGGCGTGCCGCTCTACACCGACGCGCGCCACTATACCAAGCAAGGCATTCCGACGATCCTGTACGGCGCCGGTCCGCGCACGCTGATGGAAGCGCGCGGTCATAATTCGGACGAGAACCTGCGCCTTAACGATCTGTTCAAGGCCACCAAGGTGGTGGCGCTGGCGTTGGCGGAGTTGCTGCAGTAATTGTTGTCGCTGAAAAGAAAAACGGCGTCGTGACCGAATGATCGCGACGCCGTTTTTTATGCGTTTCTGTTAATGGGTAGCGTCGTACTGATCGAGCTCTGCAGTCAGGCGTCCCTTGTCTGCGGCCGGCAGGAAGCTGGCGTCGATTCCGTTGCGCGCCAGTTGCACGATCTCTGCACGCGAGAGTTCCAGCGCCGACGCGACGGCCAGGTAGTTGTCGTTCATGTAGCCGCCGAAGTAAGCCGGATCATCGGAATTGACGGTCACCGCAAGACCGGCGCGTAGCAGTCGCGCCAGATTGTGTTTGGCCATGTCGTCGACCACGCACAGCTTGAGGTTGGAGAGCGGGCACACCGTCAACGGCATTTTCTCGCGCGCCAGGCGCTCCATCAGGGCCGGGTCTTCTTCGCTGCGCACGCCGTGGTCGATGCGCTCCACCTTGAGCACGTCGAGCGCGCCGAGAATGTACGCCGGTGGACCTTCTTCGCCGGCGTGGGCGACCAGGTGGAAGCCGAGTTCCCTGCAGCGCGCGAATACCTTGGCGAATTTCTCCGGCGGGTTGCCGCGTTCGGACGAGTCCAGGCCGATGCCGTTCCACAGGTCGCGGTATTGCTCGCGCAGCGGCAGCGCCGCTTTGAGCGTGGTGAAGGCGTCTTCTTCGGAGAGATGACGCAGGAAGGACATGATCATGGCGCTGGAAAAGCCGTGTTCGTCGCGCGCCTGGCGCAGGGCGCGGGCGATGCCGGCGAACACCACGTCGATGCCGATGCCGCGCTCGGTATGGGTCTGCGGATCGAAGAAAATCTCGGCATGGCGCACATTGTCGGCGCGGGCACGCGCGATGTAGGCGGCGGTCATGTCGTGGAAGTCCTGCTCGGTCTGCAGCACGTTGGCGCCGGCGTAATAGAGATCGAGGAAGGATTGCAGGTCGGTGAAGTCGTAGGCCGCGCGCAGTGCTTCGACCGAGGCGTAAGGCAGCGCGACTTTGTTGCGCTGCGCCAGGGCAAACAGCAATTCAGGCTCCAGCGTGCCTTCGATATGCAGGTGCAGCTCCGTCTTGGGCAGGGCTTCGACGAAGGAGCGCATCGCTGCGGACAGGGCAGGGGTAGTGGAGGTGGCGGAGGTAGTCATGGCGGCCTTTGGTGATGTGCTGGAACAATGGCGTATTTTCTCAGAAAGCGCCGCCCGGCTCTGAAAAAACCTTCGCAAATTCTCAAGCGCCGGGAAAACTAAATCGCCCGGGCGCTGACTAAGCAGCTGTTCACGGCTTCGCAATTGAGCGTGAACAGGTTCGGAAGTGGCCGCGTCCTCGAAGAAGGCCGCAAGAAAAATGTAAAGTTTTCATGAAATGGGCTGTATCCGTGGCAATGCATGTTTTAATGCTGTGCCGTCAGGCAAGGTAAAAGTAAAACAGGAGCGGTGGGATCAGGTATGAAGAAGATTATTGCGACGACAATGACATGCAGCATGCTGGCGGGAGCAAGCGTAGCGCTTACCGGCTGCTCGCTGTTTTTCTGGAAGAAGGAAGACACCAGCCTGGTGCCGTTTTCGACCATTCCGAGCAGCGCCTATCAGAGTTTCGTCAAAAACTGGGACAACAAGGCGCAGCCGGTGCTGTGCGCGCTGATCCGCTCCCAGGCCGACTGGGATTACTGGTTCCAGCCGGCGACGACGATGCGTTCCCAACGCGCGCTGACGCCATCGGTGGAATACTTCGAGACGCGCCAGCTGCTGCTCGCCACGCGCGTGATCCAGGCGCCTGACGCCGCCGAGCGCAGCCAGATATTCGCCGCCGACAAGGTCACCATGCGCAACGGCGTGCTGAAGCTGGAATATCGCTTCGTCAAGCCGGTTTCCGGCGCGACCTATCAGGTCAAGGACTTCCTGCTGGTGGAGATTCCGAAGGATCGCTACACCACCGGTCCGGTGGAATTCATCGAGAACGGTTCCAAGGTGTGCAGGATCGCGCGCTGAACTGTCCGACGCACTGCACCAACGTCAAAGCCCGGGTTTATCGCCCGGGCTTTTTTGTTTTGGCGGCGCCATGGACGAGCCGCTAAAAAAATCCCCCGCACGTCGCAATGACGTGCAGGGGAGGCGCAGAAAAGAACAGGTGTTGCCTTTGTTGTTATCTCGATTGTCAGTGCGTCATGCCAAGGAACTGCTGTAACTCCGGGGTCTTCGGATTGGCGAACAATTCTTCCGGCGGTCCGATCTCATGGACCTTGCCCTGATGCATGAACACCACGCGGTCGCATACTTCCCGCGCAAAACGCATTTCGTGCGTGACCATGAGCAGGGTCATGCCGTCGTCGGCCAGGCTGCGCACCACGGCCAGCACTTCATTGACCAGTTCGGGATCGAGTGCGGAAGTGATTTCGTCGCACAGCAATGCCTGCGGCTGCATGCTCAGCGCGCGGGCGATCGCCACGCGCTGTTGCTGGCCGCCGGAGAGCTGGTCGGGGAAGGCGTCGAACTTCATGCCCAGGCCGACGCGTTCCAGGTTCTTCTTCGCCAGCGCGCGCGCTTCGGCTTCCGGCGTTCCCTTGACGATCATCGGCGAGATCATCACGTTGCGTCCCACGCTCAGGTGCGGGAACAGGTTGAACTGCTGGAAGATCATGCCGACCTTCAGGCGCAGCGTCTTGAGCTCCAGTTCACTTTTTCCGAGATAGGCGCCGGCGACGCTGATGGAACCTTCGTCGATGGTTTCGAGGCCGTTGATACAGCGTAGCAGCGTGCTCTTGCCGGAACCGCTCTTGCCGATGATGGCGATCACTTCCCCGGCGTCGACGGACAGGCGAATGCCCTTGAGCACTTCGTTGTCGCCGTAGCGTTTTTTGACATCCTCAATGGCGATGAGCGGCATTGAATTTCCTTTCCAAGAATTGGCTGTACTTCGACAGCGGCCAGCACAGGGCGAAGTAAAAAAGTCCGACGACGGCAAACACGGTGAACGGCATGAAGGTGGCGTTGGTGATCACGGTGCCGGCCTTCGACAACTCGACGAAGCCGATGATCGAGGTCACCGCAGTACCCTTGATCACCTGCACGCCGAAGCCGACGGTGGGCGGAATCGCGATGCGCAGCGCCTGCGGCAGGATGATGTGGCGCATCTGCTGCAGGTGGCCCATGGCCAGCACCGAGGACGCTTCCCACTGGCCGCGCGGAATCGCCTCGACGCAGCCGCGCCAGATTTCGGCGAGGAAGGATGCGCTCCACAGCGTCAACGCCAGCCCCGCTGCCAGCCAGGCCGGCACTTCCAGGCCGAACAGCGCGAGCCCGAAGAAAATCAGGAACAATTGCATCAGCAGCGGCGTGCCCTGGAAAATTTCGATGTACAGCTTGGCGGCGCGTTGCAGGAAGCGCCGTTTGGAGATGCGCGCGAACAGGATGATCATGCCGACCACGCTGCCCAGCACGAAGGTCGCCAGCGACAGCAGCACGGTCCAGCGGCCTGCCAGCAGAAGGTTGCGCACGATGTCCCACAAGGAAAAGGAAATCATGAAGCCCTCCGCGCAAAGATGAATTTGTCGCCGATCAGGCGCAGCAGCTGCCGCAGCAGGATGGCCATCGCCAGGTAGATGGCGGTGGCCAGCAGGTAGGCTTCGAAGGCGCGGAAGTTGCGGCCCTGGATGAAGTTGGCCGCGAACGACAATTCTTCCACGGCGATCTGCGAACACACCGCCGAACCCAGCATGACGATCACGATCTGGCTCGACAGCGCCGGCCAGATCTTTTGCAGCGCCGGGCGCAGGATGATGTGACGGAACGCCTGCACGCGCGACATCGACAGGCTTAGCGCCGCTTCCATCTGGCCGCGTGCAATCGCATTGACGCCGGCGCGGATGATTTCCGTGCTGTAGGCGCCGAGGTTGATGATCATGGTCAGGATGGCGGCCTGCATTTCGCTGATCTGTACGCCGAGGCTGGGCAGGCCGAAGAAGATGAAGAACAGCTGCACCAGGAAGGGCGTATTGCGGATCAGCTCGACGTAGCCGCTGACGATGGGCTTGAGCCAGCGCGGCCCCTGCGTGCGCGCCCAGGCGCCGAAGATGCCGACGGCGATGCCGACGACGCCGCCGACCGCGATAAGTTCGACCGTGGTCAGCACGCCCTTGACCAGCACGTCGGTGTAGTCGAACGCCGCGAGGAAATCAAAGTGATAGGCCATGTGGATGCATTTTCTGAGAATGGAAGGAAATGTCTCGCCTATTCGATGTTGCTTTCAAACTGCTTCCGATCTGCAGCGAGCCTTCAGCCGGCGGTGGCCGGGTCATGGTCTCGCCGCAAGCCCGGGAACAGGTTTTACAGATTTGCCGGCAGCGGCAGGCCCAGCCACTTGACAGTCAGTGCGCTCAGTTCGCCGTCCTTCTTGATCTCGGCGAGGATGGCGTTGACCTTGTCCTGCAGCTTCTTCTCGTCCTTGTTCAGGCCGATGAAGCAGGGCGAATCCTTGATCAGGAACTTGGTTTCAGGCTTCTTCGGCGGGTTCTTGGCGATGATGGCGGCGGCGATCACGTTGCCGGTCGCGACCAGTTGCACCTGGTTCGACAGGAAGGAGCTGATGGTGCCGTTATTGTCTTCGTAGCGCTTCACGGTGGCGCTGGCCGGCACGATCTTGGACAGTTCCAGGTCTTCCACCGAGCCGCGCGTGACGCCGATGGTCTTGCCTGCCAGATCGGCAGGGCCGCTGACCTTCTGGTCAGCCGGGCCGAACACGCCATTGAAGAACGGTGCGTAGGCGGCGGTGAAGTCGATCACTTTTTCACGCTCGGCGTTCTTGCCCATGCTGGAGATGACCAGGTCGACCTTCTTGGTTTGCAGGTAAGGCACGCGGTTGGCGCTGGTGACCGGGATCAGTTCAACCTTGACGCCGAGCTTCTTGGCGATCAGCGAGGCGACGTCGATGTCCAGGCCTTGCGGTTTCAGGTCCGAGGTGACCGAGCCGAACGGCGGGAAATCCTGCGGCACGGCGACGCGCAGCACGCCGGCCTTATGGATGTCGTCGAGCGCGTCGGCTCGGGCAACGGAAGTGGAAATCAGCAGCGCGCCAGCCATCAGGCCAAGCAACAGTTTCGAGAGTTTCATCATGATTCTCCAAGTTGAGATGAAGTGAGGGAAATGGCTGAAGTAGCCTGCTTATTGACGGAGCGCGAAGCGGTCTTTTTGCGCTTCGCGGGTGCTACAAAAGCGTTGCCGGAGGCAGATGCAGCCGAGACCGGCGCCAGCGCCTGGCGCAGCGGCGCCAGCGGGTCGCTGTCTTCGGCCTTGTTGAGTCCGGCTTCGACGTGTTGCAAATGGTCGTGCATCAATTGCTCGGCTGCGGCCAGGTCGCCGCGTTCGAGCGCCGCGACGATGTGGACATGTTCGGCGCAGGAGTCTTCGGCTTGTTCGGAAGACTGGTGGAGCATCGCGGTCAGCGTGGTGCGTGCGGTGAGGTCGCGCAGCGTGTCCGACAGCAGCGTGTTGCCCAGGCATTCGCACAGCGCCACATGGAAATCGCCGAGCAGGTAGGCGCGCGCGCCGACGTCGTCGCCCTCGATGGCGGCTTGTTCGCGGTTGATGTGGTCGCGCAGTTGCTCGATGGCGGTTTTGGTAATCGGCCGCGCGTGGCGCAGCAGGCCGAGTTCGATCACGCGGCGCGCCTCGAAGGCTTCACGCGCGTCGCTGGGCGACGGTTCGATGACGAACCAGCCGCGCCGTGCGCTGACCGTGACGATGCCGCGCGTGACCAGGCGCGTCAGCGCTTCGCGCACCAGCGTGCGGCTGACGCCGAACAATTCGGACAATTGCTGCTCGCCCAGGCGCGTGCCGGGGGCAAGCTGCTTGGCGAGGATCGCTTCCATGATGCGATTGGCGATCTGGATCGAGGATTTGATGGCGTCGGTGCTCATATCCTCCATCTGAGCAATATGCATGCCAATCTTGTATATCAGATTGACGTACAGAAAGAATGCCTGTGGCGAAGCGGTAGAAATGGGCTGTAAGCCCTTGCCATGGCGGTGTTGCGTGGTGGGAACGACAACCCGCATGGCGGTGCAATGATTCGATTTGGCGCGCTGCAGATCACCGTCTTGGTGCATTTTTGAGCCATCTTGTATACCAGTTCGGCGCTGTGGCACAAAAAAAAGCCGCCGGTGCAATCCGGCGGCCTGGGTGTTCTGTTTAACGGAGCTGAAGGAACGGCTCAGTGTTTCGAGGTCTCCAGCGAGGCGTCGCTGTCGGCCACGGCGGCCGGCGACGCCTTGGGACTCTTGCGCACATTGCGTACGCCGAGCGCACCACCTTCGTAGGGCACGCGGCCCGACGGCACGACGGCGGAGGCCAGTTCGACATGGCCTTCCTGGTCGTCGAAGAACATGTGTGCGCCGAATGCGTGCAGCACGTCCGCCTTGGGCAGGCCGCCGAGGAAAAAGGCCTCGTCCACGGTGACGTTCCAGGTGCGCAGCGTGTGGATCACGCGCTTGTGCGCCGGGCTGTTGCGCGCGGTGACGATGGCGATGCGCACCGGGCAGGTTTCAGGCGTGAACTGCTTCTGGATTTCCGCCAGCGCGAATAGTAGCTTGGCCAGCGGACCTTCCTTCATGGCCTTGTTGCGGTGGCGCTGTTCGTGACGGACGAAGGCTTCCAGGCCTTTTTCGGCGTAGATCTGCTCCGACTCTCGCGAGAACAGGACGGCGTCGCCGTCGAAGGCGATGCGGATCTGGTTTTCCGGGGCGACGTAATTGGTCGGTGCGGTATACAACTGCGCCGCGGCGACGCCGCCGTCGATGGCGGCCTGCACGTCGCTCTTGTCGCGCGACAGGAACAGGTCGATCTTGAACGCCTCGAGGTAATGCACGATCGGTTCGCCGCCGGTGAAGGCTGCGCGGCTGATGTCGAGCTTGTGCGCCTCGATGGCGTTGAAGGCGCGCAGGCCGGTGTCAGGCGAATTGCGCGAGATCACCACCACTTCCACCAGGCGCCGGTCGGGAATCAGCGTATTGAGCCGCAGCAAAGCCTTCACCAGCGGGAACGCCGTGCCCGGTTCGAGCGGATCGTTCTCATGCTGGCGCTGGTAATCGCTGTAGGCGGTCACGCCCTCGGTGTCGTAGATGGCGTTTTCGTGTTCGAGGTCGAACAGCGCGCGCGAGGAAATGCCGATGACCAGCATGCCGGAAAGATCGTAAGCCATGTCTTTATATATAAGCGATTGATGTGCGGTTGTGCCGCAAAACTGATCTGCGCAGTGTGCCACAGATGGCATTTGACCCCTAGTTTTGTCGCGATTTGGCAGCATGCAACATCGGCATGGGATCTGCGGCGATAGCTATGTGTCGTTATTTGTCTGCTTTGTCATTCAACATCGCGCAGATTGCTTTCTTCTTTGTTAAATGTTGTCGGCAAGTATTTTGTAGTGGCAGATTGCATCCGGCTACATAAATTTGTATGATGACCGTATAACTTACTTAAAAGACTCAGAGACAAGCATGTTTCAAAAAATCCCGGTACAGGCGCTCAGCGACACGGTAGCGCGGCAATTGCTGGAAAAAATCGATCTCGGCGCCTTTCCGCGCGGCGGCAAGTTGCCGACCGAAGCGGTGCTGGCGCAAGAATTCGGCGTCAGCCGCACGGTGGTGCGCGAGGCGATTTCCCGGCTCAAGCATGAAGGCCTGGTCGAGCCGCGCCAGGGCAGCGGCGTGTTTGTTACCGAGCAGGCCGGCATCAAGCCGCTACGCATCGACTACACCGAGGTCAGTTCTCCCGAGGCGGTCCTGCAGATCGTTGAACTGCGCCGCGCCATCGAAGCCGAAGTCGCCGCGCAAGCCGCCAAGCGCCGCACCGACGCGGACATGGTGGCGATCGACGCCGCGCTGGCGCGCATCGGTGAAGACGTGCGCGAAGGCAGCGACGGCGTCGCCGCCGATGTGGCCTTCCACCGGGCGTTGGCGAGCGCCACGCGCAATCCCTATTTCATCAAGACACTGGAATTCCTGAGCCAGTATCTCGAAGCGGCGACTAGCGTCACGCGCGGCAACGAAGCGCGGCGCGATGATTTTTCGCGCCAGGTGCGCGAAGAGCACGAAGCCATCGTCGCGGCCATTCGCGCCGGTGACGAAATGGCCGCGCGGGCGGCGGCGCAGACCCATATGTTCAACGCGGCAAGGCGCTTGAGTCAGGCTTGAAATTCAGGCTTGAAATTCAGGCCTGAAAACATTTTCATTATTTCCAACCAGGCGCAGCCGGAAGAGAGAGCATCAAGTTCCCGGCCGGCGCCGCCAAATTTCTCGGAGTCGACAATGTCAAAAAATGTAGGTGTGATCGGTTTGGGCGCCATGGGCCTGGGCGTCGCCCGTTCTTTGCTGCGTGCGGGTTTCAACGTGCATGCCTGCGACGTGCGCCGGGAAGTGCTGGACAAGTTTGCCGCCGAGGGTGGTGTCGCCTGCGCTTCGCCTGCCGAGATGGGCAAGGCCGTCGACGTGATCATCACGCTGGTGGTCAACGCCGCGCAAACTGAAACCGTGCTGTTCGGCGAGAACGGCGCCGCCTCGACGCTGAAGCCGGGCAGCGTGGTGATTTCCAGCGCTACCGTGGCGCCGGATTTCGCCGTCGCGCTGGGCCAGCGCCTCGCCGAAAAAAATCTGCTGCTGCTGGACGCGCCGGTGTCCGGCGGCGCAGCGCGCGCGGCGTCGGGCGAGATGACGATGATGACCTCCGGCCCTGCCGACGTCTACGCCAGGATCGAAGATGTGCTGAAGGGCATGGCCGGCAAGGTGTACCGCCTCGGCGACACGCACGGCATCGGTTCCAAGGTCAAGATCATCAACCAGTTGCTGGCCGGCGTGCACATCGCCGCATCGGCGGAAGCGATGGCGCTGGGCTTGCGCGAAGGCGTCGATCCCGATGCGCTGTACGAGGTCATCACGCATAGCGCGGGCAATTCGTGGATGTTCGAAAACCGCGTGCCGCACATCCTCAAGGGTGACTACACGCCGCTGTCGGCGGTCGATATTTTCGTCAAGGACCTGGGCCTGGTGCTCGACACCGCACGCCGCAGCAAATTCCCGCTGCCGCTGTCGGCTGCGGCGCACCAGATGTTCATGATGGCGTCCACTGCCGGTCACGGCGGCGAAGACGATTCCGCCGTCATCAAGATTTTCCCCGGCATCGACTTGCCGCCGTCGAAACAGTAAACAGTAACCACGTAATCCGGAGTTCATCATGTCCCAAGCCAAACCTCTGCTCGGCTGCATCGCCGACGATTTCACCGGCGCCACCGACCTGGCCAACATGCTGGTGCGCGGCGGCATGCGTACGGTGCAAACTATCGGCATTCCCGAGCAGCTGCCGGCGGTGGCTGCCGATGCGCTGGTGATCGCGTTGAAATCGCGCACGATTCCGGCCGCCGAAGCGGTCGAACAATCGCTGGCCGCGCTGCGCTGGTTGCAGCAGCAAGGCTGCACGCAATTCTTCTTCAAGTATTGCTCGACCTTCGATTCGACCGACGCGGGCAACATCGGCCAGGTGACCGACGCGCTGTTGGCGGAACTGGGCGCCGACTTCACCATTGCCTGCCCGGCGTTCCCGGAAAACGGCCGCACGATCTACCGCGGCTACCTGTTCGTCGCCGACGGCCTGCTCAATGAATCGGGCATGGAAAACCATCCGCTTACGCCGATGACCGACGCCAACCTGGTGCGCGTGCTGCAGCGCCAGACCACATCCAAAGTCGGTCTGGTGCGCTACGACACCGTGTCCAGAGACGCCGCCGCCGTCACAGAGCGTTTCACTGCGCTGCGCACAGATGGCGTGAAGATGGCGATTGCCGACGCGGTATCGGATCGCGATCTGTACGTGCTGGGCGAAGCCTGCGCCGAGCTGAAACTGGTCACCGGCGGCTCCGGCATCGCCCTTGGCTTGCCGGAGAATTTCCGCCGCGCCGGCTTGCTGCATGCCAGCGCCGAAGCCGCGCAACTGCCGCAGGTCGACGGTTTGTCGGCCGTGCTGGCCGGCAGCGCATCGAAAGCCACCAACGCGCAAGTCGCGGAATGGGCGGCCCGGCATCCGGCGTATCGCATCGATCCGCTGGCCCTGGCGCGCGGCGAAGCCGTGGTGGCGCAGGCGTTGGCGTTTGCCGATGCACACATCGGCAAAGAGGCGGTGCTGATCTACGCCACTGCCACACCTGACGAAGTCAAGGCGGTGCAAAAGGAACTCGGCGTCGCCAAGGCCGGCCATCTGGTTGAGCAGGCATTAGCCGATATCGCCAAGGGACTGCGCGAACGCGGTGTGCGCCGGTTCGTGGTGGCCGGCGGCGAGACCTCCGGCGCCGTGGTGCAGGCGCTCGGGGTGCGCGCATTGCGCATCGGACCGCAGATCGATCCCGGCGTGCCGGCGACTGCGACCCTCGACGACCAGCCGCTCGCGCTGGCGCTCAAGTCGGGCAACTTCGGCAGCGTCGATTTCTTTGAGAAGGCCCTGCGCTTCCTCGGCGGCGCAAAGGAGTGAGTCGAACATGAGCATAAACAAGGAAAACCAACTACGCGAAGAGATCTGCCGCACCGGCGCCAGTCTATACCAGCGCGGCTACACGGTAGGATCGGCAGGCAACATCAGTGCGCGTCTGGACGACGGCTGGCTGATCACGCCGACCGATGCCTGCCTCGGCTACCTCGATCCCGCCGGCATTGCCAAGGTCGATACCGCCGGCAACTGGGTCTCGGGCGACAAGCCATCGAAGACGCTGGCGCTGCATCGCATGGTCTACGATAACAATCCAGAGATGCACGCGGTGGTGCACACGCACTCGACCTATCTGGTCAAGCTGACGATCTCGGGCGTGTGGTCGCCGGACGATGTGCTGCCGCCGATTACGCCGTATTACGTGATGAAGGTGGGGCACATTCCCTTCATCGCCTATCGCCGTCCGGGCGATCCGCAGGTGGCGGAGCAGGTGAAGCAGCTCGCCTGCAAGGTGCGTGGCGTGTTGCTCGAACGCCTCGGTCCGGTGGTGTGGGAGAGCTCGGTTTCCAAGGCGGCCTACGCACTCGAAGAGCTCGAGGAAACGGCCATGCTGTGGCATCTGGCGGGCGGCAATGTCGCCCCGCTGGACGATGCGGCGCTGACCGAACTGCGCGAGGTATTCAACGCGCGCTGGTAGCCACTGAGTTACCAAGCGATCCGATTCGGCTTCAACAAGAACAAAAAGCAATCAAACAGGGACACCGGCTCACGCCGGTATCCCCGCGGCAGCATTCACTTTTTTTGCCAGCCACCCGCCAGCGGATTTTGTATCAGCACGTCAGATTTTTAAATTGCCTGATTTCTTCAAAGCAGGCGCTATAAACCAAGGCCGTGGGAGCGGCCTAAATCAACAGGAGATTGTCGTAGCATGACCGCATCAACCAACATCGGCGCCGTACGGGGTGTCAACACCAGCGCCAACGAACAAGAGCAGAACCGCGTCTATGCCAAGGTATTCTGGCGCATCATGCCTTTCCTCATGCTGTGTTACGTGATCGCCTATCTCGATCGCGTCAACGTCGGCTTCGCCAAGCTCCAGATGTCGGTCGACCTGGGCTTCAGCGAAACCGTGTTCGGCCTCGGCGCCGGCGTGTTCTTCCTCGGCTACTTCCTGTTCGAAGTGCCGAGCAACATCCTCATGCACAAGGTCGGCGCGCGTGTCTGGATCGCCCGCATCATGATCACCTGGGGCATCCTGTCGGCCGCCTTCATGTACGTTGAAACGCCGCTGCAGTTCTACGTGCTGCGTTTCCTGCTGGGGCTGGCCGAAGCCGGCTTCTATCCCGGCATCATCCTGTACCTGACCTACTGGTATCCGTCGCATCGCCGCGCCAAGGTGATCGCCGTCTTCATGTCCGGCATCCCGGTCGCCGGCATCCTCGGCAACCCGCTGTCGGGCTGGATCATGGACGCCTTCCACGGCACCACCGGCATGCACGGCTGGCAGTGGATGTTCGTGATCGAAGCGGTGCCGGCCGTGCTGATTGGGCTTGCCACGCTGGCGTACCTGGACAACGGCATCGCCAAGGCCAAATGGCTCAGCGACAGTGAAAAGAAACTGCTGGAAGACGAAATCGCCGCCGACCAGAAGGGCAAGGAAAGCGTGCATTCCTTTGCCGACATCGTCAGCGACAAGCGTGTCTGGCTGATGTGCCTGATCTACTTCTGCTTCGTCATGGGCCAGTACGGCCTGACACTGTGGATGCCGACCCTGGTGAAAGCCACCGGCGTCACCGGCAACCTGCACATCGGTCTGCTCAGCGCGATTCCGTTCGGCTGCGCAATCATCGCGATGAACCTGATCGGCCGCAGCGCCGATGCGCGCCGCGAACGCCGCTGGCATCTGATCGTGCCGGCATTGATGGGCGCGGTCGGTTTCGTCGGCGCCGCACTGTTCGCCGACAACACCGCGATCTCGATCGCTGCCTTGTCGCTGGCCGCCGCCGGCGTGCTGACCTGCGCACCGCTGTTCTGGTCGCTGCCGACGTCGTTCCTGTCGGGCGCTGCGGCGGCGGTCGGTATTGCCGCCATCAACTCGGTCGGCAACCTGGCCGGTTTCGTCAGCCCGTACCTGATCGGTTACCTGAAGGATCTGACCCATAGCGGAGCGACCGGCATGTACATGCTGGCGATCATGCTGGTGATCGGTTCCGCCGCAGTACTGAAGACTTCGCCTACACTGGTGAACAAATAACGACCTGAGACAGGCTTATCCGGCATGCGCCGTCCATGCGGCGCACGCCATCATTCCAAGGAGATCACGATGCTGCGTTTTGCCGCCAACCTGAGCATGATGTACAACGAACATGCTTTCCTCGATCGCTTTGCCGCTGCCGCCAAAGATGGCTTCAGCGGCGTCGAATTTTTATTTCCCTATGATTTCCAGCCGGAAGAAATCCGTTCGCGTCTCGACGCCAACAGCCTGACTCAGGCGCTGTTCAACGCGCCGCCGGGCGACTGGGCCGCCGGTGAACGCGGCATCGCTTCGCTGCCGGGCCGCGAAGACGAATTCAAGCGCAGCATCGAGACTGCGCTGAAATACACCGAAGTTATCGGCAACAAGACGCTTCACGTGATGGCTGGTTTGATCCGTCCGGACCAGGATCGCGCCAGGCATCGCGCGGTCTATCTGGACAACCTGTCGTACGCTGCGCACCACGCCGACCTGGCCGGCGTGACGGTGGTCATCGAGCCGATCAACACGCGCAATATCCCCGGCTTCTTCCTTAATCGCCAGGACGATGCACAGGCCATTTGTGCCGAGATCGGCGCAGAGAACCTCAAGGTGCAGTTCGACTGCTACCACTGCCAGATCGTCGAAGGCGACGTCGCCGTGAAGCTGAAGCGCGACATGGCCGGCGTCGGCCACATCCAGATCGCGGGCGTGCCGGAGCGGCATGAGCCGGACATCGGCGAGCTGAACTATCCCTACCTGCTCAAGCTGATCGACTCGCTGGGCTATCAGGGCTGGATCGGTTGCGAGTACGTGCCGGCGGCGGCAACCTCGGACGGCCTCGGCTGGCTCAAGGCGCTGGCGGCGCAGGGATTGACGGAACTGAAGCCGCGCTGATCAATCCGGCAGCGAAGCTGGTTGTTCGCGGATAGACGCGAAGAACAAAAAAGCGGGGCGTTCCTGACGGAACGTCCCGCTTTTTCTTTGCCGAATTCTTGTAGCTCAGTCGTTCGGATGAATTTGCTTGGTGACACTGCTTTTATCGTGGCATTTGATGCAAGTCGCGTAATGCCAGATCGCAGGGAGCGGAATCTTGTAGCCGTGTTTCTGGCCACATGACAGACATACCAGTTGGCCTTGCTCGGGGATATTCATGATGGCTGCTGCGTAATGATGGTTGCTCGAAGTCGCGGAGCCGCCCGGCTTTTAGTTGATAAAAATCAATTTTTGACGGCAATCTGCTGACTGCTGTCGATTTTACCCGGTAACGGGAAAGTACGCTGGCACGGGACGTTTTGGTACCGCTTGATGGCCGATGCAGGCGCAAAATTGTGGGATAAGATTTTGTTTCGCTCATCCGCGCCAATGCACAGCTAAATGATCATGCAAAAAGACAGACTTGAAAACAAACCGATCCTTCAAACGCCGTTCGCTCAGACCTATTTTCACGGCACGAAGGCAAACCTTGAATTGGGAGATTTTATCGAAGCGGGTTTCAACTCCAACTTCGGGCAAAGAAAAAACGCGAAATACATTTTCCTGACGGCGACACTGGACGCCGCCATCTGGGGTGCCGAGCTGGCGATCGGGGAAGGACGTGAAAGAATTTACCTGGTGGAGCCGACGGGAAAGATTGAAGACGACCCGGATCTGACCGACAGAAAATTCCCAGGCAATCCGACGCAATCGTTTCGTTCCACGCAGCCGTTCAAGGTAGTCGGCGAGGTCACGCTGTGGCGGGGACATCCTGCGGAGCAAGTGCAGGCGATGAAGGATGGATTGGCGAAGCTCAGGGAGCAGGGCGTCAATTCGTTGAATGACGAGGATTAGTCGGAGATGGGGCTGAACTATTCAAAAAATTCAGGACCGCAGAACGAAAAAAAGGCCTAGCCGAAGCTAAGCCTTTGATGTTCTTGGTGGCCCGGGGCGGAATCGAACCACCGACACAAGGATTTTCAATCCTCTGCTCTACCGACTGAGCTACCAGGCCAAGAGGCCGAATTATAGCAAGATAATTTTAGAATGCAAAGGGTGCTTCCACTTTTTTATCAAAAAGTTCGCCGGCCCTCTGTCACGCGCGCTTTGCGGTAATTATTTCCGGCCTGATGCGTTTGCTTCCGATGCTGCTTTCTTGTGATGGAGATCAAAGAAGGGCCTGCGGGGAAGGCGTTTATAATGCTTCCCCATGAACGGCACCTCATCTCATCCTTCTTCCAACGCCGCCGCACGCAAAATTGCGGGTGCGTCTTCTCCTTCCGATATCTGCATCGTCGGCAACGGCGCCATCGGCAAGACCGCCGCACTGGCGCTGGCCCAGGCCGGCTTGCGCGTGACTTTGCTGGCGCCGGCTGCCGCAGCTGCCGGGCCTTCTGCTGCATCCGGCGTGGAACAGGCCAGCTGGGACGTGCGCGTCTATGCCGTCAACCAGATCGCGCGCGATCTGCTGTCGTCGATCAAGGTGTGGGATGCACTCGACGCTGAACGCGTGGCCGTGGTCGATGGCATGGACGTCACCGGCGACGATGAAAACCATCCGGGCCATCTGGTGTTCGACGCCTACTCGGCGCATGTCGATGCGCTGGCGTGGATCGTTGAAGACCGCAACCTCAATGCCGCGCTCGATGCGGCGCTGAAATTTTCTCCCAACGTGCGCATCGTCAACGGTCGCGCCGTTTCCTTGCGCAGCGATCTGCATGGCGTCAGTCTGCAGCTGGAAAGCGGCGACACGCTCGACGCTTCCTTGCTGGTCGGCGCCGACGGCGGTCAATCGTGGGTGCGCGGCCAATGCGACATCGGCCTCGACTACCGCGCCTATGGGCAGCGCGCCATCGTCACCAATTTCGCCTGCGAAAAAGCGCATCAGGGCGTGGCCTATCAATGGTTCACTGCCACCGAAGGCATCGTTGCACTGTTGCCGTTGCCGGGGCAGCGCGTGTCGCTGGTGTGGTCGGCGCCGGATGCGCTGGCGGAGACGCTGATGCGCCAGCCGGCTGCGCAACTGGCGCAGCATCTGGGCAAATATGCCGCTCCGGTGCTGGGCGCGTTGACGCCGCTGGAGCCGGAAGTGGTGCGCGATTTTCCGTTGACGCTGGTCAAGCCGCATGCCATGACGGCGCCGCGCGTGGCGCTGATCGGCGATGCCGCCCACGTGATCCATCCGCTGGCCGGTCACGGCATGAATCTCGGTTTCGCCGATGTAGTGGCCTTGCTGAAGGTGATCAATGAGCGCGAGCAGCAACGCGATTGCGGCGACGCCCGCGTGCTCAGCCGCTATGCGCGTGCGCGCAAGGAAGAAGTCCTGCTGATGCAGCTGGCCACCGACGGCCTGGCGCGCCTGTTCGGCACCGGCCTTGAGCCGTTGCGCATGGTGCGCAATATCGGGTTGAACTTGGTGAACCACTTGCCGGTCTTAAAGCGGCGCTTGATGGCGCACGCCCTCGGTAAACGGATTTAGCCGATTTAATTTATAGTGTGACGACTTCGCGCCGCGGATCTGATGAACGGCGTCACAGGACGCTCCAGACATCGACCTCTCATTGGAACAGAACATGAAAAAGATTTTTGCACTCCCGGCCGCACTCTCGGCTCTGGTTGCCGCTGCCGGCCTGCTGCTGGCGTGCGCGGGCTCCGCCTGCGCGGCCGACGCTACTGAAGCCGCCATCAAGAAGGCGATCGAGCCGCGTCTGGGCGAAGGCGCCAAGGTTGAATCGGTGAGCAAGACGCCGTATGCGGGATTGTATGAAGTGCAGGTCGACGGCGACGTGATCTACACCGATGCGAAGGCGCAGTACCTGTTCATCGGTCGCGTGGTCGATTCGCAGACCTACCGCGATTTCACCAAGGAAAAGATCCAGGCCATCAACAAGGTCAAGTTCTCCGACCTGCCGCTGGACCTGGCTATCAAGACCGTCAAGGGCAACGGCAAGCGCGCCATCGCCGTGTTCGAAGACCCGAACTGCGGTTACTGCAAGCGTTTCCAGAAGACCTTGCTGGACGTCGACAATTTGACCGTGTACACCTTCCAGTACAACATCCTGGCGCAGGATTCGATCGAGAAGTCGCGCAACATCTGGTGTTCGTCCAACCCGGGCAAGGCCTGGAGCGACTGGATGCTGAACGGCAAGGAAGCCTCGGCCGCGCCGGCATCCTGCAGCGCGCCGCATGATCAGGTGCTGGCGCTGGGGCAGAAGATGAAGATCACCGGAACGCCGACCATCATTTTTGCGGACGGCTCGCGTATTCCCGGCGCCATCGACGCCAAGGGCCTGGAACAGAAACTGGCCACGCTGAAGTAACAGCCGGGCCATAGTTGGTCATCAGTACCGGCCGTCAGTTTGTTGCTGCGGTCGCCGGGTTCGGATTTACTTGGCGGCCGTATGCAGCTGCATCATTCCTGCTTCAAACTTCCCCTCGCACAACAAAGGAATCGCATCGAGGCTCTTCTCGATGGCGTCGTTGATGAGCGCCTGTTCTTCCTGGCGCGGACGATGCAGCACGAAGTCGGCCACCGGTTGCTGCAGGCCCATGGTGCGGGGATGGCCGATGCCGATGCGCAGGCGCCAGTAGTCTTGCGTGCCGAGCGCGGCGGTGATGTCCTTCAAGCCGTTGTGACCGCCTGAGGAGCCGCCTTTCTTGATCTTGGCGCTGCCGGGCGGCAGGTCCAGTTCGTCGTGCACCACCAGCACTTCATCGGGCGCGATCTTGTAGAAGCGCGCGAGCGCGCCGACCGACTGGCCGGAGCGATTCATGAAGGTCTGCGGTTCCAGCAGCCAGACTTCCTGGCCGGCGACGAAGGTCTTGGCGGCCAGGGCATTGAAGCGCGTCTCGCGTGCCAGACGGGTGCTGCCGGCGAGATTGTCGACCAGCCAGAAACCGGCGTTATGCCGGGTCTGCTCGTATTCCGGGCCGGGATTGCCGAGGCCGACGATGAGGCGTATGGACATGCTGATGAAAAGTTATCAAGAAAACGCCGATTATCGCGGATAACGAATCGCGCCGTCCAATTCCGCCGTGTTTCCATGCCGGCTTGCCATGTTTTATTGCTGCAAATCCATTTATTTCGTGCATTTGGGGGCTGTCAAGATTGGCGCGTCCCGCTGAATTGCGTATCATCCAACGCTTGTTTTTCAATTCCCGGATTTCATTGTCATGCTGCCTTCCATCGAACAACGTTTAGCTCTCGAACTCGTCGCCAAGCCGGTGCAGGTTGCCGCCGCGATCGCCTTACTCGACGAAGGCGCGACCGTGCCTTTCATTGCGCGTTACCGCAAGGAAGCCACCGGTGGCCTGGACGACACGCAACTGCGCTTGCTGGAAGAGCGTCTGCGCTATCTGCGCGAGCTGGAAGACCGCCGCGCCGCAATCATCTCGTCCATCGAAGAGCAGGGCAAGATGACGCCGGTCCTGCTGGACGCCATCGTCCACGCCGAAGACAAGACGCGCCTGGAAGACTTGTACCTGCCGTACAAACTCAAGCGCCGCACCAAGGCCCAGATCGCCGCCGAAGCCGGCCTGACCGAACTGGCCGACGCGCTGCTGAACGATCCGATGCTTAATCCGGAAGAAGAAGCGGCGAAATATCTCAAGCCGGCCTTCACCACCGACAGCGGCGACAATCCCGGCGTCGCCGATGCCAAGGCGGCGCTGGACGGCGCCCGCCAGATCCTGATGGAACGCTTCGCCGAAGATGCGCAACTGCTGCAGGCGCTGCGCGAATACATGACCGAACACGGCGTGGTGGAATCCAAGGTGATCGAAGGCAAGCAGGATGCCGGTGAAAAATTCGCCGATTATTTCGACTACTCGGAAACCATCGGCACCATTCCGTCGCATCGCGCGCTGGCCTTGTTCCGCGGCCGCCGCGAAGAGATGCTGACCGTGGCGCTACGCCTGGATACCGAAGAAGAGAAACCGAAGTGGGACGCGCCGCACAACCCATGCGAGAACCGTATCGCCGCGCGCTTCGGCGTCAGCAACAAGGGCCGTCCAGCCGACAAGTGGCTGGCCGACACCGTGCGCTGGGCCTGGCGCGTGAAGGTGTTCATGCACCTCGAAACCGAATTGATGACCGGCCTGCGCGAGCGCAGCGAAGCCGAGGCGATCAACGTCTTTGCCCGCAACCTGAAGGACTTGCTGCTGGCCGCACCGGCCGGTCCGCGCGCCACCATGGGCCTGGATCCGGGACTGCGCACCGGCGTCAAGGTAGCGGTGGTCGACGCTACCGGCAAGGTGGTCGACACGACCGCCATCTTCCCGCACCAGCCGCGCAACGACTGGGAAGGTTCGCTGCACACGCTGGCCAAGCTGGCCGAGAAGCACAACGTCTCGCTGATCTCGATCGGCAACGGCACTGCCTCGCGCGAGACCGACAAGCTGGCGCAAGAGTTGATCAAGATGCGTCCGGAACTGAAACTGACCAAGATCGTCGTGTCGGAAGCCGGCGCCTCGGTGTATTCGGCGTCCGAATTCGCCTCGAAGGAATTGCCCGATCTCGACGTATCGATCCGCGGTGCAGTGTCGATTGCGCGCCGCCTGCAGGATCCGTTGGCCGAGCTGGTCAAGATCGATCCGAAGTCGATCGGCGTCGGTCAGTACCAGCATGACGTCGGCCAGTCGCAACTGGCGCGTTCGCTCGACGCCGTCGTCGAGGATTGCGTGAATGCCGTCGGCGTCGACGTCAACACCGCTTCCGCGCCGCTGCTGGCGCGCGTGTCCGGCCTCAACGCCAGCGTCGCGCAAAGCATCGTGTCGTATCGCGACATGAAGGGCATGTTCACCTCGCGCGCCGGTTTGCGCGACGTGCCGCGCCTGGGCGACAAGACCTTCGAACAGGCAGCCGGTTTTCTGCGCGTGATGAATGGTGAAAACCCCCTCGATGCATCGGCAGTGCACCCGGAGTCGTATCCGCTGGTGCAAAAGATCCTGGCTGACATCAAGAAGGATTTGAAGGGCGTGCTGGGTGAAAGCGCCTTGCTGAAATCGCTGAGCCCGGCCAAATACGCCGATGAAAAATTCGGCGTGCCGACCGTCACCGACATCCTCAAGGAACTGGAAAAGCCGGGCCGCGATCCGCGTCCCGAGTTCACTACTGCGACCTTCAAGGACGGCGTGGAAGAGATCAAGGACTTGCGTCCCGACATGATCCTCGAAGGCGTGGTGACCAACGTCGCCGCCTTCGGCGCCTTCGTCGACATCGGCGTGCATCAGGACGGTCTGGTGCATATCTCGGCCCTGTCCAACACCTTCGTCAAGGATCCGCACACCGTCGTCAAGGCCGGCCAGGTGGTCAAGGTCAAGGTGCTGGAAGTTGACGAGAAGCGCAAGCGCATTGCCCTGACCATGCGCCTGTCGGACAGCGCTCCCGCCGCCGGTAGCAAGCCGGAACAACGCGGCGATCGCAACGATGCGCGTCGCCTGTCGCAGCATCAGGGCCAGCAGTCGCGTCAAGCGGCGCCGGCGAACAACGCTATGGCGGCGGCGTTCGCCAAGCTCAAGGGCTGACGCAAAAGTCGTTTCCTGGCGGCGCAGTGCGCCGGCAGGGAAGCGGCTTGAAAAGAGGGACGGACAAAAAAAGACGCGGCATGCCGCGTCTTTTTTTTGCCTGCATTGCTGCAGGGCGCTACTCCGATACCGGTGGTGGAATCAGGAGTTGGTGACCGTGGTGCGGCTTGCAGTGATCGAGACCGACACCGAAACGCTGGTGGTGGTGCTCGAGCTGCCGTCGGCCGGTGCGGAACCGTCATCGGTCGTCGGGTTCTTCAGGGAAGCAACGAAATCGGCGATGCCTTTCTTGAGGATTTCGTAGGTCTTGTCGATGTTGCTGGCAATGTCGCCGTTGAGGACCTTGAGGCTGGACAGGATGCCGCGTGCTTCGTCGAAACCCTGGTCGACACCCTTCTGGATCAGGCTCATGAACTTGTCGATGTTGGCGTCCCGCTTGGTGTTGTCAGCGTCACTGGCACCGTCGGCGCCATCGGTGCCGTCGGTACTACCGGTCTGGGTGTTCTGGCTGAACAGGCCGAAGGCGCTCTTGATGAACGACAGGATGCGGCCGGCGGTGGCTTCCGGGCTGTTGTCCTGCGAAGCGGCGTTCTGGATGGCGTTGTCGCCGAGTTCGGGTTTCAGAATGTCGTTGAGGTTTTCGATCGCCGACTTGTAGACCAGTGACAGCGGATCATTCTGCGACGACAGCGAGACTTCCAGCGACGATTGCAGGATGGCAGCATTCAATTGCTGCTTGGCGATGGCCGGGGTTAGCTTGGTCTCTTGCGTGCCGCCGGCGCTGTCCGCCTTGGTGGTGTCGTCAGTCGTTGCGGGCTGGCTGGCAGCCGGCGTGGTGGTGGTATTGAGTGTGTTGGTGCTGATAGCCATGGCAGGTCTCCTGTACAAGGACCGCACGCGAGAAGGAGGGGAAAAGGCAGTCCATCCTCAACTTACGGCATGCTGACCGAAATCTGAAGGTCACAATGCCAACTTAGTTTGTAAGAATTTATGAACAGATTCGAGACAATACGTATCGTTTTCACTGAAATTGTCTGAATTGTTGTTATCTAGAAAGGCGATTTTGCAGCTATCGTGCGTCTCAGCCGGTAAGGCTCACAATAGTGTCTTTCGAGTTGCGTCGAATGAAATTATCTAAGGCTGCACGGTGCCGGTCCGATCTACCGTGACGACATCTACATAGGTCGATCCCTGATGGCTGGAGGGCGAAAAATTGATCTGATAGCCGGCATTGTCGTACGTTTTATCATTGACAGTTTCCAGAGCGACAATCAATTTCTCGTGCGTAAGCTTGCTGCTGGCGCGGCTCAGGCCTTCGGCCAGCACTTTGGCTGCGATATATCCTTCGAGCCCAAGGTAACTGAATTGCGTCACCCTGGCGGTGCGCATAGCCTTCTGGTATTCGTGCACGATGGGTGTGCGCGCCTTCCACGGATGCGGGACGATCTGTGAAATGATCAGGCCGCTGGCGGCCTCTTCCAGATCGCTGGTCAACAGCGGGCTGCACACCAGCGAAGCGCAATAGAAATAACCGAGATAACCCTTGGTGCGCAGGCTTCGTATCAAGGCGCTGTTGACGTTCTGTGAAATGCTCATGATGAGCACGACGTCCGGCCGGCTTGCCAGAAGCTTGTCGGCGATCTTCTCGACATCCTGTCCCAGGATGCTCTCCAAGGCGACCAGCTGTGCGCTGGCATCGCTGATCTTGCCTTTCATCATTGCGTTGTAAGGCTGTCCCGTGGCATCGTTGAAGATTGCCATGCGTTTCAGTCCTATCTGGGAAAAGCGCGAAAACAAATAATCGTATTCGTTGGCATAGCTCGCGCGAATCGTGAAGACATGCCGGTTGAAGGCGGTATACACGATCCGGGAACCCGTCACCGGCGCAAAATACGGCACCTTGCGTTCATTGAGCAGCGGCAGCACGGCTGCAGTGGTTTGCGCGCCGATATAGCCGAACAAGGCGATGGCCTTGTGTTCGTCCAGTAATTGATGCGTGTTTCTGACGGCCTGGACGGGATCGTTCTGGTCGTCTAGCGTTAGCAACCGGATGCGGCGTCCGCCGATGCCGCCACGGCTGTTGAGCTGCGCGAAATAGACATTGGCGCCGGTGATGAATTGGCGCGTAATCTTGGCATAAGGCCCACTCAGATCGGCGGACTGGCCGACGACGATGTCGTTGCTGGACTCGGCCGGCTGTTCGACCGGGTTGTGCTGGCCGTGGGCGCCGCTGCACATAAAGAATATTGCCAGCGCGACGGCGTGCCGCGCCTGGAAGAATGGTATTTGCATGGTCTCAACACCTCCCAGTTGTTGGCTGGGGAGATGAATAGTCGTGTTCTCAGGGTAGCAACGATGAACGCGGAGGCAATGTGTTTATGCAAATCCGAGGCAATCCGGGGCAAAAACCGGATGAATCTTGACGATCTACGACTAGCGTCAGAAGCTTTTTCTACAGTTCTTCCACCATGAACAGGCGTCGGTGTTCGCGCATGGCGTAACGGTCGGTCATGCCGGCAATGTAGTCGGACACCTGGCGCGCCTGGCGGCGCACGCCTTCATCGTTCTGTTCGGCTACCACGTAGTCGGGCGGCAGCAGGGTCGGTTGCGACAGGAAGGCCTGGAACAACTCGGCGATGATGCGGCGCGCTTTGGCGGTCATGCGATTGACCTGGTAGTGGCGATACAGGTTTTGGCGGAGGAAGCGTTTCAACACGGCAGCTTCCTGCTGCATCGGTTCGGAGAACGCGATCAGCGGTGCGGCGTTGCGTACGTCGTCGATGCTGCGCGGCGCGGCGGCGGCGATGTTTTCCTGCGAGGTGCGGATGAGATCGACGATCAGGGTATTGATCATGCGGCGCACGGTTTCGTTGATGGCGCGGCGGCCTGTGATGCCGGGATAGGCCAGTTCGGCTTCGCGCTGATGGCGCGCGAAGAAATCCACTTCGCCCAGCTGCCCGATCGTCAGCAGGCCGGAACGCAGGCCGTCGTCGATGTCGTGGTTGTTGTAGGCGATCTCGTCGGCCAGGTTGGCCAGCTGCGCTTCCAGGCTCGGCTGCTTCTTGTCGATGAAGCGCTGGCCGATGGCGCCGAGCTGGCGCGCGTTCGTCAGCGAGCAATGCTTGAGGATGCCCTCGCGCGTTTCGAACATCAGGTTGAGACCGTCGAAAGCGCCGTAGTGCTGTTCGAGGTCATCGACCACGCGCAGGCTTTGCAGGTTGTGCTCGAAGCCGCCGAAATCCTTCATGCAGGAATTGAGCTCGTCCTGGCCGGCATGGCCGAAGGGCGTATGGCCGAGATCGTGCGCCAGCGAGATGGCTTCCACCAGGTCTTCGTTGAGGCGCAGGTTGCGGGCGCACGAACGCGCGATCTGGGCGACTTCGATGCTGTGCGTCAGGCGCGTGCGGAACAGGTCGCCTTCGTGATTGACGAAGACCTGGGTCTTGTATTCGAGGCGACGGAACGCGGTTGAGTGGATGATGCGGTCGCGGTCGCGCTGGTATTCGGTGCGCGAACCGGGCGCCGGTTCGGAGAAGCGCCGCCCGGTGGATGTTGCTGCATGTGCGGCATAAGGTGCAAGGTGGAGCGGCGCGTCTTGGGTCATGTCAGGAACTCGTTCAGATGCTTCAATCCAGGTTCTTCAATACGACGGCGACGCAACAGGCTTCGTCGTCAGCTGCCGTTGCGCACGCAGGCCGCCAGCGTCTGCAGCAGGAGATCCTGCGGCACGTTGGTGATCAGCGGCTGGCCCAGCGGTTTGATCAGAATGAACTTGATCGCGCCGCCTTCGTTCTTCTTGTCCACTTCCATCAGTTCCAGCCAACGCTCTGCGCCGAGATCGGGCGCTACCACCGGCAGGCCGGCGGCCTTCACCAGGGCGGTCAGGCGGTCCTTCGAGGCGGCGTCGATGTAGCCCAGGCGATGCGACAGATCAGCCGCCATCACCATGCCGCAGCCTACCGCTTCGCCGTGCAGCCATTGGCCGTAGCCGAGGCCGTTTTCGATCGCGTGGCCGAAGGTGTGGCCGAAGTTGAGGATGGCGCGCAGGCCGCCCTCGCGTTCATCCTGGCGGACCACGTCGGCCTTGATCTCGCAAGAGCGCTGGATCGAGTAGGCCAGGGCGGCGTTATCCTTGGCCACCAGCTTGCCGATGTTGGCTTCGATCCAGTCGAAGAAGGGTGCGTCGATGATGGCGCCGTGCTTGATCACTTCGGCCAGGCCGGCCGCGAGTTCGCGCGGCGGCAGCGTGTGCAGCGTGGCGGTGTCGGCGATCACGGCCTGCGGCTGATAGAACGCACCGATCATGTTCTTGCCGAGCGGATGGTTGATGCCGGTCTTGCCGCCCACTGACGAATCGACCTGCGACAACAGCGTGGTCGGAATCTGCACGAACGGCACGCCGCGCATGTACGAGGCTGCGGCGTAGCCGGTCAGGTCGCCGATGACGCCGCCGCCGAGCGCGACCAGCGTGGTCTTGCGATCGCATTTTTCGGCGAGCAGGACATCGAACACTTTCATCAGGCTGGTCCAGGTCTTTTGTTCTTCACCGTCGGGCAGAACGATTTCGGTGACTTGCTTGCCGGCGTCTTCGAGCAGCTTGCGCACGCGCGGCAGGTACAGCGGACCGACCTTGTCGTTGGTGACGACCGCGACGCGCTTGCCGCCGACGTGGCGCGTCAGCAATTCGGGGTTCGACAGCAGATCGTGGCCGATGGTGATCGGGTAGCTGCGTTCTCCCAGTTCGACTTGCAGGGCGATGGGGGCGAAAGTGGAGGCGGTCATGGCGGATTTGGCTGGGTCGGCTGATTGGGCTGATTGGGCGTGCGATGTTGCCGGCGCAACGGCGGTATCGGTAATCTGTTTGGGTGCCAGCTCGAGCTGGCTCAGGATGGCTTGCACCAGGAACTGCACGTTGGGACGGCCGGTCTCGATGACGAAATCGGCCACTTCACGGTAGAAAGGGTCACGCTGGCGTGATAGCTCTTCGAGCTTGCGGCGGGGATCGGCGGTCTGCAGCAGCGGGCGATTCTTGTCGCGGCCGGTGCGTTGCAGGATCTGGTTGATGCCGGCGCGCAGATAAATCACGGTGCCGCGCTGCTTCAGGTAGGCGCGTGTTTCCGCACGCAGGATGGCGCCGCCGCCGGTGGCCAGGACGATGTCCTGCTGGGCGCTGAGTTCGCGGATGACGTCGGCTTCGCGCTTGCGAAAACTTTCCTCGCCTTCGATTTCAAAAATCACGGGAATGGTTGTGCCGGTGCGCGACTCGATCTCGTGATCGGAGTCGACGAAACGCTTGTTCAGTTTTTTCGCCAGGGCGCGCCCTATCGTTGTCTTGCCGGCGCCCATCAGGCCGACAAGAAAAATGCTTCCATTCATATGCGATTTTCACTGCGGGATTGTCCGGATAGCTGATCGCCGGAGGCCGCTGTTATTGGTTTTTCGGCCCGCCTTGTTGCAACCAGCTGCAACAGGCGATTTTACCGCCTGTTGCGCCGTTGTCGGGGAAATATCAGGGAAAACATGGTTTTCGATCCCTTTTTGGCCTGCTACCGCAGGAAATTGCGGTCGGCGACGATTTTCGGCGTGAGGAAGATCAGCAGTTCGGTCTTGTGGTCGATGCGGGCGCTATGCCGGAACAGATTGCCCAATAGCGGAATGTCGCCCAGCAGCGGCACCTTGGAAACGGTGTTCGATTCGGTCTGCGTGTAGATGCCGCCGATCACCACGGTGCCGCCGTTTTCCACCTGCACCAGCGTCCTGACGTGTTTGGTGTTGATCGCCAGTCCGCCCGGCGTGGCGGTGCCGCGGCTGTCCTTGTTGATGTCGACGTTGAGGATGACGTTGCCGTCGGGCGTGATCTGCGGCGTCACTTCCAGTTTGAGGTTGGCCTTCTTGAATGCAGTCGAAGTAGCGCCGCTGCTGGTGGCTTGCTGGTAGGGAATTTCTTCGCCCTGTTCGATCAGCGCGGGTTGCTGGTCGGCCGTGACCACGCGCGGGCTGGAGACGATCTTGCCTTTGCCGTCGGCTTCCAGCGCCGACAGTTCGAGCGTGAGGAAGCGATTGGCGGCGGCGTTGAACAGGCTCAGCGCGACATTGCCCGCAGCTGCACCGCCGATCCCTTGCGCCGGCAGGTTGACGGCATGATTGGCAGTGTACGAATTGGCGGCGGCCTTGGTCAGCCCGGCGACTTCGCCGACCTGGTTGTAGGTGCTGCCGGCGGCGACGCCGTTGGCCTTTGCGGAAAATCCCAGGCGTGCGCCAAGGTTGCGGCTGAAGCTGTCGTCGGCTTCGACGATGCGCGCTTCGATCAGCACCTGGCGCGAGGCGACGTCGATCTTTTCCAGCAGCTTGCGGATGTTGTCGAGCACCGAGGGCGTATCGGTGACGAATAGCTGATTGGTACGCTGATCGACCACCGCGCTGCCGCGACGCGACAACAGTGCAGGGCGGCGATCGCTGTTCGGACTGATGCCGGCGGCAACGTCCTCACCGAACACTTTGCGGAAGGCTTCGGCCTTCTGGTAGTTGAGCTGGAACACTTCGGCGCGCAGCGGTTCGAGTTCGGCGATCTGGGCGCGCTGTTCGAGCTCAAGCCGTTCGCGCGCCAGCAGTTCCTCGCGCGGCGCCACCCACATGACGTTGCCGTTGCGGCGCATGTCCAGCCCGCGCGCCTGCAACACGATGTCCAGCGCCTGGTCCCACGGCACCTCCTTCAGTCGCAGCGTCAATGCGCCGCCGACGCCATCGCTGGCGATGATGTTGATGCCCGTGAAGTCGGCCAGCACCTGCAGGATGGCGCGCACTTCGATGTTCTGGAATTGCAGCGACAGCTTGTCGCCACGGTAGGGCTGGTGACGTTGCGCAGGCCCCTTGCCGGTCTCGGTCGGCGTGCGTACTTCGATTACCAGCTGCGCATCCTTTTGATGGGCGTGGTACTCCGCCAGCGTCTCGGTGTCGATCAGCAGCCGCACGTCCGCGCCGTGGCTGCTGCTGGCGATGGTCTTCACAGGCGTACCGAAATCGCTGACGTCCAGGCGTCGCGGAGAGTGTTCGGGAACGCCGGTGTTGAGGATGTCGGCGACGATTTGCCGTCCTTGCTGGCGGATGTCGAGCGCTGTTTCCGGCCCGGGCAGATCGACGATGATGCGGCCTTCGCCTTGTGAGCCGCGACGGAAGTCGATACCGCCGATCACGGGCCTGCTGTTGGCGACCGGCAGCACGTCGCTGCCGGAGAGGGTGGCGATGACGGTGTCGGCTTCGGTGCGCACGGAGTAGGGCGGCATGTGCCTGAGGTTGAGCACGACGCGGCTGCGTCCCGCAGCGGAGGCGACCGTGACGCCGCGCAATGCGCCGGTGTCGGCGCCTGGCGGACGCGCGTCAGCGGTGTTTTCGGTGTCGGCAAGATCGATGACGATGCGGGCCGGCGAGACGGTGGAGAAATGCACCGGCGGCGTTGCAGGTGCCATGCGCAACCTGATCCTGACTTCGACGCTGCTGTCGCGCTGGGCAACGTCGACCGCGAGGATGGCATTGCGCTGCGCCTGCGCACTGCCGCATGTCAGCAACCAGAACATGGTCAGCAGCGCCATCCGGCGGATCGAATGCGTCATTTTCCGCGTCCTTGTAGTTCAAGTGTCGACATGCGCTTTTCCCAGTCGCCGTTGCTGAGGATCAGTTCTTCCAGCTCGACGCGTCCGTCCGCAATGCGGCGGATCACGCCGAAATTCCGGCCCAGGTAATCACCGGTGCGTGACGGATAGACGATCCCGTCGACCTGCAGCAGGGCGTCGGTGCGGCCTTCGCGCGACAGCGTGCCGACCATGCGTATCGATTCCAGCGGGATGTCTTCAAGGGGCTGTTTTGCGCCGCGCTGTCGGGGGCGTTCGCCGGCAGTTGCATCGACAGGAACAAGGGCGGGATGGCCGAATGGCGTCATTGCATTTTCATCGTCTGCGACGGCATACGTGTAAGGAACAAAGTCATTTGCGGGCTGGACCGGCGGCGCGGTTGCGGATGTGTTGCGCCGGATCGTGTCGAGTTGCGCGCGCAGCTGATCCGGCGTCTCGCGTTCGGCGCAACTTGCCAGCAACAGTGCAGACAACAGCACCACCAGGATCGCGGACAACGACATGCGTGCCGGTTTGCCGTTCATGATTTGTCCTCTTTGCCGGAATCGCGGCGATAGGCAAGGGCGACGGCCTCCAGCCTGACCTGGCCGGGACGGTCGGCGTTGCTCACGCGCATGTCGCTCAGAATCACCAGATGCGTCATCGCCGCGATGTCTGCGCAAAAGCGGCCGACGTCGTGATAGTTGCCGCTCACCCGGATGGCGACGGGCGCTTCAACATAGCCGTGTCCGGTGTCGGGGCGTCCCGGCCTTGCAAACTCAAATTGCAGCCGGTTTTGCAGCGCGGCGTCGCTGATGCCATTCAGCACCAGATCGATGTCGATGTTTGGGTGCAGTTGCTGTTCGAGTATCGCCACGCGCTGTTTCATATCCTGAACGCGCTGCGCGGAATGCGCGAACGTCGTCGCCCGGCGATGCTTTTCCGGATACGCGGACTTTAGCGCGGCGTAGTCTTGTTCGTTGCGTGCCAGCGCCTCGATGTCCGGCATCAGATAAAGCTGCCGGCCCGCCAGCAGCACGGCCAGAAATAGCATCGACAGCAAGGCGTTGCGCCACGCGCGCGGCCAGGTCGACGGATGCCGGTCGTTGAGCTCGCGCCATTGCAGGATCAGCGCCGCCGGGCTCATGGCGTCGCTACGGCGCGATGGCCGCCAGTGATCACGAAATCATGGACGCCGCCTGGCGCTGTCGCTGCCATGGCCGGGACGGCATTGGTGGCGCTGCGCGCTTCCTGCAATTCGATCTGCGTGAACACGCCGTCAGCGTCGCGCAATGCTTCGAGCAGTTGCATCACATGCCGGTGCGACGGCGCCGATCCGCTGAGCGTAAACCGGCGTCCTTGCTGTACCAGCGTGGTGAGGAAGACTTGCGGCGGCATCCGGCGCGCCAGTTCTCCCAGCAATTGCGGCGCATCGTTGCGTTGCTGTTGAAGCGCTTCCAGATGGCGCTGCTTGCGGCCAAGTTCAGCGATCTGTTCGTCTTGTTGCTTGCCGATGCTGATCGCAGCATCCAGCTGCGCGTGTTCGGTGCGCAGCAAATTGAGCAGTTGCTGCTGCTGTGCGGCCTGATCGGCGATATGCCATGAGAAGGCCAGAATAACGGCGAACCCGGCGGCCACCGTTGCAGCCAACCGCAGGTAAAAGCGGCGATGGGCGCCCGCCGCCAGATTGCGCTGCGCGAGAAAATTGACGCCGCTCATCGATCGAAGCGCCGCAAGGCCAGACCGCATGCCGTGACGCAAGCCGGTGCGTCCGCCGCCAATTGTGCGCGGTCGATGGCGGGCGCCAGCGCCATGCCGGCGAAAGGCGTCGCCACGGCAGTGCTGATCGCCGTGTGCTCGCGCACCGCTTCCACCATGCCGGGAATGCTTGCTCCTGGTCCCGTCAGTAAGATATTTTCCGGCGCCAGCGATGTTTGCTGCTGCAGCGTCTGCATCGCCCGCGCAATCTGTCCGGCGGCGTGCGCCAGATAAGTCGCCAGGACCTCGGGCTGGTCGCCGTCGTATTGCTGCAGATCGCGCTGCAATTGCCGGTGGCCGATGGCGAGTTGCCGTTCGCCGGCGATCCGGCCGTGGCGGCACAGGGACAGGAGCGCACCGTGCGTTTCCAGGTTCGCCAGCGCGAAGGCAGAAGAGGTGTGTGCAGCAGCCGTTGTTCCGGTCAGCGCCGCCAGCGCGGCATGACTTTCGATGTCGGCGACCACGGCCTGCAATCCCAGTGACTCTGCGACGGCAATGCGGTCTTCGACGTCATCCCGCCGTGTCGCGGCAATCAGCATGTCGAGCTGACCGGGTGCATTGGGTGTCGGTCCGATGATGCGAAAATCCAGCAAGGCTTGCACCAGCGGATAAGGCAACAGGCTTTCGATGTGCCGCTCGGCCAGGGCGGTGTGCTGGGCCTGACTGCTGCCCGCGGGGAGTGCAAGTATCTGCGTGATCGTGCTCGCCGAGGGGATTGCGATGGCGACTTGCCTGGCCTGCGATCCGCTTTTCCCCCACAGGCGGGACGCGGCTTCCATGACCTGGCGCAGGTTGCTGATGCCTTCATCGCCGATGGCGCCGTCGGGCAGCGCTTCACGTGCGCAGTATTCGAGTTGTGCGGCCTGGGCGCTGTGTCCGGAGAATTCGGCCATCCGCACTTCGGACCGGCCGATATCCAGGCCAACCATTGGCGGCACGGCACGGAATAAGGTGCGAACGAAGGTGCGGGGGAAAAAGCGGGCTAGCGGGGACAAGATTGCATTCCGGAAACACGTGTTTGCATGGCGCAGCCGCGAACTGTCCAACCGTCCAGCTGAGAATAGTTGTTATTAAAACAACATGCGGCATCCTAGCAACAACATTTGTTGTCTGTAAAGCAATTTACCCGGTGATATCACGACAGGCGGTGAGAAACTTTCCGGCGTAAACGGTTTCTGAGCAACGATTCCATTGCGCCGGACGGTTCCGATCACGACCACCGGCGCCGCAGGTCAGCATGCCCGGCCCGTTTCCGGAGAATTGCCGGATTTCACCTTCCCGCAAGTCGTTATAATGGGAGGATTGTCTTTCTCACCAGTCTCACACGCATGACCACCCCAGAAAACAACGGCAAAGCGCCAGCTTCGCAACCCGCTGACGCAACACCGAATCCTGCGAGTGCCTCCGCGCCTGCAGCCGCTCCGGGCTCCGGCTCCGCTCCCGTCAAGAAAGCCAGAAAGCGCCTGCATCCGGTCCTGCGCGTACTGCTGGGCGGCATCGGCGTGCTGGTGGCGCTGGTGCTGATGGCGGTGCTGGTACTGGGCTTCGTGGTCACGCTGGCTTATCCCAAGCTGCCCGATCTCGACACGCTAACCGACTATCGTCCCAAGATTCCGCTGCGCGTATTCTCCGCGGACGGCGTGCTGATCGGCGAGTTCGGTGAAGAGCGCCGCAACCTGGTGCACATCAAGGACATACCGGACATCATGAAGAAGGCCGTGCTGGCGATTGAAGACGATCGCTTCTATGAGCACGGCGGCGTCGATTATCAGGGCATCGTGCGCGCTTCGTTCGCCAACCTGTCGGGCGGCGGCGGCGGCGCCAGCACCATCACGCAGCAGGTGGCGCGCAATTTCTTCCTCACCAGCAATGAACCGACCTTCCTGCAAAAGGCTTCGCGCAAATTCCTCTACGAAATTCCGCTGGCCTGGAAAATCGAGCGCAACCTGACCAAGGACCAGATCCTCGAGGTCTATATGAACCAGATTTATCTGGGGCAGCGCGCCTACGGTTTTTCTTCGGCGGCGCAGATCTACTTCGGCAAGCAGCTCAAGGAGCTGACCATTGCCGAATCCGCCATGCTGGCCGGCTTGCCGAAGGCGCCGTCAGCCTACAACCCGGTGGTCAATCCGAAACGCGCCCATGCGCGCCAGCAATACATCTTGCTGCGCATGCGCCAGCTCGGCTACATCACCGACCAGCAATACACCCAGGCCAAGGATGAGGAACTGAAGGTCAAGACCGACAGCACCGCCTTTGGCGTGCATGCGGAATACGTTTCGGAAATGGCGCGCCAACTGGTCTACGCGCAGTTCAAGGACGACACATACACGCGCGGCCTCAACGTCTTCACCACCATCACCAAGGCCGATCAGGACGCCGCCTACCTGGCGCTGCGTCGCGGCATCATCGACTACGAACGCCGCCACGGTTATCGCGGTCCGGAAGGCTACATGGAGATTCCGACCGCCTCGAAGGAGGAAGCCGACGACGCCATCGAATCCGAACTGGCCGACCATCCCGACAGCGACGACCTGATCGCCGCCGTCGTGCTGGAAGCGACCACCAAGGAAATCACTGCGGTACTGGCGACCGGCGACGAGATCAAGATTTCCGGCAGCGGCCTCGGCTTCGCCGGCAACCTGCTCAGCGAGAAAGCGCCGCCGCAGAAGAAGATCAAGCGCGGCGCCATCATCCGCGTCTTCCAGGACGGCAAGAACTGGATCGTCACGCAAATGCCGGAAGTCGAATCGGCGTTCATCTCGCTCGATCCGAACGACGGCTCGATCCGTTCGCTGGTGGGCGGCTTCGACTTCAACCGCAACAAGTTCAACCACGTGATCCAGGCGTGGCGCCAGCCGGGCTCGTCGTTCAAGCCGTTCATCTATTCGTCGTCACTGGAAAAAGGCTTGTCGCCGGCCACCATCATCAATGATGCGCCGCTGACGTTCACCCAGACCGGCGGCCAGGTGTGGCAGCCCAAGAACTACGGCGGCAAGTTCGAAGGCCCGATCTCGATGCGCCGCGCGCTGCAAAAGTCGATCAACCTGGTGTCGATCCGCATCCTCGAACGTGTCGGCGTCAAGTATGCGCAGGAGTACATCACGCGCTTCGGCTTCGACGCCGACAAGAACCCGCCTTACCTGACCCTGGCGCTGGGCGCAGGCGCGGTGACGCCGCTGCAGATGGTGGGCGCGTACTCGGTCTTCGCCAATGGCGGCTACAAGATCAATCCTTACCTGATCTCCAAGATCACCGACAACAACGGCAACACCTTGTCCGAGGCGCAGCCGGCCCGTTCCGGCGACGAAGCCAACCGCGTCATCGACGCGCGCAACGCCTTCGTGATGGACAGCATGCTGCGCGACGTCGTGCGTCACGGCACCGCGGTCAAGGCGCTCTCGCTCAAGCGCACCGATCTGGCAGGCAAGACCGGCACCACCAACGATTCGATGGATGCCTGGTTCGCCGGTTACCAGCCGAACCTGGTCGGCATCGCCTGGATGGGCTACGACCAGCCGAAAAGCCTGGGTGACCGCGAAACCGGCGGCGGCCTGGCGTTGCCGATCTGGATCAGCTACATGCAGAAGGCGCTCAAGGACGTGCCGATGGTTGACCGCACCGTGCCTTCCGGCCTGATCGAGTCCGGCGGCGAGTACTACTATGCTGAATATCCGCCGAGCGCAAGCGTGCGCGACCTGGGCCTGGGCGAACATGGCGCGGCAGCATCGCCGGAAGAAGAAAAAGCCAAGAACCAGATGAAGAACGAATTGTTCTGACGGCCGCAACATCACCTATCGGTTATCGGTAATCCGAAGGCGCAAAAGAAAACGGCAGGGTTATCCAACCCTGCCGTTTTTTTACGTCTGAATATCGTGTTCAGGTCGTCATGCGGTCTGTGCGTATTGCTGATAACCGCGCGCACGCAGCTCGCAGGCCGGACACTTGCCGCAGCCGTAACCCCAGTCGTGCAGCGCACCGCGCTCGCCCAGATAACAGGTGTGCGTATCCGAACGGATCAGGTCGACCAGCGCCTTTCCGCCGAGCTCTTCGGACAGGCGCCAGGTGGCAGCCTTGTCGATCCACATGAGTGGCGTTTCGACCTTGAGATGCGTCGCCATGCCGAGGTTGAGCGCCACTTGCAAGGCCTTCATGGTGTCGTCGCGGCAATCCGGATAACCCGAGAAATCGGTCTCGCACATTCCCCCAACCAGCACGTCGAGTCCGCGCCGATACGCCACCGTCGCTGCGACCGTCATGAACAGCAGATTACGACCCGGCACGAAGGTGTTGGGCAGGCCGTTTTCCTGCATCGAGATGGCGACGTCGCGCGTCAGCGCGGTGTCGGAAATCTGGCCGATCAGGGACAGATCGACCATGTGGTCTTCGCCGAGCCTGTTGTTCCAATCGTTTGAAAAACCGCGCATTTTCTCCAGCAGCGCCGGGCGGACTTTCAGTTCGATGGCGTGGCGCTGGCCGTAGTCGAAGCCGATGGTCTCGACTTTTTCATAGCGCGAAAGCGCCCACGCGAGGCAGGTGGTGGAATCCTGGCCGCCGCTGAACAGGACCAGTGCGCGGTGCGGCAAGGAGGGACGTGGCGTTGTTGCGATGTTCATGTTTCTGTCTTTTTATTGATGGGTCGTGAGGCTGGAGATCTCTGTTGCCAGTGTCTATTTTTTGCTGACGTTGTCGAGCGTTTGCTCGATGAAGTCGCCATCGGGATCGGTGAAGCGCAGGCGCACCGGATACCAGTCCGAGGACGGCGTCAGCCAGATGTCGAGCTTCTGGCTCTTGTCGTCCGGTGGCGGCGCGCGGAAGATATGCACGGCGTTGACTTCGCCTTGCCGGGTCTTGATCTTTTCGCGGCCGACTACCTTGAAGCTCCATTGTTCGGCATCGCGCGGACCGGCCACGAAGAACTGCCATTCTGAACCGTTGGTGAATTTCTCCGGCGCGCCGCGCGCCACCGAGATCAGTTGCCAGATGATGCTGGTGCGATCCTGCTCGCCGCCCTTGAGCGGATAAGTCTCGGCCGATTGCGTGAAGTTGATGGTGCGCAGCTCGCGATTGAAGGTGGTGGTGGACGGTTCGCGGCGGAAGCGTTTTTCCACGAAGCGCGCCGGCGCCAGGCCGTACTCATCGATGTCGCCTTCGCTGGTGGCTTCGAGGATCTTGCCGACCAGCATCGCGCGCGTTTCGGCGACGACGCTGTATTTGCCGTTGGCGTTGCTCCACTTCACGGTCGATTCGCCGGTGACTTGCAAGCCGCTTTGCTTGGCTTCGATGTTGTAGTGAAGGTCGGCCGACGGCGGCAGATTGACCTTGCGCTTGAGCACCGGATGTTGGGCAGGATCGGCGGCCAGGGCCAGGGAGGATGTGGCGGCGGTGACGCACAGCAGCAGGGCGCAGAGCAGGCGCGACAGGACGCAGCGTGAGGAAATGTTAACGGTTTGACTATGCATGTGGAATCACTTGAAAATTCGGCAACTATCCCGCGGATGGTGCGTATGACGGGAAAAGCGTGCCTAAGGTTTTTCGGAGCGTTGCGGATTTGTTCGACCACGCTCGATGGCGCTAGTTTATAGAGTTTTTGACGCAGGCTTTTTTGTCATGGGGTTTTAAGCCCGGACAGCGACAATTCCAGATAGTCGCCGTTGGTTTCGGTAAAGCGCAGCCGTGCCGGATACCATTGCCGGCCCGGTTCCAGCCAGATGTCGAGACGTTGCTCGTACGAGCCGGGGCGCGGCTGGCGCACCACGTGCCAGACCTGGGCGGCGCCGGTGATGAGGCGGATTTGTTCCTGCCCGACGACCTGCATGCGCCACACTTCGCCGTCGCGCACGCCGGCCACGAACATGTCGATGACCGCGCCCGGAACGAATTTGGTGCTGTCGCCGCGGCCGATGGCGGCCAGCTGCCAGATCAGGCTGGCGCGGTCCTGCTCGCCTCCTGCGCGAGGATACGTTGTGGTCGAGGCCGAAAAGCTGACGACATTGCGCTCACGATTGAAATGCGTATTGGTGGCGGCGCGGTTGCGCTTTTTCTCGGTGTACAGCTCGGGCTCGACGCCGAATGCGCCGATCTCGCCGCTGCTGGTGAAATTGAGGAAAGCGATCTTAGCGAACAGGCGTGTATAGACTTCACCATCGATGGTGTAGCGGTTGCCGGCAGTTTTCCAGTCCAGCATGCTGGTGCCGTGCCAGGTGAGATTGTCGGAGAACGCCAGCACGTCGTACTCGAGTTCCGCCGACGGGGGCGGATCGACTTGATATTGCGTGCCTTGTACGGGAGCCGGGCTGTCTTCTTTGGGCGCAACCGGTTCGGCGGTGGCGGCGGGGGTTTGAGCCGGTTCCGGCACAGGTGCGCTCGCCGTCACCGACGTGGCATCGACGGTTGTGACGGCGGTAACCGCATCGGACGGTGGCGAAACGGGCGGAGCCGGCGGACGGGGTTTGGCAGGTTTTTTCGGCGACCTGGGTGCGGCAGCCATCGGCAGCGACACCGGCTGCCTGGGCAATTCCAGCGGATGCAGCGTGACGCTCACGCTGGAGGTCGCGCGTTCATCGGTATTGGCCGCGTTGAAATAGTCCTTGCCCCAGTGGATGGCCAGTACGTGCAGCACGATGGTGAGCAGGATCAGCGCGGCGATGCGCCGGCGCCTGGTGGGTGGAAAAGCCGTTACTTCTGTCATGGCGCAAGTGTATCGCGCCATCGCGATCGGAAGGCGAGGAATGCGTTGCTCACCTGTGCAAACCACGTACAATCGTCGCAAGCCTTACGTGATCATTTTGCTGATTGGAGACTGCAATGCTGAACCACAACAACATGCCCGGCGCCGGATCGATTTCGGACACCATGGAATTCATGCGCAAGATGTGGGGCAGCATGGGCACGCCGGCGATGGGCATCCCGTCGCTGTCGGTTGAAGAAATCAACAAGAAGATAGCCGACCTCAAAACCGTCGCTTCCTGGCTCGAGCTCAACATGAACATGCTGCGCGCCACGATACAGACGCTGGAAGTGCAAAGCGCCACGCTGACGACGCTGCAAGCCATGGGTGCGATCCTGACGACGCGGGAAGGCGAGGGCGCCGCTGCGAAGACGGGCTCGCCATTCGGCTTTCCGGCATGGCCGCCGCAAGGCAAGCCGGCGGCGGAAGCTGCACCGGCAACTGCGCGTGCGCCGGAGCCTGCGCCCGAACCAGAACCTGAGCCGGAACCCGAAGTCGAGCCGGAAGAGACCGCGCAGCCTCAAGCCGCGGGATCCGCCTCGGGTGGTAAGCCCGCCGCTGCACCCGATTTCCAGGCGTCGATGGCCAATCCGACGGCCTGGTGGAACTTGCTGCAGGAGCAATTCCAGCAGGCGGTCGGCAACGTGCTGGCGGATCAGCCTCCGGCCGGAAAAGATGTCAAAAAACCTGCCCCCGCAGCGCCGAAAAAAACAACAAAAGCCAAGCCTGCGGCCAAACCGCGAACACGCGCCAAATCGACTGTTGTACAATCTGGCAAAACCAAGCCAGCCCCCCGCAAGCCAAAATCCCCTTGATCGGCGCAAAACAACAACATTTGTCCGCATAATTTGCGAGACTTTGCCGCTTGTCATCATTCTGAAATGAAGCCGTTTTAGTATGGGGACGGGGAAAATTCTTGGTAAAATCAACAAGTTAAATCATAGGCAAGGTCAGAATGCTGTACCCAGAACTGTTTAAATCGCTCGAACAAGTCCGCTGGAACATGGATAAAGATATTCCTTGGGACAAATTCGACGCATCCCTGCTCTCCGACGAGCAAGCCCAGACCATTCGCATGAATGCGATCACTGAGTGGTCGGCGCTGCCTGCGACGGAAATGTTCCTGCGCGACAACCGCGGCGACAGCGACTTTTCCGCCTTCATGTCGGTATGGTTCTTCGAAGAGCAAAAACACTCGCTGGTGCTGATCGAATATCTGCGCCGCTTCAAGCCGGAGTTCGCCCCGACGGAAGCAGAGCTGCACAACGTGCGCTTCGAATTCGATCCGGCGCCGCCGCTGGAAACGCTGATGATGCACTTCTGCGGTGAAATCCGCCTGAACCACTGGTACCGTTGCGCCTCCGACTGGCACACCGAACCGGTCATCAAGCAAATCTACAAGATCATCAGCCAGGACGAGGCGCGCCACGGCGGTGCTTACCTGCGCTATATGAAAAAAGCGCTGACCGAAGTCGGCGACACCGCGCGCGCCGCCTTCGCCAAGATCGGCGTATTGATGGCATCCGCCCGTCGCACCGAAAAGCCGCTGCATCCGACCAACCTGCACGTCAATCAGGCGCTGTTCCCGAACGACACCGTGCAAAGCCGCCTGCCGGATCCGGAATGGCTGGAGCACTGGCTCGATACGCAGATCAGGTTCGACAGCGAGTGGGAAAAGAAGGTCGTTGACCGTATCCTGCACAACATGTCGCTGCTGTTCGAGCGCACGTTCGAGACCGTGCAGGAGCTCAATCGCTACCGCAAGGAAATCGTCACGCGCATGGCGCCGCCGGCACATCCTGCCGCCGCCTGACCGGGTCGCCTCCGAACCGGCAAAGCCGCACTCAGGTGCGGCTTTTTTACATGTAAAAACAACCGTAGCCTGGAATTGTCCATGACTGATTTCGAGAAAAAAATCTGCAGCCGCGCCGACCTGCAAGCGCGCGTCGCCGCCTTGCCGCAGCCGGTGGTGCTGACCAACGGCGTGTTCGACATCCTGCATCGCGGTCACGTGACCTACCTTGCGCAGGCACGCGCCCAGGGCGCATCGCTGGTGGTCGCGGCCAACACCGACGTTTCGGTCAAGCGTCTCGGCAAGGGCGACGATCGTCCGATCAACACCTGTGAAGACCGCATGGCGGTGCTGGCCGCGCTGGAGTCGGTGTCGCTGGTGGTGCCTTTCGATGAAGACACGGCGCTGGAAGTGGTGCAGGAGGCGCGCCCGCAGATTTACGTCAAGGGTGGCGACTACGACATGACGGCAATTCCGGAGGGGCAGGCCGTGGCGGCTTACGGCGGCAAATCCGTGGCGATCGCGTTCGAGCATGACCGCTCGACCACCAAGCTGCTGGCCAAGGTGCGCAAGTAAGCAGTCAGTCCGGCGCGAGTCCGGCGCTTGAAGCGCAGGTAGCGACAGATAGCGCAGATGAAAAAAGCGGCCTGCAGGCCGCTTTTTTCATTCGTGCAGCAAGCATCAATGATGCATGTGTTCCATCCCGTCTTTGGCGCCTTTCGCGTCCTTGCCGGCGGTCTTGTCTTCCACGTAAATCGACACTTCCAGCTTGCCGGCTTTTTCAAACGTCAGCGTCAGCGGGATCTTGTCGCCCAGTTTGAGCGGCTGGCTCAGGCCGATCAGCATGATGTGATAGCCGTTGCCGGGCTGCATGGCAATCTTCTCGGACGGCTTGATGTCGATGCTGCCGACTTCGCGCATCTTCATGACGTTGCCGTCCATGGACATGGTGTGGATTTCGGAGGATTTTGCGGCGGGCGAGCTTACCGACACCAGCTTGTCTGCGGTCTTGCCCTTGTTTTCGATGCTCAGGTAAGCGCCGCCGGACGGCTGGCCGGGCACGGTCGGGCGCGCCCACGGGTGGCCGACCTGAAGGTCGCCGGCTTTGTAGTCATGGGCGGAAGCCGCTGCGCTCAGCGCGATGCCGGCGACCAGCGCCAGGCGGGAAAATAAGTGACGGTGGGACATGGATATCCTTGGAAAAATGAAAGAGGGAGGTCAGTCTTGCGGTACGTCCCTCAGGCGGGCGGCGCGCGCGCCCAGCTGTCTTCACGCAGCCGCTGCAGTTGCGACACGCGTTGCGGCGCCGGAGTCGCGGCGTAGACCAATGCGGCGCGGAAGGCGTCGACATTGCTGTCCGGAAAATCCAGGTGGAATGGTTGGCCGCCGCTGCAGTACAAGCAATGCGCATGCGCCATCTGGCCCGGCGCTCCGGTCGGGCTTTGCCATGAGGCGGAGGTGGCGCAGATCGCCATGGCCCTCTCGGGCGACGATTTGGCGGCCGCCATCGACGCCAGCGGCAACAGGCTGCCGATCGCCAGGCAGGCGATGGCGATCCAGGCGGTGACGGGGCGGAGGAGGCGCGGCATAGGGCGCAGATTATAGCAAGAGGGTTTTTCTTGCACGGCTGCAGCAAGTCGTTTTACCGTGGATAATGCCTCGCCGGGCAGAATTTCAGTGAAATACGAACGGATGTGCGAAAGATCGCATCGGATGAAGTCTTTTGCTGGAATCGGCCCGCTTTTGTGTGATTTCATGCGATTTTGCCGCAGCGCTGAAATCGCCGACGCAAATTGATTGTTGGCAGGCGCTAGGCTAGACTTACCGTCTTTTTGCCGGTTTCATCTAATAATTTTGAGGAGACATTCATGTCCAGCACAAAAAAACTGTCGTTGCCAGCCGTGGTAAATGCGTTGGCCAGTACGCTCGTATTGGCTGCAGTCTGTTCCGCACCGGCCCTGGCTGCGGACAAGGCAGTTCTGGTGACCGCAATCGTCGAGCACCCTGCTCTGGATGCAGTCCGCGACGGCGTCAAGGACGAACTGAAGGAGGAAGGCTTCGAAGCCGGCAAGAATCTCAAGTGGGAATACCAAAGCGCACAGGGCAACACCGGCACCGCCGCCCAGATCGCCCGCAAATTCGTCGGCGACAAGCCTGACGCCATCGTCGCCATCGCGACGCCTTCGGCCCAGGCCCTGGTCAGCGCCACCAAGACCATTCCGGTCGTTTATTCCGGCGTGACCGATCCGGTCGCCGCCCAACTGGTCAAGGACTGGAAGCCTTCCGGCACCAATGTCACCGGCGTGTCCGACCTGCTGGAACTGGAAAAGCAAGTCGACCTGATCAAGCGCGTCGTGCCTGCCGCCAAGCGCGTCGGCATGGTCTACAACCCGGGCGAAGCCAATTCCGCGGTGGTCGTCAAGGCGATGAAGGAATTGCTCGGCAAGTCCGGCATGACCCTGGTCGAAGCTGCCGCGCCACGCACGGTTGACGTCGGTGCGGCTGCCAAGAGCCTGATCGGCAAGGTCGACGTAATCTACACCAACACCGACAACAACGTCGTGTCCGCCTATGAAGCACTGGTCAAGGTCGGCAACGACGCCAAGATCCCGCTGGTCGCCTCCGATACCGACAGCGTCAAGCGCGGCGCGATTGCTGCACTGGGCGTGAACTACTATGACCTGGGCCGTCAGACCGGCAAGGTTGTCGCACGCATCCTGAAGGGCGAAAAGCCGGGCGACATCGCCTCGGCCACCAGCAGCAAGCTGGAACTGTTCGTCAACACGACCGCTGCACAAAAGCAAGGCGTGACATTGTCGGCAGACCTGATCAAGTCGGCCAAGACAGTCATCAAATAATCAGTCATCAGCGAAAAAGCAAGCGCCCGCCTAGAGGCGCTTTTTCATACACGGCATCACAGAGGAGAGGATATGTTCACACTGAGTAAAACTTTGCGCGCCGTCACCGGCGCACTGGCGCTGGCGGCTGTTTGCGCTGCGCCGGCGCTGGCCGCGGACAAGAGCGTCATGGTCACGTCGATCGTCGAACATCCGGCGCTGGACGCCGTGCGCGACGGCACCCGCGACGAGCTCAAGGCCGAAGGCTACGAGGGCGGCAAGGGTTTCAAATTCGAGTTCCAGAGCGCTCAGGGCAACGCCGGCACCGCCGGCCAGATCGCCAAGAAATTCGTCGGCGACAACCCTGACGTGATCGTCGCCATCGGCACCCCATCGGCGCAGCCGCTGGTGGCGTCGACCAAGACCATTCCTATCGTCTACTCCGGCATCGCCGACCCGATCGCGGCGCAACTGGTCAAGGACTGGGGCCCGTCCGGCACCAACGTGACCGGCCTGTCGCACATGCTCGATCCGGTCAAGCAAGTCGAGATCATCAAGAAGGTCCTGCCGACCGCCAAGCGTATCGGCATCGTCTACAATCCGGGCGAATCCAATTCGGTGTCGGCGCTCAACGCCATCAAGGCCGTGCTGGAAAAGCAGGGCATGACGCTGGTGGAAGCCGCCGCGCCGCGCTCGGTTGACGTCGCGCCGGCCGCCAAGAGCCTGATCGGCAAGATCGACCTGATGTACACCACCACCGACAACGTGGTCGTGTCGACCTTCGAGTCGCTGGCCAAGGTTTGCAACGACGCCAAGATCCCGCTGCTGGCTTCCGACACCGGCAGCGTCAAGCGCGGCGCCGTGGCCGCACTGGGCGTGAATTTCTATGACCTGGGCCGCCAGACCGGTAAAATCGTGGCGCGCATCCTCAAGGGAGAAAAGCCCGGCGACATTCCATCGTCGACCAGCAAGAACCTGGAGCTGTACATCAACACCACCGCTGCACAGAAACAGGGCGTGACGCTGTCGCCCGAGTTCCTCAAATCGGCAACCAAGGTCATCAACTGATCGGAACAATCCGCTCGGCGCAGGAATCTTGAAGCACGGCATGCGGCGTTACCGACGGCGCATGCCGTGATTTTCAGAGGACATTCGGCATCGGCCAGCAGCCGATGCCGAATGTGTTTTTTTAGAAAGACCTTTTTATGTCGCTGTATACGTTGTTGGGCGCACTGGAAATCGGCCTGATTTTCAGCCTGGTCGCCCTTGGGGTGCTGATTTCTTTCCGCATCCTCACCTTCCCGGATTTGACCGTCGACGGCAGTTTCCCGCTCGGCGGCGCTGTTGCGGCTACCATGATCGCCGCCGGCTACAACCCGTTCCTGGCCACCGGCGTGGCCATCCTGGCCGGCGCGCTGGCCGGTTTCACCACCGCGTGGCTGAACGTGCGTCTCAAGATCATGGATCTGCTGGCCAGTATCCTGATGATGATTGCGCTGTACTCCATCAACCTGCGCGTGATGGGAAAGCCGAACGTGCCTCTGATCAATGAGCCGACCATTTTCAGCATCCTGCTGCCCGATTGGATGCCCGACTACGTCGAGCGTCCGCTGGTGTTGCTGGTCGTGGTGATCGTGGCCAAGCTGCTGCTGGACTGGTTCTTTTCTTCCGAAATCGGCCTGGCGCTGCGCGCCACCGGCGCCAACGCCCGCATGGCGCGCGCCCAGGGCATCGCCACCGGCCGCGCCACGCTGGCCGGCATGGCGCTGGCCAATGCGCTGGTCGCATTGGGCGGTGCGCTGTTTGCGCAGACCCAGGGGGGCGCCGACATCTCCATGGGCATCGGCACCATCGTGATCGGCCTGGCTGCCGTGATCATCGGTGAAAACATCCTGCCGGCGCGACGCCTGGTGCTGACCACGCTGGCCGTAATCCTCGGTGCGATTCTGTATCGTTTCTTCATCGCGCTGGCGCTCAACAGCGATTTCATCGGCCTGCAGGCGCAAGACCTGAACCTGGTCACTGCCGTGCTGGTGATGCTGGCGCTGGTGCTGCCGATGGGCAAGCGCAAGCTGAAACTGCTGCGCAAGGGAGGCTGACATGCTGAAGGCCAAAGAACTCAAAATTACCTTCAATCCGGGTACCCCGATTGAAAATCCCGCCCTGCGCGGCCTCAACCTGGAAATCCCGACCGGCCAGTTCGTCGCCGTGATCGGTTCCAACGGCGCCGGCAAGTCGACCTTCCTCAATGCGATTTCCGGCGATCTGCTGGTGGATGCCGGCAGCGTTGAAATCGACGGTGTCGACGTCACGAAGAAGCAAGCCTGGGATCGCGCCGGCATGGTGGCGCGCGTGTTCCAGGATCCGATGGCCGGCACCTGCGAAGCGCTGACCATCGAAGAAAACATGGCGCTGGCGATGGCGCGCGGCAAGCGCCGCGGCTTCGGCTTCGCGATCAGGCGCAACATGCGCGAACTGTTCCGCGAAAAGCTGTCGATTCTGAACCTTGGTCTGGAAAAGCGCCTGACCGACCGCATCGGCCTGCTGTCCGGCGGCCAGCGCCAGGCCGTCAGCCTGCTGATGGCGTCGCTGCAACCGTCGCGCATCCTGCTGCTGGACGAACACACCGCCGCGCTCGACCCGAAGACCGCCGCGTTCGTGCTGGAGCTGACCGCCAAGATCGTTTCCGAAAGCAAGCTGACCACGATGATGGTGACCCACAGCATGCGCCAGGCGCTCGACTACGGCGACCGCACCGTGATGCTGCATCAGGGGCAAGTGGTGCTGGATGTGTCGGGCGAAGAGCGTGCCGGCCTGGATGTGCCGGACTTGCTCAAGATGTTCGAGCGTACGCGCGGCGAAGTCTTGTCCGACGACGCCTTGCTGCTCGGCTGAGCCGGGTCACTGCAACGTGAAAAAGGCCGCAATCGCGGCCTTTTTCCATGGGGCTTCGCGTTCACATCTCAGGCGCCGCCGGCAAAGCCGTTCTGTCGCCATGCTTCATAGACCACCACGGCCACCGTGTTGGACAGGTTGAGGCTGCGGTTGTCGGGTCGCATCGGCAAGCGGATGCGCTGCGCGGTCGGGAAGGATTCGCGCAGCTCCGGCGCCAGGCCGCGCGTTTCGGCGCCGAACACGAACACGTCGCCGGGCCGGAACGCCACGCTCGCAAACGGCGTCGAGCCATGCGTCGTGAGGGCGAACATGCGCGCCTCATCGAATTGCGGGTCGGCGCGGCGCTTGTCGATGAAGGCCTTCCAGTCCGGGTGCACCTGCATGCTGGCGTAGTCGTGGTAATCCAGTCCGGCGCGCCGCATCTTGGCGTCGTCAAGCGGGAAGCCGAGCGGCTCGATCAGATGCAGTTGCGCGCCGGTATTGGCGCACAGGCGGATGATGTTGCCGGTGTTGGGCGGAATTTCCGGTTCGACCAGGACGACGTGGAACAAATAACTCTCCTTGATAATGTTGTGGCTACTTGGCCACGGTGCGGGCGAACACGATATTGGTCACGCGCCGCGCACCGAAGCGCTTGAGGGTTTCGGCAATTTCATTGAGCGTCTCGCCGGTAGTGATGACGTCGTCGACCACGCCGATGTGTGCGCCGCGCACGTGGTTCATGGCCGCGGTGGGTACCACGAAGGCGCGCCGCATGTTGCGTTTGCGTTCGTCGTGGGGCAGCGTCGCCTGCGCCTGGGTGTCGCGCAGGCGCACCAGCAATTGGGGCTCCAGCCGGATATCCATGGCGCGCGCCAGCGGCCGGGCGATTTCCAGCGACTGGTTGAAACCGCGCTCCTGCAGACGCGCCGGGCCCAGCGGCACGGCCGCCATCAGCTTCGGCAGCGGCAGGACGCGTTCGGCGTAATGGCCGAGCGCCTCGCGCAGCATGTCGGCCAGCAGCGGCGCCAGCGGCAATGTTGCACCGAACTTCAGCGCCAGCACCAGTTGGTCGGCCGGCGCAGCGTAGTCGCCGGCGACCACCGTGGCGTCGAAGGCAGGCTTGTGCTTGAGGCAGTCGCCGCAGCGGATTTCCTTGGCGGTGGTCGGGATGGGCGTCGCGCACTGCACGCAGCGCCGTGGCCGGACCGAAAAATAGTGCGTCCGGCACGATTGGCATAGCGCTTCACGGTCGGTCTGCCCGCACAGCACGCAGGACGACGGCAGCAGGCGCCCGAAGGGGAGCAGGCAGCGGGGAATCGTCAGCAGGCGCGAGAGCATGGGTTATTAAGTGGCTTGGGTGCGTGAAAACCGGTCCGTCTTCGCTATTCCGATTCAGGCCTCGTCCGGGCGCAGATGCACCTGCGCCTGCACCCGAAAAGAGGAATTGGACTAAACTAGCGCCGATTATCTCATCTTGTCCGTCCGAATTTTTCATGTCTTTGCCACCGCCCAACGCCAGCGCCAAATTAAGCGCGCCCATCGATTTACCCCTGGTGCGCCGCCTGTTCTCGACGCCGTCGCGCGTGGCGGAATCCGATTTCCTGCGCCGGGAGGTGTCGGCGCGCATGCTGGAGCGCCTGCTGCTGATCAAGATCGAGCCGCAGCGCGTACTGGACGCGGGCTGCGGCGAGGGCGCCGACATCGCCGCGCTGCAAAAGCGCTTTTCGGATGCCCAGATCGTCGGACTGGACGGCGCCTTCAACATGGTCGCCCTGGCGCGCGAGCACCAGCTCGCCGCGCAATCGGCCGTCAATCGCCTGCTCAACAAATGGCTCCCAGCGGCCGGTTCCGGCGGCGGCGCCAGCCTGGCCTGCGCCGACTTCGCGCAGCTGCCGTTCGCACCCAACGCCCTCGACATGGTCTGGTCCAACCTGGCGCTGCACTGGCATCCGCAGCCGGACCGGGTCTTCGCCGAGTGGCGCCGGGTCTTGAGGGTCGAGGGTTTGCTGATGTTCTCGTGCTTCGGACCGGACACCTTCAAGGAACTGCGCACGGCCTTCGAGGCGGTCGACGCCGATCCGCACAGCCTGCCCTTCGTCGACATGCACGATTTTGGCGACATGCTGGTCAATGCCGGCTTTTCGACGCCGGTCATGGACATGGAAGCCATCACGGTCACGTATGACACGCCGCAACGCCTGCTGGCCGACCTGCGCGCCTGGGGCGGCAATCCGTTGGAAAGCCGGCGACGCGGCCTGCTTGGCCGCAGCGCCCATGCGCGCCTGCTGAAGGCGCTCGACGGGCAGCGCGGCGCCGACGGCAAGATACCGCTGAGCTTCGAAGTGATTTACGGCCACGCCTTCCGGCCCGTACCCAAGACCACAGCCGGCGGCGAAGCCATCATCCGCTTCGATTTGCCCAGAAAGTAGCCGGACCGCCGCCGAAGGAGCCGCCGATGAATCCCGCGAAACCGAACAGCCGAGTCGTTGCCATGCGCGCCGGGGGTGGTTTTTGGGGTGCGGAAGCTGATGTTTCAGGGCCTGAAAAGACATTGTGTCAAGAGCGAAAAAGCGACTTTATTCCGCTTGATAACATTTGTGGTTACCCCTTATACTCCGAGGGTTTTAGCTTGTGCGGACGTCCTCGGCCCAAGGGCCTGGAGAGCAGGTTGGAGAAAGTCCGGTGGTGAAGCGGGAGTGGATGTTGAAGCGCAACTGTTCGATTGCGCCGCACCAATTGGGGCAGGTTTTCGCGATCCTATGCGCGGTTTCGCTGACAGTAGCGTTTGTTTTCACTTTGCGTGGAGCCTGGTACATATTGGGTTTTTCCGTACTTGAGTTGTCCGCAGTCGGTTTTGCTTTTCTGATTTATGCACGTCATGCGACTGATCGCGAATATATCGCGCTGGTCGAAGATTGTTTGCTGGTCGAATTCGTACAGGCAGGAAAAACGAGCCGTTACAGGCTCGATCCGCAGCATGTGCGCATCGGTCCGGCAGGGCCTCATCCAGCTGGGAAACTGGTGAGGCTGGAGTCCTCTGGAATACGAGTCGATGTAGGTCGGCACCTGACGGAATGGAAGAGACGCGAATTCGCACTGGAGCTGGAGCGCGAGTTATCAGCAAGCAGTAACGTCAGGTAGTCGGCACAATTCTTATAATTATTTTGGGCTTTTGAGGAAATCATGATAATTGCGAAGCGCCTTCACTCTTTGCTACTTGGTGCATCGCTCCTGGCGGCTTCCGTGCCGTCATGGGCATGGGGTGATAAAGTCGTCGACAGCCAGGGCGGTCCGGCCGTGTTGCAGACCAATTTCCAGCCGCCGGTCACGCAGATCGCCGAACAGATCTACGATCTGCATCATCTGATGCTGATTATCTGCCTGGTGATTTTCGTCGCCGTGTTCGGCGTCATGTTTTACTCCATCCTCAAGCACCGCAAGTCCCTCGGCCACAAGTCGGCCAGTTTCCACGAAAGCACCACCGTTGAAATCGCCTGGACCGTGGTTCCGTTCCTGATCGTGATCGGCATGGCGCTGCCCGCCACCAAGACCGTGGTCGCGATGAAAGACACCTCCAACGCCGATTTGACCATCAAGGCCACCGGCATGCAGTGGAAGTGGGGCTACGACTACCTCAAGGGCGAAGGCGAAGGCATTTCCTTCCTGTCCAACCTGGCTACGCCGCGTGAACAGATCACCGACGCTTCGCTGAAGAAAAACGACAACTACCTGATCGAGGTCGACAACCCTGTCGTCGTGCCGGTCAACAAGAAAGTCCGCATCATCACCACCGCCAACGACGTGATCCACTCGTGGACCATTCCGGCCTTCGGCGTGAAGCAGGATGCGATTCCCGGTTTCGTGCGCGACACCTGGTTCAAGGCTGAAAAGATCGGCACCTACCGCGGTCAGTGCGTTGAGTTGTGCGGCAAGGACCACGCCTTCATGCCTATCGTGGTCAACGTCGTCAGCGACGCCGACTACAAAACCTGGGTCGACGGCAAGAAGAAGGAAATGGCCGCCAAGGCCGATGATCCGAGCAAGGTCTGGACCATCGACGAACTCAAGCAACGCGGCGAAAAAGTCTACACCGCCAATTGCGTGGTCTGCCACCAGGCCAACGGCAAGGGCGTGCCGGGCGCATTCCCTGCGCTGGACGGCGACCCGGTCGTGAACGGACCGAAGGCTGCGCAGATCGCGGTCGTGCTGAACGGCAAGAACGCCATGCCGGCATGGAAATCGGTATTGAACGACACCGAAATTGCTGCCGTGATCACCTATACACGCAACAGCTGGTCCAACAAAGCACAAGAAAACATCGTCCAACCGGCCGAGGTCCTGGCTGCGCGCAAGTAACTGAACTAAGTGAGAACCTGCTCGCCGGGAAGGCGCGCACGTATCGAATTGGGAGACTGAAATGAGCACAACAGTAGTCGATCACGGCCACGATCATTCGCATGCACATGATCATGGCGCACACGGCCATGATGACCACGGACATCACGATCATCCGCACGGCTGGCGCCGCTGGATCTTTGCAACCAACCACAAGGACATTGGTACGCTGTACCTGTGGTTCTCGTTCACCATGCTGCTGTCCGGTGGCGTGCTGGCATTGCTGATCCGCGCCGAACTGTTCCAGCCCGGCCTGCAATTCTTCCGTCCTGAATTCTTCAACCAGCTGACCACGATGCACGGCCTGGTGATGGTGTTCGGCGCGATCATGCCGGCCTTCGTCGGCTTCGCCAACTGGATGATCCCGCTGCAGATCGGCGCCTCCGACATGGCGTTTGCGCGGATGAACAACTTCTCGTTCTGGCTGCTGCCGCCTGCGGCCCTGCTGCTGGCCGGTTCCTTCCTGGTGCCGGGCGGTGCGACTGCCGCCGGCTGGACCCTGTATGCGCCGCTGTCGACGCAAATGGGCCCCGGCATGGACATGGGTATTTTCGCGATGCACATCATGGGCGCATCGTCGATCATGGGTTCGATCAACATCATCGTCACCATCCTCAACATGCGCGCTCCCGGCATGACGCTGATGAAGATGCCGATGTTCTGCTGGACCTGGCTGATCACCGCCTACCTGCTGATCGCCGTGATGCCGGTGCTGGCAGGCGCGATCACCATGACGCTCACTGACCGCCACTTCGGTACTTCCTTCTTCAACGCCGCCGGCGGCGGCGATCCGGTGATGTACCAGCACATCTTCTGGTTCTTCGGCCACCCCGAGGTCTACATCATGATTCTGCCGGCCTTCGGCATCGTGTCGCAGATCATCCCGGCCTTCGCCCGCAAGCAATTATTTGGATATGCTTCGATGGTCTACGCGACTGCGTCGATCGCGATCCTGTCGTTCATCGTCTGGGCCCACCACATGTTCACCACCGGCATGCCGGTGACTGCGCAGCTGTTCTTCATGTACGCCACGATGCTCATCGCCGTGCCGACCGGCGTGAAGATCTTCAACTGGATCGCCACCATGTGGCGCGGTTCGATGACCTTTGAAACGCCGATGCTGTTCTCGGTCGGCTTCATCTTCGTGTTCACCATGGGCGGCTTCACCGGCCTGATCTTGGCCGTTACCCCGATCGACATCCAGATGCAGGATACCTACTACGTGGTGGCGCATTTCCACTACGTGCTGGTGGCCGGTTCGCTGTTTGCGCTGTTCGCCGGTTTCTACTACTGGGGTCCGAAGTGGACTGGTTTCATGTACAACGAAACCCGCGGCAAGATCCATTTCTGGGCTTCGCTGATCACCTTCAACGTGACCTTCTTCCCGATGCACTTCCTGGGTCTGGCCGGCATGCCGCGCCGCTACGCCGACTATCCGGCGCAGTTCACCGATTTCAACATGGTGGCCTCGATCGGCGCGCTCGGTTTCGGTTTGTCGCAGGTGTACTTCCTGTTCTTCGTGGTGATCCCGTCGATCAAGGGCGGCGTCAAAGCCGAAGCCAAGCCATGGGAAGGCGCCGAAGGTCTGGAGTGGACCGTGCCGAGCCCGGCGCCGTTCCACACATTCGAAACGCCACCGACAGTTAAGTAAAAAGGAGCGGCGGGCTGGTCCCGCCCACTTTGTATGACAGATCGTAAAAAGCCGAATAATCTGCGCACGGGTTTGTTGCTGGCGCTGGTGGCGTTTGTGTTCTTTGCGGGCATCTTCATCAACCGCATCTGGTTCCGCTGATGAGCGATTCCGACAAGAGCGACGTATCGCCCGAACGCCCCGAACGCAGCCTGAACCGCCGCATGCTCGGCAAGCTGCTGGTGATTGCCGTGCTGATGTTCGGTTTCGGCTATGCACTGATCCCGGTGTATAAAAAGATTTGCGAAGTGACCGGCGTCAATTTCCTGACGCCCAAGGATGTGACGGTCGAAGCGCCGAGCAACAGCCAGATCGACAAGAGCCGCACCGTGACGATCGAGTTCGACGGCAATTCGCAGGGACCGTGGCGCTTCCGCCCGACCGTGGCGAGCATGAAGGTACATCCGGGCGAGATGACGCAGGTGGTGTACGAGGTGGTCAATACCCAGGCGCGCAGCGTTGACGCCCAGGCGATCCCGAGTTACGCGCCGCAACAGTCGGCAGCCTTCTTCAAGAAGGTGGAATGTTTCTGTTTCACGCAGCAGACGCTGGGTCCGAACCAGGCCAAGCAAATGCCGGTGGTGTTCTACATCGATCCGGCGCTGCCCAAGGATGTAACGACGATCACGCTGTCTTATACGTTCTTCGAGATCGGCGGGCAGGCCAAGAAGGCCAGCTGAAGTCGCAGGCAACAGGAAGGAAACGGGACATGAGCGACTTGAAGGATGCAACACAGCGCAAGGCGTCATTTGCGTCGACGATGAAGGCGGTGTTCTGGTCGTTCTTCGGTGTGCGCAAGCGCAGCGATTACGAAAACGACGCGGCCAAACTGAATCCGCTGCACGTCATCATCGCCGGCGTCATCGGCGCAGCGATTTTTGTGACGGTCTTGGTATTGATCGTGAAAATGGTGGTGGGCTCGGCGGTTTCTTCGTGAAGCGGCGGCAGTCCGGCAGCAAGACATGACGGATGTGGCAGTGCAAGTCAGAAGCAGTCATTTATAAAAGATCCGAATTTTGTATTGGGAGATGGAGATGAGTTCTCAACACGCTAAAGCGCCGTACTATTTTGTACCTGGTCCCTCGCAGTGGCCGGTGCTGGCGGGTACTGCAATGCTGGCCACCATGGCCGGCGCGTCGGCATGGGTCAACGGCTATTCCTGGGGCATGCCGCTCAACCTGATCGGCATCGTCGCCGTGCTGGTGGTGCTGTACAAATGGTTCGGCCAGGCCATCGGCGAATCCGAATCCGGTCAGTACAGCGCGCGTATCGATGCCTCGTTCCGCTGGAGCATGGGCTGGTTCATCTTCTCCGAAGTGATGTTCTTCGCGGCATTCTTCGGTGCATTGTTCTATGCACGCAGCATCACCATGCCATGGCTGGCCGATCTGGATCACAAGGTGATCTGGCCCGACTTCGCTGCGCACTGGGGCAACATCGGTCCGGCCCGCACGATCGAATCGTTCCAGACCATGGGTCCGTTCCCGATCCCCACCATCAACACTGCGCTGCTGCTGACTTCGGGCGTGACGCTGACGATTTCGCACCATGCGCTGCGCGCCGGCCATCGTGCGCAAACCGCGATCTGGCTGTTCGCCACCGTGCTGCTGGGTGCGATCTTCATGGGCTTCCAGGCTTACGAATACATGCATGCCTACAGCGAGCTGAACCTCAAGCTCACTTCCGGCATCTACGGTTCGACCTTCTTCATGCTGACCGGCTTCCACGGTTTCCACGTGACCATGGGCGCGATCATGTTGTCGGTGGTGCTGTACCGCGTGCTGCGCGGCCACTTCACGCCGGAACACCACTTCGCCTTCGAAGGCGCCGCCTGGTACTGGCACTTTGTGGACGTGGTCTGGCTGGGTCTGTACGTCGTGGTCTACTGGATGTAATGGCGACCCGCTCCGGCAATGAAAAAGCCGCACTTCGGTGCGGCTTTTTTACGGGCCGGATATTCATCCGAACATCCATCCGAATATCCATCGATTCATCGAAAAATCCGGAAAGCCTGCGCCGCATCGTGTAAGCTGTGGCGGCTCGCGCAGATGCGACTGCAAGCCAACAGCAGGTCAGTGAATGCCGGTCGGCTGTATCCAGCCCAGGCGATAAGCGATTAGCAGCAGGATGAACAGCAGCACCGAAAATCCCACGCGCATCGTCAGCGCATATACCGTGCGATTGCTCTTGCCCTTGTCGCGCATCATGAACAGCAGGGCGGACGCGAGGCTGCCGATGATGAGCACGAAAGCGATGGCGACAATGATTTTCATGGCGTGTGCAGGTGGGTAAAAGGGACGGCGCCGCAGCGTGCGGGGCGGCTTGAATAAAGTGACATTGTAATGCCAATCAGATTCCGTATTCGATGGATTCCGCTGCTGGCCACCTTGATCGTGGCGGGCATCGGCGTGTCGCTGGGGCAGTGGCAGACCAGGCGCGGCGACGAGAAGGAAGCGATCCAGGCGAAGATGGCGGTGCGTCAGTCGGCCCCGGCCATGACGCTGGAAAATGCCGCTCAGGTCGACGCCGCGCAAGTCGAATTCCGCCACGTCAGACTGCGTGGCCGCTTCGTTCCCGAGTGGACAACCTATCTGGAAAATCGCCCCTACAATGGTGTGCCCGGATTCTATGTGCTGATGCCGTTTAAAATAACCGGCTCCGCAGCATCGGCGGTATTGATCGAACGTGGCTGGGCGCCGCGCGACGCAAATGACCGCACACGCGTGCCGGCGGTCCCGACGCCGGCCGATGAAGTTGAAATTGAAGGCGTGATCCGCATCAATGCCGGCCACCTGCTGCAGCTCGGTGCGGCCGAGGCGCCGCGTCCCGGCGCGATCATGCAGAACCTCGACATCGCCGCCTACGCGCGCGCCAGCCAGTTGCCGCTGGCGCCGTTCGTGGTGGAGCAGTCGGGTGAGATGAAGGATGGCCTGGTGCGCGACTGGCCGGCGCCGTCATTGGGAATAGAACGCCATCGCGGCTATGCCGTGCAATGGTATGCACTGGCCTTGATGGCCGTGATTTTTTTCGTCGTCACAGGATTCCGAAGTGGAAAAAAGCAAAGAACTGGGTCCGAGTAAGGATCAACCTAAGGATCAACAACGCAAGAGCGGCCGCTGGAAGCTGCTGCTGGTGGTGGCGGTGTGCGCCGCGCCGATGATCGCGTCGTATTTCACCTATTACGTGATCAAGCCGGAGAGCCGCACCAACTACGGCACGCTGCTCGATCCGCGTGAATATCCGATTCCGCCGCTCGGCAGCGCAACACTTGACGGCAAGCCGGCCAAGCTGGAAGACTACAAGGGCAAGTGGGTCCTGCTGCAAGTGGCCGGCGGCGATTGCGACGACGCCTGCAAGACGCGTCTGTTCGCCATGCGCCAGCTGCGCCTGATGCAGGGCAAGGAAATGGAACGCATCGAACGCGTCTGGCTGATTACCGATGCCAAGCCGCTCGATACCATGCTCATGCGCGAATACGACGGCACCGACATGCTGCGCGTGGATCCGAAACTGCTCAAGGCCTGGCTGCCGGTCGACGCCGGCGCCGGTACCGGTACCGTTGTGGAAGATCATCTCTACATGATCGATCCGCTCGGCAACCTGATGATGCGCTTCCCCAAGGATGCCGACCCCAACAAGGTCAAGAAGGACATCAGCAAGCTGCTGCGCGCATCGAGCATAGGATAAGGCCGCCATGCTGATTCAACTTGCCGTCATGGGCCTGCTGGTCGCGCTGATTCCGCTGACGCTGACCTGGGTGTCGAATGACGCCGACAAATACCGCAAGCTGGTCTGGATCACGGTGTTCCTGACCTTCGACCTGATCATGTTCGGCGCCTTCACGCGGCTGACCGATTCCGGCCTGGGTTGCCCCGACTGGCCGGGTTGCTACGGCCATTCCAATCCGCTGTTGGCGCATGAACACATCAGCGCCGCACAGGAAGCCATGCCGACCGGACCGGTGACGGTCGCCAAGGCGTGGATAGAAATGATCCATCGCTATCTGGCAATGGCAGTCGGCGTGCTGATCATCACGCTGATGGTGATTGCATGGCGGCGCTGGATCAAGTCGGGACGCACGGAGCTCAGGTTCCGGCCCTGGTTTCCGACCTTGCTGTTCCTGTTTGTCTGCCTGCAGGGGGCGTTCGGCGCCTGGACCGTGACGATGAAGCTGCAGCCGGTGATCGTTACGATCCATCTGCTGCTCGGCCTGACGCTGCTGGCCATGCTGACCTGGCTAGGGGCGCGCCAGAATGCGCATGCGCCGGTGTCGCCGGCTGGGCGTGCGCTGGCCACGCCGGCGCTGATCGGGCTGGCGTTGCTGATCGTGCAGGTGGCGCTGGGAGGCTGGGTCAGCACCAACTATGCGGCGCTGGCGTGCAACGATTTCCCCTTGTGCCACGGCGCGCTGGTGCCGCAGATGGATTTCGACAACGGCTTCACGCTGTGGCGCCATCTGGGCAAGACCGCCGACGGCGAATACCTGCCGTTCCCCGCGCTCACTGCAATCCATTGGGTGCACCGCACGTTCGCCTTCGTGGTGATCGCCTATCTCGCCTGGCTGGGGCGCAAGGCGTTCCAGGACGGCGGCTTGCGCAAGACCGGGCGCTGGCTGCTGACCGTGATGGCGCTGCAGCTGGTCACCGGTCTGGCCACGATTTATCTGAACTGGCCGCTGGCCATCGCCGTCGTGCACAACGGCGGTGCGGCGCTGCTGCTGCTTTTGCTGGTCATGTTAAACTACAAGACCAGACACGCCCCTGCCGCCGAGGCAGCGCGCGCCGCTCCCGCACCGTTTTGAAGACATGACCACATTGACCGTACAACCCAATCGCATCGCCCAGTACTGGGCCTTGACCAAGCCGCGCGTGACGCAGCTGGCGGTGTTCTGCGCCGTCATCGGGATGTTCCTGGCGACGCCTGAGTTGCCCGACTGGCGCAGGGTCGTGTTCGCCACGATCGGCATCTGGCTGCTGGCCGGCGCTGCCTTCGCCATCAATTGCCTGGTGGAGCGTGAAATCGATTCACGCATGGCGCGCACCGCACGCCGGCCGATGGCGCGCGGCGAAATCACCGTGGCGCAGACGCTGATGTTTTCCGGCGTGATCGGCGGCATGGGCATGTGGGTGCTGTACAGCCTCGTCAACCCGTTGACCATGTGGCTGACGCTCGCCACCTTCGTCGGCTACGCCATCATCTACACGATCATCCTCAAACCGTCGACACCGCAGAACATCGTCATCGGCGGCCTGTCGGGCGCGATGCCGCCGGCGCTGGGCTGGGCCGCGATCGCCAACGACGTGCCGATGCAGGCCTGGATCCTGGTGCTGATCATCTTCATCTGGACGCCGCCGCACTTCTGGGCGCTGGCGATGTATCGCCGCGACGACTACGCCAAATCCGGCCTGCCGATGCTGCCGATCACGCACGGCATGAAGCTGACGCAATTCCACATCCTGCTGTACACGATCGCGCTGATCGCCACCAGCGTGCTGCCGTTCGCGGTCGGCATGAGCGGCCTGATCTACCTGGGTATGGCAATCGTGCTGGGATTGATCTTCTTCCATTATTCGTGGCAGATCTACCGCCATTACACCGATCTGATCGCGCGCAAGGCGTTCACGTTTTCGATCATTTACCTGTCGATCCTGTTTGCTGCGCTGCTGGTCGATCACTACCTGCTGTTCAGGACTTTCTGATGAAACGTTTGCTGTCTTTCCTGCCGGCGGCGCTGCTGGCCTTGGGTGCTCTGACGCTGGCCGGCTGCCAGAAGGGCGGCTCCGAAAAATTCGTCAACACCGACGTCACCGGGCTGGAATACGCCAAGGATTTCGCGCTCACCGACCACAACGGCAAGCCGCGCACGCTGGCCGATTTCAAGGGCAAGGCGGTGGTGATGTTCTTCGGCTATACCCAATGCCCGGACGTCTGTCCGACCACCATGGCCGAGATGGCGAACGTGATGAAGGAGCTCGGCCCGCAAGCCGACAAGGTGCAGGTATTGTTCGTGACCGTCGATCCCGCGCGCGACACGCCGCAGATCCTGTCGCAGTATGTGCCGGCCTTCGACAAGCGCTTCCTCGGCCTGTACGGCGACGAGGCCGCAACCGCCAAGGTCGCCAAGGAATTCAAGGTGTTCTACCAGAAGGTGCCGGGCAAGACCGCAGGCAGCTATACGATGGACCACACCGCCGGCAGCTACGTGTTCGATCCGCAGGGGCATATCCGTCTGTTCGTGCGGCACGGCCAGGGCGCGGAGCCCATCGTGCATGATCTGAAATTGCTGCTGTCCTGACCGGACGTTGCGGACAAAAGAAAAGGCGCTCAGTTGAGCGCCTTTTTCATTGCTGCGGGATTGCCGGGGCTGCGTGTTTGCCGATTCTGCCGATTATGCCGATTATGCAAAAGCCTGCAGCGAACCCTTCATCTTCTTCAGCGCTACCGCTTCGATCTGGCGGATACGCTCGGCGGATACGCCGAATTCGTCGGCCAGTTCGTGCAGCGTCGCGCCGCTGCCGTCGTCATTGGCCAGCCAGCGTGCTTCCACGATGCGGCGCGAACGGTCGTCGAGCTTGCTCAGGGCAGCTTCCAGACCTTCCGATTGCAGGCGGTCGTATTGCTTGGCTTCCATCACGCGGGTCGGCTCGCTGCTGTCCGAAGACAGATAGGCGATCGGCGCGAACTTGTCGTCTTCATCGTCGGTCGGTGCTTCCAGCGCAACATCGCGGCCCGACAGGCGGGTTTCCATCTCGATGACTTCTTCACGCTTGACGTCCAGCGTCTTGGCCAATGCGTCGACTTGCGCCGGTGTCATGGCGTCCAGACCCGACTTGTGGCTGCGCAGGTTGAAGAACAACTTGCGCTGCGCCTTGGTGGTCGCCACCTTGACCAGACGCCAGTTCTTCAGGATGTACTCGTGCATCTCGGCCTTGATCCAGTGCATGGCGTACGACACCAGGCGGACGTTCTGGTCCGGGTCGAAACGCTTGACGGCCTTCATCAGGCCGATATTGCCTTCCTGGATCAGGTCGGCGTGCGGCAGGCCGTAGCCGAGATAGCCGCGGGCGATCGACACCACCAGGCGCAAATGGGACAGCACCAGCTTTTGTGCGGCGCCGAGGTCATTCTTTTCGCGCAGGGCGCGGGCCAGCGAGACTTCTTCAGCTTGCGTCAGCATCGGCAGACGATTGACGGCCGAGATATAGGCGTCAATGTTGCCCAGGCTGCCGGAGAAGCCGAGCGCAAGCGCATTGGTCTCGACGGGCATGAGTGCAGTAGCTGATTTCATTGATTCTCCTTGGTTCCTAAGAGGAAGCGATGCGTAAATGTTGGCAGTTGCCTTAAAGCCGCAGTATTTCTATCAAGTATTCTAGCACTCCTTAATTGAGAGTGCTAATAACGAATCTGGAAGGAAGAAATAGGTATTCTCTATGACTGTTTTTTAGGCAATTGGCTTTTCATCGCAAGAATTAGAGGAAATCTGGGGGCCAAAGTTGCTTGTTTCAAGCATAAACCTGTAACAAATTTTGCAAAGCAACATTGAAAAATGGCAACAATTCCCGCCAGGGGAAATTGCTGCCACTCAAGAAATTTTCAGGAAGAGCGTCAGGCCAGGCGCGACAGGTGCCGCTTGACCGACAGCATGGCGCCGATCAAGCCGAGCAGCGCGCTGACGCCGAGCAGGAAACCGATGGCGGCAATGCTGGGCGGCGCCAGGCGGAATTCGGAAGCGTACAGGCGGGCGAAGTCGGTGATCGCCAGGTTAAGCGGTTGCAGCGCCAGCACTACCAGGCCCAGCGCCAAGCCGCCCGCGCATACGCCGAGCAGGGCGCCGGTGTAGTAAAACGGCCGGTGGATGAAGGCGTTGGTGGCGCCCAGCAGGCGCGAGACTTCAATCTCTTCATACTGCGTCATGACTTGCAGGCGGATGGTGTTGAACACTACGGCCACCACCACCGCGCCGAGCGTGATGCCGAGGAACAGCAGCACCAGCCGCAAGATGCGCAGCAGCGCGGCCAGCCGCTTGACCCAGGCCGAATCGATCTGCACCGTGTCGACGCCCGGCATGGCCTTGAGCTTTTGCGCGATGTCGTCGACGCGGGTGGCGTCCATGGCGTCCTGGAAGCCGGACATCTTCAATACATAACTGTCCGGCAGAGGATTGGCGCCCAGTGTCGCCAGCACATCGTTGAGGCCGGTCTTGCTCTTGAGCGTGTCGAAGGCCTTCTCGCGCGGCGTGAAATCGACGCGCGCGGCGCTGCCGCTGTCGGCCAGGATTGCGCGGATGTTGCCGGCCAGCGCAGTGGCCTTGTCGCGCGAGACATCCATTTTCAGGAAGATGCTGATTTCCGGCTCGACGGCGAGCTGCTCCGAGACCGGGCGCACGTTTTCCAGTACGGTCAGGCCGGCAAACGGCAGCGCCAGCGCGATGGACACCACCAGCACGTTGAGGATGAAATTGCCGGGCGAGCGCAGCAAGTGGCTGAAGGCGTCCGAGAACGCGAAGAAATGTTGGCGCAGCCAGTTCATTGCGAAATCTCCACCGGGTTGCTGACGCCGTTGTGCCAGCCGTCGACGATGCGGCCGCGGTCAAGATAGATGATGCGGTCCGCGCCGGTCAGGTATTGCTCGTCGTGGGTCGAGATCAGGCAGGTCACGCCGACGCCGTGGAAGGACTTGAGTGCAGCCAGCACCTTGTTGGCGTTGTCGCGGTCGAGATTGGCGGTCGGCTCGTCGGCCAGGATGATCTGCGGGCGGTTGACGATGGCGCGCGCAATCGCCACGCGTTGCTGTTCCCCGCCGGACAGTTCCTGCGGTCCGGAGGTCGCCTTGTCGAGCAGGTCGACCTTGTCCAGCGCGGCGCGGGCGCGTTTTTCGGCATCCGAACGCGGCGCGCCGGTGACGATCAGGGGCAGCATCACGTTGGCCAGGATGCTGCGGTCATGCAGCAGCCGCTGTTGCTGGAAAATCAGGCCGAGATTGCGGCGCAGGTAAGGCATGCCCGAAGGCTTGATGGTATTGATGCTCTGGCCGTTGACGCTGAGGGTGCCGGCGCTGGGGCGTTCCATGGCGGCGATCATCTTGAGCAGGGTCGACTTGCCGGCGCCGGACGGGCCGGCCAGGAACAGCAGCTCGCCCTTCCTGACCGAGAGCGTGATGTCGCGCAGCGCAAAGACGTCGCGCGAGTATTGTTTGGAGACCTTGGCGAATTCGATCATCGTCGGTGATGGATTTGTTTTTCCTGGGCGCGGTTCAAATTTGTTTTAGCTGAGCAGGGCATCTACGAATTCTTCAGCGTCGAAAGCCTGCAAGTCGTCGATCGACTCGCCCACGCCGATGAAATACAGCGGCACCGGACGGGTCTTGGCGATCGCGGCCAGAATGCCGCCCTTGGCGGTACCGTCCAGCTTGGTCACGACCAGGCCGGTCAGGTTCAGCGCATCGTCGAAGGCCTTGACCTGCGCCAGCGCATTCTGGCCGGTATTGCCGTCGATGACCAGCAGTACTTCATGCGGCGCGGTGTCCATGCTCTTGCCGATGACGCGCTTGATCTTCTTGAGTTCGTCCATCAGGTGCAGCTGGGTCGGCAGGCGTCCCGCCGTGTCAACCATCACCACATTGGTGCCGCGCGCCGTGGCCGACTGCACGGCGTCATAGGCCACTGCCGCCGGATCGCCCGATTCCTGCGAAATCACGGTGATGTTGTTGCGTTCGCCCCAGATCGTCAATTGCTCGCGCGCAGCGGCGCGGAAGGTGTCGCCCGCGGCCAGCAGCACCGATTGATCGTGCGCCTGCAAATGCTTGGCCAGCTTGCCGATGGTGGTGGTCTTGCCGGCGCCGTTGACGCCCGCGATCATCATCACCAGCGGCTGATGGCGACCCAGCACCAGCGGTTTCTGCAGCGGGCGCAGCATTTCGATGAGCAGCGTGCGCAAGGCCTGGCGCACCTGGTCGGCTTCGGTCAGCTTCTCGTCCCGGACTTTTTTCTTGAGCGCATCGAGCAGGGATTGGGTGGCGTCGACGCCGGCATCGGACACCAGCAGGGCCGATTCCAGCTCTTCATAGAGTTCGTCGCCGATCTTGGCGCCGACGAACAGCGTGGTCAGGTTGCTGGAGGTCTTGGACAGGCCGCTCTTGAGGCGCGCCAGCCAGGAGCGCTTGGCCTCGCCCGATTGCGGCGCGGCTTCGACGATCTCTTCGGCGGCAGGAGCAATTGCAGGGATCGCAGAAGGAGCAGCCGGGACGGGGGCGGCCTGAGGAGATGCTTCCTTGGCAACGGCGGGTTCAGGCTGGGGTTTTTTCTTGAAGAAACTAAACATCGGATGCTGGGCTGGCTCTGTTGAAAGTGGCTGCGGTGTCTGATGGAGGGCGTTTCCGGCCGTTTCCAGGCGGGAATTCGCAATGAACAAGGTACAATTGGCCAGCCTCATGCCCGGATATTGCCGTCCGGGCGGTCCTTGGCCAGCCCCCGCATTCTATCAGAGCACAGCGCATGAAATTGAAGATCAGAGCAATCCTGTCGACCGGTTTGGTATTTGCGTCTCTGGCGGGCCATGGTCAGGCGGTCCGGGCTCAGTCTTCCGATCCGGCAACTGCCAGGGCAGCGGCGCAGGCAAGTGAATTCACGCTGAAAAACGGCATGAAAGTGATCGTCAAAGAGGACCATCGCGCGCCCACGGCAGTCCAGATGGTCTGGTACAAGGTCGGCTCGATTGACGAGACCAACGGCGCCACCGGCATCGCCCACGCGCTGGAACACATGATGTTCAAGGGCACCCGCAAACACAAGACCGGCGAGTTCAGCCGCCTGGTCGCCGAACTCGGCGGCCGCGAAAATGCCTTCACCAATCGCGATTACACCGCCTACTTCCAGCAGGTCGAGCACGGCCGCCTCGAAGCAGTCATGGCGCTGGAAGCCGACCGCATGCGCAACCTGCAGTTCGACCGGAACGAGTTCGCCAAGGAGATCCGTGTCGTCATGGAAGAGCGCCGCTGGCGCACCGACGACCAGCCGCAAGGCCTGATGAACGAAGCGCTGCACGCCGCCGCCTTCGTCGCCCATCCCTACCATCATCCGGTGGTCGGCTGGATGGATGACCTGCAGCACATGAACATCGGCGACATCGAAGACTGGTATCGCCGCTGGTACGCGCCCAACAACGCCACGCTGGTGGTCAGCGGCGACGTCAGCGCGCAGAAGGTGGCGGCGTTGGCGGAGAAATACTTCGGTCCGATTCCCGCCAAAACCATCCTGCGCGGCAAGCCGCAGAACGAACCGGAACAGAACGGCCTGCGCCGCGTGACCGTCAAGGCGCCGGCGGAAAATCCCTACGTGATTCTGGCCTTCAAGGCGCCGACGCTGCGCGACGTCGAACAGGATCAGGATGTGTATGCGCTCGACGTGCTCTCGGCGGTGCTCGACGGCTACGACAACGCGCGCCTGAACGACAAGCTGGTGCGCACCGACAAGGTCGCCAACAGCGTCGGCGCCAGCTACGACGACATCGCGCGCGGCCCGACCCTGTTCACGCTGGAAGGCAGCCCGGCAGCCGGCACCACCACCGCCCAGCTGGAAACCCTGCTGCGCGCCGAAGTCGGGCGCATCGCCAGCGACGGTGTGTCGGAGCAGGAGCTGCAGCGCGTGAAAACGCAGCTGATCGCGTCGCAGATCTACAAGCGCGACTCCATTTTCGGCCAGGCCATGGAAATCGGCGTGATGGAAATGTCCGGCCTGTCGCACAAGAACATCGACCGCATCGTCGAGCGGCTCAAGTCGGTGACGCCGCAGCAGGTGCAGGCGGTGGCGCAGAAGTATTTCAGCGACGACAAGCTGACCGTGGCGACGCTGGAACCCTTGCCGCTGTCCGGCAAGAAGGCCGGTCCGCCGCCGGGCCCGCTGCGCTGAGCCTGGTTGATTTCAGTTGAGCTGTATTGTACGAACCCCTGATCTGCCGATTGATCTTCAGTTGCACTCTTACGGAGGAATAGCATGCCAGTGATCGTCGTTGCGAACCCCAAAGGCGGCGTAGGTAAAAGCACTCTCTCGACCAACCTCGCGGGCTACTTCGCCAGCCGCGGCCACGGCGTGCTGCTGGGCGACACCGACCGCCAGCAGTCGGCGCGCGCGTGGCTCAACATCCGGCCGCCGGCAGCGCCGCCGATCGCCACCTGGGAGATCAGCGAAGACTACATCGCCAAGCCGCCCAAAGGCACCACGCATGTGGTGCTGGATACGCCGGCGGGCTTGCACGGCTGGCGCCTGAACGACGTGCTCAAGCTGGCCGACAAGGTCGTGGTGCCGCTGCAGCCGTCCATCTTCGACATCCTGGCGACGCAGGATTTCCTGCGCCGGCTGGCCGAAGAGAAAGCCGTGCGCCAGGGCGACATCGACGTCGGCATCGTCGGCATGCGCGTCGACGCGCGTACGCGCTCGGCCGACCAGCTGCATCGCTTCATCGAAGGCCTCAACCTGCCGGTGCTGAGCTATCTGCGCGACACGCAGAACTACGTGCAACTGGCGGCGCACGGCCTGACCCTGTGGGACATCGCGCCGTCGCGCGTGCAGCGCGACATCGAGCAGTGGCAGCCGATCATTGCCTGGGTGGACGGCAAGAATGCCACCGCTCTCGCTGCGACAGATGCCGATCCGGCGGGGCAGGGCGGATGAGGTTGGATGCAGGCGGTTGCCGTTTTACTTTGAAGTTGATTGGTCCAGTATCAAGATGAAAAAATACTTGTTGGTGTGCGCCCTTGTTCTCGGCGGCTTTGCAGCGCAGGCGCAAGCGGCCCTGCAGATCCAGTCATGGTCGCTGCCCAACGGCGCGCGCGTACTGTTCGTGGAAAACCACGCGATTCCGATGCTCGATCTGAGCGTGGAATTCGACGCCGGCGCGCGCCGTGATCCCGACGGAAAGTCAGGACTGGCCTCGCTGACCAACGCCCAGCTCACACGCGGTGTGGCCGCGTCTGGCGACGCCCCTGCACTGACCGAAGCGCAGATTCTCGACGGCCTCGCCGATGTCGCTGCGCAGCGCGGCGGCGGCGCCAGCATGGATCGCGCCGGCGTGACCGTGCGCATGTTGTCGAGCGCCGCCGAGCGCGACGCTGCGATCGGCCTGCTGGCGCGCACGCTGGCGCAGCCGAGTTTCCCGGAAGCGCCGTTTGCACGCGACAAGGCGCGCACCATCGCCGACGTGCGCGAGTCGCAAACCAAGGCCGAAGACATCGCTGCCAAGGCATTCTGGGCCGCGCTCTACGGAACGCATCCGTATGCGCGCCGGGAAAGCGAAGACAGCGTCGCCGCCATCACGCGCGACGATCTGCTGGCCTTCCATCGCACACACTATGTCGCCAACCGCGCCGTCATCGCGCTGATCGGCGACGTCACGCGCGCGCAGGCCGACCGGATCGCGCAAACGCTGACGCAGCAGTTGCCGCAAGGCGCGCCGCTGCCGGCCTTGCCGGAAATCGCCTCTGCCGCGCCGCAGGACCTGCGCATCAGCCATCCCGCTTCGCAATCGCACATCCTGATCGGCATGCCGGCGCTGGTGCGCGGCGACCCGGATTTCTTTGCACTGACGGTTGGCAACTACATCCTCGGCGGCGGCGGTTTCGTCTCGCGCCTGACCAATGAAGTGCGGGAAAAGCGCGCACTGACGTACAGCGTCTATAGCTACTTCTCGCCGCTGGCGCAGAAGGGGCCGTTCCAGATCGGTCTGCAGACCAAGCAGGAGCAGACCGCACAAGCGCTGGACGTGGTGCGCCGCACGCTGGCCGATTACCTGCGCGACGGACCGACCGCGGCAGAGCTCAAGGCGGCCAAGGACAACCTGATCGGCGGCTTCGCGCTGCGCATCGACAATAACCGCAAGATCCTCGACAACCTCGCAGTGATCGGCTATTACGGCCTGCCGCTGGACTATCTCGACAGCTGGACCGCCAATATCGGCAAAGTCACCGTGGCGCAAATTCGTGCCGCTTTCACACGTAAAATCGCCCTCGGCCAACTCAGCACCGTTGTGGTCGGCGAGGCAAAATAAAAACATGAGCAAGACAGCAAGAAAACATGGCGTGGCCACCGGCGGCCACCACGGCAATCGCGCTTCGCATCAGGTGCGCATCATCGGCGGACTGTGGAAACGCACGCCGCTGCCGGTGCTCGAGGCCGAAGGCCTGCGCCCGACGCCGGACCGTGTGCGCGAGACGGTGTTCAACTGGATCACGCACCTGATCGACGCCGACTGGACAGGCGTGCGCTGCCTCGACCTGTTCGCCGGCACCGGCGCGCTCGGTTTCGAAGCCGCCAGCCGCGGCGCGCAGCGCGTGGTTATGGTGGAGAACCACGGTCCCGCCGCACGCCAGCTCGACGCCAGCAAGGACAAGCTGAAAGCCGCGCAGGTCGAAGTGCGGCGCGGCGACGCGCTGGCGCTGCTGCAGGGATACAAGACGCCTGCACCGGCGCCGGCGCCGGCGAACGCAAATGCGGGATTCAACCTCATCTTCGCCGATCCGCCGTATCATCAGGACTGGCTTGCCAAAATCATGCCCGTATGCGAGCAAGTGCTGGCTGACGGCGGCCTGGTGTATGTCGAATCGGAGTACCCGCTGGAAGGCGAAGAGTTGCCCGCCTGGATGGCGCCCTGGGAGGTTGTCAGGGCCGATAAGGCGGGCATGGTGTTTTATCATTTATTGCGGCGCAAAAACATCGGCTAATTAAGGCATAATGCGCGTTCTGATTGCTTAGCTGGTGAGGAGAGACCCTGATGGTGACAGCTGTTTATCCGGGAACATTCGATCCCTTGACACGTGGCCATGAAGATCTGGTAAGACGCGCATCGGGATTGTTTGACAAGTTGGTCGTAGGCGTAGCGGACAGCAAAAACAAGAAGCCGTTTTTCTCCCTCGAGGAGCGCCTGTCGATAGCAAATGAAATACTCGGGCACTACCCGAATGTCCAGGTGGAAAGTTTTTCCGGCCTGCTCAAGGATTTCGTGCGGCAAAACAATGCCCGCGTGATCGTGCGCGGCCTGCGCGCGGTATCGGATTTCGAATACGAATTCCAGATGGCCGGCATGAATCGTTATCTGCTGCCCGACGTGGAAACCTTGTTTCTGACGCCGTCAGACCAATATCAATTCATATCGGGCACCATCGTGCGCGAAATCGCCCTGCTGGGCGGGGATGTCTCGAAGTTCGTATTTCCCTCGGTCGAAAAATGGCTGAAGGAAAAGATGGCCAAGATGGATTTGTAATGTCCGCATTGCCCGCCGGAATGAAACCGGCCGGCAGTCCCGCGGCATGCAGCATGTAAAGGAAGCGTTTGTATGGCACTGATGATCACCGATGATTGCATTAACTGCGACGTCTGCGAGCCCGAGTGCCCGAACGAGGCGATTTACATGGGGCCGCAGATCTATGAAATCGACCACAACAAGTGCACCGAATGCGTCGGCCATTTCGATGAGCCGCAATGCCAGCAAGTCTGTCCGGTCGCCTGCATCCCGTTCGACCCCGCCTGGCGCGAATCCAAAGAGCAACTGATGCTCAAGTACGAAACGCTGCAGGCCGCGGCCAAGAGCTGAACGCTCTTTTCCTTCCTCCCGTATCATAAGAAAAACCTGCTTGCATATAGGCAGTTCGTATTTCTGCTGCGCGCTCCTCGCGCGGTATGATCGTCGCTCGATATTTCCTTCCTCGGGAAAACGCCATGCCCAATCATCAGCGTCTGCGTCATTTCATCACTTCCTTCTCCGCCTTGCTCGCGCGTGAAAGAGCCGAAGAAGCCATCCTTCGCGAAGGCGCCGTGTTGCTGGGCGACCTGGTTGCGGTCGATGACTGGCTGCCGGAAGCCTATGCCGAGCCGGATCCGGAACGCTATCGCCAATACCTGCTGCATGTCGATTCGGCGCAGCGCTTTTCAGTGGTCAGTTTCGTCTGGGGGCCGGGCCAGCAAACGCCGGTGCACGACCACACCGTGTGGGGACTGATCGGCATGTTGCGCGGCTCGGAATATTCGCAGTCCTATCGCCGGGAGGGCGGCGACGGCAAGGGCGCGCTCGCGCCGCACGGAGAACCGATACAATTGACGCCCGGCATGGTGGAGCCGATTTCACCCAACCTCGAAGGCCTCGATGACATCCACCGCGTCCGCAATGCATATGCGGACCAGGTGTCGATCAGCGTGCATGTCTACGGCGCCAACATCGGTGCGGTGCATCGTTCGGTGTATCAGCCGGACGGCACGCGCAAGGCCTTTATCTCGGGCTATTCGAACACCACGCTGCCCAACATCTGGGATTTATCCAAGGAGACGAAAACGACATGAGCAGCATCCGCATCGGCACAAGAAGCTATCAGCAAGTCCGCGACGATCTTCTGGCGCGCCGTGAGATCGCGCTGCTCGACGTGCGCGAGGAAGCGCCGCACGCCGAAGCGCATCCGCTGTTCGCCGCCAACCTGTCGTTTTCGCATCTGGAGCTGCTGGCTTACGCACGCATCCCGCGGCGCGACACCGCCATTGTCGTGCTGGACGATGGCGAGGGTCTGGCGCAGAAGGCAGCGGAGCGCTTCATCGCGCTGGGCTACAGCAACGTCAGCGTGCTCGAGGGCGGCGTGACGGGATGGAAGGCCGGCGGCGGGGAGTTGTTCCAGGACGTCAACGTGCCCAGCAAATCCTTCGGCGAACTGGTCGAAAGCAAGCGTCACACGCCGTCGTTGTCAGCCCCCGAAGTCAAGGCCCTGCTCGACGCGAAAGAAGACGTGGTGGTGCTCGATGCGCGCCGCTTCGACGAATACCAGAACATGAACATACCGACCTCGATCAGCGTGCCCGGCGCCGAGCTGGTCTTGCGCGTGCGTGAGCTGGCGCCGGATCCGAACACGCGTGTGATCGTCAACTGCGCCGGCCGCACGCGCAGCATCATCGGCACGCAATCGCTGCTCAACGCCGGCATTCCCAACCAGGTCCACGCGCTGCGCAACGGCACCATCGGCTGGACGCTGGCCGGGCAACAACTCGAACACGGCAACAGCCGCCAGTTCCCGGCCGCGCTGACGGCGGCAACGCGCGCCCAGGCGGCCGGCGATGCCCGCGCCGTGGCCGACCGCGCCGGCGTCAAACGCCTGGATGCCAAGGGCTTGCAGACGCTGCGCGCCGACACGGCACGCACTACCTATCGCTTCGACGTGCGCACGCCGCAGGAATATGAAGCCGGTCACCTGCCAGGTTTCCTCGGCGCACCCGGCGGCCAGCTGGTGCAGGAGACCGAATCCAACGCCACCGTGCGCGGCGCGCGCATCGTGCTGGTCGACGACGACGGCGTGCGTGCCAACATGACGGCGTCGTGGCTGGCGCAGATGGCGTGGGAAGTCTACGTGCTTGACGGTGCGACCGCGCAGCAGTTCAGCGAGCAAGGTCCGGCGCCGCGTGAATTGCCGCCGGCGCCGCCATCGGAAAGAATTTCGCCGCAGACATTGGCCGGCTGGCTGGAGCAAGATCAGGCCAAAGCCAAGGTCAACGCCAACGCGGGCAAGGGCACCGTGGTGCTGGATTTCTCCACCAGTGCGAACTACGTCAAACAGCATGTTCCCGGCGCCTGGTTCGCCTTGCGCTCGCAGCTGGCGCAAGTCCTGCAGAACGTGCCGGCGGCCGAACGTTACGTGGTCACCTGCGGCAGCAGCCTGCTGGCGGCATTCGTCATCGGCGACCTGGCCGCGCTGACCGACAGGCCGGTGTTCCTGCTCGAAGGCGGCAACGGCGGCTGGAAGGCCGCCGGTCTGCCGCTTGAGACCGGCGCGACCTCGCTGGCCTCGCCGCGCATCGACCGCTACCGCCGTCCGTACGAGGGCACCGACAATCCCGCTTCCGCCATGCAGGCCTATCTCGACTGGGAGTTCGGCCTGGTCGAGCAGCTCGGCCGCGACGGCACTCATGGGTTTCAAGTCATATGAACTATTGCTGACCGCCAGGCGAAGAAACACGCGACCCGATTACAATGACGGTCGCGTTTTCTTTTGAAACGGTTCCCATGCAACATATCCCGCCGCGCGCAGTGGGCGCACTGCTCGTCAACACCACGATCTGGGGCTTGTCCTGGATCGCCTTCAAATCCCTGCAGCAGCAGGGCATCCACCCGCTGTGGGCGACCGCCATCATTTTTTCCTGCTGCACGCTCTGGATGCTGCTGCTCAAGCGTAAATCGCTGCGCGAGATCGGCAATCATCCCGAGCTGATTTACGTTGCGGTTGCCTCCGGCCTGACCAACACCGCCTTCAACGGCGCGGTGGCGTTCGGCGATGTGGTGCGCGTGGTGCTGCTGTTTTACCTGATGCCGATCTGGGCCGTGATCCTGGCGCGGCTGGTGCTGCATGAGCCGATCACGCAGCGTGCGTTGCTGCGGATTGCATTGGGGCTTTGCGGCGCCGTCATCGTGCTGTATCAGCCGGCGATCGGCGTGCCCTTGCCACACGACATGGCCGACTGGGTGGCGCTGGCCGGCGGGTTCTTTTTTGCCGTCAACAACATCATGCTGCGCCGCCTGCACGGCGTCGCCGACGGCGCCCGGGCGGTCGCCATGCTGAGCGGCGGCGCGCTGCTGTCGACGATTCTCGGTGTAGCACTGGCGGCATCCGGAGCGATCGCCTGGCCCGGCGCCATCGGCACGCCGTCGGTGCCGACGCTGGCGCTATGGTCGGTGCTGTTCATGGTGTCCAACCTGTGCCTGCAATACGGCGTGGCGCGGCTGCCCGCGAACATCACGGCGGTGGTCATGCTGGTGGAAATCATCATCGCCGCGGTGTCGGCATGGCTGTTCGGCGCGGCGGAATTGCGTGCCCAGGATCTGATCGGCGGCGCCTTGATCATCGCCGCACCTTGGCTGGTGCGCGACCGGCGTGTGGCTGCGCCCGCCTGAGCAGGTTCAGCCGGCCAGCATCACGCGATTGCGGCCGCCTTCTTTGGCGCGGTAGAGCGCCTCGTCGGCGCTGGCGATCAGTTTCTGGCGCGCCTGGTCGGCCGACATGCTGCGGTCGGGCGGGGTTTGCGAGGCGGCGCCGATGGAGACGGTCACCTGCAGCGCTTCATCCGCGCCGGCAATCTCGATGGCCTGCTGGGCCACGCTGGCGCGGATCCGTTCGGCGATGCGTTCGGCGTCGCGCAATGTCGCCTGGGTCAGCAGCACGATGAATTCCTCGCCGCCGTATCGTCCCAGCGAATCGCTCAGGCGCAATTCCTTCTTGATGCGTGTCGCTACTTCACGCAGCACGTCGTCGCCGCTCTGGTGGCCGAACTTGTCGTTGACGCGCTTGAAGTGATCGATGTCGATGAACAGGCAGGACAGTGCTGAGCGCTCGCGCTGGGCGCGGCCAATTTCTTCCTGCATGCGCTGTTCGATGTAACGGCGGTTGTTGACGCCGGTGAGCGGATCGGTCAGGCCGATGTGCTTGAGGCGTTCGTTGTTGATGACGTTTTCAAGGCAGATCGCCACCACCGACGCCAGCCGCTCGATGAAGTCGGTAGCCAGGTTGCCGGTGAAGCGGCCTTCATGGGCGCTGCCCAGGGCCAGGTAACCGATCAGTTTCTGATGGCGCGTCAATGGCAGGATCGCCACACTGGCGGGCCGGTACGTCGGAAACAGCGATTGATGCAATTCATGCTGGTAAGGGCCGAGCGTGGGCTTTTCCAGCGGCAGGGCGGGGCCGTTTTCAGCCAGGAACAGCAGGTTGGGATATTCGTCGAGGCCGATTTGCAGGTCATGCAGGATGCGGCGCACGTCGAAGGCGTAGTCGACCAGCGCGAGCGTGACGATTTCCAGGTTGAAGGTGTTGGGCATCAACAGCGACGCCGTTTCGATCAGGTCGCGGAATTCGCTCGAGCCGATCAGGCGCAGGTCGAAAGCCTGGTGGCGCTGCATGATTTGTTGATTGATGCGGGCCTGCTCCAGCAGGTCCTGCAACTCGGCGTGCAGCTGCTGGTTTTCTTCCAACAGTGCCTGGGTGTCGACAGCGCTATTCATCGTGGTCCGGTCTTTTGGCCGTTTTTGCTTATTTCCCTTGATACCATCAACGCTGGCCTGAGCCGCGTCCCCCTTGCCCGGCAAGCGATTTGCTGCGGACGCACAAGCTTACCACCGGCGCGCCGTGATTGCTTTACAGCGTGGCGAAAAAACGCTCGCCCATTTCTTCCAGGCCGAGCGACTGCAATACGTCCTGCAGGCGTTCGGTCGGCCGCTTGCGCGGCAGGTCCTTGTAGCGGGCGATGATCAGTTCGTTCTTCATCGAGTGTTCCCAGCCGACCAGTTCGGTCACGCTGACCTGGTAGCCGTGCGCTTCCAGTTGCAGGCAGCGCAGCACGTTGGTGACCTGGCTGCCGAATTCGCGCGTGTGCAGCGGATGGCGCCACAGCTCGGTCAGCGACGTGCGGCCCAGCGAGGCGCCCTTGTTGCGGTTGAGCACGGAGGCGACTTCGGCCTGGCAGCACGGCACCAGCACGATGAATTGCGCATGCTTTTTCAGCGCGAAATGGATGGCGTCGTCGGTTGCCGTATCGCAGGCGTGCAGCGCGGTGACGACGTCGATCTGTTCCGGCAGGGCGGGCGAGACGATCGAGTCGGCCACCGACAAGTTGAGGAAGGACATGCCGGGGAAGCCGAGGCGTTTTGCCAGCTCGGTCGATTTCTGCACCAGTTCTTCGCGCGTTTCAATGCCGTAGATGCGCGAATTGCCTTCCAGCGCCTTGAAGAACAGGTCATACAGGATGAAGCCGAGATACGACTTGCCGGCGCCGTGATCGACCACGCTGACGTCGGGATGCGCGTTGCGGATTTCCTGCAGCAGTGGTTCGATGAACTGGTACAGGTGATAGACCTGCTTGAGCTTGCGGCGGCTGTCCTGGTTGAGCTTGCCGTCGCGCGTCAGGATGTGCAATTCCTTGAGCAGCTCTATCGACTGGCCCGGGCGGATTTCCGGAATCGCCGCGCCGGCGCCGGCGGCACCTGCGGCAACGCCGGCCGCCGCAGGTTTGTTGTGCTTCTTGCTGCTCATAAGAATGTCGCTGGCTCAGACGTTGAACAGGAAGTTCATCACGTCGCCGTCCTTGACCACGTATTCCTTGCCTTCGGCGCGCATCTTGCCCGCTTCCTTGGCGCCGTTTTCACCCTTGTAGGCGATGAAGTCCTCATAGGCGATGGTCTGCGCGCGGATGAAGCCGCGCTCAAAGTCGGTGTGGATCACGCCGGCCGCCTGCGGGCCGGTGGCGCCGACCGGTACGGTCCAGGCGCGTACTTCCTTCACGCCTGCGGTGAAGTAGGTCTGCAGGCCGAGCAGCTTGAAGCCCGCGCGGATCAGACGGTCGAGGCCCGGCTCTTCCATGCCCATGTCGGCCAGGAAGTCGGCCTTGTCGGCGTCGTCGAGGTCGGCGATTTCCGATTCGATGGCGGCGCAGATGGCGACAATCGGCGCGCCCTGGTCGGCGGCGTATTTGGTCAGCTGGTCCAGCAGCGGGTTGTTGGTGAAGCCGTTGTCGGACACATTGGCCACGTACATGGCTGGCTTGGCCGTGATCAGGCACAGCGGCTTGATCAGCGCTATTTCTTCAGCGTCGAGTCCGAGCGCGCGCACCGGCTGGGCGTCGTCCAGCGCCGGCATGATGCGTTCCAGCAGCGCCACCAGCTTGGCGGCGTCCTTGTCGCCCGAGCGGGCTTTTTTCTGTTCGCGGTGGATCGCCTTCTCGACGGTGCCCATGTCGGCCAGCGCCAGTTCGGTCTGGATCACGGCGATGTCATCCAGCGGGCTGACCTTGCCGGCCACGTGGATCACGTTCGGGTCTTCGAAGCAGCGCACCACGTTGACGATGGCGTCCGTTTCGCGGATGTGCGACAGGAACTGGTTGCCCAGGCCTTCACCTTTGGAAGCGCCCGCCACCAGGCCGGCGATGTCCACGAATTCCACGGTTGCCGAAAGAATGCGCTCCGGCTTGACGATTTCTGCCAGCGCCTGCAGGCGCGGATCGGGTACTTCGACCATGCCGACGTTCGGTTCGATGGTGCAGAACGGATAGTTTTCAGCGGGAATGCCCGCCTTGGTCAAGGCATTGAACAGGGTCGATTTACCGACGTTGGGCAGGCCGACGATGCCGCATTTGAGGCTCATGACAAAATTCTTTCTTAATCAAAAGCGGTATTGTATCAAGTCAGGCGGCCGACCCGCAGCTTTGCTGAGGCTTGCGCGGCTTGCGCCGCAAGCATCGTGCTGCGACGCGGAAACATAAGAAGCGCATCCCAACTCGCCGAGATTGGTCAGTTGAAGTGTTGTCAATTTGTTTCAATACGTTAATTGGCCGGTGAGCCGTTGGATTGTATTTACACTGCCTATTGCCATGCCGGAAGCAATTGCTGTTTTTGCTCTACAATGTCGCCTTTGGAGAATTCTTGGTATCCGTCTTGCCTAACATCGTAGAAATCCGCGACTTGCACTTTGGTTATGGGGACCGCCCGATCCTGTCGGGCCTCCGCATGGACTTCCCACGTGGAAAAGTGATTGCCGTCATGGGCGGATCCGGCTCCGGCAAGACCACCATCCTGCGCCTGATCGGCGGCCAGTTGCGCCCGCAATCGGGCACGCTGACGGTCGACGGCGAGAACGTGCCGTCGCTCGACACCGGCGACCTGTATCGCCTGCGCCGCAAGATGGGCATGCTGTTCCAGAACGGCGCGCTGTTTACCGACATGACGGTGTTCGACAACGTCGCGTTTCCGTTGCACGAACACACCGACCTGCCGGAAGAGTTGATCCGCGACCTGGTGCTGCTCAAGCTCAACGCGGTCGGCCTGCGCAACGCCGCACCGCTGAAGCCGGCCGAGATTTCCGGCGGCATGGCGCGCCGCGTAGCGCTGGCGCGCGCGATCGCGCTGGATCCCGCGCTGATCATGTATGACGAGCCGTTCGCCGGCCTTGATCCGATTTCCATGGGCGTGACCGCCAATCTGATCCGCAAGCTCAATGATGCGCTCGGTTCGACATCGATCCTGGTGTCGCATGACGTCAACGAATCGTTCGGCATCGCCGACTATGTCTACTTCCTGTCGGAAGGCAAGATCGTCGCACAAGGCACTCCCGACGAAATGCGCGCCTCGCAGGACCCTTACGTGAAGCAATTCGTGCACGCCGAGGCCGACGGCCCGGTGCCGTTCCATTATCCGGGCCGCTCGCTGGCAGAGGACGTTGGCTTGGGAGGGCGTCAATGATCGCTGGTTTCCTGGGCGGCATCGGCCGCTCCCTGCGCGAATTCGTGTTCGGCCTCGGTTTCGCCGCACGCATGTTCTGGACCGTGATCCGCTCCTCGGGCGGCCTGTGGCGCCGTCCGCGCCTGATCACCGATCAGATCCACTTCATTGGCAATTATTCGCTGGTCATCATCGCCGTGTCGGGCCTGTTCGTCGGTTTCGTGCTCGGCCTGCAGGGCTACTACACGCTTAATAAGTACGGTTCCGAACAGGCGCTGGGCCTGCTGGTGGCCTTGTCGCTGACGCGCGAGCTGGGGCCGGTCGTGACCGCCTTGCTGTTCGCCGGCCGCGCCGGCACCTCGCTGACTGCGGAGATCGGTCTGATGAAAGCCGGCGAGCAACTATCGGCAATGGAAATGATGGCCGTCGATCCGCTGCAGCGCGTGGTCGCGCCGCGCTTCTGGGCCGGCGTTGTTGCCATGCCAGTGCTGGCGGCGATTTTTAGTGCCGTCGGCGTGATCGGTGGTTATATTGTGGGTGTACTGATGATCGGCGTCGACGAAGGCGCATTCTGGTCGCAGATGCAAGGCGGCGTCGACGTCTGGAACGACATCGCCAACGGCGTGCTCAAGAGCATCGTTTTCGGTATTGCGGTAACCTTCGTTGCCCTGTATCAAGGCTACGAAGCCAAGCCGACCCCCGAAGGCGTCTCGCGCGCCACCACGCGCACGGTGGTAATCGCTTCACTGATGGTGTTGGGATTGGACTTCCTGCTGACGGCGCTGATGTTCAGCTGAGCAGGACGGCCGGGAATAACGAAGGCAAGTCCGCAACGAACTTCATCGCGGACTTCGGATTGATTTTTAGGATGGCAGTGTATGCAACGTAAAACATTAGACGTGTGGGTGGGCTTGTTTGTCTTGCTGGGAGCGGCCGCGCTGGTTTTCCTCGCGCTCAAGGCGGGCAACATGAGCTCGTTCTCGTTCAACCAGAAGACCTATTCGATCACCACCAAGTTCGACAACATCGGCGGCCTCAAGCCGCGCGCTGCGGTCAAGAGCGCCGGCGTGGTGGTCGGTCGCGTCGATGCGATCCGGTTCGACGACAAGACATTTCAGGCATCGGTGACGCTCAACATGGACGAGCGCTACCAGTTTCCAAAGGATAGTTCCGCCAAGATCCTGACTTCAGGTCTGCTTGGCGAGCAATACATCGGTATCGAACCGGGGGGTGATGTAAAAAATCTGGCGGCAGGCGACACGATCAAGATGACGCAGTCGGCGATCGTGCTGGAGAACCTGATCAGCCAGTTCTTATATAGCAAGGCAGCAGAGGGAAAGGATAGTCCAAAATGAAAATAACAGCTCGTATCGCAGCGCTGGCCATGGTTGCCGCGCTCAGTGGTTGCGCCACATCGCAAAACCCGAACGACCCGCTTGAAGGCTTCAACCGCGCGATGTTCAGCTTCAACGACACCGTCGACAAGGTGGCGCTGAAACCGGCCGCGCAGGCTTATCAGTTCGTCCTGCCCAATTTCGTGCAGACCGGCATCGGCAACTTCTTCGGCAACATCGGCGACCTGTGGTCGGCGGTGAACCAGATCTTGCAAGGCCGTGTCGAAACCGGCGTCACCAGCTTCATGCGCGTGGCGGTCAACACCACCTTCGGTCTGGGCGGCGTGCTCGACGTCAGTACCGAAGCACGTCTGCCGAAGCAGAAGTCCGATTTCGGCCAGACGCTGGGCAAATGGGGCGTAGGATCCGGCCCGTACGTCGTGCTGCCGCTGCTGGGACCATCGACGATTCGTGATACTGCGGCGTTGCCGGCCGATTTCTACGGCGACCTGTGGACGTACAAGAAGCCGGTGCGCTGGCGCAACGTCGGTTCGGTGGTGCGCGTGATCGACAAGCGTGCGCAGTTGCTGGACGCTTCCAACCTGCTGGAAGACGCCGCGCTCGACAAGTATGACTTCGTGCGCGACACCTACCTGCAGAGCCGCCAGTCGCAGATCGACGGCACCAAGGATGAGCAGCGCGGCAAGGAAGAAGTCGTCAAGCCTTAACCGACGCATCACAGGTGAATCCGGCCGGGCGCGATCATCGCGCCCGGCCTCACTTGAAAATCCGGAGAATGCAACCACGTTGTATATCCGGTAGCCGTTTGGAACCTGCCGGACACGCGCCGCATTTTTGTGGCAAAGTGGATCAGCGGTGCACCGGATCATGTCCGGCGCGGCTGTAGCGGCGTAGCGGGCGATGGCGCCTTATTTATGAATGGATCGTAGATTATGAACATGCTTACCAAATTCCTGGCGATTGCCCTCTCTGTTTCGGCGCTGACGTTCGCGTCCGCCGCCTCGGCGCAGGAAGCGCCTGATGCGCTGGTCAAGCGCATCAGCGACGACGTGATCAACACCGCCAAGAGCGACAAGGAAATCCAGGCCGGCAACATCAATCGCATCGTTGCGCTGGTGGAAGAAAAAATCCTTCCTTACGTCGACTCCGAGCGCATGACCGCGCTGGCGGCCGGCCGTTACTGGCGCCAGGCGACACCGGAACAGCAAAAACAGCTGATCACCGAATTCCGCAGCCTGCTGATCTACACCTACTCCGGCGCGCTGTCGCAGATCCGCGATCAGAAGATCGAATACAAGCCGTTGCGCGCCGACCCGGCCGACACCGAAGTGGAAGTGCGTTCGCAAGTGATCCAGTCGCGCGGCGAACCGATCCAGCTGAGCTATCGTCTCGAGAAATTGTCGTCGGGCTGGAAAATGTATGACGTCAACGTGATGGGCGCGTGGCTGGTGGAAGCCTACAAGGGCACCTTCAACAGCGAAATCACCAAGGGCGGCATCGACGGCCTGATCAAGAGCCTGTCCGACAAGAACAAGCAGCTGGCTGCGCGTTCGGGCAAGAAGTAACCAGGACCGACAGGAAGCCTGACATGTTCAAACCCGACGCCACCCTTACCGCCGACAACGCCAGCACCACGCTGGCGGCCGGCCTGCAGGCAATTGCCGGCGGCCAGTCGTCGATTGACCTGAGCGGCGTGGCAACCGTGGATTCTTCCGCCGTCGCCACCTTGCTGGCGTGGCAACGCGCCGCGCAGAAAAAGGGCCTGGCGCTGCAGTTCGGCGTCCTGCCGGCCAATTTGCAAAGCCTGGTCGACCTGTACGGCGCCGCGTCGCTGCTGGGTGCACCGACTTCCGCATCCGACCGACACCACTGATCTCCACAAGGCCGCCGGCCATGCCGGCAGCCGCTTCCCCCCATTCCGGCTGCAAGAGCGGAAATCCCCTATAATCCAACGTTTCGCTGCACCGCTTGTTGCCTTGATGCAAAAGGCCGGCAGCCTGATTCATTCCTTTTTTGCTCACTCTGACGCGTCCCGAATGCGGACCAAATAATGGCAGCTCTACAGATCAATAATGTCGAAAAACGCTATCAGTCGCTGCAAGCGCTGGGCGGTGTTTCGCTCTCGATAGAAGAGGGTGAATTTTTCGGCTTGCTGGGCCCCAACGGCGCCGGCAAAACCACACTGATATCGATCGTGGCCGGACTCAATCGCGCCGACTCCGGTTCGGTCACCATCCACGGCCATGACGTCGTCACCGATTACCGGGCGGCGCGCACCAAGCTCGGCGTGGTGCCGCAGGAACTGGTGTTCGATCCGTTCTTCACCGTGCGCGAAACGCTGCGCATGCAATCCGGTTATTTTGGCCTGAAGAACAACGATCGCTGGATCGACGAGGTGATGGACAACCTGGACCTGACCAACAAGGCCGACACCAACATGCGCGCGTTGTCCGGCGGCATGAAGCGGCGCGTGCTGGTCGCCCAGGCGCTGGTGCACAAGCCGCCGGTGATCGTGCTCGACGAGCCGACCGCGGGCGTCGACGTCGAGTTGCGCCAGACCTTGTGGAAATTCATCGGTCGCCTCAACCGCGAAGGTCACACCATCGTGCTGACCACGCATTATCTGGAAGAAGCCCAGGCGCTGTGCAACCGCATCGCCATGCTGAAATTCGGCAAGGTGGTGGCGCTCGATTCGACGGACGCGCTGATCAAGCGCATTTCGGGTTCGCAACTGGTGTTGCGCCTGAAGTCGGGCGGCTTGCCCGACAGCCTGCGTCCGCTGGTGACGCATCCCGAAGAATTGTTGTCGGGCCTGAAATACACGCTGCGCGTGAACGACTACAACGACGTCGAGCCGATCTTGTCGGCGCTGCGCCAGGGTGGCGCGGTGATTGACGACATGCAGTTGCAACAGGCCGATCTGGAAGATGTCTTCATCCAGATCATGGGAGACGTCAAATGACCGGTTTTCAAACACTGTTTTACAAGGAAGTGCTGCGTTTCTGGAAGGTCGCCACGCAAACCGTGACGGCGCCGGTCATGACCGCCATGCTGTACCTGCTGATCTTTGGCCACGTGCTGCAAGACCGCGTGCAGGTCTATCCGGGCGTGCAATACACCGGTTTCCTGGTGCCCGGGCTGGTCATGATGAGCGTGCTGCAGAACGCCTTCGCCAACAGCTCGTCGTCGCTGATCCAGTCCAAGATCACCGGCAACCTGGTGTTCGTTCTCCTTACTCCACTTTCGCATTGGGAAATGTTCGGCGGCTACGTGCTGGCGGCGGTCGTGCGCGGCCTGATCGTCGGTGCGGGCGTGTTCGTGGTGACGGCGTGGTTCGGCCACCTGAGTTTCGTGGCGCCATGGTGGATCGTGATCTTCGCCCTGCTGGGCGCGGCCATCCTCGGCACCATGGGATTGGTCGCCGGCATCTGGGCGGAAAAGTTCGACCAGCTGGCGGCGTTCCAGAATTTCCTGATCGTGCCGCTGACCTTCCTGGCCGGCGTGTTCTATTCGATCCACTCGCTGCCGCCATTCTGGCAAACGGTCTCGCATTTCAACCCGTTCTTTTATATGATTGACGGTTTCCGCTACGGCTTTTTCGGGCAGTCCGACATCAACCCCGTGATCAGCCTGGCGATTGTCTCGGTGTTCTTCATCGCGCTCTCGACGCTGGCGGTACGGATGCTGAAGAGCGGTTACAAACTGCGCGCGGGCGCACATTGATGGCGACGTTCACCGTTCGCCATTTACCTTGATCACCTAGTGAAGAGCCGCATCATGCTACCCACACCTGAACTCGTTAAGAACTACATCGCTGCCGGCCTGGCCTGCTCGCACCTCGAAGTCGAGGGCGACGGCCAGCACTTTACCGCCGTCATCGTGTCCGACTCCTTCGCCGGCAAACGCCTGATCCAGCGCCACCAGCTGGTCTACGCGGCGCTCGGCGACCGCATGCGCGAGGAAATTCACGCCCTGTCGATGAAGACCCTCACTCCCGAAGAATTTCAGAAATAAGGCCAGGTTTCCCTATGGACAAGCTCTTAATCCGCGGCGGTAACCGCCTTTCCGGCGACGTCGTCATTTCCGGCGCCAAGAATGCAGCGCTGCCTATTTTGTGTGCAGGCCTGCTGACCGCCGACAATCTGCACCTGTCGAACATTCCGAACCTGCAGGATGTCAGCACGATGCTCAAGCTGATGCGCCAGATGGGTTTGCGTATCGAACAGGAAGCCGGCAGCAACAAGGTCACGCTTAATGGCGGCGACATCACCAAGCTGGAAGCGCCGTATGAACTGGTGAAGACCATGCGCGCTTCGATCCTGGTGCTCGGTCCGCTGCTGGCGCGCTTCGGCGAAGCCAAGGTATCGCTGCCGGGCGGCTGCGCCATCGGCTCGCGTCCGGTCGACCAGCACATCAAGGGCTTGCAGGCGATGGGTGCGGAAATCACCATCGACGCCGGCTACATCTACGCCAAGGCCAAGCGCCTCAAGGGTACGCGCATCGTGACTGACATGATCACCGTCACCGGCACTGAAAACCTGCTGATGGCGGCCGTGCTGGCTGACGGCGAGACCGTGCTGGAAAACGCCGCACGCGAACCTGAAGTCAGCGACCTGGCGCAGCTGCTGGTGGCGATGGGCGCGAAGATCGAAGGTATCGGCACCGACCGCCTGGTGATCCAGGGCGTCGACAAGCTGCACGGCGCGTCGCACACCGTCATTGCCGACCGCATCGAAACCGGCACCTTCCTGTGCGCCGTGGCGGCCGTGGGCGGCGACGTTACGCTGAGGAACACCCGCAGCAACCTGCTCGACGCCGCACTCGACAAACTGCGCGAAGCCGGCGCCATTCTGACCACCGGCGAGGACTGGATCCGCGTGCAGATGGCGCGTCGTCCCAAGGCGGTCAGCTTCCGCACCACCGAATATCCTGGTTTCCCAACCGACATGCAGGCCCAGTTCATGGCGTTGAACTGCATCGCCGAAGGCACCAGCCACGTCACCGAAACGATTTTTGAAAATCGCTTCATGCACGTGCAGGAAATGAACCGCCTCGGCGCCGCCATCGACATCGAAGGCAATACCGCGATCGTCAAGGGCGTGGAAAAATTCATCGGCGCGCCGGTGATGGCGACGGATCTGCGCGCATCGGCATCGCTGGTGATTGCCGGTCTGGCCGCACAGGGCGAGACGCTGATCGAACGCATCTATCATCTCGACCGCGGCTACGATCGCATGGAAAACAAACTGTCGTCGATCGGCGCCCAGATCGAACGCGTTAAATAATCGCTAGCACACAATGACCCAGCAACTCACGCCGCAACTCACCCTGGCCCTGTCCAAGGGACGCATCTTCGAAGAAACGCTGCCGCTGCTCAAGGCCGCCGGCATCGAAGTTACCGAAGATCCCGAGACCTCGCGCAAACTGATCCTGCCGACCAATGACCCGGCCGTGCGCGTGATCATCGTGCGCGCTTCCGACGTGCCGACCTACGTGCAATACGGCGCGGCAGATTTCGGCGTGGCCGGCAAGGACGTGTTGCTCGAGCATGGCGGCGAAGGCCTGTACCAGCCGATCGACCTGAACATCGCCAAGTGCCGCCTGTCGGTCGCCGTGCAGGACGGTTTCGACTACGCCAGCGCGGTGCGCCAGGGCGCGCGCCTGCGCGTGGTCACCAAGTACGTCAAGACCGCGCGTGAACACTTCGCTGCCAAGGGCGTGCACGTCGACCTGATCAAGCTGTACGGCTCGATGGAACTGGGTCCGCTGGTCGGCCTGTCCGACGCCATCGTCGACCTCGTCAGCACCGGCGGTACGCTGCGCGCCAACAAGCTGGTTGAAGTTGAGCACATCATGGAAATTTCGTCGCGTCTGGTCGTGAACCAGGCCGCGCTGAAACTGAAACGCGAACGTCTCCAGCCGATCCTGGAAGCATTCGAAAAAGCATCGCAGGCAAACGCATAGCAAGCATCGAAGGCGACATCATGGGCATAGCAATCCGAAAACTCGATTCCACCGACGCCGGCTTCAGGCAGAAGCTGTCGTCCGTGCTGGCATTTGAAGCCGGCGAAGACGAGGCCATCGATCGCGCCGCCGCCGGCATCCTGGCCGACGTCAAGGCGCGCGGCGATGCTGCTGTGCTGGAATACACCAACCGTTTCGATCGCCTGTCCGCGACCGCCGTTTCCGCACTGGAAATCGGCCAGGACGAGTTGAAAAAAGCGCTGGACGGTTTGCCCGCCGCGCGCCGCGCCGCCTTGCAGACCGCCGCCGACCGCGTGCGCGCCTACCATGAGCGCCAGAAGAAGGAATGCGGCTCCGACGGTTTCCTCTATACCGAAGCCGACGGCACCGTGCTGGGCCAGAAGGTCACGCCGCTCGACCGTGTCGGCATTTACGTGCCGGGCGGCAAGGCTGCCTATCCGTCGTCGGTATTGATGAACGCCATCCCGGCCAAGGTCGCCGGCGTGCAGGAAGTCATCATGGTGGTGCCGACTCCGGACGGCGTGAAGAATGAACTGGTGCTGGCCGCTGCGGCCATCGCCGGCGTCGATCGCGTGTTCACCATCGGCGGCGCGCAAGCCGTCGGTGCGCTGGCCTACGGCACCGACACGATTCCGCAAGTCGACAAGATCGTCGGCCCCGGCAATGCCTATGTTGCCGCCGCCAAGCGCCGCGTGTTCGGTACGGTTGGCATCGACATGATCGCCGGTCCCTCCGAGATCCTCGTGATTTGCGACGGCAGCACCGATCCCGACTGGATCGCCATGGATTTATTCTCGCAAGCCGAGCATGACGAACTGGCGCAATCCATCCTGCTGTGTCCGGACGCCGATTACATCGCCAGGGTCGAAGCCAGCATCAACAAGCAACTCGACGCCATGCCGCGCAAGGACGTGATCCGCACCTCGCTGACCGATCGCGGCGCGCTGGTGAAAGTGCGCGACATGGACGAAGCCTGCGAGATCGCCAATGCGATCGCTGCCGAGCATCTGGAAATCTCCGCCGAGCAGCCGCAGCAATGGGCCGACAAGATCCGCCATGCCGGCGCCATGTTCCTCGGACGGTTTTCGTCCGAGGCGCTGGGCGACTATTGCGCCGGTCCGAACCACGTGCTGCCGACCTCGCGCACCGCGCGTTTCTCGTCGCCGCTGGGCGTCTATGATTTCCAGAAGCGCTCCAGCATCATCCAGGTCAGCGAAGCCGGCGCCCAGACCTTGGGCAAGGTCGCCGCCGAGCTGGCTTATGGCGAAGGCTTGCAGGCGCACGCCCGCTCCGCCGAGTTGCGCCTCAAATGACGACGCTGCGCGCTCAGTCAACTCAGCCAGCCCTGCCGGGTCGGCGATGAGCTGGCGCGACCGTGTTTTTTGCGAAGATGCGCTGGAGGGCCTGGCGCGCATTCCCGATGGTGAGATCGACCTGCTGATCGCCGATCCGCCTTACGGTCTTGGCAAGGATTACGGCAACGATTCCGACAAGCTCGATAACGACGCTTACCTGGCCTGGACCGAGCAGTGGATCGATGCCGCGCTTCCCAAGCTCAAGCCGAACGGCAGTCTTTACATTTTCCTGACCTGGCGCTATTCGCCGGAGATTTTCGTCATGCTCAAGCGGCGCATGACCATGCTCAACGAAATCGTCTGGGACCGCCGCGTGCCGTCGATGGGCGGCAGCACGCGCAAGTATTCCTCGGTGCACGACACCATCGGTTTTTTCGCGCGGGCAAAGGACTACTATTTCGACCTCGACGCCATCCGTATCCCTTATGACGCCCAGACCAAGAAGGCGCGCTCGCGCTCGATCTTCGTCGGCGCCAAGTGGCTGGAGATGGGCTACAACCCGAAAGACGTCTGGAGCGTGTCGCGCCTGCATCGCGAGCACAAGGAGCGGGCCGACCATCCGACCCAGAAGCCGCTCGAAATCGTCGAGCGCATGATCAAGGCGTCGTGCCCGGCCGGCGGCGTGGTGCTCGATCCCTTCATGGGCAGCGGCACCACGGCGGTGGCGGCAAGGCGTTGCGGCCGCCAGTTTGTCGGCTTTGAACTGAACCCGGCTTATTGCGCGCTGATCGAACAGCGCGTGGCAGATCTCGATCCCATTTCGACACAGACATCCGATGAGCAAGTCACTGGTTGAACGCATTATCCGTGCCGATGTGCGCGCGCTGTCCGCCTATCCGGTGCCGGACGCCGCCGGCTTCGTCAAACTCGACGCCATGGAAAATCCGTACACCTTGTCGCAGGCCTTGCGCGACGAACTCGGACAACGGCTGGCCGCAGTGGCGCTGAACCGCTATCCGGTGCCGTCCTACACGCGGCTAAAGGAACAGCTGTGCCGCCACATGGGCGTGCCGGCAGGCTTCGACGTGCTGCTGGGCAATGGTTCGGATGAACTGATTTCCATTGTCTCGGTGGCGTGCGCCCAGGCCGGCGCCAAAGTGCTGGCGCCGGAGCCGGGCTTCGTGATGTACGGCGTGTCGGCGAGATTCGCCGGGCTCGAGTACATCGGCGTGCCGCTCAAGGCCGACTTCACGCTCGACAGGGACGCCATGCTGGCGGCGATCGCCGAACATCGGCCGGCGATTACCTATCTGGCCTATCCGAACAACCCGACCGGCACGCTGTATGACGCCGCCGATATCGAGGCGGTGATCCGCGCCGTCGGCGACGACGGCATCGTGGTGGTCGATGAAGCCTACCAGCCGTTCGCGCAGGAAAGCTTCATGCCGCGCTTGCCGGAATTCAACAATCTGGTGGTCATGCGTACCGTCTCCAAGCTCGGCCTGGCCGGCATCCGGCTCGGCTATATGGCCGCCGGGGCGGCTTTGTTGCAGGAATTCGACAAGGTGCGGCCGCCTTATAACATCAACGTGCTGACGCAGGCGGCGGCCGAGTTCGTGCTTGATCACACGGCGGAACTGGACCGTCAGGCGGCGGCCCTGCGCAATGCGCGTACCGCTCTGGCTGCGGCGCTGGTGGAGCTTGACGGTATTGAAGTGTTCCCGTCCGCCGCCAATTTCCTGCTGATCCGGCTGGCAAATGCGGATAAAGTATTCGCCGGACTGTTGCAACGTAAGGTATTAGTCAAAAATGCCGGTAAAATGCATCCATCGCTGCAAAATTGCCTCAGAGTCAATGTCAGTACGCCCGAAGAGAATTCCCTGTTCCTGATCGCCTTGAAAGAATCGCTTCAAGAGCGCATCTAGGAATCACTTTTGTAATGTCTGTTTTACCCTGATCATGTCAACTCCACGAACTGCAGAAGTCGTCCGCAACACCAACGAGACGCAAATCCGCGTCGCGATCAACCTGGATGGCACCGGCCAGCAAAAGCTGGATACCGGCGTGCCCTTCCTCGATCACATGCTGGACCAGATCGCACGCCACGGTTTGATCGACCTCGACATCGAGGCCAAGGGCGACCTGCACATCGATGCGCACCACACCGTGGAAGACGTCGGCATCACGCTGGGCCAGGCCTTCGCCAAGGCCATCGGCGACAAGAAGGGCATCCGCCGCTACGGCCATGCCTACGTGCCGCTGGATGAAGCGCTGTCGCGCGTGGTGATCGACTTCTCCGGCCGTCCAGGCCTGGAATATCACATCCCCTTTACCCGCTCCATGATCGGCGGCTTCGACGTCGACCTGACCAGCGAGTTCTTCCATGGTTTTGTCAATCATGCGCAAGTCACGCTGCATGTGGACAATCTGCGCGGCATCAACGCGCACCATCAATGCGAAACCGTATTCAAGGCTTTTGGCCGCGCCCTGCGCATGGCGATTGAACTCGATCCGCGTTCGGCGGGAACGATTCCTTCCACCAAAGGCAGCCTGTAATGTGAGTCGGGCGGGACAGTCCGTTCCGCCATCGGCGCTTTCCGTGCTTTTGCATTTTTCGATATGAATAAAATTGTTGTAGTGGATTACGGAATGGGCAACCTGCGCTCGGTCGCGCAAGCCCTGCGCCATGTCGCGCCTGAAGCCGACGTACGCATCTCCGGCGAAGTCGCCGACATCGAAGCCGCCGACCGCGTGGTGCTGCCCGGCCAGGGAGCGATGCCGGACTGCATGCGCAGTCTGCGCGAGTCCGGCGTGCAGGATGCGGTGCTTGCGGCCTCGCGCAGCAAGCCGCTGTTCGGTGTGTGCGTCGGCGAGCAGATGCTGTTCGACTGGAGCGAAGAAGGCGATACGCCCGGCCTCGGCTTGCTACCCGGGAAGGTGGTCCGCTTCCAGCTCGATGGCCAGATCCAGGAAGACGGTTCGCGTTTCAAGGTGCCGCAAATGGGCTGGAACCGCGTGCATCAGAAAGTCGCGCATCCGCTCTGGCAGGGCGTTGATGAACAGGCTTACTTTTATTTCGTGCATAGCTATTACGCGCAACCGGGAGAGAGCGCCCATACCGTCGGCGAGACGGTGTACGGTGCGCCGTTCGCTTGCGCCGTGGCCCGCGATAATATTTTTGCAACACAATTCCATCCGGAAAAAAGTGCCGCTGCGGGTTTGCAGCTGTACCGGAATTTCGTACACTGGAAACCTTGATTTTTGCTTAATTTTCGCCCAGTTCTTTTTCCAACCGGCAAGCCATGTGCGTATCGAACATATTGCGCTGACCTGTCCTTCACTTACTCAACGTCATTACCGTAGCCATGCTGCTGATACCTGCCATCGACCTGAAAGACGGTCATTGCGTTCGCCTGAAGCAAGGCGATATGGACCAAGCCACCGTATTCTCCCAGGACCCTGCCGAAATGGCGCGGCACTGGCTGCTGCAAGGCGCGCGTCGCCTGCATCTGGTCGACCTCAACGGCGCCTTCGCCGGCAAGCCGAAGAACGAATCGGCCGTCAAGGCCATCCTCAAGGCGGTGCGTGATTTCGCCGTCGAGAACGACGTCGAGGAAATCCCCGTGCAGCTGGGCGGCGGCATCCGCGATCTCGACACCATCGAGCGCTATCTCGACGACGGCCTGTCCTACATCATCATCGGCACCGCCGCGGTGAAGAATCCGGGCTTCCTGCACGACGCCTGCAGCGCATTCCCGGGCCAGATCATCGTCGGCCTCGATGCCAAGGACGGCAAGGTCGCCACCGACGGCTGGAGCAAACTGTCCGGACATGAAGTGATCGACCTGGCGCAGAAGTTCGAAGGCTACGGCTGCGAAGCCATCGTCTACACCGACATCGGCCGCGACGGCATGATGGGCGGCGTCAACATCGAAGCCACCGTGCGCCTGGCGCAGGCGGTCTCGATCCCGATCATCGCCTCCGGCGGCGTGCACAACATCAAGGACGTGGAAGCCTTGTGCGGCGTGCAGGACGAAGGCATCGAAGCGGTCATCTGCGGCCGTTCGATCTACGAAGGCACGCTGGACCTGAGCTCGGCGCAGGATCGCGCCGACCAATTGACGGAGTCCGAAGGGGCCGGCAGCGAACCATCATGACACTCGCAAAACGCATCATCCCCTGTCTCGACGTGACGGCCGGACGGGTCGTCAAGGGCGTCAATTTCCTCGAGTTGCGCGATGCCGGCGACCCGGTTGAGATCGCGCGCCGGTACGACGAACAGGGCGCGGACGAAATCACCTTCCTCGACATCACCGCTTCCTCGGACGGCCGCGGCCTGCTCCTCGACATCATCGAAGCGGTGGCGTCGCAGGTCTTCATCCCGCTGACCGTCGGCGGTGGCGTGCGTGCAGTTGACGATGTGCGGCGCTTGCTCAATGCGGGTGCCGACAAGGTCGGCATCAACACCTCCGCGGTAACCAATCCGCAGCTGGTGGAGGATGCCGCGGGCAAATACGGCTCGCAATGCATCGTGGTGGCGATCGACGCCAAGCGTACCGGCGAAGGCAAGTGGGAAGTGTTCACGCACGGCGGCCGCAACGCCACCGGGCTGGACGCAGTCGAATGGGCGCGCAAGATGGCGCAACTCGGCGCCGGTGAAATTCTGCTGACCAGCATGGACCGCGACGGCACTCGCAGCGGCTTTGACCTGGCGCTTACGCGCGCGGTGTCGGATGCGGTGGCGATTCCCGTGATCGCCTCGGGCGGCGTCGGCGGCCTGCAGGATCTGGCCGACGGCATCAAGCAGGGCAAGGCCGATGCCGTGCTGGCGGCGAGTATTTTCCATTATGGCCAACACACCGTGCAGGAAGCGAAACGTTTTATGGCGGATCAAAATATTCCGATGAGGCTGGCATGAGCATCAGTGCAAAGTGGCTGAACAAGGTGAAATGGGACGAAGTCGGCCTGGTGCCGGTGATCGCCCAGGAAGTCGGCTCCAACGACGTGCTGATGTTCGCCTGGATGAACCGCGAAGCGCTGGCCCGTACCGTGCAGACCGGCGAAGCGGTGTACTGGAGCCGCTCGCGCAAGAAACTGTGGCACAAGGGTGAAGAATCAGGTCATTTCCAGAAGGTGCACGAGATCCGCCTCGATTGCGACGAGGATGTGGTCCTGCTCAAGGTCGAGCAGGTCGCCGGCATCGCCTGCCACACCGGCCGCCATTCCTGCTTCTTCCAGAAGTTCGAAGGCAACGCCGAGACGGGCGAATGGCAGACCGTCGAACCGGTGCTGACGGGCAACGAAGCGGCGCCGGAAAAAGAAAAGCCGAAGCGCGTGCGCAAGACAATTGCCAAGACAGCCCCCAAGGTAACGCCATGAGTGAAACACTGCGCCGCCTTGCCGACGTGATCGAGTCGCGCAAGCTGGCCAACGGCGGCGACCCCGCCACGTCCTATGTCGCCAAGCTGTTTTCCAAGGGCGACGACGCCATCCTGAAAAAGATCGGCGAAGAAGCCGCTGAAACCATCATGGCCGCCAAGGATGCGCGCGTCAGCGGCGACTCTTCGAAGGTGCTCTACGAGTGCGCCGACCTGTGGTTCCACTCGATGGTCATGCTGGCGCATTTCGGCCTCAAGCCGCAAGACGTGCTCAACGAACTGGCGCGCCGCGAAGGCTTGTCCGGCCTCGAAGAGAAGGCTGCCCGTCCGGCAGACGCATAAGCAGCATCGTATCAACGCATAAGAATTCACGACCGCAAAAAGCGGCAAACGACCGCAACATCCCCAGGAGGAGCAGCTTTGGACAACTGTATTTTTTGCAAGATCGCCGCCGGAGAGATCCCGTCGAAGAAGGTCTATGAAGACGAAGACGTGCTGGCGTTCCACGACATCAATCCGGCCGCGCCGGTGCATTTCCTGATCATTCCCAAGCTGCACGTCGCCACCTTGGCCGATTGCGGCGAGAAACATGCGGCGCTATTGGGTAAAATGGCCTTGCTTGCGCCGAAACTGGCGCAGGAACAGGGATGCGGCTACCAGCTTGACGCGACCGGCAACAAGACCGGCGGTTTCAAGACGCTTTTCAATACAGGCCCGGACGGCGGCCAAGAGGTGTACCATCTCCACATGCATGTCATTGGCGGCGCCCATCCATGGCGCACCAAGTCCGTGCTGCAGGGATAAGGACAGCGCATCCGGCCTGGCAGGAATATTGCAACAAAGATTTATTTGAATACAGGGCACGCGTGTCCGCTTAGGAGAGAAAAATGGGTTCGTTCAGTATCTGGCATTGGTTGATTGTTCTGGTGATCGTCATGGTGGTGTTCGGCACGAAGAAGCTGGGCAACATGGGCTCCGACCTCGGCAAAGCCGTCAAGGGTTTCAAGGACGGCGTCAAGGGCGAAGAAGAAGACAAGGAAAAGCCCGTCGCCAAGGATCAGACCATCATCGACGTGCAAGCCAAAGACAAAGAAAAATCCGGCAGCTGAGTCTTCCGCCGACGCCCGCACTGCTTCGCTGCTTGTGGCTTGGTGAAGTTGCGCGGGCTATCGTTGTTTCTGATGCCCTGCAGCCGCCCCCGCGCACGCTGATTTTTTACGGCATTCACTTTCGATTGTTACCCTCGCAATGATTGATATTGGTCTTTCCAAGCTGGCTCTCATCGGTGTCGTCGCACTGGTCGTGATCGGTCCCGAGCGCCTGCCCAAGGTGGCGCGCATGGCCGGTTCGCTGTTCGGACGCGCACAACGCTACATCAACGAGGTCAAGACGGAAGTCAGCCGCGAGATCGAGCTGGAAGAACTGCGCAAGATGCAAAAGGATGTGCAGGACGCCGCCAGCGACGTCCACAGCAGCATTTCCAAGAGCGTCGCCGACGCCGAGAATTCCATCCATGACGCCTGGAGCGAGAGCAGTTCCGGCAGCAGCACCAGTTGGAGCACCACGCCAAGTCCGGAAGCGCTGGTCATCAAGGCCAAGAATTTCCGCAAGAAGAAACTGGCGCGCACCTCGGGCGTTCCTTCCTGGTACAAGAATCAGAGCGGCCGCCGCACCCGCGTGATTTCCGCCGCAGCGCGCGTGGCCAAATATCGTCCTATCGGCGCCGGCAAATCGGCCGGTTTTTTCTAATCCCGATGGACTTGTTTTCCATCCTATTCCTGCAGTAATTCCATGGCCGAAGAACAGAAAACGTCAGGTGGCGAAGATACCTTCATTTCGCATCTGATCGAATTGCGCAGCCGCGTGGTGAAAGCGTCGGCTGCGGTGCTCATCATTTTCCTGTGCATGATGCCGTGGTCCGCGCATATCTTCGATCTGCTGGCGGCGCCGATGATTCACGCTCTGCCGGCCGGCAGCAAGATGATCGCCACCGGCGTCATCACGCCGTTCCTGATACCGGTGAAGGTCACCATGCTGATGGCCTTCATGATCGCGCTGCCGTGGGTGCTGTACCAGATGTGGGCCTTCGTCGCGCCGGGTTTGTATTCGCATGAGAAGCGCCTGGTGGCGCCGCTGGTGATTTCATCCTCGCTGCTGTTCGTCATGGGCGTGGCGTTCTGCTACTTCTTCGTGTTCGGCGTGGTGTTCCCGTTCATCAACAACTTCGCGCCGAAGTCGGTCTCGGTGGCGCCGGATATCGATAGCTATGTCGATTTCGTGCTGACCATGTTCCTGGCGTTCGGCATCACCTTCGAAGTGCCGATCATCGTCATCGTGCTGGTACGCATGGGCCTGGTGCCGCTGGCCAAACTCAAGCAGATCCGTCCCTACGTCGTGGTCGGTGCCTTCGTCATCGCCGCCGTGGTGACGCCGCCGGACATCATGAGCCAACTGATGCTGGCCGTGCCGCTGTGCCTGCTGTATGAAGTCGGCCTGCTGGTGGCGCCGATCTTCGAAAAGGCCACGCGCGCGCCGGAAGAGCGCGAAGACGCCGTCGGCAGCTGACCGGCGCCAACCTCGGCATTGAAAAGAATTGAAAAGGCCACTGCATGCAGTGGCCTTTTTTTGTCTTGCGGCGGGTTGACTCACTCCGCAATGATCAGTGGCACCTGGCGCAGCCAGCTCACCAGAGGATAGGCATCCTTGAATCCGGCCAGCACTTCCTTGCCGATATCGGCCGGGATCTTTTTCTTCAGGCTCGATTCCTTCCAGACAATGAAGTTCTTGAGCTTGATGTATTCGAGATGCGGGCTGTCGGCGTCGAAACCCTTGGGCGGGCGCGTCAGCTTGCCTTCTTCCTGCAAGCCGCCGTAGTTGTCCTTGATGGTCTTGTTCCTGATCACCTTGCTGAAGCCGGCGGCGTCTTCGATCACGCGCTGGCGAATCGCGCGCAGGCGGTCCGACGGCGGCATGTATTCCCCGCCGGCGATCAGCAGCTGGCCGTCGGCGTCGATGTGGAAGTAGTAAGCCGGACCGCCGCCGGAACTCGGCTTCTTCAATCCGCTTGCCGTCAGCGATGCCGAGAAATGCGTCTTGTAGGGGCTCTTGTCGTGCGAGAAGCGCATGTCGCGGTTGATGCGGAACAGCGCCTTCTTCGGATTGCAGCCGGCCATGATGGGATCGAACTTGCTGATGTCGGCGATCAGCTGCGTCACCAGTTCGAGGAACTCCGCGCGCAGGATGTCGTAGCGCGGCTTGTTCATCACGAACCACGCGCGGTTGTTGTTCTCCGACAGCTCGGCGAGAAATTGCGTCAGGTCACGGATATGCATGTTGCGTTCTTTCCTTACTCTCGTTCTTCACGTTTTGGCGGCGGACGTTTGCCGACGACGATTTCCAGCGTGGTTTCCTGCGCCTTGCGCAATACCGTCATCTTCGCCTTCTGGCCCGGCACCAGCTGGGCGATCAGGTTCAGCATTTCGGTGGTGTCGGTGACCGGCTTGTCTTGCACGCTGATGAGAATGTCGCCCGGCTTCATGCCGGCCTTGTCGGCAGGACCGTTCTTGAGCACGCCGGCGATAATGGCGCCGGTCTTCTTGGTCAGGCCGAAGCTCTCGGCCAGCTCGGGCGTGATGTCCTGCGGCTCGACGCCGATCCAGCCGCGCACCACCTGGCCGTGATTGATGATGGCCTCCATCACGGTCTTCGCGGTTGACACCGGAATGGCAAAGCCGATGCCGAGGTTGCCGCCCGTGCGCGAATAAATCGCCGTGTTGATGCCCAGCAGGTTGCCGTTGGTATCGACCAGCGCGCCGCCGGAGTTGCCCGGATTGATGGCCGCATCGGTCTGGATGAAATTCTCGAAGGTGTTGATGCCGAGGTGATTGCGGCCCAGCGCCGAGATGATGCCCATGGTCACGGTCTGGCCGACGCCGAAGGGATTGCCGATGGCCAGCACGATGTCGCCGACGGTGGCCTGCTCGACATGCGCCAGCGTGATTGCCGGCAGGTTCGGCAGATTGATCTTGATGACGGCGAGATCGGTCTCGGGATCGGTGCCGACAACCTTGGCGGACGCCTTGCGGCCGTCGGCCAGCGCCACTTCGATTTCATCGGCCGCTTCGACCACATGGTTGTTGGTCAGGATATAGCCCTGCGGGCTGACGATGACGCCCGAGCCGAGGCTGGATTGCTTGTCGTCTTGCTGCTGGTCTTCGAATTGATCGCCAAAGAATTTCTTGAAGAACGGGTCATCCATGAACGGATTTTTTTGCGGCCGCGCTTCCGTCGTGGTGAAAATGTTGACCACCGACGGCATGGCCTGGCGGGCGGCGTCGCGATAGGAGTTCGGCGTCGGCGCACCGGGTGCGGCTTCCTGCATTTGCACCGTGGAGGAGGCGGAACGGACCCGGGAACCGAGCGAACCGCTCGCCCAATCGGGCTTCAAGGTAGCTACAATGAACCAGACCGCCAAACCGACAGTCACGGTTTGCGCAAACAACAGCCAAAAACGTCGCATATTGAAATAAAGATGAGGATGAAAGATGACCCTGCGCACAGTCACTAGGGATGAACTTGCCAACTACCTGGCGCAAACGCTGAATATCGCACAATACCGCGATTATTGCCCAAATGGGCTACAGGTGGAAGGGCGCGCCGAAATCGGCCTGGTCGTCAGCGGCGTCACGGCCAGCCAGGCGCTGATCGAGGCGGCGCTTGATCTCAAGGCCGACGCCATCCTGGTGCATCACGGCTATTTCTGGCGTGGTGAAGATGCGCGCGTGATCGGCACCAAGCACAAGCGGCTCAAGGCGCTGCTGGCCAACGACGTCAACTTGTTCGCCTACCATTTGCCCTTGGACGGCCATCCGGAACTGGGCAACAACGCGCAACTGGCGCGCCAGTTGAGTCTGGCCGGCAGCGATCGTTTCGGCGAAGAGAAGCTGGGCTGGCTTGGGGTGCCTGAAGCCGACGCCAATATCGCGACGGTCGGCGACCTGGCACTCCTGATCGAGCGCCGTCTCGGCCGCGCACCGTTGCTGATCGGCGAGCCCGGCCAGGCGCTCGGCAAGATCGCCTGGTGCACCGGCGCCGCGCAGGGTTTCCTGGGTGACGCCATCGCCGCCGGCGCCTCGGTCTACATCAGTGGCGAGATCTCCGAGCCGACCGTGCATCTGGCGCGCGAAACCGGCGTCGCCTACATCGCCGCCGGCCATCACGCGACCGAGCGCTACGGAGTACAGGCGCTGGGTGCGCACGTGGCCGACCGTTTCGGCATCCGGCATCAGTTCGTCGACGTCGACAACCCGGTCTGATTGTCGCCCGACCCATGAAAAAAGCCCGCATCGCGCGGGCTTTTTCGTTGAAGCAGCATCAGCGTGCGCTCACTTCCTGAGCGAATCGCGGATTTCGCGCAGCAGCACGATGTCTTCCGGCGGCGCGGCGGGAGCAGCAGGTTCTGCATCCTTTTCATGCGAGGCCAGGTCGCGCGCCTTGTTGATCATGCGCACCATCTGAAAAATGATGAAGGCCAGGATCAGGAAATTGATCAGAATAGTCAGGAAATTGCCGTAGGCGAAGACCGCGCCGGCTTTCTTCGCTTCCACCAGCGTCAGCTGCGTACCCTGGCCGTTGAGCGGCAAGTAATAGTTGGCGAAATCCAGTCCGCCGAAGATGCGGCCCACCACCGGCATGATGATGTCCTGCACCAGCGATTCGACGATCTTGCCGAACGCGCCGCCGATAATCACACCGACTGCCAGGTCGACGACGTTTCCCTTTAGCGCGAAAGTGCGGAATTCTTGCATCATGCTCATCTTTTTCTCCTAGAAATTGTTGCAAAACGATGCAGTCGGTTATATCGTGCTTCGATTAAAAAGTAAATTGCTGGCAATTTATTGCACAATACCAAGCACGAGACATTTCCCTATGGAAGACTTGAAATATTAAAAAAGTTCCATAAATTGCATTTCCCGAATTTTATTCGCTTTAAAAGGCATCCCAGGTTAGTTATAATCTAGGGTTGCTGGAAGTTCCGTGCAGTTTTCGTATTTTCACTAATTGGGGTTGGTATGAGTAACGAAAAACAGGTCGACTCCAGTCGACGCGGATTGCTCGTCGCGACTTGTGCGGCGGGTGGTGTGGCTGGATTGGCTACAGCGGGGGCTTTTGTTTCCACATTTCAACCATCAGAGCGCGCCAAAGCCGCCGGTGCACCGGTTGAAGTAGATATTTCCACGTTGACGCCGGGCGAAATGCGCACCGTGGAGTGGCGCGGCAAGCCGGTGTGGATCCTCAAGCGTACGCCGGAAATGATCGAGTCGCTCAAGAAGGTCGATGCCCAGGTGGCTGACCCGGAATCCAAGCGCACGGAATTCTCGACCACACCCGAATACGCCCTCAACGAATGGCGTTCAATCAAGAAGGACCTGCTGGTCGTGGTCGGCATCTGCCCGCACCTCGGCTGCTCGCCCAGCTCCAAATTCCAGACCGGCGCGCAACCGTCGCTGCCGGACGACTGGCAGGGCGGTTTTCTGTGTCCTTGCCACGGTTCAACGTTCGACCTGGCGGGCCGGGTCTACAAGAACAAACCGTCCCCAGACAACCTCCAGGTTCCACGGTACATGTTTGAAGGTGACACCAAACTGGTCATCGGCAAAGATGAGAAAGGCGAGGCGTAATCATGGCTGCATTCCAAGAAAAACAATTGCCCAAAGACGCTCCGGTATCCGCCAAAGCATTGAACTGGGTTGACTCCCGCTTCCCGCTGACTTCCACTTGGAAAGCACACCTTTCCGAGTATTACGCTCCCAAGAATTTCAACTTCTGGTACGCCTTCGGTTCGCTGGCGCTGCTGGTGCTGGTCATTCAGATCGTGACCGGGATTTTCCTGGTGATGCACTACAAGCCCGACGCCACGCTGGCGTTCGCTTCGGTCGAATACATCATGCGCGACGTCCCGTGGGGCTGGCTGGTGCGCTACATGCACTCGACCGGCGCGTCGGCGTTCTTCATCGTGGTCTACCTGCACATGGTGCGCGGACTGCTGTACGGTTCCTATCGCAAACCGCGCGAACTGGTCTGGCTGTTCGGCGTCGCCATCTTCCTGTGCCTGATGGGCGAAGCCTTCATGGGCTATCTGCTGCCATGGGGCCAGATGTCGTACTGGGGCGCACAGGTGATCGTCAACCTGTTCGGCGCGATTCCTTTCATCGGGCCTGACCTGTCGCTGTGGATCCGCGGCGACTACGTCGTGTCCGACGCCACGCTGAACCGCTTCTTCTCGTTCCACGTGATCGCCATTCCGCTGGTGCTGATCGGCCTGGTCGTGGCGCACATCATCGCGCTGCACGAAGTCGGCTCGAACAACCCGGACGGCGTTGAAATCAAGGAAAAGCTGGACGCCAACGGCGTTCCGCTGGACGGCGTACCGTTCCATCCTTACTACTCCGTGCATGACGTCATGGCGGTTGCCGTGTTCCTGATCGTCTTCACCGCCGTCGTGTTCTTCGCGCCGGAAATGGGTGGCTACTTCCTCGAATACAACAACTTCGTCCCGGCCGATTCGCTGAAGACGCCACCGCACATCGCACCGGTCTGGTATTTCACGCCGTTTTACTCGATCCTGCGTGCAACGACTTCCGACTTCATGGCCTACCTGATGGCCGGTGTCGCCGCTTACGTCGCGCTGCTGGTGTTCCGCTCCCAGCGCAGCGGCGTCTTCAAGATCGCCGCGATCGTCATCGGCGTGGCCGTGATTGCCGGCATGGCCATCTTCGACGCCAAGTTCTGGGGCGTCGTCCTGATGGGCGTGTCCGTCATGATCCTCGGCGGCCTGCCGTGGCTCGATCATTCGCAAGTCAAGTCGATCCGCTATCGTCCAAGCTGGCACAAATATGTCTACCTGGTCTTCGGTATCGCCTTCGTGGTTCTCGGCTACCTCGGCGTGCAACCGCCGACCGCCGTCGGCACCATGATCGCTCAGATCGGCACCTTCATCTATTTCGGCTTCTTCCTGTTGATGCCATGGTGGAGCGCATTGGGTCGGTTCAAGCCGGTTCCCGACCGCGTTACCTATCATCCGCACTAAGCCAGCCGCCAAGAGGATAAAAATGACATTGCTGAAAAGACTGATCGCGACTCTCGTGCTGCTGCCGGCGCTGGCTTACGCCAACGAAGGCGGCTATCCGCTGGACAAGGCGCCGAATCGCACCACCGATGTGTCGTCGCTGCAAAACGGCGCCAAGCTGTTCGTCAACTATTGCCTGAACTGCCACTCGGCATCGGCCATGCGTTACAACCGCCTGCGCGATATCGGCCTGACCGAAGACCAGATCAAGAACAACCTGTTGTTCACCGGTGAAAAAGTCGGCGACCTGATGAAAACCACCATGCTGCCGCAAGACGCCAAGGCATGGTTCGGCGCAGTTCCTCCGGACTTGTCCGTGATCGCCCGCGCCAAGGCCTCCGAAGCCGGTTCCGGCCCTGACTGGATCTACACTTACCTGCGCACCTACTACAAGGACGACTCCCGTCCGACCGGTTGGAACAACATGGTTTTCCCGAACGTCGGCATGCCGCACGTCCTGTGGGAACTGCAAGGCATCCGGGCACCGAAGTTTGCAGAAGAGAAAGATCCGCATGATGAAGGCAAGACCATCCATAAATTTGTGGGTTTTGAACAGTTGAAACCAGGCAAGTTATCCGCGGTCGAATACGACAATGCGGTGGGGGATCTGGTCGGCTACTTGCAATGGATGGGCGAACCCGCGCAAAATACGCGTAAGCGCCTCGGCGTCTGGGTTTTGCTGTTCCTGGGCTTGTTCCTGGTGTTGGCATGGCGTCTGAACGCCTCCTTCTGGAAAGAAGTCAAGTAAGAACCTGTTCACGATCTTACTGCGAGGCCGTGATCCGGCGTCGGGCGGTGCTCGGAATCCTCATGTACTCAAGTACATTCCAAGGGTTCCAACTGAGCTCCGCTCCGTCCGACACCGGCTGACGGCCTCTCGCTACATATCGTAAACAGGTTCCAAGGCAGAGTTTTTCGTGCCCGCGCAGTCTGCGGGTGTACGTATCGGGGTGAGGCGTACGGCGTCTCACCCCTTTGTTTCTAAGGCACTACAAAAATGATGGTTCTCTACTCGGGCACAACTTGCCCATTCTCGCAACGTTGCCGCCTCGTCCTGTTCGAAAAGGGCATGGACTTTGAAATTCGCGACGTCGACCTGTTCAACAAGCCGGAAGATATTTCGGTCATGAACCCCTACGGCCAAGTGCCGATCCTGGTCGAACGCGACTTGGTGCTGTACGAATCCAACATCATCAACGAATACATCGACGAACGTTTCCCGCATCCGCAGCTGATGCCGGCCGATCCGCTGATGCGCGCGCGTGCACGCCTGATGCTGTTCAATTTCGAAAAGGAATTGTTCATCCACGTCCACACGCTGGAAAACGAAAAGACCAAGGGCGCAGAAAAAGCCCACGAAAAGGCCCGCGCAGAAATCCGCGATCGCCTGACCACGCTGGCGCCGCTGTTCCTGAAGAACAAGTACATGCTCGGCGACGAATTCTCCATGCTCGACGTCGCGCTGGCGCCGTTGCTCTGGCGTCTCGACCACTACGGCATCGAACTGTCGAAGACCGCAGCACCGCTGATGAAGTACGCCGAACGCATCTTCTCGCGTCCGGCCTACATCGAAGCGCTGACGCCTTCCGAAAAGGTCATGCGTCGTTAATCGACAGAGTCCAGCAGCAAGCAACATCAGTATCATTGCGCCTCGCCGGTTGATCCACACAAGGGACAATCGGCGAACGCATTTAGGACTGCCGCCTCAGCGCAAGCAAGCGCAGTTCGTCTTTCCGGATCGGTTTACGTCATGCCAGAAGTGTCTACCAAACCCTATCTCCTGCGCGCCATTTACGAATGGTGCACGGACAACGGCTACACGCCGCACATCGCGGTCGTCGTGGACGCCAGCACACGCGTCCCCATGCAATTCGTCAAGAACGGCGAGATCGTCCTGAACATCAGCTTTGAAGCCACCAGCGGCCTCAAGATGGACAACGACTTCATCAATTTCAGCGCCCGTTTCGGCGGCGTCTCGCGCGACATCTCGGTCCCGGTCGAAAACGTCATCGCGATTTACGCTCGTGAAAACGGCCAGGGCATGGCCTTCGAAGCACCGTCCGTGCTGGCCGTCGGCGACACCGAAGATGCCCCGGAATCCGCACCGGCGCCGGGACTGGCATCGGTCCCGACTGCTGATAAAAACGACGCTGGCAGCAAGCCGGCGCCGGATAATGAACCGGAACCACCAAAAAAAGGCGGAAGGCCTGTACTAACCAGAATTAAATAGGTTATAATCGCGGTCTCAGTTTTTGCTGGCTTAGCTCATCTGGTAGAGCACCTGACTTGTAATCAGGGGGTGGCGGGTTCAAGTCCTGCAGCCAGCACCAAGTTTCAAAAGAAAAGGCCCACCGTTCGGTGGGCCTTTTCTTTTTTGCTCCGCAACGCACTTTTTTGCGGAGCGGCCTATTTTTTGGTGATTTTATGCAGTCACTAAAACGGGATAATTTCTACTCGCAAAAATAGCCCAATTTAGTTGGGCTATTTTTTTGCCGCTTAGGTCTGCTTCCGGCCGATTGTGGTCCCACGCCTGGGACTTTGCAGGAGTGAGAATGCCCGTCCTGTCTTGCTGGGCTTGATCGTGCTCGAGAGGATTGACGCCAGGCACGTTTCCATGGATGCTGTGGTCCCATGAATAAAGCACGACTGGAAGCATTCAGCGACGGCGTCATCGCCATCGCCATCACGATCATGGTGCTGGGCCTCCAGATGCCACACGGGGCGGGTTTGGGCGAGTTGCTCAAACTGGCCCCACAATTTCTCAGCTACGCGCTGAGCTTCACTTATGTCGGCATCTACTGGGTCAATCACCATCATCTGCTGCAACTGGTCAGCCACGTCAACAGTCGCATTCTCTGGGCCAACCTGCATTTGTTGTTTTGGCTGTCACTGATCCCCTTCGTCACCAATTGGGTCGCGGAGCATCATCGCGATCCTGTACCGGTAGCCTCTTACGGCGCAGTGCTGCTCATGTGCTCGATAGCGTTTCTGGTGTTGCGGCGTACGTTGATTGCAGGGGAAGGGGGCGACTCCCGGCTGGCGAAAGCCAGCGGCAAAGGCATAAAGAACTCCGCCTCGATCTTGTTGTACGCGCTGGCCATTCCCTTGTCAGTCTGGAATCCCCTGGCCGGTAACGTCATCTATGTCGTGCTTGCCGTGCTCTGGTTCGTTCCAGATCATCGCCTGGAAAGTTCCGGTACTCGCAGCTAAAGTCAGCTGAGCATACTCGTAGTTCTTAAGTGCCTTCAAGATTCGCCGCATTCGCATGACCATAGCTCTTCTCTTATGAATGATGAAAAGAGCTATGACCGCTCCTGGCCGTTAGCTGACTTCTAGGGACATGACTTTCTATCCGTGCGGAATTCAGCACACATCATTCAATGCGGTACAGGTTGCTAAAGCCACCTTCCTTCGCTGACGTGCTGTCAGCGCCACCAGGCATCGGCAGGCCTTGTCCCCATCCGGCTGCCAAGACCTGCACGTCACGCACAGGATCGGACGCCTTGGCTCTCTCGTTGCGGATGCGACATGTTTCAGGATCTGTGGCGAACAATTCGCGCGCGAAGAACCGGCCCTGTTCCGCCAGCCTTGTGGTTTTGGGGCCGCGAATTGTCGCAAACGCCTGGAATATTTCTTCCAGGCCTCCACTCGCACCATCCAGGCACCGGGCCAAATGCCACGCATCTTCCAGCGCCTGGCAGGCTCCTTGCCCCGACGTCGGCAACGGCGCGTGTGCGGCATCCCCGACCAGCAGTACATTCGCTCGACTCCATGTATGCAACGGCTCCAGATCATGCACTGCAATCAGCCGGATGGCATTCTCGGGCGTGGCACGGATGATGTTTGAGACCGGCTCAGGCCATTGCGCGAACAGATTCTCGACCTCCTTCTTGTGCATACCTGCGGTGGGCGTGGCCTCATTCAGGGGCCGTGCCTGCGCCGCGGCCCAATACACCAGATCGGGGCGAATCGCCACGCAACCAAAGCGCTCGCCCGCGCCCCAGAAGTCCTGAATCGAAATATCGTCCACCAGCGCATGCGGCCCCTGCGCTACACCGATCCAGTTCACAAAGCCTTGATAGATTGGTCTGTTGTCACCCGCGACAAACTTGCGCGCCACTGACTCCATGCGGCCATCCGCGCCAATGAGTAGATCCGGGCAGATGCTCGTGCCATTTTCGAAATGGGCCACGGCTCTGCCATGAGCATCCAGCTCAATGGCCACGGCCCGGCGCCCGAATTCCACCGGAATCCCCGCCCGTGCTGCATGGTCCAGCAACACCTCCTGCAAGTGCCTGCGCAGCACCGTGTAGGTTGGGTACCCCATCGTCCGGTCCAGTAAGCCAATATCGAGGCCCCCCAGTGCATTTCCCGCAGCATCCTGGCGACGCATTGTCAGCGGCCGACCGCCAATGGCTTCAATGTCTTGCAGGAGTCCCAGTTCTCCCAGCACAAAGCTGGCATTGGGCCAAAGCGTCACACCGGCCCCCATGGTTGCCGGCACCGCACGGCGCTCATAGATCCGAGGGCTGTAACCCTGCTTGTGCAATGCCAGTGCCACGCTCAGGCCCGCAATGCCGCCGCCAAGTATTCCAATTTCCATGCTGAAGCTCTCCTTGTCCATACGGTGCCCGATGCACGCTCCACCGCGTCACATCGGGAAAAAGGGCATCTTAAATTTCACCACTACAGAGAACTAGCATGCAAAAATGGGACATTTTCATACCTTAAACGGGATAATCAATGCGCGATGCACTCGATCTGAATGCTGTCCGCGTCTATGCGGCAGTGGTTGATGAGCAGAGCTTTGCCGGCGCATCGCGTCTATTGGCCATGCCTTCCTCCAACGTCAGCCGCCACGTTGCCGCACTGGAGCGCAGACTCGGCACACGCCTGCTGGAGCGAAGCACCCGTCACCTGCGTATGACGGAAGCCGGTCGACTGCTCTACGAACGAGTAAAGCCCTTGCTCGACACCCTGCTCTCCACGCAGGAAGAGCTGGGTGCAGTACAGCGCGAACTGCGCGGTCCGCTGAAGATGTGCATGCCCGGAGAGGCACCAAGGCTGCTGGCGCCCATCCTCGCCGAATTCTGTAGCCTCCATCCAGGCATCGAGCTCGAATGCGATACCCGGATGACCGGGCTGGAGGCACTTCGAGAGGATGTCGACCTTTCCATTGTCTTCCACCGGGGCCATCAGGAGGACAGTGCTTTCATCACCCGCGAACTCGCCACACTGCCCAGCATCGTGGTTGCCGCCCCCTCATTGCTGGCCAAGACTGGCATCCCACACCATGTGCGCGAACTGAAGTCTCTGCCCTGCATCACCACCCTTAGTGCGCTGAAGGGCCAGCCCTGGCAGTTTCAGGACGCTACGGGCGAAATCGTCAAGGTGCCGGTCCGCAGCCGTTACCGAGTCAATAGCGGAGAACTTGCTGTGGCAGGCGCACGGCAAGGCATCGGCTTCGCGATTGTGGCGGCCTATCCTTGCCAGGAAGACCTTGCTACGGGGCGATTGCAGGAGGTGCCACTGGACCTGTGTCCTGCGCCACTGAAGTTGTTGGGGGCATACAGTCATCGCCATTCCGTGACGGCGCGTGTCCGGGCGCTACTGGAATTGATACAGATACGGTTGGCTGGCGCGTTTAACCCGTCTATGGGACCGCAGACCTAGAGGAAGCGCAGTGATCGAAGTCGTCCACTGGGCGCACATTGGGGGCTTTCGGAGCACAAGAAGTCGCTCAGTATGACTTTCTCGATGTCTGCATCTGGCCGATTACGGACATCTTCAGTTATGCTGATTGCGTATCCACCACAACATCGTTTTTAGTTCATTACGTTTGTTCTCGTCGGGCTCTAACTCCAATATCCCTTCCAAGCACTGGTTGCAAATATCGACGCCATACGTAGATGCGAGGTAGTGAGGGAGCTGTTCGACACTACGATTCCAATGACCAAGTACCGACTGAATTATTACGTGCACATCGGCAGCATAACGAGGTTGTATCTTAACCAAGAGTTGACCACCCAATTCCTGACGTTCATAGGAATTTTCCTGCTTGAAAATATTGATAAGCGCTTTAGCCACTTGCTGTTGCTCGCACTTAGCAAGCACGGATGCAAGAAATGCGAATTGCTGGGGATTGCCAGCGCCGAATCTATCTGCCGATGTCGTCACTTTTTCATAGATTTCGTCGCTGTTCATTCGAATCCTTCTTAGACTTTTGTATTTGTAAGATGTCCGTTTCTGGCCGGAAGCGGACTTCAAGTGACCATCCGTTCTCTACTCACAGGCCACGAATTGGCCATCGTCAAAGATAAGTTATAGCGAGCATAGATTGGCTTAAAAGCTCGTTATATAAGTTCAGCATACAAATACCTGAGTATTACATCGCCCGTATCTGAATTCGCGAGCAGATAACTGCCCTTCCAGTTATCCCAGCCGCTAGAGATTTCAAGGTCGGCACGTAAGAACGAGGGGTTTATGCCTTCATCGAAACCGATAAGGGTATCTCCATGCCTAATGAATCCCAATTCGTTTTCAAGCTTGGCGCATGCCTGTTTGTATGCCACTGAATTGTAATCGCCGAAATCGAGAGATACATGTCCGTTTGCACAGATAGTTAAGGTTGGGTTCATGGCAATGCTGTCTAAAGTCTGAGTTCAGATCACATATGATTCTCAATGTAGGTCCGCTTCTGGCCGATTGCGGACGCTGCCTTCACCCAACGAAGATTTTTAAATCTGCTGTGCAGAGACCTTCGATTTTTCGAGACGAAAGAGCATGATCTTCCCAAGATGAGAAGGTTGCCTCAACAACGACTCCCGCAGTTGTTTTTCATAGTCGAGGTTAGCTGATTCTATTCCATGAATAATTCCCCAACAAACCTCAGCACTTGGGTCATCTGGAAATCTCTCAAACACGCGGAACAGGACTGGCAAACAGTCCTCAGATATTTTGGTCGACTGCCAAAGTTCGGCAAGGAGGGTATCTAAACCGAGCCAATTACCCTCTGCGCTGGGTTCAAACTTGTCGATATTAGACAGAATTTCATTTTTTGAACGGATCATCGTTTGATTCTTCTCAGTGGAACATGAACATAGAGAGATTAGGGCTTGGATCGAAGGTCAGCTTCTGGCCGACTGCGGACTTAGAAAAAGCTACGTCGCCTCGCCTATCTGGATATCAAAGCCTGCATCTTTTGCGACCTGCGGCCAATTCGACTCGGCAAGACCACTACTCACTAAAATATCTCTCCAATCAATCTCTGCGCCGGCAACGCCGGCCAACAATCTTTCAAGGTGCGCCTTAGATGACATAAAAATCGCTACCTGAACGCGTGCACGGGTCGCCGTCCACTCCTTGTCGAGAGGCGGCATTGTCATACCAGACAATGCAGAAATAGCTACTTCGGCTTCTTGAGCTGGGAATGTAGCTCTAACCTTCTTTTCAACTGGCGGAAAGATTCTCATCTTAGAGTCAAATTAACGTAATTGTGAATCACAGCTTTATCATCGCATACTGCATTCCGCAAAAAACGCTCTTGCAGAGACGACCGCTTCTGGCTGAAAGCGGACGAGCTAATTCACTTTCGTTCCACACATACCTGTTGATACCACAGCTCGAGCGTTGACCATCGTTCGCTTGTTGCGCCGTCGTGAGACCAATACACAATATCTCCGTCGGACGTAATGCAAAAATAGTCGCCGTTATCTTCGATAAACGGTAAATAGTGACGAGGAACTCCCATCACTTTCCATGCGGTTTCTGCAATCTCCACCAAGTCACAGTATCCCGACCCTGGCAAAACGACTGCTGGAGTGAACACTGCATTCGCTACGTCTCCTCCATTAAGAAGAAACTTTCGATAGTCCGGATGAAATTTCATCCCTAAACTATTTTCAGCAGCATCAATCTCCAAGTCTGTCGGGAGGCGAAAGGGGCTATTTTTTGCATCAACTTCGTTCATATTTTTATGCTCTTGGCTTTAGGAGAGAAGTCTGCAACTGGCCGATTGCGGACACATCACCCTAGCCGCAAAGCTCTCCCATGAACATGATATCGGCAAGATGGCGAGGCACTACTTTTCGACGCCGATCGTAGGGGCCGATCTTCTATCTGATTTGCACCAGGCGATCGTCGGGAACGCTAATCGTGAAGGGAGTAGCCGTGCTAGGGTCTTACTTGCGCTTCAACTGCCATCTTATCAATGACCGAGAAAACTTCTATGATCTTCCCTGCTCGCAACGTGTAAAAAGCATGCTCGTGGAACACGATATGCCGTCCATTGACCGGAACGCCGAGGATCTCTCGGACAGGCGTGCAGGAAAAACGTAGCCGTGAGGCGATATGACTCTCGTTAGCGACGACGAGATCGGCGTTGAAATAAAGGTCCGGGATGTCTCGAACGTTCTCTTCAAGCATGGCCCTGTAGCCACCTAACCCGAGCGGGCGCCCATTGTGGATCACATCGGCGGCCACGAATTCGCCAAGCTCGTTCCAGGCACGGGCATTCAGGCAGGCAATGTATTGCTTGTACATGCCGGCAGTCGCTGGTTCTTGTGATGTCTCATGCATCGTAGGAGTCTCCATTCGTTACCGTTTTGGCATTTTCCATATTGAATCCTTCCTTTGCTTACCTCTGCCGGACTACATACGTCTGTTGTGTCTTCTGTCTTAAAGAATGTCATGAGCCTTTGAATGCTGGGGCATGGCAAGCAACGCATGGCTTGTTCCCTTCTGGGTCTCGAAAATACGCGCCGTAGTAATTGGCATGGTATTGATGGCGCAATCCTGGCGGCTCCTCGCATGCACCATCATTTTCCAGGGCGATCTCATACGCCGCCCGAACAGCGGCCCTGGAAGCCGCTGCGAAGGCGACCCTCTGTCCGTTCCCTGCTTGATCTGCACTATGCCATCCTGCCCATGGTTTGCCTAGGTCGCAGAATCGCAGCTCAACACCGGTAGGCCTTTTCTTTTTGTCGCGCAAAAACTTCAGGAACTCCCGCAACGCGCCAGTTCCTTCCCGGCCCGGCGAGCGGCCAGGTCGGCATGTTGGTCTGCATGTCGATCGGCATTTCCCGCTCCGGCAAGACACTGATCACCGATCCGATCTGCGCCGTCGCATCGTTCCACGCCGGCGCCGTGTCATATCACAACACCCCTGATCGTTTTCGGGACAACCGGGAACGCTTTTGGGACAAGCGCCGGCAGCGATGAATCACGCCTGCAGCGCTGGTGCAGAATCCAGACATCCGGTGACACACCGCATCCCACATGGAGTCTGTATGGAAACTGCCTCAACCAGTCGCGCCGCCACTCCGGCAGCGCGAACGCAATCCGTTCGTCATCTTCCGGTCAGCCTGTTCGGCTCCGTCATGAGCATCGCCGGCCTGGCGCTGGCCTGGCGTCTTGCCGGCAAGGCCTATGGCGTCACTCCTGCCGTGTCCGACACCATCGGCGTCGTTGCGCTGGCCTTGTTCGCCGTGCTGGCGCTGTCCTATCTTGGCAAACTGCTCCTGCATCCGGAATTGGTGAAGGCGGAATTTTCGCATCCCGTCATCGGCAGTTTCTTCGGCACCGTCGGCATCAGCATCATGCTGCTCTCCAGTGTGATCGGCAGCTACAGCAGCGCCGCCCAGCTGGTGGTCTGGTGCATCGGCACCCTTATCACGCTGGTCCTGAGCGCGCTGATGATCTCGCGCCTGCTCAACGGCAACGCCGCACCGACGAGTGCAGTGCCCGCCTGGCTGATTGGCGGCGTCGGCAGCCTCGACATCGTTGTGACGGGCGGCAGCTTCACGGCGGGCTGGACGCATGAGGTGAACTTGTTGGGAGCCGCCATCGGCAGTGTCAGCGCGATTGTCTTCTTCATCCTCATTTTCTCGCGGCTGGTTCATCACGATCCGCTCGGCGCCGCCATGCGTCCTTCGAAGATGATCCTGATGGCGCCGTTCGCCGTCGGTTTCATCGCCTACGTCAACCTCGCGCAAAAAGTGGACATGTTCGCCGCGCTGCTGTTCTACTTCGGCCTGTTCCTGTTTGCGATCATCCTGTATCGCCTGCTGGTGAAGCCGGCGCCGTTCTCGGCGACGTGGTGGGGCATCGGCTTTCCGATGGCGGCCATGACCAATGCGGCGTTTGTCTACGCCGGTGCGGTGGGCGGGAAGGGGCTGGGCTTCATCGCCGCGCTGCTGCTGTTCGTGCTGACCACGTCGGTTACCGTACTGTCGTTCCGCACGCTGCACGCTTTGTTGACCGGGCGCTTGCTGAGCGCCTAGTCCCGGCCTGCGCGAAAGCCGTCCCTGTACGCCTTTGGCGTGGTGTTCAGCTGACGCGAAAAGATCATGCGCATCTGCGTCGCGTTGCTGAAGCCGCAGCGGAAGGCGACGGTCTTCAGCGGCACGTCGGTCTCTTCCAGCAGCTTGCGCGCGAAGTCGATACGCACCTGCTCGACGAATACCGACGGCGTCACGTTTGCATGCTTGGCGAAGGCGCGCGAAAAGGTGCGGCGGCTGACGCCGACCGCGTCGGCGATTTCTTCGATGGTGAGAGCGTCGCTGATGTGATCGGTCACGTACTTCAGCACCTTGGCCACCAGCGAATCCTCACCCGGTCCGACGGCGAGATAAGGACTGTATTGCGATTGTCCGCCTTCGCGGCGGATGTAGACGATCAGGCGCTTGGCCACCTTGACGGCGAGCTCATGGCCCCAGTCTTCGGCCACCAGCGCCAGGCACAAATCGATGCCGGCGGTGACGCCGCCGCAGGTGAACAGATTGCCGTCGCGTACGAATATCTTGTCGGGCCGGACGTTCAGTTCGGGAAATTGCCTGGAGAGGCGCTCGGCATGGTCCCAATGCGTCGTCACTTCCCGGCCGGCCAGCAATCCGGCGTGTCCCAGCAGGAAGACGCCGTTGCAGACCGCACCGAATTTCGCGGCGCCGCGCACGCGTTCGTTCAGCCAGTTCATGAAGGCGGCGTCCGGCCGGTATTCCGGTACGCGCGGGCCGCCGGCCACCAGCAGCAAGTCGCTGTCGGCATGAAAATTCGGATAGTCGACATGCACCCGGAACTCCATCCCGCTGGAACACATGACACTGTCGGGACGTTCGCCCACCAGCGTGATCTGATAATGATCCCTGGCCGGCAGCAGCAGGTTGGCCTCGGAGAACACGTCCAGGGGGCCGGCCACGTCCAGCGCTTGTACTCCGTCAAAGACCACCAGGGTCAGCTTCTTCATTGTTTCACGCTTTCTTCCATGCTTTCTCTTATTTCGCCCAGCCGCGCGGACGCGACAATTCAAAGTTGGCATCGCTGCGGGTGCGGCCGTACCAGTCGCCGCCCATGCGCGCCAGCAAATTGAGTTTGACCGGATCGGGCAGTTGCTTGTCGTTGAGGATGCTCTCGTCAAAATGCGCGGCCAGCACGCGGCCCAGCACGATGTGGCAGGATGGCGCATCGGCGGGATAGGGCGTGCAGCTGGCCAGTTCGCATTCGAGGCTGACCGGCGCGTTGGCGACGCGCGCCGGCAGCACCAGCGTCGAGGGCGCGGAGGCGATGCCGCAGCGTTCGAATTCGCTGACGTCGGCGTCATACGAAAACGAGGTCTCGTTCATGGCGTCAGCCATGTCGAAGCTGACCAGGTTGACCACCAGCTGGCCGGTTTCCTGCACATTGCGCACGGTGTCCTTGATGCTGCCGTCGCGCTGCACCAGCGGTGAAATCATCACCGTCGGCGGCTTGCCGGTGATCATCTGAAAGAAGCTGAAGGGAGCGAGATTGCTCACGCCCGCGGCCGACACGGTGGACACCCAGGCCACCGGCCGCGGGATGACGGCCGAGGCCAGCCAGCTATACGCCTGGCGCGGATCAACCTGGGAAAAATCGAGAAACATGCAGACTCCATTGTTGTTGGGACGGGCGCACGGCACGTTTGGCGGCGCGGCATCGTATACTCTAGCCCAATATTCCCCGATGGCGTACGCACAGGCCGCACCGCCGTCCTCCGGCAAATGCATGCAATGACTTTTTCCAGCCTCGCAGTACAACTGATCAACGGCCTCGCCGACGCCTCCGCCATGTTCCTGGTGGCGGCCGGCTTGTCGCTGATCTTCGGTGTCACGCGCATCGTCAACTTCGCCCACGGCTCCTTCTACATGCTCGGCGTGTTCATTGCCTACACGCTGGTCAGCCTGATCGGCGCCAGCGGCGTCGGCTTCTGGAGCGCGGTGCTGCTGTCGGCCTGCGCCGTGGCGCTGCTCGGCGCGCTGGTCGAGATCACCGTCCTGCGCCGCATTTATCGCGCACCCGAACTGTTCCAGTTGCTGGCCACCTTTGCGCTGGTGCTGGTGCTGAAAGACGCCGCCCTCTACCTGTGGGGACCGGAAGACCTGTTCGGTCCGCGCGCTCCCGGCCTGGCCGGTTCGGTGGAATTGCTCGGACGCCGCCTGCCGCAATACGACCTGGTGCTGATCGTCATCGGCCCGGCCGTGCTCGGCCTGCTATGGCTGCTGCTCAACCGCACACGCTGGGGCACGCTGATCCGCGCGGCGACGCAGGACCGCGAAATGGCCGGCGCCCTCGGCATCCACCAGTCGTGGCTGTTCACCGGCGTGTTTGCGCTGGGTTGCTTCCTTGCCGGCCTGGGCGGCGCGCTGCAGGGGCCGCGCATGCCGGCCACGCTGGCGCTCGACCTGGAAACCATCGGCAACGCCTTCGTCGTGGTCGTGGTGGGCGGCATGGGTTCGATCGGCGGCGCTTTCCTGGCGGCGTTGTTGATCGCCGAGATCAAGGCGCTGTGCGTCGCCTTCGGCCAGGTCTCGATTGCCGGCGTCGTCGTCTCGCTGTCGAAGCTGACGCTGGTGGCGGAATTCCTCGTCATGGCGCTGATCCTGGTGCTGCGTCCCTGGGGCCTGCTGGGCAAGCCGCAGGTCGCCAGCCGCGTCGCCGGTCCGCCGGAAGCGCCGCTGCGCCCGGCAAACAAGCTGCAACGCGGCCTCGGCCTGGCCGGTCTGGCCTTGTTGCTGGCGGCGCCGCTGCTGGCCGGCAGCTTCCCCTACCTGAGCGTGCTGCTGGTGGAAATATTGATCGCCGTGCTGTTCGCCGCCAGTCTGCATTTCATCATGGGGCCGGGCGGCATGCATTCCTTCGGCCATGCCGCCTATTTCGGACTGGGCGCGTATGCGGCGGCGCTGGTGTTGACCGGCCTGCGTTTGCCGATGGAGATGGCGCTGATCGCCGGCCCGCTGGCGGGCGCCATTGGTGCGCTGCTGTTCGGCTGGTTTTGCGTGCGGCTGTCGGGCGTCTATCTGGCGATGCTGACGCTGGCGTTCGCGCAGATCGTCTGGGCCATCGTGTTCCAGTGGGATGAGGTCACCGGCGGCAGCAACGGCCTGGTCGGCATCTGGCCGGCGGCGTGGGCATCGTCGCCGACCGCCTTCTACTACCTGGCGCTGGCGTTCAGCGTGGCCGGCGTATTGTTGCTGCGGCGCGTGCTGTTCTCGCCGTTCGGCCATGCCATGCGCGCCGGACGGGATTCGCCATTGCGCGCCGAGGCCATCGGCATCGACGTCAAGCGCGTGCAATGGATGGCCTTCATCGTCGCCGGACTGTTCTGCGGCATGGCCGGTGCGTTGTTTGCGTTTTCCAAGGGCAGTATCTCGCCGGAAGCGATCAGCGTGAACCGATCGGTCGACGGTCTCGTGATGGTCATGCTGGGCGGCATCCAGACGCTGTCCGGACCGGTGGCCGGCGCCGCGGTGTTCACCTGGCTGCAGGACGTCATCGCGCGCGAGACGGATTACTGGCGCGCCTTGCTCGGCCTGGTGATCCTCGCGCTGGTGTTGTTGTTTCCGGGCGGGATCGCCAGTGTCTCGAACAGATGGCGCAAGAATGACGAGGAGGTCGCATGAGCCTGCTGCAAGTACGCGATCTAGGCAAGAATTTCGGCGGCGTCAGGGCGCTCGACGGCGTGTCGTTCGATCTGCCCGAAGGCCAGTTGCTGGCCTTGCTGGGGCCGAACGGCGCCGGCAAGTCGACCTGCTTCAACATCCTCAACGGTCAGTACAGGCCCGACGCCGGCTCGGTGCATTTCGACGGGCGCGAGATCAGCAATGCACGCCGCAGCATGAAGCCGCGCGACGTCTGGCGTCTCGGCGTCGGCCGCACCTTCCAGGTCTCCGCCACCTTCAGTTCCATGACGGTGATCGAAAACGTGCAGATGGCGCTAGTCTCGCGCAAGCGCAAGCTGTTCAGCCTGTGGCGTCCTGCGGCAGGCATGTATCGCGACGAGGCGATGGAATTGCTGGCCCAGGTCGGCATGGCCGCACAGGCGCAACGTCCCTGCGGCGTGCTGGCCTATGGCGACGTCAAGCGCGTCGAATTGGCGATCGCGCTCGCCAACCGTCCGCGCCTGCTGCTGATGGATGAACCCACCGCCGGCATGGCGCCCGGCGAGCGCAACGAACTGATGGCCTTGACCAGGGAGCTGGTGGTCGCACGCAAGCTCGCGGTGCTGTTTACCGAACACAGCATGGACGTGGTGTTCGCCTTCGCCGATCGCATGATCGTGCTGGCGCGCGGCCGCATCATCGCGCAAGGCGATGGCGAGACCATCCGCAATCATCCGCAGGTGCAGGAGGTGTATCTGGGCTCCGGAACAACCTTCGGGCAGGAGGCGCAATGACCGGCGTGAAGGCAGACACATTGCTGCGGGTGGAAAACCTCAACGCCTGGTATGGCCAGGCGCACATCCTGTTCGACGTCGGCTTCGAAGTCGGGCGCGGTGAAGTGGTGGCGCTGATGGGACGCAACGGCGCCGGCAAGTCGACCACGATGAAGGCGGTCATGGGATTGCTCGACCGCGCCGACGGCAAGGTCGTGTTCCGCGGCCGGGACATCAGCCGCGCCCGGCCGCACACGATTGCGCGCATGGGCATGGGTTATGTACCGGAAGACCGTCGCATCTTTTCCGAACTGAGCGTGCTAGAGAATCTTGAAGTCGGCCGCCAGCCGCCGCGGCCCGATGCCTTCGCGTGGACGCCGCAGCAGCTGTTCGAACTGTTCCCCAATCTCGGCGAAATGCCGCAGCGCGCCGGCGGCCGCATGAGCGGCGGCGAGCAGCAAATGCTGACGGTGGCGCGCACGCTGATGGGCAATCCCTATCTGGTGCTGCTGGATGAACCGTCCGAAGGCGTGGCGCCGGTGATCGTCGAACAGATGGCCAACATGATCTTGCGGCTGAAGCAGGCCGGCATGGCGATCCTGCTGTCCGAGCAAAACCTGCATTTCGCCGGACTGGTCAGCGACCGTGCCTACATCCTGGAAAACGGTCATATCCGCTACCAGGGCACGATGGCGGAGCTGGCGCGCGACGACGCCGTGCGGCGCGCTTACCTGGCGGTGTAGTTTGGCAAACTGGGTATACTCGCGCTCATGACCATGCCCGCTTCCTCCGCTTCCTCTGCTTCCTCTTCAGAAACTCCCGCTGCGCCGTCCACGCGCCACGTCGTCGTCATCGGCGCCGGCGCAGTCGGCCTGATGAGCGCGCTGCATGCCCTCGACCAGGGCTTGCAGGTGACCATCGCCGATCCGGGCCGGCCCGGCGGCGAGCATGCCTCCAGCTACGGCAACGCCGGCTGGCTGTCTTCGCATTCAGTGTTGCCACCGTCCGAGCCGGGCGTGTGGAAGAAGCTGCCCGGCTTCCTCGCCGATCCGTTGGGGCCGCTGTCGGTGCGCTGGCGCTACCTGCCGCGCACCTTGCCGTGGCTGCTGCGCTACCTGGTAGCCGGTTCCACGACCGCGCGCATCAGCGCTACTGCGGCGGCATTGCGGCCGCTGCTGCAGGGCGCGGCGTCGCTGCACAAGGCAATCGCGGACCAGGCCGGCGTCGGCGACATGATCGATCTCGGCGGCCTGCTGCACATCTATCGTTCGCGCGAGCACTTCGAAGCCGACGCAAGGGGCTGGGGCATTCGCCGCAAGCTCGGCATCGGCTGGCAGGAGTTGTCGGCGCAGGAGCTGCATGCGCGCGAACCGGACCTCGACCCGGCCTACGGTTTCGGCGTGCTGATTCCGGAAGCCGGGCATTGCCGCAATCCCGGCGCGTATATCGCGGCGCTGGCCGCGCACGCCTGCGCACGCGGGGCACGCCTGACGGCGGCGACTGCAACAGGTTTTCGTTTTGAAGGAGAGAAGCTGGCGGCGGTGCTGACGGATGCCGGTGAAATCGCCTGCGACGCCGCCGTCATCGCCGCCGGCGCACAGTCGAAGGCACTGGCCGCGAAGGCCGGCGACAAGATCCCGCTGGAAACCGAACGCGGCTACCACGCCATGGTGCTCGCGCCGGAGGGCCGGCCACGCACGCCGATGATGATCATGGACCGCAAGGTCATTGCCACGCAGACCGCAGAAGGCTTGCGCGTCGCGGGACAGGTCGAGATCGCGTCCTTCGACGCCGCACCCGACTGGCGCCGCGCCGAGATCATGCGCGACCTCGCGTTGAAGCTGTTCCCGGCATTGCCGCGCGATTTGCCGGCGAACCGCGTGCGCTATTGGCTGGGACGTCGCCCCAGCATGCCGGACGGCTTGCCCTGTATCGGACCGTCGTCGCGCAGCATAGACATCATCCACGCTTTCGGCCACGGCCACATCGGACTCGGCTCGTCGGCGCGGACCGGTCGCCTGGTCGGCCAGTTGCTGGCGGGGCAGGCGCCCGAGATCGACCTGGCGCCGTTCAGTGCGCGGCGTTTCTGATGCCGTGTTGCGTCGGTTTCAAGTGAGATAAGTCAGGAATTCATCCGCCGCCACCGGCCGCGCGAAGAAATATCCCTGCACTTCGTTGCAACCCCATTCCTTGACCAGGCCCATGATCTCTTCCGTCTCGACGCCTTCGGCGACGATGCGGTAGTCGAGGTCTTTGGCCAGCGCGATGATGGAACGCACGATGCGCTGATCGCGCTGGCTGGCGTGGACATTGCGGATCAGCGATTGATCGAGCTTGACCGTGGTGGCCGGCACGTATTGCAGATAAGAGAAATTGCTGTAGCCGGTGCCGAAGTCGTCGAGCGCAATGCTCATGCCCAGGCTGCGGATGTCGTGCAGGGTCTGCAACACCTTTTCGCTGTTCATCCACAATCCTTCGGTGCATTCGATCTCGATCTGCGACGGCGAAATATCGTAGCGATTGCACAGTCCGGCCAGGCGGGCGCAGATGTTCGGCTCTTCCAGATTGCGCGCCGATACGTTGAGTGCAATCTTCGGATGCTTGCCGATTGCGGCCCATGCGCGCATCTGGCGGAACGCGTTTTCCAGGACCCAGTCGGTCACGGGTTTGACCAGCGCAGTCTTCTCCACCAGCGGAATGAACTCGGCCGGCGAAATCGGGCCGAGCTCGGCATGGGTCCAGCGCAGCAGCGCTTCGGCGCTATGGCAAGTATTGCCGGCGAGCGCCAGCTTGGGCTGGAACACCAGGCGGAATTCATCGGCGTGCAGCACTTGCGGAATATCGTTCAGCAAGCGGAATGCACGCCGGTGGGTATCGTCTTCCTGCTCATTGTAGATCGACCAGCGGCGCTGTTCGCTCTGGGCTTGCTTGATCGCCGCCAGCGCCTTGCGCGGCGCATCGAGCACGCCGTCGCGGTCGGTATTGAAACTCACCATGCCGGCGTTGAGCGCCAGGTTCAGCGGGATGTTCTGGATATGCAGCGGCGCATCGAAGGCTTCATCCATGCCGTCCAGCACCGCATGGAAACTCTCCACGTCATGCGCATGCGACAGCAGCGCGAAACGCGTGCCGACGATATGGAACACCGTGGCATGTTCATGCATCAGCGTCTGCAGGCGCCGGCCGGTATTGCGGATGAGTTCGTCGTAGGCTGCGGCGCCGAGCGCACTGGCGATGTCATGCGCTGCCGCGGCATCGGGCATGTCGAGATAGACCAGTGCGCGTTTTTCCACGGCGCCCATCGAGACCAGCAGATCGAGCTCGTCGGCCAGCTGATGCGAATTGGCCATGCCGGAAATCGGATCGAGCCGGTCCACTGCGCGGCGCAGCGACAAGTGCGACATCACCAGCGAGGCCATGCGCTGCAACTGGGCGCGGTCGTCTTCGCTCAACGTGCGCGGCGTCTTGTCGGCGATGCAGAAGCTGCCGATGGCGTGGCCGTCGGCGGTCAGCAGCGGCGCACCGGCATAGAAGCGCACCGCGCTCGGACCGGTCACCAGCGGGAAATCGCGGAAGCGCGGATCGAGCAGCGTGTCTTCGATCACCATCGGTTCGGCGGTGCGGATGGTGTAGTCGCAGAACGATTCCTTGCGCGGCGTCTCGCGCAGTGCCAGACCGACGCTGCGCTTGATCCACTGGCGTTCGCCGTCGATCAGCGAGATGAAGGCCATCGGCACCTTGAAATGCCGTGCCGCCAGCTGGGTGATGTGTTCCAGTCCGTCCGCGACCTTGCTGTCGAGCACGGCCAGCGCATCGATTTGCTGCAAGGCCAGAATGCGCTCTGTCTCTCGGGTATCCATTACTGCTGCCTGTAGGTAATTTTCATGATGGGTGCATTGCTGCCCGCGCCAGGCTGCAACCCCCTTTGCAACCCGCGTCGACTGCACATGATAGCGGTTGCCGAAAAAACAAGCCCGATGCCGCCCGGTTTCCACAAGGAAAGCATGTGCTTTCATCCATTCAGGAAAAGCCCGATATTCACCCGCCCCGATCTGTCTGAAAATCCGTCCACCCACTAGCAATACCCGGCAGTCCCAGAAGACCCTCATACAACCCCAAGGAAGAACAACATGAAGAACTGGAAAATCGGCGTCCGCCTCACTATTGGTTTCGGCGTCGTCCTGGCACTGCTGGTCGCCGGAGCGACGTTCGGCCTGCGCCAGGTCTCGAAGCTGAACGACCATGTCGAGTTCATTACATCGGTCGACGAAGGCAAATTGCTGGCGCTGAGCAAAGTCCAGTTCGCCATCGGCCTGCGCGCCGTCGCCGCTCGCAACCTGGTGCTGGTGACCGACCCGGTGCAACAAAAAGGGGACATCGAACTGGTCACCAAAGCGCAGAAAGACATCGACAGCGGCATGGCGGAGTTGACCGCCCTGATGAAGAATCCGGCCGACGCCACTGCCCAGGAACGCAACATGCTCGAACAGCTGCGCGCGCTGGAAGCCAAATACCTGCCGATCGCCACCAAAATCGGCGCACTGGCGACTACCCAACAGACCGAAGCAGCCAAGGCCTCGCTGATCGCCGAGTGCATGCCGCTGCTCAAGCAGGTGATCGCCCATATCTCGGAATTCAATGTCGTGATGCGTGCCCGCACCCATGAAAGCGTCACCACCGCGCAAGAAGCCTACGAAGTATCGAAGTGGACCATGTTTGCCCTGAGCGCCGTCTCGCTGCTGCTCGGTTCGCTGATCGCCTGGTGGCTGACCCGTTCGATTTCGCGTCCGCTGCAAGAGGCCGTGACGATTGCACAAAATGTCAGCACCGGCGACCTGACCAGCACCATCACCGTCGACAGCAAGGATGAACTGGGTCAACTGAAACTGGCGCTCAAGGAAATGAACGACAACCTGTTGCGCATCGTCGGCGACGTCCGCCACGGCACCGACACCATCGCTACCGCCTCGGGCGAAATCGCCAGCGGCAACCTGGACCTGTCGTCGCGCACTGAACAACAAGCCGGTTCCCTCCAGGAAACCGCGTCGGCGATGGAAGAACTGACCGCCACCGTCAAGCAAAACGCCGAGAACGCACAGCAAGCCAACAAGCTGGCGACAACCGCCTCCGACATCGCCGTCAAGGGTGGCGCTGTAGTGGCCCGCGTCGTCGAAACCATGACATCGATCAATGAATCGTCGAAGAAGGTCGTCGACATCATCGGCGTCATCGACGGTATCGCATTCCAGACCAACATCCTGGCGCTGAACGCTGCGGTCGAAGCCGCACGTGCCGGTGAACAAGGCCGCGGTTTCGCGGTGGTGGCTTCGGAAGTGCGCAGCCTGGCCCAGCGTTCGGCTTCGGCAGCAAAAGAAATCAAGCAACTGATCGGCACCTCGGTGGCCGAGGTCGACGCCGGCGCAGCGCTGGTCGATGAAGCCGGCGCCACCATGGGCGAGATCCTCGACAGCATCCAGCGCGTCACCAGCATCATGGGCGACATCAGCTCGGCCAGCGACGAACAGACGCGCGGTATCGAACAGATCAACAACGCCATCACACAGATGGATCAGGTCACGCAGCAAAACGCCGCGCTGGTGGAAGAGGCCGCAGCCGCAGCAGCCTCGATGCAAAGCCAGACCAGCAGCCTGGCCGAACTGGTCAGCGTGTTCAAGCTCGACGATCAGCATATGCACTACGAGACAGAACGGACAACACAGGCAACACAGGTAGCTCAGGCTGTCGTCCCGAAGACAAGCCGCAACGCCGTCCCGGCCAAAGCCGCCCAGGTGCATCATCTGCCGAAGCCGGCCGGCGCACCGACATTGTCGCTGGATAACCTGAGCTACGCCGCGTAATCCGGCAGGCGCTCAAGGCAGGCAATCTGCAGCTCAATGAATTTGTAGTGGGGGTAGTAGGAAGTGTGTGGGGGGTAGTAGGAAGTGAGTAGCAAGGTAGTGGGGTGAGGGAATGAGGTGCAGCACGGCCTCATTAACCGATGTGAGAACATCGGTGTGCAGGCGGTTCGCAGCAATGCGATCCGCCTTTTTTTTGGACCAACGGATCGGGTCAGCGCGGCAGGTTGCCCAGCGGCAGCGCGGTCTTGTACTTGACCTGCTTGAGCGCGAAGCTGGAGCGGATGTTCTTGATGCCGGGAATCTTGGTCAGGTGGTCCAGCACGAAATGTTCGAGCGCCTGCAGGTCCGGCACCACGAGGCGCAACAGATAGTCTTCGTCGCCGGTCATCAGGTAGACCTCCATGACTTCGTCGAAGGCGCTCACCGCCTCTTCAAACTGCGCCAGCGTCCCCGACTCCTGTTTCTCCAGGCTGATCTTGATGAACACGTTGACCTTGAGTCCGAGCAGGTGCGGGTTGCCCAGTGCGACGTAGCGCGAGATGATGCCTTCATTTTCCAGCCGCTTGACCCGCGCCAGCGTCGGCGACGGCGACAGGTTGATCCTGGCGGATAGTTCGAGATTGCTGAGCGCGCTGTTTTGCTGCAGCATGCTCAAAATACGTAAATCGATGGCGTCGAGTTCCATATGCAGAATTTATCTCCGTGAATGATGTGATGGCGGCATATCTTGCTGTTTATTGTATGTCAAAGCGGTGATTTCAGTGACTCATGCGGCCTGCTCAGGCGTACAGTGATCAACTTACCCGGAGGAGACAAGAAAGTGGATCTGTCATCAGCAAGCGGCATCGCCAAAGACATCGATATCGACGCCCAGGAAACCCAGGAATGGCTGCAGGCGCTGCAAGGCGTATTGCAGGAAGTCGGACCCGACCGCGCGCGCTTCCTGCTGTCGCGCATGTCGGCCGCCGCCCAGCAATGGGGCATCAACTGGCGCGACGCCCGCAACACCCCCTATATCAATACCATTCGTCCCGAGCAGGAGCCGCCGTTTCCGGGCGGCTCCGACGCCCAAGCGATAGAAGAACACTTGGCCTCGGTCATGCGCTGGAATGCGCTGGCGATGGTGGTGCGCGCCAACCGCGCCTACGGTGAACTGGGCGGCCACATCGCCAGCTACGCCTCCGCCGCCGACTTGTTCGAAGTCGGCTTCAACCATTTCTTCCGCGCGCGCCATGAGGACGATGCGCAATTCGCCGGCGACCTGGTCTACTTCCAGCCGCATTCGGCGCCGGGCATTTATGCCCGCGCTTTCCTGGAAGGCGCACTGACCGAAGACGACCTCGGCTTTTACCGCCGCGAGATCGAAGCCAAGAAGCACGGCAAGCAAGGCCTGTCGTCGTATCCGCATCCATGGCTGATGCCCAACTTCTGGCAGTTCCCGACCGGCTCGATGGGCATAGGTCCGATCAATGCGATCTACCAGGCGCGTTTCCTGCGCTACCTGGAACATCGCGGCCTGCTGCAAGATCAGGGCCGCAAGGTGTGGGGTGTGTTCGGCGACGGCGAAATGGACGAGCCGGAATCGTTGGCGGCGCTCTCGCTGGCCTCGCGCGAAAAACTCGATAACCTGATCTTCGTGGTCAACTGCAATCTGCAGCGCCTGGACGGACCGGTGCGCGGCAACGGCCATATCGTCGACGAACTGGAGACGATCTTTGCCGGCGCCGGCTGGAATGTCGTCAAGCTGCTGTGGGGTTCGGACTGGGACAGCCTGTTCGCGCGCGACAAGGACGGCGAACTGATCGATGCGCTCAACCGCACCGTCGACGGCCAATTACAAACTTTTGCCGCCAACGACGGCGCCTTCAACCGCGAGCACTTCTTCGGCCAGTCCGCCGGCACGCGCCGCATCGCCGAGACGCTCACCGACGAAGAAATCAACCGCCTGCGCCGCGGCGGCCACGACATGAAGAAGATCCATGCCGCTTACGCCGCCGCCGCCAACCATCGCGGCCAGCCGACCGTGATCCTGGCGCAGACCAAGAAGGGCTACGGCATGGGCGCGGCCGGCGAAGGCAAGATGACCACGCACCAGCAAAAGAAGCTCGACGAGGAAGTGCTGATTGCTTTCCGCAACCGCTTCAAGCTGCCGATCAGCGACGAGCAATGCAAGAACCTGGCGTTCTACAAGCCGGCCGGCGACAGCGCCGAGATGAAGCATCTGCTGGCGCGCCGCGCCGCGCTGGGCGGACGCATGCCGCGCCGGGTCGCCAACGCCGACGGCAAGGCCCAGTTGCGCGTGCCGGCCATCGAGACCCACGCCAGGTTTGCGCTCGACGCAGAAGGCAAGGAAATGTCGAGCACCATGGCGCTGGTGCGCATGCTCGGCAGCATGCTCAAGGACGCCGACCTCGGCCGCTACGTGGTGCCGATCGTCGCTGACGAAGCGCGCACCTTCGGCATGGCCAACCTGTTCCGCCAGGTCGGGATTTATTCCTCGCAAGGCCAGTTGTACGAGCCGGAAGACATCGGCTCCATCCTGTCCTACCGCGAAGCCAGGGATGGCCAGATCCTCGAAGAAGGCATCACCGAAGCCGGTGCGATTTCGTCGTGGACGGCGGCGGCGACCAGCTATTCGGTGCACGGCCTGCCGATGCTGCCGTTCTACATCTACTACTCCATGTTCGGCTTCCAGCGCATCGGCGACCTGATCTGGGCGGCGGCCGACCAGCGTGCGCGCGGCTTCCTGATCGGCGCCACGTCCGGCCGCACCACGCTCGGCGGCGAGGGCCTGCAACACCAGGACGGCAGCAGCCACGTGACCGCCGCCGGCATCCCCAACTGCGTCTCCTACGATCCGGCCTACGCCTACGAAATGGCGGTCATCGTCGACGACGGCATGCGTCGCATGCTGGAGCGCAACGAAGACGTGTTCTATTACGTCACCGTCACCAACGAAAACGAAGTGCAACCGAGCTTGCCGCAGGATCGCGACGTCAAGGACGGCATCTTGCGCGGCATGTACTGCCTCGAAGAAAAAGCCGGCGCGCAGGTGCGCCTGCTGGCAGCCGGCCCGATGCTCAAGGAAGCCTTGTCAGCCGCGCGCACGCTGCAGGAGCAGTTCGGCGTCACGGCCGAAGTCTGGAGCGTCACCAGCTTCACCGAGCTGGCGCGCGACGGCATCGCAGCGGAACGCCGGGCACGCCTGCAGCCGGGCGCGAAGAACGACCTGCCCTATGTCACGCAGCAACTGCAAGCCGGCAAGGCGCCCGTCATCGCCGTCAGCGACTACGTACGCACCTTGTCCGAAAGCATCCGCGCCTACGTGCCGGCGCGTTACGTCACGCTCGGCACTGACGGCTTCGGCCGCAGCGACACGCGCGCCAATCTGCGCGACTTCTTCGAAGTCGATGCACGCTGGATCGCCTACACCGCGCTGACCGAAGTGTTCGGCGCCGATGCCGCCAGGCTCAAGGATGCCGCAGCCCGGCTGGGCGTCGACCTGGACAAGCCCCTGTCGACTTCGGTCTGATCGTTTGGTAGTAAAAACCTCGCCGCTTATCCGTGCGGCGATGTGAACGCCACCCGTCGCCACAAGCGCGGGTGGCGTTTTTTATTGGCGGCATTTCTCATTGCTGACGCAGCCCTGACATTATTCGAGAAAATTCCGCCAAGGAAGCGGACTTTGGCGCAAAACCACCACCTTCCGCGCCAAGCCAGTAAAATGCTGACTTCGCCCGGCGTTGCCGCCGGCAAACACTGATTCAGCTCACCCACTTTCCCTCATTTCCCTCAGCATGGACACTATCCTCGCGCTCAAAGCGCTCATCATGGGCATCGTAGAAGGCCTGACCGAATTTCTTCCGATTTCTTCCACCGGACATCTGATCCTTGCCGGCAGTCTGCTCAATTTCGCCGGTCCGGGTTTTTCCAAGGAAAAAGTCGACGTCTTCGAGATCGTCATCCAGGCCGGCGCCATCCTGGCGGTATGCTGGGAATATCGCGTACGCATCGCTTCGGTGCTGGGCGGCTTGTTTACCGACCGCAAGGCGCAGCGCCTGGTGATCAACCTGATCATCGCCTTCCTGCCGGCGGCGATCCTCGGTTTCCTGTTCAGCAAGAAGATCAAGGCGGTGCTGTTCGCACCGGTGCCGGTGGCGATCGCCTTCATCGTCGGCGGCCTGGTCATCCTGTGGGTCGAGCGCCGCAACAAAGGCCGTATGGGCTACTCGTCCTCGCGCATTGATTCGGTCGACGACATGACGCCGCTGGACGCCTTCAAGGTGGGCTGCGCGCAAGCCTTCGCGCTGATTCCCGGCACCAGCCGTTCCGGTGCCACCATCATCGGCGGCATGCTGTTCGGCCTGTCGCGCAAGGCGGCCACGGAGTTCTCGTTCTTCCTGGCGATCCCGACGCTGTTCGCCGCCACCATCTATTCGCTGTACAAGGAACGCGCGCTGCTGAGCGCCGCCGACGTGCCGCTGTTCACGGTCGGCACCGTGGCCGCTTTCGTCTCGGCCTTCCTGTGCGTGCGCTGGCTGCTGCGTTACATCAGCTCGCATGATTTCACCGTGTTCGCGTGGTACCGCATCCTGTTCGGCCTGGTGATCCTCGGCACCGCCTACACCGGCGTCGTGGCCTGGGTCGAGTAAGACAAAAAAGGAAATATCGTGGCAAATGCGTGCAGCGCCGGTCTGGATATCGGTTTCGCCTCTCTCGACTATCTGCAGATCGGTTTCCTCGGCGTGGTGCAAGGCATCACCGAACTGCTGCCGATCTCGTCCACGGCGCATATGCGCATCGTGCCGGCGGTATTGGGCTGGCACGATCCGGGGGCGGCGTTTTCGGCGGCGATGCAACTGGCGGCGCTGGCTGCGGTGGTCAGCTATTTCTGGCGCGATGTCTCGGCGGTCACCACCGGCAGCATCGCCGCGTGGAAACAGCGCGATTTCAACAGCCCGATGTTTCGCCTGGCCGTCGCCATCGTCCTGGCGACCATCCCCATCGGCATCGCCGGACTGGCCTTGTCGCACGTGCTGAACGCCTGCGGCTCGCCGCTGCGCAGCCTGTCGGTGATCGGCTGGTCGTGCATCGCCATGGCGATCTTGCTGGCGATTGCCGAGCTGGCTTGCCGCCACCGTCGCAGCGTCGACGAGATGCGTTTGCGTGACGCGCTGATCGTCGGCATTGCGCAGGTCGGTGCGCTGATTCCAGGCGTGTCGCGTTCGGGTTCGACGCTGACTGCCGCGCTGTTCCTCAATTTCAAGCGGGAAGAAGCGGCGCGCTTTTCCTTCCTGCTCGGCCTGCCGGCGATTGCGCTGGCCGGTCTCAAGGAACTGGCCGTGCTGCTGCACGCGCAGATTCCGCTGCAGGCATGGTCGCTGCTGCTGTTCGGCATCGTGGTGGCGAGCCTGTCGGCGTTTTGCGCGATCTGGGGATTGATGAAATTCCTGGAGCGCTTCTCGACCTGGCCTTTCATTGTTTATCGCGCAGCACTCGGCGCGTTTTTGCTGGTTGCGGTCAGCAAAGGGTACTTGCACTAAATGTCAAAAATCGTGTCAGAGCGCGTTGAGGAGCAGCAGGGTAAGGCGCTGCACATACTCGAAACCGTATTCGGCTACCCGTCGTTCCGCGGCCAGCAGGCCGACATCGTCCAGCATGTCGTACAAGGCGGCGACGCCCTGGTGCTGATGCCGACCGGCGGCGGCAAGTCGCTGTGCTATCAGGTGCCGGCCCTGGTGCGCGACGGCGTGGGCGTGGTGGTGTCGCCGCTGATCGCGCTGATGCAGGACCAGGTCGATGCGCTCGCTGAAGTCGGCGTGCGTGCGGCCTTCCTCAACTCCACCCAGACCTTCGACGAAGCGATGCAGATCGAGCGGCGCGTGCGCAGCGGCGATATCGACTTGCTCTATGTCGCTCCCGAACGCCTGATGACGCCGCGCTGCCTGGACCTGCTGGAAGCGGCGCACATCGCATTGTTCGCCATCGACGAGGCGCATTGCGTATCGCAATGGGGTCATGACTTCCGCCCCGAGTACATCAAGCTGTCGGTGCTGCATGAGCGCTTCCCCAACGTCCCGCGCATCGCGCTGACCGCGACCGCCGACCAGCAGACCCGCGAAGAAATCATCCATCGCCTGCAGCTCGAAGACGCGCGCCAGTTCGTGTCTTCCTTCGACCGCCCGAACATCCGCTATCAGATCGTCGAGAAGGCCAACGGCCGCAAGCAGCTGCTCGACTTCATCGAGAGCGAGCATCCCGACGACGCCGGCGTGGTGTATTGCCTGTCGCGCAAGAAGGTCGAAGAAACCGCCGAATTCCTCAAGCAGAGCGGCATCAACGCGCTGCCGTATCACGCCGGCATGGACTACGCCAAGCGCACTGCCAACCAGGCGCGGTTCCTGCGCGAAGACAAGATCGTCATGGTCGCCACCATCGCTTTCGGCATGGGCATCGACAAGCCCGACGTGCGCTTCGTCGCCCATCTGGACCTACCCAAGAGCATCGAAGGCTATTACCAGGAAACCGGCCGCGCCGGCCGCGACGGCTTGCCTGCCAACGCCTGGATGGCCTACGGCCTGCAGGACGTGGTGCAGCAGCGCCGCATGATCTCCGAGTCGGAAGCCGACGAAACCTTCAAGCGCGTGCTCGGCATCAAGCTCGACGCCATGCTGGGACTGTGCGAGACCTTGCATTGCCGCCGCGTGCGCCTGCTCGACTATTTCGGCCAGCATGGCCAGCAAGCCTGCGGCAACTGCGACATCTGCCTGACGCCGCCGGTATCCTTCGACGGCACCCTGATGGCGCAAAAGCTGCTGTCGACCGTCTATCGCGTCGAGCAGCGCTTCGCCGCTGGCCACGTGCTGGATGTCTTGCGCGGCATCGATGGCGACAGGGTCAAGCAATGGCGTCACGACCAGTTGTCGGTGTTCGGCATCGGCAGCGAGTATGGCGAAGCCGAATGGCGCGCCGTGCTGCGCCAGGTCATCGCGCTCGGTTTGCTGACCGTCGACCACGAAAACTACAGCTCTCTCAAGCTGACCGAAGAGGCGAAGCCGGTCCTGCGCGGCGAACAGAAAATCCAGTTGCGCCAGTACCAGAAACCGGTCAAGCCGAAACGCACGTCCTCCAAATCCAACTACGCCGAAACCGATCTCTCGACCGAAGAGCAGGGGATCTTCGACAAGCTGCGCTGGTGGCGCGTCGAGACCGCGCGCAAGCACAACGTGCCGGCCTACGTCATCTTCCACGACGCCACCATGCGCGAAATCGCCAAGGCCAGGCCGTCATCGCTCGACGACCTGCGCGGCGTCACCGGTGTGGGGGAAAAGAAACTGGAAACTTACGGTGCGGAAATTATCGCGCTTATTCAGGAATTATCTGAGTGACATACCCTCTGGTACGTATCATGCTTTGCAATTAGTGGATATAGTGATAACGACCGGATTGTGAATTGGTCGAAGCTGGCAACTATATTTCCGCGTGCAAACACAAGCATGGAGGGCATATGAAGCTGACCGATCTCAGGATAGGTACACGTCTCGGTTTGCTGGCGGCATTGCTGCTGCTGGCGACCATCTTCGTCGGGGTTCGGGGATGGATGACGCTCAACGACAGTTTTGAGCAGAACACGCAGGCGATGGAAAAAGCCGGCACCATCGAAAAAGCCATCGACTCCGCCCGCAGCGCTCAGGTGCAATTCAAGATCCAGGTGCAGGAGTGGAAGAACACCCTGCTGCGCGGCAAGGATGAAGCCACCTTCAACAAGTACCGCCAGGCCTTCATCGACGAGGGCAAAGTTACCCAGGCCAATCTCGACAAGCTCACCACTTTGCTGCCCGCGCTCGGCATGAACACCGACAAACTCAGGCAGGCGCAACAGGTGCACGCCGACCTCGGCGTCAAATACCTCGCCGCACTCCAGAAAGAATTCAAGCCCGAAGACCACGACAGCGTCGCGCGCGTCGACGACGCCGTCAAAGGCGCGGACCGCCTGCCGACCCAGATGATCGACGACATCGTCGCCGAAGTACGCAAGTCCGCCGACAAATTCCGTGAGGAGATCGCCCTCGAAGCGCAGGCCGATTATCGCGAGGCGCGCATGATGCTGGTGGTGTCGATCGTGCTGGCGCTGATCCTCGGCAGCATCGTCACGGTCTGGCTGGTGACCAGCATCACGCGTCCGCTCAATACCGCCGTCCTGATCGCGCAGACGGTGGCGGCGGGCGACCTGCGCTCCGAAGTGATCGTCAGCGGCAAGGACGAGACCGCGCAACTGCTGCAAGCGCTCAAGGACATGAACGACAACCTGGTCCGCATCGTCAGCGAAGTACGCAGCGGCACCGACACCATCGCCACCGCCTCGACCGAGATTGCCACCGGCAACCAGGACCTGTCCTCGCGCACCGAGCAGCAGGCCGGCTCGCTGGAAGAAACCGCCGCCTCCATGGAAGAGATCACCTCCACCGTGCAAAAGAACGCCCAGAACACGCAGCAGGCCAACAAGCTCGCCGCCGATGCATCCGGCGTCGCCGTCAAGGGCGGAGAGATGGTCGCCGCAGTGGTCGACACCATGAATGCCATCGAGCAAAGCTCGCACAAGATCGTCGACATCATCGGCGTCATTGACGGCATCGCGTTCCAGACCAACATTCTCGCACTCAACGCCGCCGTCGAAGCAGCGCGCGCCGGCGAACAGGGCAGGGGCTTCGCCGTGGTCGCATCGGAAGTGCGCACACTGGCCCAGCGCAGCGCCACCGCCGCCAAGGAAATCAAGGAACTCATCGGCGATTCGGTCGCCAAGATAAACACCGGCACCAGCCTGGTCGGCAACGCCGGCCAGACCATGCAGGAAATCGTCGGCGCCGTCGCGCAGGTGGCGAGCATCATGGACCAGATCACGCACGCCAACCGCGAGCAAAGCGCCGGCATCGACGAAGTCAATCGGGCGGTGGTGCAGATGGATATGGTCACGCAGCAGAACGCCGCGCTGGTGGAACAAGCCGCCGCCGCTGCAGAAAGCCTGCAGGATCAGGCGGCCGGATTGGCGCGCACAGTCAGCGTGTTCAAACTGCGCAGCGCATAAGGAATGAAGGGTGGGCCTGATCAGCCCTGTTTGATGAAGACCAGATCCCACACGCCGTGGCCGAGCCGCAAGCCGCGGTTCTCGAACTTGGTGACGGGCCGGTAATCGGGACGCGGCGCATAACCTTCGGCGGCGTCGGTGCTGTTTTTCAGTGCCGGCTCGGCGCCCAGCACTTCCAGCATCTGGATCGCATACTCTTCCCAGTCGGTTGCGCAATGCAGGTAACCGCCCGGCGCCAGACGCGACGCCAGCAGACTCACCAGCGGCCCCTGGATCAGGCGGCGCTTGTTGTGACGCGCCTTGTGCCACGGATCGGGGAAGAACACATGCACGCCCGCCAGCGATCCCGGCGCAATCATGTTGGTCAACACTTCCACCGCGTCATGCTGGATCAGGCGCATGTTGGCGAGGTTCTGCTCGCCGATCTGCTTGAGCAGGCTGCCCACGCCCGGCGTATGCACTTCCACGCCGATGAAATTCTTCTCCGGCATGTCCGCCGCAATCTTCGCGCTGGTGTCGCCCATGCCGAAACCGATCTCGAACACCGTCGGCGCCGTGCGTCCGAAAGCGGCATCGATATCCAGCGTCTCCTTCGCATACGGCAACAGGAACTGCGGACCGAGCTCCTCAATGGCGCGCGCCTGCGCACCGGACAAGCGACCTGCGCGTGTGACGAAGCTGCGGATGCGATGTTCGGTCGGATCGTAAAAGAGAGGTTTGCCGGACTTGTTTTCTGACATGAATGACTCGTGAAGCGAAAAATCGGGAGATGGAATGTGATGCGGCGTATAAGCAAAGCAGCGATGAAAATCGGCTAATTCCCTTGCACCCTGGAGCGGGTGAAGGGGATCGAACCCTCGTCGTAAGCTTGGGAAGCTTCTGCTCTACCATTGAGCTACACCCGCGAACCCCACATTTTACGCGGGATTTGAGGGGTTTTGTGAGCCTGAAGGTTGTTCGGTGTGATGGATTCTGGGGTGGCCGATTATTTCAAGCTGTTCTCGATTCCTACCGATTGCATTATATTAGTGCATTGCTACTAATTTCTGCAAAAGATATCGACAAGCAGAAAGAACACGACATCCTGTCTCGCGCCGTTATCACCCAGCCGTTAAAATAGCGCATTGCCACGCCAGGCCGCCGCCATTCTCACCCTCTACATTTCCGACGAAGAAGTCGAACTGACTGCCATCCGCGCACAAGGCGCGGGCGGGCAGAACGTCAACAAGGTATCGAGCGCCATTCATCTGCGCTTCGATATCCGCGCGTCGTCCTTGCCGGACGATGTGAAGCAGCGCCTGCTGGCATTGCGGGATCATCGCATCAGCAACGAGGGCGTGGTGATTATCAAAGCCCAGGCGCACCGCAGTCAGGAAAAAAACAAGACGGATGCCTTGCAGCGTTTGCAGGAAATGATTGCGCTTGTCGCGCGCGTGCCGGTGCTGCGCAGGCCGACTCGTCCCACCCGCAGTTCGCAGCGCAGGCGATTGAACACCAAGGCTCAGCGCGGTGAGATCAAGGCGATGCGGGGCAAAGTTCGCGATTGATGCGCACTGTCGCCGTCGACAAAGCCGGGATCATTTCTGGCGCCGATCGCGCCATCTCGTCAAATCAAAAATCGGTAGCGGCGCATGCCGGCACAAGCGGCTGCCGGACAACTTCGGCATCCGCATCCGGCTGAGCGCCGGCGCCGCAGTCTTCACCCGCGGCAGCGCGCACTGATGTAATAATATCGGCGCTCCAGACAGGCGCTAGAAGTTATATATTCGCGTTCCAACCATAGAAAGCACTACGATGACACGTGCGGCCCAAGAAACCAAACCAACCAAAACAGCCTGGGTCAGCTTGCCCGACAGAAATATCAGCGCCACCCGCATGACCATTGCGTATGCCGTCGGCGTGGCAGTGACGGCGCTCTTGTTCCTGGCAGCGTATTTTCTGCTCGGCAATATCATCACTGAACAACGCGGCGCCGCACAGCGCATTCATATCGTCGAACAGCAGCGCATGCTGTCGCAACGCATCGCGCTGCTTAGCACGGACCTGTACGTTGGCGATACCTCCACCAGCGAGGCCTTGCAGGATGCCGTCACCCAGATGGAGCGTTCGCAGGATATCCTCAGCGGCAGCAGCAGCAGTGACCCCGCTGCCGCCCGCCAGCTCACTGCTGCGGAACATGATCTGTATTTTGGCGGCAGTGCTCCGCTCGATGCCGAAGTCCGCAATTTTCTGAAGGATGTTCGCCGCTTCATTGCCGCCACCACGGTGAGTACCGGCAACGAGGCTTACCAGGCGCTGCAGCATCATGCTCGCGATCTGCTGTTGCCTGCGCTTGATCGCGCGGCCGCCCTGTTCGCCGAACAAGCCGACGCCGGCATTGAACAGGCACGCACGGCGCAGAAGTTCTTGCTGGTCGCGCTGCTGGTTGTACTGGCGCTGGAAGCGGCGCTGATCTTCCGTCCCATGGTCATGAAGATCCGGCGCTACAATGCGCGCCTCTACGAGATGGCTACCCTCGACCCGCTCACCGGGCTCGCCAACCGGCGTCAATTCGACGAATATGCCAATCGCGAATTCCGGCTGGCGCGCCGCACCGCAAAACCCTTGTCGATGGCGATCTGCGATATCGACCAGTTCCAGCAGATCAATGACAAGCACGGGCGCGCCGTCGGCGATGCTGTGCTGCGCCGCTTCGGCGAACTGGCGGCGCGCATCTTGCGCGACACGGACATCATCAGCCGCGTCGGCGGCGAAGAGTTTGCCTTGGCGCTGCCGGTCATGAACCTGCACGGTGCGATGATCATCGCCGAGAAACTGCGGCGCGGCATCGCCGACGATCGCAGCGACAACCTGCCGCCTTTCACCATCTGTGTCGGCGTCGCCGTCAGCGAACATGGCGACAAGAAAATGGATGATCTCTTGCAACGTGCCGAGAGCGCGTTGCAGATGGCCAAATCAGAGGGACAGAATCGGATTTCCTGTTTAAACAGGCCGATGACGGAAAGGCCGACGCCCACCGACGCGGCTCCTCAAAATACTGGCGTCACTTCCTGACCACATCCTGACCTCGTTCAGAGGAATGCGACGACGCGTCGCGCTTGCATAAACATTACAGTGAGCGCAGGCGCTGCACTTCCGCGATCACCTGCTGCGCCACCGCTTCCGGCGCACCCCAGTAATCGAAGATGCCGCCCTGGCCGGAGTTCTGGCCGCAGACGACCAGGATGCCGGTGCCGATGGTTGCCTTCAGGTGCGAGGCCAGCCAGCCGACGAAACCGGAGTTGTCGAGCGCGGGCGGGAAGTGGAACGAGAAGAGCACGAACGTATCCGCTGCCGCCACCGTCGCATCGGCGGGCGCGAGGATGCTCCACACTTCTTCGTCGCGCACAAATGCCAGCGCATCGGTGACGCGATGGGCAGGGAATTGCGCGACCGGCGTTTCGTAAAACGCATAGGCGCCGTCGAAGATCTCGAGCCTGGCTTGCGCCATGACCCGGCGCAGGCGGGCGGTGGTTTGTTCAGGTGTTTCCTGGCTGATGTGCATGGTGAGACGCTCCCGTGAGTTGCGCTGCTATTCGAAACCGCGAATGTCCTTGTCGTTGAATTTCGGCAGCGTCCAGTGATAGCGGATCGCCAGCAACCGGAACAGGAATCCCGTCCCCAGCGCGGTCAGCGTCGCCACCGACGCATCGATATCCAGCCACAGCAGGCCGACGTACAAGGCGCCCGTGACCAGCGAGACGCTGGCATAGACTTCGCGCTGCAGCACCAGCGGGATTTCATTGCACAGCACGTCGCGCAGCAGGCCGCCGAAGACTCCCGTGATCATGCCGAACATGACGACGATGAACGGATTGAAATGCGCGAAGCCGCGCGCGATGTCGCAGCCGATGATGGTGAAGGCGACCAGGCCGAGCGCGTCGACGATCAGGAAGGCCGATTTGAAATGATGCACCTTGCGTGCGGCCACCGCCGTGGCGATGGCCGCGCAGATGGTGAAGGCGAGGTATTCCGGGTGTGCGACCCAGCCCAGCGGATAGTGGCCGATCAGGATGTCGCGCACCGTGCCGCCGCCAAGCGCGGCGACAGTGCCGATCAGGCAGATGCCGAACAGATCCATCTCGCGGCGGATGCCCATGATGGCGCCCGACATGGCTTCGGCGGAAATGGCGATCAGGTAGATGGTGTACAGCAGCATCGGCGTTGGTCTCGTTGTGTCGTCGTGTCGTTGTCGAAGAATACCGGAGATGCGAATTCTGCGTCGCTTCAGGTCCGCATCACACCAGCAAGTCCTGCCGCTCCTGCACGATCTCCGCCACCAGTTCGGCAATGCGCTGCACGCGCGGCGAACGGCGCAGGTCGGGATGCACGGTGAGCCACAGTTCGCGTTGCCACGGCGGCTGGCCGCTGTCGAACTCCGTCAGCTCGGCGTCGCCGCGCGCGATGAAGTGCGGCAGGATGGTCAGGCCGAGGCCGGTGCGGCAAGCCTGGTGCAGCAGCGAGAAATCGTTGGCCGTCATGACGCAGGGCGCGCCGTCGGCGTACTGCGCCAGCCAGGCCTGGTGCGGACCGCCTTGCAGCGCTTCGCCGTAGCCGATGAACTGACGTTTGTTGCGCGCCGTGCGTTTCCAGCGCATGTGGCCGTACAAGCCGTAACCGGCATTGCCGAGGCGGCGCGCCATCAGGCCGGGATCGTCCGGACGCGACAGCCGCAGCGCCAGGTCGGCGTCGCGCCGGTGCAGGTTGGCGGCGCGAATTTCGCCAACCACATCCAGCTGGATTCCTTCCCAGCGCTTGTGCTGCTGCGCCATCAGCGGCATCAGGAAATGACTGGTCAATGCCGGCGGCGCCGACAGCCGCACCGTACCCTGCATCGCCGTCATGCCTTGCACCGCGCGGCCGAAAGCGTGGGCTTCGAGCTCGATGCGTTCGGCGGCGTCGAGCAGGGTCTTGCCTTCGTCAGTCAGTTGCCAGCCGCGCGGCAGGCGATCGAACAGGCGCAAGCGGATCGTGCCTTCCAGCGCGCCGATGCGACGCGACACGGTCGAGTGTTCCACCGCAAGCTCGCGCGCCGCCGCCGACAGGCTGCCGCCGCGCGCAAGACTGAGGAAGTAGCGCACGTCGTCCCAAGAGAGCTGTTCCAGAGAAATCGCGGGTTTGGATGATTTTTGCACAGGACTTGCGCCTAAATAGAGAATTCCGTTTGATTTTGCACGAAGTTATTCTGAGCGTCCACTTTCCTCATTTGTTACCGGAGCACAGACATGACCGCAACCACTTCCCAGCCCCAGCTTATCGAGTTGTCCGCCTACGGCGACACCGCCAACTTCGAGCTCGTCACACGCACCTTGCCACCATTGGCGCCGGGTGCGGTACGGGTGCGCCAGCACATCGCGGGCGTCAATTATGTCGACGTGTACCAGCGCGTCGGCCGCTATCCCTTGCCCTTGCCGGCGGTGCTCGGCGTGGAAGGCAGCGGCGTGATCACGGCAGTCGGCGCCGGCGTGGACGGCGCACGCGTGGGGCAGCGTGTGGCGTGGTCGGCGAGCAGCGGCGGGTATGCCAGGCTGGTCGACATCGCCGCCGAACGCGCCATTGCCTTGCCCGACAATGTCTCGTTCGAGCAAGGCGGCGCCGGCCTGTTGCGCAGCATGACCGCTTACCTGCTGCTGAATCACTACGGCCGCCTGCAGCCGGGCCAGACTGTCCTGGTGCACGCCGCCGCCGGCGGACTCGGGCTGGTGCTCACACAATGGGCCAAGGCGATGGGCGCGCGCGTGATCGGCACCGTCAGCAGCGACGAGAAGGCGGCGCTGGCGCAGTCGCGCGGACTGGACCATGCGATCAATTATCGTGAACAGGATTTTGTCGCCGCAGTGCGCGAACATACCGGCGGTCTCGGCGCCGACATCGTGGTGGACGGCATAGGCGGCGCACACTTCCTGCGCAGCATCGAGGCATCGCGCAGCGGCGGCATGGCCGTCACGATCGGTTCGATTTCAGGCGAAGGTGCGCCGGCCGAAGCGCTGGCGGCTGCGCAGTTGCGCGGCGTGTTGATGGAGCGTCCGAGCATCCTGTCCTTCAGCAAGGACCTGGCGCAATATCGTCTCGCCACCGCAGCCGCCATGACGCGGCTGCAAGCAGGGCTGGTCATCGACGTTGCCGGGCGTCTGCCGCTCGCGCACGCCGCCGAGGCGCACCGCTTGCTGGAAGCCGGCGCGGCGCAGGGCGCTTTGTTGCTTGAGATGGACCGGCAGTAGAAGATACGACCGCGCAGCTGTGGCTCGTGCGCCACGCCCTAGCTGCGGAACAGGAGGAGCAATGCCGCGCTTCTTGTCGAAAAGACAATTTACTGGCGCGCGCACAATGAATCGACCACCCACTACCAATCACGCCGCAGCCGTCAAGGCGCGGAAGCGGGAGATTCGATGAAACTGTGCATCTTGTTGCCGGCGCTCTTCCTGTCCGTTGCGGCGCACGCCCAATCCGTCGACGCGACCGAGCAGCTGGTGCTGGTCGGCGTCGCCGCACCGCTGACCTCACCGCGCACGGAGAGCGGCATCGCCGCGGTCCGGCTGGCCTTCGATGAGGCCAACCGTCGCGCCATCCGCATCGGCGGCAAGCAGCTGGTGTTCCGCCTGCTGGTGGAAGACGACAAGGGCGACGCCCTGTTCGCTACGCCCATTGCGCAATATTTCATCCGCTCCAAAGTGGTCGGCGTGATCGGTCACTGGAACAGCGGCCCCAGCATTGCCGTGGCAGGGCTCTACAGCGCCGCCGGCATTCCGCAGATTCCGATCGCGACCACCAGTAGCCGATTCCCTCGAGAGGGTTTGCGCACCATCTTCCAGGTGCAGGGACACGACGGCGTCGGCGCCGTGCGCCTGGCGGAATTCGTCGTCCGCAATTTGCAGGCTGCGCGCATAGCCGTGATTGAGGACGGGACTGCGTATGGCACCGACTTCGCCGATTCCTTTGTTTCCGGGGTGCGGCGCGCCGGCGGCCTCATCGTCAGCCGCGAGGCCATCAGCAGCAAGACCTCGGATTTCAATCCTGCGCTGAACAACGCGCAGAAGATCAACGCCGATGTCATCGTGTTCGGCGGCGTCGTGACGCAAAGCGCCTTGCTTGCGCGCAGCATGATGCGACGGGACATGAACGTCAGGCTGGTAGCCACCGGAGGCACTGCGACCGGCCTGTTCGTGCAGCTCGCGGAAGGAGTGCAGGGCAACGTGTGGGCGCTGGAAACCGGCGTGCCGCGCGATCGCCTGCCGGGCTGGCGCGAGTTCAACGACAAGATGCGCGTCCGCTTCAAGGGCGAGATCACGCACTATGCCCTGTTCGCCTACGATGCCGCGAACGTCCTCGTCGCCGCCATCCAGAAGGCCGGCTCGGTCGACCCGAAAGCCGTCACCACCGCCTTGCACGAGATCCGCTACCCCGGCTTGACCGGCATCGTTTCCTTCGATGCGAACGGTGCGGTGATCAACCCGGCTTACACGATCTATCACCTGGAACAGAGCAAATGGTCGGTGGAAAAAGTGCTGCTTGAAAAACAATGAAGCAATGAAGTTCAGACCGCCCGTCCAAGACGCTGCAAACCGCGCCAGGTCGCTTGCGGCGACAAGCGCACCGGATGTCCGATCTGCGCCGCCTCGATGCACAGCATGCGGGTCCAGTCCTGCGCCGGCATGTCGCCGAGTTGCGCGGCCTTGATCGGGCCCGGATTCCAGATCACGCTGTCGGCGAAACCTTGCTGCTCGATTTGCAGGAACTGCTTGCCGTCTTGCTGCAGAACCAGAGCGGCCGGCGGCTCCCAATAGATGTTGTCGGTTTCATCGGCGATACGCAGCACGCTGCCGTCGTGGATCGCCTCGTCGTTGCCGACGGTGGTGTCGGTGAAGCGCACCTTGCCGAGTTGTGCGACGCCGGCGTTGCGCACGTCAGGCGTGGCCAGGTAGGTGTGCAGCGCAGTGGTGAAATCGAACGCGCTGTCGCCGGTGTTGGTGACGTTGAGCGCGACGCTGACCCAGCCGGCGCCGAGCTCGACCTGCAGCTGCAAGGCGAAGCTGTGCGGCCACAGCGCGCGCGTGGCGTCCGAGTCCGACAACGACAGGCGCGCATACGCGACGTCCTGGCCGGCGCCGCTCAATACGTCGCCGTCGATCTGCCAGACCAGGTTGCGCACCAGGCCGTGCTTGGGCAGGGCGCCGCGTCCGGAAAATTGCGGAAAGCACACCGGCACGCCGCCGCGGATGGAGGCGCCAGGCTTGAGCGAAGGCTCCGGTGTGCAATACAGGTGTTCGCGGCCGTCGGCGGTTTGCCACGACAGCAATTGGGCGCCGTACAGGCTGATGACGGCGCTGTCGCCGTGGGCGTTGTGCAGTTGCAAGAGACCGGCGACGTCGGGCAGTTTGGCAGTAGGCAAGGGAAGTCTCCGTAATGAATGCAAGCCCGTATTTTTACACAGGGTGGTTGTGACGCGCCGAGGCTTGTCGTAAAGTGGCTGCTCCGCATGCAGGGCACTGCACAATCAAACGATCCGGAGACGACTTCATGATCCTTGTTCGCCGCGTGTTTTTCTCATTGACGTTTTTTGGTGCGCTGTCAGCCTTGTCCGGCGCCGCCTTCTCCGCGCAGCCGCAATTGCAGGCGCGGCAGTTGCAGCCGCAGGCGCAGCTACAGTCGCAGCCACAAATGCAAGCGGCGCAGCACAGCACGGCGCCATTGCCGCTGGTGACCAAGCAGGTTTTCACGCTGCCGTCCTATACCACCGTCGGCGGCCAGGAAATCCGCAACGTACGCGTCGGCTATGAGACCTACGGCAAGCTCAACGACGTCGGCGACAACGCCATTTTCGTCGCGCACTTCTATTCCGGCACCTCGCACGCCGCCGGAAAATACAAGGACAGCGACGCCGCACCCGGTTACTGGGACAGCATCATCGGCCCGGGCAAGGCGATCGACACCGACAAGTATTTCGTCATCAGCGCCGATACGCTGGTCAACATCAATACCAAGGATCCGATGGTGACCACCACCGGTCCGGCCTCGATCAACGCCGCCACCGGCAAGCCTTACGGCATGAGCTTCCCGGTGGTGGCGATGCGCGATTCGGTGCGCGTGCACAAGCAATTGCTCGACAAGCTCGGCGTGCGCCAGCTGGTGGCGGCGGTAGGCGCATCGGGCGGTTCGATCCAGGCGATGGAGTGGGCCGCGCTGTATCCCGATTTCGTCAAGCGCGTGGTGCACGTCATCGGTCCCGGATTCGACATCAGTCCTTACGTGATCAGCCTGCTCGACGTCTGGTCGCTGCCGGTCCGGCTCGATCCGAAATGGCGGCAGGGCGATTACTACGGCAGCGGCGAGCCGGATGACGGGGTGGCCGCCGCGCTCAAGGTCGTGACCGTGCAGACGCGCCACTGGGACTGGGCGCAAGCCGCCTTCGGCTATGCACCTGCGGATCCTGCCAAGCCGCCCGGCGCAGCCATGGGCAACCAGTTCAAGATCGAGGCGGCGCTGGAAGCCGGCGCCCGCGCACGCGCCAAGGTGGCCGATGGCAACAGCATCATCTACATGTCCAAAGCCAACCAGCTGTACCACCTCAGCGACGACGAGGTCAAAGGCATCAAGGCCAAGATCCTGTTCATCCCGAGTTCGACCGACCTGGTGTTCCCGCTCAAGCTGTCGTCGGAGGCATTGCAACGGTTCAAGAAACTGGGTGGCCGCGGCACGCTGTATCTGCTGCAGGGACCGGGCGGCCATCTGGAAGGCGTGCTCAATATCGACAAGGCGGCCGGCATGATCGAACGCTTCATCAATACGCCCTGATGGCGCCGGGTTTACAAATCTTTAAATCGTTTTACCTGGAATGACGCCTGCGCGGGTTTCGGTCCGCGCGGCGAATGGCTATGCTGAGAGCAGGAGAATTACCTACAACCTGCAGGGAGCCAGCCATGAGCATTTCATCCGTCACCTCGTCCTACAGCAACGCGATCTACGACAACGTGGTCGCGCCCGTCAAAAACGCCGCCGCCAAAGTCGGTAATGAAATCAGCGACACCGTCGACACCGCTGTCGATGCCGTCAAGTCCGCGGCCCACACCGTGGCCGACGAAGTGTCGGACGGTTTCAAGGCGATCGGCAGCATCATCGATACCTCGGCTTGAAGATATTGCCTGGACCATGCGCGTGCACCGGCGCGCATCCGTGAATTATTTTCAAGGCGGCGGGAGCAGTGATTTCTGTATCATGTGGCATCCATTGCCAACAGGAAATCACATGAAGAATCTCTCCCGCCGCTCGCTGTCCTTCTCGCTGACTGCAGCCTGTGCCGCCGCCGTGATGCTGTGCTCCGCATCGCTGCAGGCCGCTGAAGTCAGCGTCGCGCAAACGTCCGCGGCCGCCAAAGGCACTTTCCGGGAATGGACCGAAGTGCTCGCCATCCCCAACGACTCCATCGTCGCCGCCGACATCCAGCGCAATACCGCCTGGTTCGAGCAGGCCTTCCAGCGCCGCGGTTTCCGCACGCGCCAACTGGCCAACGATGGCAAGCCGATGCTGTTCGCCGAACTGCCGGGCAACAAGGCCGGCGCCACCACCGTATTGTTCTATGCCCATCTCGACGGACAAGCAGTGACGCCGTCCGAATGGCAGCAGGAAAGCCCGTGGAAGCCGACGCTCAAGCAGCGCAACGCCGCCGGCCAATGGGAAGCGCTGCCGATCGAGCAGCTCTATGGCGCCAATCCGAATCCCGAATGGCGCTTGTTCGGCCGTGCAGCAGCGGATGACAAGGCGCCGATCATGATGATGCTGGCCGCGTTCGACGCCTTGAAAGCCAGCGGCGCGACGCCGTCGGTCAACGTCAAGATCATCCTCGACGCGGAAGAAGAAAAAGGCTCGCCGTCGCTGGGCAAGGTGATCGACCAGAACCAGGCGCTGCTCAAGGCCGATCTGCTGGTCGTGCTGGACGGCCCGATGCACGCCAGCAATCTGCCGACTCTGGTGTTCGGCAATCGCGGCGTGGCCCAGGCTACGCTGAAAGTGTTCGGCCCGCGTCAGGACAGCCACAGCGGCCACTACGGCAACTACGCCGCCAATCCGGCGCAGACCATGGCGCGCCTGCTGGCGTCGATGAAGGATGACGACGGCCGCGTGACGGTCGCCGGTTACTACGACGCAGTGAAGCTCGACGACGAATCGCGCCGCGTCATGCGCGCGGTGCCCGACGATGAAGCCGCGCTGCGCAAGCGCCTCGGCATCGCTCAGGCCGAGAAGGTCGGCCAGAACTATCAGGAAGCGATGCAATATCCGTCGCTGAACGTGCGCGGCATGCAGGCCGCAGACGTCGGCCCCAAAGCGCGCACCATCGTGCCGGGCGAAGCCATCGCCGAGCTCGACCTGCGCACCGTGCCCGAGACCGATCCGCAAGTGCTGCTCGGTTTGCTCAAGGCGCACATCGAGAAGCAGGGCTTCCACCTTGTCAACGGCAAGCCCACCGACGAAGAGCGCGCGCGTTATCCGAAACTGGCGGCGCTCGACTACGCCCGCGTATCGGCCTCCAGCATGGCGGTGCGCACCGACCTCGCGTCGCCGATCGGCAAATGGCTGCGCAGCGCCTTCGTCAAGACTTACGGCAAGGAGCCGGTGCAGATCCGTATGATGGGCGGCACCGTACCGACCGGCGCCATGGTGGGCGCGCTGAAGATTCCGTTCGTGATCGTGCCGCTGGTGAACGCCGACAACAACCAGCACAGCGCCAACGAAAACATGCGTCTTGGCAACTACATCGACGGCGTGCAAAGCCTGACCGGCATCCTCACCGAACCGTTCCCGGCAAAATAACCCGGCGTAAAACTTGCGCTTTACCCACACATCGCGAAACAAAGTGACGGTCTCCGTGCAGTATTGTGTGGTTGCGCTAGAATCCCCTGAAGCTCAAATACTTCGGGGGATTCATTTTGCAGGTCGACGCACAGATCGTTAACGCCTTCATTGACGGCACGGCCGGCGGCAATCCTGCCGGCGTTGTCCTCGACGCCGATGCACTGACCACCGAACAGAAACTCCACATCGCCCGCCAGCTCGGCTTGTCCGAGACCGCTTTCGTGTCTTCCTCGCAAAGCGCTACGGTCAAGCTCGAATTCTTCACACCGACGCGGCAGATCCCGCATTGCGGTCACGCCACCATCGCCACGTTCTCCTTGCTGCACAAGCTCGGCATCATCGGCGAAGGCAATTTTTCCAAAGAGTCCATCGACGGCAACCTCGATATCCTGATTGCCGGCGAGATGGTGTTCATGGAGCAGCGCGCGCCACAGTACCGTGCGCTCGATGCCGCCGGCTCCGGCTTGGCCGCGCGCATTGCCGCCTCGCTCGGCCTGGCGCCAGGGCAGTTGCACGCCGGTCTTGCACCGACCGTGGTGAACACCGGCAACGCCTTCCTGATCGTGCCCTTGCCGGATGAGCAGACGGTCTCGGTTGCGCGACCGGATGCAGCGCTGATTGAAGAGATCAGCAATGAACTCGACGTGATCGGTTACTACGTGTACTCGGACATGACCACGGTGAGCGGCCGCCATGCCGGCGTGCGCATGTTTTCGCCGCGCTTCGGCATCCCGGAGGAATCGGCTACCGGTACCGCAGCCGGACCGTTGGCATGCTACCTGCACGACCACGGCGGGGTGAAGGACCACGAAATCATCATCGAGCAAGGCTACCTGATGCAACCGCCTTCGCCGAGCGTGATCAAGGTCAAGCTGACCGTGGACGACGGCCGCATCACGCAGCTGATGGCAGGCGGCACTGCAAAAGCGACACGCCTGATCAAGCTGGACGTATAGGAGCCTTATTGGCTCTGTTCCACCTGGAACATCAATCCCTGCTGGATGATCTCCGCCGACAACAAGCGCTCGCCGATGGCGATCGTCATGCGCTGGCCGGGATTGTTGATGGCGTTGTTGACCAGGCGCTTGATCTGATCCGGCAGCTTGGCCTTGTCGCCGTCGGTGACGATGCGCGCAACCGTTTCCGCGCACAGGAAAAATTCATCGCGGGCGCCCTCGGTGCGGCTGGCCAGCAAGACGCCGATGGTCTTGAGGTCGCCATCCTTGGCCAGGCTGCCCATCAGCGAGGTTTGCGCCGGCCCCACCTGGGTCTGGAAGGTGTGCTTCTCGCCGCCCTTGTGCAGTTGCGTGACGTCGATCGCATACAGCGGCGCCATGCGTGCGGCGTTGTCGTCCTTGCGGTCTTCCAGTACGTCACGCACGCTGCGGTTGAATTTGGTGGCGAACAGCGTCGGCGAAATCGCCAGCGATTTTTCGGTACTGGCCTGCGCGTGCAGCTTCTCGTCGACCGAGCGGTCACAGGCACCCAGCAAGGCCAGCGGCAGCAGCGCTGTCAGCAATGCCGCCGCACTGCGGCGGATGATGTTGTTCTTCATGATTTCCCCTTCTCGATTTTCTTCATTTTCCTGTGGCCACAGCCTGAATCCAGGCGAAATGCAGGCTCCCACTCAAGCATACTCAACATTCGGGATTTTTATTGCTGGAAATAAACACGTTTTTCCGTGCGGCCGTTTTCAGAAGCGATGGCTCCTCTTATATGCAATACGAATTACAGGCCACCAAATCATATATTGGACAACTTGCTGCGCACACGGCACTCTTGCGCACTTGAATCGTAAATCCGCCTTCTGAGGAGACACCCACCATGCCAGTCTATCGTTCCCGCACCACCACCCAAGGCCGCAACATGGCCGGCGCCCGCGCATTGTGGCGCGCCACCGGCATGAAGGACGGCGACTTCGACAAGCCTATCGTCGCGGTGGTTAATTCGTTCACGCAATTCGTGCCGGGCCACGTGCATCTGAAGGACCTGGGTCAGCTGGTGGCGCGCGAAATCGAAGCATCCGGCGGCGTCGCCAAGGAATTCAATACCATCGCCGTCGATGACGGCATCGCCATGGGCCACGGCGGCATGCTGTACTCGCTGCCGTCGCGGGACCTGATCGCCGACTCGGTCGAATACATGGTCAACGCCCACTGCGCCGACGCCATGGTGTGCATCTCCAACTGCGACAAGATCACCCCCGGCATGCTGATGGCGGCAATGCGTCTGAACATCCCGGTGGTGTTCGTCTCCGGCGGTCCGATGGAAGCCGGCAAGGTGGTCAAGGTCGTCAACAACGATCGCAAGGTCATCAAGCTGGACCTGATTGACGCCATGATCAAGGCCGGCGACAACACCGTATCCGACGCCGATGTCGCTGAAATCGAGCGTTCCGCCTGTCCTACCTGCGGTTCGTGCTCGGGCATGTTTACCGCCAACTCGATGAACTGCCTGGCCGAAGCGCTGGGTCTGGCGCTGCCGGGCAACGGCACCATCGTCGCCACCCACGCCGACCGCAAGGAATTGTTCCTGGGCGCCGGCCGCCTGATCGTCGAACTGGCCAAGCGCCATTACGAGCAGGACGACTACTCGGTCCTGCCGCGCAGCATCGCCAGCAAGGCCGCGTTCGAAAACGCCATGGCGCTGGACGTCTCGATGGGCGGCTCCACCAACACCGTGCTGCACTTGCTGGCCGCCGCGCATGAGGCGCAGGTCGAATTCACCATGGCCGACATCGACCGCATCTCGCGCAAGGTGCCGTGCCTGTGCAAGGTCGCGCCGATGACCGACAAGTACCACATCGAAGACGTACATCGCGCCGGCGGCATCGTCGCGATCCTGGGCGAACTGGCGCGCGCCGGCCTGCTCGATACCTCGCTGCCGACCGTGCACAGCAAGACCATGGGCGAAGCGATCGAAAAATACGACATCCGCGTCAGCAGCGATGCAGCCGTTCACAAGCTGTTCCGCGCGGCACCGGGCGGCGTGCCGTCGCAGACCGCGTTCTCGCAAGCCGAGCGCTACGAGCACGGCGACCTCGACCGCAGCGCCGGTTGCATCCGCGATATCGAGCACGCATATTCGAAGGACGGCGGCCTGGCGGTCCTGTACGGCAACATCGCCGAAAAGGGTTGTATCGTGAAGACCGCCGGCGTGGATGAAAGCATCCTCAAGTTCTCCGGCAAGGCGCGCGTGTTCGAGAGCCAGGACGCCGCAGTCGAAGGCATCCTCGGCGACACCGTGCATGCCGGCGACGTCGTCATCATCCGCTACGAAGGTCCCAAGGGCGGCCCAGGCATGCAGGAGATGCTGTACCCGACCTCGTACATCAAGTCCAAGGGTCTCGGCAAGGCATGCGCACTGTTCACCGACGGTCGCTTCTCGGGCGGTTCGTCCGGCCTGGTGATTGGTCACGCTTCGCCGGAAGCGGCCGAAGGCGGCGCCATCGGCCTGGTGGAAGAGGGCGACATGATCGACATCGACATCCCGGCACGCACCATCAACCTGCGTGTTGCGGACGATCAGCTGGCGCAACGCCGTGCAGCGATGGAAGCACGCGGCCGCGACGCCTGGCAGCCGGTCAACCGCGAGCGCGTCGTCTCGCAGGCGCTGCAAGCCTATGCCGCGCTGACCACCTCCGCCGATCGCGGCGCGGTGCGCGACTTGTCGCAGCTCAAGCGCTGATCCGGTAGTTTCTTCATCAACTGACCCGCATCCAGCCCTGGTTCACGGCGCGGATGCGGGCAGTGCAAGTCAATCCCACTTCTTGTTTTTCTTGTTTTTCTTGTTTTCAGGCTGGCTCGGTCGCAGCGCAGACGCGGTTGCGGCCCTGGTTCTTGGCCTGGTACAAGGCCAGGTCGGCTTGCCGGATCAGCGTTTCCGGCATATCGCCGGCGCGCACCGGCGTGAGCGCATCGATGCCGGCGCTGACGGTGACGTTGCCGATCGGATTGCCGGCGTGCGGGATGTTGAGCGCTGCGATCTTGCCGCGCAGTTCTTCGGCGATCTGCAATGCCGTCGCGACATCGGTGCCGGGCAGCAGCACCGCCAGTTCTTCACCACCGTAGCGCGCAGCCAGGTCGCCGCTGCGGCGCGGCACCGCTTTCACCGCCCGGCCGATCTGGCGCAGGCATTCATCGCCGGCCGCGTGGCCGTACAGATCGTTGTACTGCTTGAAGCGATCGACGTCGATCAGGATCAGCGCCAGCGAACTGGCGTTGCGCGTGGCGCGGCTTAATTCTTCCTGCAAGGCCAGATCGAAATGACGGCGATTGGCCAGGCCGGTGAGGCCGTCTTCCAGCGCCAGCCGTTGCAAGGTGGCGTTGAGTTCGTTGAGCGAATCGCGCGTTTCGCGCAGAGAGATTTCAGTCTGTGCGCGCAGCTTGATCTGGCGCACCAGGCGCCAGCCGATAAAGGCCAGCGTCAGCACCAGGATGCCGATGCCGCAGGCGTGCATGATGGTGTCGCTGACCCAGCCGGCCAGCACTTCATCATGCGACAGCGCCACGAAAATGAACAGTGGGTAATATTGCAGGTGTTCGTAGGCGGTCAGGCGCACTTCGCCGTCCACCACCGATTTCATGGTCATCAGGCCGGCGGCGTTTTGGGCGATATGGTCGCGATACATCGGCAGGTCGGCCATGCTGCGGCCGACGTATTTTTCGTACAGCGGTCGCCGTACCAGCGTCGTACCCGCATTGGTGCCGAGGAAGATGACGCCCTTCTTGCCGACGTCGAAGGTGTCGTAGAACTTGCGGAAATATTCCAGGTCCAGCGCCGCCAGGACGACGCCTGCGAAGCTGCCGTCCTCGTGATTGACGCGGCGCGAGACGGTGATGACCCAGGTGTTGGTGGTGTTGCTCTTGATGAGCGGTCCGACATACGCGTCTCGGGTGGCGTGGTCGCGATGGAATTGGAAATATTCACGTCCGGAAACGTCCAGTTGTGCATACAGCGGCGTCGAATCGATTACCGAACGGCCGTACTCGTCAAACGCGAAATAGGCGTGGACCTGACCGAGTGCAGTGGCGCTCTGGCCCATCAGCGAGGCCAGCTGTTCGCGGCCGGACGGAGTGTAGCCCTCGTTCTCCACCAGTTTCACCATGCCGATCAGCGATACGTCAGCCGATTTGATGGTGTCGTCGGCATGACGCTGCACGGCGCGCGCCACATTGGTCAGCGCAACAGTGCTGTCGGACAGCTGCTCGCGGCGCGCGACGCCGAGCTGGACCAGGTCGACGATGATGAAAAGCGCACACACCAGCAGAACGAAAGCGATCGCGAGGTTGGCGACGGCGGCGGGTTTGCGCGAGCCGGGTTCCGGCGGCGGCTCAGTGACGCCCAAATTCATGCTGCTCTCCCCGGTAGTGAAGACGGCCCATGATACAAGAACGGGTGCAGCCGCATTGGAAAAACGGAGCGGGGTGCTGCTCGGACCCCGGGCACGATCTGTGGCGAGAAGCCGTCATGGTTGCCGGGCCGCGCGCAGCGCAACCGCAACCGGGTCCACGGGGAATTCCAGGGACTCCGGGGACTTTCTCAGTGGCGGTATTTGCGCGGCAGAAGCAGGTCGAGCAGCGCGGCGAAGGCGCCATCGTCATGGTGGCCATGCTGTTTCTTGTCTTCGTACATGCGTGCATCGGCGCATCGCATCAACTCCGCGATCGATGTCGCGGCGTCGCTGTTGACGTGGCCGACGCTGTAGCACAGTTTGTAGGCGCGTTTGACGGTGCGGTTGTGCAGCTTTACCGCTTTTTCCAGGAAACGCAGGGCGACCTCAGCCTGCGGCTTGCCGGTGTTCGGCAACAGCACCGCGAATTCATCGCCGCCGAGGCGTCCGACGATGTCGGACTGGCGGAAGCTGCGCGACAGGATCGCGCTGAAATCCTGCAGCGCACGGTCGCCTTCGGCGTGACCGAAACGGTCGTTGATCTGTTTAAACAGGTCAAGATCGAAATAGAACAGCGAGACCGGCTTGCCGAGCCGTTTGCAGAGACTCAGTGCCTGTTCCGACATGGCTTCGAAGCCGCGCCGGTTGGGAATGCGGGTCAGTTCATCGATGGTCGCCAGTTCCAGGGCGAACAATTCCTGCTCGGCCATTTTTGCGAGATCGCGCAACAAGGCCTGGTCGTCATCGTCGAACGCGCGCGGCTGGTCGTCGATCAGGCACAGCGTGCCGAGCTGGTCGCCGTTGCCGACGCGGATCGGACAACCGGCATAAAAGCGCACGCGGGATTCGCCCATGCGCAGCGGATTACCCTCGAAGCGCTGGTCCAGCACGGTGTCCTGCACCACCAGCAGATCGGCGGCGGCGAAGGCATGGCGGCCGTCGTCGTGTTTTTGCAGGGGCCACGGACGATGCGCCTCCACCAGGCTGACGAACGCCACCGGCACATTGAACAGCCGTTTGGCCAGACGCGTCAGGCGTTCGAAGCGCATCTCCGCCGACGAAGCGAGCAAGCCGAATGCATGCGATGCGTTCACTTGATAGAAATCATGCGGCGACATGTCAGGCATCTTCATGGGCTGTACTCGATTCAGGGCAAACGGGCTAATCAAACTGGTCTTTTGCACAGCATGTTTGGCAACATTCTCGGCAGAAGGTATTCCCGGTAACGACAGGCCTGCCGTTTTCTGAAGCGAGGCCGATGAAATTTACACTTGTAGCATCGGCATGTTTTTGTGGAAATATTTTTAAAAGGAAATTATTTGCCGCAACAGGATCAGGATTTAGCCTCGTAGTAGGCACCGCCCATGCCGTCGACGGTAAATTGCATGCGCAAGACGCGTTCGGCGCCACAGAAGTAGACATGCCAGCTTTCAGTCCACGCGCCCTGGATAGGATAGGTGCCGGCCACCAGCGGTTGCTTCAGCGGCAGCCAGACGGCGTTGTTGACGGCGCTCACGTCCTTGATCGACATCAGGCGGAAATCCTTGCATAGCGTCGAGTTGGGCGTGCCGCTGCGTTCCGATGCCAGGGCTGCGGCCGTCATGACGGTCGGGATGGCGTCGGCGATCAGTTTGGGCGCGGCGCGCGAAGGCCCCAGCGTGTCCACCTGCTGCGCCAGCGCCAGGTATTTTTGATAATTCGGCGACAGGTCGGGGATGCCGTCGAGCAGCGTGCGGATCTGTTTGGTGGTGCCTGCGCCGCTTTGCTCCAGCAGCAAGGTCGCCAGCATCAGCCGGGCCGGCAGATAGCCGGCGGCAGCGGCGCCGGCCAAACCGTCGATGGCTTCGATCTGGTCGCCGCGCTCGGCGATGCTGCGGCGCGCGATGGCGGCGTACTGGTGGTCGTCGGCCTTGCCGTTGACCATGAACTGGTTGGCCGGATCAAGTGTATAGGCTTGCCACAAGCCATAGCCGGCACGCTGGTCGCCGCCGGCGATGGCCTTGCGCGTCCAGGCGCGCGCTTCGGGGAAGTTGACGGGCAAGCCCTTGCCCGGCAGGTTGAGATCGCCGTAGATTGCGGCACAGGTCGGCTCGCCGCCTTCCGCGCATTCGCGCGCGAGCTTGGCGCCTTGTTTGATGTCGCGCGCGGTGCCGAGGCCGCGCAAGGTCATCAATGCGAGGAAGGACTTGGCGCGGTTGTCGCCCTGCGCGGCGAGTTGCGAAAACTCGCGGTAGGCGGCGTCGTATTTTTGCTCGCCGTAGGCGTTGAGCGCGCTGTTGATGTCGGCATGCGCCGGCAAGGCAATAGCGGACAACAAGCCGGGGAACAAGCAAAGCAAGGCGGTGCGGATGAGGGACTGCTTCATGGTGATTTCCGAAGTGCGAAGCCGTCTATTCTAATCCGCCTGACTCGTCGGGTTTCAATACTGATCGTACTTGCGCGATTGTCCCCTGACCTTGTCGGCCGGGTATTTCTCGCGGTTGAGTTGCATCTTCTCGATCACGGCGTCGTAGAGATCGACATCGAGGCGGTCGGCCAGGCGGATCAGATAGACCAGCGAGTCGGCCAGCTCGTGGCGCACGCCGGTGCGGCGCACATCGTCGAGTTCCTCTTGTTCGCCAGTCTTGAGCCACTGGAAGTGTTCGACCAGTTCGGCCACTTCGACCGACAAGGCCATGGCAAGGTTCTTGGGGGTGTGGAATTGCTGCCAGTCGCGTTCTTCGGCGAACTGGCGCACGATGTCGCGCAGGGCGATGAGGTCGGAGGAGGGCATGGTCATGGTCGGTCCGGTGTGGAGGAAGAACAAGGACCAGACTATAGCGCCGATTGCCGCGAGCGGTGCCGCAGGCGTCCGCCGAACCAGTCGCCGGACGCCTCTGCCGAGGATGCTTGCGCGTCAGAAGGTATAGTTGACGGCAGCCATGGTGCCGTAGTTGGTGCGCGCTTTCACGATCGGGCTGTCGCCGGCTTTCTTCATGTAGCGGGTCGCTTCGGTAGCGGCCAGCAGCGACCAGTTGTCGTCGAAACGATGGGTCCAGGTGATCGCGGCCTTGACGGCGTACAGCCCGGAACCCGGCGTATATTTTGTGTAGCCGCTGGTCGCGCTCTGGTTGGCGGTGACGCCGAAATAGCTCTGGTTGTAATCGTTGCTGCCGAAGTGTGCACTGCCGGCCACGGCCAGCTTGTCCCTGGGCATGGTCATCACCGTGGCGTCGGCCTTGGCGTAGTAGGTGCGGCCGCGGTCGCGGTTGCTGAGCGGCTGTGAGGCGCCGACGCTGAGCGTGAGGCTTTGCGTGAGGCGATAGCCCAGGCTCAGGTTGAGCAGCGCCGCGCCCTTGACTTCGCCCATGCCCCTCAGCTTGTCGGAGCCGGGTTTGAAGCTCTGGTTGGAATCCTTGCGGCCGGGGTCGTAGCCGAGCGCCGCCGAGGCGATGAACTGGTCGCCGAAGCTGTGGCGATAACCGATGCCTTCGCCGGCGTCGATGAAGCCGCCCCAGGGGGTGACCACGCTGATGACGGGCAGCGCGACGGCCTTGTATTCGTCGCTGCCGGCGTAGCGCGGCATGTAGGCGGCGCCCAGGCCCAGCGTGATCTTGGTTTCGCTGTCGGCGGCGGCCTGCTGCGCCGACGCCGGAAGCGGAATGGCAGCGATCGCGGTGAGGGTGGCAGCTACGGCTGCATTGGCAACGATGCCAATGCGGCGGTGAGGATGCGTCATGGTTTCTCCTGTGATGAATGAGCGCCATTGTCGGCATCTGCTGCGGTGAGGTCTGTTGGAGTTTGGTAAGGAAACTGTGCGTCCATGTGTCAACATGTGTTTGTTTGTAATGCGCCGGTCCACGGCCTTGGGACGCGGCTATCATGCGCACGGGAAGCTCATTGGAAAAGCCGTCAGGGATGAAAAAAATACTGTTGATCGAAGACGACGTACGTCTTGCCGAATTGATATCGGAATATCTGTGCCGCTACGATTTCGAAGTAGCGGTGGTGCTGCGCGGCGATCAGGCATTGGCTGCGGTTGCGCGCGAAAAACCCGACGTGGTGATCCTCGACCTGATGCTGCCCGGCATGGACGGCATGGACATTTGCCGCCAGCTGCGCAAGGACTCTTCCCTGCCGGTGATGATGCTGACGGCGCGCGCCGACATCTTCGACCAGGTCACCGGCCTTGAAATCGGCGCGGACGATTACATGCTCAAGCCGGTGCAGCCACGCCTGCTGCTGGCGCATCTGCGCGCCATCCTGCGCCGCCACGAAGGTCAGCCCGAAGCGGCCGAGGTGCGCCAGCTGCAATTCGGCGAATTGCAGATCGACCTCGCCGCGCGCCAGGTATGCTGGAAGGGCGAAGAAATCGATCTCAAGACGTCCGACTACAACCTGTTCGTGATCCTGGTGCAGGCCGCCGGCAAGGTGCTCAGCCGCGACGAGTTGCTGCGGCGCTGGCGCGGCATCGACTTCGACGGCATGGACCGCACCGTCGACGTCAGCATTTCGCGCCTGCGCAAACGCTTCAACGACGACGCGCAGGAGCCGCGCAAGATCAAGACGGTATGGGGCCGCGGCTATCTGTTCAGCCCGATCGCCTGGGAGGACTAGAACTCATTTCACTAATAATCGTGAGATGCGTTTGACTCAGAAAGGGCGCTGGCAAGGCGTGCGACGCGTCGCGTGGCGGTGCCACGCGCAAGGAGCGCAACGCAGCCAACGCCCTTTCTGAGTCAAACCCTTCGGGAACGTCCTGTTTGGGTGTATTGCTGCGTTGCGCCGCTTGCCAAGGGCCCACCCTTGGCTGCGCGACGCGCCTTGCACTACCTCCCAAACAGGATCGTTCGCACTCACGATTATTAGTGAAATGAGTTCTATATGCTCCGTAATCTGGTGCGCCTGTATCTGGTGATTGCGGCGCTGGTGGTGGCCTCCATCCTCGTCGTCAACTACGGTTTCCCGCACCTGTTCGCCGGCCAGTTCACCAAGGCCGTGCGCGCCGGCTTCAACGGCGAGAGCTTCATGCTCAATCGCCTGTTGTCCGGCCGCAGTCCGGCCGAGCAGGAAGCGTTGCTGGCGCAATTGCGCGCGGCGGCGCCGGAACGCTACAGCCGGCCCGTGCAGACGACGGAGCAACTGCCGCAAGCCGTGCGCGAACAACTGGCGCAGTATCGTGTCGGCTGGGAAATCACCGGCAGCAAATGCTGCGTGGTCTACGTCAGGCTCGACGACGGCGGGCTGGTGCGGGTGCAGTCGCTGGAGGAATTGCCGATGGTGGAGGTGGTGGCCTACGCGCTGGTCTTCGCCACCATTCTGGCGGCGGTGTGCATCTGGCTGATTCCGCATTGGCGCGACCTGGAAAAGTTGCGCCTGGCGGCCGCGCGTTTCGGCGGCGGCAGGCTGGACGCCCGCGTCGGTTTGTCGGGGCGCTCGTCGATCCGCCAGTTGAGCAGTCACTTCGACCGCATGGCCGATCGTATCGGCAAGCTGATCCATGCGCAGCGCGACATGGTCAACGCGGTCTCGCACGAATTGCGCACGCCGTTGTCGCGGCTCGAATTCGGGCTCGATATCCTGCAACACCATGCGCAGGATTCCGCTACCGAAAATCGCATCCTCGGCCTGCGCAAGGACGTCGAGGAACTTGAGGCGCTGGTCGCCGAATTGCTCACGCTGGGCATGCTGGAACATGACCGTCAAGGCGTCTTCACCGAGACCGTGGCTTTGCCGGAATTCCTGCGCGATACCTGCGGGCTTACGGCCGAAGCCCTGGCTGTGGGCAAGCTGGAGTTGCGCTGCAGCGTCGACGCGCAACTTGCGACCGTGGTCACCGAGGCGCGCACCCTGGCGCGCGCCTATTCCAACCTGGTGCGCAACGCCGCGCAGCATGCGAATTCTGTCATCCGCGTGCGTGCCGAGCCGGCGGCGCCGGATGCGTGGACGCTGGTGGTGGAAGATGACGGCGCCGGCATTCCGGAAGCCGAGCGCGAGCGCGTATTCGAATCCTTTTACCGGCTCGACCAGAGCCGCGATCGCGCTACCGGCGGCTACGGCCTCGGTTTGTCGATCGTGAAAAAAATCGTCGCGCGCCACGGCGGCAGCATCCGCGTCGGCAGCAGCGAACTGGGCGGGGCCATGTTCGTCATGCGTTTCCCGTTGCGGCAATTGCCGCCCTGAAAACAGAACTGCACGGAATCAGAAACCGAATTCCGGACGGAGGTAGGCGGCCAGCCAGATCAGCATGGCGATCGTGGCGGCAAACAGAATCTTGTTGCTCGGCATCGCGAGGGTTTTCTTGTTGTGGTGCCCGGCATTCTAGGCCGGCAAAGGCGGCGCAGGTATATCTATCTGTGGGCTAACTGTTTAAATTTGTGCCGGTCCGGCATTCCCCAGTCCCCTCTCATTCGGATTGGTAAGACCTTTCTACCTTCCAATCGTTATCTCGCTATAATCTGGCTTCCCCGCGGGCAAGAACAAGCACAGCGCCGGGGGCAGGCGGCATCTCGACATGCCGTTCTGATAACAGACCTCATCCAAGGAGACAACATGGCTCACGCCAACGTAGCATCGGCCGGCGCGCTGGACGCCGGCACCGAGATCGGCAAGCGCGTCATCGGCAAGCTGCATCGCAAGATCGTCTGGTACTGCTTCTTCCTGTTCATGATCAACTACCTCGATCGCGTCAACGTCGGTTTCGCCGCGCTGACAATGAACGCCGACCTCGGACTGAGCGCCAAGGTCTACGGTCTCGGGGCGGGAATTTTCTTCCTCGGCTACATCGCCTTTGAAATCCCCAGCAACATGATCCTGCACAAGGTCGGTCCGCGCATCTGGATTGCCCGCATCATGGTCACCTGGGGCATCGTCGGCTGCGCCATGGCGTCGATCCAGGGCGAATGGAGCTTCTATGCGCTGCGCTTCCTGCTGGGTCTGGCCGAAGCCGGTTTCGCGCCGGGCGTGCTGCTGTACCTGACCTACTGGTTCCCGAAGAAGGAACGCGGCAAAGCCGTCGCCGGTTTCATGCTGGCGACCGTGCTGTCGTCGGTGGTCGGCGCACCGCTGTCGGGCTACCTGCTCAGTTCCACGCACGGCTGGTTCGGGCTGGCAGGCTGGCAATGGATGTTCATTCTGGAAGGCGTGCCGGCCGTCATCATGGGCGTGGTCACCTTCTTCTATCTGGTCGACCGTCCTGAACAAGGCAACTGGCTCAACCAGGAAGAGCGTCACTGGCTGACCACCACGCTGGCCGCCGAGCAGGAAAAAAATGCCGTGCATGCGCAGCATGAATTCCGCGAGATCTTCCGCGACAAGCGCATGTGGATCCTGACGCTGATCTACATGTTCAACGCCGTGGCGATTTATGGCGTGGTGCTGTGGCTGCCGCAGATCGTCAAGAGCCTGGGCGGCCTGAACAATTTCCAGACCGGCATCGTGTCGGCGATTCCGTTCATCTGCGCCGCCGTCGGCCTGGTGCTGGTGGCGCGCAGTTCCGATCGTACCGGCGAGCGCAAGATGCACACCGCCTGCGCCGGCCTGTTCGGCGGCGTCTTCCTGGCGGCCAGCGCACTGGTGCCGTCGCCGGTGCTGGGCCTGGTGCTGATCTGCATCGCCGCGATGGGTTTGTGGGCGACGCTGGGCGTGTTCTGGACATTGCCGACGCAATTCCTGACCGGCGCTGCGGCTGCCGGCGGCATCGCCATGATCAACGGCTTTGCACAGATCGGCGGCTTCATCGGTCCGTATCTGGTGGGCTGGATCCGCGAAACCACGCATAGTTTTTCCACTGCCCTGCTGGTGCTGGCGGTCAGTCCGATGATCGGTTTCGTGCTGTGTGCGACGCTCAAGATCAGGAACGATCGCGCGCTTGAATAACGCGGCACAGGTCCGGACACACTGCGCCGCCGTCACCGGCGGCGCAACTTTTTTGCAGGAAGCGACATGACACAGAACGCGATACAGAACGCGATACAGGTGGCGACACCAGCGGAGAAACAAGATGCGGCACAAGACGCAGCGCCGGCGCTCACGCTGGCCCAGCGCCTGCGCCGGCCGGGCATCGTGGTGGCGCCCGGTTGCCACGACGCGCTCGGCGCGCGCATCTATGAGCAGGCCGGTTTCGAAGCCGTCTACATGACCGGCAACGGTCTCTCCGCCAGCCTGCTGGGCGCGCCCGACATCGGCCTGCTCGGCATGAACGAGATGGTCGGCCGCGGCCGCGCCTTCGCCAACGCCGTAAAGGTGCCGGTGATCGCCGATGCCGACACCGGCTACGGCAACCTCAACAACGTCGTGCGCACCGTGCAGGACTACGAAGCCGCCGGCGTCCAGGCGATCCACCTGGAAGACCAGGTCACGCCCAAGAAATGCGGCGCCATGAAAGGCCTGGCGCTGATTTCCAAAGAAGAGCATGCCGACAAGATCCGCATCGCCGTGGCGACGCGCAAGAGCCGCGACTTCCTGATCATCGGCCGCTCCGATGCACGCATCCCGCTCGGCCTGGACGAAGCGATCGCGCGCGGCCAGGCATATGCCGCCGCCGGCGCCGACCTGGTGTTGCTGGAAATGCTGCAGTCCGAAGACGAGATGCGCAAGGCCATCGCCGCCATCGATGCACCGCTGATGTTCAACGCCGTCGACGGCAAGACGCCGCCGCTGACGGCGAGCCGGTTCGAAGCGCTCGGTTTTCGCGTGTTGAGTTTTCCGATCTCGGCGACGCTGGCGTATACGCACATGATGCGCAGCTTTGCGCAACACATCCGCGCCACCGGCAGCGCGTTCGGCGCACCGGCGGGAGCGGTGACGATCGCCGAGTATGAAGCAGTGCTGGGCATCGACGGTTACCTGTAAGAACCGGTAAGAACCGGCAAGAATCTGTGAGGAGAGACGCCGTGCCGCGATTCTGCGACACTGCGGATTCCTCACATCAGAAAACCGACCTCATGAACGGCAACTGGACCGACGGCTACGTCACCGACATCGGCTATACCCACGGCTACTATCCGCAACTCAATCCGGCGCGGCTGCAACTGGCGTTAGCCGCCGCCGGACTCGACAGTCCGCTGGTGCGCACCGCCTGCGAACTCGGCTTCGGCCAGGGCCTGAGCATCAACATCCACGCCGCCGCATCGCCGGTGAGCTGGTACGGCAACGACTTCAATCCGGTCCAGGCCGGCCATGCGCAAACGCTGGCGCAGGCGTCCCGCAACGGCGCGCAACTGGAGCCGGCCAGCTTTGCCGAATTCTGCACGCGCGAGGATTTGCCGCAGTTCGATTTCATCGCCATGCATGGCATCTGGAGCTGGGTATCGGCCGAGAACCGTGCGCTCATCCGCGACTTCGTCGAACGTCGCCTCAAGCTCGGCGGCGTGCTTTACGTCAGCTACAACACCCAGCCCGGCTGGGCCGCGTTCATGCCTTTGCGCGACTTGTTGCTGCGCCACTTCGATATGCCCTCCAACGCCGGCAAGGGCAGCGCCGAACGCATCGATGCGGCGCTCGATTTCGCCGAGCGGATGTTCGCCGCCGATCCGGTCTACGCGCGCGCCAACCCGTTCATGCAGGAGCGCATCGGGATCCTCCGGAAGCAGAGCCGGCATTACCTCGCGCATGAATATTTCAACCGCGACTGGCACGCCGAGTCGTTCGCAGACATGGCGGCGATCTGGTCCGGCGCCGGGCTGGAGTTCGCCTGCTCGGCGGACTTCCGCGACCATCTCGACATGGCCAACCTGACGCCGGCGCAGCGCGAATTCTGCGACGCCGTCGACGATCGCCACCTGCGCCAGAGCGTGCGCGACTTCATGGTGAACCAGCAATTCCGCCGCGACTACTGGGTGCGCGGCGCGCAGCCGCTCGATGCCGCCAGCCACCAGGCGCTGCTGGCGCAACAGCGTGTGGTGCTGCTGACCGCACCCGGCCAGATCCCGATGACGCTCAAGACGGTGTCTTCCGAGATCACGCTGAACCAGCATATCTACGGCCCGGTCATCGCCGTGCTGGCCGACGGCCTGCCTCACTCGCTGGGCGAGATCGCCGGCATCGTCGGCAGCCGCAACCTCGGCTTGCAGCAAGTGCTCGACACGCTGATGATGCTGATCGGTAACGGCCACGCCGCGCCGGTGCAGGCCGATTCCGACATCCTGCATGGCCGCGACGGCAGCGCCGCCCTGAACCGTCATCTGATTGCGCAGGCCGTGCACGGCAATGCCGACGGCGATATCGAACATCTGTCCAGCCCGGTCACCGGCGGCGGCGTGCCGGCCGACCGCATCCAGCAATTATTCATGCTGGCGGTGCTGGAAGGGCAGGAGACGCCGGACGCCATCGTCGGTTTTGCGTGGCGGCACATCTCCGCCGGCGGCAAGAAGATCGTGCGCGACGGCGTGCGGCTGGAGGACGAGCAAGACAACCTCGATGAGCTGAGCCTGCAGGCGCAGCGTTTCTTCGTCGAGCGGCTGCCTTTGCTGCAGGCCTTGCAGGTGATCTGATGCAGCGGAATTTCCCGATGGAAATGCGGGAAATCTCGAATCTTTGCAAGGTCTTGCGGCAATTGCGCCAGCCAAACTCGGGTACCATTGAACCGGTTTCCGGACTGGATCGAACGGCATTTCCGAGAAGAAAAATATTTTGAACAATCTGTGGCGAGTCAAATGGACGCTCAAGGCCAAGGTCATCATGGTCGTGGTCGCTGCCGTCCTCGTGACGACGGCGGTGATTGTCGCCGTTTCGCTGACCGTCATGAAGCGCGACATCAAGGCGCTGATCGGCGCGCAGCAATACACGACGATCAAGATGATCGCCACCGCCCTCGACGAGAGCTTCCAGACGCGCCGCATCACCCTGCGTTCGCTATCGCAGGGTTTGCCCCCGGCAGCGCGGCATGACCCGCACCTGCTGCAGGTCTACCTCGCCAGCCACACCAGCCTGACCGAGCTGTTCTTCAATTTCTCGGTGTTCGGCGCCGACGGCCAGCTGCTCGCCAATTTCATCGACACCAACGCCATCGGCCGTTTCAACGTCGCCGACCGCGAATACATGCAGCGCACCCTGGAACAAAAGCGCGGCGTGATTTCCGAACCGCTGCGCAGCCAGATATCGAAGCGCGCCATCGTGCTGATGACCGAGCCGGTGTTCGACGACAGCGGCAACATCGTGATGGTGTTCGTCGCCAGCATCGATTTGCAACAAGCCAATTTCCTCGGCCAGTTCACCAACATCAAGGTCGGCAAGACCGGCTTCATCTACATCATCACCTCCAAGGGCGTGATCGTCGACCACGCCGACAAGGCGCGCATCCTGCAGCATGTCGACAGCGCCGGCGGCAAGAGCGGCGGCACCCAGCAGGCGCTGGCCGGTTTCGAAGGCAGCATGGAAGGCCTCAGCCGGAGCGGCCAGCCCGCGCTGTTTTCGTTCAAGCGCATGCAGACGGTGGATTGGATCATCGGGTCGATCTATCTGCAGAACGACGCTTTCCAGCCGATCCGCGACATGCAGGACAAGGCCTTGCTGCTGTCGCTGGTGATGGCCGTTCTGGCCGGCTGGCTGGCCTGGCTGATCATGTCGCGCCTGATCGATCCGCTGCACCGGCTGCACGGCCACATCCAGAAAATCCGCAGCGCCAAGACCTATGACGAAGTGCCGCTATCGTATCGGGAAGACGAGATCGGCGACCTCGGCAGCGCGTTCAATTCCCTCATGCGCGAGCGCAAGGATGCCGAGATGGAGCTAGACCAGGCGCGCGTCAATCTGGAAAGCATGAACAAGGCGCTCGAACGGCTGGCGCTGGAGGATGATCTCACGGGCCTCGCCAATCGCCGCCAGTTCGATCTCAGCCTGCAGGAAGAATTCAGCCGCGCCATGCGCAACGGCAATTCGCTGGCGCTGGTGATGATCGACGTCGATCACTTCAAGCAATACAACGACATTTACGGCCACCTCGCCGGCGACCAGTGCCTGCGCAAGGTCGGACGCGTGATCAAGGCGCAGCAGACGCGTCCCGGCGACCTGATGGCGCGCTACGGCGGGGAGGAAGTGGGCATCCTGCTGCCCGGCGCCGACGAGGCCGGCGCGATGGCGGTGGCCGAACGCATCCGCATGGCGGTGCGCCAGCTCGGCCTGCTGCATGAAGGCAACGAAGCAGGCATCGTCACCATCAGCGCGGGCGTGAGCGCGTTCGTACCGATCCGCGACGTCGACGCGCCCGACAAACTCATGCGCGCCGCCGACAAGGCGCTGTATCTCGCCAAGGCGCAGGGCCGCGATCGCATCTGCAGCAGCAGCGATTTGCCGGCCTCGTCCTGATTTCAGTTTTTCTTGTATTGGCGGGTGATCTTCTTCGCCAGGTCGAGGAAATTCTTTTCCGCCGGCGAGATGCTGGCGGTACGGCTCACCAGCGTGATCGGCGCCACCAGCGTCGGCCTGGCGTCACGGATGCGGCAATACACCACGCTGTCGCGATGGAAATCCTTCATCGATGCCGGCACCACCGAGATGCCGCCGCCGGCCGCGACCAGGCTGATGTTGGTCAGCATGCGTTCGACTTCGGAGGCAATGTGCGGCGTGAATCCGGCGTTTTCGCACGCTTCGATCAGGCGTGAATACATGCCCGGTGCGCCGTGTCTCCGGACCAGAATGAACTGTTCGTCTGCCAGCGCGCGCAGCGATACGGTCGGCATGTCGCCTGTCTGTTGCTTGCCGAGCAGCGCATGTCCCATCGGCAGAATCAACAGCATTTCTTCATCCAGCAATTGCAGGAAGCCGATGCCGCGCGGCTGGCTGACCGGCGCGCGCAGGAAGCCGAGGTTGACCTTGCCGTCTTCAATCTCTTCGGTGAGTTCGGCGGCGTTGCCTTCGCGCAGGTCGAGATGCACGCCGGGGTAGGCATCGCGATAGGCGCGGATGATGCCGGGGATCAGCGGATGCGCTGCGGCCGAGCTGGTGAAGCCGATCACGATGGTGCCTTCGAAGCCTTGCGCCGCGCGCGCCGCCTTGGCTGACGCCAGTTCGACGCTGCGCAGGATGGCTTTGGCTTCCTGCAGGAAAGCGGCGCCGCCGGCGGTCAGTTCGGCGCCTTTCGGGTGGCGGCGGAACAGGTCGAAGCCGAGTTCCTTTTCCAGCATCCTGATCTGGTGGCTTAGCGGGGGTTGCTGCATCTCCAGCCGTTCGGCGGCGCGCGTGAAGTGTTGTTCTTCGGCGACTACGAGGAAGTAGCGGAGGTGGCGGAGTTCCATTGTTGTTATCTCTTTTGGGTTTGGAAGTCTGGATGTGAATACATTTTACATCTGCTGTTCTGCTCCGACTTCGCTGTTCTGGGTAGCTTATTTGTTTCTCTCTTCGGACGGCCGGGGTTGCCGGGGGCGGCCCGGCAGCCGCTCACTTTCTTTGCTTCGCCAAAGAAAGTAAGCAAAGAAAGGCGACCGCGATTCGTCGCCTCGCTGCGCGAGGTTCCCGTTGGCGCCGCACTCAAATCGGGAAGGGAAACAAACTCGCTGCGCTCAGACAAGTTTCCCTTCTTTTTCCGATTTGAGCACGTCACCAACGGCGACTCATAAGCGGAACTTCTTTCTCGGCTCGCTTCGCATTGCCTTGGGTGGCTCGCCTTCGGCATCGTGATTGCCATCTTGGGTTTGATTGATAGCGGAGAACTGCGACTTTCACTTCACCACGGTCCCCTGGCGATGCGAAGCGAGCCAGTCTGGCAGTCCGCTTGCGAGTAGCCGGTGGCGGCAGGTGCAAATCGGATAAAGAGGGGAAACTTGTCTGAGCGCAGCGAGTTTGTTTCCCCTCCCGATTTGTACCTGCCGACGCCGGGAACCCCCGCAGGGGGCTACGAACCAGCGGTCGCTTCTTTTGCTTACTTTTCTTGGCGAGACAAGAAAAGTGAGTAGCTGCCGGGCTACCCCCGGCAGGGTCGTCCGAAGAAAAAACAGAATCAGTTACGCAAGAACCAACAAGCCTGGTCGAAGAAAGAAAAGAAGAAGCCACGCACCAAAGCTAAGTCGGAACAAAATCCACGAACCACAATTGCGGATAACCCTCATCCGCACCATCCCCCGCACCTCGCCCCAAACGTATAAAATTTCACCCAGCCACTAAACCAACAAACCATAACCCGGAGACCGCCTGCTGACCCGAAGCAGGCCGCCGATGAAGCCACCCCTCCACAAAAACGCCTTCCTGCAGATGGTCGTCGCCATCGCCATCGGCATCGCGCTCGGTCATGCCGATCCACAGCTGGCGGTGCAGATGAAACCGCTCAGCGATGGCTTCGTGCGCCTGATCGGCATGCTGATCGGCGTGGTCATGTTCGCGCTGGTGGTGTCGGGCATCGCCGGCATGCAGGACAAGATGCACGCTGCCAAGGTGGGCGGCAAGGCCATTGTCTATTTTGAAATCATGACCTTCATCTCGCTCGGCTTCGGCATGCTCGCCGCCGACCTGCTGCAACCGGGAGCCGGCTCCAAACTCGATCTGTCGCACGTCTCAGACGGCGCGCATTATGCGGCGCGACTGTCGACTTCGGGCGTGACGGATTTCCTGCTCAACATCATTCCCAACAGCTTCTTCGAGGCCTTCACGCGCAACAGTAGCCTGCAGATCCTGTTGCTGGCGGTGCTGTTCGGCGTTGCATTGTCGCGGCTGGGCGAACGTGGCCGCAGCCTGCTCAATTTCATCGAAGCCAATCTGCGCATCCTGTTCGGGATGATCAACATCATCCTCAAGGTCGCGCCGCTGGCCGCCTTCGGCGCCATGGCTTATACCATCGGTCGCTACGGCGTGGCGTCGGTGCTGCCGCTGCTGCATTTCGTCGGCGCCATCTACATCGCCAGCATCGCCTTCGTCTGCGTGGTGATGGGGCTGATCGCGCGCGTGGCGGGCGTCAACATCTTCCGCCTGATCGCTTTCATCAAGGAAGAATTGCTGCTGGTTTTTTTCACCACCTCGTCGATGGCGGCGCTGCCCGGACTGACCGAAAAAATGGAACGCCTCGGGTGTTCGCGCGCGGTAGTGCGGCTGGTGCTGCCGACCGGCTACACCTTCAACCTCAACGGCACCAACATCTATCTCACCATGGCGGCGCTGTTCCTGGCGCAGGCCGGCGGCATCGAGGTGAGCCTGTGGCAGCAATTGTCGCTGCTGGCGATCTGCATGCTGACGTCCAAGGGCGCCACCAGCGTGACCGGCTCCGGCTTCATTGCGCTGGCGGCCACGCTCAGTACGCTGCAGATCGTGCCTGTCGGCGGCATCGTGCTGCTGCTCGGCGTGGAACGGTTGATGAAGTGCCGCTCGCTGAGCAACGTCATCGGCAATTGCCTGGCCTGCGTGGTGGTCTGCGCGTGGGACAAGGCACTCGATCGCGAACGCATGGCACAAGCCTTGCGCGCATAAAAAATCCCGGACTGGCCGGGATTGAAAACCTGCTTCGCTTCTTTCTTGCGACAGCTTTTTTTCGCTTGCCTGCCGACTTATTTGCCCAGCTTGTAGAACGTCTGATCCAGTCTGGCCGATGCCGCCGCCAGCTTCTGGCGCTGCTGCGCCAGCCATGCCTCATCCCTGGCCAGCTTGGTCTTTTCCACACCGAGCATGCGCTCGACCTCGGCGCGTTGCGGGCCGCCCAGTCCTTTGCTTGAGTCCAGCATGTTTTGCGCCGTCAGCGACTTCTTGTATTGCTCCTGCGTCAGTGGGAACTGGTTACGCTCGAAGTCGAACTTCTTGACGGCTTCCGTATAGATTTGCTGCACGACGTCGAACGGAATGTCGGCCGGTTTCATCTTGTTGGTGCGGCCGTAGGTCACCAGGTCGGAGGCGAAGTGGTGACCGACGCGGAACGGCACGTCGGAGCCGCGCTGCAGGATGTCGGCCAGCTCGGTGGTGGTCGAATAATCGGCATCGACTTCCTGCAAGGCGCGGGTCTTGTCAATCACCAGGTTGTCGAGCAGGTCGGCCAGTTTGACGAAGGCATTGGACGTCAGCTCCAGCGTTTTCTCGACCTGGTCGCGCTTGTAGTCCGGCATGCCGGGCGAGACGTTGTGCGCTTCCAGCTGGAAGGTCATGGCGCCGCCGACGATGTCGCTGGCCTGCAGGCGCAGCACGTTCAGGCCGTAGGGATTGCGCTTCTGCGGCATGATGCTGCTGGTGCCGGTCAGGCGGCCTTCCTGAATCATGATCCAGGGATAAGGCTGGTGATATTGAGTGTGGAAGTCCTGTACCAGAATGCCGATGGTCAATGCGGCGTTGCTGCACAGGCTCACCAGTTCCATGCCCTGGTCGAGCGCGCCGAGCTGCGCGGCGTCGTAGGAATTTTCAATCGGGCCGTCGAAGCCGAGCAGTTCCGCCAGGCGCTTGCGGTCGACCGGGAAGCTCGAGGTGCCCAGCGCGCCGGCGCCGAGCGGGCTCAGGTTCAGGCGCGCATAGGACTCCTGCAGGCGTGCGCTGTCGCGTCCGAAGGCCGAGGAGAACGCCAGCAGATAGTGGGCAAACGTGGTTGGTTGCGCCTGCACGCCGTTGGTGTAGGCCGGCACGATGGTGTCGAGATTCTTCTCGGCCAACTCCAGCACTTCCGCCTTCGATTTGTTCATCGCCTCCATCAGGTCCAGCGTGCGCTCGCGCTGCATCAGGCGGCGGTTGGTCGACAGGATGTCCTGGCGGCTGCGTCCGGAGTGCATGCGCGAGCCGTCGGGGCCGGCGATGGCGAGGATCAGCGGTTCGTATTGCAGGTAGTCGGATGGACGCTTGGCGCCGGGTTGGTCGCCGTTCCTGATGACCTGGTCAACGGCCGAGACGATCTTCTTGCCCAGCTCGGGCGGCACGATCTTGTTCTCGATCACCATCACCGTCGACGCCTTGTTCATCTCGCCGAGGAAGTAAAAGTAATCGTGGTAGGGCGGCTTGTTGCCGGCGGGAGCAGCGTAGGCGGCGTTGGCTAGCGTCATTGCGGCCAGCGGCAGCAGCGCGAGGGCGGCGATGCGCCGGGAAAGGGGTTTATTGAGCATTGTCGGTACCTTGAGTGCTGGAGTTGGATGAGGGTGAAGATGAGTTGGCGGCCGGTTCCCCCGCCTGGCTGGCCGTGGCGACGTCGATCGTCAGGCGTTGCGCGCTTTCGTTGAACGGTGAGAACACGTTGCTGTTGCCGCTGGGGCGATTCCAGGCGCCGGCGGCCTGTTCGGTTTGCAGTGCGGCAGTGGCCGGCGCCGTGGTCGCATTGGTCAGCAGGTTGCTGATGCCGCGACCGAAGTTGAATATCACCACGCCGCTGCCGCTGGCGGCGAAGGTGGTGGCGTCGCCGGCTTGCAGTATCGGCGCACCGTTGGGTGCATTGACGTTGACCAGCAGCACGCCGTCGACCACCTTCAGCGAGTTGGTGCCGCCGCTGAAGCGCAGGCCGGCGGCGCCGTTGCTGCCGGCGTTGAGGGTCATGCCGGCGCTGCCGCCGGTGCTGACGGTGTTGAAGCCATTGGTGCTGCTGCCGACGAAGGCGATGCCGTCGCCGCTGCCTTTGGCGGTGCCGTTGAGTACGATCGCACCGCTGTTCGATGAGATATTCACGCCGGCCGCCGCGCCCGAACTCGGACTGCGGATCGTGACGCCGGCGCTGCTCGACGCGCTGCCGCTGGTGCCGTCCAGTGTCAGTGTGCCGGTATTGGTCGAGATGATGGTGCTGCTGGCATTGGTCGACGGATAGATCGTGATGCCGCCGGCGTTGGTCGACGTTCCGGTCACGGAAACCGAGCCGCTGCCGGTGGCGCGCAGCGCGTTGGCGCCGGTCAGAATGCTCACGCCGTCGCCGTAGACGCTGGAGCCGGTCACGCTCAGGGCGCCGTTCTCCACGCTCACCAGCGCGTTGCCGCTGCTGTAGAAGCTGACGCCGTCGCCCTGGTCGGCGGCGTTGCCGATCAGCGTGACGTTGCCGGAACCGGTGGTCTGGATTTTGTTGGTCACGCCGAGGATGGCGATGCCGTGATCCAGCTCGGGTACGTTGGGTGAATGGAAGTTGCCGTTGAGGGTGATGTTGCCGCCCTGTGACGAGATGTTGTTCGTCGATGCCGTACCGTTGCCGCCGAGCGCGATGGCATCGGAGGTGCCGACCGAGTCGCCGCGCAGCGTGATGTCGCCGCTGACGGTGGTGACGTTGATGCCGGTGGCGCTGTTGGTTGAATTGAAGAAGATGCCGTAGCCGCCGAAGCTGTTGGTGCTGTTGCCGTTGATGGCGATGTTGCCGCTGGTCGCACCGATGTTGACGACGGCATTCAGCGCCGACGGTGCGATGTCGACGCCGCGTCCCGAGGCGCTGGTGCCGTTGAGGCTGATGTTGCCGGTGGCGGTCTTGATGTTGACCGCGGCATATTGACCGCCGACGTCGATCGACAACGCCTTGAACGAACCGCTCGCATTGTTGACCACGGTATTGTTGCCGGTCAGCGTAACGTTGCCGGCGGTGCTGGTGACATTGACCTGCGACCCGGCTGCCGAGGCAGAGCCGTTGCCGGATGCGATCAGCGCCAGCGCGGGCGTGGTGCCGCCGGAAGTATTGCCGGTCAGGTTGATGTCGCCGGTCGTCGAGATGCCGATCGCCGAACTCGCGCCGGTGGAATTGAGCACCGTACCGTAGCTGCCGGTACTGCTGCCGTTGACGTTGATGGTGCCGCCCGCGGTGGCGTTGAGCGTGACCGAGCCGGTGCCGCTGGCGGCCAGGTAGACGCCGCGGCCGGCGCCGGCGAAGCCGCCGCTGTTGGCCTTGACCGTCAGGTTGCCGCTGCCGACAGTGAGCGTCTGCGATGAAGTCGCCGCTGTCGAACAGACCAGCACGCCGAAGCCTGAGCTGGCGTTGCCGCTGACGGTCAGGTTGCCTGAACCGGTGGCGGCGATGGTGTTGTTGGTGCTGAAGATGCGGGTGCCGTTGCCGCTGCCCAGCGTGGTGCCGTCGACGACGATCGAGCCGCTGCCGTTGGTGACGATGCGGCTGCCGCCGGTCACCACGAACGCATCGGTGGCGACGGAGACGTTGGCCTGGTTGGCGACCATGTTGATGTTGCCGCCGCCGGCGTCGATGGTCGATCCGGAGATATTGATCGTGTTGCTGCTCGCCGTGAGGTTGCCGCCGTTGGTGGAGATGGTGCTGCCGGACAGCGCGATCGAACCGTTGCCGGTATTGCCGAAGTTGGCGATCAGGGAGACGTTGAGCGACTTGCCGGTGGCGTTGCTGATCACATGATTGGTCATGTTGATGCTGCGATGTGCCTGCAAGGTCAGCGACGAATTGCCGACCGCCTTGACGTCGTCGAGCACGTTGATGTCGCCGCCGTTCGTGGGGCTGCCGGCTGCGGTGAAGACGACCACGTTGGCGCCTTCCGACAACGAGGCGTTGAGCGTCGCCGAACTCAGGGTGGAGTTGGCCGCGCCGCTCGAGGTGAAGGGGGCGGACGCCGTCATGTTGACGCTGGCGGCGCTGGTGATGTTGAGGTTGTACGGATCGATGAGCCAGTCGCCGCCCTGTCCGGATGCCGCCCCAACGTGCACCAGGCCGCTGGCCTGCAGATCATGGCCCGAGGTTTCCACCTTGCCGCCGCGTCCCGTCGCGCCGCCTGCCTGCGCGCTGATGTCGCCGTAGAAGCGCGTGCTGCCGGTCGACCACAGCACCACCGTGCCGCCGTTGCCGCTGCGGACCGCATCCGCCTTGATGGCGGCGTCGCTGCCCATGAAGACGGCGTCGGACTGATGCTCCGCGCCGCCACCCTGGTAGTTGCCGCCGACCAGCACGGTGCCGCCACCCGCATCGCCGGAGGCGTCGATACGGGTGCCGTCGAACAGGCCGACGTACTGGCCGAGGACTTTGGCGCTGCCGCCGGTTTCACCGCTGCCGAGACCGGATACATCAAGCGTGCCGCTGTTGGCGACCACGCCGCTGTTGTCACCCGTGCCGCCGTCAAGCAGGATGCTGCCGTTGCGGCTCTGCAGGCTGCGCGCTTCGATCACGCCGTTGTTGTTGACCACGTTCGACAGCATCGCGTCGGTGGCGCGCGCAGTCATGATCACTGCGCCGCCGTCGGCTTGCAGCAAGCCGCTGTTGAGTACGTTGGCGTTGAGTGCGGCGTTGTTGACTTCGACGTTGATGAGGCCGTCGCCATTGAAATCGAGCGTCATCTTTTCACCGGCCGCCAGCACCACGCTGCCGAGGCGCGCGATGATGTTGCCTTCGTTGCGGACCTGGGCGCCGAGCAGGGCGACGTAACCGCCGTCGGTCGCGGTGATGTTGCCTTGATTCACGACCGAGCCGGTCGCGCCTTCCAGATCGAAGGCGTTCCTGCCGGCCATGAAGTTGGCGTCGGAAATGTTCAGCGTCGACGCCACCAGGCCGCCGACGTTGACCGATGAGCCTGCGCCGAACAGGATGCCGGACGGATTGACGAGGTAGACCTGGCCGTTGGCGTTGAGATGGCCGAAGATCTGCGAGGCGTCGCCGCTGGTGACGCGGTTCAGCGCCACCGAGGACGAACCCGGCTGGATGAAATTGACGGTTGCATTGCTGCCGATGTTGAAGGTGTTCCAGGTGGCGGCCATGCGGTCGCTGGTTTGCGTGACCGTCATGGTGGCGCCGCTCTGGCCGATGCTGCCGCTGCCGGCGGTGATCTGGCCGTTGGTCGGCAGCGCGCCTGCGTCCAGCGCATGCGCCGGCAACACCGTCAGGCCGCACCAGGCGGTCAGCACGGCGACGCAGGCCGGCTTCAGCGCCGGGTGGATTTTTTTACTGCGATTGTTTCGTGGAGCTTGTGTCATCGCATACCTCAGAACGTGTAGTTGAAGCCCACGCCGAGGGCGCGGATAGTGGTGCCCACGCCGGCCGACAGGCCGGTAGCGCCGAGCACGCCGGAGACGGCGTAGTTGTAGTTCGCCAATGCTTCGTTGCGCAGGATCACGTACTGGCCGAAGAAACGCGTCTGCTTGCTGTACTTGTACGAGAAGCCGACCGCCTGCGAGGTCGCGCCCATGCCGTCGGTCGAGCACTTGACGTTGTTGCCGGCGCTGCTGCCACCAATCATGCTGCAGTCGCCTGCCAGCGCCTTGGCCGCGCTGGCGCGCAATTCGAGCGCGCCGATCTGATGCGAGATGCCGAGCATGTACGCGCGGCGACGGTAGTTGGACAGGTCGGTCGAGGTGGTGCTGGTATTGACCACGCCGGACTCGGAATACGACAGGTCGTCGGCGATCAGCGAGATCTTGGTCTTGCCGAAATCGTAGGCGACGCCGTAGCGGAAACTGAAGTCGCTCGACGAGGTGCCGGCGGTCACGTGCGTGCTGCTGCCGACGCCGCGGGCATCGCGGCCGAGACTGGCGATGCCGAAGTAGTTGATGTGCTGTTCGGCCGCGAACACGGCGGAGAAGCCGCCGTTCTCATACGACAGGCTGCCGCCGTAGAGATAGCCGGTGTCGACATCCGAGGCAGCCTTCATGCTGTTGTTGGAGTACGCCAGCTTGAGCTGGAAGCCATAGAGTTTCGGCGACCAGTAGCCGATCAGACCGTCCTGGCGGCGGTTGAAGGCAGCGTCGTCGTTGTTGGAATTGATGGCGTCGCCGACCGGTCCGGAGTTCTTGGTGATGCTGGTGACAAAACCGGGCGAACCGATGATGTTGTAGTGTGCGGCGCTGGTCAGGCCCTGGAACGGATCGAAGGAGGTGGTGCTCTCCTTCATCGGCGTATCCCAGCGGCCGTACATCAATGTACCGGCCGAGGGATGGTTGAACGCCACCCCGGTGTTGCGCAGATCCTGCGAGTGGGTCCAGTCGGGTACGGCTTCGGCGCTGCGGTTGGTGTAGTTCAGCGACAGGCCCATTTCGAGCTGCCACAGGAACTTCCATTGATCGTAAAGCTGGATGCCGCTGTGCGCACCGATGTAGGAGACGTTGTCGCGCACGCGCCAGAAGCCGGGCATGTTGCGGCCATTCGGCGTGGCCAGCTTGCTCTGGTCAGCGGGCGCCGCCGGGGTGGCGCCGTCGCGGCGCACATACTCCGGCACCAGGCCGAGCGAGCCGTAGATGACGAAGGCGGTTTCCGGTTCCTCGAAATCCTCGCCCTTGCCGGTGGTGTCGGAACCGAAGGCCGAGAAGGCCTGGGGCGAACCCGACACCGAGACCCAAAGACGGCGTGCGTTGCGTTGTTCGGTGCTCGGATTGACGCCGGGCGAATAGGCCGCGGCGGCGTTGAAGACCAGGTCCTTGTTGTAGATGTTGACGCCGACGCCGTAGCCCGAGCGCGACTGATGGTTTTCGCTGGAGTCCCACGGATTCTTGTTGACGGTGACGCGGCCGGCGTCGGCGAACAGGGCGGCTTCGACCACTGAGTTGCCGAGGGTTCCAAACCGCCCGATCAGCTTGCGCAGCTCGATGCGTCCCAGCACGCCTTCGTCGCCGGCGGCTTCGCCGACCGGATAGGCGCGCACGCCGTTGGGGCCGCCCAGGCTCATTTTTTCGGAAGCGTCGAGGTTTTTGTTGGCAAATTGCGCGCTGACCGCCGCCAGCAGCGAATAACCGCCGCCCAATTGCTGCAGGCGGCTGAAGGAAACATTGCTCTTGCTGTAATTGCCGGCCGCCCTGGATGTGATGGCGTCGAGCGCGGCGTCGTTGGCGGTTTCCTTGTCAAGCTGGCCGCGGCCATGGCGCAGGCTCCAGATGTTGTTGCCTTGCGCGCCGAGCAGATTGTCGCGCCAGTCGCCGTACAGCGTGGCGCTCCAGAAGCGCGCCGACTTGGCGACCGCGGTGGCCGCGGTGATGTCCTGGAAGTGGCGGAACTCGGCCGCCAGCGATAGGTTGACGTTGGCCTTGCGGCTGCGATACAGCGCATCGTTGACGAAGAAGCTGGAGACCTTGGCCGAGCCGCTGGCTTGCGCATCCTTGAGGTTCTTGCCGATGTTGTACTGCAGTTCGGCGACGCTGGCGCCGATCGACACGCCGCCGGCGCCGACCGGCATGGAGAAGCTGAGACCGGCGATGCGCAGGCCTTCGAAGGAGTTCTGGGTATTGATGCCGAAGCTCTCGCCCAGACCCAGCGCATCGTTGAGATTGATGTTGGCCGACAGGCGATTGGCGCCGGTGTAATAGTTGCCGTAGTTGTCGATCGACACGCGCGAGGTGATCGCGGTCATCTCGCTGATGCGGATCACGATGTCGGTCGCGCCGGCTTGCGCCGACGGCCGCAACACCGCGCGCACGGAGACGCCGGCCAGGTCGGACAGGCGCAGCAAGGCGCCTTCCAGTTCGCTCTCGCGGATGACCGTGCCCGGCTGGAGTTCGTCGAGGTAGCGCTGCAGCACCGCCGGATTCAGGCGCACGTTGTTGTCGGTGTCGGCGCTGACCTGGCCGATCACGCCTTCGCGCACGGCGATGGCGATCTGGCCGTCGCGAATTTCCTGCGCCGGAAGATAGGCGCGCGCAACGATATAGCCGCGTTCGCGATACAGGTTGGTGATTTTGGAGGCGGCGCGGCGCAGGCCGTTGAAATCCAGCTCGCGGCCGATGAATTCCTGCAGCTCGGCTTGCAGCCGGGCATCGTCGATGGCGCTGTTGCCGCTGAGCGTGAAGCCGATCACCTGGACATTGACGGCGGCCTGCGGCGCTGCTGTGGGTGTCGACGCATCGTCGGCGTCCTGGGTTTCCTTTTCGATCTGCACGCGGCCGCGCGGCTGTTCCTGCGTTTGCAGACGCTCGCGATCGGCCGGCGCGAGTTGCTGGCGATTGGCGTCGAAGATGCTGCCGGAACTCGGCGGCGCCGGGGTCTGCGCCTGCGCTGCCAGCGGCGCCGCTGCCAGCATGGTCATGACCTGTAGCGCCAGCATTTGCCGGCGTTGCGCGGCAAAACGTGGTTTGTTCATTTTCCCTGTCTCCTGATTTTTATCTTTGTGGCGGCTTGCTGAACCGGTTTTATTGTTGTTGTGCCGTGTTCACCGCTTCATGTGTCTTGCCTGCTGCTCAGTTTTTGAATGTTTACTTCGCCGGAAAGATTTTTTCCACGGTGATATCCGCGCCGAACAACCCGGCCGCGTCGTGGCCGACGCCCGGCACTTCGAAGTCGGGGTGGTGCACCGGGGTCTTCCATTTTTGCGCCAGGAATTGTTCGTAGCGCACGTAGTTGTCATGCCGCTCGACGCGCGTGGCGCCTTGCAGGCGTGCACCGCAGGCCTTGTCGAGGAAGCGGTGGTTGGGGTTGTTGTCCTTGCTGCCCACCATGTAGGTGACGTCGCGCGCGGCGTAGCGTTTGAACAGCTGTTCGCCGCTGACTTTACCGTCGGCGCCAAGACCGTAGGGGATCATTTCGCCGAGGCCGTAGCGGTAGTTGTCGTAACCGGGACAGAGGATGCCGCCGGCCGGTGCGAAGCCGTTGTCGGCGGGGCGATTGTTGTCGAAGTAGAGATACGACGAGGGGCTGGAGATCACGTAACGCACCTTGATGCCGGCCTGTTTCAGTTTTTCGTCGCTGTTGTTCAGCACGGCATAGCGCTGCATCAGCTGGCCGCCGGCCGAGTGGCCGATGAAGACGATTTCTTTCAGCGCAGGGAAGCGGCCCGAGCCCAGGTAGGCGGCGATGTCGTCGAATACGCGGAACGAGCTGACGCCGGTTTTGCCATGGGTGGAATCCTGGCCCTGCATCCAGTTGTCGCCGCGCCACAAGGCCATCTTGTTGTCGGACAGGGCATCGCCTTCGGTCAGGAAGTTGGGCGTGAGCAGCAAGGTCTGCGCCGGATCGAGCCGGGCCTTGCGCAGGAATGCGAGGCCGGTTTCAAAGTAACGGTCGCCGTCGCGCTTGACGCCGTGTTCGAGGATGACGGCGCGCGTGATGGAATCGTTGTCCTGCGCCAGTGAATTATTGGCGTAGATCGCGAAAGCGTATTGCTGCGCGCCGGCGCCGAGCGTGACGATTTGTGGCGGGCCGGCTTCTTCCGTCGTTTTTTTTGCGTGAGCCACGGACGGCAGCAATAGTGAAAACGACAGCGCCGACGACATGGCGGCAGCCAGCAATGCGGTATTCCAGATTTTTGCGCCAACAGCCATGGTCAACTTCCCTTGCATCTGAACGGAGCGGAACGGCAGGGACTGCGGCTGACGGCTTACAGCGCGGGCGGGAGGCTGGCGCGGCGCAGGGCTTGAGATGCTGCGCGGTTACGGTCTCCTGCTCATGCCGCCGGTGATCGGCGCTTCATCCATCCCTGAGCATGCTTGTTCTTCTTTTGGCTCGATTATAGGAGTCGTGTTTGGCTATGTAAAATATCTCGATTTATATATTTCAATACTAAAAAAGTATGAAGTTGTACGGGACTTCCATCCGCGTTCAGTCGGGACGCGCCTGCCTGCGGTGCTGGCCCGGACCGATGCCGAAATGGCGCTTGAAGATGCGGTTGAACGAGGCTTCCGACTGATAGCCGACCGCTTCGGCGACGGCGGCCACGGTCTGCTGGCGACCGGCCAGCAGTTGCGCGGCCTGCGCCATGCGGGTGCGCGTGAGGACCTCGCCGGGTGTGGCGCCGGCCGCTGCGCGGAACAGCCGGGCAAAGGTCGTGCGCGACAGGTGGCAGGCGTTGGCCAGCTGATCCAGCGACCAGGCCCGGCCCGGTTCGGCGAGCATGCTGTGCAGTGCGCGTTGCAGTCGCGGCGAGGCCAGCAGCGTGAACAGCCCCGGCGTTGCCGCCGTGTCCTGTTGTTCCAGCCAGGCGCGCATCAGCAGTGCGAACAGCGCCGACGACAATTGCGTCACCACCGCATGGGCGCCGGGGCGGGCCGGGTCGGCTTCGGTCTCGACCTGCAGCATCGTCATGAGCGCGCGCAGCCCGGCGAAGTCGGCGCGTCCGGTGGTGCGCACCAGCAGTGTGGGCGGCAGCGAGGGCAGCAGCGCGGCAGCGGCGACGGGGTCGAAATTGAACTGGCCGCAGAGGATGTCGGTGGCTGCGCCGGCGCCGCCATTTTCCACCCGCACCAGCAAATCGTCGCTGCCGGCGGCGACTTTCCGCAGGGCCGATTTGCCGCGTCCGGCGTGCAGCGTGTGCGCGCTGCCGTGCGGAAACACCACGATGTCGCCGGCCTGCAGCGCCACGCCGCGTTCGCCGTTGGCTTCCATCAGGGCGTCGCCGGACAGCAGCATGTGGTAGCGCACCACGCCGGGCGGCGAGGCCGGTTCCGGCAATTGCCACGGCGCGCCGAAATGGCAGCGGATGTCGAGCGTGGTGCGCACGGGATAGAGCTGCAGCAGGCGGCTCAGGGTGTCGGTGGCGTCATTCATGGAGGGTAAACACGATTGGTACGATTGATCAATTTATTGGCATATTTTGCCATTAAAAATTCCATTCCGGATCCCTATACTGATTTCCATACCGCGCTCGATTGCAAAGGCAGCAGAACCGGTTGGGAACACTCTCCATTGACTCTTACTGAAAGGAAGCATCATGCCCCGTCTCCATACCCAGGACATCTCCGGCTACACCGGCCAGGCCGCACAACTGTTCACCGCCATCAAAAGCGCGATCGGCAAGGTCCCCAACGCTTACGCCGACATCGGCGTCAACAGCGCGGTGGCGCTGGAATCCATGCTCGGCCTCGACGCCTCGCTGCGCAAGAGCTCGCTCAAGGGCAAGCAGATCGAAGCCATCAAGCTGGCGGTCAGCGAAGCGGCCGAGTGCGACTACTGTCTCGCTGCGCACTCGCTGATGGCCAAGAAGCTCGGCCTGTCGGCAGAAGCCGTGATCGGCCTGCGGCGCGCCGAAGCGTCCGGCGACGCGCAACTGGATGCGCTGACCGCATTCGTGCGTGAACTGGTGACCACCCGCGGCACCGTGCCGGCGGCATCCGTCGAAGCGGTCAAGGCGGCCGGCTACAGCGATGCGCAGATCGTCGACACGTTGCTGGCGGTGACGGCGATCACGTTCACCAATCTGTTCAATCGCGTCAACGACACGGTGGTGGATTTTCCGGCTGCGGATTGACCGCTTACTGCCGCTGCAGGAAAGGAAACGGCCTCGCGATGAGGCCGTTTTTTCGTTCTGCTTGCGCGGACGCTATTGCTTGCCCGGCACCAGGTATTTGGATTTGGCGCAGTAGATCTTGGCCTTGGTGTCGGCGTAGGCGATCACGCTGCCGGCCTGCGACTGGCGCAACGAATACTTGCCGGCGTCGTCGAGCGTATAACGGATGCCGACGCTCTTGGTGATGGCGTCGGACAGCGCCTGCGGCGTGCCGTTGACCACGGCGCCGATGAAGTCGGCAGGGCTGCTGCTGTCGTTGACCAGAATGTCGGTGATTTCCATGCCCCAGATATTGCTGCCGGCGGCCTTGAACCAGTAGGCGCCGCCTTCGGTCTTGTAGGGTTTGCCGAAGGCTTCGAAGAGGTAATCGTAGAAATATTTGCTGTTGAGCTGGTTGAGGCACAACAGCGCGTTGCCGACTTCAATGCCGAAGGTTGCTGCGGGTGCGGCGTTGGCGACGCCGTTCATGCCTGCAAGGCCCGGCGCCAGCAGCGCGCAGGCAAGCGCGATGCGATGGATGATGTTCAAACAGACTCCTTGGTGCGCGTGGCGTCGCTGGTGATGCGTCGACGCCATCGAATGATCGAAACGGTAATGGTGCGTTGCGCAGATTGTAGGGGGCTTTTGGTTTTTTTGCTAACCGGGTTGGCGGGAACGTAAGCGGATCAGGCGTGGCGTCCCGATTTGAGCACGGTCTCGCCGCGTTGCGAAGACAACAACTTGCCGCTCAGGCTGCCGAGTCCATCGATGAAGGAGGCGATGCCGGTGCCCTTGACCATCACGCAGGGCTTGCCCTGTTTCTTGCACAGCTGTTTGACCAGCTGGTAAGCGTTGTGGCTGATGTTGCCGGAGGCGCACAGCACCATGTCGGCGCCGGTGAGCATCGGCTGCAGGCGGTGCAGGCTGTCTTCGCGGCCGCCGTCGTGATGGATGAACTTGCCGTGGCGTTCCTCGATGGCGACGCGGTAATGATTGCGCGCGCCGGTCAGTCCGCCGACGCACAAGACACAGCGGTCGGCCAGGCTGAAAGCCGTGGCGGCCGCTATGGCAGATGTCGTGGATGTCACAGATACGGAAGCGGGATGGTTCTTGCTGGTCGCGCGATGCATGGAGACCTCGGCCATGATTGTCATGACTTGCAGACTAAACCGAAGCCGCGCCGGCGCGAACGAAGAAATCGGCATCTGCTTATGCGGAATCCTGATACCGATGTGGAGGCTGATCCTTGCGCACGGCGCGCACGAAGTCGGCCAGGCGCTTGCCGCTTTCATCCGGATAAGCATGCGCCGGCGTCATTGCGCGCACGCGGTCGAGACGGAACGAGCGGAAGTCGCCGCGGGTTTCGCACCACGCGGCGATCGACCAGCCGCCGCCCCAGAAGTACAGCGCCAGCGGCCAGATGATGCGCTGCGTGGCCTGGCCGCGGGCGTCGACGTAGTCGAGCCGCAGCGTGCAACGCTTGCCGATGGCCTGGCGGATTTCTTCCAGCCGTTCGCCGTGCGCCTGATCGATGTGGAAGCTGGGCGCGAACAGCGCGGTGTTTTCGACGAAATCGCGTTTGTCCTTCGGCAGCGCCAGCACGATCTTGGCCAGCGACGCCGCGGCCGATGCCGCCAGTTGCGGTCCGCCCCAGGCCTGCACCATGCGCATGCCGATCACCAGTGCGTCGATCTCGTCAGGCGAAAACATGAGCGGAGGGAGATCGAAAGCGCTCTTGTTGATGCGATAGCCGACACCTGCCTCGCCCTGCACCGGCACACCCGACAGCGACAGGTCGCGGATGTCGCGATACACGGTGCGCTCGGACACCGACAGCCATTCGGCCAGTTGGCGCGCCGTCGTGAGACGGCGCCCGCGCAGGTATTGGGTGATCTGGAACAGGCGGTCGGCTCGGCGCATGGTTTTTGGCAACATGGGGAATGGCTGTCATTCTGGCACGAGTCGCGAGCGCCGCCCACCACGATCTTTCGACGGCGGCGGGCATGATCGTCTGCGCTTATTTCATCGCGTGCAGAGCGACGCGATTGCCTTCGGTGTCGATGAAGTGGGCGATGTAGCCGAGCTGCTTTGGCAGTTCCAGCTTGTCGAGTACCACCTTGCCGCCGGCCGGCGCGATGCGGTCAATGGCTTGCTGGATCGATGCGCCGGCGTCGAGGTAAACCAGCACGCCGTCGGTGCTCGCCTTGAAGGCCTGGGTTTCGGTCAGGCAGCCGCAGCTTTCCTCGGCGGCGTTGTGGAAGATCGCCATCGGCGCCGAGTCGAAATCGGTTTCGATGCGCAGCTTGGCATTGAATACGGCTTCGTAGAACTTGGCCGCGCGCGCCAGGTTGGTGACGGGGATTTCGAACCAGTTGATTTGCGTTGTCATGATGTCTTCCTTTTTCTTGGTTGAGAGAGGTATGCCGGAGGGCATGGAAGACATCATGATCCAGGGCTCCTGACACCATCCTGTCAGGAGCCTTGCTTCAGGCAAGCGCGGTTTACTGTCAGACGGCGGCTTGCGCCTTGCCGTCGGCGGCGGCAAGTTCGGCATCCTGCCGTTCCGCGTAGCGCCGCGCCAGCAGCGCGCACAGCATCAGCTGCATCTGGTGGAACACCATGATCGGCAGCAGCACGACGCCGACGCCGCTGCTGCTGAACAGTACCGACGCCATCGGGATGCCCGAAGCCAGCGATTTTTTCGAGCCGCAGAACACCAGCACGATCTCATCGCCGCGCGCAAAGCCCAGTGCGCGGCTGCCGAAGGTGGTCAGCGTCAGCACGCCGCCGAGCAGGATGGCGTTGACCAGCACCAGCAGCGCCAGCTGTTGCGGCGGGAACAGATGCCACACGCCTTGCGCCACCGCCACGCTGAATGCCGCATACACCGCCAGCAGGATGCCGCCGCGATCGACCACCGCCAGCAGGCCTTTCTTGCGCAGCACCCAGTCGCCGATCCAGGGGCGCAGCACATTGCCCAGCACGAATGGCAGCAGCAGTTGCAGCAGGATGCCGCTGACTTGCTGCAGGCCGCCGCCGTCGTGATGGCGATGCAGCAGAAGCGTCACCAGGATGGGCGTGAAGACGATGCCCAGCAGGTTCGATGCGGTGGCGCCGCAGATCGCCGCCGGCACGTTGCCGCGTGCAATCGAGGTGAAGGCGATCGAGGATTGCACGGTCGACGACAGCGTGCAGACGAACAGCACACCCAGCCACAGTTCCGGCGTCAGCAAGCCGGGGAACAAGGCCTGCAGCGTCAGCCCGAGCAGCGGGAAAAGCACGAAGGTGCAGGCCAGCGTCAGCAGGTGCAGGCGCGGCTGCCGGAAGCCGGACAAGGCCGCTTCGCGCGACAGCCGGGCGCCGTGCAGGAAGAACAGCAGCGCGATGGCAGTGTTGCTGGCCAGGTGCATGAAGTCCTCGAAGCGGCCGGTGGCCGGCAGCAGCGTGGCGAGCAGGACGGCGCCGAGCAGCATCCAGGTAAAGGTGTCGGGCAGGTAGCGTTTCATGATGGCAAGCGAGAAAGAAGGCAAAGCAGCCTTTGCCACATGATAGGAAAAAGAACTATCATCGGGAACCCCTTTAATCGTGTGAACTGTCATCGGATATGCCGATAAGCAGTTGCGTCAGGAGCGCCCATGTTCAATCCTGTCTGGCTCAAGACCTTTACCACCGTGGCCGCTTCCAGCAGCTTCAGCGAGGCCGGGCGGCGGCTCGGGCTGACGCAATCGAGCGTGAGCGACCACATCCGCCGCCTCGAGGACAGCAGCGGCCGGCGCCTGTTCGTGCGTGACACGCATTCGCTGGCGCTGACAGTGGACGGCGAAAGCCTGCTGGTGCACGCACGCCTGATCCTCGAAGCGCATGCGCGCGCCGAGGCGCAGTTCACCGCACCGAGGTTGCGCGGCCGGGTGCGCTTCGGTACTTCGGACGATCTGGCCATGGGGCCCTTGCCGGACATGCTGGCGGCGTTTCGCAACAAGCATCCCGAGGTCGAGCTGGAAATCACCATCGGACTCACCGGCGAGCTGTACCAGCGCCTCGACAACGGCGAGCTCGACCTGATCGTCGGCAAGCGCCGTCCCGGCGAACACCGCGGGCAGGCCATGTTCCGCGTGCCGCTGGTGTGGCTGGCGCGGCCGGAAACCGTGGTCGACCTGGCGCAACCGCTGCCGCTGATCCTGCTGCCCGAGCCGAGCGTGACGCGCGCGGCGATCCTCACCGCGCTGGGTGCCGCAGGCAGCCACTGGCGCGTCGTCTGCACCAGCGGCAGCCACGCCGGCTGCATGGCGGCGGCGCGCGGCGGCCTCGGACTGACGGTGCTGCCACAGCACATGGCCTCACGCGAACTGAGCCTGCCGGTCAATCATGCCAGCCTGCCGGCGTTTCCCGATGTCGAATACGTGGCGCTGACCGCCGGGCGCCTGAGCCGTCCGGCCGAGACGCTGTTCCAGATCCTGATGGCGAGCGAACTGCATGCGTCCAGGTGAAAAACTGGGTTAGCATCGATGCATAAAAACGAAGGAGACAAAATGACGGTAACCACAGGCAAGCCAGTGCACGCAGCGGATGCGGACATGATTCGCCGCATCGAAGAGAGTTTTTCGCGGCAGGGGGCGCTGCATACCATCGGCGCGCGGCTGCACAGCATCACGCCGGGGCAGGTGGAAATCCGCCTCGATTTCCAGCCCGGGCTGGGTCAGCAGAACGGCTTCCTGCACGCCGGCATGAGCACCACGATCGCCGACACTGCGGGCGGCTATGCAGCGATGAGCCTGTTCGATGCCGGCGAAGAAGTATTGACCACGGAACTCAAGCTGAATCTGCTGGCGCCGGCGCAGGGGGAGTATTTCATCGGCCGCGGCAGGGTGGTCAAGAGCGGCAGGACGCTGACCATTTGCCAGATCGAAGTGGAAGCGGTGCGCGACGGCAAAGAAACACTGTGTGCCTACGGCATCATCACGGCGATGCGGATGAGGGCTTAGGGCCTAGGGCCTAAGCACTGGCCTCGCTCACCAGCTCCGGCCGATTCAGCGCACGGATGCGGCGGTCGACGAAATAGCCGCCGGCTTCGGTATAGCGCAGATAGCAGCGGCCGCAGACGGTGCAGGTCGCGATATTGCAGCGGTTGTACGGGAAGTGCCGCAGCGCCACCGGCGCGTCGGCGGAGTCGTAGCGCGTGCCGTGCGGGTGATATTCGGCAAAGCCGGGCTCGTCGTAGGGATCGAGGTACAGCGTGCCGACGTCCTCCAGTTGCGATTCAGGGAAGGACAGCGGCGTGCTGGTCCATGCTGCAAGTGCCGCTTCGTTGCAGGCGCAGGCGACCGTCACGGCCGCGCTGCGTTCGGCCAGAGCGCGCAAGCCGGCGCCGTCCAGCACGGGTAAATCAGCCATCGCTTGCTTCCCTTATTTGCCGCCGAAGGAAATCTTGCCGCCCTGCAGCTGCGCAGTGCCGCCGCCGAGGTCGCTGAGCACTTGCCAGACCTGCTTGGCGATGCGCATTTCCACGCCTTCGTAGACGGTCTTGACGGCGACGATGCGCGCCGATTCGGCGGCGACCAGGTCTTCCTTCATCGCGTTTTGCTCGGCCACCAGGTCCTTGACCTCTTGCGCCAGCAGCTTGCGATTGAGCTCGGCTTCTTCGCCGGCGCCATTGCGGGCCTTTTCGGGATTCTGCTTGTAGTGGGCGAGCTGCTTGATGACGCGGTTGAGGTCGTCGAGCTTGCGCTGGAACTCCTGTTCCTTGGCGCGCAGCTTTTCTTCCAGATAAGGATCGAGGCCCACCTGGATCTTGGTGGTGGCGGCGCTCGACGAGCCGAACGCCACCGCCTTGATCAGCATCGTGGCCTGGGCGCGGCCGCCGATGATCTGGCCCAGTTTTGGATTGGTCTTGCCGACCAGGATCTCGTTGCCGGCCAGCATTTCACATTGGCGTGCATTGCCGGCCAGCATGATGCTGTCGCCTGCTTCGATGTGCGCGCTTTCGGCGAACAGCGCCTGCACGCTGCCTTCGGCCTTGACCTTGGCGACGATGGAGGCCATGCCGGGCTGGGTTTCGGCGTGACCGATGATGCCGCCCTTGACGGTGATGTTGCCGCCGGCAATGATCTCGGCCGCTTCCACGGTGCCGCCGACGAAAACATCGCCGGACACGCGCAGGCGCATGCCGGTCTTGACGTCGCCCTTGATCTTGACCGTGCCGGAAAACTCGACGTTGCCGGTGCTCAGGTCGACGTCTTCGATCTCGACGATAGGGTTGATCTTGACGCCGTTGGTGATGAGTTGCGGCTGGCCGGCGATGGCGGCGACCAGCAGGTCGGGATCATCCTTGGAGGGTTCGGCGCCGACACAATCCTTGTTGAAACCGAGATCGGGAACCGGCAGCGCCGGCACCACCTGGCCCTTGATGTTGACGCCATTGACGCCCGGCACCGGCGGTGTGCGTCGCATCAGCGGATCGCCGACGTTGATCAGCAGCAAGTGGCCGAGGTCGGCGTAATGCACCACGGCATCGTCATCGATTTCGGAGAGTTCTTCTTCCTTCTGGTCGAGCAGGGCTTCGAAGCGTGCGTGTTCGCCCTGCACCGGATCTTCGCCGCGTGCGATCAGCAGCTTGGAACAGTGGCCGGTGGCGAGTGCGCCGCGCAGCTTTTCGTGCAGGATGCCCTGTGTGATGCCCTGGGCGCGGATTTCATTGACGACTTCGACGGCGCGTGCGCGTCCGCCTTGCGGCGGCACCAGCGTCAGATACGCTTCCATGAGATCGTCGGAGATTTCGATCAGGAACTCGCCGTCGCGCCGTTCGCCGATTTTTTGCGAATGCGCTTCCTTGGCGCCGGCGATCTTGGCGGCGAAATCGCCGAGGGCTGCTTCATCGATGTACAGCTTGGTGAAGCCGCCGTCGGCGAGCGTTTGTTTCAGAATCACGAGATTGGGGACTTGAACACCCGCAACTGGGGTGAATGCAGCGACCAGTTCTCCGCTGACTCTGTCGAAGTTGAACGACAGCGATTGCGGGCTTGTTTGTTCCATGTTATTTCTCGGAAGTCCTTGTGCAAAGCTCATCGGCAGGATTCCCGGTTCCTTTAGGTTGATTGTTATGTGGCAAGATGATCCTGTAAATTGCCGTTAAGTACAAGGGTTGTTTAGGCTCAAAAGCGCGAATTGTCAATATGTTAATTATCGAAAAAAATGAGGCCGATAGCACCGACCAGCGCTATCTCGCGGGGCGTCAGAGCACTCTTGTCAGCATCGTCGTCAACGTTGTCCTGACCACGCTGCAGATTGTCACTGGACTGTTTTCCGGTTCCCAGGCGCTGGTTGCCGACGGCGTGCACTCGCTGTCGGACCTGGTGGCCGATTTCGTCGTGCTGTTCGCCGCGCGCCAGAGTCGCAACCCGGCCGACGCCGATCACCAGTACGGGCATCAGCGATTCGAGACCGCGGCGGCGCTGGCGCTGGGCGGCGCGCTGCTGGCGGTGGGCATCGGCATGCTGGTGTCGGCGTTCTTCAAGCTGCAGGCGCCCAGTGTGCCGCAGGTGCACCTGGCGGCGTTGTGGGTGGCGCTGGCGACGCTGGCCAGCAAGGAAGTGCTGTTCCGCTACATGCTGGGCGTTGCCGAGCGCGTGCGTTCCAGCATGCTGGTGGCGAATGCCTGGCATGCACGTTCGGACGCGGTGTCGTCGCTGGTGGTGGCGCTCGGCATCGCCGGCAATCTGCTCGGTTTCCCCTTGCTCGATCCGATCGCGGCGCTGATCGTCGGTCTCATGATCGTGCGCACCGGCGCGGTGTTTTTCTGGCGCGCACTGAACGACCTGATGGACAAGGCCGTGTCGGAAGAAGAGTCGCAGGCGATCCGCCGCACGCTGCTGGAAACGCCCGGCGTGTTCGGCTTGCATGACCTGCGCACGCGCAAGATGGGCGACCTCACCATCGTCGACGTGCATCTCGAGCTGGACGGCGAACAGACCGTCACGCAAGGCCACGCCATCGCCGCGCTGGCACGCCGGCGCGTGATGGAACAGCATCACGTGCTCGACGTCATGACCCACGTCGATCCGGTGCAGCCAGGCGCCGTTCCTGACCCTGACGTGGGCTAGCCGCCGCGCATGGATTCACTGATTGCCGCCTCCGCGCGGGCGCTCGCCGCCGGCGACGCGCTCGGCGCCCTCAAGCGTGTCGCCTTGCGCGACGATCCGCCGGCGCTGGCCTTGCGCGGCATCGCCATGGCCCAGCTCGGCGAACATCCACGCGCACGAGAACTGTTGCGCCGCGCCGCGCGCGGTTTCGGCGTGCATGAAGAACTGGCGCGCGCCCGTTGCATTGTTGCCGAAGCCGAAGTGGCGCTGGCCGTGCGCGACATCGACAGTTCGCCGCGCGCATTGGCGGCGGCCACGGTTGCGCTGGACGCCCACGGCGATCGCGCCAATGCCTTGCAGGCGCGTCTCATCGCAGTACGCCGCCTGGTGTTGCTGGGCCGTCTCGATCAGGCCGATGCGGCGCTGGTGCGGCTCGATGCGCGCGGCCTGCCGCCTGCGCTGGCGGCGGTGGCTGCGTTGACGGCAGCGGAACTGGCCTTGCGCTCGCTGCATATCGAAGCTGCCAAAGCGGCGCTGGCGCGCGCACACGATGCAGCGACGCACGCAGGCGTACCTGCGCTGCTGGCGGAGGTGGCCGAAGCGCGATCCGCACTCGATCGTCCTGCGGCCCGGCGCGTTTCCGCCGACCGCGAACAAACCTTGCGGCTGGATGAAGTGGCGGCATTGCTGGCTTCGGACGCGCTGGTGATCGACGCTTGCCGCCGCAGGGTGGGGGCGGGATCGGCATGGAAACCGCTGGCGCGCCGGGCGGTGCTGTTCGCGCTCGCGCGCACCCTGGCCGAAGCCTGGCCCGGCGACGTCAGTCGCGAAACCTTGATCGCCCGCGTCTTCAACACGCGCCGTCCGGACGACTCGCATCGTGCGCGCTTGCGCGTCGAGATCGGCCGCCTGCGTGCGCTGGTCGCGACCTTGGCGCACATCGACGCCACTCCGCGCGGCTTCGTTATCAAGCCGCAGGGAGAGCGGGAAGTGGTCGTACTGGAGCCGCCCATCGCCGGCGGCCAGGCCGCGTTGCTGGCACTGCTGGCCGATGGTGAAGCATGGTCGACGTCATCGCTGGCGCTGGCGCTCGGCGCCAGTCAGCGGACCGTGCAGCGTGCGCTTGCCGGACTGGAAGCCGCGGGCCATGCACGCGCCATCGGGCAGGCGCGCACGCGCCGCTGGTTGTCGACGCCGCTGGCGAGTGGCATGGAGGCCACGACTATCACGACAATCTTGTTACTCCCTGCTGCGTTGGCGATGGAATAAAGTTGTCTTGCGGCGCCGATTCCGGCGCATCAACAGGAGACCGCAATGACCAGCGACACCAATCTGAAAACCAAACCTGAAGCGGCGGTGCATGCAGCTGACATCGTGCGCGAGTACGGTCCCTTTCCCGGCGCCGAACGCGTGCACGGCGTCACCTGGGACGGCAGCAATGTCTGGGCTGCCACCGGCGCCAGCCTGATCGCTTTCGATCCCGCCAGCGGCGCCCCCACGCGCACGCTGGAGCGCGCTTGCGACGCCGGTACCGCCTTTGACGGCACCTATCTGTACCAGATCGCCGAGCGCTATATCGACAAGATCGATCCCGCCAGCGGTAAGGTACTGGCATCTATCCCGACGCCCGGCAACGGCTTCGATTCCGGCCTGGCCTGGGCCGAAGGCAGTTTGTGGGTGGGACAGTATCGCGACCGCAAGATCCATCAGATCGATCCGGCGACCGGCAAGCTGATCCGCAGCATCGATTCCAACCGCTTCGTCACCGGCGTGACCTGGGTCGACGGCGAGCTGTGGCACGGCACCTGGGAGGGAGAGGAAAGCGAACTGCGCCGTATTGATCCGGCCAGCGGTGCCGTCCTTGAGCGACTGGCGATGCCGCGCGACACAGCCGTCAGCGGACTTGAATCGGACGGCGCGGACTTGTTCTATTGCGGTGGTGGCGCCAGCGGCAAGGTGCGCGCCGTGCGGCGTCCGAAGAGCGCACGCGCCTGAGATGAGTTAGGCCGCGTTGCCGGCGGCCGGCGGATGCTGCGCCAGGATTGCCGTCAGCAATCCCGGAAAACGGCTGTCGATATCGGCGCGGCGCAGCGTGTTCATGTGGCTGGTGCCGGTATTTTCGGTGCGGACCAGGCCGGCTTCGCGCAATACCTTGAAATGATGCGATACGGTCGATTTCGGGCGACCGCCGTCCAGTTCGCCGCAAGTCGCCGCTTCCACGCGCGCCAGATGCCGCACGATGTCCAGGCGGATGGAGTCGCTCAGGGCGTACAGCACGCGTTCAAGGGCCAGCTCGCTGGCGGCAGGGTGTTTGTAGGGACGCATGCAGACATGATACACCTCGGGGTATAATTGTTCCATTGTTCGTATATATTCGAAATAACGAACAAAATCAGTCCATGCCACCCGTTATCCATAAGGTTTCACATGTCCGCATTGTTCCAACCCTTCAAACTCAAAGACGTTACCCTGCGCAACCGCATCGCGGTGCCGCCGATGTGTCAGTACTCCGCCATCGACGGCAAGGTCAACGACTGGCATCTGTCGCATTACGCCAGCATGGCGCGCGGCGGCGCCGGCCTGGTGATCGTCGAAGCGACCGGCGTGGCGCCGGAAGGCCGCATCACTCCGGGTTGCACCGGCATCTGGTCGGACGAACTGGCGCAAGCCTTCGCGCCCATCGTGCGGGAAATCAAGGCGGCCGGTGCCGTGCCGGGCATCCAGATCGGCCACGCCGGCCGCAAGGCCAGCGCCAACCGCCCATGGGAAGGCGACGACCATATCGCGGCGGACGACGCCCGCGGCTGGGACACCATCGCACCGTCGGCGATCGCCTACGGCAAGGATCTGGGCAAGGTGCCGCGCGCCATGACGCTGGACGACATCGCCCGCGTGCGCCAGAACTTCGTCGATGCCGCGATCCGTGCGCGCGACGTCGGTTTCGAATGGCTGGAACTGCATTTCTCGCATGGCTACCTGGCGCAGACTTTCTTCTCGGCGCACTCGAACCAGCGCGACGACATGTATGGCGGCAGCGTTGAAAACCGCAGCCGTTTCCTGCTCGAAACCCTGCGCGCCGTGCGCGAAGTGTGGCCGGAAAACCTGCCGCTGACCGTGCGTTTCGGCGTGCTCGAATACGATGGCCGCGATGAACAGACGCTGGCCGAGTCGATCGGCCTGGTGCGCGAATTCAAGGCTTCCGGCATGGACATGATCAGTGTCACGATGGGTTTCACCATTCCTGAGACATCGATTCCGTGGGGCCCGGCGTTCCTCGCGCCGGTTGTCGAACGCGTGCGCCGCGAAGCGGGCGTGCCGGTGTCATCGGCCTGGGGTTTTGGTACGCCGGAGATTGCCGAGCGCGTGATCAGGGAGCAGCAGCTCGACCTCGTCATGGTCGGCCGCGCACATCTGGCCAATCCGCACTGGGCGTATTTCGCTGCGAAGGAACTGGGCGTGGAACGCGCGTCGTGGACCTTGCCGGCGCCTTACGCACATTGGCTCGAGCGCTATTGATCATCGACTGACATTGACTGATGGGGCCGGCGCGCTGCAGCGCTGGTCGTGCGCCTTCCGGACGTATCAGGCGAGCGCCGGGCCGTCGCGCTCGACGCGATTGCGTCCGCCGTGCTTGGCCTGGTACAGCGCCGCGTCAGCGCGCGCGTAGGCATCTTCAAAGTCGCTGCCGGCCTGGCTCCAGGAAACGCCGAAACTGGCCGTCACGGCACGCGACGGCAGGCAGGAAAACAATTCTCCCGCAATCGCCAGCCGTACTTTCTCTGCCAGCTGCACCGCTTCATCGAGCGAGACATTGCGCAGCAACACCGTAAATTCCTCACCGCCGACCCGGCCGATTTCTCCCTTGCCGTCGAGCGATTTGCGCAGGCGGTTCACCAGTTCGCGGATTACGACGTCGCCGGCGGGATGGCCGAATTCGTCGTTGATGCGCTTGAAGAAATCGATGTCCAGCACGATCAGCGACAGCGACGAATCCTCAAGGAAGCGATGCGCCAGATCGAACACCGCGCCGCGATTCAGTGCGCCGGTGAGGTTGTCGTGCCTGGCCTTGTAATCGAGCTCGTCGCTCAGTTGCCGGAGGCGCGAATTAAGCAGGTTGAGCTCGCGCTCGGTGCGGTCGCTGCGCGCAATCAGGCGGCGGCTTTCGCGCATCAGCTGGCCGTAACCCTGCACCAGGTCCCTGAGCGCGACGCGATAGTCGTCGGCGCCGGCGGCATCGCTGGCCAATACGTCATTAGCGTTGGCCAATACCGCAGTCTCGGCTTCAAACAAGTCGATGTCGGTCATAGGCTTTTCACCGCATGGTCGTTGAACACCAGATCGGGAAAGTCTTCCCTCAACTCCTGGCCGAACTCGAAGATGGTGTCGTCATCTTCGTCGTGGTACCAGTTGAGCACCACTTCGGTGCCGCTCTTCGCCTTGTCGTTGAGCGCGCCGAACAGCGAAAACAGCATCTTGGTGCTGGAGCTGTTGAAGTAGGCCAGTGCGACGTTGACGGCCACCGGTGCGGTGTCGCCATCCTCAGCCAGGAAACGGCGCAGTGCGACGATGATGTCCCCCCAGAATTGCGCCGCGTTTTCCGGATAGGATTCGCCCTTCAGCGAGAGTCGCCGTTCGTCGAAACGAAAATCAACTTCGGGGGAACTCGGGCTTGCCGCTATAAATAAATTGTCCATATGCTCATTCTTGATAGGCAGACAGGCGGTGGCGCCCGTCATTGTTTTTCGTTTTCTGATCTGTCCTGCACATCCTCAGATGGTCGCCCGCAAATAGAACATCGACATGCCGTTGTCGGTCGCCGGCGACAGTTCAAACTCCAGCGGTGCGCTGGCGTCGCGCGCCATCGTCAGGAATCCCAGTCCCGCGCCCTTGCTGTCGGCGGGCGTTTCGGCGCGCAGCGTTTCCTTGTACTCGAGTTTGATCTCCTCGATGGTCAGCGAACGCAGGTGCTCCAGCTTCTCACGTAATTTTTCGGCGACATCGGCATTGACCGGGTTGGCGCAGTGCAGGTAATAGCGTCCGTCGGTCAGCGAAATGAACACCGCGCCATGCCGCATGGAGGCCTCGCTGTTGCCTTCCTTCTCGTACGAATCCGCCGAATAGTGCACGATGTTCTGCGCCATCTCGATGAAGGAGGAAAACAGCTTGCGCCGCGTCTGCGCCACCGCGCCGGCATGCTCGACGCGCAGTTTGACCGCGTCGGCCATGGCCGCAATGATGGTCTGCGAAAAATAACCGACGTAATAAAAGATGACGTCGCGTCGCTCGACGTAACTGTGGAAATCATCCCATTGCCGCTGAATGTCGTTCATGTCGTTCATGCCGTTCTGCTGCTTGATTGAGTATTGATGAAGGATCCGCCCACGCGGAAACCGAAAAAGGTCAGGTCGTCGCGGCGACGCTGCTGGCCTTGGTAGATACGCTGTTGTTCCATGATTTTCTTGCCGGCATCTGCCATCGGAAAATCGCGCTGTTCCAGCAAGGCCTTGCGCAGGCGCTGTTTGCCGAAGGCGATATTTTTTGGGCCGCCGATCTGGTCGATGATGCCGTCGGTGGCGATCATGACAATGGCGCCGTCGCTCAGCTGCACCTCGCGGTTGCTCCATTGCATGTCGTCGGGCGTGTCGACGTAGCCCAGTCCGGTGCGCTCGCCGTCGAGCGTTTGCACGGCGTCTTCGCCGGGCTGCAGCGTGAACAGGGGCATTTTGGCGTTGGCGCAGGTGAGCCGCTGCGAAACCGCATCGAACCAGAAAAAGCAGGCGTCCATGCCGTCGTCGGATTCGGACAACTGCGTCGCGGCAGCGTGCTGTCCCAGCACCTGCTTCATGCCGCGGTTGACTTCGCCCATGACCAACGCGGGATCGCGCGGGCCGTGCTGCTCCAGCGCCTGCTTGATGGCCGATGAGGCGATCAGCGTGAGGAACGCGCCTGGTACACCGTGGCCGGTGCAATCCGCGACCGCGGCGAACCAGCCGTCGGGGAAACACTCGAGATGATAGAAATCGCCGCCGACCACGTCGCGCGGTTCCCACACCAGGCAGGCGTCGCCAATGGCTTGCGCCATCGCCGCGCGCGATGCGCTCAGCATGGCGCGCTGGATCACGCTGGCGTAGTCGATGCTCTGCATCACCTGGCGATTTTTTTCGGCCTGCAAGTCGACCAGCATGCGCATCAGTTCGAGGCCGGAACCGAGACCGGCGAACTTGCCGCCGTCGACGATGAGGAAACCGTCGGCCAGCGTCTTGTCGCCCGAGGCGACTGCCAGCGCGCCGAGCGTCTCGATCGGCGTATCGGCTTCGACAATCAGCGGATCCTTGTCCATGAACGCGATGCAGCTCTTTTTTTCATAGAGTTCGCGGTGATACGGCTTGGACATCTGCGACATGAAGATATTGCGGCTGATGAGTCCGATCGGGTGTTCGTTCTCGAGCACCGGCAGGCTCACCAGTTCGCGGTGGCGGCCGAAGACTTCCAGCACCGTGGCGTTGTTCTCGTCGAACGTGATGACCGGTACCTCGACCGCCAAGGCGTCGGCCGTCGGCTGCAGCAGGTGGCGGCCCATCATCGGCGCAAGGCTGAAATCGGGGTGGGGCTGGTTCATATGCTGGATAGGCGATCAATAAGCGGGCGGGCCAGGCGGACATGTTGTTTAACATGCAATTTTAATGAACTTGTATGACAACGATATGACGTTCGCGCATGCGGAACCGGCCGCGAACGGCTGGCAGGGCATTGGTGGCGCTGGGGAAGCGAAGGGGGAAGAAATGTGGTGCCGGTATGTTTCCCGACCGCCGGCTCCGGTAGGTGCAATGCAAATTGCGCTTGGTGTGGATTGTAGGGAGTGATTTTGACGGGAGTGTGACCGCAAAGGCGTGCAGGTGGATTCCTCTATGATCGTCGACAGAGTCGATTGCGCTGGCGAAACTTTCAGAATTTCATGCGCTGAAAGATCTGATCGCGGTGGATGAAGTGATGCCAAAGTGCGCCGGCGACGTGCAGGCCGACCAGGTAATAAACGGTATTGCCAATCAGCTCGTGGATATCTTGCAAGGTATCCGACAGAGCGGGATCCTGGCCGATTACATGCGGTAACGCCAGACTGAAGAACATGACATCTTTGCCCTCTGCCTGCGTAAACAGGATGCCCGTGACCGGGAGTGCGAACATCACCAGATAGAGCAGGAGATGAACTATGCCGGCGGCGCGTGTTTGCCATGCCGGAGCGTCAAGTGCGGGCGGAACGCCAAACCGCCATCGCGCGGCCAGGCGAAACAGCACGAACAAAAAGACCAGCTGGCCCGCCATCATGTGCACTGTCTTGAGCGTTGCCCGTAGCGGCGTGCCTTTGGGAACTTCACCGCGAAGTTCGATCGCCGCCAAGGCGACAACAAACAATAGAAAGATGATCCAGTGCAGAAATACGGAGGCAGGATGATATTTTTTCATGGTCGGGAACGATCTGATCGAAGAGTGAAACGCATCTCGCAAATTAACTACTAACAGGCCCTAGATTGCAGCGCCAAACAAACTTCCTATGCCGGCCGTCACGGCCATCGCGAGCGAACTCCAGGCGGTAACCCGAACCACGCCGTTAAATACCCTCGCTCCCCCCGTCTTTGCCGCCACACCACCAAGAAAGGCGAGCGAACACAATGCGGAAATCACGATGGATGGAATCAGCATCCCGGTGGGGACCAGCAATACCACTGCCAGCGGCAACGAAGCTCCTGCAGCAAAGCTCAGCGCCGATACCAGCGCCGCCTGCAAGGGGTTTGCCATCGTCATTTCCGAGATTCCCAGTTCGTCGCGTGCATGCGCACCGAGTGCATCATGCGCCATGAGTTTTTCCGACACGAGGCTGGCCATCTGATGGTCGAGTCCTCGCCGCATGTAAATGGCGGTCAGTTCGCGATGTTCGCCATGGAAATCGGTCGCCAGCTCGGTACGCTCCTGTTCCAGCGCAGCCTTTTCGCTATCCGCTTGTGAATGTACCGAGATGTATTCACCGGTTGCCATCGACATCGCTCCGGCGACCATGCCTGCAATGCCTGTCAGCACGATGCTTTCATGGGCTGCATGTGCCACGGCTACGCCAAGCAACAGGCTGGCGGTGGAGACAATGCCATCATTGGCGCCAAGCACCGCAGCGCGGAGCCACCCTATCGCGTCAATGCGATGCCGTTCGGAGTGATGCCGGGAGAGAACGTGGCTCATGCAGCTTGAGACAAATGGTGGAGTAACCTGCCATTCTAGTAAGTGGGCCGAAAAATAGCCATCAGGGATGAACTGAATTGTTGTAAGACGTATTCTTGTTTCTGAGCGTGCTGGTGTGCCGAGTAAGCCCAGACGGCGCCTGACAATGATGGTCAGGCGCCGTCGTATCAAGAACTGGCAACGCTACGATGTACCCCTCGTCCTCTATAAAAAACTCAGGTAAGTTTGCCGACCGCAGACTCCAGATGCGCCCACGCCTCCTCCCCGAATTTGGTTTTCCATTCCTTGTAAAATCCACCTTGCTGCAAGGCCTGACGGAAACGGTCTGTTGATGGCTTGGAGAACGTCAGTCCTTTTGAGGCTAATTTTTGCTGTAAATCGGCGGCTAGTTTTTCGCTGTCAGTGCGCTGACTAACACCGGCGGCATTAAAGTTGCGAGATACAATTTCCTGAAGCGGCAGCGGCAAGGCCGCAAAGGATTTTTTGTTTGCGAGCAGCCAGTAACCATCCCAGGCATGACTGGTCATCGCACAGTATTTTTGTACTTCGTAGAGTTTTGCGGTGTCGATAATCGGGAAGGGATTTTCCTGCCCATCCACGATTCTTGTCTGCAATGCGCTGTACAGCTCGTTGAAATTGATCGGCGTGGGCGCAGCCTTGAGCGATTTGAAAATCGACAGCAACAGCGGGCTGACAGGAACGCGAATCTTCATGCTCACCAGATCCTCCGGCGCGCCGATAGGCTTGTTGGATGTGATGTGCCTGAAGCCGTTGTCCCACACCTTGTCGAAGACGTGCAAATTGGTTTTTTCGATATGGTTGCGAATGTATTGCCCCAGATCGCCGTCCATGGCTTTCCAGACTGATGGATAGTCGCGGAAGGCAAATCCCACGCTGTTGAGAGACGCCATCGGCACCAGATTGGCCAACACGACGCCCGGCAAGGTCAGAAATTCCAGGCTGCCCGAGCGAACCTGACTGAGCAGATCGGTATCCGAACCAAGCTGGCCGTTGGGAAAAACCCGGATGTCAACCTTGCCGTTGGTCTCTGCCTTGATTTTTTCTGTCGCTTCGTTGAGTCGGACATAGATCGGATGGGTGACCGGAACATTGGTAGCGACCTTGTAGTTGAATACCGTGGTTTGTGCCCGGACAACGTTAGCGCCTGCAGCAAGCAAGCCGACTGCCGAAGCGGTGGCTTTTAAAGCGGTGCGACGAGTCATTTTCATTTTTTGTCTCCAGATAATAGTTTTGATACAGCGGACGGAACCGCTGTTATACGCAGCGGGCAGTTAGTCCTCCATCGACGACAATGCTGGTGCCGTTCACATAGCGTGCTTCCTCCGAGGCGAGGTAGAGTGCTGCGTAAGCGGTGTCCCAGGCGTCGCCCATTTTTCCTGTCGGGGAAAGCTTGTCGCGCTGCTCGATCATGGAGTCCACGTTTCCGCCATAGGTTTTTGCGAGCGGTTCACGGATCAGCGGCGTGTTCATCAATCCGGGCAGGACGCAGTTGGCGCGAACGCCCTGAGCGGCATATTGCACGGCGATGTTGGTGGTCATGCTGATCAGCGCAGCTTTGGCGGCGCTGTAGGCCACGTAAGGAAATCCGATCCAGCGGACGCCTGCGATCGACCCGATATTGACAATGGCGCCGCTATTGCGTGCAGTCATATAAGGCAGCACGTGTTTGCAGGCCAGAAACACGCTGGTCTGATTGACCGCAATAACGCGGTTCCAGCTTTCTTCCGAAGTTTCGACGGGGCCGCCAGTTTCGACGATACCTACATTGTTGTGCAGAACGTCGATCTGACCGTATTGTTCAACGCACGCTGCCGCCATGTCGCGCAAGTCCTCGCTGCTGACGACATCGGCCCTGAAGGACGAGCATTCGCCGCCTTCAGCGCGGATGATCGACTCGGTCTCTTGTGCGGCTTCGAGACGAAAGTCCACGGCAAATACCTTGGCGCCTTCGCGCGCATAAAGCGCTGCGGCCGCTTTTCCGTTCCCCCAGCCTGGGCCCGACGATCCGGCGCCGACCACGATAACGGTCTTTCCTTTCATGCGTTCCGACATGACATCCTCAATGATTCAATGATTGTTAGGTTTGCGGCAGCCACGTAGAGCGGAGGAGCAGATCCTACTCAGCGGCTGTTGGCGCTTATCCGTTTGATGTGATGACGGCTCACGCAGCCAAAGCTGATTGCGGCGCCGACTTGGCAGCATGCTCCGCATATTTTCGGAGAACGTCGGCGCTCGTTGAGCGCACCGGGGTGAAGTCCTGATGCGCGATGAAGTCGGGGCGGGTCGGTTTGACGATGGCGTTGCTGACCGCCGAAAGCGTCAGATAGACGATGCGACGCGGATAGGGCGTGATATTGCCGGCAGAGCCGTGGACAATATTCGCGTGGAACATCAACACGCCCCCGGCTTTGCCGGTTGGCGTGACGATGCCGTTGCGCTCGACCATGTCGGTAACGGTTTTGTTGTCGAGCGTCCACAGGGGATACGACGTTGTCTGGGTATCGTGAGAAGACTCCAACGCGCCGGACTTATGGCTACGCGGGACAACCATGAGGGGACCGTTGATCGGCATGACCTCATCTAAAAACACGGCGATATTCATTGCGCGAGCCTCTGGCATGCCGTCGTCCTTGTGCCAGGTCGGGAAGTCCTGGTGCCATTGCCAGACCTCGCCTGTGAACGCAGCTTTGGCATTGATCTTGAACTGATGAATATAAACATCCTCTCCGAACAATTGAAAGACCGGCTCCACCAGGCGTTCATCAGACGCCAGTAATTTGCACCCCTCGTTGTATTGATGGCAGGCAAATGCGGTGCGAGGCGTACCGTCCCTTTCACGCCAGATATCTGGACGTTGCGTTGCCAATACGGCGGACGAAGCGTCGCGCAAGGCCTTGATTTCAGCCTCCGAAAAACACTCGGGAAGAAATACGTAGCCGAGTTCATCAAAACGGGCGAGTTGTTCAGCGTTGAGTTTCATGTTGTCTCCTGGTTAATGGTTTTATATTCGGTTTTACACTATCGCTAATGTTGAATTTGGAATTCGGAATTCCAAATTAAAATAAATGATAGACCCGTATTTTTTTCCGGTCAACGGAAAATTCATCGAGCCTGGTTTGAGAATAATGAGAAGGCCGAAACGAACAGTCGGTACTGTGGGCAGCGGCGAGACCCTGTCAATACAGAGGCACGCAGAACAATGGAGGGGGGGCTGGCTTGCGTCGATGCGCGGGAGATAAGGGGTATCTCTCGGCTCTCTACTGAGGAATTTGTGGGGGTGTTAGGACGTCAATCGCCAAGAGCGAAGAGAATGTGAGGAAGACCGGACAGGCTGAAGGCAGGCAAGTAGCCTATCGCAGGCAAGTCTTGCCACGGGAACAGGAGAAGTGTCGCGTGAAAGCGTGAAGCTCAGGTAACTGAGCCGATGCCTTCATTCAGACGCCTGTTCAAATCCCTTCCTGCCCGCTCTATATGACGGGTTGCGGAATGAAAAGCGTCGTCGACGTTGCCATTCAGAATATGTTCTGCGATGGCCTGGTGTTCTTGCCATGCGCGGACCGGCACTCCGGGGTCATTAAGCACAGCCATCATGGATCGCATCAGATGCGGCCATTGCCCTGCCATCATTTGTTCAATGGCAGGATTGCCACTCAGTCTGTAGATCGCCATATGAAAACGGAAATCGGCTTTCACCAGCACCGAAAGCGGGGCATTGAGTTTCATCGCGCTGATGCCGAGCTGGACTGCTTCATTAAGCCCGCTGATGTCATCTGCGCTCGCCAGTCCTTCCTTCATGCGCTGCGCCGCCATCGCCGAAGCACTTGCTTCCAGAGACACACGAGCCCGGTAGAGGTGAACAATGTAGTCAGGGTTGACCGGTGAAACTTCCACCCCCTGCTTCCCGGCGTCGCGCACCAGTCCTTGATGCCGCAAAAGCTGCAGGGCGTGACTGATGGGCTGACGCGATACTCCAAGCCTGTCAGCCAGCACCGACTGTCGCACCCGCTCCCCCGGCTTCAGATCTCCGCTGGTGATTGCTTCGAGCAAACGATCATAGACCTTCTCAATGTAAAGAGGGCTCGGCGTTATTGAATTCTGCATTCCAATTTCCATTGGCGAATGTTATCTGAGATCGTAGTGGATATCAATATGCCGCTTCAGAACCTCGTATGAGGGGGTCTTATGTCGAGCGATCATGAGACGGATTCAACTTGGTTTTGCTAGAAAATTGCCCTGGCTCGCTGGCGTTATCCAAGCCATCGCATCGACACACTTTATTTTTTCATTGTCCTTATCATCACCAACTGGTATCCCGCTCCGCCGTCGATGAAATCTTGTGGATCGACAGATCGGCGCCTTCGAATTCCTGCTCCGGATCGAGGCGGATGCCGATGGCTCTTTTGAGCAGGCCGTAGACGATCCAGCCGCCGATGACGGCGATGGCGATGCCGAGCAGCGAGCCGCACAGCTGCGCCATGAAGGACACGCCGCCGAGGCCGCCCAGCGCTTTCATGCCGAAGATGCCCGCCGCCAGTCCGCCCCATGCGCCGCACAGGCCGTGCAGCGGCCACACGCCGAGCACGTCGTCGATCTTCCATTTGTTTTGCGTACGGGTGAACATCCACACGAAGATCGCGCCGGCGATGCCGCCGGTGACCAGTGCTCCCAGCGGATGCATCAGGTCGGAGCCGGCGCATACCGCCACCAGTCCCGCCAGCGGACCGTTGTAGACGAAGCCCGGATCGTTCTTGCCCATCACCAGCGCCACCAGCGTGCCGCCGGCCATCGCCATGAGCGAGTTGAGCGCGACCAGGCCGTTCATCTTGTCGAGGGTTTGCGCGCTCATCACGTTGAAGCCGAACCAGCCCACCGTCAGGATCCATGCGCCCAGCGCGAGAAAGGGAATGTTCGACGGCGGATGCGCGGCGATGGCGCCTTCGCGCGTGTAGCGGCCCCGGCGTGCTCCCAGCAACAGCACGGCGGGCAATGCGATCCAGCCGCCGACCGCATGCACGACAATGGAACCGGCGAAGTCGTGGAACTCGGCGCCGAATGCGTCCTTGAGCCATGCCTGCACGCCGAAGTGCTGGTTCCAGGCGATGCCTTCAAAGAACGGATACACGAGGCCGACCAGCACCGCCGTGGCGATCAGTTGCGGCTGGAATTTGGAGCGTTCGGCGATGCCACCGGAAATGATCGCCGGAATGGCGGCGGCGAAGGTCAGCAGGAAAAAGAATTTCACCAGCTCAAAACCGCTGCGCGCCGACAGGACTTCGGCGCCGCTGAAAAAGCTGACGCCGTAGGCGACGTAATAGCCGACGAAAAAGTAGGCAATGGTCGACACCGCAAAATCGGCGAGGATCTTGACCAAGGCATTGACCTGGTTCTTGCGCCGCACGGTGCCCAGTTCAAGGAAGGCAAAACCGGCGTGCATGGCCAGAATCATGATTGCGCCGAGCAAAATGAAGAGCGCGTCGGCACCATTTTTGTGATCGTCCACGGAAAAATCTCCCAATAATTGTGCAATAAAGTTTGAAAAGCACCTTATTAAGCAAAATTCATTCCATTTCGGTGCAAATTTTTAAGCGTTTGAATTTGAAGGTGTTTTTTTTGAGGCGTTTGAAATTATTGGGAAACTGCACGCAAATCGTGCAATTGATGCGTCCGCTTGGTGCGTCACTGAAGACGAGTAGTGTGAGCAAATTTTGGCATCTCGTTTGTGGGAGCGCCGGAAAGTGAAAGTAGTTTGAGGTTTTTCTGGGGCAACTTCGAAATGCGAAGGCAAGTCTGCTCCCGGCGGCATCTGTTCATGGAACGGTCACATTGCATTGCTACATTGCAATTTTTCATGCTGCCAGCCAAGGAGTCCGCCATGTCCGACGATCAATCCTCTTCTCAGTCTTCCCATTCTTCCCAGCCGTTACCTTCATCCGCCGCCGGCAATGACGGCAAGGCGCGCCGCGACTTCCTGCGCGATGCCGCGCTCGGGACCGGCGTGCTGCTGGCCGGCGGTACGCTTGCGCCCGCGTTCGCCGGGCAAGCGCCCGCCGTTGTGACCTCGGAACGCATGCGCCCGCAGGTCGACAGCGGCGCCATGAGCGGCGATATCACGCGCGATACGGCGATGCTGTGGAGTCGCACCGATCGCGCGGCGCGCATGGTGGTGGAATATTCGGTCAATGAGAATTTCAAGGATGCGTTCACCGTCGTCGGTCCGGCAGCGCTGGCGCGCAACGACTACACCGCGCGCATGGACCTGCGCGGCTTGCCGGTATCGCAGCGTCTGTACTATCGCCTCCGCTTCCAGGACTTGCAGCACGAGTCGGCGTGGAGTGCGCCGGTGACCGGCAGCCTGATCATTCCCGGCGGCGGCGAGCGCGACATCAGCTTTGCGTTCTCCGGCGACGAGGCGGGGCAGGGATGGGGCATCAACGAAGCCTGGGGCGGCTATCGCGTGTATGAAACGATGCGCCGCTTCAAGCCGGATTTCTTCATCCATTCGGGCGACCAGATTTATGCCGATGGTCCGATCCAGGCCGAGGTGACGCTCGATGACGGCAGCCTCTGGCGCAACCTGGTGACGCCGGCCAAATCCAAAGTGGCGCAGACGCTCGACGATTACCGTGGCAACTTCGCCTACAACCTGATGGACGCCAACAAGAAGCGCTTCATGGCGGAGGTGCCGTTCCTGGTGCAATGGGATGACCATGAAGTGCGCAACAACTGGTATCCCGGCCAGGTGATCGGCGCTGCGGAAAAGCGCTATCAGGAGCGCGAGCTGAACGTGCTCAAGCAACGTGCGCGGCAGGCGATGTTCGAATACAACCCGTTTCGCATCGACGTCGCCGATCCTGAGCGTATTTATCGCTCGTTCAACTACGGCCCGCTGCTGGAAGTGTTCATGCTCGACGAGCGCAGCTACCGCGGCGCCAATTCGCCGAACCGCCAGCCGGCGCCGGGGCCGGACGCGGCTTTCCTGGGCGCGGCGCAGATGCGCTGGATCAAGCAGGCGCTGTTGCGCTCGCGCTCGACCTGGAAAGTGATCGCCAGCGACATGCCGATTTCCATCGTCGTGCCCGACCTGAATGCGGACGTGCCGCAAGGCACCTTCGAGGCGTGGGCCAACGCCGACAACGGCAAGCCCTCCGGTCGCGAACTGGAGGTGGCGGAATTGCTGCGCTTCATCAAGCGCCACAACATCAAGAACGTGGTGTGGGTGACGGCTGACGTGCACTACGCATCGGCCACCTACTACATGCCGGAGAAGGCGCAGTTCACCGACTTCAAGCCGTTCTGGGAATTTGTCGGCGGACCGCTGCACGCCGGCACTTTCGGTCCCGGCGAGATTGATCGGACGTTCGGTCCGGACGTGCGCTATGTCAGCATTCCCGCCGACATGAAGCAGAACCGCTCGCCGGCTGACTTGTATCAGTTTTTCGGTATCGGCAAGATCGACGCGAAGACCAAGGTCATGAGCGTGTCGCTGCACAATGTCGAGGGAAGCAAGTTGTATGGCGTGGAGATCGCGCCGGAAGTTTGAGCGAGGCAGCTCAGCGGCCCGGGCCGGACAGCTTCTGCGTGATCAGCTTGCAGGTCGACAGCAGCGGATCGATCAGGGCCTGCTGCAACCGGGCAGGCTTGCGGAACAGCGGAATGCTGATGCTGATGCAGGCGACCGGCGTGCCTTCGGCGCCGAAGATGGGCGCGCCGACGCAGAAGATCTGCGCTTCGTTCTCTTCGCGGTCTTCGGTGTAGCCGCGCTGTTGCGCCACGGCGAGTTCGGCGCGCAGGACGTCGAGATCGGTGATGGTGTGCTCGGTGAACTTCTGCATCCGGACCGAGCGCAGCAGGCGGTTGCGGGTGGTCTCGTCGAGTGCCGCCAGATAGGCTTTGCCGACCGAACTGGAATACAACGTCACGCGCGTGCCGACGCGCGAGGTCATGCGCACGGCTTGCGGGCTTTCCAGCTTCTCGATATAGACCATGCCGTTGTCGCTCGGTACGGCCAGGTGGACGGTCTCGCGGGTGGTGTCGCGCAGCTGTTGCAGGGCGTCGATGGCGGCGGTGCGCACATCCGAGCGCGCCCACGATTTGCTGGCGAGATTGATCAGGCGCGGGCCCAGTTCGAAATGGCGCGTGCGCGGATTTTCCACCACCATGCCTTCGGCTGTCAGCGCCGCCAGGATGCGATAGACGGTCGGACGCGGATAGCCGCTCAGCGCGCTGAGCTGGGCAATCGTCAGCGGCGCATCCTGATCGGCGATCAGTTGCAGCACGGCCATGAACTTGGAGAACGCGGCGGTGCCGGCGATCTTCGGATTGTCTTCGGCGGCGGTGTCGGAGGTCGGCATGAGCGGCATGGGCGTCGGATGCAAAGCGGGAAAAATCAGCGGAAGGGCAGAACAGCAGAGGGGCATTATAGCCGAGGGGTTTCCCGGCACCGCCGATACGGCGGTGGCGATGCCGGGAAGGGAATGCGCTGCAGCAGGATCAGGACACCAGATAGCCGCCGTCGACCGGCACTACGGCGCCGGTCATGAAGGAGGCAGCCGGCGTGCACAGGAAGGCCGCAACATTGCCGATGTCTTCCGGCGTGCCCCAGCGATTGAGCGGCGTGCGTTGCAGGATGGGGCCGGACCGCGCCGGATCTTCCTGCAGCGCCTGGGTCAGCGGCGTCGCGATCCAGCCCGGCGCCACCGCGTTGACGCGGATGCCATCCGCAGCGTAAGCGATCGCCAGCGACTTGGTCAGTTGCGCCACGCCGCCCTTGCTGGAACTGTAGGCCGGCACCAGGCCGCCGCCGAAGAAGCTCAGCATCGACGCCAGGTTGACGATGCAGCCCTTGCTCTCCTTCAGCAGCGCACGCGCAGCCGAACAGATACGCATGGTGCCGGTCAGGTTGACGGCGATGACCTGCTCGAAGACCTCGACCTCATGCTCGGCGCCGCGCTTGATGATCCCGGCGCAGTTGATCACGATGTCGAGCTTCCCGATGCCGGAGAACAGATTCCTGACGCTGTCTTCCGACGCCACGTTGAGTTCGGCCAGCGTGACGCCGGTGCCGCTGAACTCTTCCGTGGCGAACGGCGGCAAGCCTGCCGCGATGACCTTGGCGCCCATGGCGGCGAGTTGGCGCGCCACCGCGCCGCCGATGCCCTGGGTGCCGCCGGTGACCAGCGCGGTTTTACCCTGGAACAGGTTGGGTGTGAATGTCATGTGCTTTCCTTCCGTACGAGAATGAATTTACGCTGCTGCCCGGTCGCCTTCGATCGGCTTGTTCACCACGAACATGTACACCAGCGCGGCGGCGAATGCGACCGCGGCGCTGATCAGCAGGGCGTTGACGAAGGAGTGGGTCTTGTCGACCACGATGCCGGTGATGAGCGGAGCCAGCGATCCGCCGAGGTAGCCGCCGAAGTTCTGCAGGCTGCCCAGCGAAGCCACCAGGCGGCGTGGAATCGCCACGCTGACCAGCGCCCATGCGCCGCCGCTTGCCATGTTCACGAACGCCATCGCCAGCGAGATGTAGACGATCGCCATCGTGGTGCTTGGCGTGTAGGCGGCAGGAATGGTGAACGCACCTGCACCGATCAGGCCGGCACAGATCGGCCACTTGCGGCTGCGGATCGGGGCCATGCCGCGTTTCATCAGGCCGTCGGCGATATAGCCCGACGACAGCATGCCCAGCGTACCGAAGATGTACGGAATCACCACCACCCAGCCGGTGCGCGCGATGCTCAGATGACGCTCGTGCTCAAGGTAGGCGGGCAACCATGTCAGATACAGCCACACCATGTAGATCACGCCCATGAAGCCGAACAGCATGCCCCAGGTAGTGCGATATTTGAACAGGCCTTTCCACTCATGCCAGGTCAGCTTGGCGTTGGCGTTCGGATCGTTGTCGGTGCCGTCGGCCAGGTAGAGGATTTCGGACGGCGTCAGTTCGACTTCATTGCGGTTGCGGTAGAAAATGTACCAACCCACTGCCACGGCGATACCGGCGATACCCATGATGACGAACATCATGCGCCAGCCGAACGACAGCATCAGCACGGTCAGGATCGGCGGCGCGAGGGCCGGACCGATGGTCGACGAGGCGACGAAGATGCCGGTCGGGCCGCCGCGTTCGCGCACGGCGAACCATTCCGAAACCACTTTGGCGCCGGCCGGGAACTGCGGCGCTTCGCCGAGGCCGAGGAACACGCGCGCCACCAGGAACTGATGCAGCGTGCCGACGAAGCCGCCGGCCAGCTGGGCCACCGACCAGACCATCATGCCAGCGCCGAGCATCACGCGCGCACCGAATTTATCGAGCATCGCGCCGATCGGCAATTGCGAGAACGCGTAGGCGAGCGAGAAGGCCGACAGCAGCAAGCCCATTTCGGATGCGCTCAATCCCAGCTCCTGGCTGACGGAATGGTTGGCGATGGACAGCGTGCTGCGATCAAGATAATTGACGATCCCAGCCAGCATCAGGAACGTCAATGCGACGATCTGAATACGTTTGAGTTTGGGGCTCTTTTGGACTTCCATGTTGTCTCCGATGTGAAAGTAAGGCGCTGCAGGCAGGAAGCTTCTGAGCCGTGTCACCTGCCGGCGCCGTCTGTGCGGCGCTTTTTGCAGCGCTGTGAAACGTCCGGCGGCTTGTGGCCGGCGGACGACTGTTGCTGATGCGATTTAATACGTGGCGCGTCCCCCGGACAAATCAAAGACCGCGCCGGTGTTGAACGTGCATGAACCGGAGCACAGCCAGGCCACCATCTCGGCGACTTCTTCCACGTAGCCGAGGCGACCCATCGGGCTCTTGGCGATCATGGTGGCGACGTGAGCCGGGCTCATCTGTTCCAGCAGCGTGGTCTTGACCGCCGCCGGCGCCAGTGCGTTGACCAGAATGCCGGCGTTGGCCAGCTCCTTGCCGAGCGACTTGGTCAACGCCAGCACGCCGGCTTTCGATGCGCTGTAGGCGGAGGCGTTGGGCGTGCCTTCCTTGCCGGCCAGCGAGGCGATGTTGACGATGCGGCCTTGCCCGGCGGCGCGCATCGCCGGGACCACTGAACGGCAAGTGTGGAACACGCCCATCAGATTGACGTCCACGATGCGGCGCCATTCGGCGGCGTCGTACTCATCCAGCGGCACGGTCGATCCGGCAAAGCCGGCGTTGTTGATCAGGAAATCGATGTGGCCGCGCGAGGCCAGCAGGCGTTGCGTGGCGGCGTCCACCGAGGCGGCGTCGGTGACGTCGACGGTGTCTTGTCCATACGGCGAATCGGCGGCGGGCTTTAGATCCCAGCACACCACTTCGGCGCCGGCCTGCGCCAGGCGCGCGCTGATGGCGGCGCCGATGCCGCCGGAGCCGCCGGTGACGACCGCGACGGCGCCCTGGAAGTTGTAATCGGCTTGTGTGTAGCTCATGGGGTGCTTGTCTTCTGCTGTTTCAACGCACGAACTGCTGCACGAAGTCGGCGCCCAGGCCGACCTTCTCGTAGTGCGCCTTGCACATCTCGAGCTTGGTGAAGACGTCTTCGTAGCCTTCGAACTTGCCGAACGGATCGCAGTAGTACATCACGCCGGTGATGTGGAAGTAGGTGATCATTTCTTCCACGTCTTCCGGCACGTACAGGGTGTGGGTTTCGCCGGGAGGTTCGAACACGTAGCTGCCTTGCTCGGCGATCCAGTTGTGTTCCAGATAGCGCCAGCGTCCCTTGAGCACCATGCCGTGCACCGGCGCCGGATGGCGATGGCGGCTCAGCACGCCGGACTTGCGCACGCGCAGCAGATTGGTCCAATAGCCTTGCGACACGTTCAGGCACAGCGGACGGAACCAGACGTTCTCGGCTTGCGGCACCCAGACTCTTTCGTCATCGGGAATAGCCGGGTTGACCACGATTTCCAGCGGCGCTTCTTTCGGGTTCGGGTATTGATAGGGCATCATTTTCGATGCTTCCGGCGTGGTGGCTTGCATGCCTTTTCTCCTCAGGTTTCAGTAACGGTCTGCATGGCGACTACGGTCTTTTTGTTATTTTTGAATGTCCAATATATGGACATGTAGTCTGTATTGTGGTCACTTTGAGGCAATCCGAAAAGTATGTCAAGTCATCCGCCCGCGCCGGCACCGGTCCGTATGCGAGTCAGGGGCCGTCGCACGGCCTTGCACGCTGAGAGGTGAATTGGTCAGACCATTCAGCGCAACGAGCGCGGATTGTGCGCCTTAAGCGATGCGATGAAAAGGGAGATGAAAAAAAATCCACGAGTGCGCGGATTTTTTCATGTCGTCAGCCTGCAGTCAGCAGGCGTGGTCCTGTGCGGGAAGATCAGTAATCGTCCCACTTCACTTCTTCAAAAGCGTGCACCAGGAAGTCGATGGTGGCGCGCACCTTGGCCGGCAGATGCGTGCGGCTCGGATAGACCGCATAGATGCCCAGTTCGACAGCGGTGTAGTCGGGCATCACCCGCACCAGTTTGCCGCTGCGGATGTGCTCGTTGAGCATGAAGGTCGGCTGGCGCGTGATGCCGATTCCGGCCAGCGCGGCGGCCACGCAGGTGTCGCCGTTGTTGGCGTGCATGCGCACGTTGGTCTTGACGCTGACGGGGCCGTCCGGACCTTCGAAATGCCACTCGTCCTTGTCGGCCGAATAACTGTAGCCGAGCACCGTGTGGTCCTTGAGGTCTTCGGGATGTTGCGGCGTGCCGTGGCGTTCCAGGTAGTCGGGCGCGGCGCACACCACAATGCGAGTCGAGGCCAGTTTGCGATAGATCAGCGAGGAACTCGGCAGGCGTGCGATGCGAATCGCCATGTCATAGCCCTCTTCGACGATGTCGACGATGCGGTCCGACAGCGTGATGTCGAGTTTGATGCCGGGATAGCGCCGCAGCAGGCAGGGCCAGACCTTGACCAGGTGCAGCACGCCGAAGGTCTGCGGCACATTGATGCGCAGCAGGCCGGTCGGATCGGTGTTGCCGGCGGTGAGCATCTGGTCGGCGTCTTCCAGCGCGGAGACGATCTGTTTGCAGCGATCCAGATACAGCACGCCGGCTTCGGTGAGTGAAAGCCGGCGCGTGGTGCGTTGCATCAGCCGCGCGCCGAGACGCGCTTCGAGCTCGAGGATGGTGCGCGATACCGCCGCCTTGGATACATTCAGCGCGTCGGCCGCCTTGACGAAGCTGCCTAGCTCGGCCACGGCGATGAAGCTTTCGATTTCGCGCAGTTTGTTCAAGCGATGTCTTTCCGGACAGGTTATGCCGCAGCAGGCAAATCGGCGAGGATGGACGACTGCGAACCGAAGGCGAAGGCGTCCATGCGCAGACTATGATACGTCGAACCGCTGTCCAGATGCACCGATTGCGTCCAGTCGTCGGCTGCGCCCATGGCGAAGAACAGCGTCAGCAGATGTTCGTCGGTCGGATGCAAGCGTACCGAATGCGGCGCCGATTCGCGATAGCCCAGCAGCGCTTCCAGATTGCCGCTTTGCATCTGCGCCAGGAACCACTGCAGGAATTCCACGGTATGCGGGGCGCTGTCGGAGCCAATCGCTGCATCCGCATCGTTGCGGCGCAGTTCGCGCAAATTGTGCGTGAAGCTGCCCGAGCCGACCAGCAGGATACCTTCCTTCGCCAGCGGCGCCAGCAACTGGCCGATGCGGTAGTGATAGGCCGGCGGCTGATGCGCTTGCAGCGACAATTGCACCACCGGTATGTCGGCGCCGGGATACAAATAGCGCAGCGGAACCCAGGCGCCGTGATCGAGGCCCCAGCCGTCATCGGTCTGGGCGGGCAGGCCGGCGTCGCGCAGCAAGCCGGCGACGCGTTCGGCCAGTTCCGGCGAACCGGCGGCAGGATAGTCCAGTTCGTACAACTCTCGCGGAAAACCGCCGAAGTCGTGGATCACACGTTGCTTTGCCAGGTTGCCGACGCGCGGCGCCTGGGTTTCCCAGTGCGGGGAAACGACCAGGATGGCCTTGGGCGTGGGCAGGCGCGCGCCGATGCTGCGCAACAGCGGCCCGGTCCGGCCGGGTTCGACCGCCAGCATGGGGGAGCCGTGGGAGACGAAAAGCGATGGCAGTGCGGTAGACATGGCAGTACTCCGTAAGAGGGGGGAAACCCCGGCGGCGGCGGCCGCGCAAAGGTTTCAGCCGAAGCGCGTCGATCGATGCGCTTCAATCAATCATTATGCAGCGACGTTCAGACTCTTGCGCTTGACGGCGAATGCGCCATTGCCGAGCAGGTAGACCGCGACCAGCACGACAATCCACATGGCGAGGTATTCCCAGCCGCCCTTCGGGTTGCTGAAGAAGAAACCGTTCTTGGCATGCACGGTAAAGATGGCGCCGGCCAGATCGATCGCAAGGGGGATGGCCAGCAGATCGCCGTAGAAGCCGATCACCAGCGCGATGCCGCCGACGACTTCCAGCAGGATGATCAGATACGCGAGGAAACCGGGCAGGCCCAGCGATTCAAAGAACGCCGCAGTGCCGGGCAGCGTGAAGACGAAAATCTTCATCGCGGCATGCGCCAGAAAGAACAGGCCGGCAGTGACGCGCAGCAGGAAAGCGGCGTAGTCGGCTTTGGTATTGAGGGTGGTAGTAGTCATGGTGGCTCCCGAATGAATGAGGCCACGATTGGCCTCGATGGGAGCAACTGTAAGGAAAAGCGAGTCGCGGATAAATACGGTGCAGCGGGATGAATTGTTTCGGTATCGTTGACAATCATCCCGCCGTGCTTGCTTATGCCCCTTCCGGCTTGGGTTTGGCTGCCTCGCGGCGATTGAAGCCTTCCACCATGTCGAAGCGGAACAAACGGCATTCCAGGGCGCCGTTGAAGAATGGCGTCTTGCGAGCTTCCTTCAGGCGCAACAATTTCGGCAGGCCGAGGTCGGCCGAGAACAGGAATACGCTCCAGCCGGCGAAACGCTGTTTGAGCGTGGTGCCGAAGGCGCTGAAGAAGGCGACGAACAGCTCGTCGGTCGGCACGGCGGCATCGCCGCGCACGCTCAGACGCTCGCCGTACGGGGGGTTGGTCAGCATGATGCCGGTGGTCGGATTGCCGTTGGCATCGACCGGCGGTTTGACTTCCTGGGCTTCGATCTGCTTGAGCGGCACGTCAAACAGAATGCCTGCCTTGCGCAGATTGCTGCGCGTGATGTTGACCATGTCGCCGGAAATGTCGCTGCCGAAAATCGTCGGCACGGTCGGCAAGGGATTCGGCTTGAAGTCGCCCTTGATCGCCAGCCAGGCTTCGGCATCGAAGTTGTCGAATTTTTCAAACGCAAAACGGCGGCGCGCGCCCGGCGGGATGCCGGCCAGCATTTGCGCCGCTTCGGCCAGGATGGTGCCGGAGCCGCACATCGGGTCGAACAGCACCATGCCTGGCTTCCAGCCGCTGGTGCGCAGCAGGCCGGCAGCGAGGTTCTCGCGCAGCGGCGCCTCGCCGGTGTCATCGCGCCAGCCGCGCTTGAACAGCGCTTCGCCGGAGGTATCGAGATAGATCGTGAAATTATGCGCGTCCAGGAAGCCCGAGATGCGCATGTCCGGTGTCTTGGTGTTGACCGAGGGACGCTCGTCGAAACGTTCGCGGAAACGATCGCAGATGGCATCCTTGATTTTCAGCGTGGCGAACTCCAGGCTGCGCAGCGGCGACTTCACAGCGGTGACGTCGACACGGATGGTGTGCGACACCTCGAACCAGTTTTCCCACTCCTGTTCGAGCGTGAGGTCGTAGATGTCGTTTTCATTCTTGTAGGAACCGTGCGCCAGGCGCAGCAGAACGCGGCTGGCGATGCGCGAACGCAGGTTCAGCTGATAGGCGCCGATCATGCTGCCGGAGCAATGCACGCCGCCGGGAACCTGGTTATGCACTTTCAGGTTGGCGTCGGGGCCGGCCAGTTGGGCGATTTCGTTGAGTTCTTCCGCGAGGGCGATTTCGAGGCCGCGCGGGCAGGGGCAGAAATAGGAATAGTTGGTGCTCATAAGGGGTACCTTTTGTCCGTTGGGGTGGGATGCCTGGGCCGCTATACAACCTGATGTCGTGTAGCGGATGCTTCTTCCGGCGGCGTTGACGGCATCTTCCGATCGACGCCGCCGGATTCCCGCTTGCGCGGGAATGACGAATCTGAATCTGATTTACTGCTGCTGCTGTTGCTGCTGTTGCTGCTGTTGCTACAAATTACTTTTCGGCAAACGCGCGCTCGACGAAATCGAGGCGGTCCTGGCCCCAGTAGCCTTCGCCGTCCACGATAAACCACGGCGCGCCGAAGACGTTGGCCGTGGTGGCCTCCTCGCTGAAACGGTCGAACTCCGCTTGCACGCTGGCGGTTTCCGCCGACTTCAGCAGGCTCGCGCCATCATGGCCGAGGCCGTTGGCAAGCGCCAGCAGCGTGTCGGTGTCGGCGATGTTCTTTTCGTCTTCCCAGATCGCGCGCATGACGGCGCCGGTCAGGTCGAGCGCGGCGCTGGTGCCGTGCGCCAGTTGCGTGGCGATGATCAGGCGTGCGGCGAGGTCGCTTTGCACCGGGAAATAGGTCGGTTGCAGGTTCATCGGCAGGCCGAGGAATTTGCTCCAGCGTTCCAGTTCCTTGAGGCGATACGCCTGGCGCTGCGGCGCGCGCTTGGCCAGCGGCAGGCCGCCGGACTGGCCGAAGATCTTGCTCAGGTCGAACGGCTTGAGTACGACCTGGACGTCGTACTGTTTGGCCAGAGCGACAAAACGCGCATGCCCCAGATAGGCGAAGGGCGAGTGCGGCGCGAAGAAGTATTCACATACTTTGCCCATGAAGGACTCCGTAAAAGGAAAAAGCGGGATGGATCAGAATGGTTTCACAACGACCAGAATCACAATGGCCAGTAACAATAATACCGGGACTTCGTTGAACCAGCGGAACCACTTGTGACTGCGCTTGTTGTTGCCGTTTTCGAACTTCCTGAGCAGGGAACCGCAGGCATGGTGATAGCCGATCACCAGCACCACCAGCGCCAGCTTGGCATGCATCCAGCCGTTGCCGGGACCTTTGCCGATGCCGTAGATCAGGTACAGCCACAAGCCCAGCACGATCGCCGGAATTGCCAGGATCGTGGTGAAACGGTACAGGCGACGCGCCATGCCGAGCAGGCGTTCCCTGGTGACGGTCTCGGTTTCCTGCGCCAGGTTGACGAAGATGCGCGGCAGGTAGAACAGGCCGGCGAACCACGAGGCGATGAACACGATGTGCAGGGCTTTGATCCAGAGCATGTGGTTTCCTTTTTTGGCGATTGGCTGAGAACCTGCTTACGATCTTACTGCGACACCAGCTGATGGTCTCTCCCTACAGATCGTAAGCAGGTTCTGCGAGGTAAAACGGTAACGCTTACTGGCGCACTTGCCCCTGTCCCAGCACCACGTATTTGAGTGAAGTCAGTCCCTCCAGCCCGACCGGGCCGCGCGCATGTAGCTTGTCGTTGGAGATGCCGATCTCGGCGCCGAGGCCGTATTCGAAGCCGTCGGCAAAACGCGTCGAGGCATTGACCATGACCGAGGCCGAGTCGACTTCGCGCAGGAAACGCATGGCGCGCGTGTAGTCTTCGGTAACGATGGCGTCGGTGTGCTGCGACGAGTAGGTGTTGATGTGGTCGATCGCTTCATCCATGCCGGCGACGATCTTCACGGCCAGGATGGGCGCCAGGTATTCAGTGCTCCAGTCTTCTTCGACGGCTTCTTTCAGAAGCGGATAACCGGCCAGGATCGCACGGCTTTCAGCGTCGCCGCGCAGCTCGACGTCCTTGGCGCGGTACAGTTCCGCCAGCTTCGGCAACACGTCGGCGGCGATGGCGCGCGCCACCAGCAGCGTTTCCATGGTGTTGCAGGTGCCGTAGCGGTGGCACTTTGCGTTGAAGGCGACGTCCAGCGCTTTTGCCTGGTCGGCCTTGTCGTCGATGTAGACGTGGCAGATGCCATCCAGATGCTTGATCATCGGCACCTTGGATTCCTTGATGAGGCGTTCGATCAGTCCCTTGCCGCCGCGCGGCACGATGACGTCGACATACTCGGTCATGGTGATCAGCGCACCGACAGCGGCGCGGTCGGTGGTTTCGACCACTTGCACTGCGTCTTCGGGCAGGCCGGCGCCGGCCAGGCCTTCCTTGACCAGTTTCGCCAAGGCCTGGTTGCAATGGATCGCTTCGGAGCCGCCGCGCAGGATCGTCGCATTGCCGCTCTTGATGCACAGGCCGGCGGCATCCACGGTCACGTTCGGACGTGCTTCGTAGATGATGCCGATCACGCCCAGCGGCACGCGCATCTGGCCGACCTGGATGCCGGTCGGACGATACTTCATGTTGGAAATTTCACCGATCGGATCGGGCAGCGCGACGATCTGTTCCAGGCCTTCGGCCATGGTGGCGATGGCCTTGTCGGATAGCGTCAGGCGGTCCAGCATGGCGTCTGACAAACCGTTGGCGCGCGCCGCGGCCAGGTCTTGCTGATTGGCGGCGCGCAGCGTGTCAGCGTCGCGGCGGATGGCGGCGGCGATGAGGGACAGCGCGCGGTTCTTCGCCGCGGTGTCGGCACGAGCCATGGCGCGCGATGCTTTGCGGGCGCGCTGGCCGATGTCGTTCATGTAGTGTTCGATGTTGAGCGTCATGGTTTTTTTAGCGTGAGTTTCAGCGCGGGTATTAGTAGCCGCGCGCGAGCTTGAGGCCGAGCTGCGACAGCGCGTCCCAGGCGTCGCCGGAAAATGCCTTGGCGCGCAAGCCCTTGACCATCTTGTCGATCTGCGCAGCTTCTTGCAGCGCGGTTTGCAGCGTCGCCAGGCTGATGCGGCGCAGCGCCGGCTCCATCAGTTTTTCGCGCGGGCCCCAGATGCGGTATTCCTTGAGCAGCATGCCGAGTTGCTTGCCTTGCGTGACGCCCGATTTGAGCTTGAGCAGCGTGCGCACTTCTTCGGCCACGGCCCACAGCACCAGCGGCAGCGCTTCGCCTTCGCCCTTCAAGCCATCCATCATGCGCATGAGCCGTGCGGCGTCGCCCGACAGCATCGCTTCGTTGAGCTTGAAGACGTCGTAGCGCGCCACGTTCAGCACGGCGTCGTGCACTTGTTCGAATGTCAGCTTGCCGGTCGGGTAAAGCAGGCCGAGTTTTTGAATTTCCTGATGCGCCGCCAGCAGGTTGCCTTCGACGCGGTCGGCGATGAAATCCATGCACTGGCGATCGGCGCTCTGCTGCTGCGCGGCAAGCCGGTTGCCGATCCAGCCCGGCAGATGTGCGCGCTCGACCAGCGGAATGTCGATGTAGACGCCGGCTTGCTGCAAGGTGCCGACCCAAGCCGCCTTTGCTGTGGCCCAGTCGAGCTTGGGCAGGCTGATGATGGTCAGGTTGTCGGGGTTCAGGTTGGCGGCGTATTCCTGCAGCGCCTGGCCGCCGTCCTTGCCGGGTTTGCCGGTGGGGATGCGCAGTTCGATCAGTTTCTTGTCGCCGAACAGCGATTGCGACTGGTTGGCGGCAAGCAGTTCGCCCCATTTGAAGCTGCGTTCGACCACCAGCACGTCGCGTTCGGTGTAGCCGTTGGCGCGCGCGGTCTTGCGGATCTTGTCGGCTGCTTCGAGCGCCAGCAGATGTTCGTCGCTGGCGATGACGTACAGCGACGACAGCGATTTCGTCAGGTGGGTGTCGAGCGCGTCCAGCCGCAGTTGCATCGATTATTCCTCGACGGGGTCGGCAGTGCCGGCTGTGGCGGTCTTGCTCGCGGACAGGCGGCGCAGGATCTGCTGCACCAAGTCGCTTTGCATGTCGCGATACAGCAGCACTTCTTCAGCCTGCTTCGCCAGTTCCTGGTTTTCGTCGTAGGTAATGTCACGCTTGAGCGTGATATTTGTCGGCGGAATCAGGACGGCGCCCTTGTTGTCCCTGACCAGGAAACTGAAGCGCTGGTACAGCGAGTATTCGCGTACGCGGCCGTTGGTGTTCAGGGTCAGGATCTTCTTTTCACGCGTGTCGGCGATGACTTGCAGCACCGCTTCCGCCTCGTCCTTGTCGGACACCACTTCAACGCCGCTGGCGCGGATGTAGCGCTTCAGTTCCGTGCCCAATTGCGAGTTGTCCGCAAAGCCGAGGAAAATCGTCTTGAACGGCAGATTTGCCGGCCCGCGCATGTGAAAGCCGCAGGCGCTGAGCGTGACCGCAGCCAGCAGCATCAGGAACCATTGCAGTACTTTGCGTTGATGAAGTTGAAATGGCATGTGTGAGTCCGTGGTCAGGTTCGTAGGCAAAAGAATCGGCGTAAAAACGTCAGGCAACGATGTTGATCAGCTTGCCGGGGACGACGATGATTTTCTTCGGTGCGCCGGTCAGGAATTTCTGCACGCTTTCATTTCCCAGTGCGGCCGCTTCGATGCTGGCCTTGTCGGCATCCTTGGCGACGGTGATGCTGCCGCGCAGTTTGCCGTTGACCTGAATCATCATCTCGATCTCGCTTTGCTCCAGCGCGGCGGCGTCGACTTGCGGCCAGTCGGCGTCGAGGATGTCGCCATGCTGCGCGGCGAAGCCCAGTTCCTGCCACAGCGCATGGGTGATGTGCGGCGTGATCGGGTTGAGGATGCGCAGGAAGATCGAGGTGCATTCGGCCAGCACGGCGTTGGCGGACGGGCTGTCTTCCAGCTTGGCGGCTTCAAGCGTGTTGAGCATCTTCATGCAGGCCGACACCACGGTGTTGTACTGGATGCGCTTGAGATCGTGATCGGCTTGCTGCAGCACCTTGTACACTTCGCGGCGCAGCGTCTTCAGCGTGTCGTTCAGTTGCGCCGTATCGACGGCGCCGGCGCCTTCAATGCGCGCAGCGTGGTTGTACGCGAATGCCCACACGCGGCGCAGGAAGCGATTGGCGCCTTCGACGCCGGTGCCCGACCATTCCAGCGTCTGTTCCGGTGGCGAAGCGAACATGGTGAACAGGCGTGCGGTATCGGCGCCGTACTGGTCGATCTGCGCTTGCGGATCGATGCCGTTGTTCTTCGACTTCGACATCTTCTCGGTGCCGCCGATGGCGACCGGCTGGCCGTCTGCCTTCAGGATGGCGGAAACCGGACGGCCCTTGTCGTCATGCGTCAGTTCGACTTCGTCGGGGTTGATCCAGGTCTTCTTGCCGGCGGCGTCTTCACGATAGTAGGTCTCGTTGAGCACCATGCCTTGCGTGAGCAGGTTGGTGAACGGTTCGTCGAACTTGACCAGGCCGAAGTCGCGCATGACCTTGGTCCAGAAGCGTGCATACAGCAAGTGCAGCACGGCGTGTTCGATGCCGCCGATGTATTGGTCCATCGGCATCCAGTAGTCGTTGCGGCTGTCGACCATCGCATCGTCGCTCTGCGGCGAGGTGTAGCGCATGAAGTACCACGACGAATCGACGAAGGTATCCATCGTGTCGGTCTCGCGGCGCGCCGGTTTGCCGCAGCTCGGGCAATCGACGTGCAGGAATTTTTCATGCTTGTTGAGCGGGTTGCCGCTGCCGTCCGGCACGCAGTCTTCCGGCAGCACGACCGGCAGGTCCTTTTCCGGAACCGGCACGTCGCCGCAGTCGGCGCAGTGGATGATCGGGATCGGGGTGCCCCAGTAACGCTGGCGCGAAATGCCCCAGTCGCGCAGGCGGAAGGTGACTTTCTTTTCGCCCAGGCCCTTGGCGGCCAGGTCGGCAGCGATGGCATCGACTGCGGCTTGATAACCGAGGCCGTCGTATTTGCCGGAATCGGTGGTCTTGCCGCTTTCCTTGTCGGCGTACCATTCTTCCCAAGCGTCGGTGGAGTAGGTCTTGCCTTCGACGGCAACAACCTGCCTGATCGGCAGATTGTATTTCTTGGCGAAGGCGAAGTCGCGCTCGTCATGCGCCGGTACGCCCATCACGGCGCCGTCGCCGTAGGTGATCAGCACATAATTGCCGACCCACACTTCGACTTGTGCGCCGGTCAGCGGATGGGTGACGAACAGGCCGGTCGGCATGCCTTTCTTTTCCATCGTGGCCATGTCGGCCTCAATGACGCTGCCCTTCTTGCATTCGGCGATGAAGTCTTGCAGCGCAGGATTGTTCTTCGCGGCGAAGGTCGCCAGCGCGTGTTCCGGGGCCACGGCGCAGAAAGTCACGCCCATGACGGTGTCGGCACGTGTGGTGAAGACCCACAGCTTGCCGTCGCTGATCAGCTGACCATCTTCCTTGATGTCATGCGGGAAGGCGAAACGCACGCCGGTGGACTTGCCGATCCAGTTGGCCTGCATCAGGCGCACGCGCTCAGGCCAGCCCGGCAGCTTGGTTTCGACGTGTTCCAGCAGCTCCTCGGCGTAGTCGGTGATCTTGGCGTAGTACATCGGGATTTCACGCTTCTCGATGACCGCCCCCGAGCGCCAGCCTTTGCCGTCGATGACTTGCTCGTTGGCCAGCACGGTCTGGTCGATCGGATCCCAGTTCACGGTGCCGGTCTTCTTGTAGATGATGCCCTTCTCGAGCATCTTCAGGAACATCCACTGGTTCCACTTGTAATATTCGGGCGAGCAGGCCGTCATTTCGCGCGACCAGTCGATCGCCAGGCCCATCGACGCCATCTGCTTCTTCATGTACTCGATGTTCGAGTAAGTCCATTGCGCCGGCGGCACGCCGTTGGCCATCGCCGCGTTTTCCGCCGGCATGCCGAACGCGTCCCAGCCCATCGGCATCAGCACGTTGTAGCCGCTCATGCGCAGGTAGCGATACATCACGTCGTTGATCGTGTAATTGCGAACGTGGCCCATGTGCAGCTTGCCCGATGGGTAGGGCAGCATGGAGCAGGCATAGAACTTCTTCTTGTCGCGCCCCTGCTTGTCTTTGGCGTGTTCGACGGTCTTGTACGCGTCGGTCGCGATCCAGTGCTGTTGTGCGGATTGTTCTACTTCTGCTGGGCTGTATTTATCTTGCATGTCGGGATGAGGCAAAGGAAAGATCGAAACCCGGCATTATACCGGCTCGCCAGAGGGGAGACCTAGTTCTGTCTCGATGTCAATCCGGCCATGAATTGCATCGTGGAAACAAAAAAGCCGCTGCATGCAGCAGCGGCTTTGGGAGATCCGGCGAGTGGGCGCTTCAGAGATAGAGCATTTCGATGCTGATCGAGCCGTCCAGCTGAATGTCGTCGGCCAGCAACTGATAGGCCACTCGGCTCAGTTTGGCGCTGATATCGAGACCGGCGACCAGTTCGCTGAAGGCCACCGGCGTGCTGCCCGCTCCAAATGATACCTGGCTGCCGTCCTGGCGCAAGTTGCGCAGGGTGCTGCTGCTCCAGGCGGCGCTGCCGTTCGGACGACCCAGGATGCCGACCGACTGGCCGTCCGCCACCGCAGTGCCGAAGCGCACGACATAGCCGCCGATGCTTTTGCCGCGATACAGGCCCAGGCCGAAGTGGTCGCCGGCATCGATGCCCGGAATGTCCTTTTCACGCGTGGCTTCGCGGTTGTCGATCGCCTTGACGGCAATCTTAGTGGGGCCGTCGCAGGAAATCCGCATATCAATGCGCTGCGAAGGCAGATCCTTGAAGCGCTCCTTGAGCTGCGGGTCCGATTTGATGGTGCCGAAATCGATCACGCTGTTGCCGGGAAAGCTGGCCAGGCAAGCGGAAGGACGGATGGTGCCTTTGACGACCAGTTCTGCAGTATCGGCAGCGTGGGCGTTGGTGCTCAGCAACAGGGGCGTGAAGGCGAAAAGCAGGAAAAGGGGTCTCATGAAGCCTCTCTGGATAAGCAGTCTGCGGGCGGGATGGTGCGCAGACGGCCTGACTATTCTGAAACAGAATTCCTCTAATTTATATAAGAAAATTCTCAAAAATCTAATGTTAATAAATAGCAGTATTTCTATTTATGCATAGAAATTACGCTGCATGTCACGCGAAATTGATTGGATGGTCATGGCCCGGTAACAAAGCGCTGGCACGATGTAATCGTTTTCATGCGAACCCATCGACTTCAGCCTCACTCATCGCCCATCATCGTGCCGCCTTCCATCAAACAAGTCGCCCTGCAAGCCGGCGTGTCCACCGCGACGGTGTCGCGCCTGCTCAACAGTCCTGCATCGGTCAGCGCCGAGACCGCGGGCAAGATCAATGAGGCCATCGCCGCGCTCGGCTTCCGCCCCAATTTCAACGGCCGCAACCTGCGAGCGGGACGTTCGCGCACCGTCGGGGTGGTGGTGCCGACGCTGTCGAACACGGTGTTCGCGCAATGCCTGCAGGGGATCGAACTGGCGGCGCGTACGCTCGATTACTCGGTGATGTTCACGGCCACCGAATACCGCCAGGAAGACGAAGCGGCGGCAGTCAACCTGCTGCTCAGCCATCGCGTCGACGGCGTCATCCTGACCGTCGCCGACGCCAGCGCCAGCGGCACGCTGGACGTGCTCGACCGGGAAGGCATTCCCTACGTGCTGACGTACAACCAGCCGCAGCAAGCCTCGCGCCTGTCGGTGTCGGTCGACAATCGCGCCGCCGCACATGATGCCGTGGCGCACCTGACTGCGCTCGGCCATACCCGCATCCAGATGCTCACCGGTCAATTCAATGCGTCCGACCGCGCCATCCAGCGCTACCACGGCTATCTCGACGCCATGCGCGCGCACGGTCTGGCGCCGATGGCGCCGATCGAAGTGCCGCGCCATACCGGCCTGACCAGCGCGCATCTCCAGGCATTTTCCGATCCGCAGCAACGCCCGAGCGCCTTGTTCTGCTCCAACGACCTGCTCGCCCTGGCCGCGATGCGCGATCTGCGCGAGCTGGGTTTGCGCGTGCCGGAAGACATCTCCGTCATGGGCTTCGACGGCATCCCGCTGGGCGAGATGATGTCGCCGGTGCTGGCCAGCGCCGTGCAGCCGTCCGAACAGATCGGCGAAGTCGCCCTGCGCACGCTGGTGGCCGCCATCGGGCAGACCGAGGGTGGCGCCGGCCCGGTCTCGCAAACACTTGCGCACACGATCCGCCACGGCGGCACTGTGCGGGTTTTCTCCTGACCTTTTTCAGTTTTTTAATCGTTCACATCAACAGCAACAGAAAGGAAACGACATGCGATCACTTCCACGTTTGTCCCGCATTCTCCAGACGATGGCGGCAACCGCCGCCTTTGCCGTCTCGTTCAGCGCCGCGGCGCAAAACGTCATCTGCTACAACTGCCCACCGGAATGGGCTGACTGGGCCACGCAGATCAAGACCATCAAGGAAAAGACCGGCATCACCGTGCCGCCCGACAACAAGAACAGCGGCCAGGCGCTGGCGCAGATCATGGCTGAAAAAGCCAGCCCGGTGGCTGACTTCACCTACGTCGGCGTGACCTTCGGCATCGAAGCGAAAAAGAACGACATCATCACCCCCTACAAGCCGGCCGGCTGGAATGACGTGCCTGCAGGCCTGAAGGATCCGGAAGGTTATTGGACCACCATCCACTCCGGCACCATGGGCCTGATGGTCAACGTCGATGCATTGAAGGGCAAGCCGATGCCGCGCTCGTGGCAAGACCTGCTCAAGCCTGAATACAAAGGCCTGATCGGCTACCTCGATCCCGCCAGCGCATTCGTCGGCTATGTTGGCGCGGTCGCCGTGAACCAGGCATTGGGCGGCACGCTCGACAACTTCACGCCAGGCATCAATTACTTCAAGGCGCTGCAAAAGAACCAGCCTATCGTGCCGAAGCAGACTTCCTACGCGCGCCTGATTTCCGGTGAAATTCCGATCCTGTTCGGTTACGACTTCGACGCCTACCGCGCCAGGTACAAGGACAAGGCCAATGTCGCCTTCGTGATCCCGGCCGAAGGCAGCGTCACCGTACCTTATGTCGTCAGTCTCGTGAAGAACGGTCCGAACCAGGCCAACGCGAAAAAGGTGCTGGACTTCCTGTTGTCCAATGAAGGCCAGGCCATCTGGGCCAATGCCTACCTGCGTCCGGTGCGTGCTTCTGCGATTTCGAAAGAAGCCGAAGCCCGCTTCCTGCCGGCCGCCGACTATGCCCGCGCCAAATCGGTCGACTACGGCAAGATGGCTGACGTCCAGCGTCAGTTCAGCGAACGCTACCTGGCCGAAGTGAAGTAAGCATGTCCGTGCAACTGACTCGTACAAGTCAGCCGCACCGCAAACGTCCGGCCGGCAAGGTCTGGTTGTTTGCGGTGCCGGGTATGACGTTGTTCGCGGCGTTCTGGCTATTGCCGATGCTGCGCCTGGTCGGCGTCGGCGCCAGCGGTCCGAGCGGTGCGATGGCCTATCTGGCCGTGGTGACCAATCGCCACTATCTGTGGAGCCTGGTGTCGACGCTGTTGCTGTCGGCGGTGGTCACCTTAGCGACACTGGCGATTTCGTCGCTGGTGGGGCTGTTCCTGCAACGCAACCGTTTCCCCGGCAAATCGCTGCTGCTGGCGATGCTGACGTTTCCGCTGGCGTTCCCGGGCGTGGTGGTCGGCTTCATGGTGATCATGCTGGCCGGACGCCAGGGATTGATCGGCGTGCTGACCGACAAGCTGTTCGGCGAGTCGCTGGTGTTTGCGTATTCGCTGGCGGGGCTGTTCATCGGTTATCTGTACTTTTCGATTCCGCGAGTGATCCTGACGGTGATGGCCGCCGCCGAAAAGCTCGACCCCGCGCTCGAAGAAGCGGCGCGTTCGCTCGGCGCCAATCCGCTGCGCGTGTTCTTCGACGTGGTGGCGCCGGCGCTGATGCCGGCCTTGATATCGTCGGGCGCAATCTGCTTCGCCACCAGCGTCGGCGCCTTCGGCACGGCGTTCACGCTGGCGACCAGCATTGATGTCTTGCCGATGGCGATCTATAACGAATTCACCAGCTACGCGAATTTCGCGATGGCGGCGGCCTTGTCCATCGTGCTCGGCGTGATCACCTGGATCGCCCTGGCGCTGGCGCGTTCACTGTCGGGCAGTAGTGTCCCGGCTACGGCATGAAGAAGGGAAAACGATGAAAAACTCCCTGCGGTTTTATCTGCAACTGGCGTTCACGCTGCTGGTGTGCGCCTTCCTGATCGTGCCGGTGGTGCTGTCGGTGCTGGCCGGCGTGACGGAAAATTTCTTCGTCGGCTTGTCGAGCGGCTTCACGCTGCGCTGGGTCGCGCAGGTGTGGGATACCTATCAGATGACCATCTGGCGTTCCGTCGCGATTGCGCTGGCTTGCCTGGCGGTGACACTGGTGGTCGGCGTGCCGCTGGCCTACATGCTGGCGCGCCATCAGGGCGGCAACAGCCGGCTGGCGCGCGTCTTCGAGGAGCTGCTCATGATGCCGGTGGCGGTGCCGGGCCTGGCCACGGCGCTGGCGCTGATCATGGCCTACGGCCAGTATCGCGCCTTCCGCGGCAGCCTGCTGTTCATCCTGGTCGGACATGTGCTGTTCACCTTGCCGTTCATGGTACGGCCGGTGCTGGCGGTGATGCAGTCGTCGCAACTGGCGGTGCTGGAAGAAGCCGCCGCCAGTCTCGGCGCCGGCATCCGCCAGCGCTTCTTCGGCGTGGTGATTCCGAACGCCGCGTCGGGCATCCTGGCCGGGGCGCTGATGGTGGTGACCTTGTCGATCGGCGAGTTCAACATCACCTGGATGCTGCATACGCCGCTGACCATGACCTTGCCGGTCGGACTGGCCGACGCCTACGCTTCGATGCGGCTGGAAGTCGGCTCCGCCTATACCCTGATTTTTCTTTTGATGATCGTGCCGCTGCTGGTCGCCATGCAATGGGCGACCCAGACCACGCGCACTCGCGTACGCCTATGAACTCTTCTCTTTCCATCAAACTGCTTCAATGCGCCAAGACCTTCGGCAGCGGCGCACCTGCGCTGGAGCCGATCGACCTTGAAATCCATCCCGGCGAAACGCTGGTGCTGCTGGGGCCGTCCGGCTGCGGCAAGACCACCACGCTGCGACTGATCGCCGGACTGGAATTCCCCGACGCCGGCGGCCGCGTGCTGTTCGGCGACGACGACGTCACCGACCTGCCGATCGAAAAGCGCGGCGTCGGCATGGTCTTCCAGAACTATGCGCTGTTCCCCAACATGACGGTCGGCGAGAACATCGCCTATGGCATGAAGATCCGCAAGCTGCCTGCCGCCGAACGCGCCGCCAGAATCGATGCGCTGCTCGACATGGTGCACCTGCAAGGCCTCGGCCATCGCCGCATCGACCAGCTTTCAGGCGGGCAAAAACAGCGCGTGGCGCTGGCACGGGCACTGGCGGTGGAGCCGCGCGTGCTGTTGCTGGACGAGCCGCTGACCGCTCTCGACGCCAAGCTGCGCGAAACCCTGCGCGCCGACCTCAACCAGTTGCTGCGCAAGCTCGGCATCACCGCGATTTACGTCACGCACGACCAGGGCGAGGCGATGGCGCTGGGCGACCGTGTCGTCGTGATGGAGCGGGGCAAGATTGCGCAGATCGGCACACCGCAGGATATCTACTATCGTCCGGCCTCGGAATTCGTGGCCGACTTCATCGGCACCATGAATCGCGTGAGCGGCGTGACGCGCGTTGGTCACCTGCAGATCCCGGCCGGCATCGTGCCGCTGGCGAACGTGAAACCGGACCGGCAGGCGACGGCGATGTTCCGTCCTGAAGATGTCGAGATCGTGCCGCTCGATACCGCCGGCGCGGAAATATTCGGCGACGTCATGTCGACCTTCTTCATGGGCGATCGTACGCGCCTGCTGGTCGACGTCGGCACCGAGATGCCGGTGATCGTCGAGACGCGCAGGCGCGGCGTCTGGCATGCCGGCGAGCACATCGGACTGCGCGTGCCGGAGCACGCGGTGATGCAATTGCCCGCGCAACATTTTTCAGGGGAGACCCGCTCATGATCCTGTGCCAGATTTCCGACCTGCACATCAAGGCGCAAGGGAAAAAATCCTATCGGGTGGTCGATACCGCCGAAAGCCTGCGGCGCTGCGTGGCGCAGGTCAACCGGCTGAAACAGCGGCCGGATGCGGTGGTGTTCACGGGCGACCTGGTCGATTTCGGCCTGGCCGACGAGTACGCGGTTCTGCGCGAATTGCTGGCGCCGCTGACGATGCCGTACTACCTGCTGCCCGGCAACCACGACGAGCGCGGCGCGCTGCGCCGGGCCTTCCCGGATCACGGCTACCTGCAAGGCGCCGCCGACGACGCGCGTATCGAATACGTGATCGAGGATCATCCGCTGCGCATCGTGACGCTCGATACCGTGATCCCCCGTTCCAGCAAGGGAGAGTTGGCGCCGGCGAGCATGGACTGGCTGGAGCAGGTGCTGAGTACACAGCCGCAGCGGCCGACCGTGATCGCGATGCACCATCCGCCGTTCACTACCGGCATCGGGCACATGGACGACATCGGTCTGATCAATCCGCAGTTGCTGGAACCTGTGGTGCGCCGTCATCCGCAAGTGGAACGGGTCATCTGCGGCCACCTGCACCGGTCGATACAAACCCGCTTCGGCGGCACGATGGCATCAACCTGTCCGGGCGTGTCGCATCAGGTGGTGCTCGATCTGGATCCGCAGGCGCCGTCGCAGTTCGTGATGGAGCCGCCGGGATTCCAGTTGCATTGGTGGGAGAGGAATACGGGACTGATCAGTCATACGGCTTACGTCGGCGAGTTCGACGGGCCGTATCCGTTTTATGACGGCGATCAGCTGATCGACTGAGGGGGGGAGCGGGGGCGGAAGGTCAGAGCAGCGCCAGCTTGAGCGTTGCCGGTTCTTCGTAGTCTTCACAGCGTTCATTGATCATGGCGACGCAGAATTGCAGCTCTTCAACGATGTCCGGCGCAGCGGCGCGCAGCTTGTCGCTGTGCTGGACTTCGATGGTCAACACTTCATTGTCCTTGAGCACGAACTTGCTCATGCCGTCGTCATCGCGCAGGTAGCTCAGGCAATCGACCCAGGCGTTCATGTTGTTGCCGTAAAACTCGGGGAAGCCGAATACGCTCGCGCATTGGCTGTGAAAACTGTCCCAGTCGGTGATGAGTTCGCCATTCAGGCGTGCTGTTGCCATGTCTATTTCTTCTCAGTATCCGGTTTCGGATCGGTCACAAAACCGAGCTTGTTCAGGCCGTTGCTCTGCGCCGCCGACATGACGTCGGCAATCACTTCATAACGGGTCGCCTTGTCGGCGCGCAGCTGCACTTCCGGCTGCGGCTTCTTGCCTGCCGCCTGGGCCATGCGCCGCGTCAATTCTTCCAGCGTGACCGCCTGGTCCTGCCAATACAGCTTGCCGGCGGCGTCGATGGCGACGCTGACGGTTTGCGGCTTTTCCGGCGCAGGGGCGGATTTCGCGGTCGGCAGATCAAGCTGCAACGAGTGCGTGAACAGCGGCGCCGAAAGGATGAAAATCACCAGCAGCACCAGCATCACGTCGACCATCGGGGTGACGTTGATTTCGGCCATCGGGCCGGCCTGGTGATTGTCGTTGAAGCCGCCGAAACTCATGCTTCCCCCTTGCCGACGCGCTCGCCGGTGGTGAGGTAGGCGTGCAGGTCATGCGCGAAGCCGTCGAGCTCGGCCAGCGTCAGCCGGTTCAGGCGCGTGAAGGCGTTGTAGGCCAGCACCGCGGGAATCGCCACCACCAGCCCGAGTGCAGTCATGATCAGCGCTTCGCCGACCGGACCGGCGACCTTGTCGATCTGCACCGTGCCGCTGGCCGAGACCGCCGCCAGCGCGTGATAGATGCCCCAGACGGTGCCGAACAGGCCGACGAACGGCGCAGTCGAGCCGACCGAGGCCAGCAGCGTCAGGCCGCGCTCCAGTCGCGCCGAGACGCGATTGATTTCACGGCGCAACGTGCGCGTGATCAGTTCGCCGGGATCGGTGGCGGCGTTGAGGGAGGGGGAAGGCGCGCTCTGCTTAGATGAAATGCCGGCGGCTTCGGACGAGCGTTGCGCCAGAGGGATGAAGATTTCTTCGCTGTCGACGGTGCGCATGACGGCGATGGCGTCGGTCAGCGTGGGTGCTTTCCAGAAGCCGTCGAGCGCATTGCTGCTGCGGCGAATGCGCCACGAACTCCAGGTCTTGGAAAGAATGTAATACCAGCTGGCGATGGACATCAGCAGCAGGGCATAGGCGACGGCGTGCGAAACGGCATCGCCTTGCGCCCAGTAATGGGCGAATCCAACGGGTTGTTCCATGTCGTGTCTCTTGGTAGGAAGCAGAAGAAATAAATGGCAATCCGTTGGAGCACGCGTCTGCAAAAAGATTCGCTGCATCGTTGATCCGATGCAGCGGCAGGGAGGCTTACTTCAGTCCGAGCACGTCCTGCATGTCGTACAGGCCGGTTTTCTTGTCGGCCAGGAAACGTGCGGCGCGCAGGCTGCCGTGAGCATAAGTGACGCGGCTCGAGGATTTGTGCGTGATTTCGATGCGCTCGCCGATGCCGGCAAACAGCACGGTGTGGTCGCCGACGATGTCGCCGCCGCGGATGGCGGAGAAGCCGATCGACGACGGATCGCGTTCGCCGGTGATGCCTTCGCGGGCGTAGACGGCGACGTCGTCGAGTTTGACACCGATGGCGTCGGCGATGACTTCACCCATTTTCAGGGCCGTGCCGGACGGCGCGTCGACCTTGTGGCGGTGATGCGCTTCGATGATCTCGATGTCGTAGCCGTGCGAGAAACTCTTGGCGGCCATTTCCAGCAGCTTGAGCGTGACGTTGACGCCGACGCTCATGTTCGGCGCCAGCATGATGGCGGTCTTTTGCGCAAAACCGCCGATGGCGGCCTTGTGGTCGGCTTCCAGCCCGGTGGTGCCGATGACCATCCGGATGCCGTGCGCGGCGCAATATTCGGCGTGCTTCAGTGTGCCTTCAGGACGGGTGAAGTCGATCAGGACATCGGCGTTGGCCAGGCCCTTGGCCAGGTCGGATTCGATCGCGACGTTGGCGGGCTTGCCCAGGAACGAGGCGGCGTCGGTGCCGATGGCAGGCGAACCGGATACGTCGAGGGCGCCGGCCAGCACCATGTCGTCGGCGTTCTGGATAGCTTCGATCAGCATGCGGCCCATGCGGCCGGAGGCGCCGGCGACGGCGATTTTCAATGCGCTCATAGTGCTTATTTGTACTTGACTTGTATTGGCGAGTATCGCCGTTATCTACTTGTTACTTGGCGGAGGATGGCGGCGTCACGGTAGTCGGCGTATCCGACAGTTCCGGCATGGCGCCCTTCTTGGAGCCGGCGATCAGGGACAGGTATTCCTGCTCGGTCGGCAGGTCGCTGCCGCCTTCGTAGCGCTCCAGCAGATTGTCCTTGAAGAACACCGACACGCGGCTGCTCATCAGTTCGCCGTTGCCTTTGGCCAGGCGGAATTCATAGTCCCAGCGGTCCGAGTGGAACACGTCGGCAAGCAGCGGCGTGCCGAGCACGAAGCGCACCTGATCGCGGGTCATGCCCGGCTTCAGTTGCGCCACCATCTCCTTGGAGACGAAGTTGCCTTGCTGGATATCGATGCGATAAGGCTTAAGGAAGCCGAACAGGCTGCTCTTCTTCGAAACCTGCACGCCGGTCGCGTCGTGCGCTGCTGCGCCTTCCGCCGGTTTTTTGGATGCACAGCCGGACAGCAGGGTGCTCAGCGCGATCAGCGCCAGAGCGGTAGTACGGTAGGAAGGCAACATTCGCATAAAGATTTCAATTGGTTGAGCAATTGTGCTAAAACGCTATATGATAAAGCAGATAACCCGATTTTTACTGAAACATGCCTAATAATCCATCCGAATTGAAAGCCAGCGGCCTCAAGGCCACTTTGCCCCGTCTGAAAATCCTGGAAATCTTCCAAAACACCGAGGTGCGTCACCTCAGTGCGGAAGACGTCTACAAAATGCTGCTGGCGGACAATCTGGATGTCGGGCTGGCCACGGTGTATCGCGTGCTGACGCAGTTCGAGCAAGCCGGCCTGCTGCAGCGCAATCACTTTGAAACCGGCAAGGCCGTGTTCGAGCTCAACGAAGGCTCGCACCATGACCATCTGGTCTGCCTGGATTGCGGCAAGGTCGAGGAGTTCTTCGACGCCGAAATCGAGAAGCGCCAGCTCAAGATTGCCCAGGAGCATGGTTTCGAAATCGCCGACCACGCGCTGGCCTTGTACGGCCACTGCAAGGATTGCCGCAAAGCCAAGAAATAAGCATTCGTCCGGGCCGGATTCGATCCCCCCTGTTTGTAAAAAAAGCCATCCTGCTGTCGCCGGATGGCTTTTTTATTACTGCGGCAAAGAGAGGTGAGCGGTGTGCAACAGTCGCTTGCAGCCGTTCCAGCAGGCTCAGCTGTTGTTGCCGCTGAGCGCGCTCGACAGCAGTTTGGCGGTGATGTCGACGATCGGGATCACGCGCTCGTACGCCATGCGCGTCGGACCGATCACGCCCAGCGTGCCGACGATCTTGCCGTTGACTTCATACGGCGCGGTGACGATGCTCATGTCGTCCATCGGCACCAGCTGCGATTCGCCGCCGATGAAGATCTGCACGCCGGTGGCCTTGCTCGAGACATCCAGCAATTGCATCAGGCTGGTCTTTTGCTCGAACATGTCGAACAGCTTGCGCAGCGAGGTCATGTTGGACGACAGGTCGGCCACGCTGAGCAAATTGCGTTCCCCCGAAATTACCACGTTGTCGGAGTCATCCGCCATCGCATCGCTGCCGGCTTCCACCGCCGCCTGCATCAGGCTGGTCATGTCGTCGCGCAGCTGGCGCAGTTCGTTTTGCAGGCGCAGTCGGACTTCATCGAAGCCGAGGCCGCCGTAGTGCTGGTTGATGTAATTGGCCGCCTGCACCAATTGCGAAGGCGTGTAGTCGACCTCCGTGAGCAACAGGCGATTCTGCACGTCGCCGCCGGGGCCGACGATGACCAGCAGGATGCGCTTTTCGGACAGGCGCAGGAATTCGATCTGCTTGAAGATCGACTCGCGCTTCGGCGTCATGACCACGCCGGCAAATTGCGACAGCGACGACAGCACTTGCGCCGCGTTGGAAATGATCTTTTGCGGCGAGCTGATCTGCGAGCGCGATTGCAGTTTGGTTTCCAGCGCCGCTTCGTCGAGGGAGCCGATCGCATCGACAGAATCGATCGTCAGCAGCGTGTCGACGAAGACGCGATATCCGCGCGGCGTCGGCACGCGGCCGGCGGAGGTGTGCGGGCTGGCGACGAAGCCCATTTCTTCGAGGTCGGCCATGACGTTGCGGATGGTCGCCGGCGACAGCTCCAGTCCCGAAATCTTGGAGAGCGCGCGCGAGCCGACCGGCTGGCCGTCGGCGATATACCGTTCGACCAGGGCTTTGAGCAGGGTTTGGGCGCGATTATCTAGTTGCATGTCTTCATTCTAACGAGGCGGGAGCAAGCGTGCCAACATCCCGTCATATATATCTGCACGCATATCTGCACACTATGACGCCAGCCAGCGCGCCAGTTGGTTCAGATCGGTGCACACCGCGTCAGGACGCACGTGCTCAGGCAGCTCGCGCTGGAAGCGGTTCATCCAGACCGCGTGCAAACCGGCTTGCTGCGCGCCCAGGACGTCCAGCGTCAGGTCGTCGCCGACGTAGACGGTATGTGCCGGCGCCACGCCGAGTGCAGTGCAGGCGGCGTGGAAGATGGCCGGATCGGGTTTGGCGGTGCCGAACTGATGCGCGGCGATGGAGATTTCAAAATGCCCGGCCAGCCCGATGCGCGCGAGATCGGCGAAGCCGTTCGACACCGTACCCAGTTTCAGTCGCGGTTTCAATTGCTGCAGGCCGGGAAGGACATCGTCGAAGAGCGTGACGGCGTTGCGGCCGGCGGTGAAAATCTCCATGGCGGGATCGGCCAGGGCAGGATCTTCGCCATGCTCGGCCAGCACCGCGGTCAGTGCCGCATGGCGCAGCGCCCACAGGTTGATCTCGTAGACCGGATCGGTCTTCGCCAATGCCTGCCGGCGCGCGCGCAGGCTGATGATGCTTTCGCGTTGCACCACGCCGGGCGCATGTCGGGTCAGCCATTCGTACAGCCGGGTTTCCGCCAGATGCAGCACCGGCTCGATCGCCCACAGCGTATCGTCGAGGTCAAACAGGACTGCCTGGATGTTGGTTTTGTTCATGAAAATCGCTTCAGAGTCGTCTGGGGGCCTGTTAACAATGAATTTGCGAGATGCGTTGCTGCCAGAAAGCGTGCTGGCAAGGCGCGTGGCGTAGCAGGTGGTGGACCCACCTGCAAGCCATGCAACACCGCCAGCGCGCTTTCTGGTAGCAACCCTTCGGGAACGGCTGCAGGCGTCGCCTGCCGTTGTTGCAGCTCCAAGGTGTTGCAACTTCGGTAGCACCGCTACGTCGCGTCGCTGCGCCTAGGCAGTCAACGCCTGCCGCGCGTTCGCACTCGCAAATTCATTGTTAACAGGCCCCGATTTATGCTTTAATCCGCAGCATGTGGCCCATCAAATTACCCGTGCAGGCGGCAACGCCCAAAACCATCGCAATCGTCGGCAAATATCATGCCGCCGGCATCGCGCAATCCCTTTCCGACATCGCCGCCTTCCTGGAGGCGCATGGCCACACCATCGTGTTTGAAGCCGAGACCGCGCAGAACATTGCTCTGGAAGGCTATGACGCCATGTCGCCGGAACAGATCGGCCAGTTCGCCGACGCCGCCATCGTGGTCGGCGGCGACGGCACCATGCTTGGCATCGCGCGGCAATTGGCGCCGTTCAACGTGCCGCTGATTGGGATCAACCAGGGGCGTTTGGGGTTCATGACGGATATTTCGCTAGACCGCATGATACCGGTATTGGCCGATATGCTGGATGGCAAGGTCGATGTCGAGACGCGTTCGCTGCTCGAGGCGACGGTATTTCGCGATGGCGAACAGATTTTCAACGCGCTCGCCTTCAATGACGTGGTGGTCGCGCGCGGCGCTTCTTCCGGGATGGTCGAACTGACCGTGGAAGTGGATGGCCGCTTCATGTACAACCAGCGCTCCGACGGTCTGATCGTGGCCACGCCGACCGGCTCGACCGCCTATGCCTTGTCGGCCGGCGGCCCGATCCTGCATCCTAGCCTGCACGGCATCGTGCTGGTGCCGATCGCGCCGCATGCCTTGTCGAACCGGCCGATCGTGATTCCGGATTCCTGCGAGATTTCGATCCAGGTCGTCAACGGCCGCGACATCAGCGCCAACTTCGACATGCAGTCGCTGACCAGCCTGTCGCACGGCGACCGCATCGTGATCCGGCGCTCGGCGCACAAGATCACCTTCCTGCATCCGGAAGGCTGGAGCTACTACGACACCTTGCGGCACAAGCTGCACTGGAACGAATACCCGTCGGTCGAAGGCCGCCTGCAATAAATGCAACAGGCGACAATAAGCCACAATAGGCGACAATAGCCGCTTCGGGTGTCTTTTCGGTACGGTCCTCCGTACCGAAAAGACACCGCCGATATTGATAAAACACCAATTCCACCATCCCATGCTGCGTACCCTGTCGATTCGTGATTTCGTTATCGTCGATGCCATCGAACTCGAGTTCGCCCCCGGATTTTCCGTCTTCACCGGCGAAACCGGCGCCGGCAAATCCATCCTGATCGACGCCCTGGCGCTGGCGCTGGGCGGCCGCGGCGACGCCAGCGTGGTGCGTGAAGGCGCGGCCAAGGCCGACATCACAGCCGATTTCAGCGCCGGTCCCGACGTCGCCGCCTGGCTCGAAGCGCATGAGTTTTCCGACGAAGACGGCGGCGTGCTGTTACGCCGGGTGATCGACAATGCCGGCCGCTCCAAAGCCTTCATCAACGGCATTGCCGCCACCGCGACGCAATTGCGCGAACTCGGCGAACTGCTGGTTGATATTCACGGCCAGCATGCGCATCAGTCCTTGCTCAAGGCAGACGCCCAGCGCCAGTTGCTAGACAGCCAGGCGGGATTGCTGGAGGAAGCCAAGGCCGTCGCCGCTGCCTACAAGACCTGGCGCGCCCTGGCCAGGCAGCGTGAAGAATTCGAAATCAACGCCAAAAACGTCCTGCTCGAACGCGAGCGCCTCGAATGGCAGGTCAGCGAGCTCGAGAAGCTGGCCGTCAAGCCCGGCGAATGGAGTGACATCAGCAACGAGCACAGCCGGCTGTCGCATGCCGCCAGCCTGATCGACGGCGCGCAGGAAGCGCTCAGCGCGATCTCCGAATCGGACTCGCCGATCTTGTCGCAACTGTCTTCACTGACGCAGAAACTGGGCAAGCTGACCGACGTCGACGCGGCGCTCAAGCCGGTCATGGATGCGTTGGAGCCGGCGCAGATCCAGTTGCAGGAAGCGGTCTATGCGCTCAACGATTACCTCGGCCGGGTCGAACTCGATCCCGCGCGTTTGCAGCAGGTGGAAGGGCGGCTGGAAGCGATTCACTCGACTGCGCGCAAATTCCGCGTCGCGCCCGACGACCTGCCGCAGGAACACGCCAAGCTGGCCGAAGAGCTGAAACAATTGGCCGACGCCAGCGACCTCGACGCCTTGCGCGCGCAAGAGGTAAAACTGCAAGCCGTCTACGCCGGCGCCGCCCAGAAATTGTCGAAAGGCCGCGCCAAGGCGGCCAAGGCATTGGGCGAAGCGGTCACGGCAGCGATGCAAGACCTGAGCATGTCGGGCGGCCGTTTCGCCATCGCACTGGAAGCCTGCGAGCCGGCGGCTTACGGCGTGGAGCAAGTGGAGTTCCTGGTGGCGGGCCATGCCGGCGTAGCGCCGCGGCCTCTGGCGAAAGTCGCCTCCGGCGGCGAGCTGGCGCGCATTGCCCTGGCGATTTCGGTGATTGCGTCGAGCTCGACGGCCACGCCGACCCTGATCTTCGACGAAGTCGACAGCGGCATCGGCGGCGGCGTGGCCGAAGTGGTCGGGCGCCTGCTGAAACGCCTCGGCCAGGATCGCCAGGTCTTGTGCGTGACGCACTTGCCGCAAGTCGCCAGCCAGGGCAACCAGCACTTCCAGGTCAGCAAGCGCAACGATGACGGCAAGACCGTATCGCAGATCGAAGCGCTCGACGCCAAGTCGCGCGTGGAAGAAATCGCACGCATGCTGGGCGGTCTGGAAATCACCGCGACCACGCGCAAGCACGCCCGCGAGTTGCTCGCGTTGTAGTGCCCGGCAACACCCGGCAGCACCCTGACAGCACCGCTTCCTTCCAGCCAACGCCAGACCTTCACGGATTTTCATGTCATTTCGCAAAGAACCTCCTTACATCCACGGCAGCAATATGCAGGCGCAGACGGCGGTCGTGCTGGTCAATCTCGGCACGCCGGATGCGCCGACCGCGCGTGCGGTGCGGCGCTACCTGAAACAGTTCTTGTCGGACCCGCGTGTGGTGGAGATCCCGCGCGCCATCTGGTGGTTCATCCTCAACGGCGTCATCCTGCCGTTCCGCTCCGGCAAGTCGGCTGAAAAATACGCCTCCATCTGGGACGCCGAAGGCTCGCCGCTCAGGCTCAATACCGAGCGCCAGGCCGCCCTGTTGCGCGCGCGCCTGCTTGAGCGCGGCCACCGCGTCCACGTGACGCATGCGATGCGCTACGGCAGTCCGGCGGTGCCGGATGTGCTCGATGAACTCAAGGCGCAGGGGTGTGACCGGATCCTCATCCTGCCCGCTTATCCGCAGTATTCCGGCACCACGACGGCCTCGATTTTCGACGCCGTGTTCCAGCATTTCGCCCAGGTGCGCAATATCCCAGAACTACGCCTGATCAAGCACTACCACGACCACGACGGCTATATCCAGGCGCTCAAGCGCTCGGTACAGGCGCATTGGGACGCCAACGGCCAGCCGGACAAGCTGGTCATGAGTTTCCACGGCGTGCCCAAGCGCACGCTGCTGCTGGGTGATCCCTACCATTGCGAATGTTACAAGACCGCGCGCCTGCTGGCCGAGGCGCTGGGCCTGAGCGAGGCGGACTACGTGGTGACTTTCCAGTCGCGTTTCGGCAAGGCCGAATGGCTCCAGCCCTACACCGCGCCGACCTTGCAGGAACTGGCGCGCCAGGGCGTGCAGCGCGTCGACGTCATGTGTCCGGGTTTCACCAGCGACTGCCTCGAGACACTTGAAGAAATCGCGATGGAGGCCAAGGCCGAATTCCTGCATGCGGGCGGCCGCGAGTTCCATTTCATCCCGTGCCTGAACGATGCGCCCGCCTGGGGTCAGGGCATGATGGAAATTGCCGAACAGCACCTGATCGGCTGGCCGACTTTGGCCGGCGCCGCACAGCGCGAAGAAGAACAAAAACAGGCCGCCATCTCTGCCGAACAGGCCCGCCGCCACGGCGCCACGCAATAGCATCTGCGCCGCAAACTGGACGAAACCGGGCTGCAGCCTGTTAAAATAGCGGGCTGCGCCGGTCTTGCATTGGGGAAATCACGTGCAGGTCAGAGGCGCTATCCGGCGCTGCCGGGAAGAACTCCCGGCGCCGGCTTCAGTACAGAGCAACCAGTTGTGAATAGCTGATCCACGCTGCTGCCAGCAGGGTATAGGCAAGGACGGTGGCGGAGATAAGCGGCAATTTCATGACGTCTCCTTGAAAGTTGGCGGGAAGATTCGATCACACCATCATAAATGGTGCATCGCAAACGCCTATTTCAAGTGTAGTAAATCCTGTAACAAGACGTTAGAACGTTTAGTTGGATGCCATATGACTTCTGGATATGGCCTCGGCGCGTAATAACCATTGAAAAACTAAGGTTAAGCCTCATGTGCAGCCCCAAGCGCCATCAGGCGCGTAAAACCTACCATGCGTACCATGTCGGAGAGTATTAACTATGCAAGATACGGAAAAACCAGCGGAAAACGAAGCAGTGCAGGACGCGCAAGCCCAGACGCAGGCGGCTGAAGCCGTCGAGCCGAGCCTGGAAGAACAGCTGAGCGCCGCCGAAGCCAAGATCGCCGAGATGCAGGATGCTTTCCTGCGCGCCAAGGCCGAAGGCGAGAACATCCGTCGCCGCGCCCAGGACGATATCAGCCGCGCCCACAAGTTTGCGATCGAAGGCTTTGCCGAATCGCTGCTGTCGGTCAAGGACAGCCTGGAAATGGCGCTGAAGATCGAAACCCCGTCGGTCGAATCGCTCAAGGAAGGCGTCGACATGACATTGAAACAACTGTCGGCTGCCTTTGAAAAGAACAAGCTGCTGGAAATCAGCCCGCAAGCCGGTGAAAAGCTGGATCCGATGAAGCATCAGGCGATTTCGGCCGTACCGGCCGAGCAGGAAGCCAATACCGTCGTGACCGTCCTGCAAAAGGGTTACACCATCTCCGAGCGCCTGTTGCGTCCGGCCCTGGTGACCGTCGCGCAGGGCAAGTAAGCAGGCGCTGTACAGATAAAAACGATAAACGGCACAAAATTTGCTTTTAAGTGACACTCGCCGCTTGAAAGACAGATTTTTCTCCACATATTAAAACTATCAAAACTATTGTTGTTCCCTAACAGGAACTTAAGGATCGAAGGAAAAATCATGGGCAAAATCATCGGTATTGACTTGGGTACTACCAACTCGTGCGTCTCCGTCATGGAAGGCGGCCAGCCGAAAGTCATCGAAAACTCCGAAGGCGCGCGTACCACGCCTTCCATCATCGCGTATCAGGAAGACGGCGAAGTGCTGGTTGGCGCACCTGCCAAACGCCAGGCCGTCACCAATCCTAAAAACACCATCTACGCCGCCAAGCGTCTGATCGGCCGCAAGTTCGACGAAAAAGAAGTGCAGAAGGACATCTCCCTGATGCCTTACGCGATCATCAAGGCCGACAACGGCGACGCCTGGATCGGCGTGCGCGACAACAAGCTGGCGCCACCGCAAATTTCCGCAGAAGTGCTGCGCAAGATGAAGAAGACTGCCGAAGACTACCTCGGCGAAGAAGTGACCGAAGCGGTCATCACCGTGCCGGCTTACTTCAACGACGCGCAGCGTCAGGCAACCAAGGATGCCGGCCGCATCGCCGGTCTGGAAGTCAAGCGCATCATCAACGAACCGACTGCGGCAGCGCTGGCGTTCGGCCTCGACAAGACCGAAAAGGGCGACCGCAAGATCGCGGTGTATGACCTGGGCGGCGGTACATTCGACGTCTCCATCATTGAAATCGCCGATGTCGACGGCGAAAAGCAATTCGAAGTGCTGTCCACCAACGGCGACACTTTCCTCGGCGGCGAGGATTTCGACCAGCGCATCATCGATTACATCATCGACGAGTTCAAGAAGATCAACGGCCTCGACCTGTCGAAGGACGCAATCGCTCTGCAACGCATCAAGGCCTCGGCCGAGCGCGCCAAGATCGAACTGTCGTCGTCGCAGCAAACTGAAATCAACGAGCCGTACATCGCCATGGCCAATGGCGCACCGGTCCACCTGAACCTGAAGATCACCCGCGCCAAGCTGGAGTCGCTGGTGGAAGAACTGATCGCCAAGACCATCGAGCCTTGCCGCACCGCCATCAAGGATGCCGGCGTCAAGGTCAGCGACATCGACGATATCATTCTGGTCGGCGGCATGACCCGCATGCCGAAGGTGCAGGAGAAGGTCAAGGAATTCTTCGGCAAGGATCCGCGCAAGGACGTCAATCCGGATGAAGCGGTCGCCGTCGGCGCTGCGATCCAGGGTTCGGTGCTGTCGGGCGAACGCAAGGACTTGCTGCTGCTGGACGTCACGCCACTGTCGCTGGGTATCGAAACCATGGGCGGCGTGATGACCAAGATGATCAAGAAGAACACGACCATCCCGACCAAATTCAGCCAGGTGTTCTCGACTGCCGACGACAACCAGCCTGCGGTGACCATCAAGGTCTACCAGGGTGAGCGTGAAATGGCGGCCGGCAACAAGGCCCTGGGCGAATTCAATCTGGAAGGCATTCCACCTTCGCCGCGCGGCACCCCGCAAATCGAAGTGACCTTCGACATCGACGCCAACGGCATCTTGCACGTCGGCGCCAAGGACAAGGCCACCGGCAAGGAAAACAAGGTCACCATCAAGGCCAATTCCGGCTTGAATGAAGAAGAGATCGAAAAGATGGTGCGCGACGCCGAGGCCAACGCCGACGAAGACAAGCGCCTGAAGGAGCTGGCCGAAACCCGCAATCAGGGCGACGCGCTGGTCCACTCGACACGCAAGGCACTGACCGAATACGGCGACAAGCTGGAAGCCGGTGAGAAGGACGCCATCGAAGCCGCCATCAAGGAGCTCGAAGAAGTCCTGAAGGCGAACGACAAGGCGGCCATCGACGCCAAGACCGCAGCGCTGTCCGTCGCCGCGCAAAAGCTGGGCGAGAAGATGTACGCCGACCAGCAGGCACAGCAGGCTGCGGCCGGCGGTGCTGCCGGAGCGGCAGGTGGTTCTGCAGGTGCAGGCGAATCGCGTCCGAAGGACGACGACGTGGTCGATGCCGACTTCAAGGAAGTGAAGTAATCCGGATTGCGGGCGAAGGGAGAATTTCTCTTTCGCCCGCAGCCCGACGCAGTCATTCAGGAACACGTCGGCCGGCTTTGCCGCCCGACACGCCGAGCAAGATGGTCGCAAGATCGTCTCTCGGCTTTTTCACATTGTTGGCTCTCGCGCAAGCGCGGGAGAAGCCCAATAACAAGGTGTTATAAAACATGGCAAAACGTGACTTTTACGAAATCCTTGGTTTAGCGAAAAACGCGACCGACGACGAAATCAAGAAGGCTTATCGCAAGCTTGCGATGAAGTACCATCCTGACCGCAACCCCGACAGCAAGGGCGCGGAAGAGAAGTTCAAGGAGGTCAAGGAAGCCTACGAGATGTTGTCCGACGCGCAAAAGCGCGACGCCTACGATCGTTACGGCCATGCCGGCGTCGATCCCAACATGGGCGGCGGTGGCGGCGCGGGCGCAGGCGGCTTTGCCGATGCCTTCGGCGACATCTTCGGCGACATTTTCGGCGGTGGCGGCGGCGGCCACGGCCGCGGCGCGGGTCCGCAGGTGTATCGCGGCGCCGACTTGCGCTACAACCTCGAGATCACGCTGGAACAGGCGGCGCACGGTTTCGACACCACTATCCGCGTACCGTCCTGGGACGAGTGCGACACCTGCCACGGTTCCGGCGCCAAGCCCGGCACCTCGCCGACCACCTGCGGCACTTGCGGCGGCCACGGCCAGGTACGCATGCAGCAAGGCTTCTTCAGCATCCAGCAGACGTGTCCGAAGTGCCACGGCAGCGGCAAGGTGATTCCCGAGCCATGCCCGACTTGCGCCGGCGCCGGTCGCCTCAAGCGCAACAAGACGTTGGAAGTGAAGATTCCGGAAGGTATCGACGACGGCATGCGCATCCGTTCGTCCGGCAACGGCGAACCGGGCATGAACGGTGGTCCTCCGGGCGACCTGTATGTCGAAATTCACATCAAGCAACACGAAGTGTTCCAGCGCGACGGCGACGACCTGCATTGCGAAATGCCGATCTCGTTCGCCAAGGCGGCATTGGGCGGCGACATCGAAGCGCCGACCTTGAGCGGCAAGGCCACCTTCACGATTCCCGAAGGCACGCAATCGGGCAAGACTTTCCGCCTGCGCGGCAAGGGCATCAAGGGCGTGCGTTCCGGCTATGCCGGCGACCTGTTCTGCCACGTCGTGGTGGAAACGCCGGTCAAGCTGACCGAACGCCAGAAGGATTTGCTGCGCGAGTTTGAAAAACTGACCGCCGAAGGCGGCGCCAAGCACAGCCCGCAAACCAAGACCTGGAAAGACAAGGTCAAGGAATTCTTCGAGTAATCCCGGCAAGACCGGCGCCGCTGTTTCAGGGGGCGCCGGTTTTTGCGGCTTTTTTTCTATACAATGCAGTCGCGGTGCATGGTGCTGGTAACACAGTGCTCAGAACATGCGCCGCACATTTCCGGAAGACATCGTTAGCATGCGCCATCGGCCGCCCGGCCGTATCCAGCGCCCGCCGCGGCAAACGCGGCGAACGTCCGGTCTTCCTTTCATTCATCCTCATGCCTGCCGTGATCGGTCCTCCGGGTGCGACGCGGCAACAAGCATGAAACTCGATCTTGCCGACTATGACCACACCAAGCCAACAAGACCAGGTTCAGCTGCAACTGCTGCAAGGCAACCGCCGCTGGGCAAGTGAAATCACTGCGCGCGACCCCGATTTCTTTTTGAAGCTCGGCTCGCAGCGTTCGCCCGAATATTTCTGGATCGGTTGTTCGGACAACCGCGTTCCGGCCAACGACCTGCTCGGTTTGTTGCCGGGCGAACTGTTCGTCCACCGCAACATCGCCAACGTGGTGGTGCACACTGATCTGAATTGCCTGTCGGTGCTGCAATTTGCAGTTGACGTGCTGAAGGTCAAGCACATCATCATCTGCGGCCACTACGGCTGCGCCGGCGTCCAGGCGGCGCTCACCAAGCGCCGCGTCGGCCTCGCCGACAACTGGCTGCAGCACGTGCAGGACGTCCACGAAAAGCACATCGGCTGTTTCCACGACCACATGTCGCAGGGCGATCAGCATGACCGTTTGTGCGAGCTCAACGTGCTCGAACAGGTTGCCAATATCTGCCGCACCACCATCGTCACCGACGCCTGGGAACGCGGTCAGGAGCTGAGCATCCATGCGCTGGTCTACGGCGTGCACGACGGTCTGCTGGAAGCCTTGTCGCCGACCATCAGCAACGCTGACGAATGCAGCAAGAACCTGGCAGTCAGCCTGGAACGCTACAAGGACCTCAAGGACATTCGCTGAAGCGAAGCTGTCTCTTGAAAAGAAAAAGCCCGCTCGCGCGGGCTTTTTTTGCGTCTGCCGGGATTACGTGATCCCGCTCAAAAGCAATGCTCGGTCGCCGGAAAGCTGCCGTCCTTCACCGCCCTCACATAGCTGCGCACGGCGTCCTCCACGCTGGCGGCGCCGTCCATGAAGTTTTTCACGAAACGCGCCTTGTGACCCGGGAACACGCCCAGCATGTCGTGCATCACTAGCACCTGGCCGGAACAGTCCGGACCGGCGCCGATGCCGATGGTCGGAATGCGCAATTGTGCCGTGACCTCGGCGCCCAGCGCCGCCGGAATCGCTTCCAGCACCAGCAGCGAAGCCCCCGCCGCCTGTACGGCTCTGGCGTCGGCATGCAGCAATTCAGCGCCTTCCAGCGTCTTGCCCTGTACTTTGAAACCGCCCATCTGATGTACGGATTGCGGCGTCAGGCCCAGGTGCGCGCAAACCGGGATGCCGCGTTCGGTCAGCAGGCGAATCGTGTCGGCCAGCCAGGCGCCGCCCTCAATTTTCACCATGTGCGCGCCGGCCTGCATCAGCTTCACGGCATTGTCGAACGCCGCCGGCGGCGAACCGTAAGCGCCGAACGGCATGTCGGCGATGATCAGCATGGACTGGTTGCCGCGCGCCACGCTGGCGCAGTGATAGGCGATGTCGGCGACGGTCACCGGCAAGGTCGACTGATGGCCCTGGCAGACCATGCCCAGCGAGTCGCCGATCAGCACGGTGTCGACGCCGCTGCGATCCATCAACGCCGCAAAGCTGGCGTCGTAACAGGTCAGCATGGTGATCTTGTCACCCTTGTCGCGCATGGTTTGCAGCGTGTGGATGGTGACGGCTTTCTTGCGTGTTGCGGGGGCATCCTGCAGATAGGCGGCCATGATTATTCTCCTCGGTTCAGGAACGCGCGCTTGCCGCGCATCTCGGCGATGTGCGACAGCAGCAGCTCGAAATCTTCGTCGTTGTCGGCCATGTTCATGTGCTCGTTGTTGACGATCAGCAGCGGCGCGGCATCGTAGTTGTAGAAAAAGCGGCTGTAGCTGTCGCCCAGGCGCTGCAGGTAATCGTGTGAAATCGAGGCTTCCATCGGAATGCCGCGCTTGCGGATGCGTTCGATCAGCGTATCCACCGGCGCCTGCAGGTAGATCACCAGATCCGGCTGTACGGCGTGCGTGCGCAGGTGCTGGTACAACTGTTCATAGAGTTTCAGTTCCTCATCGGCCAGGGTCAGGCGCGCGAACAGCGGATCTTTTTCCAGCAGGAAGTCGCCGACGAAACGCGTATTGAACAGATCCGATTGCGCCAGCTCCTGCAATTGCTGGATGCGCTGGAACAGGAAAAACATCTGTGTCTGCAGCGCGTAACGGCCGGCGTCGCGGTAGAACTTTTCGAGGAAGGGGTTTTCCTGCGGCTGTTCCAGCACGGACTGTACGTCGAGACGTTGGGCCAGCTTGCGCGCCAGCGTGGTCTTGCCGACACCGATGGGGCCTTCGATAACGATGTAGTGGTAACTGTCTAAATCCATTCTCGCTCTTGGCGGATATTGCACCGCACACAGTGGATGGGAGTCCGCATTGTACGAGAGTAGCGCTTCGCTGTCAGCGCAGCGTCAGAACCTGCTCACGATCTTACTGCGAGGCCGTGATCCGCGACTTGGAAACCCTTGGTCGGTGCTCGGAATCCTCATGTACTGAAGTACATTCCAAGGGTTTCAACTGAGCTCCGCGCCGCCCGACACCGGCTGACGGCCTCTCGCTACAGATCGTGAACAGGTTCTCAGAACCTGTTCCCCAGAACGATCGTGGCAGCTCAGCTACGGAAAATGAAATACACCGCACCCACCAGGCACAGCGCAGCCCACACGTAGTCGAGCTTGAACGGCTGCTGCATGTAGATCATTGCAAACGGCACGAATACCGTCAGCGTGATCGCCTCCTGCATGATCTTCAGCTGGGCCAGGCTGAACTGGGTGTAGCCGATGCGGTTGGCGGGCACCTGCAGCAGATACTCGAAGAGCGCGATCGCCCAACTGATGAGCGCGGCGATCCACCAGGGTTTGGACGCCAGGCTCTTGAGATGGCCGTACCAGGCGACAGTCATGAAAACGTTCGACAGAGCCAGCAAGCCGACGGTCTGGAAAGCGACAGGAATTTGCATGTGATCAATGAGGTGAGTGAGGTTATTTCCGGACGGCAATGCATACTCTGACAAATCAAGCTGAATTCTGCCTCTATTCCGCCCACAGACCAAGTCCTCTGCGGTCCAGAATAAGGGACGCGGAATAGGAAGGCCCTACTGAACGTTGTTCTGCGGAAATTTTAATTATTCGCGACGAATGTATAAAAAAACGGCCATATGTTGCCGTTAATGCATGGAACGGCGGCATGGAACGGCGCCATGTGGCGACGACAAGGGGATCGTCCCGCCCGAACTGACAAAATCAAACATTTTGATTGGAACATCGTGAAGTCGAACTACCGCGCCTTGCTTACGTTGTGGGGGATCAACGCATTTTTGCTCGCGCTGCTGGCGCCGCGATGGTGGCAGGGCATCATCGCCGGTGCGTTGATCGCGGGCATGGCGTGGGTGCTAGGAGCAGGTCCGGCGAGAGCCGTCGCGCCGCCGGTGGCGGACATCCCCTCCGCACAAAAAAATCAACAGGCAGCCGGTTCAGCGGATTTGCCCGTGCTGGTGCAGGCGGTAGTGCCGGCCTGGCGCAACAACGTCCAGCTGGCGCGCACCCAGACGCAGGAAGCGATCGACAAGCTCACGCAGCGCTTCGTCGGCATCCATCAACGCCTCGGCGGCGCAGTGAGCCTGGCCGAAGGCGGCAAGAACGGCGACGTGCTGCAGGTCATTCAGAACGCGGCACAGCAGCTCGGCGGCATCGCCAACGCGCTGGAGCAAGTGTTGACCACGCGCGACGCCTTGCTGCGCAAGATCGAAACGCTCAATCAGCACAACGAAGACATCCGCCAGCTCGGTCTGCAGGTCGAGCAGATTGCCGGCCGTACCGGCGTCACCGACCTGTTCTCGGACCAGGCAAGCTGGACCGAACTGGCCGCGCGTTCGGCCGAGGCCGGTCGCCAGATCGTCGGCAAGACCAAGGCGGTCCAGCAGCAGATCCAGGCCACGCATTTATCCGCCAACCAGCTCGATGCCGATGCCGGCCGCATGGTGGACGATTCGCGCATGGTGATCGATTCGGTCATCGCCGATTTCCGCCAATCCGCGCTCAAGCTTAGCGGCACCGTCGGCCAGCTCGAAGAAGAAAACCGCGAAGTCGATCAGGAGGTCTGTGACATCCTGGTCAATCTGCAATTCCAGGATCGCATCAGCCAGATCCTCGATCACGTCCAGCTCGACATGGTCAAGCTGACGGGGATGGTGGCGAGCGCGGCCTCCCTTCCATCCGGTGCGGCATGGCTGTCCGACCTCGAGAAAACCTATACCACGCAGGAGCAGCGCCAGGTACATGCCGGCCAGCAGGCCGACAAGTCATTGCAATCGCAAGTTGATTTCTTTTGAAGAGGATGGCATGCATGCACGAACCGAGTCACTTCCTTGTCGCCGGCAGCGGGGGCACTTCTGCAATTACCTTCTGCGGGGATCGCTGAGATGAGCGCCAAGACCATCCTCATCGTCGACGATTCGTTCAGCTTGCGCCAGACCATCAGCATTGCGCTCAAGGGCGCCGGCTACGACGTCGTCGAAGCGGTTGACGGCCGCGACGCGCTCAACAAGCTCGACGGCCGCAAGTACAACCTGATCATCTCCGACGTCAACATGCCCAACCTGGACGGCCTGAGTTTCGTGCGCGAAGCCAAGCAGAACCCGAACTACAAGTTTACCCCGGTGCTCATGCTGACGACCGAAAGCGGCGACACGCGCAAACAGGAAGGCAAGGCCATCGGCGTACGCGCCTGGGTGCACAAGCCGTTCCTGCCGCCGGTGCTGCTCGATGCCGTCGCCAAGCTGGTGACTCCTTAGGATCTGACATGCCATTGACGCAAAGCACGCGCGACGGACATTTGCTGCTGCTGGTGAGCGGAGGCTTCACCATATTCCAGGCAGCCGAATACAAGCCGCAATTGCTGGGCGTGCTCGATCACACCGACGATGTGCTGGAGCTGGATCTGAGCGACTGCGACGAACTCGATACCGCCGGTCTGCAGCTGTTGCTGCTGCTCCGGCGCGAGGCTGCCGCACAGTACAAGCAGTTGCTGCTGGGCGGCGTCAGTCCGGCCGTGCAGAACGTGCTGAACATGTTGCAGCTGCAAGACTTCATGCATGCCGATCCGGCGGCGTCCCCCACTTCGCTGCAGGGGCTGGCATGAAGAAGGATGCCGCCCGCGACGCATTGGTGCAGGAAGCGCGCGAACTGCTCGTCGCGATGGAAGCGGCGCTGCTGCAGATCGAAAGCGACGGCGCCAGCCGTGACGCGATCAACGCCATCTTCCGCGCGGCGCATACGATCAAGGGTTCGGCAGGATTGTTCGCTTTCGACAGCATCGTCAGCTTCACCCATCTGCTCGAAAACGTTCTCGACAAGGTGCGCAACGGCGTGGTGAAGCTCGACGACGCCATGATGTCGCTGCTGCTCAATTGTGGCGATTACATGAACGAACTGGTCGACGCCATCGCCGAACTCAAGGAAGAGCAGGACCCCGATCCGGTCCGGCGCGCCGAACTCGAAGCGACGCTCAATGACTATCTGGCACAGGCCGTGCAAGCGCAACCCGGGAGCGCCGCAGTTGCCCCGGCCGCTGCAGCCGAAGTGGCCATGCCCGATGCGCCTGCGGTGGAGACGGACGACGGTGCGGTCGCCAATCCATACTGGCACCTGTCGTTGCGCTTCAGTCCCGACGTGCTGCGCGACGGCCTCGATCCCTTGTCCTTCCTGCGCTACTTGCTGACGATGGGCAGCATGGTGTACGTGCATGTGATCGATCTCGCCATTCCCCCCGCCGACGACATGGATGCGGAGCTATGTTATCTCGGCTTTGAAATCGGCTTCGCCAGCACTTCCCGGCGCGAGGAAATCGACAGCGTATTTGAATTCGTGCGCGAAGACAGCGACATCGTCATCCTGGCGCCGCACAGCCAGCTGGCCGAATACCGCGATTGGCTGCAACACCTGCCGGAACGCGAGGAAATTGCTCTGCATCTGTTGCAATCCGGCGCGCTGACTGCCGCTGAATGGCGCCAGTTACAATTCGACGCGATTGACGCCGCGGATGCGGTGGCCGACGCCGGCATGCATGCAGAGGCATCGTCGCAGGTTTCTGCACCGATGCCTGCCATGCGTCAGAAAGCCGGCGAAGAAAAGAAAAGCCTGGAACAGAAATTCATCAAGATCGAAGTCTCCAAACTCGATCAACTGATCGACCTGGTGGGTGAGCTGGTGATCGCCGGAGCCGGCGCCAGCCTGGTCGCCAAGCGCAAGAAGGATCAGCGTTTCGAAGAAGCCACGCAGGTGATCTCCGGGCTGGTGGAGCAGATCCGTGACGCCGCATTGACGCTGCGCATGGTGCAGATCAAGGAAGTATTCCAGCGCTACCCACGCGTGGTGCGCGACATGTCGCGCGAAATCGGCAAGAACATCGAACTGATCGTCACCGGCGCCGACACCGAGCTCGACAAGTCGATGGTGGAGAAAATATCCGATCCGCTCATGCATATCGTGCGCAACGCCATGGACCACGGCATCGAATCGGCGGAAGCGCGCCGCGCCGCCGGCAAGCCCGAAATCGGCGTGCTGCGTCTGAACGCGACGCACGAATCGGGCAGCGTGGTGATCGAAGTATTCGACGACGGCCGCGGTCTCGACAAGGAGCGCATCCTGCGCAAGGCGGTCCAGCAGGGGCTGGTGGCTGCGGATGCGGGTTTGTCGGAGCGCGACATCTTCCGCCTGATATTCGAACCCGGCTTTTCGACCGCTGAACAGGTGACGTCGCTGTCCGGTCGCGGCGTCGGCATGGACGTGGTCAAGCGCAATATCGACGCGTTGCAAGGCGAAGTCGAGATCTACAGCAATCCCGGCCAGGGCACCATGGTGCGCATTCGCCTGCCGTTGACGCTGGCCATCATCGCCGGCTTCCAGGTCGTGGTCGGTGGCGCCGTGTTCGTCATCCCGCTCGATCTGGTGGTGGAATGCATCAACCTGTCCAGCCATCAGGTGCACAACAATGTGGTGACGCTGCGCGACGAGCCGCTGCCCTTCATTCCCTTGCGTGAACTGTTTGACTTGCCGCAGCGCGAATCGTCGCGCAAGAGCCTGGTGATCGTGCAATACGGACCGCTGCGCGCGGGCCTGCTGGTCGACAACCTGCTGGGTGAATGCCAGGCGGTGATCAAGCCGCTCGGCAAGCTGTTCAGCAAGGTGAAGGGCCTGAGCGGCTCGACCATTCTCGGCGACGGCCGGGTGGCGTTGATCCTGGACGTGCCGCACCTGATTGCACATACCGGAAGAATGGAACAGGCCGACGTGCGCCGCACCGAGAACCGGATGAATGCGGCCAACGATTGACGTGAACAAGGTGCGCGCGAGGAATCCATCTTCCGCGGCTCCGACAAGAAAGACAGAATGCCGAACAGGAGAGTGGTCATGAAAAACAAATTGACGCAACGCATGAGCATCCGACAGCTCTTCGTCTGGCTGGTGATCGTGCTGGCGGTGCTGATGGGGACGATCGTCAGCGTCACGCGCGCGCTCAAGGAAGCCAACACCAACCTCGACCGCGCGCACGAGTCACGCTACTACTCCTTCACCCTGGCCAACGAAATGCGGCGCAGCTCGGAAGACCTGACCAAGTTCGGTCGCGCCTACGTCACGACCGGTGATCCGAATGACGAAGAGCGCTACTACATCGTGCTCGACATCCGCAACGGCAAGCGTCCGCGTCCAAAGAACTATGAGCGCGTGAATCTCGATCTGGTGATGGCCAAGCAACTCAACGCCATGCCCGCGGATCCCGCCGTGCCGCTGATCGACCTGATGAAGCAGGCCGGATTTACGGCGCAGGAACTGGCGAAGATGCAGGAGGCGAAAGCCAACTCGGATGCGCTGACCAAGACCGAGATCACGGCTTTCAATGCAGTCAAGGGACAGTTCGACGACGGCGCCGGCAACTTCACCGTAACCGGTGCGCCCAACCAGGCGATGGCGCAGGAGCTGATGTTCGATCAGAACTACCGCACCATGGTAGGCCGCATCATGGTGCCGATCAATGACTTCCTGCGCATGGTGGACGAGCGTACGCAGAGGCGCGTGAGCGTGGCGCAGAGCCGCTACTCCGAGCTGGAGATGGTGGTCTTCTCGCTGCTTGGCGCATCGATGCTGCTGTTGCTGGTATGCCTGTTCTTTACCTATCGCGTGATCCGTTCGCAGCTTGGCGGCGAGCCGCGCGACGCCATGATCGTGCTGCGCAAGGTGGCGGAGGGCGACCTCACCGTCCAGGTGCCGGTCTCGGACAGAGACACCGGCAGCGTCCTGCACAGCACGCAGCAGATGATCGCCAAGTGGACCGCCGTAATCGGCGACGTCAACGGCACCGCCAGCTCGCTGGCGTCGGCGTCGGAACAGATATCGGCGTCGTCGCAGGCGCTCAGCAAGAACGCCTCGCAGCAGGCTTCCAACGTTGAAGAAACCAGCGCCTCGGTGGAAGAGATCACCGCCACAATTGCGCAGAACGCCGAGAACGCCCGCGTCACCGACAGCATCGCCAGCAAGTCCGCCAGTTCCGCAGTGGAAGGCGGCGAAGTGGTGCGCGAGACCGTTCTGGCCATGAAGCAGATCGCCGGCAAGATCGGCATCATCGACGACATCGCCTACCAGACCAACCTGCTGGCGCTGAACGCCGCCATCGAAGCGGCGCGCGCCGGCGAACACGGCAAGGGCTTTGCGGTGGTGGCGGCCGAAGTGCGCAAGCTGGCGGAACGCTCGCAAACCGCCGCGCAGGAAATCATTGCCGTCGCGGAGAACAGTGTCAGCCTGGCCGAGAAAGCCGGCCATCTGCTTGACCAGATGGTGCCGTCGATCCGCAAGACCGCCGATCTGGTGCAGGAGATTTCGGCTGCATCGCGTGAACAGTCGGCCGGACTGGAGCAGATCAACAACGCCGTGCATCAGATGGCCCAGACCACGCAACTGACGGCGTCGGCTTCCGAAGAATTATCGTCCACCTCCGAAGAAATGAGCGCCCAGGCCATACAGCTGCAGGAGCTGATCCTGTTCTTCCAGGTCGGTGAAGAAAAGCGCCCGCAATCGAAGAAAGCAGCGAAGCCCGGCAAGATGATCAATGAGCCGCCGATCATCAGCACCAAGTTCGTCAAGCCGGCCCGCATCTCGATGCTGGACGGCGGCGACGATCCGATTGACGAGTCTTCGTTCAAGCGTTTTTGATCTGCACGCCGGGATAGGTTGAGGCGAGGAGGAGTTGTCATGAAGCTGTCCAGCAAGCTCGCAGTCTGTTTTGCTTTCGGCGCCCTGCTCACGGCCGCGGTCGGGGCCGACGGCGTGGTCAACCTGTTTCGCGTCAACACCATGCTGCAAGAGATTTATGCCGTCAACTTGCTGACCATCGTCAATCTCAACCAGACCAACAAAGCCGCAGTCGATATCGCCATGTCCATGCAAAACATGGAGAGAGCCGAAGAACGCGTGGAACGAAAACGTATCTCCGATGCACTGGGGTATCGCTTGCAAGATCTCGGCCGGGCTTATGCGAACTACAAATCAAGCACCGCCCTGAGCGATCTGGAGCGTACACTGCAGCAGCAGGCCGATATGCTGGTCGACAGTTACGTTAAGCGCGTCGAACAAAGGCGCGATCAGTTGCTGCGCGACGAAGATGTCAAAGGCAATCCCGATTCGCTGCGCATCGAGTACGATAGTCTGCGTTCGCAACTGGCGGCGCTGGTGGACGAAAACGTGCACCAGGCGGCGCTGAACAAAGCCAGCGCTGCGGTGCTCGAACGCAAGACGCTGGAAGAAATCGTCGCGGTTACTGCGCTGGCGCTGGTGATCGCGCTCAGCCTGGCGCTGTATACCCGGCGTATTTTTGCGCGCCAGATCGGTGGCGATCCGCGCGAAGTCATGCGCATACTGCGCCAGATTGCCGACGGCGACCTGACCGTGAAGTTTGCCGTCGAAAGGCATGGGCAGGGCAGTGTATTGCATAGCGCACAGCGCATGCTCGAGCAACTTTTCCTGGTACTCAGGGACGTCAATATGGCAGCGGTGACGCTCGCCTCCGCATCAGGGCAGCTGACTTCGGCCGCCGAACAGCTTAGCAAGAACTCATCCCAGCAAGCGGCGGACTCGGAAGAGACCAGCAGCGCCATCGGCCAGATTTCGGTGACTGTCGGCCATAACACCGCCAACGCCAACCACACCAACGCCATCGCCAGCGAATCGGCGCGCGCTGCCACGGAAGGCCGCGAAGCCGTGCGCGAGACGCTGGAAGCCATGCATCAGATTGTCGCCAAGATCGGCGTGATCGACGACATTGCTTACCAGACCAATTTGCTGGCGCTCAATGCCGCTATTGAAGCGGCGCGTGCCGGCGAGAACGGCAGGGGTTTTGCAGTGGTGGCCAACGAGGTGCGCAAGCTGGCCGAACGTTCGCAAATCGCTGCCCAGGAGATTGTCTCGGTGTCGGACCACAGCGTCAGCCTGGCCGAGAAGGCCGGCATGCTGCTCGAAGGCATGCTGCCCTCGATCCAGCAGACCGCCGATCTGGTTGACGAGATTTCGCTGTCGGCGCGCGACCAGAATGCCGGCCTGGTGCAGATACACAGCGCCATCGGACAGATCACGCAAGCCATCCAGCTCAATGCGGTGGCTTCCGAGGAGTTGTCGGCGACGTCCGAGGAGATGAGCGAACAGGCCCATCAGTTGCGCGAACTGATGGGATATTTTTCACTGGGGATCGCCGATGACGGGCGCGAATCGACGCCGCCCGAACCGCTACACCTGCGCGCAGGAAAATATCTCGGCGCTGCGGCCGCCGATGGAAAAATGGAAACAGTGTTGTCGGATGTTTGAGGAGTATATGCATGCCAAGTTTATCGCTTAACGGCGAGTCGTCGTTCGCCAGGACGCAGCATCAGGAGCAGGTGCAGAGTCGCCAGTTCCTGACCTTCGTTCTGGGCGAAGAAATGTTCGCCATGCCGATCGAGGATATCCGCGAAATCATTGAATTCAGCAGCCTCACCGAAGTGCCGCTGATGCCGAATTTCCTGCGCGGCGTGATCAACCTGCGCGGCGCCGTGGTGCCGGTGATCGACCTGTCGGTGCGCTTCGGCAGGGCGCAGACGCCGGTCGCCAGGCGCACCTGCATCGTCATCATGGAACTGATGCAGGAGCGGCAGGGTTTGCTGCTCGGCGTGATGGTGGATGCGGTACGCGCCGTGCTGACCGTGGAGGATGGCAAGATCGAGCCGCCGCTGTCGTTCGGCGCACGTCTGCGCGCTGACTTCATCGAGGGCATGATCAACATTCAGGACCGCTTCGTGGTGGTGCTGGATGTCAAGGCAGTATTGTCAGTGGATGAGTTGTCGACGCTGATTGGCATGGCTGCAGTCGAAGAAATGTCGGCCCCGCCGGGGCAGTAGGAATGAAGGCGATGCCGCCTGTCGACGGCGACGTCGTGAAGTGAAGGAAGCAACCGTAGCAACCGTAGCAACCGTAGCAACCGTAGCAACCGTAGCAACCGTAGCAGACGTCAACCGGGGATCACGCAGATGAATTCCAGCATCGAGTCCATGGCACTGGATGTCAGCGATCAGGAAATGCTGTTGTTTCAGCAGCTTTTCAGGGAGCACATCGGGCTGTACCTGCCTTTCTCGAAGAAGGCGCTGCTGTGCAGCCGCCTTTCGCGGCGTCTGGGTGAGCTGAGTTTGTGCACTCTGAAGGAATACCATTCGCTGATTTCATTGCCGCACGAAGAGGCGGAACGGCAGCGCGCGATTGACCTGATCACCACCAACGAGACTTACTTCTTCCGCGAGCAGAAGCATTTCGACGCGCTGCGCGACGAAATCCTACCGCAGATCGACCGGCGTCATCCGCTGAAGGTCTGGAGCGCCGCCAGCTCGACCGGCGAGGAAGCCTATTCCATCGCCATGGTGCTGGACGATCATCGCGGCCAGCTTCCGTGGAGCATCCTCGCCTCCGATATCAGCCAGCGCGTGCTGTCGTTCGGTCGCCGCGCCTTGTATCCGATGGTGCGCGGCGAGCTGATTGCGCCGGCGTATCTGTCACGTTATTGCCTGCGCGGAACCGGCGAGTACGAAGGCCATTTCCTGGTCGACCAGAAGATCCGCAAGCGCGTGAGCTTCGAGCAGCGCAACCTGCTGAGCCTGCCGGCGGACATGGACGGGCAGTTCGACGTCGTGTTTCTGCGCAACGTCATCATCTATTTCGATTTCCCGACCAAGGTCGACGTCCTGCGTTCCGTGGTCAACAAGCTGCGTCCCGGCGGCTGGCTCATCGTCGGTCATTCCGAGTCGCTGCATGGCATGCCGCTGGAATTGCAGATGCACGCGCCGTCCATCTATCGGCGGCTGCCATGACGCAACGCGTCTTCGTCAATCTGGGTGAGGTGTACTTCGGCCAGGGCGATCTGCAGGTGGAGACGCTGCTCGGCTCCTGCGTGGCGATCACGCTGTGGCATCCGGCCCTGCATTTCGGCGGGCTATGCCATTTCGTCTTGCCGGAGCGTCGCCATCCGGTGAAGCCGGATGCGGACGGCGAACACGCGCATGACGCGCCCGACGGCCGTTACGGCGACGAGGCCTTGTCGCGTTTGCTGGAACAAGTGCGGCTGCACGGCACCCGCATTGGAGATTACACGGTCAAGGTATTCGGCGGCGGCAACGTGCTGGGCCTGCCGTCGACCACACTGAGGATAGGCCAGGCCAACGCCGACTTCGCGCTCGACATCCTGCGGCAGCACCACATTCCGGTGACCGCGCAGGACGTCGCCGGCGAGGGATACCGCTACCTGCGCTTCGACCTCAACAACGGCGACGTCTGGGTCAGGCGCGGCCACGGTGTTGCGCACGCGATGGAAAAAGTACCTGCGGGCACTATGGGCAGGCCGCGACGCATTGCAGCGATCGGCAAGGAGCGGACATGACGATCAAGGTCATGATAGTCGACGACTCGTCGGTCGTGCGCCAGGTCATCCAGGATTTGCTGGAGCCCTGCCATGACATCAGCGTCATTGCGACGGCGCCGGACCCCATTTTCGCAATGGCGAAAATGCGCGCCAACTGGCCTGACGTCATCGTGCTCGATATTGAAATGCCGCGTATGGATGGCATCACCTTCCTGCGCCAGATCATGGCGATACGGCCGACGCCGGTGGTGATCTGTTCGTCGCTGGCCGAGCACAGCGCGACCGTGACGATGGAAGCGCTGGCGGCCGGCGCGGTCGGCATCATCACCAAGCCGCAGCTGGGCATACGCGATTTCCTACAGGACAGTTCGGACGCTCTGATCACTGCAATACGCGCCGCTGCGCAGGCCCGCCTGCGACGTGCGCCGATGGCGCCGAATGCGTCGGCAAGCGCCGGCTTCGGCAATGAGTCTGAGCGCAACGCACGTCACGATTCCGTCGCCGCGGGCATCGCCGATGGCAGCCGGTTCACTGCGGACGTAGTGCTGGACCCGCCCGGCTACCTCGATGGGCTGATTCCGGCCACGCAGAGAATCATTGCCATCGGCGCCTCGACCGGCGGTCCGCAAGCACTGGAAAAAGTGTTGCGTGATCTTGACACGGAATGCCCCGGCATCGTCATCGTGCAGCACATGCCGGAGAAATTCACGCTCAGTTTCGCCAAACGCCTCAACGCCATTTCCGGCATCGAGGTCAAGGAAGCCGAACACCACGACCTGGTGTTGCCAGGACGCGCACTTGTTGCGCCGGGCGGGGTGCATATGATGGTCAAACGAGATGGCGTGCAGTACTATGTAGAAGTGGTCAACGGCCCCCTCGTCAGCCGTCACAAGCCCTCGGTGGACGTGCTGTTCCGCTCCGTCGCCAAAGCCGCCGGCAAGAATGCAGTCGGCATCATCATGACCGGAATGGGCGACGACGGCGCGCGCGGCATGAAGGAATTGCACGACGCCGGCGCGTCAACATATGCACAGGATGAAAGCAGTTGCGTGGTCTTCGGCATGCCCAAAGAGGCAGTGTTGCAAGGCGGCGTGAGCGATGTGATTTCTCTCGAGAACATGTCTTCCGTGATCAACCAATATGGTTACTAACATGACGCCCTTTGCCATTGAGACCTTGCTGATTGTCGACGACAGTCCCTTGCAACGTTTGCACACCGTCGGCCTGATGCGCGACCTCGGGGTGGAAATGATCTACGAGGCCGGCGACGGGCAGGAGGCGCTCGATCTGCTGGCGCTGCTGAAGCTGCCGCCGAGCCTGGTGATCGTCGATCTGGAAATGCCCGGCATGGACGGCGTCGAGTTCATCCAGCATCTGCAGGAAAGAAAACTGAATTTCCCCATCATCGTCGCTTCCAGCCGCGAGACCTCCTTGCTGGCCTCGGTGGAAACCATGATCGAGGCGCTCGGCATGCACGTGCTGGGGGCGTTGCAAAAGCCGCTCAACCAGGAAAAAATCATGGGCGCGCTGAAGTCGTTCAACAGCAATCCCGCCTTCCCGGCGAAGGACGATGCACTGCCTGCCGTCTGCGAAACCGAGTTGCCGGCGGCGATCCGCAATGGTGAAATCATCGCCTTCTACCAACCGAAGGTGGATATCCGCACCGGCATGCTCAAGGGCGTCGAAGCGCTGGCGCGCTGGATGCATCCGACCAACGGCATGGTGCCGCCCGACCGCTTCATTCCGCTGGCCGAACAGTGCGGCCTGATCCACGAGCTGACCTTGTCGATGCTGACGCAGGCGATGGCGCAGGCAGCGCTGTGGAATGAGCGCGGGCTGCCGCTGAAGGTGGCCGTGAATCTGTCACCACTGTCGCTCGACATTCCCGGTTTCGTGCAGAAGATCGTCGACCTGCTGGCGCAGCATGCCTTGCAGGCGGATCAGATGGTGCTGGAAATTACCGAAGGTTCGGTGGTGGCCAATCTCGGTACCGCGCTCGGCACGCTGGCGCGATTGCGCCTGAAGGGCTTTGGTTTGTCGATCGATGACTACGGTACCGGCTTCTCGTCGATGCAGCAGCTGGCGCGCATTCCGTTCACCGAACTCAAGATTGACCGTTCGTTTGTACACGGTGCGCATGCGCGCCAGAATTTGCGCGTGATCCTGCAGTCGGCACTGGACATGGCCAAACGGCTGGAGCTGGTGACCGTGGCGGAAGGCATCGAGACGATCGAGGACTGGCGTTTGCTGCAGGAGTCGGGATGCACGATAGGGCAGGGATATCTGATCGCCAGGCCGATGCCGGCCAACGATCTGCCGGTATGGCTCAAGGGCCATCATCGCCGCCTCGGGGAACTGCGTCCTGCCGCAGGCGCCGCCGAGACCTGAGAACCAGTCCCGGGCCTTTCGCTGCAGACCGCGAACAGGTTCTGAACGCCTGGATCAGGCCAGCAGTTCGATCGGCTGGCCCTGCACTTGCACCAGGAAGTCATGGGCAACGCCGACGCCGGGAATCGCGATGTCCGGCGCAATCTCCAACAAGGGAATCAACACGAACGCGCGTTGCGCCATGCGCGGATGCGGCAGCGTCAGCACGTCGTCGGCAAGTTGCAGGTCGCCGTACAGCAGGATGTCAAGATCGAGGGTGCGCGGCGCATTGCGGTACGGCCGTTCGCGTCCATGTGCCAGTTCGATGGCTCGCAAGGCCGCGAGCAATGCATGCGGCGTGAGCGAGGTGTCGAGCTGCGCGACGGCATTGACGTAATCGTCGCCACCGGCGTCCACCGGGGCCGTGCGGTACAGCCGGGATTGTTTGCCGAGCGAGGTGCCGGGCAACAGCGCCAGGCGCCGCAACGCATCTTCGACCGTGGCGCGGGCGTCGCCCAGGTTGCCGCCGATGCCGATGAAGGCGCGCGCAGCCGCTGCTGTTGCTGTTGTTGTTGCTGCAGGGGTCACGCGTCGCCGTCGGAGGACGACTTGCCGCCGCCTTCGCCGCCCTCGCCACCGCCGCTCTTGCTGCGGTTGCGGCCGCCGCGGCGCTTGCGTTTGCGGGCTGCCGGCGCGGGACCTGCGCCGGGGCCTGCGGAAGCTGCACCGGCAGCGCCGCCTGCAGCCGGCTTGCGCGCCAGCAGCGCTTCGCGGCCGGAACTATCGGCTTCCATGAAGGCGGTCCACCAGTCGCCCAGTTCGGCATCGATTTCACCGGAGGCGCAACGCAGCAGCAGGAAGTCGTAACCGGCGCGCAGGCGCAGGTGTTCCAGCAATTTATAGGGAGCCTTGCCGGTGCGGCGCTCGAAACGCGGCTGCATGGCCCAGATGTCGCGCATGTCGGACGCGATCTTGCGTTGCAGGGCGAGCTTTTCGGTCTGTGCATTGAGCACATCGTCGGCGGCCAGGTGCAGCGCCGGGATCGGATATTCGCCGGCGGCCTGGTAGGCGCGCCATTTTTCCAGCACCTGGTGCCACAGCATCGAGGCGAACAGGAAGCCCGGCGAGACCGGCTTGCCCTGTTTGATGCGGGCATCGGTATTGGCCAGCGCCAGCGTGACGAATTTTTCGCCGAGCGGTTGTTCCAGCACGACGTCGAGCAGGGGCAACAGGCCGTGGTGCAAGCCTTCCTTGCGAAGCTGTTGCAGGCAGGCCAGCGCGTGGCCGCTCATGAGCAGCTTGAGCATTTCATCGAACACACGCGCCGCCGGCACGTTGTTGATGAGCGGCGCCATGACCGGGATCGGCGCGCTGGTGGCGGCATCGATGCTGAACTTGAGCTTGGCGGCGAAGCGCACCACGCGCAGCATGCGCACCGGGTCTTCGCGATAGCGCGCTTCCGGCGCGCCGATGATGCGCAAGGTCTTGGCGCGGATGTCGGCGATGCCGCCGTGGTAATCGAGCACCGTTTGCGTCGCCGGATCGTAATACATGGCGTTGATGGTGAAGTCGCGGCGCACCGCGTCTTCATGCTGTTCGCCGAAGGTGTTGTCGCGCAGCACGCGACCGTGTTCATCCTTGGGCGCGGCGTCGGCCGAGCTGCCGCGGAAGGTGGTGACTTCGATCAGCTCCTGGCCGAACATCACGTGCACGATCTGGAAGCGGCGGCCGATGATGAAGGCGCGCCGGAACAATTGTTTGATCTCTTCGGGCGTGGCGTTGGTGGCGACGTCGAAGTCCTTGGGCTTGACCGACAGCAGCAGGTCGCGCACCGCGCCGCCGACGATGAAGGCCTTGAAGCCGGCCTCCTGCAAGGTCTGGGTGACGCGGATCGCGTTCGGCGACACCAGTTGCAGATCGATGCCGTGCTGCTTCTGGCTCAGTACGGTGGGCTCGGTGGTGTCGAGCTCTTTTTTCTTGCCCAGGAAGGAGCGGATGAATTTTTTGATCATTGCGCGTGGGCGTCGAAGAGATTCAGGATGGGCCAGCCTTGGGCAATCGCATGCGCCCTGAGCTTGTCGTTCGGGTTGGTGGCGACCGGGTGGGTGACGGCGGCCAGCAGCGGGATGTCGTTTTGCGAATCGCTGTAGAAATGGCTTTGCGGGAAATCGGCGATGCTCTTGCCTTGTTCCTGCAGCCAGGCCTGGGTGTGCACGATCTTGCCCGGGCCGAAGGTCGGTGTTCCCGCCAAGCGGCCGGTGACGTTGCCTTCCGCATCGAACTCCGGCAGCGCGGCGATCAGATGATGCACCTTGAACAGCTTGGCGATCGGCTCGGTGACGAAGCTGTTGGTGGCGGTGATGATAGCGACCAGGTCGCCGGCATCGAGGTGTTTTTGCACCAGCGCGAGGGCGGCGGGCACCATGGATGGTTTGATGACTTCGTCCATGAACTGCGCATGCCAGGCATCCAGCTGCGCACGCGGGAATTTCGACAGCGTGCCGAAGGCGAACTCGAGGTACTTCACCGGATCCAGCGTGCCGGCCTGGTAATGCGCGAACCATTCGTCGTTGGCTTTGCGGAAGGCGGTGGCGTCGATGGCGCCGGTGCGCGCGAGGAACTCGCCCCACTCATGGTCGGAGTCGATCGGGATCAGCGTATGGTCGAGGTCAAATAAAGCGAGATTCATGGCGTTTCGTTTTCAGCTTCCTGTTGAAGAAGGTCGCGTAGCAGCGGCAGGGTAATGGGACGCTTGGTTTCGAGCGAATAGCGATCGAGCGCGTCGAGCATGCGCGACAGCGAAGGCATGTCGCGCCGGTAATGCGTGAGCAGGTAAGACAGGATCGCGACCGACACTGCCATGCCGCGCGCCTGTGCCGATTGTGTCAGCGCGGCGATCTTTTCGTCATCGGTCAGGCCGTGCAGCTGGTAAATCAGGCCCCAGCCGAGGCGCGTGCGCAAGTCTTCGCGCACCTGCAACTGCGCCGGCGGCTGCGCGCCTGCGCTGACCAGATAACCGCCCCGTTCGCGGATCTGGTTGAACAGGGCGAAGGCGGCGATCTGTGATGCCGGCGGCAATTGCTCGCAGTCGTCCAGCAGATAACATTGAATGGATGGGTCGTAATCGAAAGCGCTGTCATCGGCATCGGCGGGGATCAGGCGCGAGCCGATTGCGCCTTCCTGCGCGCCTGCATGCGCCAGCGAGTGCAGCAGATGCGTTTTGCCCGCGCCGGTTTCGCCCCAGAGATAGATGAAGCGGTCGTTCAGGGTCGGTTGCGCGTGCGCCGCGGCGATGTCTTGCAGGCGTTGCAGCAATTCTGCATTCTGGCCTGTCACAAACGTGTCGAAAGTCGGCGGCTGCTGCGCGCTCAAATCCAGCAGAAGTTGTCTCATGTCTCGCTATTGTAGAAACTGCTGCTCAGGTAATGCTGGCGCAGGTGGCGTACCACCACGGACATGATCGCCGAGGCGGGCAGGGCCAGCAGCACGCCGACAAAACCGAACAACTGACCGAACGCCAGCAGCGCGAAGATCACCATCAGCGGATGCAGGCCGATGCGTTCGCCCACCAGTTGCGGCGTCAGGATGAAGCTTTCCAGCACCTGGCCGATGCCGTAGATGATGGCCACGGCGACCAGGCCGTACAGTCCGGTGAACTGCAGCACGGCGGCGATCAGCGCCAACACCAGGCCGAGGCCGAAGCCGACGTACGGAATGAACACCAGCAGGCCGGTCAGGATGCCGACCGGCAAGGCAATGTCGAAGCCGGCGATGGCCAGCGCAACTGAATAATAGGTCGCCAGGATCAACATGACCAGCAACTGGCCGCGCAGGTATTGCGCCAGCAGGTCGTCGACTTCTTCGGTCATGGCACTGATCTTGCCGACCCAGCGGCGCGGAATCATGCCGCGCAGGCGCTTGATGAAAGGATGCCAGTCTTGCAACAGATAAAACAACACCATCGGAATGAACAGCAGGTTGGCGGCCCAGGTCAGCAGGGCGGTGCCGCCGATTTTGGCCGAGGCCAGCACCGAGGCCCAGATTTCATCGCCGCTGGTGGCCAGCTGCTGGGTCAGGATGCGCTTGATGCCGGTGATGTCGAGGCGCACGTGGATGCCGAACTCGCTCAGGCGCGGCGCCACCTTGGCGTTGAGTTTGTCGAGGAAATTGGGAATCTGCTGTTGCAGCAGCGGAATTTCCTTCACCAGCACCGGCACGACGATCAGGATCAGCGCCAGTCCGGCCAGCACCAGCAGCAGGATGACGATCAGCACCGCCATCACGCGCGGCAGCAAAAACGGCCCGATGCGGCGGCGCGCCAGCCAGTCGACGCCCGGATTGAGGGCGTAAGCCAGGATGGCGGCGGTGACGAACGGGGTCAGCATCGGCCCCAGCAAGATCAGGAGGCCTACCAACAAGAGCCCTAAGGTGAGCCACAACAAGCTTTGTTTTTGCTCATCCGTTAAAGAAAAAGGCATGGAAATAGGGCTTTAGATGAATCGGTTTGTTAAAATCACGGTTTACTTCAGGTTTCAGCGGCCTTGTTGCCGCAGATACTCCTCTATTTTACCGCCTCCAGTGCCAATATCATCATGACTTCATCATCCAATGTTTCCCTTTCCTACCGCGACGCGGGCGTCGACATCGATGCGGGCGACGCTTTAGTCGAGGCTATCAAGCCGTTTGCCAAGCGTACGACCCGTGAAGGCGTGCTGGGCGGGATCGGCGGTTTCGGCGCGTTGTTTGAAATCAGCAAGAAATTCAAGGAACCGGTGCTGGTGTCCGGCACCGACGGCGTCGGCACCAAGCTGAAACTGGCTTTCCACCTGAACCGGCATGACACCGTCGGCATCGACTTGGTCGCAATGAGCGTCAACGACATCCTGGTGCAGGGCGCCGAGCCGCTGTTCTTCCTCGATTACTTCGCCTGCGGCAAGCTCGACGTGGCCAGCGCCACCGATGTCATCAAGGGCATTGCCAAGGGCTGCGAGCAAGCCGGCTGCGCGCTGATCGGCGGCGAAACCGCTGAAATGCCGAGCATGTATCCCGACGGCGAATACGACCTGGCCGGCTTCGCCGTCGGTGCGGTGGAGAAGTCCAAACTGATCGACGGCACCAAGATCGTTCCGGGCGACGTCGTGCTGGGCCTGGCCTCGTCGGGCGCGCACTCCAACGGCTATTCGCTGGTGCGCAAGATCCTGGACGTCGCCAAGCCTGACCTGAACGCCGATTTCCACGGCCGCAAGCTGGCCGATGTGCTGCTGGAGCCGACCCGTATCTACGTCAAGCCTTTGCTGGCGCTGATGGAAGCGATGGAAGTCAAGGGCATGGTTCACATCACCGGTGGCGGCCTGGTCGAGAACATCCCGCGCGTCCTGCAAGACAACCTGACTGCCGTGCTGGACGGCAAGTCATGGGCCATGCCGCCGCTGTTCACCTGGCTGCAGCAGCATGGCGGCGTGGCCGACGCCGAAATGCACCGCGTCTTCAACTGCGGCATCGGCATGACCGTGATCGTCTCCAAGGAAAACGCTGCTGCTGCCGAAGCGCAGCTGAAGGCGGCCGGCGAGACCGTGTTCCGCATCGGTGAAATCCGAGCCCGCGCTGAAGGCGAAGCACAGACGATTGTTGTATAAATACCATCGGCATTCCTGTCCGGCAACGCCGGACAATAAAAAACGGCTGCAAGCAATTGCAGCCGTTTTTTATTTGGGCGATCCGAAAGACCGATCAGTTCGGTTGCCGCGCCACATCCGCCTCGTTGTCCCCGGCCAGCGTCTGGCGGGTAACCGGTTGCGCATCGCGCGCCACCGCTTCCGGCGGCTGCACGCGCACAGGCTGGCTGTGGTCGACTGACGACGACAACACATTGAGCGTCGCTTCAGGAGCGGCATCCCAGACCGGATCGTCGATGGCTTCAAACACGCGCTTGAGTTGCGCGCCCCAGCTGCGGCGAATCATCTGGAAATACTGGTTGTGCTCATCGATGGTGACGAAGCGCGTCACCGCCAGGTCATTGGCGGTGTAGACCATCAGGTCCAGAGGCAGGCCGACCGAGATGTTCGACTTCAGCGTCGAATCCATCGAAATCAGCGCGCACTTGGCAGCCTCGTCCAGCGAAGTCTGCGGCGTGACGACGCGATCGATGATCGGTTTGCCGTACTTGGCTTCGCCGATCTGGAAATAGGTATTTTCGTCGTGCGACTCGATGAAGTTGCCTGCCGAGTACATCTGGAACAGGCGGCAACGCTCGCCCTTGATCTGGCCGCCGAAAATGATGCTTACATTGAAGTCGATGCCGAACTTGGCCAGTTCTTCCGCGTCGCGCTGATGCACTGTACGAATGGCGTCGCCGAGAATCTGCGCGGCTTCGTACATCGAGGTCGCGGTCCAGATGGTGCGGCCTTCGGCATTGGTCTTCTCGGACACGATCTGCCGGATCGATTGCGAAATGGAAAGATTGCCTGCCGTCATCATCACCATGACGCGTTCGCCCGGGTTCTCGTAGACATTCATCTTGCGGAATGTGCCGATGTGATCGACGCCCGCATTGGTCCTCGAGTCGGATAAAAAGACCAGGCCTTCGTTCAGGCGCATGGCAACGCAATAAGTCATGATGTGAGCTAAAAATGTAAAAGCCGGATTTTACAGGAAGCCCCGCCGGCACCGGGTGCGGGCGGGGCCCAAATGTCGTGGACCTGACACATTATCGGCAAATTCCAGACAATTCTTAACCGTCAGACTGGCAGATCGATAATTTTTTTTACAATTTATGCTGCCAAAGGCACAAGAAAATCCTTGCTGATGCGATTGCCGAGCTCAAAGATGCGTTCCAGAAACACCGTCAGATAATCGTGCAGGCCGGCATCGAATACTTCCTCAATGCGGCTGAACTTGAGATCGGCGTCCAGCTTACCGGCAAAGCGCTCCGTATCGGCCGAGACATCGTTGCGGACGTGTTTCAGGTTACTCAGCACATGATCCATGCAGGCCGCCAGCGAGCGCGGCATGTCGGCGCGCAGGATCAGCAATTCAGCAACGCGTTCGGGCGTGATGACGTCGCGATAGACCTTGCGGTAAATCTCGAAGCCCGACACCGACCGCAGGATCGCGGCCCAGTAATAAAAATCGATCTGGCTGTCCTGGGCCTTGGCGTTCGCGCTCAGCAGGCTTTGCTGCTGGCTTTGGCCGGGCTTGACGGTTTCCTTGGCGCCGTGGAACTTGACGTCGATGATGCGCGCGGTGTTGTCGGCGCGTTCGAGGAAGGTGCCGAGGCGGATGAAATGGAAGGCTTCATCCTTGAGCATGGTGCCGATGGTGACGCCGCGCGACAGATGCGAGCGGTGCTTGACCCATTCGAAGAAATCGCTCGGGTTCTGCTCCAGCGCATTGGTCTGCAGGTAACCCTGCATCTTGATCCAGGTGGCGTTCTGGATTTCCCAGGCTTCGGTGGTCAGCGCGCCGCGCACTGCGCGGGCGTTCTCGCGCGCCTGCTTGAGGCAAGAGGCGATCGACGACGAATTGCTGGGGTCGCGCACCATGAAGTCGATGACATCCTTTTGCGTCAGCGCATCGTACTTCTGGTTATAGCCATACTGCAGCTCGGAAATGCCGAGCAGGGCGCGCCAGCCTTGTTCGGCGTCGTCGGTGGATTGCGGCAGCAGGGCGGTCTGCACATGCACATCGAGCATGCGGGCGGTATTTTCGGCGCGTTCGGTATAGCGCGCCATCCAGAACAGGTGGTCAGCGGTGCGGCTCAACATGATTTATTTCTCCAGAATCCAGGTGTCCTTGGTGCCGCCGCCTTGCGACGAATTCACCACCAGCGAGCCTTCCTTGAGCGCCACGCGCGTGAGGCCGCCCTTGACCATCGACACGGTCTTGCCGGACAACACGAAGGGACGCAAGTCGAGATGGCGCGGCGCGATGCCGGCATCCACATAGGTCGGGCAGACGGACAGCGCCAGCGTCGGCTGTGCGATATAGCCGTCGGGTTTGGCGATCACGCGCTGGCGGAAATCCTCGATCTCCTGTTTGGTCGACGCCGGGCCGACCAGCATGCCGTAGCCGCCGGCGCCGTGGACTTCCTTGACCACCAGCTTGTCGAGATTGGCCAGCGTGTAGGAGAGATCATCCTTCTTGCGGCACTGGTAGGTCGGGACGTTGTTGAGGATGGGTTCTTCGGACAGGTAGAACTTGATCATGTCCGGCACATAGGGATAGATCGACTTGTCGTCGGCGACGCCGGTGCCGATGGCGTTGGTCAGCGTGACCTTGCCGGCGCGATAGGCCGACAGCAGGCCCGGCACACCCAGCGAGGAATCGGCGCGGAACGCCAGCGGATCGAGATAGTCGTCGTCGATGCGGCGATAGATCACATCGACGCGTTTCGGTCCGCGCGTGGTGCGCATGTAGACGGTGTTGTCCTTGACGAACAAGTCCTGTCCTTCGACCAGCTCGACGCCCATTTGCTGCGCCAGGAAAGCGTGTTCGAAATACGCGGAGTTGTACATGCCCGGCGTCATCACGACGACGGTAGGATCGACCACGCCGACGGGCGCGACCGAACGCAGGTTGTCGAGCAGCATGTCGGGATAGTGATCGACCGGCGCGATCTTGTTGCGCGTGAACAGCTCGGGGAACAGCCGCATCATCATCTTGCGGTTTTCCAGCATGTAGGACACGCCGGACGGTACGCGCAGGTTATCTTCGAGCACATAGAACTCGCCCTCGCCGGCGCGCACGATGTCGACGCCGGCGATATGGGCGTAGATGTCGGAGGCGACGTCGACGTCCTGCATCTCGGGACGGTATTGCGCGTTCTTCAGAATCTGCTCGGCCGGAATGACGCCGGCCTTGATGATTTTCTGGCTGTGGTAAATGTCGTGGATGAACATGTTGAGCGCTTTGACGCGCTGCACCAGTCCCGCTTCCAGCTTGGCCCACTCGGCGGCATGAATGATGCGCGGAATGATGTCGAAGGGGATCAGCCGCTCCGTGCCTGCATCGTTGCCGTAGACCGCGAAGGTGATGCCGACGCGGCGGAAAATCAGGTCGGACTCTGCGCGTTTCCGGACGATGGTCTCAGCGGTTTGGGAAGACAGCCACGCCGCGAATTCATCGTAGTGCTTACGAACTGAAACGGCGCCATCGGAGTACATCTCGTCGAAAAAATTTGCCATAAATTTGCTTCGTTTTCTGGTGCTGATGCGGGGGGATTTTTAGCTTGAGACTAAGCGGATATTATTTGTTCATTGGTAGTTGCCGACATCCTCATCGCTGGTGGGGGTAGGCACAGACTATCACGCCATTTCCGCTTTTGGACAGCGAAAATTGCACGGCGTCCCGCGCCCGATTCACGCCGGCGATGGCGGATCCGGTTTGATGTCCGGCTTGATGAGGCGGCTTGAAAATGATTTGCTCCTTCTGTTTCAGACCCACGGCGTCGGCGCAGGAACGGCCGCCGGTGCGGGCATGTCGATGGTGGTGAAATCGGCCGGGCTGACGATTTCAAGATACTCCATGTCCGGTGAATAATCGAACAGGAAATGCACGATGCCCGGTCGCTGGTGCACGCAATCGCCGGTCTTCACCAGCGTTACCTGGTCCTCGTACATGAAGCGCGCCCAGCCCTTGAGCATGATGACGATATGAAAATTCGCCTCATGCCGGTGCCAGCCGGTGCCGGCCTCCGGCGCCATGTTGGCCTTGACCAGTTGGGCCACGACCTGGCCGCCGGTGGCCGCGGCGATGCCGAGGTCGCGGTACAGGAAGAAGTCGCGCAGGCCGCCGGATTCATACGGAGTATCACCCTCGCTGACATGAGAGAACACGTTCAGGTCGGTCGGTTTCGTTGCGGCTATCGTATTCATGACACTGATCCTTTCTGCGGCGGGCCGCATGCGATTGGCTGATGAAATACCCGTGCGTTGAAATTCCTGTGCGTCTGCTGCTGCTGCTGCTGCTGCCTCTATCGTTTCCTCCTAGAACTCGACATCCAGTTCGTCAATATCTTCCGGCTCCTTCTGCGCGGCGGCGATCCATTCCTTCATCTCCGGCATCGCCATGATGCGCTTGCTGTAGGCGGCGCAAATCGGTTCCAGCTTGACGTCGTAGGTGATGAAGCGCGTGATCACCGGCGCATACATGGCGTCGGCCATGGTGCGCTCGCCGAACAGATACGGGCCGCCGTAGGTAGCCAGGCATTCCTTCCAGATGGTGGTGATGCGCTGGATGTCGGCTTGCGCGCGCGACCAGATTTTGAAATTGGGGAAGTGCGCTTTCAGGTTCATCGGCAGCGCCGAACGCAGCGCACTGAAGCCGGAGTGCATCTCGCCGCAGATCGCGCGGCAATGCGCGCGCGCCGCCTGGTCGGCCGGCAGCAGCTTGGCGGCCGGACGGACTTCGTTGAGGTATTCGGCGATCGCCAGCGTGTCCCAGACAAAGATATCGCCATGCTTGAGGCTGGGCACCAGGATCGAGGAGGACAGCAGCAGGATTTCGGCGCGCGCGTCGGGATCGTCCGGCGGCACGATATCTTCCTGAAACGGCAACCCGGCAAATTTGGCGAGCAGCCAGCCACGCATTGACCAGGAAGAGTAGTTCTTGCTGGTGATGCGCAAAGTCGTTTTAGGCATGTCAGTCCTTTATGTGTGTGTACTTCTGACTTTGGCGCGTCAATTGTTGACGCGCGGTTTGTATGGACGCGTCCGTACTTCCCGAACCGCATCAGCGGCGCATTGATGGTGCTCATGTGTTGCCTGTCCGTTACTTGCAAAGGGCGTGCCAGCAATGCTCCGGATGCGGCGCCGGGTTCATACGCGCCCGAAGGTCAATGGCATGCATATTGCATCGAGGGAGGGACTGGTGAAACCGAGGGAGTGGGTTGTATATGACAAATATTTACCAGGCATACCAGCAATACGCCGACGCCACTGATCCGCTGCGTGCCTCGGCCCGGGCGGCGGTCCCGTTCCTGGGGCACACTTGGCCGGGTGTGCCGTCCAGCTCCGTGCTGCGCAAAATGGCCGCGGCCTATGAAGTTTTTGCACGCACCCAATTGACGCATGTGCGTCCTCCTTTCGACATCGACAGCGTCCAGGACAGCGGGCGCACCGTTGCGGTGCGTGAAGAGGTGATCGACCGCACGCCGTTTTGCACCTTGTTGCGTTTCCGCAAGGAAACGGCGGCCGAGCAACCTGCGGTGCTGCTGGTGGCGCCGATGTCGGGCCACTTTGCAACGCTGCTGCGCGGCACCGTCAAAACGCTGCTGCGCGACCACGATGTCTATATCACCGACTGGCACAATGCGCGCGACATTGCGCTGGAGCACGGCCGCTTCGGCCTGGACGAATACGTCGGTCACCTGATTCGTTTCCTGCAAGTCATCGGTCCCGGCGCGCATCTCGTCGCGGTGTGCCAACCCACCGTGGCGGCCCTCACTGCCGCCGCCGTGATGGCCGAGGGCGACGACCCGGCCCAGCCGCGCACCATGACGCTGATGGCCGGCCCGCTCGATACGCGCGTCAATCCGACCACCGTCAACGATCTTGCCAAGAGCAAGCCGATCGAATGGTTCGAGAAGCATCTGGTCAGCACGGTCCCGGCGCGCCATCCCGGCGGCGGCCGCAAGGTCTATCCGGGTTTCATGCAACTGGCGGCGTTCATGAACATGAACCTCAATCGCCATGTCGATGCCTTCCGCAACCTGTACACCTATCTGATCGAAGGCGAGCACGACAAGGCCGAAGCGATCAAGGTGTTCTACGAAGAATACTTCGCCATGTCGGACCTGCCGGCGGAGTTTTACCTGGAAACGGTGCGGGTGGTGTTCCAGGAGCACGCCTTGCCGCTGGGCCTGCTGCAATTCCAGGGGCGTCCGGTCAATCTGAAAGCGATCCGGCGCACCGCCCTGTTCACCGTGGAGGGCGAGAAGGATGACATCTGCGCCGTCGGCCAGACCGTCGCTGCACAGGATATGTGCAGCAGCATCCGCCCCTACATGCGCCTGCACCATGTGCAGACGGCGGTGGGCCACTATGGCGTCTTCAACGGGCGCCGGTGGGAAAATGAAATCTATCCACGCCTGAGGGATTTCATTAATATGCACCACAGGTGAACGTTTCCCGGCCTGGTGCAACCCGACCAACAATAGTCCGTCACAGCAGTCCATCAGCAGTCCATCGGCTCAACTTGTTTGTTGTAAAGGATCTTCATGTCAATTTATGTGGCGCTGAACCATGTCACGTCTTACCGTTATGACCGTGCTATCAATCTGGGTCCCCAAATCGTACGCCTGCGTCCGGCCCCGCATTGCCGTACGCGGATATTGAGCTATTCGCTGCGCATTCTTCCCGAGCCGCATTTCATCAACTGGCAGCAGGATCCGCAAGCCAACTACATGGCGCGGCTGGTGTTTCCCGAGAAGACCGAAGAATTCCGCATCGAAGTCGATCTGGTGGCCGAAATGTCGGTCATCAATCCCTTCGATTTCTTTCTTGAGCCGTATGCCGAGCAGATCCCGTTCGAGTACGCCAAGGAGCTGCAAAACGAGTTGTCGCCGTATCGCAAGACCTTGCCGCTGACGCCGCGCTTCCAGAAATTCCTCGACGGCATCTCGCGCGAGAAAATGAACAGCGCCGACTTTCTGGTCGCGCTGAACCAGAAGCTGGCCGACGCCGTCGCCTATACCATCCGCATGGAGCCGGGCGTGCAGACGCCGGAAGAGACGCTCGAAATCGGTTCCGGTTCCTGCCGCGATTCGTCCTGGTTGCTGGTGCAGCTGCTGCGCCACCTCGGCCTGGCTGCGCGTTTCGTGTCCGGTTACCTGATCCAGCTCACCGCCGACCAGAAATCGCTCGACGGCCCATCCGGACCGGAAGCCGATTTCACCGACCTGCACGCCTGGTGCGAAGTCTATCTGCCGGGCGCCGGCTGGGTCGGCCTCGATCCGACCTCGGGCCTGTTCGCCGGCGAAGGCCATATCCCGCTGTCCTGCACGCCCGAGCCGTCTTCGGCGGCGCCGGTCAGCGGCATGGTCGATCCGTGCGAAGTGGAGTTCGGACATTCGATGAGCGTGTCGCGTTTTTGGGAAGCGCCGCGCGTCACCAAGCCGTACACCGAAGCGCAATGGAGCGAGATCGAAGAACTCGGTCACGCCATCGACGATGACCTCGACGCACTTGACGTGCGCCTGACCATGGGCGGCGAACCGACCTTCGTATCGCTCGATCATCCCGACGAGCCTGAGTGGAGCACCGCCGCACTGGGCGCCACCAAGAAGCCGCTGGCGGCCGACCTGTACCACCGCATGCGCGAAAAATACGCCGTGCAAGGCCTGCCGCATTTCGGCCAGGGCAAGTGGTATCCGGGGGAACAGTTGCCGCGCTGGGCGCTCAACTGCTACTGGCGTCGCGACGGCCAGCCGATCTGGCACAACCGCGATCTGATCGGCGACGAAGCCACGCCGAACGTCAAGGACGACGACATCCCGGAACGCTTCCTCAAGGGCGTGGCTGCGCGCCTGTCGCTCGACGGCAAGCACATCTTCCCGGCCTATGAAGACGTGTTCTACTACATGTGGCGCGAGCGCCGCCTGCCGGGCAACGTCGACCCGTTCGATTCCAAACTCGACGACAAGCAGGAGCGTGCGCGCCTCATGCGGGTCTTTTCGCAAGGTCTCGACAAGGTCGCCGGCCACGTGCTGCCGGTGGCGCGCCGTCCCGACGATCTCGGCTGGCAAAGCGGCGACTGGTTCCTGCGCAGCGAGCGTTGCTACCTGTATCCCGGCGATTCACCGCTCGGTTATCGCCTGCCGCTCGATTCGCAGCCTTGGGTCAAGTCGACCGACTATCCCTACGTGCATGCGGCCGACCCGACGCAGCAGTTCGCTCCGCTGTCGCCGGCGACCGATGTCCGCCTCAAGTTCGTCCAGCGTCCTGCGTTCAGCGGCGCGACCTCGGTGGCGTTCCAGCAGGATCGCTACGGCACGCGTCGCGGCAGCCCGGTTACCGGCAACGGCAAGGGTATGCCTGCGGCAACAGGCGGCGCCCCGGTGCTGTTCCAATCGGCGGACTGGATCACGCGCACCGCGTTGTGTGCGGAAGTGCGCAATGGCGTGCTGTACCTGTTCATGCCGCCGCTGGCGCAGCTTGAGAATTATCTCGAGCTGGTCGCCGCCATCGAAGCCACCGCCGAAGAACTCGGCCAGCCGGTCCTGATGGAAGGCTACGAGCCGCCCAACGATCCGCGCGTGCGCAAGTTCAGCGTCACGCCCGATCCCGGCGTGATCGAAGTCAACATCCAGCCGGCCTACAACTGGAGCGAGCTGGTCGACCAGACCACGCATTTGTATGAAGCCGGCCGCGAGTCGCGCCTGACCACCGAGAAGTTCATGCTCGACGGCCATCATTCCGGCACCGGCGGCGGCAACCATATGGTGATGGGCGGCGCCACGACCGCCGATTCGCCGTTCCTGCGCCGGCCCGATCTGCTGCGCAGCCTGATCAGCTACTGGCATAACCATCCGTCGCTGTCCTATCTGTTCTCGGGCATGTTCATCGGTCCGACCTCGCAGGCGCCGCGCATCGATGAAGCCCGCAACGATTCCACGGTGGAAATCGAACTGGCCTTCGCCGAGATGGAAAAGCAGCTCGAAAAAGGCGGCTGCGCGCCGTGGCTGGTCGATCGTCTGCTGCGCAACCTGCTGATCGACGTTACCGGCAATACGCACCGCGCCGAGTTCTGCATCGACAAGCTGTATTCGCCCGACAGCGCCACCGGCCGCCTCGGCCTGCTGGAGCTGCGCGCCTTCGAAATGCCGCCGCACGCCCGCATGAGCCTGACCCAGCAGTTGCTGCTGCGTGCGCTGGTGGCGCGGTTCTGGAAGACGCCCTACAAGCCGCAACGCCTGGTGCGCTGGGGTACCGAGTTGCATGATCGTTTCCTGTTGCCGCATTTCATCTGGCAGGATTTCAACGACATCATGGACGACATGCAGGAAGCCGGCTATCCGATGCAGGCCGAATGGTTCGCGCCGCATTTCGAATTCCGCTTCCCCAAGATCGGCGACTTTGCCGTCAAGGGCATGGAGCTGGAATTGCGCACCGCGCTGGAACCGTGGCACGTGCTGGGCGAAGAGGGCAGCTCGACCGGCACGGCGCGCTACGTCGATTCATCGGTGGAGCGGCTGGAGGTCAAGGTCCGCGGCATGGCCAAGGACCGTTACGTGCTGACGTGCAACGGCGTCGCGGTGCCGCTGCAACCGACCGGCGTGGTCGGCGAGTTCGTCACCGGCGTGCGCTACCGGGCCTGGCAGCCGCCGTCGGCGCTGCATCCGACCATCGGCATCGATTCGCCGCTGACCTTCGATCTGGTCGATACCTGGAACGGCCGCAGCCTGGGCGGATGCCAGTATCACGTGGTGCATCCGGGCGGACGCAGCTACGAGACCTTCCCGGTCAACGCCTTCGAAGCCGAGAGCCGCCGGCTGGCGCGTTATTTCCGTCTCAACCACACGCCGGGAAAGATGGACGTGAGCGCTGCGCGACCATCAATCGAGTTCCCATTTACGTTAGACTTGCGACATTACTAACGCACGCAGTTCTGCCGTTGCCGCAGGTCATCGCCAGCCAGGATGACTGCGGCAACGGCGCCCTCGAAAATCTATGTATCAGCGCCTCCTGCAAAGCTATACCGCCGACGCCGATCGTTACGACGAGATGCTGGCTGCCGACGGTCGCTTGCGGCCGCACTGGCGCACGCTGATCGATCAGCTGGAGAATCTCTCGCCCGAGATGATGCGCCGCCGCGCCGACGAAGTGCGCGACGCCATCGCCTCCGATGGCATGACCTACAACGTCTATGCCGATCCGCAAGGCGTCAGCCGTCCGTGGGAACTGGACCTGCTGCCGCAGATCGTCGCCGCCGACGAATGGCAGAAGCTCTCGGCCGCCGTCGCGCAACGCGCGCGCCTGCTCAATGCCGTGCTTGGCGACCTGTATGGCGAACAACACTTGCTGGCCGAAGGCCTGTTGCCGCCGGCGCTGGTGTTCGGCCAGCACGGTTATTTGTGGCCGTGCCGCGACGTCCGTCCCCCGGGTGGCGTGCACCTGCATCTGTACGCCATCGACCTGGCGCGCTCGGCCGACGGCAACTGGTGGGTGATCGCCGATCGCACGCAAGGTCCTTCGGGCAGCGGCTACGCGTTGCAGAATCGCCAGATCATGACGCGCGCCCTGCCCGAGGCGATGCGCGACATGCACGTGCAACCGCTGCTCAATTATTTCCACGCGCTGCATCAGTGCCTGACGCGGCTCGCACCGAAGAGCAGCGAGCCGCCGATGGTGGTGCTGCTGACGCCGGGGCCGTACAACGAAACCTATTCCGAACACGCCTTCCTGGCGCATACGCTGGGCTTCCCGCTGGTCGAAGGGGTCGACCTCACGGTGCGCGGCGACATGGTCTACCTGAAGACGCTGACCGGCCTGCGCCGCGTGCATGCGATCATGCGCCGCCTCGATGACGATTATTGCGACCCGCTTGAATTGCGCTCGGATTCGGCGCTCGGCATTCCGGGCCTGACGCAGGCTGCGCGCTCCGGCAACGTGCTGATCGCCAACGCGCTTGGCAGCGGCGTGCTGGAATCGACTGCGCTGCACGGCTTCTTGCCGGGGATCAGCCAACGCCTGCTCGGCGAAGAGCTGGCGCTGCCGGCGGTCGCGTCGTGGTGGTGCGGCGAAAAGCCGGCGCTGGAATACACGCTGGCGCATCTGGAAGAACTGGTGATCATGCCGGCCTTCCCGTCGATGCGCATGCAACCGGTGTTCGGCCATACGCTCAATGCCACTACGCGGCGGCGCCTGATCGAAAGCCTGCAATTGCAGCCGCATGCTTACGTCGCGCAGGAGTGGGTGCGCTTGTCGCAGGCGCCGGTGCTGTCGCGCAGCGGCGAGTACCACCTGACCAATCGCACCGTCAGCTTGCGCGTGTTCGCCGCCGCCGACGGCGAGGGCGGCTATCACGTGATGCCGGGCGGTCTCACGCGCGTGGCGCCGCGCCAGCGCCGCGACGTCGTCTCGATGCAGCAGGGCGGCACCAGCAAGGACGTCTGGGTGCTGAGCGAAAAGACCGATGCCGATGACGCCGCCGGCATCGCCACCGCCATGGCCGCGGCAGAGACCAGCGTCGCGGTCGGCCCCGGTGCGATGACCGATCCGGTATCGCGCACTTCGGAACTGATCCGCACCACCGTCGACGTGTCTTCGCATGCCGGTGAAAATTTGTTCTGGATGGGCCGCTATGCCGAGCGCACCGACAATCTTGCGCGCCTGTTGCGCACGACCTTGCAATGCACGATCGAACCGCAATCCGACAATCGCGCGATCCTGCGCAGCGTCAGCGAGATTTGTATCCGTCTCGGCATCCTGATGCCGAAATCGGAGCAGGCGCATCCCACCATCACCGCCTTGCAACAAAGCCTGCAAGCGGCGATTGCGGATCCCAGCGCCACGGTCAGCATCTCCACGCACCTGCGCCACCTGCATCATTCCGGTTACCAGGTGCGCGAGCATCTGTCGCTGGACAACTGGCACGCACTCAATCGCATGCCGCCATTGGTGCAGGAGAAGATCAACTCGCCGACCGCCATGCTGCATGTCCTCAACAACGTCATCCAGGGTTGCTCGGGCCTGGCCGGCCATGCGCTGGACGACATGACGCGCGATGAAGGCTGGCAGTTCCTGATGATCGGCCGCCACATCGAACGCATGGTGCACCTGGCGGCCTTGTTCGACCAGTTCATGCAGCTCGAACCGGCGCGCCAGAATGCAGCGCTGACCTGGCTGCTGGAATCGTCGAGCAGCATCGTCACCTATCGCGTGCGGTACCGGCGCACGCCGGAGTGGCTGCAGGTGCTGCACCTGCTGGTGTTCGACGTCAGCAATCCGCACAGCATCGCCTACCAGTTCCGCATGCTGCAGCACTACCTGACCGACATCGCGCAGCAGCTCGGCATCCTCAGCATGAATATCCCGGCGCACCTGAGCGAGCAGCTGAACGGTTTTGCGTTGCCCGATTTCGCGCGCGATGCGGCGACATCGGAAGCCGCCGGCGAGCGGCTCATCCAACTCATGCGCGAAGCGCGCAGCGCCGGCTTCTCATTGACCGATGATTTGTCGCGGCATTTCTTCACGCCGCTCAGCGCACCGGTCAGCCAAGGGGTATGACGATGACCGACGCCACCTATCACATCGTCCACGAGACCAACTACCAGTATGCGGCGCCGGTGCGGCTGTCGCATCAGGTGCTGCGCCTGACGCCGCGCTCGTTGCCGTGGCAGACCTGCACCTCGCATTTCATCAACATCCTGCCGGGACCGACCAATCTGATCAACCTGTACACCGACAGCTTCGGCAACGCGCTGCAGTCATTCTCGCTGGACCAGGACCACGCCAGCCTCGATGTCTACGCGGAGTCGTGGGTGGAGATATCGTCGCGCCTGTTGCCGACCGCCACGCCGGCCTGGGAGCGAGTCGCCGAGACGCTGTCGTATCACGCCGGCCGCAGCTTGTCGGCCGACAGGCTGGAAGCGTCGCGCTTCCTGTTCGAGTCTTCGCACGTCAGGATCAAGCGTGAATTCGCGCGCTATGCCGCCGAATGCTTCACGCCCGGCTTGTCCCTGCTGCAGGGTGTCGAGGCGCTGATGAAACGCATTTTCAATGAATTCACTTTCGATCCCGAGGCGACCACGGTGTCGACGCCGGTGACCGATGTGTTCGTCAGCAAGCGCGGCGTATGCCAGGATTACGCGCACTTCATGCTGTCCTGCCTGCGCTCGCTGGGTTTGTCGGCGCGCTACGTCAGCGGCTATCTGCTGACGCAGCCGCCGCCGGGCCAGCCGCGCCTGATCGGCGCCGACGCGTCGCATGCCTGGGTATCGGTGTATTGCCCGGGGCAGGACGGCGAACCGGATTGCTGGATTGACGCCGATCCGACCAACGGCATCTTCCCCGACACCAGCCACATCACGCTGGGATGGGGTCGCGACTTCCTCGACATCTCGCCCCTGCGCGGCGTGCTGATCGGCGGCGGCCAGCAAACCATGCAGGTGGCCGTAACGGTCATGCCGTCGCAGGAAGTGCCGGGACTGCCGTTCGCCCGTTGACGAATTCTGATGGCTACGGCGTGCGAATGTGATCGATCAGCGCAATGGTCCGTTCGTCAGGCGGCGGCGTCAGCAAGCTGACGATCACCAGCGCGGCGATGCCGACCGGCACGCCGAACAGACCGGCCGAGATGGGCGCAATGTGGAACCACTGGTTCGCGGCATTGCCGCCGAAGGCCGGATGCGTGGTCATCATGTAATACACGCACATCACGAAACCGGCGACGATGCCGGCGATGGCGCCGGGCTGGTTGGCGCGCTTCCAGAAAATCCCGAACACCAGCGCCGGGAACAGCGTCGACGCCGCCAGCGAGAACGCCACCCCCACCATGGACAGAATGTCGCCCGGTTTGAGCGACGCCGCATAGGCGGCCAGCAAGGCCACCACCAGCAGCAGCAACTTGGAAATCGTCACGCGCTTTTGCGTCGAGGCGGCCGGATCGATCACCTTGTAATACACGTCATGCGACAGGGCATTGGAAATGGTCAGCAGCAGGCCGTCGGCAGTCGACAGCGCCGCCGCCAGGCCGCCCGCCGCTACCAGTCCAGAAATGAAGTAGGGCAGGCCGGCGATCTCTGGCGTGGCCAGCACGATGATGTCGCCGTCGAGCGCAATCTCGCCCAGCTGCACCACGCTGTCGTGGTTGAGATCGGTGATGCTGACCAGCGGATTGACCTTGTCGATGTTGGCCCAGTAGTAGACCCAGTCGGGCAGGTGCGAATAGGTGCTGCCGACCAGCGAGGTGTAGATGTCGTACTTCACCAGGATCGCCAGCGCCGGCACCGTGATGTAGATTAGCATGATGAAGAACAGCGTCCAGAACACCGACTTGCGCGCCTCGTGCACCGAGGGCGTGGTGTAGTAGCGCATCAGGATGTGCGGCAGCGCGGCGGTGCCGACCATCAGGCAAAACACCAGCGCCAGGAAATTGTTGCGTTTGATGTTCGCCGCGTCCTCATCCTTGCCGGGAAAGGGCTCGGTCTGCGACACCGGCGGTTGCGCGCGCGCGATGTTGTACGCCCTGGCGTCGGTCCACTTGCGTTCGGCTTCCTCCGCACTCTTGGGATAGGCCGTCAGCGCGCGGCTGGCGCTCTTGATCTCGGCCAGCGAGGCATGGCTGTTGCGCTTGATTTCTTCGATGTGATGCTGGGCGTCGATGCGGCCTTCTTCCCATGACCGCGGCAGGTTGCGCAATTTCTTTTCGTAGTCGTCGGCGCGCGCCTGGAAGATCGCGCTGACCTCCTTTTCCTTGGGATCGTCGGCGATGCGTTTTTCGGCTGCATTCAGTTTCGGCAGCACCGAACCATAGGCCACCTGAGGCACCGGCACGCTGGTGTGTTTGGCTGACAGCCAGATTACCGGGATCAGATAAGCGAACAGGATGATGATGTATTGCGCCACCTGAGTCCAGGTGATCGCGCGCATGCCGCCGAGGAAGGAGCACACCAGGATGCTGGCCAGCCCGAGGAAGATGCCGATCGAGAAATCGATGCCGGTGAAGCGCGAAGTGATCAGGCCGACGCCATAGATCTGCGCCACCACATAGGTGAACGAAATGATGATGGTGGCGATCACCGCGAGGATGCGCACCAGGTTGCCGCTGTAGCGACCCGGATAGCGCTCGGCCAGGAAGTCGGGGATGGTGTACTGGCCGAACTTGCGCAGATAGGGGGCGATCAGCAGCGCCACCAGGCAATAGCCGCCGGTCCAGCCCATGATGTAGGCCAGGCCGTCGAAGCCTTGCAGGTACAGGCCGCCGGCCAGGCTGATGAAGGTCGCCGCCGAGATCCAGTCGGCCGCCGTCGCCATGCCGTTGAACAGCGCCGGCACGCGTCGTCCGGCGACGTAATATTCAGGCACGTCGGAGGTGCGGCTGACCACGCCGATGCCGGCGTACAGCGCGATCGTCACGAACATGAACAGATAGCCGATCCAGGCGCGCGGCATGCCTTCGTGTTCGAGCACCGCCAGCACCAGCAGGAACAGGATGAATCCGACCGTGTACCACGAGTAGTAGCGCGTCAGCCGCCAGAAAAAATTCTTGTCACTCTCCATGCGTGTGCTCGCCGGTTTGTTGTAGTTGCCGTTGTGCGCGTCCCATCCAGATCGTATAGACCACCACGATCGCCAGGTAGACCAGCATGATGCCCTGCGCCGCCATGTAGAACGACAGCGGCCAGCCGAACAGGTTGACGCGATCGAGCTCGCGCGCAAAGAACACGGCGCCGAAAGTGAGCACGAACCACAGGCCCAGCAGCGCCATGGTCAGGCGGCGCGTCTTGTCCCAGTAGCTAGGCGGAGAAGATGGTGCGGTTGCGGAGGAGGTCTTGTGTTCCATGTCAGCCGATGTCATCCATGTAGGTCTGGCGCGGCGTCATGCGCAGCGTCACGCGGAACAGGCAGCCCGGCGTTTTCGGGTCGGTGCTGCGCGGGTTGTTGGAGATGTCGACCGTGGCCTCATGCTGCTGCGCGATTTCGCGCACGATGGCCAGGCCCAGGCCGCTGCCCGCGGTATGGGTGCCGAGGATGCGGTAGAAGCGTTCGAACACGTGACCGCGTTCGGTCGGCGGGATGCCGGGGCCGGTGTCTTCCACTTCCAGGAATGCCTGTCCGGTTTCCTCGTCCGCGCGCGCCCGCACGGTGACGCTGCCGAGCGCCGGCGTGTAATGCAGGGCGTTGTCGAGCAGGTTGCTGAGCAGCTCGCGCAGCATGATCGGATTGCCCGAAATCATGATGGGATGTCCGGGCTGTTCGAAGCCCAGATCGATGCGTTGCGTGAACGACATCGGCACCCATTCCTGCACGACGTTGCGGGCCAGTTCCGACAATTCGATCGGTTCGAACGGTGCGGTGGCGGGCGTCTGGTTTTCGGCGCGCGCCAGCGACAGCAATTGATTGACCAGGCGCGTGGCTGATTCGGAGCTCTTGGCCAGTTGTTCCAGCGAGCGGTGGATGTCGGTCTGGTCGGTCTGGCGAAGGGCAAGTTCGGATTGCATGCGCATGCCCGCCAGCGGCGTTTTCATCTGGTGGGCGGCGTCGGCGATGAAGCGTTTTTGCAGCGCGATGGTTTGCGACAGCCGTGCCAGCATGTCGTTGAGCGAACGCACCAGCGGCGAGATCTCTTCCGGCACCTGGCCCGAGTCGATCGGGCTCAGGTCGTCGGGACGGCGCGCCCGGATGCGCTGCTGCAATTCCGACAGCGGCGACAAGCCGCGCGACAGCGCGAACCACACCAGCGCCAACGCCACCGGCAGGATCACGAACTGAGGCAGGATCACGCCCTTGATGATTTCATTGGCGAGCTGGGCGCGTTTTTCAAGTGTTTCGCCGACCTGCACCGTGGCCAGGCGCGGCTCCTTCGACGACGCGGCGCGCTGTTCGGACGTGCGCCGCAGGTCGACCTGGGTATAAGCGATGCGCACGTCGTTGCCGTGCAGGATGTCATTGCGGAACTGCACGGTGCCGATGGTCTTGTCTTCTTCAAGCGGCGGTTGCGGCATGTCGCGATCGCCTTCGACGAACTCGCCGCGCGGGCCGGTAATTTGGAAATAGATGTTGTCGATGTCGTCGGCGCGCAGCAGGTCGCGCGCCGAGACCGGTAGCCGCGCCACGGTCTTGCCGTTGATTTCGGAGACTTGCTGGGCCAGCACGGTGACGCTGTCTTCGAGTGCGCGGTCGAAGGGCTGGTTGGCAATCGATTGCGCAATCAGATAGGTGATGGCGATGCTCATCGGCCACAGCAGCAGCAGCGGCGCCAGCATCCAGTCGAGGATTTCGCCGAACAACGAGCGCTGGATGCGTTCTTCCGGCTGCGTCTCGATGACGGTGCGGCGTTTGCCCTTGGCAGGTGCAGAGGAAGCGGTTACCGGTTGCGGATCGATAGGGCGGGCGTCAGGCATGGCTCAGGCCTGCGCAAGGCGAGTGGGAGAAATGGCGTGCTCAGGCGTTGCTGGCAACGCCGGCGCTCGCGAGGGACTCGGGCAGTTTTTCCAGGCAATAGCCGAGGCCGCGCACGGTGGCGATGCGGATGCCGCCGACTTCGATTTTCTTGCGCAGGCGGTGGACATAGACTTCGATCGCATTATTGCTGACTTCCTCGCCCCATTCGCATAGATGATCCACCAGCTGTTCCTTGGAAACCAGCCGCCCCGTACGCTGCAATAATACTTCGAGCAGTCCCAGTTCGCGCGCGGAAAGATCAAGCATTTGTTCGCCGATGTAGGCGATGCGGCCGACCTGGTCGTAGCTGAGCGATCCGTGGCGGATGACGGTCGGGCCGCCGCCCGCGCCGCGGCGGGTCAGGGCGCGCACGCGCGCTTCCAGTTCGGACAGGGCAAACGGCTTGGCCATGTAATCGTCGGCGCCCAGATCGAGGCCTTGCACGCGCTGCTCGACCGAATCGGCGGCGGTGAGGATCAGCACCGGCAAACGGGAATTGCGTGCACGCAGGCGCCGCAGCACTTCCAGGCCGGACATCTTGGGCAGCCCGAGATCGAGGATCAGCAAGTCGAAATCCTGCGTCGACAGCGCAGAATCGGCTTCGACGCCGTTCTTGACGCAATCGGCGGCATAACCGGAATGGCGCAGCGAGCGCGTCAAACCGTCGGCCAGAACACTGTCATCTTCTGCAAGCAGGATACGCATGGGGTGATCCGCGCAGATCGCGGCCATTGTCTCGAGTTATATTTAGGAGTATTGCAATATTTTTCTGCATATTCTACTAAATCGAAGGCTATTGCAATGCATAATCAGGCCTGTTCTTGCGCTGGCGCAAAGTACCTTATTTTTCTGTAAGCCCTTGATAAATCAGCTTAACGCCCGCATTTGCGGCTACTGTTGGTATAATTTTCGAGTTGATTGTCTTAAAACTGCGATGAAGCGTCTGTTTGCCATTTTGCTGATCTGTTTGCTGCCCGTGCAAGTCTTTGCAGGGATGCTCACGTACAAGACCGCCATCGACTCGGCGGCGCTTGAGCAGCAAGTGCAACAACAGGAGCAATTGCGCCAGGCGCTCGAGCTCGCCGCCATTGCCGGCAGTGACGCCAACGCCGATATTGCGGACGATGCCGCTCAGCAGCAGGCGCTGGCCGACGCTGCCGCTACTGCCGATGCTGCCGACGGCGACGACGACCTGTCGTACGCCGATACCGAAGATTTTTCCAGCCATGCCGGCGTGGGCGACGAAACCGTGCTCAATCCGGCCATGGCTTTTGTTGCCGATTCGGCCACATTGGCGCCTGCATTGCGCAGCGACGATGCGCGCCAACCGCCTTTCCTCCCTCTCGCCGGCCGTCCGCCGCGCGTTTAAGCCCCCCTTTGCCGTTCGCGGCAAGCACCGGTTTTCGTCTCTCGTGCGGCGATAGCTGATTGCGCGCGTCTTGCGCCTGCAACCCGGCAACCCGGCAACCCGCGGCATCCGGCATGAACCGGAGCACATCAACCCAGTTTCCTTTTGTTTTACGGCCGATGCGACCGCCTTCGCATCACATTCCATCTCAGGAGATAGCATGAAAAAAGTATTTGTCGCGCTGATAGTGGCTGCGATGACCCTCGCGATCGGCGTCACCAGCGTTGAGGCCAAGCGCCTCGGCGGCGGCGGTTCGATCGGCAAGCAGTCGTCGGGCGCCAGCCGCCAGGCGCAAAGCCCCATGCAGCAAAACCAGGCCGCAGCGGCCAAGCCGGCTGCGCCCGCCGCAGCCCCTGCAGCAGCGCCGAAGCCTAGCCCATGGAAGGGCATTCTCGGCGGCGCCTTGCTGGGCTTGGGCCTGGGCGCGCTGTTGTCGCACTTCGGCCTTGGCGGCGCCATGGCCAGCATGATCAGCACCATTCTGATGGTCGCCCTGCTGGCTTTCGCCGCCATGTTCATCTACCGCATGTTCCGCCGCAAGTCGGAAGCCAACGGCAACAGCAATGAGCGTCCGGCCTACGCCGCCAATCAAGGCGACTATGGCAACCAGACGCCGGCCATCGGCTCGCAACTGGACGCCGCGCAACCGAAGGCGCTGCAAGGCAATGCCTTCGGCGGTGCGACTGCTGTCGGCGGCACCGGTGGCGCTGCGTTCGAGCCGACGTCCTACGGCATTCCTGCAGACTTCGATACGGTCGGTTTTGTGCGCAATGCCAAGACTTACTTCATCCGTCTGCAAGCAGCCTGGGACAAGGGCGACGCCAATGACATCCGTGAATTCACGACGCCGGAAATGTTCGGTGAACTGAAGATGCAATTGACCGAGCGCGGCGCGTCGGCCAATCACACCGACGTGGTGTCGCTGGATGCGGACATGCTGGGCGTCGAGACGGTCGGCAACGACTATCTGGCAAGCGTGAAGTTCTTCGGCTTCATCAAGGAAGACCCGAACGCCTCACCTACCCAGTTCAACGAAATCTGGAACCTGTCCAAGCCTGTCTCCGGCAACGGCGGCTGGGTATTGGCAGGCATCCAGCAACTGTCCTGATCGAAGTTTGACAGGACTGGAAAGCCGCTCTCCGGAGCGGCTTTTTTTTTGCCCTTCGGCGCGACGTCCTCAACTCCTACGTCCGCTTGCGCGCTTGTCCTATGTCACCCTCGCGGCGGTCGTCGCATGATGACCCTTTAGCCCAAAGGAGAACACCATGCAACGACAAGCTTCCGCCGTCTGGAACGGCAGCCTGAGAGATGGCAAGGGTGCACTGACCACCGAGAGCAAGACGCTGGATGCGACCCAGTATTCGTTTTCCACGCGCTTTGAAAACGGCGTAGGCACCAATCCCGAAGAACTGATCGCGGCCGCGCATGCGGGCTGCTTTTCAATGGACTTGTCCAGCCGCCTCGGCAAGGCTGGTCTCGGCGTCGAGCGCATCGACACCAATGCCACGCTGACGCTGGAAAAGGTGGAAGACGGTTTCTCCATCACGACCATCGTGCTGGACGTCAAGGCCAAACTGCAGAACCCGGATCAGGCCAGGTTCGACGAAGCGGTCGATGCGGCAAAGAAGGGTTGTCCTGTGTCGAAGGTACTGAAAGCCGATATCAGCGTATGCGCCAGCCTGGTTTGAGATTGAGCGGCGAGAGCCGGCCGGCGGTTATTGCGCCGGGCCGGTCCGTAGTCGCACTCAAGCCGGCTTCCAGATCGCCACATCGGTGGCGTTGACCTTTTTCGGCAGCAAGCCCGCAGAGAAGAACGTGTCGGCGATGCGTTGCTGTTCACCGAGCGCATTCACCACGACCGCGCGCACGTCATAGCTGCGGCGGCTATTCGCGAGTTCGATGGTCGCTGCATCCAGGCCCCAGATCGGCGCCAAGAACGCGGCCGCTTCCTTCGGATTTTGCCGCACCCACAATCCCGTCTTTTTCAATTCGTAGAACACGATTGCCAGCACCTCTGGATGCGCTGCGGCAAATGGCGTCGATGCCAGGTAATAGCGCTGGTAGTCCGCGACATTGCGGCCGTCCGACAAGATGCGCACCTGCGTCTGTTTCTGCACGCCCGCGAGGAAAGGATCCCAGGTCACCCACGCGTCCACGCTGCCGCGTTCGAATGCGGCACGGCCGTCGGCCGGGGTCAGATAGGCGGCATCGATGTCGCTGAATTTCAGGCCGGCTTTTTCCAGTGTCGCGATCAACAGGTAATGCACGCCGGCCGCCTTGGTCACGGCGATTTTTTTGCGCTTGAGATCGGCCACGTTCCTGATCGGCGAATCGGCGCGCACGACGATCGCTTGCGCCGATGGCGACGGCGCTTCCTGCGCCACGTAGGTCAGTTTTGCCCCGGCGGCCTGGGCGAACACCGGCACGGTGTCGGCCACGTCGGCGCTGAGGTCGACGCCGCCGACGTTGAGCGCCTCCAGCAGCGGCAGGCCGCTGGAGAACTCATGCCAGCTGATCTTGACATTGCGTGGCGCGAGCAATTTCTCGAGCGTGCCATTGGCCTTGAGCACGGTCAGCAGGGTGGAGGATTTTTGATAACCGATGCGCGCGGACACTGGTTTGCCAGTTTGTGCGAAGGCGGGCAGGCCCAGTGCGGCAGTGCCGGCGCTTGCTGCGCTCAGCTGGAGGAAATGGCGGCGTTGCATGATGTCCTTTTCTTGTTCGAGTCTGTCAGGCCGCCTCTTGCAAACGAGGCCGGGCTGTCCCTGTCGGGTCAACTCTACGGACGAAGTCCGGAGAAAAGAACGATTTTTTTCGCGCTTGCTTATGTGCTCAGCGCATGCCGCACGGGTCCGGAATCAGGGGATATGCAACTCGAACTGGGCGCCGCCGTCAGGATGATCGGCCAGCCGCGCCTCGCCGTTCTTGTCGCCCTTGTGGTGGGCGGCGGCGATGGCCTTGCACAGGCCCATGCCGAGGCCGGTGGAGGGTTTGACTTCGTGCGTGCCGATGCCGGGGCCGTCGTCGCGGATGCTGAAGATCACGCCGTTGCCATCTTTGCGGCAGGCCAGTTCGATACGCGAGCGGGCGAAACGGGTTGCGTTCTGTAACGCCGCTTCGAGCGCCAGGCCGACCAGGTTTTCATCGAAGAAGGCGACCAGCGGCATGCCTTCGCTGTTGATCGTGACCTCGAGGCCGGATTGATTGATGGTCAGGTGGCGCAGCAGGCCTTCCAGGAAATCCTGCGGCGACCATGCTTCGATCTGCGCCGTCAGTCCTTGCGAGGACGCTTTGTAAAGCGTGAGGAAGCCGATCAGCTTTTCCTGCAAGGTGAGGCAGGTCAGGTGTGCATGGCCGGCGCGTTCGTCGGGAGACTCTGCGGCAAGCACGCGCAATTCACCCTCAAGCACGCCGAGCGAATTCTTGATGTCGTGAACAATGATGGCGGCCAGTTTTGCGTCCATGGGTCAGCTTTTCTGCGCGGCTTTGGCGACCGCATCGCGTAGGAATTTATGCATCTTGCTGACGCGGTCGTTGCCCGGGATCAGACGGTCCAGCGTATTGAGGTAGCGGTTGACGCGCTTGACGTATTCCTGATTGATGCCGCGCTGGCTCATCCACAGCAGATGCAGCTGGGCGGCGGCCATCAGCACGCCGGTGTTTTCCGGCATGCTGTGCAATGCTTCTTCCAGTTTGGCCAGCGATTCGTCCGGCTTGGCGCTGCGCATCAGGGAGTTGGCTTCGGCGATGATGCCCATGCACTGTTTGACGGCGCCGTCGACCAGCTCGTCGGTCATGGTTTCCTTGCCGCAATCGGCCAGCACTTTGCGCGCCAGCGCCAGCAGCGTCTTGTTTTCGTGGTCCGACTTCACGGCCTGCGAAATCAGCTGCGCGCCTTCTTCGTCGCGACCGACCGAGAATGCCGCCTTGGCCAGCGCCAGCGTCGCCATTTCGGACGGCGAGCCTTCGGCGGCGTTGCGCGCCGCTTCGAAGGCCATCTCGGCGGAAATCATGTCGCCCAGCTGGACGTGCGCCTGCGCGGCCACGGCCGATTGTGTCGAGATGAACATCTTCGATTCGGCGTAGCGCTTGGGCGCGCTGGCCAGCAGCGCCAGCGCCGCATCGGCGTCGCCGGTGTCGATGTGCACCTGCGCCAGCGTCAGCAAGTCGCTCGGCTGCGCGGTCAGCGAGCCCTTGGTGTGCTTGAGCACCTTGTCGAACGCTTCCTTGGCCTGGTCGAGGTCGCCGACGCGATAGGCAGCGTCGCCGACCAGGCGGCTGCGGCGCGCCGACGGAATGATTTCCGACGAACGTGCGAGCGCGTCCAGCGCCTGTTGCTGATTGCCTTGGGCGTCTTCAATCTGCGCCAGCAGGTCGTAGGCTTCAATATATTGCGAATTCTGCGCCAGCACGGCTTGCACCAGCACCTTGGCGTCGGCGTATTGACCCGCCACGATATTGCAGCGCGCCATGCCGACCTTGGCCCATACCAGGTCGTCGCGCATCTCCAGCGCTTGCGCGTAGACCGCGCGCGCTTCTTCGATGCGGCGCAATTCGATCAGCAGGCTGCCCTTGGTCTTGAGGATGTCGACGATCCACTTGGGCGCCACCTTCAGCACGTTGTCGCATTCGACGACAGCGCCGGCCTGATCCTTGCGCTTGAGTTTTTCATTGATCGGCAGCAGCGCGTTTTGCTTATCGAGCAGGCGTTCGATGCGATCGGCCAGCTTGGACGCGGTCAGCGGCTTGAGCATGTAGGCGTCGGGCTGGAATTCAGCGGCGCTGGCGACCAGGTTGTAACCGCTTTCGGCCGTGACCATGATGAACATGGTTGTCGGCGGCAGCAGGTGTTGGGTGCGGAAGAACTCCAGCAACTGCTGACCGTTGGTTTCCTTGTTCAGGTTGTAGTCGCACACGATGAGGTCGTAAGCGCTCCCTCCCTGGACGGCGCGAATCGCCTCGTCGGGAGTGCCGGCCTGGTCGACTTTGGTAATGCCGAGCTGGCCCAGATGCATGCGAATGTTTTGGCGCATGGCCGGCATGTCGTCGATGATGAGCGAACGCAGGCTGGAAATGCGGCTGAATGGAACCAAGGTCATAGGGGAAAGCAGAAAACTCGCAATGTTACTAGCTGGAAATGTATATCAAATACGTTGAATATCCGGATTAAATACGGGATATTCATTGAAATCATCTGCATTATCGCTGAAAGCTGCGCCAGTCGCCCTCCCGGAAAGTGGAGGCCGACCTTGCGCATGCATGAACCGTACCGGCATGGCCGTTATAATCGGAATCGGCGGCATACTAACAGAGTATCGAAAATTTTTCGCTTCGAAGCCGTATTCCCAGCGTTCCCGCGCGATTTCGACTTATTCTGCTCTTCCAAATTGCAACAGCAGAAAAAGAACTTGCACAAACAACTGTTTTTTTATACAGTGCTGCTTAGTTGATCTCTGACTGATCCGAACGAACACTTTGTTGAAAGAACCCTATGGACGATAAAAAATCCGCGAACAACTCTGAGAAGGGCAAAGCGCTGGCCGCAGCCCTTGCACAGATCGAGAAGCAATTCGGCAAAGGCTCGGTCATGCGCATGGAAGACGGCGCGGTCCTCGAGGAAATCCAGGTCGTCTCGACCGGTTCCCTCGGCCTGGACATCGCACTGGGTGTCGGCGGTCTGCCGCGCGGCCGTGTGATTGAAATCTACGGTCCGGAATCCTCGGGTAAAACCACGCTGACGCTGCAAGCTATTGCTGAAATGCAAAAAATCGGCGGCACTTGCGCCTTTATTGACGCGGAACACGCGCTGGACGTGACTTACGCACAGAAACTGGGCGTCAACCTGTCCGATCTGCTGATTTCGCAGCCCGACACCGGCGAACAGGCGCTGGAAATTACCGATGCACTGGTGCGCTCCGGCGGCGTAGACCTGATCGTCATCGACTCGGTCGCCGCCCTGACGCCGCGCGCCGAAATCGAAGGCGACATGGGCGATTCCCTGCCAGGCCTGCAAGCACGTCTGATGTCGCAAGCATTGCGCAAGCTGACCGGCAGCATCAATCGCACCAGCACCACCGTGATTTTCATCAATCAGATCCGCATGAAGATCGGCGTCATGTTCGGTAATCCCGAAACGACCACCGGCGGCAATGCGTTGAAGTTTTACGCCTCCGTGCGCCTGGATATCCGCCGCACCGGTTCGATCAAGTCCGGCGATGAAGTCATCGGCAGCGAAACCAAGGTCAAGGTCGTCAAGAACAAGGTTGCGCCGCCATTCCGCGAAGCCCATTTCGATATTCTTTATGGCGAAGGCACATCGCGCGAAGGTGAAATCCTCGACCTGGGCTCGGATGCCAAGATCGTGGAAAAGTCCGGCGCCTGGTACAGCTATAACGGCGAACGTATCGGCCAGGGCAAGGACAATGCACGCAATTTCCTGAAAGAACGTCCGGAACTGGCGCGCGAAATCGAAAACAAGGTACGTGTTTCGCTGGGCGTTCCTGAATTGGGGGCCGGTAGCGCAGGGGCTCCCGCTGCTGCAACGCCGGCCCCGACCGGCAAAGGCTCTGCAAAGAACGTCGCTGCAGAAGAATCCTGATGTCGTTGTACTTCGTTCGTGTCTTGTCGGTCGCAACGATCGCGACGGTGTGACCGATGCCCAGGCCGCAAATCAGCCTGAAGGCGCGAGCGCTCAAATATCTCTCTTCACGTGAGCATAGTCGTCTCGAACTTGCGCGTAAGCTAACCCCTTACGCGCAAGATGGCGACGATATCGAAGCCTTGCTCAACTGGCTCCAAGACGCCAAATTCCTTTCCCAAGAACGTTTTTCCGAATCGCTGGTGCATCGTCGCGCCGGACGTTACGGCAACAATCGCATCCTTTCCGAATTGAAAAGCCACGGTATCACCGGCGAAGCGCTGGGCGATGCCAAAGTCGGGCTGAACCAGGGTGAAAACGAACGTGCGCGCGAAGTCTTGCGGCGCAAGTTCAGCGAAGTGCCTGCCGACGCCATGGCGCGCGCCAAATGCATGCGCTTTCTGCAGCAGCGCGGATTTTCCCATCGGGCGATTCAGGCTGCGGTCAAAACTGCCTGGAGCGATGATCACGATGATGGTGATTGACCGATCGGTCGATTAATCGCGATTTCTCCCCTCATGTATAGCGCAGCCTGATTTTTGCGGGCGAAGCACTCTTTTCAAAATAGTCTCCATAAGCCCATCCTGCTGCCTAGGCGGGGCAAGCTGTGCTAAAATCTCCGGGTTTTTGCTGCGCCGCATTAGCGGCTGTCATGGCAATCTTTGCGATGACGACACGCAATGCGACAACGATTAATGTTGATCAAATGGCATTCTCTATGCCCAATGCACTGTCTGCACCTTCTACTAAGCAATCCGCCCGGCTGCGTCAGCCGCGCCTCTCCTCGTTCGGGGAAAGCGCGCCAGCGCGGATTCTTGCCTCCATTCGCGCCGCGCGGTGTTGCCGCCAGCCGGATTTCAATCCAGTAAGTTTTATTTAATAGTGTCTTAAAGGGAAGCTCCCATGAAAATCCATGAGTATCAGGGCAAAGAAATCCTCCGCCAATTCGGCGTGACCGTTCCACGCGGCATTCCATGCCAATCCGTTGAAGATGCCGTCAAGGCAGCTGAAACGCTGGGCGGTCCGGTGTGGGTCGTCAAGGCGCAAATCCACGCGGGTGGCCGCGGCAAGGGCGGCGGCGTGAAAGTCGCCAAGTCCCTCGAGCAAGTCAAGGAATACGCGAGCCAGATCCTCGGCATGCAACTGATCACGCACCAAACCGGTCCTGAAGGCCAAAAAGTGCGTCGCCTGCTGATCGAAGAAGGCGCGGACATCAAGAAGGAACTGTACGTTTCCATGGTCACCGATCGCGTCAGCCAACGCGTGGTCCTGATGGCCTCCAGCGAAGGCGGCATGGACATCGAAGAAGTTGCCGAAAGCCACCCTGAGCTGATTCATCAGATCGCCATCGATCCATCCACCGGCCTGACCGACGCCGATGCCGACAGCATCGCCACCAAGATCGGCGTTCCAGCCGCTTCCGTGGTCGACGCGCGCAAGCAACTGCAAGGCCTGTACAAGGCATATTGGGAAACCGATGCATCGCTGGCCGAAATCAACCCGCTGATCCTGACCGGCGACGGCAAGGTCATCGCACTGGACGCCAAGTTCAACTTCGACTCCAACGCACTGTTCCGCCATCCTGAAATCGTCGCTTACCGCGATCTGGACGAAGAAGATCCGGCCGAAGTCGAAGCATCCAAGTTCGACCTTGCCTATATCTCCCTGGACGGCAACATCGGCTGCCTGGTCAACGGCGCCGGTCTGGCCATGGCCACCATGGACACCATCAAGCTGTTCGGCGGCGAGCCTGCCAACTTCCTGGACGTCGGCGGCGGCGCCACCACGGAGAAGGTTACCGAAGCATTCAAGATCATGCTGAAGAACCCTGAACTGAAAGCCATCCTGGTCAACATTTTCGGCGGCATCATGCGCTGTGACGTGATCGCCGAAGGCGTGATCGCCGCGTCCAAGGCCGTTTCCCTGAAAGTGCCGCTGGTCGTGCGCATGAAGGGCACCAACGAAGAAATCGGCAAGAAGCTGTTGGCCGACTCCGGCCTGCCGATCATCTCGGCAGACAGCATGGAAGAAGCTGCGCAAAAAGTTGTTGCTGCAGCCAACGGTAAATAATAGGACAAGGAATAGCTATGTCGATTCTGATCAATAAAGACACCAAAGTCATCACCCAAGGTATCACCGGCAAAACCGGTCAATTCCACACCCGCATGTGCCGCGATTACGCGAACGGCAAGAACGCTTTCGTTGCAGGCGTGAACCCGAAGAAGGCCGGCGAAGATTTCGAAGGCATTCCAATTTTTGCGAATGTGTCCGAAGCCAAGAAGGCAACCGGCGCGACGGTTTCGGTGATCTACGTTCCACCTGCAGGCGCTGCCGCCGCGATCTGGGAAGCTGTTGAAGCCGACCTGGACCTGGCCATCTGTATCACTGAAGGCATCCCGGTCCGCGACATGCTGGAACTGAAAAACCGCATGGCCAAGGCCGGCAGCAAGACCTTGCTGCTGGGTCCTAACTGCCCAGGCCTGATCACACCGGACGAAATCAAGATCGGCATCATGCCGGGCCACATTCACAAAAAGGGCCGCATCGGCGTGGTTTCCCGTTCGGGCACACTGACCTATGAAGCAGTCGGTCAGCTGACCGCGCTGGGTCTGGGCCAATCGTCCGCAGTCGGTATCGGCGGCGACCCCATCAACGGTCTGAAGCACATCGACATCATGAAGGCCTTCAATGATGATCCTGACACCGACGCCGTCATCATGATCGGTGAAATCGGCGGTCCTGACGAAGCCAACGCTTCGTACTGGGTCAAGGACAACATGAAGAAACCAGTCATCGGCTTCATCGCCGGCGTGACTGCGCCTCCAGGCAAGCGCATGGGCCACGCCGGTGCGCTGATCTCCGGTGGTGCTGATACTGCCGAAGCGAAGCTGGCGATCATGGAAGAATGCGGCATCAAGGCAACACGCAATCCTTCGGAAATGGCGCGTCTGCTGAAGTCGGTTCTGTAATTCATTTGCCGTACTAGCAAGCAAACCGCAGGCCTGAAGCATTTGCCGGAATATCGGCAGAACTTCCCGGCCTGAGCGGTGACATACCAATATGGGGAGCTCCGGCTCCCCATATTGCTTTAATGTCCACGATGTCCACGCAATATTTGGGGAACGGTACATGGATTTTTTAATGGAATTGAACTGGCTCGCAGTGGGTCAGATCATCCTCATCGATATTTTGCTCGGTGGCGACAACGCCATCGTGATCGCGCTGGCCTGCCGCAACCTGCCGGATAACCTGCGCTTGCGCGGCATCCTGTGGGGCACCTTCGGCGCCATCGCCATCCGCATCGTGCTGATCGCCTTCGCGGTCACCTTGCTGCAGATGCCTTTCATCAAGCTGGTCGGCGGCGTGCTGCTGTTCTGGATCGGCACCAAGCTGCTCAGTGACGACGACGGCCACGGTGAAATCAGCGGCAGCGACAAGCTCTTGTCGGCCATCAAGACGATCGTCGTGGCCGATCTGGTGATGAGTCTGGACAATGTCATCGCCATCGCCAGCGCAGCCGAGCAGGCGGCGGGGGAGCATCAGTTACTGCTGGTGATTTTCGGCATTCTGGTCAGCATCCCGATCATCGTCTGGGGTAGCACGCTGGTGCTCAAGCTGATGGAAAAAGTCCCGCTGATCATCACGCTGGGCGCAGCCTTGCTTGGTTACCTGGCGGGTGGAATGATCATTTCCGACGTGGCGATCAAGGGCTGGGTGCAGACTTACCTGCCGCACCATGAGTTCGTGGTGCCGGGCCTGCAACTGCATCTGAGCCTGCCGGGCCTGATCGGCGCAGTCGGCGTCGTAATCGTCGGTAGCTGGCTGGCGCGCCGGGCGACAAAGGCGGCGCAATGATGTCGCCGGGTGAGGCAGGATGATGAATCCTGTCTCGCCCGTGCGGTTATAAAAATGTTCACAAATTCGCCGTTGGCGAATATGATCCATGCGGGGAGTATGGCGTTGCCCGAGAGAAAACGGCGGCCATGAACAGATGGCCAGGCAACGCTCCTGAAAACTCGATTTTTTTGCAATAGGAAAACAATATGCAAGCGATGTTGGCTCGTAAAACACAAAGCGCCCAGCGCGGCTTTACCCTGATCGAACTGATGATCGTGATCGCCATTGTGGGCGTGCTCGCGATGGTGGCGATTCCGCAGTACCGGGATTACCTGATTCGTACGAAAGTGGTGGAGGGGTTGAATCTGGCGACGCCGGCGAAGATGGCGGTGTCGGAGACGATCAATGCAAAGGGCGGTACCAACTTCAAAGCTTTGGATACGGGCTATAGCCCCCCTGCAGCTACGTCGACGGTCGCCAGCATCACAATCTCAGATGCTGACAGCGCTGGTAACGGTGGTGGAGTGATTACCATCAAGTATGCCACGATCGGCGGCGAGGGCGATGGCAAAACGTTGATTTTGATTCCAGCGGTCGGCAACAGTGCCATTGCGTGGGCTTGTCATGCCGCTGGTGCAACAACAAATCCAGGCACATTGCCTGCCAAATATGCACCCGAGAGCTGCAAGATTTAATTCGGTGTTGCCCCTAAAAAAAAGCGTGCCTCGGCACGCTTTTTTTACGCCCATGGCAAAGGCCTCAAGCCTGCGACCACGATCCCGACTTGCCGCCATGCTTCTCCTGCACGCGGATATCCGACATCACCATGCCGCGATCGATCGCCTTGGACATGTCGTAAATCGTCAGTAGCCCGACCTGCACTGCGGTCAGCGCTTCCATTTCGACGCCGGTCTTGCCGTTGGTCTCGACGCGCACGGTGCAGCTGACGCAGGATTGCGCTTCGTCGACGGCGAATTCCACCGACACATGCGTCAGCGCCAGCGGATGGCAAAGGGGGATGAGATCGCTGGTGCGCTTGGACGCCATGATGGCGGCGATGCGGGCGATGCCGAGGACGTCGCCTTTTTTTGCGGTGCCGGACCGGATCACCGCCAAGGTCTCAGGCTTCATCGAGATGATGCCGCTGGCGACAGCGACACGATGGGTATCCTGTTTGGCGCCGACGTCGACCATGTGCGCTTGTCCGCCCTGGTCGAAATGGGTCAGGCCCTGATTGGCGTCGGCCGGTGAATTTGCGGTTTTGGAATCGGTCATGGCGGTGGAAAGTGAAAGTCAGTCATTACTGCGGGTATCATAGCAGGCATTGAAAGAGCCTCTCGCGCTCCACGTCACCTACAACTCAACACCAGTCTATGCGTCACTCCGTATTTTCTGAACAAACACGTCGTCCACTGTTACGTCCCGCCTTGCGTGCGCTGTTCGCGGCGCTGGTGTTGACGGGCGCGATGCTGCCGCTGGCAGTTGCGCCGACCACCGGCGTCGCGCAAACCTTGCCGACGCTGGGCGATACCGAACGCGAGGGGTTGTCGCCGCTGATGGAGCGCAAACTCGGAGAGCAGATCATGCGCGACATCCGGCGCGATCCGGATTATCTCGACGACGGTCCGGTGCTGGAATACCTCAACAACTTCGGCTCGGGCCTGGTCTCCGTGCGTCCTGACGTGCGCGGCGAAGCCGGCTACGATTTCTTTTTCTTCGCGGTGCGCGATCCGGTGCTGAACGCCTTCGCGTTGCCGGGCGGTTTCATTGCCGTGCACTCGGGGCTGATGCTGGCGGCGCAGAGCGAGTCCGAGCTGGCCTCGGTGCTGGCGCATGAAATCGGCCACGTCGCGCAGCGCCACATCGCGCGCATGATCGGCCAGCAAAAGCAGAATTCGATGATCCAGCTGGCCTCCATCGTGCTCGGCGCTCTGGCCGGCGTGTCCAAGGTCGGCGGCGACGCCGCCATGGCGACGATGATGGGCGGCACCGGCCTGGCGATGCAGCGGCAGCTCAATTTCAGCCGCGACGCCGAGCGCGAAGCAGATCGTGTCGGCCTGCAGATCCTGCGCGACGGCGGCTTCGATACCTCGGGCATGGTAGCGTTTTTCGGTCGCCTGCAAAGCGCGTCGCGCGGCCTCGGCGATGCGGTGCCGCCTTACCTGCTGACGCACCCCTTGACCACCGAACGGATCGCCGATATCCAGGCGCGCATCCGCGATCAGCGCTACAAGCAGCGCGCCGACAATCCCGATTTCCAGCTGATCCGCGCGCGCGTGCGTCTCCTGCAAAACAATACTGCGCAAGGCATTCGCGATGCCCAGGCATATTTCGAATCGCAACTGCGCCAGAACACCAAGATGCAGATCATGGTGTCGAAGTACGGGCTGGCGTATGCGGCTTACCTGCAGCGCTCCTACGACAAGGCCGAGAGCCTGCTGCAGGAAGCGCGCGCAGCGTCGCAGCCGATGGTGCCGAGCATCCTGTTCACCAACCTCGACATCGACATCAAACTCGCCAAAAAGCAGGGTGCGCAGGCACTCAAGGAAGCCGACGCCGCACGCAAGCAATTCCCGCTGTCGCGTGTGGTGGCGCATCAATACGCCGATGCCCTGATCGAGGGGCAGCGCTATGATGCCGCCGTCACCTATCTGCGCGACCAGGCGCAGCTGTACCGCCAGGAAGTCGCAGTGCAGGATTTGCTCGCCAAGGCCTATGCAGCGCAGGGCAAACAAGCTCTGCAGCATATGGCGCTGGCGGAATCCTATGTGCTGCAGGGAAGTTTGCCGGCGGCGCTGGAGCAGCTCGGTATTGCACGCAAAGCGCCGGATGCGACCTTCTACGACCAAGCCATGATCGATGCGCGCGAGCGCGATCTCAAGGAGCAGTGGAAAGAAGAGATGAAGGAAACCAAGGGGCGCGGATAGTCGGCGCCTCTCGTCGCATCGTCATTGTCAGGCCGTCGCGCGGGGTTGAGCGACAAAGCCGAACCGTTCTGCAAGTTCGGCGTTGCTGGTGCGTTGCAGGTGAAGCAAGTTGCCGCCGTGCGAGAAAACCAGTGCGGCGGCGTCGCTCCCGTCCAGCCATTCCATGATTTCATCGTCGCTCGCTGGTCGGCCCGCGACCGTCAGCGTCGCCAACACGGCGGCGGCATCGCGATCGTCCAGCGCCGCGACAACGGCATCCGACACCAGCACCAGTTGTCCCTCCCGCGTCAGCCACGCTCCTGAAATCGCTTGCAGCGTGTCGCCGGTCTGGGTGATGAATCCCGCGACCGGATCGGTGCGCACGACATGCGGCGTCAGCTCAAGATCGACATAGACGCGCTGCGGACCATTCTGGAAATACCAGCGGCCTTGCTCATCATGCGTGTAGTTGCGGTTGATGAAACCGAGCAGCGCCGGATGCGCGATCCTGTCGCCGGGAAGGTTCTGTTGCTGGGCGCGTTCATCGCGCATGCGCCAGTGTCCGCGCGCATCCAGTTTGAGCCAGCCGAAGCAGTGCGGCACATTCGGCCACTTGGCCATCGCTTGCCTGACGACGTCGTCCATTGCCTATTCACCTTCCAGAAAATGCAGCATGCGCTGCGGCAGCCAGCCCAGTTCACCCGGTGGTGCGCCGGTGGGGAAGCCGACATGGCCACCTTCGTCAGGATATTCCAGTTTGACGCATGCGGCAGCGCTTGCGGGCAAATACTGCGGCGGCAGGAAGGGATCGTTTTTGGCATTCAGCACCAGCGTCGGCACGGTGATGTCGTGCAGGATGTGCTTGGCGCTGGCGCGATCCCAATAGTCCTCGGTGTCGCGATAGCCGTGCAGCGGCGCCGTAACGATGTTGTCGAATGTGTACAGGTCGCGTGCCTGCAGCAGCGCATCGCGGCTGAACAGGCCGGGGAATTGATCCAGCTTGACCAGGCACTTCGGACGCATGGTGCGCAGGAATACATGCGAGTAAATCCGGTTGAAGCCGTGCGCCAGGGCCGCGCCGCCGCCGGCCAGGTCGAGCGGCGCCGACACTGCGCACGCGGCGTCGACGAATTCGGCCTGGTGCTGCGATTCGCCTAGCCAGCGCAGCAAGGCGTTGGCGCCGAGCGAGACGCCGGTGGCGTAGAACTTGCCGGCGCCGATGGCTGCGCGATGGGTGACCAGCCGACGCAAGATCCAGTCGAGCTCGCCGCTGTCGCCGGAATGATAGAAACGCGGCGCCAGGTTGATTTCACCCGAGCAGCCACGGAAATGCGGCACCACGCCGGTCCAGCCGCGCGCGGCCACTGCGGCCATCAGGGCGCGGCAATAATGGCTGTCGGATGATCCCTCGAGGCCGTGGAACAGCACCACCAGCGGTTGTCCGGGCTGGCCGTCGACGAAATCGACATCGATGAAATCGTCGTCGGGCGTGTCCCAGCGTTCACGCCGGAAGCGCACCGACGGCTTGGCGATGAAGGTCGACGGATAGATCGTTTGGAGGTTGCCGCCGGGAAGCCAGCGAGGCGCGATGTAATGCATGGATGAAGGGCCGTGGATGCGCCGCCGCACATGAAGGATCGATGCCGGCGACGCTGGAAGGAAATCAGTGCAGCATGGTTTCGGCAATCGGCTCCGATGGCGCCGGTCCCGGTGCAACCGAGGCGTGGTGCGTGACGATGCGCCAACCTTGTGTGGTCTTCATGTAGACATTGGTGGCGATGACATGCACGTCCGGCTGGCTGTTGTCGGGATGATGGATGTCTTCGATCACGTTGTGCACGGCAGTTGTGATGGTGTGCGCCGCATGCAGCTGGCGCGGCTGGATGTGCAGGCCCCCGCGCGCGAGGATTTCTTCCCAACTGTTGCGGATGGCGACGTGGCCGACCAGGCGCGCTGCGCCCGGATGGATGCAGACGATTTCTTCGTCGTCGGCCCACAGCGCCATCAGCGCTTCGAGGTCGGCGCGGGACAGCGCATCGTAGTAGGCGGCTTCGATCTCATCGGGTGAACCGTGTAACAGTTTGGCGCGCGGCATGTTTTCTCCAGGAGGAAAAAGCAAAGAGGACCAATTGTTTCCTGGTGGTCCTCTTTATCGGTGTTGCTGGTGCGGTGGATCTTCCGATCTCAGTGCGCCTTGACGACGGCGCCCGGCTTGAGCTGATATTGCGTGCCGCAATACGGACACTTGGCGGCGCCGTGGTCGTCGAGCTCCAGGAACACGCGCGGATGCGACGACCAGTGCGGCATGTTCGGGTTGGGGCAGTGCGCCGGCAGGTCTTTGCCGTCGAGTTGAACTGGCTGGGTTTGTTGAACTTGGCTCATTGTGTTTCTCCGTTGCGATATGGTGCTTAATTGAAATTAAACCAGTGTCAGCCAATGCTGATATTGGGGAGCCTTGCCCGACACGACGTCGAAGAACAAGGTTTGCAGTCTTTCCGTGATCGGACCGCGGCCGCCGTTGCCGATGGTGCGGTTGTCTAGTTCGCGGATGGGGGTGATTTCTGCGGCGGTGCCGGTGAAGAAAGCTTCGTCGCAGCAATACATTTCGTCGCGCGTGATGCGCTTTTCGATGACCTCGATGCCAAGGTCGCGCGCCATCGTCAGCACCGCGTCGCGCGTGATGCCGTCGAGGCAGGAGGCGAGATCGGGGGTATAGAGTTTCCCGTTCTTGATGATGAAGACGTTTTCTCCCGAGCCCTCCGAGACGTAGCCGTCGGTATCGAGCAGCAGCGCTTCATCGTAGCCGTCGGCCAGCGCTTCCTGATTGGCCAGAATCGAGTTGATGTAATAGCCGGAGGCCTTGGCGCGCACCAGCGAGACGTTGACGTGGTGGCGGCTGAACGACGAAGTCTTGACGCGGATGCCCTTGTTGATGCCGTCTTCGCCGAGGTAGGCGCCCCACGGCCAGGCGGCGATGGCGACGTGGATCTTGTTGCCCTTGGCCGAAACGCCGAGCTTCTCCGAGCCGATCCAGATCAGGGGGCGGATGTAGCAGGATTCGAGTTGATTTTCGCGCACCACCTGGCGTTGCGCTTCGAGGATCGTGGCCTGGTCGAACGGCACTGCCATCTGGAAAATCTTGGCCGAATTGAACAGGCGCTGCGTGTGCTCCTTCAGCCGGAAAATCGCTGTTCCCTGCGGCGTCTTGTACGCCCGCACGCCTTCGAACACGCCCATGCCATAGTGCAGCGTATGGGTCAGCACGTGGATGGTCGCATCGCGCCAGTCGATCAGTGCGCCGTCTTTCCAGATTTTTCCGTCGCGGTCGTCCATGGACATGGGAAGTCTCCGATGGGGTTCAAGTGGCAAAGACCACATTTTAACGGAACAAGCGCGTAAAAAGTTTCATCTGTAAAATGTCCGGACTGCGTAAAAATGCCGTATTGCAAGTTCATCGCGTTCAATAAAAGCGGACCAGGGCAAGAATGAATAAGGAGACAGACGCCGGGGACAGTCGACCTGACCCGGCAGTCAATGAAGCATCGGCTGCCGCCGCACTCGCGGCGCGGCGCATCGAAAAGGAAGCGTTTCAGGAAGGCTGGCGCGCGAGCGCGTCGACGATTCCGGCCGTGGCCGCCTGGGGAGTGGTCTCGGGGATGGCGATGGTCAAGTCCGGCATGACGCTCTGGCAATCGCTGGCGATGACGCTGACGGTCTACGCCGGCTCCGCCCAGTTCGCGGTGCTGCCCTTGCTGGCGGCGCATACGCCGCTGATCGTGATTTTCCTGACGGCCATGATCGTCAACCTCCGTTTCGTCATCTTCTCCGCCGCCGTGGCGCCGCATTTCGCCCATCTGCCGTGGTACCGGCGGGTCTGGTACGGCTACTTCAACGGCGACATCTCGATGGGATTCTTCCCGCGGCGTTTCCCTGCCCACACGGTGCACCAGCCGGCCGGCAAGATCGGCTTTTTCGAGGCGATCTGCTATCCGGGCTGGTTTGCCTGGCAGATCGGCGCGATTGTCGGCATCCTGCTGGCCAGCCAGATCCCGGAAAGCTGGAACATCGGTTTCGCCGGCACGCTGGCGCTGATCGCCATCACCATCCCGATGATCATCAACCGGGCGGCGCTGGCGGGCGTGGTGGTCTCCGGCGCGGTGGCGGTGGCGGCGATCAGCCTGCCCTACCGGCTGGGCCTGCTGCTGGCGGTCGTGATCGGCATGGCGGCAGCGATGGTGGCCGACAAATTCATCGACAAGGAAAAAGAATGAACGCCTTCGACGTTTGGGTTTCTATAGTGTTGTTGGTCGTCTCGACGCTGGTTACGCGCAGCGGTTTTTTCCTGTTCGGCCATGCGGTCAGGTTGCCGCCCAAGCTGCAGCATGCACTGGGTTATGCGCCGGCCGCGGCGATGGCGGCAATCATCTTGCCGGACCTGGTGACGACGGGTGGCGCAATTGACATCAATTGGGCCAATCCAAAATTGCTGGCCGGCATCGGCGGCGGGGTGTTTTTCTTGATAACACGACATCTTTTGGGAACGATTGTTGCCGGAATGGCACTGTTTACGGCGCTGCGGCTGGCGCTGTAGCCCTTTCCCGGAAGGCTGCGCGCGCTCGTCGGGCCTGTTGCTGCGGGAGTGCTGCATCGAATACGCCCGAATGCTGCATTCCTGTCTGAAAACCATGCTGGGAGCAGGGCGGGTAGAGTAAAATAACGCCTTTTTGCCCCACCTTAGATTCTGCGAAAAATGAAATTCAACCGACTCAGCGATCTCATCTCCGCCAACCAACTGCAAGGCAAGCGCGTCTTCATCCGCGCCGATCTGAACGTGCCGCAGGACGATGCCGGCAATATTACCGAAGATACGCGCATCCGCGCTTCGGTGCCGGCAATCCGCCAGGCGCGTGACGCCGGTGCCGCAGTGATGGTGACCTCGCACCTGGGCCGTCCGGTCGAGGGCGAATTCAAGCCGGAAGACTCGCTGGCGCCGGTCGCCAAACGCCTGTCGGAACTGCTCGGCGCAGAGGTCAAATTGGTGTCGGACTGGATCGAAGGCGTCGACGTTGCGCCCGGCCAGGTCGTGCTGCTGGAAAACTGCCGCCTCAACAAGGGCGAAAAGAAAAACAGCGACGAGCTGGCGCAAAAGATCGCCAAGCTGTGCGACATCTACGTCAACGACGCTTTCGGCACTGCACACCGTGCTGAAGCCACCACTTACGGCATCGCCAGGTTCGCGCCGGTCGCCTGCGCCGGTCCGCTGCTGGCAGCCGAACTCGATGCGCTGGGCAAGGCCCTGAACCAGCCGGCGCGTCCGTTGGTGGCAATCGTCGCCGGCTCGAAAGTCTCCAGCAAATTGACTATCCTGAAAGCGCTGGCCGACAAGGTCGACAATCTGATCGTCGGCGGCGGCATCGCCAACACCTTCATGCTGGCCTCCGGTCTGAAGATCGGCAAGTCGCTGGTCGAAGCCGATCTGGTCGACGAAGCCAAGGCCATCATCGACATGATGGCCAAGCGCGGCGCCTCGGTGCCGATTCCGGTGGACGTGGTGTGCGGCAAGGAGTTTTCGCCGACCGCAGCGGCGACCGTCAAGGACGCCAAGGATGTGGCCGACGATGACATGATTTTCGATATCGGTCCGAAGACCGCGGCGACCCTGGCGGCGCAGTTGGCCAAGGCCGGCACCATCGTATGGAACGGCCCGGTCGGCGTGTTCGAGTTCGACCAGTTCGGCGGCGGCACCAAGGCGCTGGCGCAGGCGATTGCAGACTCCGACGGCTTCTCGATTGCGGGCGGCGGCGACACGCTGGCGGCGATCGCCAAATACGGCATTACCGACAAGGTCGGCTACATTTCGACCGGCGGCGGCGCTTTCCTAGAGTTCCTTGAAGGCAAGACCTTGCCGGCCGTGGAAATCCTGATGCAGCGCGCCCAGTAAAAAAACAACAGCTTTACCACCACGTCAGAGAAAGATTTTCATGCAAAGAGCCACCAAGATTGTTGCCACCATCGGCCCCGCTTCCAGCGATCGAGACACGCTGACGCGCATGATCAAAGCGGGCGTCAACGTGGTGCGCCTGAATTTCTCTCACGGCAAGGCACAGGATCATATTGATCGCGCCACACTGGTACGCGAAGTGGCCGATGCCTGTGGCGTGAAGGTCGCGATCATGGCCGACCTGCAAGGTCCGAAGATCCGCGTCGGCAAGTTTGAAAACGGCAAGATCAATCTCGAAAACGGCGACAAGTTCATCCTCGACGCCGACTGCACCATGGGCAACCAGGAGCGCGTCGGTCTCGATTACAAGGCACTGCCGCGCGACCTCAAGGGCGACGACGTGCTGCTGCTCAACGACGGCCTGATCGTGCTGGTGGTCGAGCGCGTGCTGGGTAACGAGATCCACACCGTCGTCAAGATCGGCGGCGAACTGTCCAACAACAAGGGCATCAACCGCCAGGGTGGCGGTTTGTCGGCGCCGGCGCTGACCGCCAAGGACATGGACGACATCAGGACGGCGATGAGCTTCCAGGCCGATTACGTCGCCGTATCGTTCCCCAAGAACGCGACCGACATGGAAATGGCGCGCCAGCTCGGCAACGTCGCCGGCGAACCGTTCGGCCACAAGCCGCTGATGATCGCCAAGATCGAACGCGCCGAGGCGATCCCGCTGCTGCAGGAAATCCTCGATGCCTCCGACGGCATCATGGTGGCGCGCGGCGACCTGGCCGTGGAAGTCGGCAACGCTGCCGTGCCCGGCCTGCAAAAGCGCATGATCAAGATGGCGCGCGCTTCCAACAAGCTGACCATCACCGCCACGCAGATGATGGAATCGATGATTGTCAACGCCGTGCCGACGCGCGCGGAAGTGTCCGACGTCGCCAACGCCGTGCTGGACGGTACCGATGCCGTGATGACCTCGGCCGAAACCGCCTCCGGCAAGTACCCGGTGGAAACCGTGGAAGCCATGTCGGCGATCTGCCTGGCCGCGGAAAAATCCGAAGACTGCAAGCTCGACGCCGACTTCCTGAATCTGCAATTCACCCGCGTCGACCAGTCGATCGCGTATGGTGCGCTATTCACCGCGCATCACCTGCGCGTGAAAGCGATTGCCGCGCTGACCGAGTCCGGTTCCACCGCCTTGTGGATGAGCCGGCACAACATTGATGTCCCTATTTTTGCCATCACCCCCAACGTCGCGACGCGCCAGAAGGCCGCGCTGTTCCGCAACGTGCGTACGTTTGAACTGGCGCAGTCCACCGACACCGAAGTGGTGTTGAAGGCCGTGCAGGACTTGCTGCTGGCGCAAGGCGTCGTGCAAAAGGGTGATTTGATCGTCGTGACCTGGGGCGAGCCGATTGGACAGGTCGGCGGCACCAATGCCCTGAAGATTCTCAAGGTCGGCGAGTACTGATTTTTATTGTTCTGGAGTTTTATCATGCCTCTCGTATCCATGCGTCAATTGCTGGACCACGCCGCCGAAAACGGCTACGGTCTGCCAGCGTTCAACGTCAACAATCTGGAGCAAGTCACTGCGATCATGCAGGCTGCCGACGAAGTTGGCGCGCCAGTCATCATGCAAGCCTCCGCAGGCGCCCGCAAGTACGCCGGTGAAGCGTTCCTGCGTCACCTGATCGAAGCCGCGGTCGAAGCCTATCCGCACATTCCCGTCGTCATGCACCAGGACCACGGCCAATCGCCGGCAGTCTGCATGGCCGCGATCAAGTCCGGCTTCACTTCGGTGATGATGGACGGCTCGCTCATGGAAGACGGCAAGTCGGTCGCCAGCTACGAATACAACGTCGAAGTATCGCGCAAGGTGGTCGAGTTCTCGCACGCCATCGGCGTCACGGTGGAAGCGGAACTGGGCGTGCTCGGTTCGCTGGAAACCATGATGGGCGACAAGGAGGACGGCCATGGCGCCGACGGCAAGATGACCCGTGAGCAGTTGCTGACCGACGTCGGCCAGGCCGCCGACTTCGTCAAGCAAACCCAATGCGACGCGCTGGCCATCGCCATCGGCACTTCGCACGGCGCCTACAAGTTCTCGCGCAAGCCGACCGGCGACATCCTCGCCATCGACCGCATCAAGGAAATCCACGCGCGCATTCCGAACACCCATCTGGTGATGCACGGTTCGTCCTCGGTTCCACAAGAACTGCTGGCTGAAATCCGCGAGTTCGGCGGCGACATGAAGGAAACCTATGGTGTGCCGGTCGAAGAAATCCAGGAAGGCATCAAGCACGGCGTGCGCAAGATCAACATCGACACCGACATCCGTCTGGCGATGACCGGCGCGATCCGCCGCTACCTGATGGAAAATCCGGGCAAGTTCGATCCGCGCGATTACCTCAAGCCTGCGCGCGAAGCTGCCAAGCTGGTGTGCAAGGCGCGCTACCTGTCGTTCGGCTGCGAAGGCCAGGCCGGCAAGATCAAGGCGATCCCGCTGGAAAAGATTGCCGAGAAATACAAGAAAGGCGAGCTCTCCCAGATCGTGCAATAAGACGACTGGCGAGCGAACCAAGCGACCGGGACTGGCATCAGCAGTCCCGGTTTTTTGACTTTAAAGGTGGGCAGAAAAAACGGCCGTTTCGCCGTTCAGGGGTAACCCCGAATCCCTGACCTTCAACCCATGGAATGACCGGAATCAACATGACCAGCCTCTACAAAACCTCCATCACTTCACTGCCCCTGCTGGGCAACGGCAAGGTGCGCGACAACTATGCCGTCGGCGACGACAAATTGCTGATCGTGACGACCGACCGCCTGTCGGCCTTCGACGTCATCATGAACGAACCGATTCCGGGCAAGGGCAAAGTGTTGAATCAGATGTCCGATTTCTGGTTCGAGAAGCTGGGCGACATCGTGCCGAATCATCTGACCGGCATTGCTCCGGAAACCGTGGTTGCCGCCAATGAAGTCGAGCAAGTGCGCGGCCGCGCCGTGGTCGCCAAGCGCCTCAAGCCGATCCTGGTGGAAGCCGTGGTGCGCGGTTACATCATCGGTTCCGGCTGGAAGGATTATCAGGACACCGGTTCGATCTGCGGCATCAAGCTGCCGGAAGGCCTGCAACAGGCCGCCAAGCTGGCCGAACCCATCTTCACGCCGGCCGCCAAGGCCGACCTAGGCGAGCACGACGAAAACATCAGCTTCGCCGACATGGAAAAACGCATCGGCAGCGAGTTGGCCAACAAGATGCGCGACATCAGCATCAAGCTGTACAAGACCGCCGCCGACTACGCGGCGACGCGCGGCATCATCATCGCCGACACCAAGTTCGAATTCGGCCTCGACGACAACGGCGTGCTGCATCTCATGGATGAAGTGCTGACTGCCGATTCGTCGCGCTTCTGGCCGGCGGACAGCTACAAGGTCGGCATCTCGCCGCCATCGTTCGACAAGCAATTCGTGCGCGACTATCTGGAAACCGTCGACGGCTGGAAGAAGACGCCGCCTGCGCCTGCGCTGCCTGCCGAGGTCATCGAAAAAACCGGCGCCAAGTACCGCGAAGCGCTGGAGCGCCTGACCGGCAATTCGCTGAAGGACTGACATGAGCCAGAACAACGCACAAGCGCCGGTCGTCGGCGTGGTCATGGGATCATCCTCCGACTGGGATGTGATGCAACACGCCGTGGCGATCCTGAAGGAGTTCGGCATTCCTCATGAGGCACAGGTCGTCTCCGCGCACCGCATGCCGGATCAGATGTTCGACTACGCCGAGAAAGCCCGTGAACGCGGTCTGCGCGCCATCATCGCCGGCGCCGGCGGCGCCGCGCATCTGCCCGGCATGATCGCCGCCAAGACCATCGTGCCGGTGCTTGGCGTGCCGGTGCCGTCCAAATATTTGCGCGGCGAGGATTCATTGCTGTCCATCGTGCAGATGCCCAAGGGCATTCCGGTTGCAACCTACGCCATCGGCGAAGCGGGCGCGGCCAACGCCGCCTTGTCGGCCATCGCGATGCTGGCCACCACCGACGAGGCGCTGGCTGTAAAGCTGGAAGCTTTCCGCGTCAAGCAAACGCAAGTTGCCCTGGATATGAAGTTGCCGTTATGAGTCAGAAGCAGTCCTCGCCAGATCAAGCAGATCAAGCACATCAAGCATCCATCCCGACCACCACGCCGGCCACCTGGCTGGGCGTGATGGGCGGCGGCCAGCTCGGCCGCATGTTCGCCCACGCCGCGCAGGCGATGGGTTTCAAGGTCGCCGTGCTGGAGCAGGAAGAAGATTGCCCGGCCGGACAAGTCGCCGATCGCCTGATCCGCACGTCTTATACCGATGCCAAGGGTTTGGAAGAACTGGCTTCACTGTGCGGCGCGGTCACGACCGAGTTTGAAAACGTCTCCGCCGACAGCCTGGCTGCGCTGGCCGCGAAAACCTATGTCGCCCCGTCGGCTGCCGGCGTTTCGATTGCGCAGGACCGTATCGCCGAGAAGCGTTTCTTCGTTGATTGCAGCGCCGGCTCCGGCGTGCAGCCTGCGCCGCATAAGATCATCGCTTCCGAGGCGGACATCGAGGCGATTTCGAGCGACTTGCTGCCGGGTATTTTGAAAACCGTGCGCATGGGTTACGACGGCAAAGGCCAGGTGCGCGTGCGCAGCATCGCCGATGTCAAGGCCGCGTTCGCCGAGATGAAGGGCGTGACCTGCCTGCTGGAAAAAATGCTGCCGCTGGCCTATGAGGTCTCGGTGCTGGTCGCGCGTGGCGCCGATGGCGCCGCAGTGGTGTACCCGATTGCCGAGAACGTCCATCGGGACGGCATCCTGTTCACTACCACAGTGCCGTCGGATCACGTTTCCGATGCGGTTGCAAAGAAGGCGCAAGACGCTGCATTGGCGATCATCGCCAAACTCGATTACGTCGGCGTGCTGTGCATCGAATTCTTCGTCCTGACGGACGGTGCGCTGGTCGTCAATGAAATGGCGCCGCGTCCGCACAACAGCGGCCACTACACCATCGACGCCTGCATCACCAGCCAGTTCGAGCAACAGGCGCGCGCCATGGCGCGTTTGCCGTTGGGCGACGTGCGCCAGCATTCTCCTGCCGTCATGCTGAACATCCTCGGCGATATCTGGTACGAAGGCGAAAGTGAGAACATGCGCGAACCTGCCTGGGACAAGATCCTGGCGCTGCCGGGTGCGCATCTGCATTTGTACGGCAAGGCGCAGGCGCGCCGCGCACGCAAGATGGGACACATCACCTTCGTCGCGCCGACCATGGCGCAGGCGCAGGCGCAACTTGCCGCCGCATGCGCCATTCTCGGCATCGCGCTGTAGGGAGCTGGCGATGACGACGATCGACATGGATGCAGTGCGGCTTGCCGCGCGCAAGCTGGAGGCCGGCAAGCTGGTGGCGTTCCCTACCGAGACGGTATACGGTCTCGGCGGCGACGCCGAGAACGCTGCAGCGATTGCCGACATCTACGCGGCCAAGGGTCGTCCCGCCAATCATCCCGTCATTGTTCACGTTGCCCCTGAGGCGGACATTTCGTATTGGGCCGCAGATGTGCCGCCGCAGGCACGCGCATTGATCGCAGCATTCTGGCCCGGTCCGTTGACGTTGATTCTCAAGCGCGCCGGACATGTTCCGGCAGCAGCTTCCGGTGGTCAGGATTCGATCGGCGTGCGCTGTCCGTCGCATCCGGTTGCGCAGGCTCTGCTGCGTGAATTCAAGGGCGGCAAGGGCGGCGTGGCCGGTCCTTCCGCCAACAAATTCGGTCATGTGAGTCCGACTACCGCGCAACACGTGCGCGAAGAATTCAGCGAAGCCGACAGCCTGCTCGATTACGTCCTGGATGGCGGCCAAAGTGAAGTCGGCATCGAATCAACCATCGTCGATCTGTCGCGTGTGGAAACACATGGCGCGGTTCTGCTGCGTCCAGGCCAGATCAGCGTGGACCAGATTGCCGCAGTGCTGGGTGTGGCGCCGCGCGCTCCGGATGCGGCCGCGCCGCGTGCTTCGGGTACCCTCGATGCGCACTATGCGCCCCATACGCCGGTGGCCCAGGTCGCGCCGGAACAACTCGCTGCCGTACTGCCGCAACTTGCTGCAGGCGGTTATAAGGTGGCGTTGATTTATCGCACCGCCGCAATCGCGGGTCACGCCTCGGTGGCGATGCCGATGGATGCGGACCGCTACGCTCACGACTTGTATGCTGCGTTGCGGGATATGGATCATGCGGAGGCCGACGTCATCGTTGTGGAGTCCCTGCCGCAGAGCGCCGAGTGGCAGGGTATCAATGACCGGCTGCGCCGTGCCGCCTTCGATTCAACCGGAATTCTGTCGCGTTTGCTGGCGACCTGACGTTCTTTTTCTCTCTTCTTCTGCACTGATTTTGGCCGGGAAATTATTTCCAGTTGCCAAAAAAATACACGTCTATACAAAGCGAATTAAAGCTGGCATAGTATCGCAAAAGAATAGCACGCACGTTCTTTTTGTCAGAAGAGTGTAAGGCGGGAGTCAATCCTTCCCAAGGTGCATTCAACAAGAACAGGCGACGAACAACGTTGCCGACACTTCCGAACCATAGCCGGAACAATTTATAAAACAGGGCGCAGCCCTTCACATTTGGAGACGACACATGAAGCAACAATTTTCCCTTTTGCCCAAAATCGCTGCGCTGTCCATTGCTGCCGCTTTTGCTGCGCCGGCCATGGCGCAAACCGCCGGCAGCAATATCGTCAATCTCGGCTGGTTTCATTTCACACCTCAAGACTCCAGTGAAGGCCTGACCAAGTCCAATGGCCCAGGCGCCGGATTTTTCCCCAATAGCCATTCTTCGGTCGGCAATGCAGATACCGTCGGTATCGCATTTACTCACTTCTTCACCGACAACGTTGCGCTGACTGCCGATTTGGGCCTGCCGCCAAAATTCAAGCTGACCGGTCAAGGTGATTTGGCTGGACTCGGTGAATTGGGAACTGCGAAGCAATGGAGCCCTGCAATTGTCGCCAAGTATTTCTTCGGCGACGGGACCAGCAAGTTCCGTCCGTTCGTCGGCGCTGGTTTGACTTATGTCTGGTACTCGGACGTCAAACTGTCGAGCGCTTTCCAGAATCGTGCAGCACTGAATACAGGCGCCGCAGGTGGCAACGCGAGCGCGTCCCTGAGCTCGTCGTGGGCGCCGGTGCTGAACGTGGGTGCGACTTATAACTTCAATGACCGCTGGTCGGCGAGTCTGTCGGTTTCCTATATTCCTCTGAAGACCGATGCTGACATCACGGGCAATCCAGGTGGCGCCGCAGCTGCGCTGGGACCGCAACGTTACAAGACAAGCATCACGCTCGATCCTATCGTCAGCTTCCTGTCTGTTGGCTACAAGTTCTAAGTTTTTCCTCTTCAAAAACAAAAAGCGCCCCCGGGCGCTTTTTGTTTTTGATTCTGCTGCTACGAGGCGTAGTCTATTGCGTATCCACGCAAATGAAGCGTCCATCATGAAAAATCAATGGGGCCTGTGGCGTCACTTCACAGTGCTCAACCTCGCCAACAAAAATCACATGATCGCCTTCCGGATAGCGGCTGCGGTTATGACATTCGAACCATGCGGAGACGCCTTTGAGCACGGGTTGGCCGGTACGCGACAACGTGTATTCGACGCCGTTAAAACGATCAGTGGACTTGCGCGAGAACTGTTCCGCCAGCGCCACTTGTCCGGCGCCAAGGATATTGATCACGTAATGCGAGTTGCCGGAAAAAACCGGCATGCTGCTGGCTTGTTCGGAAAGGCTCCACAGCACCAGCGGCGGCGACAGCGACACCGAATTGAACGAGCTCGCGGTCAGTCCGAGCAAAGTGCCGTCGTCCAGGCGCGTGGTGATGACGGTGACGCCGGTCGCGAACTGGGACAATGCCCTGCGGAAATGGGTTGCGTCGAAAGCGCGCGTGGTGGCGCGCGGGGAGCGAGAATGCATCTAAGACCTGTGGAAACGGTTCTGACAAGTAGGACATTATGCCTAAAAAACCCGAGGACGTAACCCGATCCACTGTTCCGGCAAGCCTGCGGTTCTTTTGCCGGTAATTTTCACGTACGTTAAATAATTGATTATTGATTTAGTTTTCAACGTGAAAAATACACTGGCCGATGTCTCCCGCCAATGCGCATTTCTTCCGATGCTAGGTTTTTGTTTGTCAGCAATGGTATAAACATAGCTATGCGGACATGCACTGTAACGCTTGTCGCAAGACCTATTCGAATCAATGAGCGGGAGCGATCGTGAGTACTTCAACTGAAACAGCAATTCTCGGCGGCGGGTGTTTTTGGTGTCTGGAGGCGGTGTACCAGCAACTCAAGGGCGTGCAGCACGTGGAGTCCGGTTATACAGGCGGTCACGTGCAGAACCCGACCTACGAACAAGTCTGCAATGGCGACACCGGTCATGCAGAAGTGGTGAAGCTGAGCTTCGATCCGGCGCTGATCAGTTTTCGGGAAATTCTGGAAGTTTTCTTCACCATCCACGACCCTACCACGCTCAATCGCCAGGGCAACGACGTCGGCACGCAGTATCGCTCGGTGATTTACTACGATTCGCCTGCGCAGCGTGATACGGCCAAGCACATCATCGCTGAGATGGCGTTGGTATGGGATGCGCCGCTCGTGACGGAATTGAGTCCGGTCGAAACGTACTACAAGGCCGAGGACTACCATCAGAATTATTTTCAGCAGCATCCGTTCCAGGGATACTGCGCATTCGTGGTGGCGCCGAAGCTGGCTAAATTCCGTGAAGTGTTTGCCGCCAAGAGCAAGCAGGAGTAGGCGAGAAAAAGCAGGGAAAAAGTATAGAACAGCAAAGAAAAACAGCCGGCCATGCGCCGGCTGTTTTCATGAGGACGAGGATCGTCTGGTTACTGCTGCGCGTCGTAGATATAGCGTCGCGACTGCGGCAACGCCACGGCAGGTCGATTCGCTTTGCCGCAGACGACCTGGTACAGGGAAATCCAGTCCTTGTCGAAACCATGCGCGCTGCCCGCAAGATAAACGCGCCAGATGCGATAGCGTTTTTCATCAGTCAGCTTTTTGATTTCCTCGGCCCGGGTTTCAAAATTGTCGGCCCAGATAGCACAGGTCCTGGCGTAGTGGCGGCGCAGGTTTTCAACGTCGAAGACCTCCAGGCCGCCTTGTTGCATTGTCTTCAGCACAAGGCTGACATGCGGCAATTCGCCGGCCGGGAAGACGTACTTGTCGACGAATTCTCCGCCGCCATAGGGCGATTCGCCATTTTCAATATCGGTGCTCGTGATCCCGTGGTTCATTACCAGGCCATCATCGGCGAGCAGCGAGTTGATATGCGCAAAGTACATCGGCAAGTTCTTCAGGCCGACGTGTTCGAACATGCCGACACTGGTGATCCGGTCGAAGGTGCCGGTGACATCGCGATAATCCTGCAGCCGGATTTCAATGCGGTCGCTCAGACCGGCTTTTTCAACGCGCTCCCTGGCCAGTGCATACTGGTTCTCGGACAAGGTGACGCCCACGCATTGCGCGCCGAATTTCTGCGCCGCGCGCAGCACCAGCGCGCCCCAGCCGCAGCCGATGTCGAGCAGCTTGTCCCCCGGACGCACTTTGATCTTGGTCAGGATATGGTCGATCTTCTTGATCTGCGCGGTGGCGAGGTCTTCGTCGCCGTTCTCGAAGTAGGCGCAGGAGTACACCATGTTCTCGTCCAGGAAGAGTTTGTAAAACTCATTGGAGACGTCATAGTGGTAGCGGATCGCCTCGGCGTCTTTTTCCTTGCTGTGGCGAACGGTGCGGACGATGCGCGACAGCTTTCCTTCAGCCTTCAGGGTTTTGGCTGCGAGCAGATTGGCGACATTGATGATGCTGGTGACGGGGCCGTCAACGTCAATCTTGCCTTCGACGTAGGCTTCTCCCAGATTGGAGAGCGAGGGGCGGAGCAGGTAGGGCAGCGCCGAGACGTGCGGCACCCGCAAGGTGACTTGCGGCGCGTTATCGCTGAAATCGAATCGGCTGCCGTTCCATAACTCGAGGCGCAACGGCAGTGCGGTTGCGTGTCGTACGTCGTCCACCCATGCTGCTAGCTTCTTTTCCCAGAACACGATGTTTCCCTCCGTGCGAGTAATGATGCTGTAGCGCGGCCCTTTCCTATGGCGTCATCAACAAAGACGGGCTAGGGCTGCAGGCGCTGCCGGCTCCATGCCCCGTCTGCACCGCGCGTATAGACAATGCGGTCATGCAGGCGCGATGGCCGGCCTTGCCAGAATTCGATTTTTTCCGGTATTACGCGGTAGCCGCCCCAGTGCGCCGGGCGGACCGGATGCGCACCGTATTTTTGTTCCGCCGCAGTGAATTGCATTTCCAGTGTTTCGCGTTTGTCGACGGGGGAGCTTTGCTCGGAAGCGATGGCGCCCAGTTGGCTGCGCAGCGGACGGCTGAAGAAATAGGCGTCGCTTTCGGCGGCAGTGACCTGCTCTATCCTTCCTTCGATGCGAACCTGGCGTTCTAGTTCTACCCAATGGAACAATAAGGCGACATGAGGATGCTCTTCAATGTCGCGTCCCTTGCGGCTGTGATAGTTGGTGAACCAGGTGAAACCGCCTGCGTCGACCTGTTTGAGCAGCACGATACGCGATGAAGGGCGGCCGTCGGCGCCGACGGTGGCCACGCTCATGGCGTTGGGTTCCGGGATTTCCGCTTTCAAGGCTTCATCGAACCATGTTGAAAATTGAACAATGGGATCGGCGTCGACGTTGTTTTCCGACAAGCTGGCGCGGCTGTAATCCTTGCGAAGATCTGCTATCGACATTCTTGCTTCTTCCTAAATGAGTACCGCGGGGACTGCGCTAGAGTAGCGCGTTTTCAAAAAACTTGCACAGGAGCAGCAACTTCCACCCGCCGCGCAGGGCAGGCGGGCGGCGCTTTCCAAGCCACGTCATTATGTGCGGGAACATCGGCGTCACCCATGACATAAAACAAAAAAAGGCCGATGCGCATGACACGCATCGGCCTTTCCGCAAGGAAAGAAGGATTAGTTGGACTTGATCGCTTCCACCTGGATAGCCAGCTTGATTTCCGGTGAGAACGGCGGCACGGCGTAGTTGATGCCGAAGTCGGTACGGTTGAAAGTGCCCGATGCATCGGCGCCGCAGACTTCACGCTTGAGCATAGGATGCTGGATGCAAGTGAACTTGTTGATTTTCAGCTGCACCGGCTTGGTCACGCCATGCAAGGTCAGCTCGCCGTCGACTGCAACGGGCTTGTCGCCTTCGAACTTGATCGACGTGCCCTTGTAAGTGGCGGTCGGGAATTTCTGCACGTCGAACACGTCGGCGCTTTTGACGTGATCGTTGAGCTTGGCGTGGCCGAAGTCGACCGACGAGGCATCAATGGTGATGTCCAGCGAGCCGGTCTTGGCTGCACGGTCCAGCGTTACGGTGCCGGAAGTCTTGGTGAACTTGCCGCGCCACACGGAAATGCCCATGTGATCGGCTTCAAAGCTCGGATAGGTGTGGTTGGGGTCGATGGTGTAGGTGTCGGCGGCAAAGGCCGTGACCGATGTCGCGGCCAGCAGGGAAATCAGGGCGAATTTCAGTTTCATGGTGCATCCTTTTCAATGAGCAGTTGAGTGTTGAAACACAGTTGTTATGAGTAAATTTCAGGGCGTCTCAGGGCGTGGTGACGACGTGGAACTTGATTGTCACTTCGTCGGCAACCATGCCGGTGTCTTTCCATTCGCTTTCGCCGATGTTGAACGTCAGGCGCTTGATCGGCAAGGCGCCGTCAAAAGTCTGGCCGCCGCCTTCTTTCTTGACCGTCAGCGGGAAATGTACGTCCGCAGTCTTGCCCTTGATGGTCAGCTTGCCGGTGACGTCATACTTGGTACCTGCCGGTGCACCAGCAGTCGGCTTGATCGCGCTGGCGACGAAGGTGGCCTTGGGGAATTGCGCGGCGTTGAACCATTCCTTCTTCAGCACTTCCTTGTTGTACTCGGCTTCGCCCAGGTCGAAACTGGCGATGTCGATGTCTACGCTGGCTTTGGCGGCCTCGGGTTTGGCGCTGTCGAAATCGATCTGCGCGACGAATTTCTTGAATTTGGCATCGACCGGCACGTTCAGTTGCTTGAAGACGGCGCCGACAGTGCTCTTGGCAGTGTCGACTTTGAGCGGAGCGGCAACTGCAGCCGTGGAGGCAACCAGGCCGAGGACGGCGATGCCGCCGAGCATGGCATGGGCCAATGTAGTACGCAGGGTCATGAGATTTCCTTGGGAAAGAGGATCAGGGCAGGATACGTCTGAGCACACCGTCGCGATCGATGAACTGATGCTTCAGGGCGGCCAGCACATGCAGGCAGACAGCGGCTAGCAAAGTCATGTTCAGCCAGTAATGAACCAGCTTGAGCAAAGGTTTGAGTTCGGGATTCGGATCGATGATTACCGGCAGCGGCAGCACGCCGAGATAGACCACGGGAATACCGGCGGCAAGGCTGTACAGGTAGCCGGAAACCGGAATCGCAAAAATCAGGATGTACAGCAGGAAATGCAGTGCGTGGGCGGCGCTTTGCTGCCAGCGGGGCATTTCTGCCGGATATACCGGCGCCGCATGGGTCAGGCGCCAGAGCAAGCGCAGGCAGGCCAGGCCGAGCACCGTGACGCCCAGCCATTTATGCCAGGAGAAGTACTTGAGTTTGGTCGGCGTCAGGCCTGGAATATTGGTCATGGTCAGGCCGAGCGCGAACGCGGCGATGATCAGCAGAGCAATGAGCCAGTGCAACAGGATGGCGGGTTTTGTGTAGCGTTCCATGGCGATTGCTGGTGGAGTATCAGGTTGGACGGCAGCGTCTGCTGGATCCTGCTTGTACCGGCGCGACTGCATGCGGAGTCTGATCTTCCGCAGTTGCGCCGTGTCGGCAGACTAACTGCGCAGAATAAGGTGTTTTCATCGGCGGCAATAGATAGGCAGATTTGATTTCAGTCATCCATTGGTGTTGTGAATGAAGGCCATTGCCGCGCGGTTTGAGTGGATCGGACGGTTTTGGTTTCCGTCCGATCTCTTCTTCCATTAAATATTTTTGGCCAGTGCGATCGCTTCGCCGATGTAGTTCGCCGGCGTCATCGCCAGCAAATGGTCCTTGGCGCTTTGCGGAATGGCCAGACCGTTGATGAAGTCGCGCAGCGCATCCTTGGAAATGCCCTTGCCGCGGGTCAGTTCCTTCAATTGCTCATACGGATTTTCGATGCCGTAGCGACGCATCACGGTTTGCACGGGCTCGGCCAAAACTTCCCAGGTGGCGTCCAGATCATCGGCCAGGCGCGTCGGATTGACTTCCAGCTTGTTCAGGCCGCGCAGGCAGCTGTCGTAGGCCAGTACCGCATAGCCGAACGCCACGCCGATGTTGCGCAGTACGGTCGAGTCGGTCAGGTCGCGCTGCCAGCGGGAGACCGGCAGTTTTTCCGACAGATGCTTGAGTACGGCGTTGGCCATGCCGAGGTTGCCCTCGGAGTTTTCGAAGTCGATCGGATTGACCTTGTGCGGCATGGTCGACGAACCGATTTCGCCGGCCTTGGTGCGCTGTTTGAAGTAACCCAGCGAAATGTAACCCCAGACGTCACGGTTCAGATCCAGCAGGATGGTGTTGGCGCGCGCCACGGCATCGAACAGTTCGGCCATGTAGTCGTGCGGCTCGATCTGGATGGTGTACGGATTGAACACCAGACCCAGGCGTTGTTCGATGACGTTCTTGGAAAACGCCGCCCAGTCGGTTTCAGGATAGGCGGAGAGGTGGGCGTTGTAGTTGCCGACGGCGCCGTTCATCTTGCCAAGGATTTCGACCGCGGCGATGCGCTTGACCGCGCGCTGGAGACGGGCGACGACGTTGGCGATTTCCTTGCCCAGCGTGGTCGGGCTGGCCGGCTGGCCATGGGTGCGCGACATCATCGGCACGGCGGCGTGTTCATGCGCCAGTTCGGTCAGCTTGGCGACCAGGCCTTGCAAGGCAGGCAACACGACGGTGTCGCGCGCGGACTTGAGCATCATGCCGTGCGAGGTATTGTTGATATCTTCGGAGGTGCAGGCGAAGTGGATGAATTCGGAGGCGGCGACCAGTTCCGGCACGTCCTTGACCTTTTCCTTGAGCCAGTACTCGACAGCCTTGACGTCATGGTTGGTGACGGCTTCGATTTCCTTGATGCGAGCGGCGTCGGCTTCCGTGAAGTCGGCTGCCAGCTTGTCCAGCAGTGCGGTGGCGCTGGCGGAGAATGGCTTGATTTCGGCAAAGCCTGCAGCCGACAAGGCTTGCAGCCAGGCAATTTCCACTTTCACCCGGTGATGCATGAAGCCCGCTTCGGACAGGATGGGGCGCAGCTTGTCGGTTTTGGCGGCATAACGGCCGTCGAGCGGGGAGAGAGCGGAAAGTGCGGAAAGGGACATGATGATATGCGGATGAAAAGACGTTGAAAATACGTTGAAAATACGACGCGCAAGGCTTGCGATGCGTGCTGTGTTGTCCGGCAGCGGTGCAAACCTGCATTGACTCGCGATTTTACCATTGCCCGGGGCCGTAATCAGTATCGTTGCAGCTTGTCCTCCGGACGACCGTCTCGGGCGTTGATGGTGAATACCCGATGCTATAATCGGGCCGGATTATTACAAGAAATGCTATGAAACTGATCGCCTCGCTGGTAAGCCCCTACGCTCGTAAAGTCCGCATTGTCATGGCGGAAAAAAAGATCGATTTCGAATTGGTGCTGGAAGACGTATGGAGTGAGACCACCACGATCCAGCAATTCAATCCCCTCGGCAAAGTGCCGTGCCTGATGATGGATGATGGCGGCGCCATGTTCGACTCGCGCGTGATTTCCGAATACCTCGACATTCTGACTCCGGTGGGCAAGCTGATGCCGACCAGCGGTCGCGAGCGTGCCGAAGTCAAATGCTGGGAAGCGCTGGCCGATGGCTTGCTCGAAGCGGCGATCCTGGTTCGTCTCGAAAAGAAGCGTCCGACGCGCCAGCAAAGTCCCGAATGGATCAAGCGGCAGTGGAGCAAAGTCGAGGCGGGATTGAAAGCGATGTCGGTCGGCCTGGGCGAAAAGAGCTATTGCGTCGGCAACCACTACACTCTGGCGGATGTCGCCGTGGGTTGCGCGTTGGGTTGGCTGGAATTCCGATTCCCTGAAACCAAGTGGCAAGACAACTATCCGGAGTTACTGCGTCTGTACGAGAAGCTGTCCGAACGCCAGTCCTTCAAGGACACGTTCCCGCAATAGAAACGGCACGCCGCCGCACATGACTGTGCGACAGGGCGGCTCTCCCCCGAAAAAAAAGCGCGACCGGCACGGCTCGCGCTTTTTTTATGTCGCCGCTTCGCAGCCTCTTCGAAGAGGCTGTTTTTGCAGTCAGCTTACTCTGCGATGATTTGCGTTTGCAGATAGTTCTGGATGCCGATTTTGTCGATGATATCGAGCTGCGTTTCGAGCCAGTCGATGTGTTCTTCGGTGTCGTCGAGGATCATCTGGAACAGTTCGCGCGAGACATAGTCGCCATGCTGTTCGCACGTGGCGATGCCTTCCTTGACGGTCTTGTGCGCGGCTTTTTCCAGGTTCAGGTCGCATTGCAGCATCTCGGAGGTATTTTCGCCGATCATCAGCTTGTGCAGCGCTTGCAGATTGGGCAAACCGTCCAGCATCAGAATGCGGTCGATCAGTTTGTCGGCGTGTTTCATTTCACCGATGGACTCGGCGTATTCTTTTTTCGCAATCTTTTCAAAGCCCCAGTGCTTGTACATGCGGGCGTGCAAAAAATACTGGTTGATCGCTGTCAGTTCGTTGGTGAGCTGTGCATTGAGCAGCTTGATGACCGCTGGATCGCCTTTCATAGGTACCTCTGAGAATAGGGTGGGAAGAAGATCGGCCGGCGGTGCGGACAAGCAATCCGACGAACGTGAAACCGAGCCGCGTGAGCGGACGCATCATAGCGCAGCGGGTCGCGAACTTCAGTATAAATTAGCGCGAATCATTCTTACTTTATTTCTGGCGTGCAATGAGATGTGTTCCAGCGATAAAAAATAAAGCCCCCGCCGATGAGGCCGGGGGCTTTGCCGGCGGTGAAACAGCCGGGACTTATTTCGCTTGCGGGTCGGTAACGAAACCGATCTTGGACAGACCGCCCGACTGGGCTGCCGCCATGACTTGCGCGACCTTTTCATATTGCGTCGTACGTGCTGCGCGCAGGTGCAATTCGGGCTGCGGCTGCTTCTTCGCAGCTTCAGCGATACGCGCAGTCAATTGCTCGCTGTCGATCGCTTCCTCGTTCCAGAACACCTTGCCGCCGGCATCGATCGAGAGGCTGATGTTTTGCGGTTTCGGTTCATCCGGCTGGTTGGTGGCGCGTGGCAGGTCGATCTTGACCGCATGGTTCATGACCGGAATGGTGATGATGAAAATGATCAGCAGCACCAGCATCACGTCGACCAGCGGCGTGGTGTTGATCTCCGGGTTGAAGTCGTCGTCCGAATCGGACAGGGAACCCATCGCCATTACGCTCTCCCGACAGCCGTCAGCTTGGCGCTTTTGGTGGCGCCCGTTTCGGCGTCCTCGGTAGCAGCGCGGGCGCCGGTGACGAACAGGGCGTGCAGGTCGAAGCCGAACTTGTTCAGCTTGGCGATCGTGGTCTTGTTGCCGCGCACCAGGGCGTTGTAGCCGAAGGTTGCCGGAATCGCAACCGCCAGGCCCAGCGCCGTCATGATCAGCGCTTCGCCGACCGGGCCGGCGACCTTGTCGATGCTGGCCTGGCCGGCGGTGCCGATCGACACCAGCGCATGGTAAATGCCCCAGACGGTGCCGAACAGGCCGACGAACGGCGCGGTCGAGCCGACCGACGCCAATACGGCCATGCCGGTTTGCAGTTTGCCCGATGCTTCGTCGATGGCCTGGCGCAGCGACAGCGTCACCCAGTCGCTGACCGACAACTGATCATGCAGGTGACCCTTGTGGGCGGTATGGTGGCTCATTGCGGTGACACCAGCCTTGGCGACTTCGGCGAACGGGTTGTCGTTGCCGAGTGTGGCGACGCCTTCAGGCAGGCTGGTGGTATCCCAGAACGCGTGGCCGGCTGCATCGGATGCCCGGCGGAAGCGCAACAACTGCAGCGCCTTGGTGACGATGACATACCAGGATGCAATCGACATGGCCACCAGCAGTACTGCCACGCCTTTGGTGACGAAATCCCCTTGCGCCCACAGGCTCTCCAATCCGTACGGACTTACTTCCATGATGACTTCCTTTGCTTATGAATTGATGACTTGAATGTATGACGAATGCGTTAGCGATCGAGCTTGAAATTGATGACGCCGGTGGCGGACACGGCTATCGCCTTGCCGTCTTCGATGTAGGGTTTGAACACTGCACGCATGACTGCGCGTCGTGCTTCGTCGTCCAGGCGGGATGATCCCGAGCTCTTGACGATGTCGACTTTCTCGGCTTTGCCGCCGGTGTTGACCAGTACGCGGAATTGTACGACGCCTTCTTCGCCCATGCGTTTGGACGCAGCAGGGTAGTTCACGCGTGGCGGTTCGATGTATTCGATGCCGGAGGTAATCTGCTTGATCGGCGGCGGGCCCGGCGGCGATGCGGGCGCCTGCGCAGGTGCGGCAGCGGGCGGCGACGGTTCGGCCGGTTGCGGTGGAGTGGGCGGGGCGCTGATCGCAGTCGGTGCGGGCGCTTGCGTAACCGGGATCGGCGGCGGTGGCGTCACCGACTTCCTGACCACGGGAACGGCCTTGGGCGGTGCCGGCGGTGCTTTCGGCGGTGCGGGTTCGGGGGCGCGTTCAGGCGTGATGAAGGTGGCGATCACTTCCTTCGGAATCGCGCTGGCGACCTGATGGATCAGGCCGCTTTGCAGAGCATAGAAGAAGGCGATGTGCAGCAGGATGATGAAGCCGAGCGGGCCGATCTTCTTGACCTGGCGCCACACGGCGCCAACGGGATTGGACGAGCTGCTACTCATAGTAGGCGATGAAGCGTTCATGAATGAAATGATCTTAGGCAATCATGGCATTCGCACGGAATACCAGAGTCTGCACTGAGTTGCGTGTTTGATTGGAATTGCTCAGACATTCACGGAGGACATGCTTGGCGCAGGTATGACACTTGCCGCAGGAGGTGCCAATGCCGAGCTCCTTGCGAAGCTCGGACATGGTGGTCATGCCTGCGTTCACTGCCTGATGAATCTTGCCTTCGGAAATGTTGTTACAAACACATACGATCATTTTACGCCTTGCCGCCCGGGTATGTAGGCTCTTAAATGGACCTCGCTCCTGAAACGATGCGAGCGAACAGATTAAATTTCTCGGGTTGCGGCATTGTCCGTTCCACTACGGTACCCCACTGTTCCGACAGTTGCTGGCAGGTTGCCCGCAATACCGGCGCCAGATTCGGCAGATCCGCCAGTGCTTTCAGGTGCCGTTCAATGACTGACGCCAATTTGACGCAGCTTTTGGTTTCCTGATTACTGGCAGTGTAATGAGACATCAAATGCAGCACTGCTGAGACCAGCAGCTCTGGCTGTGCCGGTGCGTTATTGGGTTCCACGAAAGCGGAATCCATTTTGTCGGTAACCATCAAACTCTCCTTATTCGGCTAGCTTGGCTGGCTAACGCGTAACGCATGGCATCACCGTTGGCTGGCTGGTTTTTACATCGCTTCACTACGTATCCTGAAGCGACTCCTAATAGGGTTACGCCGTCAGAATCAATTTGTTCAGTTGCGTCAGGCGCAGTTTGTAAATACGACCGCCATGGTCGATTTCCAGCTCGCGCATTTGCCGGAACAAATCCTGGCTCTTGATGCGAGTAATGGGGGAGCCATTTGCAGCTGTGGCTGGTTTGTTGCGACGCTCGGTTCCGTGCTCGATCAGTTGGTTCATGATGACCTCCTATTAAATGCGAACAATTCTTATTTAGATTATTCGTCATTTAATCCAAGATTGCAAGCTCTTTTATGATTTGTTGCGAGTTTCTTGCTGCAAGGAAATCGAGGCATAGAATTTTGTTGCTGAAAAAGCAAAAATGCCCCGCCGGACAAGGCCGGCAGGGCGTTTTGGGAGGATAAGAAGCGCTTAAACGGACTCGATGATGCCGCCGCCGAGGCAGACATCGCCCTGGTACAGCACGGCCGACTGGCCCGGCGTCACGGCCCATTGCGGGTCGCTGAAGCGCAGATCGAAGCGGCTTCCGGCATCGCTGAACGAGCACGGCACATCGGCCTGGCGGTAGCGCGTCTTGGCGCTCAGTTCGGCCATGTCGGGCGCTTCTCCGGCGACCCAGCTGATCTGGCTGGCGCCGAGTTGCGACGACAGCAGCCATGGATGTTCATGACCCTGCACAATATAGAGCGTATTGGTTTCGACGTCCTTGCGGGCGACGTACCAGGCGTCGCTGTTGCCGTCGGGGTTCTGGTGCGCCTTGATGCCGCCCAGTCCGATGCCCTTGCGCTGGCCCAGCGTATAGAAGCTGAGGCCGACGTGTTCGCCGACGACGTCGCCGTCGGGAGTCTTCATCGGGCCGGGTTTGTAGGACAGGTAGCGGTTCAGGAATTCCCGGAACGGCCGTTCTCCGATGAAGCAAATGCCGGTCGAGTCTTTCTTGGCCGCGTTCGGCAGTTTCAGTTGCTCGGCGATCCTGCGCACCTCGGTCTTGTGGATTTCGCCAAGGGGAAACAGCGTCTTCGACAATTGCGCCTGATTCAGTCGATGCAGAAAATAGCTCTGGTCCTTGCTGGCATCGACCGCTTTCATCAACTCGAATTTCCCGACCGGATTTTCGCGCACGCGCGCGTAGTGGCCGGTGGCGATCAGGTCCGCGCCCAGATGCATGGCGTGGTCGAGGAAGGCCTTGAACTTGATTTCGGCGTTGCACAGCACGTCGGGATTGGGCGTGCGGCCGGCCTGGTATTCGCGCAGGAACTCGGCGAACACGCGGTCCTTGTATTCGGAGGCGAAGTTGACCGCCTCAATATCGACGCCGACCACGTCGGCAACGCTGACCGCATCGATCCAGTCCTGGCGCGTCGAGCAGTACTCGGAATCGTCGTCGTCTTCCCAGTTCTTCATGAACAGGCCGATGACTTCGTAGCCTTGTTCCTTCAGCAGCCAGGCCGAGACCGACGAATCGACGCCGCCGGACATGCCGATCACCACTTTTTTCTTAGCCATGGGCAACTCCCGCGCCGATCTCCGCCGACGCCGTCACGCTGGCGTCCGTATAAAGCAGCGACAGCGGCGCACGCTGGCCGCTGAGGTAGTCGTCCACGCAGCGCAATACCAGCGGGCTGCGATGGCGTTCGCGGCAGGCGGCGATCTCGTCGCGCGTCATCCACAGCGTGCGCACAATGCCTTCGTCAAGCGGTCGGTCGTGCTGGGTCCCCAGTTTGCCGGCAAAGGCAAAACGCAAGTAGGTCGTGTCGGCACCGCCGCGCGAGGACGAGACATTGCGCGACATGTACATGCCGACCAGCGCGGTCGGCTCGAAATCGTGAGCGGATTCTTCCAGCGCCTCGCGCACCACCGCCTGCGTCAGTGCCTCGCCCTGGTCCAGGTGGCCGGCCGGCTGGTTAAGGCGCAAGCCGTCGTCGGCCTGCTCTTCAATCATCAAAAAACGGCCCTCGCGCTCGATAATCGCTGCGACTGTGACGGAGGGCTTCCAGACTTCAGACATAATTTTCCTTACAAGAGCCGACATTTTACCGTGGCTGGGCAAAGGCTTCAGCGCGGCGGCCCGGAACGCATCGCATATGCGAGTTCAGGGTCTTGCGAGGCTTTTGCGCAAAGTTGTTGATCTTCAAATTTTACGTGTAAGATTCCGGTAAGAATTTACAACTACAGGAGCTCTGAATGAGGCTAGGCATCCCCGTCGAAAGTCGGGACGGAGAAACACGCGTTGCGGCAACCCCGGAAACGGTCAAGAAACTGGTTGCAGCCAAACATGAGGTGCTGGTGGAGTCGGGGGCCGGCATCAAATCCAGCATTACGGACGAAGCCTATGTTGCCGCCGGCGCGGTCATCGCTGCCGCGGCGGATGTCTATGGCGCCGAAGCCTTGCTCAAGGTGCGCGCGCCGAGTGCGGACGAACGCGCACGCCTGAAGTCCGGCACCGTCGTCGTCGGCATCCTGAACCCGTTCGATGCCGACAACCTGGCCGCCATGGCCGCCGCCGGGCTGACTGCCTTCGCGCTGGAAGCCGCACCGCGCACGACCCGCGCGCAGTCGATGGACGTGCTGTCCTCGCAGGCGAACATTGCCGGCTACAAGGCCGTGCTGATGGCGGCCAACACCTATCAGCGCTTCATGCCGATGCTGATGACCGCCGCCGGCACCGTCAAGGCCGCGCGCATGCTGATCATGGGCGCCGGCGTCGCCGGTTTGCAGGCGATTGCGACCGCCAAGCGTCTGGGCGCGGTGATCGAAGCATCCGACGTGCGTCCGGCCGTCAAGGAACAGATTGAATCGCTGGGCGCCAAATTCCTCGACGTGCCCTTCATCACCGATGAAGAAAAGGAAATCGCCCAAGGCGTCGGCGGCTATGCCCGTCCGATGCCGGCCGACTGGATGCGCCGCCAGGCAGAACTGGTGCACGAACGCGCCAAGCAGGCCGACATCATCATCACCACCGCATTGATTCCGGGCCGCAAGGCGCCGGTGCTGATCAGCGAAGAAACCGTCAAGGCCATGAAGCCGGGTTCGGTCATCCTCGACATGGCAGTCGATCAGGGCGGCAACTGTCCCTTGTCCGAGCCGGGCAAGACGGTGATCAGGCACGGCGTGCACATCATCGGCGAAGGCAACCTCGCCGCGCTGGTGGCGGCGGATGCCTCGGCCCTGTATTCGCGCAACGTGCTTGATTTCCTCAAGCTGATTGTCGACGCTGAAGGCAAGCTGGTCATCAACCGCGAAGACGACATCGTCGCGGCGACCTTGCTGTGCAGCGGCGGCGAAGTGCTGCGTAAATAACGCCGCATAACGCAACACTGACGCATCGTCGTCTCCATGCCGGCTCGCGCAAGCGCACCGGAACAGAACCAGGAATTAAAGAGTAAAGCCTTATGCAACGAATCATGCTGCGCGCGAAGATCCATCGCGCGACTGTGACCGAATGTGACCTGAACTATGAAGGTTCCTGCGGTATCGACGAAGACTTGCTGGAAGCCGCCGATATCCGTGAATTCGAAAAGATCGAGCTGTACAACGTCAACAACGGCGAACGCTTCTCCACCTACGCTATCCGCGGCAAGCGTGGCAGCGGCGAGATTTCCCTGAATGGCGCGGCGGCTCGCCGCGCGCATCTGGGCGATCTGCTGATCATCTGCACCTATGCACCCATGACGGACGCAGAAATCGCCAGCTATGTACCGAAGATCGTCTTCGTCGACGACAAGAATCACATCACCAGCCTGAAAGCCATATAAAACCAAACAGGCCGCCGCATCGACAACTAAATTCATGCTGCAGCCACAGAAAGGAATGACACCATGGAAGTCAGTCACACCATCATCAACCTGATCATTTTCGTACTGGCGATCTACGTCGGCTACCACGTGGTCTGGACCGTTACGCCGGCCTTGCACACGCCGCTGATGGCGGTCACCAACGCCATCTCGGCGATCATCATCATCGGCGCCATGCTGGCCGCCGGCCTGACCGAAGGACCGGTCGGCCGCATTGCCGGCACGCTGGCCGTGGCGCTGGCGGCGGTCAACGTCTTCGGCGGCTTCATGGTCACGCAGCGCATGCTGGAGATGTTCAAGAAAAAAGAACCTAAAACCAAGACAGACAAGGCGGGGGCATAAGCATGAGCATGAATCTGGTAACCCTGCTGTACCTGGTGGCCTCGGTGTTTTTCATCCAAGCGCTGAAAGGTCTGTCGCATCCGTCGACGGCGCGCCGCGGCAATGCCTTCGGCGTCGCCGGCATGACCATTGCGGTGCTCACGACGATCGCCCTGATCATCAAGCTCAAGGGCGATATGCCTGCTTCCGGAATCGGCTTCTGGCTGGTGGCCGGCGGCGTGGTGGTTGGCGGCGGGATTGGCGCCTATCTGGCCAAGAGCGTCGAGATGACCAAGATGCCGGAGCTGGTCGCGGCGATGCACTCGCTGATCGGCCTGGCGGCAGTCTGTATCGCCGTTGCTGCCGTGGCTGAACCATGGGCCTTCAATATCGCCGCACACGGCGAAGCGATCCCGCTGGGCAATCGCGTTGAATTGTTCATCGGCACCTTCGTCGGCGCGATCACGTTCTCCGGTTCGGTGATTGCGTTCGGCAAGCTGTCGGGCAAGTACAAGTTCCGCCTGTTCCAGGGCGCGCCGGTCAGTTTCTCGGGGCAGCACATGCTGAACCTGTTGCTGGCGGTGGCAATGATCGGTTTCGGCGTGATCTTCGTGCTGACGCAGAACTGGCTGCCGTTCATCATCATGGCAGCAATCGCTTTCGTGCTTGGCGTACTGATCATCATCCCGATCGGCGGCGCCGACATGCCGGTGGTGGTGTCGATGCTCAACAGCTATTCCGGCTGGGCGGCGGCAGGCATCGGCTTCTCGCTGAACAATTCGATGCTGATTATCGCCGGTTCGCTGGTCGGATCGTCCGGTGCAATCCTGTCGTACATCATGTGCAAGGCGATGAACCGGTCGTTCTTCAACGTGATCCTAGGCGGTTTCGGCGGCGATGCGACAGCGGCAACAGCCGGCGGCGCGCAGGCGCAGCGCAACGTCAAGTCGGGTTCGTCCGACGACGCGGCCTTCCTGATGGGCAATGCCGAAACCGTCATCATCGTCCCGGGCTACGGCCTGGCGGTGGCGCGCGCCCAGCACGCGCTGAAGGAACTGACCGAGAAGCTGACCCACAAGGGCGTGACCGTGAAGTATGCGATTCATCCGGTGGCCGGCCGCATGCCGGGTCACATGAACGTGCTGCTGGCGGAAGCCGAAGTGCCTTATGACCAGGTCTTTGAAATGGAAGACATCAACAGCGAGTTCGGCCAGGCCGACGTCGTGCTGGTGCTGGGCGCCAACGACGTGGTCAATCCGGCCGCCAAGGATCCGAAGTCGCCGATCGCCGGCATGCCGATCCTCGAGGCGTACAAGGCCAAGACGGTCATCGTCAACAAGCGTTCGATGGCCGCCGGTTACGCCGGTCTGGACAATGAACTGTTCTACATGGACAAGACCATGATGGTGTTCGGCGATGCGAAGAAGGTCATCGAAGACATGGTCAAGGCAGTGGAATGAGCGTTGATCGCATGAAATAAAAAAGCCGCCGGATTCAAAACCCGGCGGCTTTTTTCATGCAGCGAAGAACTTACTTGGTGCCGAAAATCCGGTCGCCCGCATCGCCCAGGCCCGGCACGATGTAAGCATGGCTGTCGAGGTGCGAATCGAGCGAAGCGACATACAGCTTCACGTCCGGATGCGCATCATGAAATACCTGCACGCCTTCAGGTGCCGCCACCAAGGCGACGAAAATAATGTTCTCGGCCGGCACGCCGCGTTTCTTCAGGACGTCGACGGCATGCACGGCGGAGTTGCCGGTTGCCACCATCGGATCGCACAGGATCATGGTTCGGTCTTGCAGGTCGGGCAGGCGCACCAGGTACTCCACCGGCTGATGCTGGTCGTTGCGATACACGCCGATATGGCCGACGCGCGCCGAAGGAATCAGCTCCAGCAAGCCGTCGCTCATGCCGATGCCGGCGCGCAGCACGGGAACAACCGCCAGCTTCTTGCCGGCGATCACGGGGGCATCGTAAGTCACCAGCGGCGTTTCGATCGATTCGGTGGTCAGCGGCAGGTCGCGCGTGATTTCGTAGCCCATCAGCAAGGTGATCTCGCGCAGCAGGTCGCGGAAGGTGCGCGTCGAGGTGCGCTTGTCGCGCATGTGCGAGAGCTTGTGCTGGATCAGCGGGTGGTTGAGGATGAACAGATTGGGAAAGCGGGGATCTTGTTTCATGAGCTTATTCGATGGTCTTATCGGTCAGGACCGCAAGCGTGCGGCAATGCTGCATTGTCTCATGCCGGGCGCCGCCGGCAAGGGGTTCAGCGCAGGCAGGGAACTCGTTCACAGTCTCGCAGTGAGATCGTGAACAGGTTCTTAACGCCAGCCGAACATCATCTGCTCGGCCAGGAGGCGTTTCGCCGGCGCTGCCACGTCGATCAGTCCCAGCGACAATCCGAGCAGCGCCTGCGACGGCGCGCCATCCGGTGCGCTGGCGAACACCCGCGCCATCAGGTCGGTAAGCCTGATCGTGGCGTTGCGATCGCGACCTCGTTGCGCGGCGAATTGTTGGAGTGCGGCGGTAGCGGAGCTTGTGCGCGTCAGCGCGCTTGCCAATACCACGGCATCGCGCAGGCCCAGATTGAGTCCCTGGCCGGCGACCGGATGCAGGGTTTGCGCGGCGTTGCCGATGGCCACCGTGCGTGCGGAGGCGCCGGGCGCGGCATTCAGACCAAGCGGATAACTGTGGCGGACGCTGCAGGAAGCAAAGCGCCCGACGCGGCCGCCGAAGACTTCCCCGAGTTCGTGCAGGAACGCTTTTTCGTCGAGCGACAGCAGGCGCTTCGCCGTGTCCGGCCGTGCGCACCACACCAGCGCGTAGCCGTCATCCTGCGGCAGCAAGGCCAGCGGACCTTCTGCCGTAAAACGTTCGAATGCGCGATGGGCAATCGCGGCCGTGGTGGTGACGTGTGCAACGATGGCGACCTGGTGATAGTCGCGTTGCACGGCCTTGGCGGTTTGTTCAGAGAACACGCCGCCCTCGGCCTGCACCACGATGCCGGCGCTGAGCGCGCGTCCATTGGCCAGTTGTACGTCGACCTGCACACCTTGTTCGTCGATGGCGGACACTTGCGCCGGACGCAGCACGGTCACTTTGGTCGACGCCAGCGCAGCGGATAATGCCGTCACCAGCGCGCCGTAACGCACCACGTAACCGAGCGCGGGCAGGTCGTAGTCTTCGCGATTGATCAGCGTGCGGCCGAAATGCCTGCGTCGCGACACGTGGATCTGGTTGATCGACGTCACCGCTGAGGCCATCAGGGACCACGCACCTATTTCATGCAGGATCTGCTGGCTGCCGTGCGAAAGGGCAATCGTGCGCGGATCGTGTGCGGCTTGTTCGGCCGACTTGGCATCGATCAGCGCGATACGCTGCGCGGGCATGCCGCGTTTTTGCAGCAGGGCGGCAACACTGAGGCCGACCGGACCGGCGCCGCAGATGACGACGTCGTAGTCCGGCTGGAGTGGAGCGGCGATGTCGGAAGGACTCATGGCAGGCGTGGAAACATAGCCGTGACGATTCACGCCGAGCGCATCAGCGCTTCGATGTCGGCCACTTTATTTGGCACCGCTGTGGTCAGGATTTCACAACCATCCGGTGTGACGTGGGCGTCGTCTTCGATACGGATGCCGATGTTCCAGTATTTTTCGGGCACGCCTTCGGCAGGGCGCACGTAAATTCCCGGCTCGACCGTGAGCACCATGCCCGGCTGCAGCGTCCGCCAGGGCTTGTCGCCGTCGGCCGTGGCCGGGTCGCGGTATTCGCCGACATCGTGCACGTCCATGCCGAGCCAGTGGCCGGTGCGGTGCATGTAGAACTGGCGGTAATCGCCTTTGGCGATCACGTCGTCGAGCGAGCCGACCTTGTTCTTGTCGAGCAGGCCGGTGTCGAGCATGCCTTGCGCCAGTACCCGCACCGCGGCGTCGTGGCCGTCCATGAAGCGCTTGCCGGGGCGGGTGTCGGCGATGGCGGCGTCTTGTGCGGCGAGGACGATCTCGTACAGCTCTTTTTGCGGACCGGAGAACTTGCCGTTGGCCGGGAAGGTGCGCGTGATGTCGGAGGCATAGCTGTCGAGCTCGCAACCGGCGTCGATCAGCACCAGGTCGCCGTCCCTGAGTTCGGCGTCGCCGGCGCGATAGTGCAGCACGCAGGCGTTGGCGCCGGTGGCGACGATGGAGCCGTAGGCCGGGTATTGCGAACCGTTGTTGCGGAATTCGTGCAGCAGCTCGGCTTCAAGGTGGTATTCGCGCAGGCCCGGGCGCGACAGGCGCATGGCGCGGCAATGGGCTTCGGCCGAAATGATGCCGGCGCGCTTCATGACCGCGATTTCTCCGGCGTCCTTGAACAGGCGCATTTCGTCGAGCAGCACGTTGACGTCGACGATGGACGAGGGCGCGGTGATGCCGGAGCGGCCCAGCGCGCGCACGCTTTGCAGCCATTCCTGCAATTGCGCGTCACGCTTGGCGTCATGGCCCAGCGCATAAAAGACGGCGGAGGCGTCGGCCAGCAACTGCGGCATTTCCTTGCCAAGCGCATCGATGGCGAAGGCTTCGTCGAATGCGAATTCCTGGCGCGCAGCGTCGGGGCCGTAACGATAGCCGTCCCAGATTTCGCGCTCAAGGTTCTTGTCGCGGCAGAACAGGATGCTGCGGCTTTCCTTGCCGGGGCTGGCGATCAGGACGATCACGGCCTCCGGTTCGGTGAAGCCGGACAGATAGTAGAAATAGCTGTCGTGACGATAAGGATAGTCGGCGTCGCGATTGCGCATGACTTCATGCGCGGTCGGGATGATGGCGACGCCGCCGCCTTTTGCTTGCATCTGCGCGATCAGGCCGGCGCGGCGGGCGGTAAAGGAGGCTATGGTCATCTTGGTGCTTTCTTCCGGGTGATCCGGATTATCTGCCGGCGAGCGGGGTATTCAGTTCTTCCAGCTGTTCGACGGTGCCGACGTTGATCCACTCGCCGCGGTAGATTTCTCCGCCGACCTGGCCGCGCGCAGCATACTCGCGCAGCAGCGGTCCGAGTTTGGCGTGTTCGCCCGGCGCAATCGCGTCGAACATCTGCGGGCGATAGACGCCGATATTGGCGAACGTGAACAAGGGCGAGCCTTCGTTGGCGATCGAAAAACTGTTCAATGCGAAATCGCCGTCGGGATGATGCGGTGGATTTTTCACCAGGTAAATCCAGGCGACGTCGCGCTTGTCCAATGGTATCGGATTTCCCCACAGGTCGCTGTCTTCGAGGACGGTCTTGACCTGTTCGAAATCGAAATGCGGAATATAGATGTCGCCCGAGATGGCGACGAACGCTTCTTCGCCCAGCAGGTGGCGCGCCTTGGCGATGCCGCCGGCGGTTTCCAGTGCGGCGCCTTCGGCGGAATACTGAATCTGCGCGCCGAACTGCGAACCGTCGCCCAAGGTTTCTTCGAACAGGTGGCCGAGATGCGCGTGGTTGATCACGATTTCAGTGATGCCGGCGCGCACCAGGTTCAGGATCTGCCAGACGATCAACGGCCGGCCGCGCACTTTCAGCAGGGGTTTGGGACAGGTGTCGGTCAGCGGGCGCATGCGCTCGCCGCGGCCGGCGGCAAAAATCATCGCTTTCATGGCGTATCCGGCCTCAGAAGGTGTAACCGACTTGCGGCGCTTTGTCTTCCAGTTTCTCGATCAGCCTGACCAGCGGGATCAGCGCGTTATAGCGGCGCGCAGCCTTGAGCGTGTATTCCATGACCAGCGGCATGTCCTTCAGATAGGCATCTTTGCCGTCGCGATGGTAAAGGCGTGCAAATATTCCCAGCACCTTCAGGTGGCGCTGCAGGCCCATGAATTCGAAATCGCGGTAGAAGGTGTCGATGTCCGGCGCCACCGGCAGGCCGGCGCGCTTGGCGCGTTCCCAGTAGCGGATGACCCAGTCCAGCACCATTTCTTCGTCCCACTGGATATACGCGTCGCGCAGCAGCGAAACCAGGTCGTAGGTGATCGGACCGTAGACGGCGTCCTGGAAATCGATGATGCCCGGATTGCCGGCCGGCAGGACCATCAGATTGCGCGAGTGGTAATCGCGGTGAACGAATACCTGCGCCTGCGCCAGGTTATTGGCGAGCAGGGTGTCGAAAACTTTGCCCAGCGTGTTCTTCTGGTCGTCGGTCAGCGTCACGCTGAGATGTCTGGCGATGTACCAGTCGGGGAATAATTGCAGCTCGCGCGACAGCAGGGGGCGGTCGTATTCAGGCAGCACATCCGGTTTGCTCTGGGTTTGCAGCAGCACCAGAGCATCGATGGCGTCGATGTAGAGCTTGTGGGCGGTGTCGTTGCTGAGTTGATTCAGGTAAGTGGTCGTACCAAGGTCCGACAGCAGCAGGAAGCCGTGATCGACATCCTGCGCCAGCACTTTCGGCACCGACACGCCGGTTTTGCCGAAGACCTCGGCGACATGGATGAACGGGCGCACGTCTTCTTGCGGCGGCGGGGCATCCATGACGATCAGTGTTTTACCGTCCGGCGTGTCCACGCGGAAATAACGGCGGAAACTGGCATCGGCCGAAGCGGGACGCAGCGTCTCGGCCCTGGTGGGGACGGCAAGGGTGGACAGCCACGCCTGAAGCTGGGACAGGCGCGGATCGGCAGGGGAATTATTTAAAGACATGAACAATCAGAGGAATTCGTTTGAGGATGTTGAGTTCCCATATAATAAGGGATTAAATTCAAAAAATCGCCTGCCATGGTGTTTGAACGCTTCTTTACATGATCCGCTTTTTCAAGTTTCCATTTGGTCGTCGTGCCGACTTGCGGATGTCGCGTTTCTTTACGTCCCTTGCCTCTCTTGCCGTCGCGGCGTCGGCCACGAGCGTTTTACCGATCTCTGCGCAGGCGCAGACCACCCAGAATACGCCGGCCAAGACCGATGACAAGGATGCCCCCGTCAACGTCAGCGCCGAGCAGATGACCGGCCGCCCTGATCGTCAGATCAACCTTGACCGCGACGTCGAAGTCGTGCGCGGCGAAACCACCATCAAGGCCGACAAGGCCGAATACCGCATCATCAAGGACGAGGTCGAAGCGACAGGACACGTCTGGATGAAGCGCCTGCAGGATCGCTATACCGGCGACAAGGCGCTGATGAACATGGATTCCGGCAAGGGTTACGTCACCAATCCGACTTACCTGTTTGGCAAAAACGGCGGTCGCGGCAAGGCCGAGCAGATCGACTTCCTGTCCGACGACCAGGCCAAGGTCACCGAAGGCACGTACAGCACCTGCGAAGCGCTTGACCCTGATTGGTACATCCAGGCGTCGACCATGGATCTCGACAGCGGCCGCGATGTTGGCACCATGCATGGCGGTATCGTGTATTTCAAGGGCGTACCGATTCTGGGAGCGCCGCTGATGTCTTTCCCGTTGTCGGGGGAGCGCAAATCCGGCGTGCTGCCGCCAACGTTTGGCGTTACCAGCACCGGTGGCGCGGAACTGACCGTGCCTTATTATTTCAACATTGCTCCCAATCGGGATCTGACGCTGTATCCGCGCTACATCGCGCGGCGCGGTTTGCAGCTGGGCGTTGAAGGCCGCTACCTCGGCGAGGACTATTCCGGGACGACAAAGGTTGAAGGCATTCAGGATCGCGTGACAGGTACGGGCCGTTACTCCCTGTCATCCCTCCATTCGCAAACGCTGGCGCCGAATCTGGTGTTCGGCTGGAATGTCAACAAAGCATCGGACAACGACTATCCGAGTGATTTTTCGCATTCGGTAACCGCCAGTACGCAGCGCTTGCTGACCCGTGATGTCAGCCTGGTCTATTCAGGAACGTACTGGAGTGCGGTAGGGCGCATGACCAAGTACCAGTTGCTGCAGGATATCAACAATCCTATCCAGAAGCCGTATGACCGCGTTCCGCAATTGACATTGACTGCGGCACGTCAGGATGTCGGCGGATTTGACTTTAATTTCGCTTCTGAGTTTGCGCGGTTTTCGAACACTTACACCCTTGGATCTTCAGCCGGCTCCGAAATGGTCGGCGGGGACCGCATGTATGCCAACCAGTCGGTCTCCTACCCGATCATCCGCCCCGGCTATTTCATTACGCCCAAAGCGTCACTGGATGCGACCACGTATCGACTGAACAATGTCAGCGTCGGCGCACCGACCAATCTGACGCGCGTTGTGCCGACTTACTCGTTGGACGCCGGCATGACCTTTGAGCGCGACACCAATCTGTTCGGACGCGACATGACGCAAACGCTGGAACCGCGTCTGTTCTATGTCCGGACCCCTTATCGTGACCAAAACCAGTATCCGAATTTCGACTCGGGCCTGGCGGATTTCAATTACGCGCAGATTTTCAGCGAAAACCGTTTCGTCGGCCATGACCGCATCAGCGATGCGAACCAGATTACCGGTGCGCTGGTGTCTCGTTTCATAGAGCAAGACGGCCTTGAGCGGTTGCGTGCGGCGATTGGTCAGCGTTTCTATTTTGCCGATCCCAAGGTGACACTGGATGGCACTTCGGCTACCGTCAACGGCAGCAAATCCGATCTGCTGCTGTCCCTGGGCGGCCAGATCACCAGGCAGCTCTCGCTCGACAATACGGTCCAGTACAGCGAAACGCTGCGCCAGATGGTGCGTTCCAATTTCGGAGCACGCTGGCAGCCGGCACCGAAAAAAGTGCTGAACCTGACCTACCGCCTGGACCGCACCAACGCCACCGGCATCCTCAAGCAAATGGATATTTCGGGTCAATGGCCGGTGTCGCAACGCTGGTATGCTGTCAGTCGCATCAACTATTCGATTCCTGACAAGACCGTGGCAGAAGGTCTGCTGGGCATGGAATATAAGGCCGATTGTTGGGTGTTCCGCCTGGTGGCGCAGCGCATTCCGACCTCGTCGAGCAAGGCGTCCACCTCGTTCTTCATCCAGCTTGAACTGAATGGATTCTCCAAGATTGGCTCCAACCCGCTGGATGCGCTCAGCGCCAGTATTCCCGGCTATCAGATCATCAACAAGCCAGACGATCTCACACGTTATTAAACCGATAATTATATGAACGCTTCCATCTCCTTGCGCCGTCATCTTTCCGCTGGCATTTCCACTCGCATCACATCCGGCATCGTTTTGCTGTGCATGTCGCTCGGCATGGTCGGCAGCGCCCAGGCGCAATTCGCCGCGACGGCCACGCCGGCGGCTCCCGGATTGCAGTTGCCGCCGAGTGCCGTGCCCGCGGCTCCTGCGCCGGCCGCTGCGGCCTCGCGCGCACCGCGCCCGGTTGATTCCATACTTGTCGTCGTCAACAACGACGTGATCACCCGTCAGGAATTGAACGAGCGCTTGGCGTCCGTGCAGAAGCGCCTGACGGCACAAGGTGTAGCGCTGCCGCCGCGCAATCAGCTGCAGAGCCAGTTGCTCGAACGCATGATCGTTGAGCGCGCGCAGACCCAAATGGCGAAAGAAAACGGCATCGTTGTCGACGACGCCATGCTGGATCGTGCGATCTTGCGCATCGCTGAACAGAACAAGCTGTCGGTCGCCGATTTCCGCGTCCAGCTCGAGCGCGAAGGCATGGCCTACCCGGCCTTCCGTGAAGATATCCGCCGCGAAATCATCATGCAGCGCCTGCGCGAACGCGAAGTCGACAACAAGGTGCTGGTGTCGGAATCCGAAGTGGACAACTATCTGGCAGCGGAGAACAACACCTCGGTCAAGCACGAAGACCTGAACCTGGCGCAAATTCTCGTGCGCGTGCCGGAAAACGCTTCGCCTGAACAGGTCGCGGCGCGGCGCCAGCGCGCGGAAGAAATATTGCGTCAGCTCAAGACCGGCGCCGATTTTGCCAAGACTGCGGCGACTTATTCCGACAGCAGCGATGCCCTCAGCGGCGGCGAACTGGGTTGGCGCGGGCAAGACCGTTTGCCGCAATTGTTCCTCGACGCGGTGGCGAGCCTGAAACCGGGCGAAGTCTCAGCCATCCTCAAGAGCGGCAACGGTTTTCATATCGTCAAGCTGATCGATCGCCGCAACACCAGCAACACAGCCAAGGCGGGTGCTCCCGCCGTCGAGCAAACACATGCGCGCCATATCCTGATCAAGGTCAATCAGGTCGTGTCCGCCGCCGAAGCGCGCCGCAAACTGCTGGAACTGAAAGAACGCCTGGACCACAAGGCGGCGACCTTCGAAGAATTGGCCAAACTGTATTCCAATGACTTGTCGGCGTCCAAGGGCGGCGATCTGGGCTGGATCTATCCGGGCGATACCGTGCCGGAATTCGAGCGCGCGATGAACGAACTCAAGCCGGGCGAAATCAGCCAGCCGATCGAATCGCCATTCGGTTTTCACTTGATCCAGGTGGTCGAACGCAAGACCGACGACGGTTCGCAGGAACGTGCGCGCCTGGCCGCACGCCAGGCCATCCGCGAGCGCAAGATCGACGAAGCAACCGAAGACTGGTTGCGTCAGTTGCGTGACCGCGCCTACGTCGAATTCCGCACCGACGATAACTGATCCCTCCGATGTCCGCAGCCCTGTCCGCAGTCCCTGAAGCTCAACGCCGGCGCCCCACGCTGGCGATCACCTGCGGAGAGCCGGCCGGCATCGGCCCGGAAATCTCCATCAGGGCCGCCTGGCAGCTGCGCGCTGAAGTACGCGGCGTGCTGCTCGGCGACGCCGCCCTCCTGGCGCAGACGGCGCAGGTGCTGGATCCTGCCATCGCCTTGTCGGCGTTGTCGGTGCAAGCCTTCCGCAACAGCGGGCTGCCCAATTTCCCGCAAGATCGCCTGATCGTCATCGACTGCCCGACCGGCGAGCCGGTGGTGCCGGGCGTGCTCGACGCGCGTAACGGCCGTGCCGTGCTGCAGACGCTCGACGTTGCTGTCGAGTGGGCGCTGAAAGGGCAGTTCGACGCTATCGTTACTGCGCCGCTGCAGAAGAGCACGATCAACGACGCCGGCGTACCCTTCACGGGCCACACCGAATATCTCGCGGAACGCACCGCCACGCCCCAGGTCGTCATGATGCTCGCCGGCGGCGACGCCCCGCATTTGCGCGTAGCGCTGGCGACCACGCATCTGGCGCTGAAGGACGTGTCGGCGGCGATTACCTTCGACGGGCTGGGTCGCACGCTCGACATCATCCATGCCGATCTGCGTGACAAATTCGGCATCGCCCGGCCGCGCATCCTGGTCACCGGCCTCAATCCGCACGCCGGCGAGAACGGCTACCTCGGCCGCGAAGAAATCGATGTCATCAGTCCTGCACTGGCGGCTGCCAAGGCGCGCGGCATCGATGTCGCGGGCCCGTATCCGGCCGACACGCTGTTCCAGCACAAATATCTCGAGCATGCCGATTGCGTGCTCGCCATGTACCACGACCAGGGCCTGCCGGTATTGAAGTTCGCCAGCTTCGGCCAGGGCGTCAACATTACGCTGGGCCTGCCCATCATTCGCACCTCCGTCGACCACGGCACCGCACTCGACCTCGCCGCCCAGGGATTGGGCCGCGCCGACCACGGCAGCATGGTCGAAGCCATCAGGACGGCGGCGCTCATGGCCCGCGCCAAGAATTCCCTATGAAACATATCGCCCGCAAACGCTTCGGCCAGAATTTCCTGACCGATCAGACCATCCTGTACGACATCATCAGCGCCATCGCGCCGCAGAAGGGCGATGTCATGGTCGAGATCGGTCCGGGTCTGGCTGCGATGACCAGCCTGTTGCTCGAGTCGCTTGACGAGATGCACGTGGTCGAACTCGACCGCGACCTGGTGGCGCGCCTGCAGAAGCAGTTCGATCCGAAGCGCCTGCACGTGCATTCGGCCGATGCACTCAAATTCGACTTCGCGTCGATTCCGGTGCCTGCCGGCCGCAAGCTGCGGGTGGTCGGCAACCTGCCGTACAACATCTCCAGCCCCCTCATGTTCCGTCTCGCGGAGCTGGCGCCGTTGGTACAGGACCAGCATTTCATGCTGCAAAAGGAAGTGGTCGAGCGCATGGTTGCCGATCCCGGCAGCAAGGCCTTCGGGCGTCTCTCCGTGATGCTGCAGTGGCGTTATCACATGGAACTGATGTTTGTCGTGCCGCCGACGGCATTCGATCCGCCGCCGCGCGTGGATTCGGCAATCGTGCGCATGATCCCGGTTGCACAGCCGCTTGAATGCGATCAGCTGCTGCTCGAGGAAGTCGTCACCAAGGCGTTTTCCCAGCGCCGCAAGGTGATTCGCAATTGCGTCGCCGGCTTGCTCGCCGAAGCCGACCTGATCGCCGCCGGCATCGACCCGCAGGCCCGTCCCGAAGCGGTGCCGATGGAGCAATTCGTTGCCCTGGCCAACGTGCTGCGGCAACATCGCGCCGGCTGAACCGGATCTTGATGCGGCGGTAAATTATTTACGCGCCGATTTCAGCAGCAATTCCATGAAGTCCACCGCGAGCTGCTGATCCTGAGGCATCAGCAGGATGAAGCGCCCCAACGCGTTTTCAAGCCGCGCCGCAGCAGCCTTGCTGGCATCGCTGGCGTTTTTTCCTGATTGCATGTTCTGTTCGGCGATGAGATAGAGCGACGATACCGGGACGTCGAGCGCCTTGGCGACGTTTTCCAGCATGTCGGGGGTAAGGCGCTGCTTGTCGCGTTCGACGCGCGATAAATTGGCGGCATCGGTGCCTGCGACCAATGCAATTTCTTCCAGGCTCGCTTTTCTTTCCTTGCGAATCTTGCGTAGGACATGGCCAATATTCATTTATCAATTCTCCTTCCAACATTGCGTGAGGCGCAAAGTCGTGCGGACAAATTTTTTGCTAAAATATTGCGTATTACGCAAATAATCGACGCCAAACCAATGCCTGCAAGCAAAAATAAATCTTGCTTCACGGCATTGCCAGATCTGCTCTGTCGGAACCGCACCACGAAAGGCGGCAACCTGCATGCTGGCGCCGGAACAAACAGGTTTTGTCGCGCAGCGGCTCGCTTATGACTGCAGGACGGAGAGCGTTCCTTCTTCATCATAGTTCGCGGATAGCGAGATGGAACCTGTATTAGCCAATACTGCCACCTGACAAGCGAAAGGGGGAAGGGAGTCATCATCAGGATTTTCCTGATGGCCGCCGGTAGTATTGCGGATTAGTCTTTCGGAGTTTCTGCAATTCAACATTGAATCATTGCATCAATGGCGCGGGCTGAAGACAAAAAGGCAAACAAAAGCCGGTTGAAGCGAGATCTTCCGGCGCGTAGTATCGACTCACCCGGATCGGCACAACCGGGACGCGCCGCGTTAGTCGTTAGTCGTTAGCCATCAGCCATCAGCCATCAATCGTCAGCCAATACGTTCAATTGCACTTTTACATGACAAGGGGAAATGTATGCGCATAGCGAATTTCAAGATCGGGGCACGTCTGAGCATAGGATTCGGTTTCCTGGTGCTGTTGCTGGTCTCCATGGCCGTACTCGGCATCACGCGTCTGTCCGGTCTCAATGAGCAGATGGATGAAGTCATCAATGACAAGTATCCGAAGACGGTGCTGGCCAACGACATCATCAAGAACGTCAATGTCATTGCCCGGTCGTCCCGCAACGTCCTGCTGATGACCGATGCGGACGAAGTGGGCAAGGAAATGCAGACCATCCGGACCGCCAGCGATCACACCAAGACAACACTGGAAAAGCTCGACAGCCTGATTACCGGCGACAAGGGCCGCGCGCTCATGAAGGCGATCATGGATGCACGCACGCAATACAACGTCGGTCGCGACGAGGTGCTGCGCCTGGTGACGGCGGGCGCCAAGAACGAGGCCACGTTGTTGCTCTTGCAGACGGTACGGCCGCTGCAACTGACCTACATGTCGGCAGTGGAAACCTTGATCGCGCATCAGAACGAGCTGATGCACGTCGCCAGCAAGGAAGTCGAAGAAGAATATGTCGAGGCGCGCAATCTGGTGATCATGCTGAGCGTCATCGCGCTGGTGTTTGCCGGCCTGATCGCCTGGCTGGTCACGCGCAGCATCACGTCACCGCTGAGCCGTGCGGTCAAGGTCGCCGAGACCGTTGCGGCAGGCGATCTGACCTCGCAGTTCGATGCCTCCGGCAAGGACGAGACCGCCCAGCTGCTGCGCGCCTTGCGGGCCATGAATGACAACCTGCTCGACATCGTCAGCCGGGTCCGCCACGGCACCGACACCATCGCTACCGCATCGACCCAGATCGCGATCGGCAATCTGGATCTGTCCAGCCGCACCGAGCAGCAAGCCAGTTCGCTCGAGGAAACCGCCTCGTCGATGGAAGAGCTGACCTCCACCGTCAAGCAGAACGCCGAAAATGCGCGCGAGGCCAACAAGCTGGCCGTCTCGGCATCGGCGGTCGCGGTTGAAGGCGGCAACGTGGTCGGCAAGGTAGTCCATACGATGGAGTCGATCAATGCGTCGTCGCGCAAGATCGTCGACATCATCAGCGTGATCGACGGCATCGCCTTCCAGACCAACATCCTGGCCTTGAATGCCGCCGTCGAAGCGGCGCGCGCCGGCGAGCAGGGGCGTGGCTTTGCGGTGGTGGCCAGCGAGGTGCGCACGTTGGCGCAGCGCAGCGCCGCCGCAGCGAAGGAAATCAAATCGCTGATTGACGACTCGGTGGAAAAAGTGGACTCCGGCAGCAAACTCGTCGAGCAGGCCGGTCAGACCATGAACGAAGTGGTCAGCAGCGTGCGCCGCGTGACCGACATCGTCGGCGAGATCACCGAAGCCAGCCGCGAGCAAAGCGAGGGCATCGAGCAAGTCAACCAGGCAGTCACGCAAATGGACCAGGTCACACAGCAAAACGCCGCGCTGGTCGAGGAAGCCGCCGCCGCCGCGCAGTCGCTGCAGGACCAGGCCACCAGCCTGTCGCAGATCGTCGGCGTATTCAAGATCGACGGCACTCGCCTGCAGCACAACGCAGGCGCCTCGCCGTCAGCGTCTCCGCGTGCGCATGACGTGACGCCGGGGACACCGTCGCTGGCGCGCAAGCAGGAAGCCCCGCGCCTGCCTGCGGCTGCGCGTACTCCCGTCACCGGCAGGGACGACGATTGGGAACAGTTCTGATCTCCGCCTGAAGTTGCCTGAAGCATCGCCATCACCGCGCGCCTGTCGTCATCCGATCGCAGGCGCGCGGCATTTCATAGACCGTGATTCGAGGGCAGGCAATGCATCCCGGCAAGCCGGCGCGAACAGCGCTACAATCCTGCACTCCGATAAGTTCTTAGGCAAAGGCTCATTATGCGCATCCTGCACACCATGCTCCGGGTTGGCGACCTGCAACGCTCCATCGATTTTTACACCAAGGTGCTCGGCATGAAATTGCTGCGCACCAGCGAAAACACCGAATACAAATACACCCTGGCTTTCCTCGGCTACGGCAGCAACCCGGATCATGCCGAACTCGAGCTGACCTACAACCATGGCGTCGACAAGTATGAAATGGGGACCGCCTACGGCCACATCGCGATCTCGGTGGACGACGCCTACAAGGCTTGTGACGCGGCGCGTTCTTCGGGCGGCAATGTGACGCGCGAAGCCGGTCCGGTCAAGGGTGGCAGCACCGTCATCGCCTTCGTGACGGACCCCGACGGCTACAAGATCGAGTTCATCGAGCGCAAAGACTAGTTCGACCGGAAGTATCAAGTATCAAACAAATCGGCCTGCTGCATGTTCCCATGCAGCAGGCCGATTTGTTTGCCGGATGGAATTGCGGTCAGAAAATTGGCAAGGTTTCAGGCGCGCTGTCACGCAAGGCGCGCTTGGCGGTTTCGAATTCAGGGAAGATGGATTGGACCGTGGCCCAGAAGCGCGGGCTATGGTTCATTTCGCGCAGGTGCGACAACTCGTGCGCGATCACGTAGTCAATCAGCGGCAGGGAAAAGTGCATCAGGCGCCAGTTCAGGCGGATGCGGCCATCGGCGGTGCAGGAGCCCCATTGCGTGGTGGCCGAGGACAGCGCGAATGACTGGTAAGTCACGCCCAGCTTCTCGGCATAAATCGGCAGGCGCGCCGCGAAGGTTTCCTTGGCGCGCGCTTGCAGCCAGCCTTGCACGCGGTCTTTCAATTGTTGCTCGCCGGCGTCGGCGGGCAAGCCCACCGTCAGCTCCAGCGTGCCTTCATCGTAAGCGATGCCGGAGGACTGGTTGGCGCGGATGCGCAGGGTGATGTCCTGGCCCAGATAAGGCAGCGTCGCGCCGTCGCGCCATTGCATCTGAGGTTGCAGGCGGCGCGCCGAGCGTTCGCGGCGTTCATTGAGTTTGGTGAAAATCCAGCGCTGCTTTTCGCGGATGGCGTTTTCGATCTCGCCCAGGGTCACCCATTTCGGCGCCGTCACGCGCAAGCCTTCATCGCTGATCAGGAAGCCGATCGAGCGGCGCTTGGAGCGCAGCAGCGCGTAATCGAGATGGTGCTCGCCGAGCTGGATGCGCCGCATGCCGTCAGCGGGACGACCGATAGGCGGCGACATCGGCGGCAAAGGCGCCTGCTGTTTAAGTTCGGGCGCCGGTGCATGGTCCTGCTGCAAAAGCGGTGGCGGTGGGCTGTCCTGCGTCGTCTCAAGAGGCGTCGGTGTGAAGAAATCCAGTTGCAGCGTGAGCTGGTTAGGATCCGGCTGAGAGTGACGAAGCAGTTTCAATGTATTGGGGCCGATGGTGTCAGTTTCTTGTTTTGTCGACGGCGGCATAAACCGCCGGGGAAATCACGCGCATTTCGGATTCTATCCAATTTTCAACGCGTTGGCTTAACTGTGCCGGATCGAGGCCTTCCGGCGAGATCGGCTTGCCGATCGATACCGTGATCATACCCGGAGTTTTGATGAAGCCGCCCTTAGGCCAGCACTCGCCGGCGTTGACTGCGATCGGCACGACCACGGTATTGGTTTCCACCGCCAGGCGCGAGCCGCCATGCTTGTACTTGCCGGTCTGGCCGACCGGAATGCGCGTGCCTTCCGGGAACATGATCACCCACTGGCCGTCGGCCAGGCGCTTGCGGCCCTGCACCACCACTTGCGCGAAGGCGTCGCGGCCTTTGCTGCGGTCGATCGGGATCATGCGCAACAGCGCGATGCCCCAGCCGAAGAAGGGGATGTAGGTCAGTTCCTTCTTGAACACGAACACCAGCGGGCGCGGCATGATGATCAGGTAGAAAATCGTTTCCCATGCCGACTGATGCTTGGACAGCAGAATCACCGGCGCGTCGGGCAGGTTTTCCATGCCCTTGACCTGATAGCGGATGCCGCAGATCACGCGCGCCGCCCAGATCACCAGCACGTTCCAGCGCGAGGTCAGGTAATAGCGCTTGGCGTACGGAAACGGTGCGAAGAGGATGCAGGCGATGGACCAGACGACGGTGGCGACCGTCATCACCAGTGTGAACAGCACGGAACGCAAAAACAGGTTGATACGCAAAATACAGTCTCCCTTTTCAGAGCCGGCGCGGCCATGTCCGCAATGCGGGGCCCGCGGCCTTCTCTCCATCCATTAAACCGACATTTCTACCGGTGCTTTCAATATGAAGTCGACCACGCCGGCGAGATCCGGATAGATCAGCGTGCCGGGCGGCAAGCCGCCTTTTTCGCGGGTCTTTTCGCCCTTGCCGGTGAGCACCAGGAACGGCGCGCAACCGGCCACGAAGCCGGCTTGCAGGTCGCGCAGCGAATCGCCTACGGTGACCACTCCACCGCGCAGGCTGATGCCGAAGCGCCTGGAAATTTCATTGAACATGCCGGGCTTGGGCTTGCGGCAATCGCAGTTGTCGTCGGCGGCATGCGGACAAAAGAACACGGCGTCGATATCGGCGCCGACCTGTTGTGCAGCGTTATGCATCTTCTGGTGAATGGCGTTGAGCGTCATCATGTCGAACAGCCCGCGGCCCACGCCAGATTGATTGGTGGCGACAACAACGCGATAGCCGGCCTGGTTGAGGCGGGCGATCGCTTCCAGAGAACCCTTGATCGGAATCCATTCCGCAGGCGACTTGATGAAGGCGTCCGAGTCTTGGTTGATCACGCCATCGCGATCCAGAATGATCAGCTTCATGTTCTTGTCACCTTATCCCTGAGAACTTATGCAGCCAGCTTGGAAATATCCGCGACCTGATTGAGCATCTGATGCAACTCGGCCAGCAATGCCTGGCGATTGTTGCGCAGCTGTTCGTCTTCGGCGTTGACCATCACGTCGTTGAAGAAGGCGTCGACGTTCTGGCGCAATTGCGCCAACGCCTTCAGCGCGCCGCTGAAATTGCCCTGCGCATACGCAGCATCAACTTGCGGCTTCAGTAGCAGCATGGCCGAATACAGCGCCTGCTCGGCGGCTTCGCGCAGCAGGCCGTTCTGCACCGTGCCGGTGACTCCACCTTCGATTTTTTTCAGGATATTCGTGATGCGCTTGTTGGCGGCGGCCAGTGCTTCGGCTTCCGGCAGTGCGGCGAAGGCTTGCACTGCATCCAGGCGCTCGGTGATGTTGTCGAGCACTTCCGGCTGTTGCGCCACGACTGCTTCGATTTCGTTGGGCGAGTAATTGCGTTCGCGCAGCAGGCCGCGCAGGCGATCGAACAGGAAGGCGCTGACGTCGGCGCTCGGATCCTTGAAATTGCCGTTGCCGGCAAACTGCGCCACGGCAACCTGCAGCAAGGCGGGAATCGCCAGCGGCAGACGCTTTTCAACCAGCATGCGCAACACGCCCAGCGCGTGACGGCGCAGCGCGAACGGATCCTTGTCGCCGGTCGGCTGCAGGCCGATGCCCCAGATGCCCACCAGGGTTTCCAGCTTGTCGGCTAGCGCCACCGCGGTGCCGGTTGCGGACACCGGCAAGGCGTCGCCGGCGAAGCGCGGCTGGTAGTGTTCGGAGGCGGCCAACGCGACTTCGTCCGGCTCGCCGTCGTGACGTGCGTAGTAGGCGCCCATGATGCCTTGCAGCTCGGGGAATTCGCCCACCATGTCGGTCAGCAGATCGGTCTTGGCCAGCAGCGCGCCGCGTTCGGCCAGCGCCACGTCATTGCCCAGCAGTTTGGCAATCGCGCCGGCCAGCGCCTGGACGCGCTCGGTGCGTTGCAGCTGGTTGCCCAGCTTGTTGTGATACACGACGTTGGCCAGCAGCGGCACGCGATCGGCCAGCGACTTCTTCTTGTCTTGTTCGAAGAAGAATTTCGCATCCGACAGGCGCGGGCGCACCACGCGTTCATTGCCCTGGATGATGTGCTGCGGGTTGGAGGTTTCCAGATTGGAAACGATCAGAAAGCGCGAACGCAACTTGCCGTTGGCGTCGGTCAGCGCAAAATATTTCTGGTTGGTCTGCATGGTCAGGATCAGGCACTCCTGCGGCACCGCCAGGAATTGATCGTCGAACTTGCATTCGTACACCACCGGCCATTCGACCAGCGCCGTGACTTCATCGAGCAGTGCTTCCGGCATCAGGACCTTGTCGTCGCCGGCCTTGCCGAGCAGGTCGAGGCGGATCTTTTCCTTGCGCTCGGTGAAGCCGGGGATGACTTTACCCTTGCTGATCAGCGTCTCGACATAGGCCTCGGGCGAGTCGACCGCAATCGCGCCTTGCGACAGGAAGCGATGGCCCTGGGTGATCTTGTCGGCGTCGAGGCCGAGGATGTTCAGCGGCACCACGCTCGCGCCATGCAGCGCGATCAGGCGGTGTGCGGGACGGACAAAATGCACGGTGTTACCGGCGTCGCGGCCATGCTGGCGCTGATAGCTCATCAGCTTCGGAATCGGCAACTTGGCGACCGATTCTTCCAGCGCGGCTTGCAAGCCGGTTTGCAGTGCGCCGCCCTTGGCGGTGTAGTTGTAGAAGAAGCTCTCGGCCTTGCCGTCCTGGGCACGTTCCAGCTGGTCGGGCGTGATCACGGTGGCGCCGACTTGCGCAGCGAGCGCGGCCAGTTTCTTGACCAGCGGCGCCGACGGGCGGCCTTCGGCGTCCAGCGCAACGCTGACCGGCAATACCTTCTCGCGAATTGCCTTGTCGAGCGAAGTGGCGCGCACCTTGCTGATGGAAACAGCCAGGCGACGCGGCGTGGCGTAAGCGGTGGCGGCAGCGCCTTCTTCCAGGAAGTCGCGCGATTTCAGGCCGTTGAAAATGCCGTTGGCAAATGCATCGCCCAGTTTGGCGAGCACTTTCGGCGGCAGTTCTTCGGTCAGGAGTTCTACTAAAAGTGTTTGAGTCATTTTCTGTTTTCTTGCTTGTCTGGCGCTGCGCTTAGTGTCAGCCGCGGCGCGATACGGTCAATACTTTATTCAAGCGGCCTGGCGGGAAGCGTCGGCGTCCGCCATCGGGAAACCGAGACGTTCGCGCGATTCGTAATACGCCTGCGCCACCGCGCGCGACAGATTGCGGATGCGGCCGATATAGGCAGCGCGCTCGGTCACCGAAATGGCGCCGCGTGCATCCAGCAGGTTGAAGGTGTGCGCCGCCTTCAGAATCATTTCGTAGGCCGGCAACGCCAGCGGGACTTCCAGCAGGCGCTTGGCTTCGGCTTCATAGTTGCCGAACAGCGAGAACAGGAAGTCGGTATTCGAATATTCGAAGTTGAAGGTCGACTGCTCCACTTCGTTCTGGTGGAACACGTCGCCGTAGGTCAGCTTCTTCTTGACGCCGTTCTCGACCCATTCGGTCCAGACCAGGTCGTAGACGTTTTCCACGTTTTGCAGATACATCGCCAGACGCTCGATGCCGTAGGTAATTTCACCCAGCACCGGTTTGCAGTCGAGGCCGCCGACTTGCTGGAAGTAGGTGAACTGAGTGACTTCCATACCGTTCAGCCAGACTTCCCAGCCCAGGCCCCAGGCGCCGAGGGTCGGGTTTTCCCAGTCGTCCTCGACGAAGCGCACGTCGTTCTGCTTCAGGTCCAGGCCCAGCGCTTCGAGCGAGCCGAGGTACAGATCGAGGATATTCTCAGGCGCCGGCTTCAACACCACCTGGTATTGGTAGTAGTGCTGCATGCGGTTGGGGTTTTCACCGTAGCGGCCGTCCTTGGGGCGGCGCGACGGTTGCACATAGGCGGCACGCCATGGCTCGGGCCCGATCGCGCGCAGGAAGGTGGCGGTGTGCGAGGTGCCGGCGCCGACTTCCATGTCGTAGGGCTGGAGCAATGCGCAACCTTGCGCATCCCAATATTCTTGCAGCTTGAGAATGATCTGTTGAAATGTAAGCATCTTTTTATGTTGCCGGTGATGGCGGGCAAGGAATTGCTAAAACCCTGAATTTTAGCGGTTTTTGAGGGGGCCATGCAGCCCAAACGCAGGAACCGGCAGGAAATAGCCAAGAAAAGGAGCCGCCGGAACTAGCGTTTGCGGCGCGACAGCAGCCAGGCTGTCGCCAGTGCGGCGATCGCCAGCGCCAGCATCAGCTTGTTGCCGAGCAGAATGTACGGCGTCTGGCCCTGGAAACCTTGCACGGATGCGCTCAGCATGTTGCGCGTGTAAGGCTGCAATTCCGACACCAGCTGGCCTTTGGGGCCAATCACGGCAGTGGCGCCGGTGTTGGTCGCGCGCAGCATCGGGCGGCCGGTTTCCAGCGCGCGCATTTGCGAAATCTGCAAGTGCTGCGGCAGGGCGATCGAGTTACCGAACCAGGCGATATTGGACAGGTTCAGCAGCATGCTGGCCTGCGGCTGGCCGGCGTAGTAGGCGCCGCCGAGCTGGGCGGCGATTTCTTCACCGAACAGATCCTCGTAGCAGATGTTAGGCATGATCCATTGCTGCTTGACCTGGAACGGCAGCTGCAAGGGTTTGCCGCGCGTCATGTCGCCCAGCGGAATGTTCATCATGTCGACGAACCAGCGGAAACCGAGCGGGATGAATTCACCGAAAGGTACCAGATGATGCTTGTCGTAGCGGTATGGCGTGCGCTCGCTGCCCGGGTCGGGCGAAAAACCGACCATGCTGTTGGCGTACTGGCCCGGTCCGTCCGACAAGGGAATCCCCAGCGCCAGGTGGCTGCCGGAGGTTTGCACAAAGCGCGCCAGGCGCGCCAGATAGTCCGGCGGCAGTTGCTGCGGCAGCAGCGGCACCGCGGTCTCGGGCGTGGCGATCAGGTCCGCCGGCGCGCTGCGGATCATATCGTCGTACATCATCAGCGACGACAACAGCGCTTCGTTGGAGAACTTCATCTCCTGCGGAATGTTTCCCTGCAATAGGCGCACGCTGATCGACTGGCCGGCGGCATGCGTCCAATCGACCGCATGCAAGGCGACACCCGCGCCGGCGAGCAGCAGCGTCAAGGCCGCAGGCAAGACGCGCGGACCGGAACGCAGGCTCAGCATGGCGAGACTGCCGGCGACGATCGCGGCGATCCAGGCCAGGCCGTAGACGCCGACCACGGGCGCGAAGCCGGCCAGGGGGCCGACGTTGTGCGCATAGCCCGAAGTCAGCCACGGGAAGCCAGTAAACAGCCAGCCGCGCAGCCATTCCGACAAGGCCCATAGCGCCGGCAGCAACAGCAGCAGCACGGCAGCCTGCGAGGCCGCCCAGCGCTGCCGCAGCCAGCTCGCGAGCGTTGCGGTCAATGCTGCATAGAGACCCAGGTAAGCAGCCAGCAAGCCCACCGCCAGCGCCGCCATCCATCCCGCCATGCCGCCGTAGTCGTGCATGCTGATGTAGAGCCAGTGCACGCCGCAGGCGGCCCAGCCGAAGCCGTACAGCCAGCCGGTCAGCGCATTGCGGCGAAAGGAGGAGGTGCGGGAGATCTGGCGAAACAGCCAGGCCAGCGTGAGGATCTGCACCGGCCAGATGTTGAACGGGGCGAACGCCAGCACGTTGGCGACGCCGGCCAGCAAGGCGAACAGCGGCGTCCAGCGTGCCAGGGGAGATGTCGTTGCAACCGATGCCGCCGGACTATGGGCGGCAGCGGCAGGATCGGCAGGGATGGAAGAAGGACGGTTCACGCGGAAAAACTATTGTTCTTCCTCGGCTGCCGGTGTGTCAGGCAGCTTTTCCACCAGCAGCACGTGCGCCTGGCGGGCATCGGCGCGCAGCACTTCGAAGCGCATGCCGTCGATGTCGAATTCGTCGCCCTTGCGCGGCACGCGTCCGAGGTGGTTGGCGACCAGGCCGCCGATGGTGTCGGCGTCTTCATCGGAGAAGGCGGTCTCCAGCGTCTCGTTGAACTGGGCGATTTCGGTCAGTCCCTTGATGCGCCAGCGCGGGCCGTGGGCGCCGTCCTTGATGGCGAGGATGTTGTCTTCTTCCTCGTCGAAATCGTATTCGTCTTCGATGTCGCCGACGATCTGCTCGAGTACGTCTTCGATGGTGATCAGGCCGGCGACGCCGCCGTATTCGTCGACCACGATGGCCATGTGGTTGCGGTTGGCGCGGAAGTCGCGCAGCAACACGTTGAGACGCTTGGATTCGGGAATGAACACGGCCGGGCGCAGCATGTCGCGCACATCGAAGGATTCTTCGGCGTAATAGCGCAGCAGGTCTTTCGCCAACAGCACGCCGACCACCTTGTCGCGCTCGCCTTCAACCGCCGGGAAGCGCGAATGCGAAGTCGACAGTACGTCGGGCATCCAGGTTTCGATCGGCTTGCTGATATCGATGGTGTCCATCTGCGAACGCGGCACCATGATGTCGCGCACGGCGAGATCGGATACCTGGAACACGCCTTCAATCATCGACAGCGCATCGGCGTCGATCAGGTTGCGTGCATGGGCGTCTTGCAGGACCTCGAGCAACTCTGCTCGGTTTTCTGGTTCGGGGGAGATGAGGGCGGTGAGACGTTCGAACAGGGAACGGTGTGGTTTAGCGTCAAGAGATTTGACGCTACTAGAGTGATCTTGCATATGGCGTGAGCCGTGGGTCCGACGTTGTTTCGATGAGGCATAGGATACAACAAATATATGACAAATCTACTAAAAGCCGATTTTCACGCCCCGGGCTGACAACGAATTCAGGCGGCAAGCCGGATCTGATCGCAACAGTTTCCCGGCGGACATGTCTGCGGCGGAGGGGGGGATGCCGCAGACATGTCGAAAGAAACGAAGTTGTTATTTCTTCATTTCATCCTTGCCCATGTTGTCTTTAGCCATGCCATCCTTGGCCATGGAATCCTTACTCATGGAGTCTTTCTTTTTCATCTTGTCCTTCTTCATGCCGTCTTTCTTCATGCCGTCCTTGGACATCGAATCCTTGGACATGTCGTCCTTGGCCATCGTGTCGGCAGCGTAGGCGCCCGAAACGGCGGCCATCATCAGACAGGCGAACAGGGTCGAGAGTGCTTTTTTCATGTGAATCTCCTAGATGTTGAAAATTGGCAAAAGCGCCATGACTACGGCAGATGCTTGGCACATTGCTAAGCACCGCCGAACCAGTTGTACCCCTGATCTTCCCAGTAACCGCCGGGGTAAGTATTGGTTACTTCGATTGAAGCGATATGCTTCGGATTTTTGTAGCCCAGCTTGGTGGGCATGCGCAGCTTCATCGGGAAGCCGTACTTCGGCGGCAAGATCTCGCCGTCATACGTCAGCGTCAGTTGCGTCTGCGGATGCAGCGCCGTGGCCATGTCGATGCTGGTGAAATAGTCGTCGGCGCAGCGGAAGGCAATGTACTTCGCGCTCAGGTCGGCGCCGATGTGTTTGAGGAAACCGGCGAACGGCACACCGCCCCAGCGGCCGATGGCGCTCCAGCCTTCGACGCAGATATGGCGCGTGATCTGCTCCACCTGCGGCAGGCGGCGCAGTTCTGCCAGGGACCAGGCGCGGCGGATGGCGATCAGGCCGTTGAGCTCGAGGCGATAGGCGTCGCCGTCGACCTCGGTGATTTCATCTTCGCCATAAAATGCATTGAACGGAAACGGCCGCGTGATCATCGACGCCGGATACGTCGGCGCCAGTTTGTTCGGATCGAACAGCCACGCCTGCACGTCGTCGTTCATGCGTGAAATCTTCGTCAGCATGCGGTTCACCGATTCCTGGTCGGTGATGTTGCAGCCGCTCAGCAGCGACAGCCCGCCCAGCGTCAGCGCGCGCTTGCCGAACAGGCGCCGAGACGGCATCGACAATTCCAGTTCTCGGCGCGCATCCTTGAGGATCAATTCGCCGTCGAGCGCGGACGGCAGGCGGTTTGGTTTTCTGATCATGATGGCAGTCTCCGGTCAGCGTCCGCGCAGCATGGCCAGCAAGGTGCGCGGCACCAGCGCCACCATCGCGACATGTACGACAATGAACAGCACCAGGAAACTCATCGCAAAGAAATGCACGATGCGCGCGTTGTCATAGCCGCCCATCATGTCGCGCAGCAACGGCAGTTGCACCGATTTCCAGATCGCCAGTCCCGACACCACGATCAGCACAAGGTCGGCAATCACCGAGAGATACGCCAGCTTTTGCACCGCGTTGTAGTGGTCCAGCGACGCGTGCTGCAGCTTGCCTTTGAGCGCCTGGACGAAGTCGTGGAAGACTTCCGCCGGACGCAGGGGCAAGAATTTGCGGCGCGCACGTCCGCTCAGCAGATTGAGCGCCAGATAAATCACGCCGTTGATCGCCAGCAGCCACATCGCCGCGAAATGCCATTGCAGCGCACCGCCCAGCCAGCCGCCCAAGGTCCATTCTTTCGGAAACGAGAAGGGGAAGATCGGCGAGGCGTTATAGATACGCCAGCCGCTCAGGATCATGAGCACGACGGCAAGCGCATTGGTCCAGTGCGTGACGCGCAGCCATAGCGGATGGATGGTCGGGGACGTCGTCGTCGGAAGAGCGGGGGCATGGACGTTCAAGTTCGTCTCCTCAATGCTGGTTTCATGCAGCTTGGTCGGGCGAACTTCCAGTTTCTTACAAGGAATCAGAAAAAGGTGAAAAATTTCCGGCGCGATCTAACTCGCCACGGCATGAATATCCGTTGCCCAAAATAATCGTCAGTGAATTGTAAGAAATGGCGGCTCGCCGCGACCAACATGCAGGGAAGCCGGAGAACGGCGCTGAAAGCGCGACTGCGGGCCTGGCTGATTTACAATGCCAGCCGTGGCGCTACGGGAGTAATCATATGAACTGCAAGGAAGCACATCGCGTCTTGTGCGAGGCGCAAGACAGCAAATTGTCCTTTGCCCGGCGGCTGGCGCTGCGCTGGCATCTGGCCATTTGCGACCATTGCACGCGTTTCGGCCGCCAGCTGGATTTCCTGCGTGCGGCGGTGCGACGCTACCGTGACGGCGGAGATGGAAAGTAATGCAGGCAAGTAATGTTGAAAACACAATGCCGCCGCAGCGCAAGGCTGCGGCCGGCCATGTTCGATGCCGCAGATGTTACCGGCGGTCCGCGTAAGGATCGGCGAAACCCAGGCCTGCCAGAATTTCAGTTTCCAGCGTTTCCATTTCGGTCGCTTCTTCTTCGTCTTCGTGATCGTAGCCCTGTGCATGCAGCACGCCGTGCACGATCAGATGCGCCGCGTGATCCAGCAGCGGCTTCTTCTGTTCCTTTGCTTCCTTTTCCAGGACGTCGGTGCACAGGATGATGTCGGCCTGCGTCACTTCGGCGTCCTCATCTTCCGTGTAGGCAAACGTCAGCACGTTGGTGGCGTAATCCTTTTCACGGTACTCGCGGTTCAGCGTGCGGCCTTCTTCGGCGTCGACAAAGCGAATCGTCAGTTCCGCCGGCGCAAACAGCGCGGCCTGGATCCAGCGGCGGATCTGCGGACGCGGCACGCTTTCCTTGAGGCGTGGATCGGCGTACTGGACGGACAGGGTCAGTTTATTTTTTTGCATGGCGTGGCTTGGCTGACTGGGTCAGGCCCTGGCTGAGACGTTTGACGGCGTTGCTGGAAGTGACGTGGGAGTTGCCGGCGGCCGAGACCGCCTCATAGGCGTCGACGATGCGCGCGACCATGGGATGGCGCACCACGTCGCTGCTGGTGAAGCGCGAGAAGGCGATGCCGCGTACGTCGTGCAGCACATTGAGCGCGTCGACCAAGCCGCTTTTCTGGCCATGGTGCAAGTCGATCTGGGTGACGTCGCCGGTGACGACGGCCTTGCTGCCGAAGCCAATGCGCGTGAGGAACATCTTCATCTGTTCCGGCGTGGTGTTCTGCGCCTCGTCAAGGATGATGAAGGCATGGTTCAGCGTGCGGCCGCGCATGTAGGCCAGCGGTGCGATTTCGATCGCCTGTTTTTCGAACAGCTTCTGCGTGCGGTCGAAGCCGAGCAAGTCATACAGCGCGTCATACAGCGGGCGCAAATACGGATCAACCTTCTGCGCCAGGTCGCCGGGCAGGAAGCCGAGACGTTCGCCGGCTTCCACCGCCGGGCGCGTCAGCACGATGCGCTGCACGGCGTCGCGCTCCAGCGCATCGACGGCGCAGGCCACCGCGAGATACGTCTTGCCGGTGCCGGCCGGACCGACGCCGAAAGTGATGTCGTGTTCGAGGATGGCGTGCAGGTATTGGCTCTGATGCGGCGTGCGGCCGCGCAGATCGTGCTTGCGCGTCTTCAGCACCGGACTTTCGATTTCGGTCTTGTCTTTCTTGTCGAGCGCGATATCCGCATCGTCCAGTTCGGCGTCGATGGTCGCGCTGGCGCGTTGTTCCACCAGCGCCAGCTGGATGTCTTCCACCGACACCGGCTTGTCGGCCCTTGTGTAGAAACGGTCGAGGACGGCGACTGCGCGCTCGGCATTGGTGCCGCTGACGATGAACTTCTCGCCGCGACGGAAAATCGTCACGTCGAGGGCGGACGAGATTTGCCTCAGGTTTTCATCGAGCGGACCGCACAGATGCGCCAGGCGCTTGTTGTCGAGCGGTTGCGGGATGAAGTAGTGAGGCTGGTTGGGTGATTTTTTCAATCTGGCTCGTTGTCGTCAGGTGGAAGTTAAATGGCGGATGGCGGATGGCGATGGCGTCATTGCTTGATGATAATCTCGCCGCGCAGCGAAAACGCGAATGCCTGCAGCACGGTGACGTCGATCATTTCGCCGATCAATCGGGCGCCGTTCGGACCGCCGTCGAAATTCACCACGCGGTTGTTTTCCGTGCGGCCTTGCAATTCGTTCGGGTCCTTCTTCGAAGGGCCTTCGACCAGGATGCGCTGGACCGTACCAACCATGGCCTGGCTGATCTTGCTGGCGTTATCCTGCACCACGGCTTGCAGATGTTGCAGGCGCTTCAGCTTGACCTCGGCCGGAGTGTCGTCGGCCAGGTTGGCGGCCGGCGTGCCCGGCCGCGGGCTGAACACGAAACTGAAACTGCTGTCGAAGCCGATGTCATTAATTAGCTTCATCAACGCGTTGAAGTCTTCTTCGGTCTCACCCGGGAAGCCGACGATGAAGTCGCTCGAAACCGTGATGTTGGGGCGGACTTCGCGCAGGCGGCGCAGCACCGATTTGTACTCCAGCGAGGTATAGCCGCGCTTCATCGCCGCCAGGATGCGGTCGGAGCCGTGTTGCGCCGGCAGGTACAGGTGATCGACCAGCTTGGGCACCTTGGCGTAGGTGTCGATCAGGCGCTGGGTGAATTCCTTGGGATGGCTGGTGACGAAGCGGATGCGCTGGATGCCGGGCATCTCGGCGATGTACTCGATCAGCAGCGCGAAGTCGGCGATCTCCCCGTCTTCCATGACGCCGCGGAAGGCGTTGACGTTCTGTCCCAGCAGCGTGATTTCCTTGACGCCTTGTTCGGCCAGTCCGGCTACTTCGGTCAGCACGTCCTCGAAGCGGCGCGACACTTCCTCGCCGCGCGTGTACGGAACCACGCAGTAGCTGCAATACTTGCTGCAACCTTCCATGATGGACACATACGCGGTCGCGCCTTCGACGCGGGCCGGCGGCATGTGGTCGAACTTTTCGATTTCAGGGAAGCTGATGTCGACCTGCGGACGGCCGCTGAAACGGCGCTCGCTGATCATCTGCGGCAGGCGATGCAAGGTTTGCGGGCCGAACACCATGTCGACGAAGGGGGCGCGCTTGACGATGGCTTCGCCTTCCTGCGAGGCCACGCAACCGCCGACGCCGATCAGCAGGTCGGGATTGTTCTTCTTCAGCTCGCGCAGGCGGCCGAGGTCGGAGAACACTTTTTCCTGTGCCTTTTCGCGCACCGAACAGGTGTTGAGCAGGATTACGTCGGCGTCTTCCGGCCGGTCGGTCTTGATCAGGCCGTCGGAAGCGTTCAGCACGTCGGCCATCTTGTCCGAGTCGTACTCGTTCATCTGGCAGCCGAAGGTTTTGATGAATACTTTTTTCTGCATAAATGTCATTCAGGCATGAGAGCGCGGCGGGAGGGCTGGTCCTACGCACGTTGGCCGGCGAGCCGCATTGGCCAAGCGCCGGCAAGAGGAAGCTGATCGTAGAAAAACGCCAATCGCTGCAGTCGCGGCAGCCGGAAAGCCGGCTTGTGCGGCGCGATCCGGGGCGCCTGCAGTCGGGGCTTCCAAGGTCCGCGATTATAGCACCGGATGCCGCGTGGAGCCGCAGGCGGGGCGTGGACCGGGAGCGGCTCGAAACGGTGTCGAAAATGCTCAAAAAATGCCATCCATGCAACTCTCCGGCGAGTCTTTTGCAGCGTTCAGGCGGGCGATCCTTCGGCGAAGCAGCTTTCCAGCCACTCCAGCACCGCACGCAGGCGCGGCAACGCCCGCAGGTCGCGGTGATACACCGCCCACGCCTCGCGTTGGAACTGGGGCATCGAGTTTCCATCCACCGCCGCCAGTTCCAGCTCCGGCGCCAGCAGGTAATGCGGCAGCAACGCCATGCCGACGCCGGCGCGCGCCGCCATGCATTGCGTCACCAGGCTGGTGCTGCGAAAGCGCACCGGATTGCCGCCGGCGTGGTCGGCCAGCCACTGCGTCTCGGGAATATCCGGTACGCCGTCGTCAAAGCCGATGAAAGGCGCGGACTCCGGCGCGGCGCGCCATTCGGCCACGCGTTCCCGGCTGCCGCACAGGAAATAGCTGATTTTGCCGAGCTTGCGCGCGATCAGGTCACCGTCCTGCGGTCGGGCGAAACGGATCGCCAGGTCGGCGTCGCGGCGCGCCAGGCTCACGGTCTGGTGGCTCATGCTGAATTCGATGTCGAGTTGCGGCCAGCGCTCCAGCAGCGCGGGCAGGCGCGGCGCCAGGAACATGGTGCCCATCGCCTCGGTGCTGGCGATGCGCAGCTTGCCTTCCATGCGGATGTCTTCACCGGCCAGGCGGCGCGCCAGCTGCGCGGTTTGCGCCTGCATTTCGCGCGCAGCGGCCAGCACGGTTTCTCCCAGCCGCGTCAGCTCGGTATCGTCGCCACGCCGCGTGAACAGCGGGCCGTGCAAGGCATGCTCCAGCATCTGCAGGCGCCGGCTGACGGTGGCGTGGGTCACGCCTAAGACGCGTGCCGCACCTGAAAAGCTGCCGGATTCAACGAAGGCGGCGAAGGTGCGCAAGCCTTCCCAGTCGGCGGCGAGGAGTGCAGGCGAGTTGGATAGTGCTGTTAATTTATTCACGGACGGCTACCTGTTTTTGTGAATTGATGAACGTATTTTATCCGTCTAGGATGATTCCATCGTTCATCCCCATCAAGGAAAAAGCCATGTCCACACCGAAAACCCTGCTGCAAATCGCCGGTGCCGCGCCGCGCTCGCCAAAGTGGCAAGACGCCGCGCTGGTGTTGATCGACCACCAGACCGAATACACCATCGGCGGCGTACCGCTGGCCGGCATTGACGCCGCCGTCAGCGAGATCGCCGTCTTGCTCAGGCAGGCGCGCGCCGCCGGCGCACCGGTCTTCCACGTTGTCCACCATGCCAGGCCCGGCGCCGCGCTGTTCGATCCGCAACGCGAATACGTCGACATCATCGACGGACTGCAGCCGCATGACGGCGAAGTCATTGTGGTCAAGACGCTGCCGAATTCCTTCGCCGGCACCACGCTCGATGCGGAGCTGAAGAAGGCCGGGAAAAAGGAATTGATCATCGCTGGCTTCGCCACCCACATGTGCATCAGCGCCACCACGCGCTCGGCGCTGGATCATGGCTACGTGTCGACGGTAGTGGCGGCGGCCTGCGCCACGCGCGATCTGCCGGATGCCCTGGGTCAGGGCGTGGTGTCGGCGGCGGAGGTGCAGCGTGCGACGCTGGCGGCATTGGCCGATCGTTTCGCGACGATCGTGCCGGACGCGGCTGCATTGAATTGACCGGAAGGGTTATGGGGCGGTCGGGCTGGTCGGATTGATGCGCAGGTTCTTGAGAATGTCGCGCCACGTAACGATGCCGACCGGCCTGAAGTTCAGGTCGACCACGGGCAGGCAGGAAATACTGTGGGTGTTGAAGGAATGGATCGCGTCATCAACTGTGGCGCTTTCCTGCAGCACGATCGGACGCCGCGTCATGATCTGATGCACGCGCTTGTTCAGGCTGGCGATGTCCTGGTAGCTTTCCCGGGCCGAGCCGATGTTCGGGCTCAGCGCCTTGAGCAGATCGCGATCGGACACCACACCCAGTAGCTTGCGCTCTTCCACCACCAGCAGGTGATGGAATTTCAAATTGTCGAAAATCTCTTTCACCGTTTCCAGTTTGTCGTCCAGGTTCACGGTGACGAGCTTGGCGCTCATGATCTTCTTGATACTGACTCCAGCCATTGCTCCTCCGTTGACGATACCGGATTGTCCCTCATGCCTTGCGAGTCGGACAATAGCCCTGAATCAAGTGCGCGCCGGAAAACAAAAAAGGCCCGTGAGAACACGGGCCTTCGGATGTCTTTGGTGGTGATAGGTGGACTTGAACCACCGACCCCAGCATTATGAGTGCTGTGCTCTAACCAACTGAGCTATATCACCAAAAGCAAGCCCGTGATTATGCTGTCTGATCGGAAGGCTGTCAAGAAGATTTAAACCGCCGGTTGAAGTTTCCTCAACCGGCGCTTATGTCTTTTCTGTCAATGTTCCAGCGCCTTGCGCACATGCGCCATCACGGTCTGGGTAGCGTCGGGCGCGTTGAAGTCAATGACGACGCGTTCCGGCGTCGAGCGCAGCCAGGTAATCTGGCGCTTGGCCAGTTGTCGTGTGGCAATGATGCCGCGCTCGCGCATTTCGGCGTGGTCATATTGGCCGTCGAGATGTTCCCAGGCCTGGCGATAGCCGACGCAACGCATCGAGGGCAGGCCCAGGTGCAGGTCGCCGCGGGCGCGCAGCTTGCGCACTTCGTCGAGCAGGCCGTCGTTTTCCAGCATGAGGTCGAAGCGGCGTGCGATGCGCTCGTGCAGTACGGCGCGGTCGGACGGCTCCAGCGCCAGCGGCAGCAATGTGAACGGCAGCGCCGCTGCGGTCTTTTGCGTCAGCAGCGCCGACATCGGTTTGCCGGTCAGTTCGATGATTTCCAGTGCGCGCTGGATGCGCTGGCTGTCGTTGGGTTTGAGGCGGGCTGCGGTCTCCGGGTCGAGCGTGGCGAGGCGCGCGTGCTGCGCCGGTACGCCGTCGCGCGCGGCTTCCTCGTCCAGGCGTGCACGCACTTCGGGATCGGCTTCGGGCAAGTCGTCGAGGCCGTCGCGCAAGACCTTGAAATACAGCATGGTGCCACCCACCAGCAGCGGCAGCTTGCCGCGTGCATGGATGTCCTGAGCCAGGCGTAGCGCGTCGTTGCGGAACTGCATGGCGGAATAGGCTTCCGTCGGATCGAGGATATCGATCAGATGATGCGGCACGCCGGCGAGTTCGTCGGCGGTGGGCTTGGCGGTGCCGATGTCCATCTCGCGATACACCAGCGCCGAATCGACGGAGATGATTTCACAAGGGATGTGTCTGGCGATTTCCAGCGCCGCCGCAGTCTTGCCGGAAGCGGTCGGCCCCATGATGGCGACCGCGAGCGGCGCCGCCGGTGCAGCAGCCATCCTATTGTCCGCGCAGGAAAAGTTTGTCCATGTCGGACAAGGCCAGCTGGCTCCAAGTCGGGCGGCCGTGGTTGCACTGGTCGGCGCGCTCGGTGGCTTCCATCTGGCGCAGCAGCGCGTTCATTTCCGGTACGGTCAGGCTGCGGTTGGCGCGCACGGCGGTGTGGCAGGCCAGCGTGCCGAGCAGTTCGTTGCGGCGTTCGAGCAGTACGCGCGAGCCGCCGAATTCACGCACATCGCGCAGCACATCGCGGGCCAGTGTCTGGGCGTCGGCGTTCTTGAGCAGTGCCGGCACCGCGCGCACTGCGAGTGTGGTCGGCGACATCGCAGCGATGTCGAAGCCGAGTGCGCTCAAGGTTTCCTGGTGTTCTTCGGCGGTGCCGACTTCGACCGCGTCGGCGTAGAAGGTCACCGGGATCAGCAGCGGCTGCACGAACATGGAATTGTCGTCGAGCGCATTCTTCAGCTGCTCATACAGGATGCGTTCGTGCGCGGCGTGCATGTCGACCACCACCAGGCCCTTGCTGTTCTGCGCCAGCACGTAGATGCCATGCAACTGCGCCAGCGCGAAGCCGAGCGGGAACTCGCCGTCCGGCAATGGCTGTGGCTGTGTGTGGGCGGACGCCGGCATGGCAAAAGCGCTCGGCGCAGTTCGATTGTCGAAGCCCGACGCCATGTCCAGATTGGTTTGTACGCCCGGTTGGAACATCGCACCGTATTCGCCGGTGTTCTGCGCCACGCCGAAGCCGCCGGCGGAGAAATTCGGTCGCAGCTGCGCGCCGAATTCATTCTGATATTGCGGCTGAGGCTGGGTTTGTTGATCGCGTATCCACGGCATTGCACCGGCGGCTTGCGGCGCGGGCGCATTGCCGAACGAGGTAGCCGACGTCGCCGCCAGCGCGCGGCTGACGGCGTGGAAAACAAATTGATGCACGCTGCGGCTGTCGCGGAAGCGAACTTCGATCTTGGATGGATGGACGTTGACGTCGACCAGCGCCGGATCGAGATCGAGCGAGAGCGCATACGACGGATAGCGGTCGCCGTGCAGTACATCCTGGTAAGCGGCGCGCACTGCATGCACCAGCAGCTTGTCGCGCACGAAGCGGCCGTTGACGTAAAAGTACTGACCATCGGCGCGCGCCTTGGAGGCGGTCGGCAAACCGACGAAGCCGTGCAGGCGCAGCGGGCCGGCGCTCTCATCGAGCGGCAGGCGCGCGTTGGCGAATTCGTCGCCGAGGATGTGCGCGCTGCGCTTGGCGAATTCACCGGTGTTCCAGTGATCGACGGTCTTGCCGTTGTGGGTCAGGGAAAACGTCACGTCCGGGCGCGCCAGCGCAATGCGGCGCACGACTTCGGCGCAGTGGCCGTATTCGGTTTGTTCGGATTTCAGGAACTTGCGGCGCGCCGGCGTATTGAAATACAGATCCTGTACGTCGATCGTGGTGCCGGGGGCGCCGGACGCAGGCACCACGCTGCCTTCCTGCGAGCCGCTGATTTCCCAGGCGTGTGCGGCGTCGGCGGTGCGCGTAGTCAGCGTGAGCTGCGCGACCGAGGCGATCGAGGCCAGTGCCTCACCGCGAAAACCCAGCGTGCCGACGTTTTCCAGATCGGTCAGCGAAGCGATCTTGGAGGTAGCGTGACGGGCGAGCGCCAGCGGCATCTGCTCCGGCGGAATGCCGCGGCCGTTGTCGGTGATGGCGATGCGCTTGACGCCGCCCTGTTCCAGGCGCACGGTGATTTGCGTGGCGCCGGCATCGAGCGCGTTCTCCAGCAATTCCTTGACGACGGCGGAAGGACGTTCGATGACTTCGCCGGCAGCGATCTGTGAAATCAGCTGGTCGGGCAGGGCCTGAATCGGGCGAAGGGTGCGGGGCGGGCGATCTGGTGCGTTCATCCGGCGATTATACCGCCAGCCGGCTTAGGGATCGCCCAGCGCCGGCTGTGACGGCAGGGTCAGAACTGTTCCCAGTCGTCGTCCCTGGATGGCGCCGGCAGGGATTTCTTCGCGGCCGGAAGTTTGGCGACGGGCGCGGCTTTCGGCGCAGTCGCCCCCTTGATCGCCGGCGTTGCCTTGGCGACGGCTTTGCGCACTGGTGCCGCAGCAGCGCCGAACGACATGGCATGCGTTTCGTCCAGTTTGAAGGTGCTGACCGACGCCGTGAGCTTGTGCGCCTGGTCTTGCAACGATTGTGCGGCAGCAGCGGCTTGCTCCACCAGCGCGGCGTTTTGCTGCGTGGTCTGCTCCATCTGAACGATGGCATGGTTGACCTGCTCGATGCCGGCGCGCTGTTCCTGGCTGGCCGAACTGATTTCGCCGACGATGTCGGTCACGCGCTTGACGCTGGCGACCACTTCGCCCATGGTTGCGCCTGCTTGTTCCACCAGCTTGCTGCCGGCCTCGACCTTGTCGACCGAGTCGTCGATGAGGCCCTTGATTTCCTTGGCGGCGGCGGCCGAGCGTTGCGCCAGGCTGCGCACTTCGGACGCCACCACGGCAAAGCCGCGGCCTTGTTCGCCGGCGCGCGCGGCTTCCACTGCCGCATTGAGGGCGAGGATGTTGGTCTGGAAGGCAATGCCGTCGATCACGCTGATGATGTCGACGATCTTGCGCGAGGATTCATTGATCGAGCCCATGGTGTCGACCACCTGGCCGACCACTGCGCCGCCTTGCGCGGCGACTTCCGAGGCCGACAGTGCGAGCTGGTTGGCCTGGCCGGCGTTATCGGCGTTCTGCTTCACGGTCGAGGTCAGTTCTTCCATGGCCGATGCGGTTTCTTCCAGCGAACCGGCCTGCTGTTCGGTACGCGACGACAGGTCCAGGTTGCCGGTTGCGATTTCGACCGATGCCGTGGTGATCTGCTCGGTGCCCTGGCGCACGTCGGCGACCACGTGGGCGAGGCCTTCGCTGATGCCGTTGACGGCGCGCATGAGCTGGCCGATTTCATCCTGCTGGCCATCGGCGACGCGCACGCGCGCGGTCAGGTCGCCGCTCGCCAGCAGATCGGCGGCGGCGCGGGCGCGCGCCAGCGGACGCGTCACCACTTGCTTGATCACGACCGCCAGCACCACGCCGACCAGCAGCAGGAAGGCCGCGCCGAACAGCATGAAGCGGTTGCGCATGGCGGCGATTTCCTTGGTCACTTCTTCGGCGTAGGTCTCGCCGACGATGACCCAGTTCCAGGCCGGGAATTGCGAGAAGGCGACGATCTTTTCTTCGCCGCTGTGGCCGGTGGTATCCGGGTTGTCCCACATGTAGCGCATCACGCCTTGCTTCTTGGCCAGCATGTCCTTGATGAATTCCTTGCCGTCGGTGTCTTTCAGTCCCAGCAGGTTCTTGCCTTCATCCTTGGGTCCGGCCAGCAGCGTGCCGTAATCCTTGCCTTCCTTGGCGTTAAGCACGTAGAAGAAACCGGTCTCGCCGATCTTCAGCGCCTTGATCTTGTCCTTGAGCGCCTTGATGTCGCCCGAAATGTCGACGCCGACATACAGCACGCCGATGAGCTGGCCGGCGGCGTCCTTGATCGGCACGTATTTGGTGATGTACTGCTTGCCGAACAGCGTGGCGATGCCGCTATACGATTTGTCCGCTTTCAGCGCCGCGTAGCCTGGATGCGCACGGTCGAGCAGGGTGCCGACCGCGCGTTCGCCGTCTTCCTTCTTGACCGAGGTCGAGACGCGCACGAAGTCGTCGCCGGTCTTGGCGAAGATGGTCGCGGTCACGCCGGTCTGCGCGGTGAAGCGGTCGGGGATCGCGAAGTCGAGGTTGAGGTCGGTGTCGCCGTTGCGCAGCACCGGTGTGGCCTTGTCGCCGATCTGTACGGTGCGGCTGGTGTCCAGCGTGAACTTGCCCGGGAAGGAGTTGGTGAACATGTTGGAAAAGCGTTCCACCTGACTGTTCACCGAACGGTCGAACATCTCGACCATATTCACTACGCCGCGCGTTTCGCCGCTGATCTGGTTCATCGAGCGCTGTTCCAGCATGGCTGAGGTGCTGTAGTCGATCAGCAGGATCGCTGCAACAAACAGCGCGCCGACCAGGGCGAGGGTGAGGGAAGTGAGCTTGGTGCCGACGGCCCAGCTGCGATAGTGGAAGGCAGAATTTTGCATGGTGTGGTTTTCTTTTTGTCTGGGCGCCGGGCGCCCGGGTGCCGCGAGCAGTCGTTTGAAGGCGAACTTCAGCAAACGTTTGCGCGTGCGCGGCCGTGTAGGAATACTTCAGGTTTTTGAACGCCAGCAAGTATAGCCAACTTCGCTTTTCCTGCGGTCCCATTTCAGCCAAAAAACAACGTAACTCGTTGTTTATGCAGTGGTTTTCGCGGTAATACCAATGAAAAACGATGTAATAATGCTACGCAATATTGTTTCTCTAATAAAACTTTTAGAGATAATTGTCAATTTTGAAATTTTTCAGCCAGTGCTCGAAAATCCCGGCCAGCATCGGCCGCGAAAACAGATAGCCCTGAGCCACATCGCAGCCTTGCTGCTTGAGCAAGTCATATTGCCGTTTGTCTTCGACGCCTTCGGCCACGACGATCAGATCGAGGCTTTCACCGATGCGGATGACCGCGTTGGTCAGCGCCAGCACCGTCTGGTCGCGGTCCATGTCGCGCACGAAACTCTGGTCCAGCTTGAGTTCGCACACCGGCAGGTTGCGCAGGTAGCCGAGACTTGAATACCCGGTGCCGAAATCATCCATCGCCAGCTTCACGCCTTGCGCATGCACTTCGCGGATGGTGCGCGTGGTGCTGGGGTTGGTGTCCATCATCACGGTTTCGGTGATTTCCAGCGTCAGGTCTCCCGGCGCCAGGTCGAAGCGTTGCAGCAGGCCGGCGATGAATTGCGGCAGTTCCAGGTCATGGAAATTGGTAGACGACAAATTGACCGATACCGAAGGAACGTCGATGCCGCGCCGGCGCCAGTCGTGAAGCTGGAAGCAGGCTTCTTCCAGCGCCCATTTGCCGAGCTCGCCGATCAGGCCGCATTCTTCCGCGATCGGGATGAAGCGCGCCGGTGAAACCTGGCCGAGCTGATCGTGATGCCAGCGCGCCAGCGCTTCCACACCATGCAGCAATCCGGTGTGGAAGTTGACCTGTGGCTGGTAATGCAGCTCGAAATCGCCGCCGCGCAAGGCATCCCGCAGCGCGCCTTCCAGCGCCAGGCGTTCCTGGGCCTGCGAGTTCATCTCATCGCTGAAGAAGCTGAAGCGGCCGCGGTTCTGGGCCTTGGTCTGGTACATCGCCATGTCGGCGCGATGCAGCAGGATTTCGATAGTGTCGCCGTTGTCGGGAAACAGGCTGATCCCGATACTGGCCGAGGGTGTGATCGCCACGCCAGCGATATGGCATGGCAGCGACAGGCTGGCCTGGATGCGCTTGACCACGTCGGTGACACGGTTCAGGTCGCATTGCGCCAGCACGATGACGAATTCGTCGCCGGACAGGCGCCCGACGATATCGGATTTGCGCGCCTCGACCTGCAGGCGGCTGGCGACCGTGCGCAGCAGCTCGTCGCCGGCCTGATGTCCGAGCGAGTCGTTGATTTGCTTGAAACGGTCGAGGTCAATGAACAGCACCGCCATCGGAATCTTGGTGCGGGCCGCGTTGGCAATGGCGTGGTTGGCGTTGACCAGCAGCAGGCTGCGGTTGGGCAACCCCGTCAACGAATCGTAGAACGCCAGCCGATGGATGCGCGAGCGCGCTTCTTCGCGCTCCAGCGCCAGCGCGCACAAATGCAGGCTGACGTCCACCAGCCGGTGATGGAAGGGATCGGGGCGGCGCTTGCTGTGATAGTAGAACGCGAACGTGCCGATCACGCGGCCATCGGCCGATTTTATCGGGGTCGACCAGCACGACTGCAAACCCGTCGGCAGCACCAGGTCACGGTAGTCGGCCCATAGCGGATCGGTGGCAATGTCCGTCACCTCCACCGGCTCGGCGCGGAACGCCGCGGTGCCGCAGGAGCCGACGCTGGGACCGATCGCCAGACCTTCGAGTGCGCGGCTGTATTCTTCCGGAAGACTGGGGCCGGCCACCGGATGCAGCAAGCCCTGTTCGTCCACGCGCAGGATCGATGCCACCACGTCGGGCGCCATGCGTTCCAGTTCCAAGCACACCATGGTCAGTACTTCCTGCAGGCTGGCCTCCCGCACCATGGCGTTGAGCGCCTTGTATTGCAGGACTTCGTGCATCTTGGTGTTGGTAATGTCGGTCAGGATGCAGACTGCATTGATCAGTTTGCCGTCGCCGTCGAGGATGGGATTGACCACCGTCGACACCCACAGCGGATGGCCTTGCTTGTCGACCATCATTTCTTCGCCGTGGAAACTGCGGCCCTCGGCGATCACCGCATAGCAGTCTTCGATCATCTTGAGGATGGCGGTCTGTCCTTCGAACAGTTCCCGCGGCCGGCGGCCGATGACTTCTTCTGCGGTAAAGCCGAGCATGCGGCTGAAACCGGTGTTGTGAAAAACGATGTGGTTGGCATCGTTGGTGATGAATACCGCGTTGTCGGTTTCATTGATCCCCAGCGACAGCAGGTGCTGGTATTCGCGGTCGCGCTGCTCGCGCACCATGCGGCACGACACGTCCGAGCCGATGCTGATGATCTTGATCGGCTTGCCTTCTAGGTCGAACACCGGCGTGTAGGTAGCTTCCCACCAGACCGGCCGGCCGTCGCGCGCGATGCGCTTGAAACGGCCGGAAAAGAAACGGCCCTGGTTGACGTCGCGCCAGAAATTTTCGTATTCCTGGCTACCGACGTAATCCGGCTCGCACAGGACGCGATGGTGCTTGCCGACGATTTCCTCGGGCAGATAGCCCATGGTCTTGAGATAGTTGCCGTTGGCGCCGACGATGACACCGTCGGCGGAAAATTCAATCACGCCGAGCGAGCGGTTGATCGCACGCAGCACGCTGTGCTTTTCCTGCGAGTCGTCGATGTGGGCGGTGATGTCGGCAGCAATCGAGACCACCCGCAGCAAGCGGCCCTCGGCGTCGAACACCGGATTGCAGGTGGCCTCCAGCCACAGCCGAGAGCCGTCGCTGCGCATGCGCTGCAAGGTGCCGGACACCACTTCGCCCTGATGCAGGCGCCGCCAGAATTCGGCGTATTCGGGTGAATCGGCGTGCGCCGGATTGCACAGCATGCGGTGATGGTGGCCGACGATGTCGTTTTGCCGGTACGCCATCAGCGTGAGGAAGTTGTCGTTGGCGGACAAGATGGTGCCGTCCGGCGCCAGTTCAAGGATGGCCATCGAGCGGGAAAAAGCCGCCAGCAACGCCTCCTTTTCTTCAAGGGAGGCGCGGCATTGCTGAAGCTCGAGGCCGATGCGTTCGGCGTCCATCATGGAGTCGTTCCCCTCCCGTTCCTTGACTGCACTCATACGCGTCACTTCTCCGCTCGGTATGATTATCTTGCGTCTGTCTTGCGTCCGGTTTGAACCTGATCTGAATCTGATTTGAAACTGGTCCGGCAGCGATATTGTCGGGAACCTTATCGCCGGCGCCGGCTGCTCGGCACGACTACGCTGGATTCCTTGAATAGCTCACATCCACATTCACACACGCCGCCGTTCTTGTTGGAGAAATGCAGCGATCGGCATATCTCTTGTTATCGGAAAAAAGTCATTGTTCTTGAGCATGCAGATTAAATAAGTTCTTCATTAAAATGATTTGCCTGTCGTGCCGTGGCCCTTACGCGAACCTCGTCAAAACCAGTCCCGTCATCCCGGGACCGTCGTCCCGGTCGAGTAGTGTATGATTCCGGCGCAGCCTGAGCGGCGATCAACGTAATGAGTGCGGCACTCCTTTCGTAGATAGCCGCGAGATGCGTTTTCCCCGGAAAGGGTGCAGGCAAGTATCGCAACGCGCCTTGCACTACCTCCCAAACAGGATTGTTCGCATTCACGGCTATTATGAAATGAGTTCCATGGATTACTTGCAGTTACTGGACGTGCTGTTGCACGTCGACAAGTCCCTCGGCATCCTGATAGAGCAATACGGCACCTTGATTTATGTAGTGCTGTTCCTGATCATCTTCTGCGAAACCGGCCTGGTGGTATTGCCCTTTCTTCCCGGCGATTCGCTGTTGTTCATTGCCGGCACTTTTTGCGCCACCGGCGCCATGAACATCTGGCTGCTGATGTTCCTGCTGGTGGTTGCCGCCGTAACCGGCAACACCCTCAATTACTGGATCGGCAGCGCCATCGGTCACCGCGTCTTCACGCACAATTACCGCTGGCTCAATCCCGCTGCGCTGGCCAAGACTCACGCCTTCTACGAAAAACACGGCGGCAAGACCATCATCCTGGCGCGCTTCACCCCGATCGTGCGGACCTTCGCACCGTTCATCGCCGGCGTGTCGGAGATGACCTTCATCAGGTTTCAGCTCTTCAACATCATCGGCGCCCTGTTATGGGTGGTCGGCCTGCTGGCGTTCGGTTACCTGTTCGGCAACTTGCCGTGGGTGCGCCAGAATCTCAATACACTGGTACTGATCGGCATCGTTGCCGCGATCCTGCCGATCGTGCTCGGCGCGCTGTGGCAGTTCTACCGCAAGTTCTTTTCCAGACGTCAATAGTCGACCAGGCCCAGCCCGCTCAAGGCGACTCTTTCGTGATTGTCCGGAGACGCAAGGAATGACTCCGATACGTCGTGGAATAACTCATCATACGACCGCGCGGGGCCGCAGCGATGGGCGGAAATGAGGCGTGAATACAGGTCTGTTCGGCCTTGGGACCCGGTTCCGATGCCGCCCGGCAAAAGAAACCGCAGCCCAAATGAAAACTCCCGGCGCAATGGCCGGGAGCTGAAGCGAATGAGGCGGGCAGATCAGGTCAGCTTGTTCTTGGCCAGCGGAGGATTCTTCGAGAAGTACTTCTTGATGCCGGTCATGATGGCGTCGGCCATGTCATCCTGATAACTGTTGTCGGTGAGCTTGGCTTCTTCTTCCGGATTGGAGATGAAGGCCGTCTCGATCAGGATGCTGGGAATGTCCGGCGCCTTCAGCACGGCAAAGCCGGCCTGTTCCACCGCGCCCTTGTGCAGCTTGTTGATACCGCCGATTTCCTTGAGCACGGCGTTGCCGATGCGCAGGCTGTCATTGATCTGGGCCGTGGTCGACAGGTCCAGCAAGACGCTCGCCAATTGCTTGTCGTGGGTCTTGATGTTGACGCCGCCGATCATGTCGGCCGAGTTCTCCTTGTTGGCAAGCCAGCGCGCAGCAGTCGAGCTGGCGCCTTTTTCGGACAGGGCGAACACCGAGGAACCGCGCGCGGTCGGTTGCACGAAGGCGTCGGCGTGGATTGAGATGAACAGGTCGGCTTGCACCTTGCGCGCCTTTTGCACGCGCATGCCCAGCGGCACGAAGAAGTCGGCGTCGCGGGTAAGCATGACGCGCATGTTCGGCTGCTCTTCGATTTTCCTCTTGAGGCGCTTGGCGATCGACAGCACCACGTCTTTTTCGCGATTGCCGCGGCTGCCGATGGCGCCGGGATCTTCGCCGCCGTGGCCGGGGTCGAGCGCAATGGTGATCATGCGCGTCAATTGCAGCTTGGTGTCGTCCTGCGGTTTGGCCTTGGCGGCAAACGGCGGGTCTTCATCCTGCAGTTGCGGCGCAGCTTTGGGGTCCGGCTTGGCTTCGGCCAGCGGCGGCTTGATCTCGGTCTGCTGATCCTTGGGCCAGTTGCCCTTCTGGATCAGCGCGGCGATCGGGTCAGGCGGGTTGGCCGGGTAGAGGTCGATGACGAAACGGTATTTGTATTCGCCGACCGGTTCCAGGGTGAACACCTGCGGCTTGATCTCGTCCTTCAGGTCGAACACCAGCCGCACCACGCTGGGGCGGTTCTGGCCGACACGGACTTGCTTGATGTAAGGATCGTTGGGCTGGATCTTGGCGACCAGGTCTTTCAGCGTCGAATTGAGGTCGATGCCTTCGATGTCGACCACCAGGCGTTCCGGATTCTTGACGATGAAATGGGTGACTTTGAGGTTGCTGTCGTTTTCCAGCGTAACGCGGGTATAGTCGTCAGACGGCCACACGCGCACCGCGAGGATTTGCGATGCCAGCGCCGGCAGGGGAGTCAATACGGAGACGAGGAGCGTGCCGCCTGCCTTGAGGATGGTGCGGCGAGTCTTGGATGTCACAGATTTGGAGCGAATTTCAGTCGAGCGAGGCATTGATGACCCTTGTCAGACAACGCTCGTAATTCTACATCACGTCCGTGTCCTGCAACCGTTAGCGAGATATTGATATCCGGGGCGGGCAACACGGGGTCGCCCTTTTCCGGCCATTCGATGATGCAGATGCTGTTTTCGTTGAAATGTTCACGAAAACCCGCATCCAGGAACTCTTCCGGGCTTGCCATGCGGTAGAGGTCGAAGTGGATAACGGTTACCATGCGGTCTGCCAGCATCACCTCATAGGGTTCGGCCAGCGTGTAGGTCGGGCTTTTGACGCGGCCCGCGTAGCCGGCGGCATGCAGCAGCGCGCGCGTGAGCGCGGTCTTGCCGGCGCCGAGGTCGCCGTGCAGGTAGATCGCCATGCCGGGTTCCAGCACCTGAGCCAGGGCAGCGCCCAGCGCGGCGGTGCCGGCTTCGTCCTGCAAATGGGTGTGACGCGATGGCTGCATAGATTCTTGTTTGAAGCGATGTAATGAAGACGTGTATTGATCATGTGTATTGATGACGACCAATGACTGACCTTGTAGCACTTGCCGACACCATCAAAGCCTGGGGGCGCGAACTCGGGTTCGCCGACCTGCGCATTGCCGACGTCGATCTGTCGCATCGGGAAGCGGGATTCCAGGCGTGGCTGGACAAGGGTTACCACGGCGAGATGGATTATATGGCAAGCCACGGCATGAAGCGCGCCCGGCCCGCCGAATTGGTGCCCGGCACGGTGCGCGTGATCACCGTGCGCATGCCATACCTGCCGCGCGCAACCGCTCCCGACTGGCGTGAGCGCGAAGAAGGGCGCGGCGCCGACGGCAGCGCCGCGGTGGTTTCGCTGTATGCCCGCGGCCGCGATTACCACAAGGTCTTGCGCGCGCGGCTGCAGCAACTGGCCGGTCGCATCGAGAAGGAGATCGGCGCCTTCGGCTATCGCGTCTTCACCGATTCCGCACCTGTGATGGAAGTCGCTCTGGCGGAAAAATCGGGTCTCGGCTGGCGCGGCAAGCACACGCTGCTGCTCAACCGCGAAGCCGGCTCCATGTTCTTCCTCGGCGAACTGTTCACCGACCTGGCGCTGCCGGTCGACGCGCCGGTCACGCCGCATTGCGGCCAGTGCAGCAGCTGCATCGACGTCTGCCCGACCCAGGCCATCGTCGCGCCGTACGAGCTCGATGCGCGCCGTTGCATTTCCTATCTCACCATCGAGCTCAAGGGCAGCATCCCGGTCGAACTGCGCAGCCTGATCGGCAACCGCGTCTACGGCTGCGACGACTGCCAGCTGTACTGCCCGTGGAACAAGTTTGCCCAGACCTCGACCTTGCCTGACTTCGACGCGCGCCATGGCCTCGGCAGCGCTTCGCTGATCGGGCTGCTGAACTGGAGCGAGGACGACTTCAACCGCAACACCGAAGGCAGCGCGATTCGCCGCATCGGCCACGAACGCTGGCTGCGCAACATGGCGGTCGGCCTCGGCAACGCCGCCGCCACGCACAAGGGCGACGCGGAAATCGTTGCGGCTTTGCAGGCGCGTCTTGAACATCCGTCAGAGCTGGTGCGTGAACACGTGGCATGGGCGCTGGCGCAACATTCCTAGTAAAGTGTTGTCTCCATAAAAAATAACGATGGAGACACCTGATGACAAAACTGAAACCTTTATGCGCCGTCGCTTTGCTGACCGCGGCGTCGTGCATGGCGATGGCCGCCGCCGCCGCCGCCGATGCATCCGAAACCCTGCGCATTCCGGGCCTGCACAAGAAGGCCGAGATCCTCGTCGACAAATGGGGCGTGCCGCACATCTACGCCGCCAGCCAGGACGACGCCTTCTTCGTGCAGGGCTTCAACGCCGCGCGCGACCGTCTGTTCCAGATCGATTTGTGGCGCCGGCGCGGACTGGGCCAGTTATCCGAAGTGTTTGGTCCAGCCTACGTGGCGCAGGACCAGGCGACACGCTTGTTTCTCTATCGCGGCGACATGCAGCGCGAATGGAAATCCTATGGCAAGCAGGCCGAACACGTGGCGACCGCCTTCGTTGCCGGCATCAATGCCTATGTCGATTACGTCACGGCGCATCCGGAGCGGCTGCCGTATGAGTTCAGGCAACTGGCTTACCTGCCGGCCCGGTGGCAGGCGGAAGACGTGGTGCGCATCCGCAGCCACGGCCTGACGCGCAACCTCACCAGCGAAGTCGCGCGCGCCAACGTGGCGTGCAAGGCCGATCTCAAGTCCGACGAAATCCGCTTCGGCCTGACGCCGAAATGGGAGGCTACGATGCCGCAAGGGCTCGATCCCTGCCTGCCGAAAGACTTGCTCAAGGTCTTCACGTTGGCGACCCAGAACGTCAAGATCACCAAGGAGAGCCTCAACGCAAGCGCCGATGATCACGGCGCCAGCGTGCAGATCGCCGCGGCGGAAAACCTGGAAGAGACCATGGAAGGCAGCAACAACTGGGTCGTCTCTCCGGCAAAATCGGCGACCGGGCGCGCCATCATGGCCAACGATCCTCACCGCGCCTATTCGGCGCCGTCGCTGCGCTACATCACGCATCTCAGCGCACCCGGCCTCGACGTCATCGGCGCTGGCGAACCTGCCTTGCCGGGCGTGTCGATCGGGCACAACGGCACCATCGCCTTCGGCCTGACGATTTTCAACATAGACCAGGAAGATCTCTACGTCTACGAGCTCAATCCCGACAATCCGAACGAGTACAAATACCAGGGCAAGTGGGAGCGCTTCAGCGTCCTGCACGAACCGATCAAGGTCAAGGGCGGCGCGCCGGCTTCCGCCGAGCTGACTTTCACGCGGCATGGTCCGGTGATCTTCGTCGAGAAGGAAAAGAATCGCGCCTTCGCGGTCCGTTCCGGCTGGCTGGAGCCGGGCATGTCGCCGTACTTCGGCAGCATCGACTACATGCGCGCCAGGAATTTCAAGTCCTTCAAGCGCGCCATGCTGAACTGGGGAGCGCCGACCGAGAACCAGGTCTACGCCGACGTCAAAGGCAACATCGGCTGGGTGCCGGGCGGTCTCGCACCGAAGCGCCCGAATTGGGACGGCTTGCTGCCGGTGCCGGGCGACGGTCGTTATGAGTGGAACGGATTCTGGACCGGCGACCAGCTGCCGTCGACCTACAATCCCAAGCAGGGCTGGTTCGCTTCGGCCAACCAGATGAACCTGCCGGACGACTATCCTTACCGCGAGCGCAAGCTCGGCTTCGAGTGGACCAACAATTCGCGTTTCTCGCGCATCAGCGAAGTGCTGGCCTCCTTGCCGAAGGTGTCGCTGGAAGATTCGATGCGCCTGCAAAACGACGACCTGGCGATTCCCGCACGCCGTCTCGGCGCGCTGCTCAAGCCGCTGTCTTCGACCGATGCGCAGACCCAGGCGGCGCTGACTATCTTCAGCAACTGGGATTACGTCGAGCGTGTCGATTCGCCGCAGGCTGCGCTGTATGAAGTCTGGCTCACGCGCCATCTGGGCAAGGCCTTCAAGGACGCCGTGCTGAGCAAGGACGCGGCAGCCGCGATGGGCGCACCCGATACCGCCGTGCTGCTCGACACGTTGGAGCAGCCGCAGGCCAGGTTCGGCGCCGATGCGGCGAAGAAGCGCGACGAGGTTTTGCTGAGCAGCCTCGGCGGCGCTTATGCCGAGATGGTCAAGCTGCAGGGCGATGACGCGAGCAAATGGCAATGGGGCAAGCTGCATCACAACCTGATGGAGCATCCGCTGGCCGGCGTGGTGGACGAGGCGACGCGTGCGAAGCTGAACGTCGGACCGCTGCCGAAACATGGCGGCGCCTATTCGCCGAACCAGTCGACTTATCGTCCGAGCGACTTCCGCCAGACCAACGGCCCGTCGTTCCGGGTGGTGGTCGACGTAGGCAACTGGGATAACTCCAGGGCGGTCAATTCTCCGGGGCAATCGGGCGATCCGGACAGCCCGCATTATCGCGACCTGGCCGACAAGTGGCTCAACGGCGAGTATTTCCCGCTGCTGTATTCGCGCAAGGCGGTGGAGGCGGCGACGGTGCAGCGGATCGTGCTGGAGCCGGGCAGGTAAGACAAACTGTGAGCAGCCGTTCCTGCTATCGCTGGAACGGCTGCTCATGAAGCATCAGATGGGTTACGTGCCGTAGATCTATTTACGGCAAAAACACAACGCGCGGCGACAAATATCCGCCGCCTTCCCGCAAAGTCTCGGTCTGTGTGGTGACGAACACGCTGCACAATGCGTTCGCATCGCTGTCTTTTTGCACGGGGAAAATTGGCTTGCCGTGAGCATCTCGCGTCAACAAGCTGGATTCTTCATCGGTAAAGGCAACCCGGCGCTGTAGAGATTCCATCTCTCCCGTACGGCCATTGAATCGCGCACTCTCCACCTGCTTCGCTAACGCCGCCTTGTCATCCAGAATCTTTTGCAGTTCGGGATTCTGCATCTTGGCCTTCTCAAAATTCTGCCAGGCCTGATGGTGATAGCGATCGTTTTCCGACGGCGGCTTGGTTTGCCATGTGCGCAGTTTCTCCGCTTTCTCTTCTGCGCTGACGTAACCGCCCAGATAGAAGCCCGCCAGCGAATCGTGCACCTGTTCTTCCAGCAAGGCGATGCCCTTGGCTTTGGACTGGCCGCGTTGCTCTTCGAATACTTGGAGCGCCAGGGTTTCAGTTTCGTCGGGCACCTGGCGGATATCTGCGCGCAGCAACTGTTCGCGGTTGGCGATGTGACTGTGTTCCGGCGCAAAGAATTTGATTTCATCGCCGTTGGCTCGATACATCCTTGGACGGCCGTCCTTGGCGCGCTCACGCAGCAGTTCCATGTCACCCTTGAACAGATCCTCGTAGCTGATCATGTCTTGCTGCTCTTGGGGCGTTGCACGCTGGCAGGCCGGCAGTTGCGCCATGCGGCCTGACCAGTGATAGCGAAAACGGTAATACATCTGCATGTGTTCGCGTACCTGACTCTCATACGTCCCGGCAAAATCTCCGGCAGCCATATACGCGTTCCAGTTGGTCGCCAGTTCGGGGCTGAGGGCGTAGTCCGCTTGCAGGTCTGAGGCCATGCGATGGTAGGTCACCAGGGGCACGCCCGCCAGACGCGCAATTTTATGCATATGCAACAGCGGCACCTGCGACACCATTTGCCCTACTGTCATGCCACGGCCTTGCTCCTTGGGGCAGTAGCCGCCGCCCACATCCGAGTGCACGCCGGGATAGAGCACTTCCTGCACGTTGTTGCCCTGCACGCGTGTGACGGGAAAGTTCATGCGCTGTTCGTGCGCGGCAATGTAGTGCACCGTCTGCTTGACCAGTGATGGCAGTGGCGTCAGGGTCTCTGCAGCCCAACTGAAGTGACCGTCGATGAAGCGGAAAGGTGTGGTCTTTGCCGCCGAATGCGGCAGGCCGACCGACGCAACCGAGTCAAACAGGCCGAGGAAATTGATCTCGATGGGCATGCCCGCGAGCGTCGATTTCTCTTCCAGCGCAGCATGCAGCCAATAGCAGAAACTGCGCGCTTCAATCGCCCCTCGTGAAAAACCGAATACGGCGACACGAATTTTAGGGATACGGGGCTGGATGATGATGTCGCGCTGGGCTTGCAGCCTGTCGTTCAACTCGTCGCGTAGTTCTGTGAACCAGCGCCTGCGGCGCTCGTGCTGGGGATATTCCTTGTCGTAGTTGTTTTCGACGTCGCGAGTGTAACTTTTTAGTTTGGCGGTGAGTTGAGCGTCTGAAAATAGAGCTCGATTTTCGTTAAAGGCACGATGCACAGCGTTATACACCTGCAAGATCGCAAACAGAATCCGTGCCTGCCCGCCTTTTCCCATTGCCTTGCCTTCCTGCGTTTCCTTCCACTCCTGATTCTCAGGGAAGCGGGTACCGACACCCGGAATATAGAAACGATAGCAACCACGCTGCTCTAAATTGCCAAGACCTCGGGCGTCTTCTTTATGTGCATTAAATAGCTTAACGATATTGGTATGCGCCTGATTGGGTTCATCCCTGTATTTATTGTTGCTGGTACCGTCGAAGAACAGACCGATCTTGACCATCTTCTGGCAAGGCGGCAGACGCAATCCACTGGGACTGTATTCCGGTTCCATGCGGTTGAGATCACAGATTGCAATCTCCTCGCGCTCAGCCAGTGCACTTTCTTGCTGGGCACGATCAGCAATAGTGAGGGGGGCAGAAAAGATGGGGGCGCTCATGATTATTGGTCCTCCGCTGGAGGGACGGTGGCGTCGTCAGGTATGGGATGCGCTGGATTTCCCGGCCCGTTAAATGCAGCAGAAACTACTCTGACTTGATCTCCAGGGAAGAAATGTACATAAATCGTCCCCGCCTCGTCATACCGCATGATGTTGGTCGTCTTTTCCACCCATTCCCGCCCGTTGGGCTTCCAGCGCACTTTGACCTTCATCCCCGGAAACCACGTCTTGGGCAGCGCGTAGCCGGCGGCGATGATGCCGCCGCAACTGGCACCGCCCACCATCCGACCTCCTACAGGGCCGCTATGGACAGGTTCTTCTATGGCAAAAGAATGGATGTAACCCGTTCCATGCGTGACACAGGAGATCGATACGTATTCTTCCGGGATGTACACATAGGGCTTCGCTTCTTTCGTTGTTTCTGCAACCGGAGTAGTGCCATTGCACGCAGACAGTGCAGCGATACTTACCAGAAGCAGTAGTTTTTTAATCGTCATATTGTTTTCCAGAGGGAGTTGATAAGGCGAAATACAGTCTGCTAATGTCTTCGAAGGTATGACGGCTGTAAATATGCGAGGGCCTGCAGGTTCAGGAAAATCGTGAAAAGTCGTGAAATATGGAGAGAAGAGTCTTATCGTCTATAGGACTGATTTTAAGAAGAGGCGAAAGCGAGAACTTACGCTTCCACGGAAAGGAAGTCGCTTACAAAAAACGTCGAACAGGCCGAAATGTGTCGAGCTGACACTGAGATTCAGCCGTGACGAATAGAATAAACCGCTAGATTGCGGCTTTCGTCGGCATGACGATCAAGCGGCAAGGAGGGTATGTCCAGGCTTCAATGCACCAGCATCAGCCAGAACGGAATCGTCACTGCCGACACCAGCGTGCCGAGTGAAATCAGGAAGGCCGTCATCGGACCGTTGCCGCCCATGCGCGCAGCGAGGATGTAGCAGCTCGACGCGGTCGGCAGCGAGCAGAACAGCACGACGATCTGCAACTGCAGCTGCGGCAGTTCGAGCCAGCGTCCCAATCCGTAGGCGACGGCGGGCACCGCCAGCAATTTGATGGCGGTGAAATAGACCGTCATCAGTTTGTCTTCACGTATTCCCGACAGGCGCAGGCCTGCGCCGACCATCAGCAGACCCAATGCAATCGAGGCGCTACCCAAGCGCGACAAGACCGCGCCGGCGACTTCCGGCAAGGTGAAACCGCACAGCGCGAACAGCAGGCCGGCGCCGGTGGCGATCAGCAATGGATTACGCATCAGTTCGCTCAACAGGTTGCCGCTGCGATGGGCCAGCGCATGCACGGCCGCCATGTTGCACAAGGGGACGCCGAAGCCGATCAGCAGCGCCATCAGTCCCACGCCTTTTTCTCCCGCCAGGCGCGATGCCAGCGCGAGCGCAATGTACGAGTTGAAACGGAAGGCCGTCTGCATGCCCGACTCGTAGGTCATGGGGCCGGTTTTGATGAAGGGTTTGCCGATCCAGGTCAGCGCCACGCCGGCCAGCAAGGCCAGCACGCCGACTTCGACGAACTTGCCCGTGGTGGCGAGATTGAGTTGCAGGCGCGCGGTGGAATAAAACAGCAGCGCCGGGAACAGCAGGTAATAGACCATCTTTTCCATGCCGGCCCAGAACGCAGCTCCCCAATCGGTGATGCGGAAAATGATCACCCCCATCAGGATCAGGATGAAATCGGGCAGCAGAAGCGAGATGACTTGCATGAGAGGAAAAGAGGCGTTATTTCAGTAGCCGTGCGAGTTCGACGGCGGTCTTGACGTTCATCTTGTCGAAAATATGGGCGCGGTGCACTTCCACCGTGCGCATGCTGATACCGAGTTCATCGGCGATGATCTTGTTCATTTTGCCGGCCAGGATCAGGTCCAGCACTTCGCGTTCGCGCGAGGACAGAGCCTCCAGGCGCGTGCGCACGGCATCCTGTTCGCCGGCTTCGCGCGAGGCCTGCAGCGCTTCCAGCACGCGGTCCATCAATTGGTTGTCGTTGAACGGCTTTTCAAAGAAATCGAAGGCGCCGTTTTTGAGCATGTCGACCGCCATCGGCACGTCGCCGTGACCGGTCAGGAAAATCACGGGACGGCGCCGTGTGATGCCGCGGCTCTTGAGCGTGTCGAACAGCGCCACACCGCTCTGGTCGGGCATACGCACGTCGAGCAGGATGCATTCGCCGTCGACGTCGAAATTGTCGGGACCGGCCTGCTCCATCGCCGCCAGGAACGCTGCGGCGCCGGCATAGGCGAGTGAGGGAATTGCGCGCGATTGCGCCAGCCATGTGAGCGAATCGCGGATGATCTCTTCGTCGTCAACAATGTGCAGCATCGATGCAATGTGAAATAGTGGCGCTTGGCCGATGGCGCGCGCTTTTGTTGTGGTTCAACCGGCGGAGTCCTGCACAGGCAGGGAAGGCAAGGAAAACCGGAAGATTGTACCTCCTGTGGGGTTGTCGGCATAGGACAACGTGCCGCCATGGAATTCGATGGTGGTGCGGCAGATGTTGAGACCCATGCCCATGCCTTCGGCTTTGGTCGAGAAAAATGGCGAGAACAGGGCGGCGGCGACTTCGGGCGGGATGCCGTGGCCTTGGTCGATGACCGACACCACCACCGATTGCTGGGTCGATTGCTGCGACGACGTCTGCCGGTCGAGCGTGGCGGCGATACGCAGGATGCGGCGCTCCGGCGCGCTCGCCGCCATCGCCTGGATGGCGTTGCGCGTGAGGTTGAGCAGCACCTGTTCGAGCAGCACAGCGTCGCCCAGTACGTCGGGCAGGTCGGCGGGAATCGCGGTCTGCACCACCACCAGGAATTGCTGCGCCTGCAGTTCGACCAGCGGTGCGATGTTGTCGACGATGTTCTTGATCGATACCGGCTGGCGCGTGGGCTCGCGCTTCTTGACGAACTGGTGCACGCTGCGGATGACATTGCCGGCGCGCTGCGCCTGGGTGTTGATTTTTTCGAGTGCGGGTTGCAGCGAGGCCGGATCGATGGAGCCGTTCTGCATCATGTTGAGCGCTCCCGTGGTGTAGCTGGAAATCGCCGCCAGCGGCTGGTTCAGTTCATGCGCCAGGGTCGATGCTATCTCGCCCATGCTGGCCAGGCGCGCCCCGGTCTGCAGTTTTTCCTGCTGCATGCGGCTGAGGTCCTCGGCGCGCTTGCGATCGGTGACGTCGAGGATCGATCCCATCCAGCCGGTCTGCTTGCCGTTCTGGTCTACCAGCGGCGATTCGAAAATCAGTACCGGGAAGCGCTCGCCATCCTTGCGCTGGAAGATGGTTTCGAATTGCGGCGTGATGCGGCCGGCCAGCACTTTCGAGAAACGTTCCTGGTATTCATCCATCGCTTCCGGCGCCCAGTAGGGCATCGGCGGGATCTTGCCGACCAGCTCGTCGGCGGGAATGCCGACCATGGTGCAGAAGGCCGGATTGACGTAGGTAATGCGGCCTTCGAGGTCGCGTGCGCGCATGCCGGTGACCAGCGAATTTTCCATCGCGCTGCGGAAGGACACTTCGTGCACCAGCGCTTCTTCCGCCGTCATGCGGCGGTTGATGTCGCGCCACAGCGCCCACAGGCTCCACAGCAAACCGAGCGACAACACGATGACCGAGCCGACCAGCAAGTTGGGCAGCAGTTTCGGCGCGCTCTTGGTGCTGTTGGTATGCAGCCGCAGCGTCAGTCCGGGCAGCTCCAGCTCGCGACGATGGGTGTAGACGTTCAGGCCGGGGCCGCCGGCGGTGCGGCGTGCAACCACCTTGTCGTCGGTGTCGGTGAGGAGGATTTCATTGTCCTGGGCGAACCACCAAGGCACCATTTCATTGAGCACACGCGACACTGAATAGCTGGCGACGACGCTGCCGAGGTATTGGCTTTCACGGAACAGCGGGATGTGGTAATCCATCACCACCGGTTCGGCGATCCCGGACGGCACCGCGGGTGCGCTGTAAATCGGGCGGCGAATGGTGCGCGCATGTTCTTCAGCCTGTTGCGAGGGCATCGACAATTCGTGGCGCGGGACCGGGAAATCATCGGTCGATGCGATCGGCTTGCCGTCGACACCGAACCAGGTGACGCGATAGAACTCGCGGTTGTTGCGCAGCAGTGCGTTGAGGCGGCTGCGGAACTGATCTTTCTTCAGGTGTTCGTTGACGATCTCGCGCGCGATCAGGCGCATGCTTTCATCATCGCGGCTGAGCTGGAAACGGATCGCCTGTTCCACCCACAGCGAGTCGGCGATGAGCTGTTCCTGGCGCTCGCTCGACTCCATCTGCTGCGCCTGGCGCGGCAGCCAGATCAGCGTCATCAGGAACAGCAGCACCAGCAGGATGGGCATGACCCAGCGCAGCAGGTGGCGGCGTCCCGGCGATAGCAGATGGGAAGGGGAGGAAAGGCGCTGCGGTTTCATTTGGTGTGTGGAGCTTGCAACGATGCGGTGCGCGTAGTTTATCGCGAGCAGGGCGATTGCGGAGGATGTTCGCGGGAGAGGGCGCTGGATATTGCAGTGCGTCATGCGAATTGTGGTTATCCACAGTTGTGTCAGTATTTTGTCATGTCAAAATGCGCTCAGTCAGAATTGTGACCACGCCTTTTCCATATTTTTCAAAACCAAAAAGGGGACAACCATGAAGCTCAAGTCATTCGTATTCGCGCTTTCCGCCGCCGCCGTCTTTGCCGGCAACGCCTTCGCCCAGGCGCCGATCATCATCAAATTCAGCCATGTGGTGGCCAACGACACGCCTAAAGGCAAGGGCGCAGAGCGTTTCAAGGAACTGGCCGAGAAAGCTACCAAAGGCCGCGTGAAGGTCGAAGTCTATCCGAACAGCACGCTGTACAAGGACAAGGAAGAGCTTGAGGCGCTGCAACTGGGCGCCGTGCAGATGCTGGCGCCGTCGCTGGCCAAGTTCGGTCCGCTGGGCGTGAAGGAATTCGAAGTCTTCGACTTGCCTTATATTTTCCCGAGCAAGGAAGTGCTGTATCGCGTGACCGAAGGTCCGATCGGCAAGGATCTGTTCAAGAAGCTGGAGCCGAAGGGCATTACCGGTCTGGCGTATTGGGATAACGGTTTCAAGGTCATGTCGGCCAACAAGCCGCTGCACGTGCCGGCCGATTTCCGCGGCCTGAAGATGCGCATCCAGTCGTCCAAGGTTCTCGATGCGCAGATGCGCGCACTCGGCGCCAATCCGCAAGTGCTGGCGTTCTCCGAGGTCTACCAGGCGCTGCAGACCGGCGTGGTCGACGGCACCGAGAATCCGCCATCGAACCTGTACACCCAGAAGATGCATGAAGTGCAGAAGCACGTGACGGTTTCCGATCACGGCTATCTGGGTTATGCCGTCATCGTCAACAAGAAGTTCTGGGACGGCCTGCCTGCCGACATCCGCACTGCCCTGGAAGGCGCGATGAAGGACGCTACCAAGTACGCCAACGCGATCGCGCAGCAAGAGAACGACGCTGCACTGGCAGCGGTGCAAAAGACCGGCAAGACCACTATCTATCGTCTCAACGACAAGGAAAAGGCCGAATGGCGCAAAGCCTTGCTGCCGGTTCAGACACAAATGGCAGACCGTATCGGCAAGGATCTGATTTCCGCCGTGAACAAGGAAGCTGCTGCACTGGGTCAGAAGTAAATCGGGTTTCAGTCGCAAATAAAAAGTTCAAGGAACGTCCGGTGCAGCGACAACCTGCACCGGAAAAAACGACAGGGCAGGGCGATTTTTATTGGCCACCCACTGAGGAGACACGATGTTGAAATTTTTAGACCACTTGGAAGAGTGGCTCATTGCATTTTTGATGGCGGCAGCGACTGTCATCATCTTTGTCGCCGTGGTGCATCGCTATGCATCCGGTTTGCCGATTCCCTGGCTGCAGGATGAGCTGATCCAGATCAACACCAGCTGGGCGCAGGAATTGTGCATCTACATGTTCGTCTGGATGGCCAAGTTCGGCGCCGCCTATGGCGTGCGCACCGGCATCCACGTCGGCGTCGATGTGCTGATCAATCGCATGAACACGCCATGGCGCAACAAGTTCGTCGTGTTCGGCCTGCTGGCCGGGGCCTTGTTTACCGGCATCGTCGGCACCCTGGGCGCCGAGTTCGTGTGGGAAATCGCACAGCATTCCAGCACGTCGGAAGTCATGGAAGTACCGATGTGGATCGTCTATCTGGCGGTGCCGCTGGGTTCGTATCTGATGTGTTTCCGTTTCCTGCAGGTCTGCTGGGCCTTCATCAAGACCGGTGAATTGCCTAAGCACGACCACACCCACGTCGAAGGCCTCGACGAAGAAATCGCAGGAGGAAAAGCATGAACGCAGCAATTATCTTCGTCCTGCTGTTCGGCCTGATGCTGACCGGGATGCCGATCTCGATCTCGCTCGGCCTGACGGTCCTGACCTTCCTGTTCACCATGACCGACGTGCCGATCCAGTCGGTCGCGCTGAAACTGTTCACCGGCATCGAGAAGTTCGAGATCATGGCGATCCCGTTCTTTATTCTCGCCGGCAACTTCCTCACCCACGGTGGGGTGGCGCGACGCATGATCAACTTCGCCACGTCCATGGTCGGTCACTGGCATGGTGGTCTGGCATTGGCCGGCGTGATGGCGTGCGCCTTGTTTGCCGCCGTGTCCGGTTCATCGCCGGCAACCGTGGTGGCGATCGGCTCCATCATCCTGCCGGCGATGGTGCGTCAGGGTTTTCCCAAGAAGTTCGGCGCCGGCGTCATTACCACCTCGGGCGCCCTGGGCATCCTGATCCCACCGTCGATCGTGATGGTGATGTATTCGGTCTCGACCAATACCTCGGTGGGCAAGCTGTTCATGGCCGGCGTCGTGCCGGGTCTAATGCTGGCGCTCCTGCTCGGCCTGACTACCTGGTACCTCGCGCGCAAGCATAACTACCCACGCTTGCCGAAGGCGAGCTGGGCCGAGCGCGGGGCTGCTTTCCGCAAGAGCGGCTGGGGTTTGTTCCTGATCGTGATCGTGATGGGCGGGATTTATTCCGGCGCGTTTACACCGACTGAGGCGGCGGCAATGGCGGCGGTGTATGCCTTCATCATTGCGGTGTTCGTCTACAAGGACATGAGCCTGAAGCAAGTGCCGAAGGTCTTGCTCGACTCCGCCTCGATGTCGGCCATGCTGTTGTACATCATCACCAACGCGGTGCTGTTCTCGTTCCTCGTGACCAGCGAAAACATCCCGCAGGCGATGGCGGCGATGATCACCGACAGCGGCCTCGGCCCGATCACTTTCCTGCTGGTGGTGAACGTGTTGCTGCTGTTGGCGGGCAACGTGATGGAGCCGTCGTCGATCGTGCTGATCATGGCGCCGATCCTGTTCCCGGTGGCAATGAAGCTGGGCATCGATCCGGTCCACTTCGGCATCCTGATCGTGGTCAACATGGAAGTCGGCATGTGCCATCCGCCGGTCGGCCTGAACCTGTACGTGGCCTCGGGCATTACCAAGATGGGGATTACCGAACTGACCATTGCGGTGATGCCGTGGCTGCTGACGATGCTGGCGTTCCTGGCGCTGATAACCTATGTGCCGCAGATTTCGTTGTGGTTGCCTAACCTGGTTTTTGACTGATATCGGTCTGATTTGCAGGGCCCGTCGCCGCAGGCTGGAAGCGGCGGCGACGGCGATATTGTCAGAATGAAATGTTGTCTAATAACATGTTTTAAATTTGCGCAAAAAGTACTTTTAATGCTGAGCAAGTACTGTTAAAGTGCGACCTTCGTCTGCAAAGACAATAGAATTTCAGCCGCAGTATTGTCGGTAGTTCATGGCTTTAAAACGAGATTTAAAGTGGGTGATGCACATAACAAACGGTATTGATACCGAGGATACTGAGGAGACGTGGGTTCAAGAAGCTGTTTAAACGGCCGGGACGCACAAGGGTAATTTCAAGGCGCATCGCAAGATGCGCCTTTTTTATTTTCCGCGCGGATCTCGTTGTGGGCTTACTCCGCCATTCCCAGCGGATGCAGGCCGGTCGGCGTCTGGATCAGTGCCAGCATGTGCGGCTTCTGTCCCGGCGCCGGCTGATGCATGTCGATGTGGCTTTGCAGGCCGATCTGCGTCAGCCAAGCGGCGATGGCCTCGGCTTGCGGATGGAATCCTTCCAGTCTGACCAGGCTGCAACCGAGGTCGGCCATGTTGTCGGTCGGATGGCTGGAGCTGTTCCACTGGATCAGGCTGGGCATCACGCCGTCCAGTACCAGTTTGCCGTCGGCGGGAATGGTGATGCGCCATTGCAGCGCGCCGCGGCTCATTTCTTCGACGATGCCGGGCGAGATGGTTGCGGCGGCCGTCGCCGCTTCGATATCGTCGGTGCGCACCACCCAGGTCGCCAGGCGCGGCTTGCTGCCGGCGGCCATGGTGTCCAGTCCGAACCAGCGCGCGCGTTGCGGCGCAGGGGCGGCGGGATTGACCGCAATGACTTCCAGATAAAAGCCGTGCCCCAGCTTGAGCAGGGCATTGTGGGTGCCCAGGCGCACGTGCTCGCCGCCAGCTTGCGGCGATACGCCGAGGGTCTGCTCGATGTAGGCAATCCCTTCGGCCAGCGAAGGGGCGGTGACGACAAGGTGATCGGCGTGGCTGGTGGGTGTTGTCATATATTGGTTCCTGGATTGCTGCGAGGTTGGCGGCGGTTGGCAGAGCGCCGCGGCGATGTGCTTAAATAGCGTATTCCCTCAATGTTTCCGAGTCATGAAGAATACACAAGCGGGCGACATTTTTTCCGCCATCGTACACGTACCGTTCGGCGGCATCGGTATTCGCACTTCTGCAGGGGTGATTCTGGAGATGGTCTACCTGCCCAGGCACTTCCGCGAAAAGGATGCAATCGACGCCGCGGCCGACAAGGCAGCCAAGCAGATCCTGCGCTACATCGACAAGCCGGACTACCGGTTCAAGCTGCCGCTGGCCGAAGTCGGTTCGGATTTCCAGCGCCGCGTGTGGGACGCGATCGCCTCGATTCCGCGCGGCGAAGTACGCACCTACGGCCAGATCGCCAAGTTCATTCAGTCCGCGCCGCGCGCGGTGGGGCAGGCGTGCGGCGCCAACTGGTTTCCGCTGGTCGTGCCTTGCCACCGGGTAACGGCGGCGGGCGGACTGGGCGGCTTTTCGCACCGCGACGACGAGGACGGCTTCCCGCTCAGCGTGAAGCGCTGGCTGCTGGCGCACGAAGGCGTCGATGGCTACTGAAGCGCCCAAACGCGTGGGAAAAAGCCACGCCGGCCGCGCGCCCAAGGTCGAAGCCACCGGCGCAAGCCTGGCCGCCATCGACGAGTTTTGCGACACGCTGTGGCTGGAGGATGGCCTCGCCAGGAATTCGCTGGAAGCCTACCGGCGCGACATGACCTTGTTCGCGCACTGGCTGCAAACGGAGCGCCGCAAGGATTTGCTGGCTACGCATGCGGATGACCTCAGCGCCTATTTCGCCGCACGCCACGCCGACACCAAGGCCAGTTCCGCCAATCGCCGGCTGGCGGTGCTCAAGCGCTTCTTCCTGCTGGCGCTGCGGCAAAACCGCATCAGCGAAGATCCCTGTCTGCACCTGCGCTCGGCCAAGCAGCCGCCGCGATTTCCCAAGGTGCTGTCGGAAGGCCAGGTCGAGGCCCTGCTGGCTGCGCCCGACGTCTCCACGCCCTTGGGTCTGCGCGACCGCACCATGCTGGAACTGATGTACGCCAGCGGCCTGCGGGTGTCCGAACTGGTGTTGCTGAAGTCGGTCGAGGTCGGCATGAACGAAGGCGTGCTGCGCATCACCGGCAAGGGCAACAAGACGCGACTGGTGCCATTCGGCGAAGAGGCGCGCGGCTGGATCGAGCGCTACCTGCGCGAAGCCCGCCTGCAGATCCTCGAAGGCCAGGTCGACGACGCGCTGTTCGTCACCGCACGCGGCGGCGCCATGACGCGCCAGATGTTCTGGACGCTGATCAAGAAGTACGCGCTGCAAGGCGACATTCGCGCGCCGCTGTCGCCGCACACGTTGCGCCATGCATTCGCCACGCATCTGCTCAACCACGGCGCCGACCTGCGCGTGGTGCAGCTGCTGCTCGGCCATGCCGATATTTCAACCACCCAGATCTATACCCACGTGGCGCGCGAGCGCCTGAAAAAATTGCATGCGGAACATCACCCGCGTGGATAACCGGTTCCAAGTTGCGGCATAATGTGCGCCAAATGAGCTCCAAAAAAGACCATATCTCCGAAACCCAGGCGACGCAATTCCTGCGCAAGCATGGCATTTCCTTTACCGAACATCCCTATCCCTATGAAGAGCACGGCGGCACTAGCGTATCGGCGCGTGAACTCGGCGTGGATGAGCATCACGTTGTCAAGACGCTGGTGATGCAGGATGAGGCCGCCAAGCCGATGCTGGTGCTGATGCACGGCGACCGCAAGGTGTCGACCAAGAATTTGGCGCGGCAGATCGGCTGCAAGTCGGTGGAGCCGTGCAAGCCGGAAGTGGCCAATCGCCATTCCGGTTTCCTGATCGGCGGCACCTCGCCGTTCGGCACGCGCAAGGCCATGCCCGTTTATGTCGAAGAGAGCATTCTGGCGATTCCGAAGATCTACATCAACGGCGGCAGGCGCGGTTTCCTGATCGGCATTGCGCCCGACGCCATCGTCAAAGTCTTGCCCGGCAAGCCTGTACACTGCGCGCTGGAAGAATAAAACAAGCCGCCCTGCCGTAGCGGGGCGCGTCAAGAAAGAAGGGTTCAATGAATACAGTATTGTTTGCAATCGCCGCCTACCTGATCGGTTCCATTTCATTCGCCGTGGTGGTGAGCAAGGCCTTCGGCCTGTCCGATCCGCGTACCTACGGCTCGAAAAACCCGGGCGCCACCAACGTCCTGCGCAGCGGCAACAAGAAGGCAGCGGCGCTGACCTTGCTGGGAGACGGTTTCAAGGGCTGGCTGGCAGTGTGGCTGACGATCAGGTTCGGTCCGCAATTCGGCGTCGGCGACACCGGCGTCGCGCTGGCGACCATCGCTGTCTTCCTCGGCCATCTGTGGCCGGTATTCTTCCGCTTCGTCGGCGGCAAAGGCGTGGCGACCGCGCTCGGCATTCTGCTGGCGCTGAACGTCTGGCTTGGTGTGGCGACGCTGGTCACCTGGCTGGTGATTGCTTATGCATTCCGCTACTCGTCGCTGGCGGCGCTGATCGCCAGCGTATTTGCGCCGTTCTACTACGGCCTGCTGTTCGGCAGCGCGGACGGCATCCTGCTGGCGGTGCTGGCGATGAGCGCGCTGCTGGTGTTCCGCCATCGCAAGAATATCGCCAATCTGCTGGCCGGCAAGGAAAGCAAGATCGGGTCGAAGAAGAAATAAGCCGGTATCGAAGACCGATGAAAAATCGTCAGTGCTCCCACGGCAATGAAAAATTGAACGAGCGTTGATGCTGCGGCGATTTTCTGATCAAGCGGAATGTGCGCCATGTGCGCGGCATGAATTCCGTTTGGATGGTCTCCGGCAATTGCATCTGCCGTTCCACGGTCTGCCTGGCGCGGTTATAGCAGCGATAGCACCATGAGGTGGAAATCAGCAGGCAACCGGCGAGTCTTGCGATGCTGTTGTCGCAGTGCGCCAGCAATTTGACGTAAGCGGCGGCGCGCGAATGATGCGGGCTGACGTGCGATGCATGATCAACGCATTCCTTCAGTTCCAATATCGTCAATGGATCATCGCCCGGACCGCTGCTCAGCTGATTGAGCAGGGGATGGCAATCGTGTGCAGGATCGTCGCCATAGTCCCACGCATCCAGCCGGACCGCCATGCGGATGTGCTTTTCATCATAGTTCACCAGCTTCTGGTAGAGATAACTGAAAAGCAGATCGACGTGGGCAGGATTCAGATAGTCAACATCGATCCCTTGTTTTTCCCGGATTTTCTCGGCCATTAACCAGGCTTCCGCCTGTACGTCGTCAGCTTCGTGTTCGCCTTTTGTTGCTACGGAAATTTTCTTGAACTTTGATTTGTATTTTTTCGCAAAGGAAGCGAAGTCGCTTTGAGGCATCTGTTTTAAAAAAAAGATGCATCTTAGTTGTGCCTGTTTCCTGCGGGAATAGAACTTATTTGAAGTATCGTCTGTTTTTAAGTGTTGATCTCATCCAGCGGCCAGCGCGGCCGCACGCTGAATGCGTAGTCGCGCTTTGCCGCTTCGGGATGCTGCTGCAGGCGCATGGCGCCGGCAAAGGCGATCATGGCGCCGTTGTCGGTGCAGAATTCCAGCTCCGGATAAAAGACCTGATAGCGCCGCTTGGCCGCGGCGGCGTTGAGGCCTTCACGCAATTGCTTGTTGGCGCCGACGCCGCCGGCGATCACGAGGCGCTTCATGCCGGTGTGCTTGAGCGCGTTCATGCATTTTGCCACCAGCACGTCGACAAGGGCGTCGACGAAGGCGCGCGCGATGTTGGCCTTGTCCTGTTCGCAGATGTTGGTGGTCTGGTTCTTGACCACGGTCAACACAGCGGTCTTCAGGCCGGAAAAGCTGAAGTCGAAATTCTTGGAGTGCAGCATCGGACGCGGCAACTGATACACGCCCGGATCGCCGAACTCGGCCAGCCGCGAAATCGCCGGACCGCCCGGATAGCCGAGACCGAGCAGCTTGGCCGACTTGTCGAAGGCTTCGCCGGCGGCGTCGTCGAGGGTTTCGCCGAGCAGTTCGTATTGGCCGACGCCGTCCACGCGCATCAATTGCGTATGGCCGCCCGACACCAGCAGCGCCACGAACGGGAACTGCGGCGGGTTGGACGACAGCAGCGGCGACAGCAGGTGACCTTCCAGGTGATGCACGCCGAGCACCGGCTTGTCGAGCGAGAGGCCGAGGCCGCAGGCAACCGATGCGCCCACCAGCAGGGCGCCGGCCAGGCCGGGACCTTGCGTGTAGGCGATGGCGTCGATATCGCCATGGGCGATGCCGCTTTGTTCGAAGACTTGCCTGAGCAGGGGAATCGCACGCCGGACGTGGTCGCGCGAGGCCAGTTCAGGGACCACGCCGCCGTATTCCTGGTGCATCGCGATTTGCGAATGCAAGGCATGGGCGAGCAGGCCTCTTTGCGTGTCGTATAACGCCAGACCGGTTTCATCGCAGGAGGATTCGACGCCGAGAACTATCATGGATTGCAGCAGGGAAAACAGTGGGGACGCGTGTGCGTCCGAAGGCGCTATTGTAAAGGAAAGGCGCGCACAGCCACGGCGGCGCACAAGATGCGTCGCATGGTGTACCCTTGCGCTCATCAAAAACGGCAGCAATACGAGAGTACGATCATGACGGAATCAGGCAAGGAAATGCTGGCTGCGGCCCGCTTCATCAAGGAGATCGGACGCGGCAAGGATGGCGCACGGAGTTTGTCGCGCGACGATGCGCAACTGCTGTACGGCGCCATGCTGGATGGTCGCGTCAGCGATCTCGAACTCGGCGCTATCCTGTTGGCCATGCGCGTCAAGGGGGAGTCGGTGGAAGAAATTGCCGGTTTCCTGGCCGCCGCCGAAGCCTCGTTCACGCCGTTGCAGGCGCCGCTGGGCGACTACGCGCCGGTGGTGATTCCGAGCTACAACGGCTCGCGCCACATGGCCAACCTGACTCCCTTGCTGGCGTTGCTGCTGGCGCGCGAAGGCGTGCCGGTGCTGATGCACGGTGTGACGCAGGATCCGCAACGCGTCACCAGCGCAGAGATTTTCGAAGCGCTCGGGATCCATCATGCGATCGGTCCGCACGAAGCCGAAGCCGCGCTGGCCAACCGGCAACCGGCGTTCATCCCGATTCAGGTGCTGGCGCCGAAGTTGGCGCGCCTGTTGGCGATGCGCCGCCTACTCGGCGTGCGCAATTCGACGCATACGCTGGTCAAGATCATGCAGCCGTTTGCCGCGCCGGCTTTGCGCCTGACCTCGTACACGCATCCCGAATACCTGGAAATGCTCGGCAAGTATTTTGTCGGCGCAGCGCCGGCACAGCGCGGGGATGCTTTCCTGATGCGCGGCACCGAAGGAGAGACCGTTGCCAATGCGCGGCGCGCGCAGCAGATTGACTGGTTCCATGGCGCCGAACGCACGCTGCTGGTGGAGAAGCAAAAAGTGGCGGAAGAGATTCCGGACTTGCCGGAGGGTAGGGATGCCGCTGCGACGGCGCGCTGGATTGAGGCGGTGCTGCGCGGTGAGAAAAGCGTACCGATTGCGATCGCCGAACAGGTCGGGCATTGCATGGCGGTATCCAGGGCGATCAAGGCACGTACGCCCTGACGCCGACGGGCGTTGATACTGCAGGCGTGCAGGTGTTCAGGCTTTGGGTTTGACGGCCTTGACCGCCGCCGTTGCCGTGATCTGTGCGAAGGCGAAGATGACTTCCTTGACGATCTTGCGTTGCGGCGCAGGCAGATTGATGAAGGCTTCGAAGGCCTCCCGTTCGCGATAGCCGATGGCTTCTTCCCAGCGCGCGCGGCGCTTGTCGATGCGCTTGCCGATCTCTTCACCGAAGCGCAGATGTTGCGGCGTGACAATGAGCCATTCGGCGAGCGTCTCCAGCTTGTCCTGGTTTGGCATGGATTCGCCGAGTAGCCAGCGTCGCACGCCGTGCAAGGTCATCGGTTTACCCCAGTAGCGCAAATTGAACTCGCGTTCCAGAACAGCGGGCTTTGGTTCATATCCCGCTTTTTCCATCGAGGCGCGCAGTCGTTTTGCAAATTTTTCGTTCGCGTTTTCCATGACTGGAACTTACTGCCTAGTGGGTGAGGAATGGGTACTTTTGGTTTTCGGAATAATTACGCGGAGGATGTGACTTATAATCAACGCCGCTTAACGTCACCAAGTTGTAGCTATCTTGTCTTATTTTCAACTTGACTGATAGATAACAATTGTAACCTGTGGGAATCTCCCAACATGACGCCCAGCAAGACTTACAGGCCGGTAATGGTGTTTGCGCGAACGTCGTTTGCAGGCATGCCGGCAGGAAAAAACCGCTGCCGTGCTCATGAACGCAAAGCGTCGCGGCCAAGCTGAGGCATTGTCAGAAGCGGCAGTTCTTTTCGCTTGGCGAAAACGCCGGGGAAGAAGCCGGGATTTTTTGGGACAAACCAGCTAGAATAGGCGCGGATAAAGGGATTGCGCCGGATAGAACCGATTGTCGCGAATGAATAAAGAGCAAACGACAAGCGGCTGCGCATGCCAAAACACAAGCGTTTGCGACGCTTTTTTTCCTGATTTTGTTTGTGAACATCGATGCGTTCTCGCGCATTGACGAAGCTTTGTTTGTCGTCGTGGATTCACGGGATTCATTTTCGTAACACGCAGTTCGAACGGAAGATGCAGACGGATTTCTCAGATCATGGCCGGCTCCTATAACCTTTTGCTGATTTGTTTTTCTCTATTTGTTGCGACGCTTGCTTCGTACACAGTATTGGAAATCGCTGAACGCATCGCATCGCAGGAAACCGCACGCTACCGCCGCATGTGGCTGGCCGGCGGCGCGCTGGTGTTCGGCGTCGGCATCTGGTCCACGCATTTCACCGGCATGCTGGCGTTCCAGTTGCCGATCAGCGTCGGCTACAACGCCCTGTTTACCGTCGTATCGCTGCTGCTGTGCATCGGTCTGTCGTTTTATCTTCTGCACCGCTCTACCCAGCGCCGGCTGCGCTGGCCGCGCATGCTTGCCGACGGCGTCGCGCTCGGGGCCGGCATGGCGGCGGTGCACTGGCTCGGCCTGCATTCGATGCAGATCATCCCGGCGGTGCGTTACACGCCGTGGCTGGAGATTCTGTCGGTGCTGGCGACCATGGCCGTCGCGGTGCTCAACATCTGGATCATCTACACGCTCAACACGCACAAGGGAGAACACTTCTGGCGCCGGGTGATTTTTGCCGGCACGCTCGGTCTGGGCATCTTCTTCATGCATTGCCTGAACATGGCGGCCGCCAACTTTTCTCCCGACAGCATCAGCAGCACTTACGCCAGCATTGACAGCGACAACCTGATGAGCGCGGTGGTGCTCGGCACCTTGTTCGTGCTGATCGCCGCGCTGATTTTCAGCGGTGCACAGAAGACCAAGCTGCTCAGGAAGATCGTCGGCCGCACCAACGACAAGCTGTTGCATTTCGCCACGCACGATGTGCTCACCGGCCTCCCCAATCGCGCTTTGCTGGCCGAGCGCATCCAGCATGCGATCCACGTCTCCAAGCGCAGCGGGCTGTCGTTTGCCGTGCTGTTCATGGACCTGGACGGCTTCAAGGCCATCAACGATTCGCTCGGTCACTCGGTGGGCGACGGCTTGCTGATTGCGGTCGGACAGCGGATTCGCGCCTGCATCCGCAGCGAAGACATGGTGTCGCGCATCGGCGGCGACGAGTTCGTGGCGGTCATGGGCAGCCTGGCCTCGCCCGACGTGGTCGAAAACCTGGCGGAAAATATCCTGAGCGTGCTGCGTCAGGATTTTCGCGTCGACGAGGCGACGCTGCGGGTGACGTCGAGCATCGGCATCGCGGTGTATCCCAACAGCGGGGACACCGTCGACGCGTTGATGAAGAACGCCGACGCCGCGATGTATGAGGCCAAGCAGAACGGCCGCAACACTTACCGTTTCTTTGAGCCGGCCATGCACGCCAGCGCGATGCGGCATCTGACGGTGCGCCACGCGCTGCAGCTGGCGGTGGAGCACAATCAGCTGTCGCTGCATTTCCAGCCAAAATTTGAAGGCCGCCAGCACACACTGACCGGCGTCGAGGCATTGCTGCGCTGGGATCATCCGGAACTGGGCAGCATGAGTCCGACCGAATTCATCCCGATCGCCGAGCGCTCGGGCCAGATCATTCCGATCGGCGATTGGGTGTTGCGCGAAGTGTGCGCGCAGATCGTGCGCTGGGATGCGGCCGGCATGCCGCCGGTCAAGGTGGCGCTCAATCTGTCGCCGCTGCAGATGCGTCCCGACCTGGTCGACAGCGTCACCGAGATCGTCAGCCAGGCCGGCATCGCGCCGCAGCGCCTGATGTTTGAAATCACCGAAACCGCGGCGATGAAGAACGTTGAAAAGAGCGCGCGCATCATCACCGATCTGCAGGAGCTCGGCTACGACATCGCCATCGACGATTTCGGCGCGGGCTATTCCAGCCTGGCGTACCTGCAGCAATTCCACTGCCGCCAGATCAAGATCGACAAATTCTTCACCTCTCGGCTGGACCAGGGCGGCGATTCCGGACCAGCGATCGTGTCGGCCATCATCGCGCTGGCGCATGCGCTGAACATGGAAGTGGTGGCCGAAGGCGTGGAGACCGAAGCGCAGCTCGCCGCGCTGCAAAAACTCAACTGCGACCAGGTACAGGGATTCCTGTTGGCGCGTCCGGCTGCCGCGCGGGATGTGCAGCACTTCCTGGGACACGGCAGGGCGTTCGCCTGAACGCTCCTTTAGCTGACTACTCGGCGCTGGACTACCCGCCGCTGGACCACCCGCAAATACCAGATCAGGAAGAACGCCACCAGGCCCAGGCTGGCGCTGTTGCCGAGCCAGAAGCCGGCGGCGCCGTGCAACCATGCCGGCGATACGCCGAACGGATCGAGGCCGAGGACGTAACCGCCGCCGAGTCCGATACCCCACAGCGCCACCGCATAGATCACGGTCGGGATCACCGCCACCTTGTAGGCACGCAGCACGAAGGCCGTGGTCACCTGCAGCGAGTCGAACAGCTGGTAAAACGCGATGAACAGAAACAGCGGCAAGGCCGAGGCGATGATGACTTCATCCGGGGTATAGGCGCGGATGATCTGCTCCCGCGCGAACCATACCGCCACGCCGATCAGCACCGACAGGATCGCCGACAGGCGGATGCCGGCGCGTGAAATCTTCTTGGCGGTCTGCCAGTCGCGCGCACCGATGGCTTGCGCCACCAGCGTGCCGGTGGCGTTGGCCAGCGAGAGCGGCAGCATGTACAGCACGGTGCCGACGTTGGCGGTGATCTGGTGTCCAGCGACCGCAACCGCGCCGAGGCGCGCAATGAAGATCGCCATCAGCGTGAACGCCGTCACTTCGATGAAATAGCTCAGGCCCATCGGGATGCCGAGTTTCAGCAGGCTGCGCTGCGCCTTCCACTGCGGTGCGACGAAGCCGCTGCCGAACACGCGCAGTTCGCGATAAATCGGTGCGCCGCGCACCAGCATCCAGCCGGTCAGCAGCATCAGCCAGGCGATCAGGCTGGTGGCGATGGCGCAGCCCGGGCCACCGAACGCCGGCAAGCCGAAGCCGCCGAAGATGAACCAGGCATTGAGCGGAATCTTGAGGAGCAGGGCGCCGATCTGGATCGCCATCACCATCTTGGGACGCGAAATGGCGGTGTTGAGCGCGGCATACACGCGAAACCCCAGGGTCGCCGGCAGCGCCAGCGCTTCGATGCGCAGGTAGAGCGTGGCTTTTTCCGCCAGTTCCGGCGACGCTTGCGCGAACGACAGGAACACCGGCGAAAACAGCAGCACCAGGCAGCCGATGCAACTGAGGAAGAAGGCCAGCCACAATCCCTGCTTCACTTCGCGGCCGATGTCGCCGAAACGGCGCGCGCCGTACAACTGGCCGATGGTCGGCAGCAGGGCCTGCAGCACGCCCGACAAGCCGACGAACACGCTCACGTAAATCGACACCCCCAGGGCCAGCGCCGCCAGATCCATTGCCGAGAAGCGCGACACCATCGCCGTGTCGATCACGCCGTTGGCGATCAGCGCCAGCTGGCCGATCAGGATCGGCCAGGCCAGCGAAGCAATGCGGAAAGTATGGATGCGTGATGTCATGCGTTTTCAGCGTCGACGTCGGGCCCCGTGCGGAGCGCCGAGATCGCTTCAGTTGCCGATGCGGCGGTACAGGCGGAAGCGCTCGTCGCGATCGGAGGGGCGCCGGCCTTCCCACAGCAGCTGCCAGCGGCCTTCATACTGGCGCAGCATCTGCTCGGCGTTCTGGTTGTCGATACTGTCCTGCAGCAGCAGGAAATCGCAGCGCATGTCCGGCCGGTCTTCAAAATGCACGTGGCCGAAGTAGGCGAACGACGCGCGCTGCGCCGGGCCGACGTTGGATTCCACGCACTGCTTGACCGCCGACATGCGTTCTTCGATCTGTTGCGCTACACCGGCATAGCTCTTGCCGTAGTTGACCCACGGCAGCCACAGGGTCATCAGCAGCACCCAGCACAGCACCACGCCGCCGGACGACAGCACCACCGCGCGCCACAGCACCGAAGGCCGGCGCGAAATGCGCCAGTGCACCAGCAGGATCCAGAAGAGCGTGGTCAGCACGGCGATCGCCAGTGCGATCGCATTGAAGCCGGGCTTGTAGCCGGGCGCCAGCTTGAAGGCGTTCTTGGCGATCTGCGCCGGCCAGCCGGTCTCCTTGGCGATCCAGCCGATCCAGATGAAGGCCGCGCAGGTCGTCAGCGTCATCACCGAGAACCAGTCCACCGCATTGATGGCGCCGCGCTTCATGGTCGGCAGGCCGAATGCCGCCAGGATCGCCAGCGCTGGCAGCAGCGGCAGCAGGATGCCTTCTTCGCTGTGTACGTTGAGCAGCACCAGCAGCGTCAGCGGGATGAAGAAGGCCAGCGGCAGCGAAATATGCAGCGAATGCAACTGGCGGCGCCAGGCGTACACGGCCCAGCTGGCGAACGGCCAGGCCGGCCAGGCGAACCACACGCCGTATTTGCCGAAGAACTTCAGCGAGGCCATGGTCGGCCAGTTGATCTGATAAATATTCCAGCTGAGCCAAGTCGAGAACTGCGCACTGGCTTCGGGCAGCAAGGCGCGGATCGAGAAGACCCAGATCAGGCAGATCGCCAGCGCCGCCGGCAGCGACAGGCCGATCAGCGATTTGAACACCGGACGGTAATGCAGGCCCGACAACACCAGCAATCCCAGCAGCACGCCGGCCGGCAGCAACCAGCCATGCGTGAGCACCAGCAGGCCCAGCACTGCGCCCAGCGACAGCGCCTGATGCGGCTTGTTGGTGTCGAACACGCGCGCCGCACTGTACATGGCATAGGCCACCAGCGCGATTTGCAGGGTTTTGGCGCTGGTCTCGTGGCTGTGCAGCAGCAAGCCCAGGAAGCCGAGGTAAATCAGGAAAGCGCCATCGGCCAGCGTGCGGCCGAAATCGCGCGGCTCCGGCTGGCCGCCGAAGGCCAGCTTGAGCGGTTGTGCTTCGCTGCGGCGGCCGAGCAGATAGGTGGCGTACCAGATCGACAGCGAGCCGATCAGGAAGCAACCCACGGTCGAAATGCGCGCCGCCAGCGGATCGCCCAGCAGCCAGCCGAACAGCTTGATGCAGATGGCGCCGAACCAGTACGCCAGCGGACTCTCGGCGGGCATCGCCATGCCGGCGATATTCGGCGCCAGCCAGTCCATCAGATTGCCGTGCGCCATGGTCCACATGATGCCGAAGCTGGCGGCGTCATCGTTCTTCCACGGGTCGCGGCCGATCAGGCCGGGCAGGATATACAGCAAGCCGAGCGCGAGCAGGCCCCAGCGAGGCAGAGCATTGGTCGCGGCGGCAGGGAGGCGGACTGGCTTCATCAAGGTGTTATTGCTCTTGTATGTTGCTGCACTTGTGCGGGTGCGATTATCGGGTAGCCGATATTGTGCAGCAAAATCCTGTTAAAGGATGTATTGGATAGTAACGGCGGGCAACCGTGCAGCGGTAAAGCTGCACCCCGTTCCGCAAAAAACAAAAAAGGCAGCCTCAGCTGCCTTTTTCGACATCGTGCAGAGATTATTCTGCTGCGATTGCAGTCTTGGAACCGACTGTGCCGAACTTCTGGCGGAACTTCTCGACGCGACCTGCGGTGTCGACGATCTTGTGCTTGCCGGTGTAGAACGGGTGCGATTCGGAAGAAACTTCAATCTTCACGAGTGGGTATTCCTTGCCTTCGAATTCGGCCTTTTCGCGTGTGCCGATAGTCGAACGGGTGATGAACTTGAAGTCGTTCGAAACGTCGTGGAACAGAACTTCGCGGTAATCCGGGTGAATGCCTTGTTTCATTTTTTTGCCTTGAAAAGTAGTGGTAGCCAATCGTCACTTCGTCGGTCGCCTTGCTTCTTGACCCGATTGTCGATCACTTGCCGGTGAAAAGTCCGAAATTATACAATGAAATCATGGGTTTGCGCCAAATCTAAATGGCCGGAGCGCGAGCGGGGATGTTGTTTTTTACCGATTCCGGGCCGTTTTCCTGGCCGGGGAGACGCTGCCGGACGGGGCGGCGCCCGCCGGCAGGGTGTTCAGTGCAAGTTTATTTCCACAGGGAACACTTGGATTCAGCCTTGGTGGTCCATGCCTGTTCGGCAGGAATGGTCTGCACCACCTTGTAGTAGTCCCACGGATACTTCGACTCGGACGGCTTTTTCACTTCCATCAGGTACATGTCATGCACCATGCGGCCGTCGGGACGGATATAGCCGTTCTTGGCGAAAAAGTCGTTGATCTTGGTCTTGTGCATCTGCGCGATGACCTTGTCCGGATCATCGGTGCCGCTGGCTTTCACTGCGTTCAGGTACTGCATCGTCGCCGAATAATCCGCCGCCTGCAGCATCGACGGCATGCGCTTCATCTTGGCGAAGTAACGCTTGGAAAAGTCGCGGGTTTCCTGGTTCATGTCCCAGTACCAGCCGTCGGTCAGGTACATGCCTTGCGTGACCTGCAGGGTCAGCGCATGCACGTCATTGATGAACATCAGCAGGCCGGCCAGCTTCATGGTCTTGTTGATGCCGAACTCGTTGGCCGCCTTGATCGAGTTGATGGTGTCGCCGCCGGCATTGGCCAGACCGAGGATCTGCGCCTTCGAGGCCTGCGCCTGCAGCATGAAGGACGAGAAGTCCGAGGCCCCCAGCGGATGCTTGACCGAACCGACTACCGTGCCGCCATTGGCCTTGACGATGTCGGAGGTGTCCTTTTCCAGCGAGGCGCCGAAGGCATAGTCGGCGGTCAGGAAGTACCAGCTCTTGCCGCCGTTCTTGACGATGGCCGAGCCGGTGCCCTTGGCCAGCGCCACCGTATCGTAGGCATAGTGGATGGTATAGGGAGTGCATTCTTCATTGGTCAGCCGCGCGGTGGCGCCGCCGACGGCGATGAAGGTCTTTTTCTTTTCGCCGGCAACCTTGGCCATGGCCAGGCTGGTGCCGGAATTGGTGCCGCCGATCAGCATGTCCACGCCTTGCTGGTCGAACCACTCGCGCGCCTTGGAGGCGGCGATGTCGGCCTTGTTCTGATGGTCGGCGGTGATCAGTTCGATCTTCTTGCCGTTGACGCTGCCGCCGAAGTCGGCGATCGCCATCTTGATGGCCTCGACACCGCCCTGGCCGTCGATGTCGATGTAGACGCCCGACAAGTCGGTGATCAGACCGATCCTGACCACATCTCCCGAAATCTGCGCCGCCGCCGGTCCGGCAAATCCTGCTGCACATGCGGCGACCACGGTCGCCGCGATGGCTGTCATCTTGACCTTCATCTTTGCTCCTCCTGATTGGTTGTGTCTGCGTTGCTGTTTTTATGTCGTCTGGTGGACGGTAAGTTGAAACCCCGGCATGGATCCATGACCGGCAGTACTGCGGTGCTCTACAACATACAACGGTGCTGCGCTTGCGGATGAATACCCGGCAGCAGGAACGATGCCGGTGATGATCTGAACGGTCTGAATCGGGTGAACCTGTCGGTTCTATGCTGTCTCTCGATTTAATTTTTATTGCCGGATCTGTCTTTGCGCAGAGCGCGGCGTGGCTGAAATAGTAGTGTAGGAAGAAAATTGCGGTCAAGCGGTTTTTCCCGGCCGGCGAAAAAGCAAATAAGGCGATGCGGGCAAAAAAAAATCCGCCTGGGCACCCGGGCGGACTTTTTCCAGTCGACAGCTTCGACGGCGACGCAGCATTGCGTCCCGGCAAGGCGGTGCTCCCTCAGCGTTCGCTGCCGCGGCGCATCATGTCGAAGAACTCTGCATTGTTCTTGGTCGACTTCATCTTGTCGAGAATGAATTCCATCGCTTCGATTTCGTCCATGTCGTACATCAGCTTGCGCAAGACCCAGATCTTTTGCAGCTGGTCCGGCTTGATCAGCAGTTCTTCACGGCGCGTGCCGGACTTGCTGAGGTTGATGGCCGGATAGACGCGCTTCTCGGCGAGGCGGCGTTCCAGATGGACTTCCATGTTGCCGGTACCCTTAAATTCTTCGTAGATCACGTCATCCATGCGGCTGCCGGTTTCGATCAGGGCCGTTGCGATGATGGTCAGCGAGCCGCCTTCTTCGACGTTGCGCGCAGCGCCGAAGAAACGCTTCGGACGTTGCAGCGCGTTGGCGTCCACACCGCCGGTCAGGACCTTGCCGGACGCCGGGATCACGGTATTGTAGGCGCGCGCCAGACGGGTGATCGAGTCCAGCAGGATGACCACGTCCTTCTTCATTTCAACCAGGCGCTTGGCTTTTTCCAGCACCATTTCGGCGACCTGGACGTGACGCGTGGCCGGTTCGTCGAAGGTCGATGCGACGACTTCGCCGCGCACCGAGCGCTGCATTTCGGTCACTTCTTCCGGACGTTCGTCGATCAGCAGGACGATCATCACGGTGTCGGGATGGTTGGTGGTGATGGCGTGGGCGATGTGCTGCAGCATGACCGATTTACCGGACTTCGGCGACGCCACCAGCAGACCGCGCTGGCCGCGGCCGATCGGCGCGATCAGGTCGATGATGCGGCCGGTGATGTTTTCCTCGCCGCGCATTTCGCGCTCGAGCTGCATGATCTTGTTCGGATGCAGCGGCGTGAGGTTTTCAAACAGGATGCGATGCTTGGAGGCTTCCGGCGCTTCGCCGTTGACCTTGTCGACCTTGACCAGCGCAAAGTAGCGCTCGCCGTCTTTCGGTGTGCGTACTTCGCCTTCGATGGAGTCGCCGGTGTGGAGATTGAAGCGGCGGATTTGCGAGGGCGAAATGTAAATGTCGTCAGTGGACGCCATGTAGCTGGCGTCAGGCGAGCGCAGGAAGCCGAAGCCGTCAGGCAACACTTCAAGGGCGCCGTCGCCGAAAATCTGTTCTCCCGATTTCGCGCGTTTCTTGAGGATCGCGAACATCAGTTCTTGTTTGCGCAGGCGCGCCGCGTTATCGATGTCCAGGCCAATTGCCATTTCAAGCAATGCGGAGACGTGTAACGCCTTTAATTCTGATAAGTGCATAAGAGTGTCCCGGGATGGGAATAGTAAAAGGTGGGGGAGGGAATTGCGTGGCGTGTTAAAGAGAAACTAACGAAGGAAACCAAAAAAGAACTGGCCTGCAGGTTGATTCAAGCTGCAGGCACGGGCGGCGATGCGAGCGCAGCGCCGCCGTGAATCTCAGATGTTGCTGTCGATGAACGAGGTCAGCTGGCCTTTTGCAAGAGCGCCGACTTTTTGCGCTGCTGCTGCGCCGTTCTTGAACAGGATCAGTGTCGGAATGCCGCGGATGCCGAACTTGGCCGGAATGGCCTGGTTCGCATCGACGTCCAGCTTGGCGATCTGCAGCTTGCCGTCGTATTCCTTGGCGACTTCTTCCAGGATCGGGGCGATTGCCTTGCAAGGACCGCACCATTCAGCCCAGAAGTCCACCAGGACAGGCTTGTCGGATTTCAGGACGTCTGCTTCAAAAGAGGCGTCGGAGATGTGTTTGATGTTTTCGCTCATGGTAGATCCTCGATCTGAGGGAATATATAAGTAAGTGGTCAAATAGCGCCGGGGGAACATACCAGTTGCTTGGCGTATGCCATCAACGCTTCCGGGGTTGCTTCATTGCGTAACATTGCTTAAAGCAGATGGAGTCGTTGTGCCCTGATTCAAGTTATTTTGAAGCGCGGCAACGGGTATTCGGCGGGGTACGGAGGCAATCATAACCCATTTTCAGAAAAAGTGTGCCTCGCCGCCGCCGATGGGCCGCCATCCGGCAAAGCCTGTTGCAGTGCGGTTGCCAAGGTTGGCAATTGACCCGGCCGGTCGCATACAATGCCGCAAAGACGTGCCGGGTCGATAGATTGCGGCAATCATTTCGATAAATATATTTTTCTCTCCGGCCCCTTTTAATGTTGCATTCGCCCCTGCTGATCAGCCCTTCCGTCGATTTCTGGCCACAGACCGCGGCCGCCTTGCTGGACGCGGATCACATGCTGGGCGCAGCGGCGAGGGCGGGGTCGCGCGACTTTTCCGGCTATCAGGTGGTGGTGCCGGCGTTTTCGCATGCGGTGCACTGGCGAACGGCGCTGGCCCAGGCGCTCCAGCGTCATGCGCCGCCGCAGGCCGGCTTCATCCCGCCGCGCATCAACACCATGGCTGGCTGGCTGGCCATGCAGCCGCCCCAGCCGCAGCAGGACGACAGCGAACGCCTGATGCAGCTGTACGCGCAATTGCGCCAGCACGGCTGGCTTAAGAAAATGTTTACGGCGCGCCGCAACACGGACCTGCTGCCGCTGGCGCAGACGCTGTTGTCGCTGTCGGATGAATTGACCCAGGCGTTGCTGCCGGCCATGGAGCGCGCTCCGGGCGACGCCGATGAACGCTGGCAAGCCGCGCTGGCGCAGCTGTCGCCGTCGGCGCGCAGCATGCTCTCGGACGAGGCGCAACTGGTCTGGTCGATCTGGCAGAGCCAGCTCGACGGCAACGACAAGACCGCACAGCGCTACGCGCGCATGCTGGCGCTGGCCCGGCCCGGCGCGCATGCGCCCCTGGCGCCCCTGATGTGGATCAGCCCGGTGGCTCCTGAACCGATGGAACTGGCCTTCCTCGAAGCCTACGGCGAACACGCCGAGGTCCAACCGGTGCAGATCGACTGGCGCGGCCCGGATATCCCCTTGCTGTACCGGACCGCCTGGCCGGAATTGTGCGACACGCCGCTGGCGCCGGCGCCGGACGATCTGTTCGCGCCGCAGATGGATGCGCCGACGCTGGCGCTGTGCCCGGCCGCCAGCCTCGAAGACGCCTCGCTGCAAAGCGCGCAGGTCGTACTGGACTGGCTGCGGCAAGGCAAGAACGACATCGCCGTCGTCGCCCAGGATCGCGTCAGCGCGCGCCGCCTGCGCGCCTTGCTGGAACGCGCGCAAGTCTCGGTGGCCGACGAAACCGGCTGGAAGCTGTCGACCACCCGCGCCGCTGCGGCGATGGCGGCATGGTGCGACGTCGTGACCTCGCGCGGCGAAACCACCGCGCTGCTCGACCTGTTGAAGTCACCGTTCATCTTCGCCGGCATGGCGGACAAGAGCGCGGCGGTGATGCAGATCGAATGGCAATTGCGGCGCGAGAATATTTCCGGTGAGTGGCGCAGCGTGCAGGCGGTGTTCAAGGACGGTTCGCTTGCCGCCGGCGTCTTGCAGGCGGTGGCTGCGCAGGCCGCGCTGTTCGACGGCCGCAAGACTCTGGCGGACTGGAGCGCGTGCGCGCAACAGCTGCTGGATGCGCTCGACATGCGCGACGCGTTCGCGCAGGACATCGCCGGCCAGCAAGTGCTGCAATTGCTGGACGACCTCGGCGCCCGCCAGGCGGATGCCGATGGCGGCGAACTGTTTTCCTTCGCCGAATGGCGCGCGCTGCTGAACCTGCAGCTCGACGCCGTCACCTTCATGCCGCCGATCACCGACCGCCGCATCGTCATGCTGCCGCTCAACGGCGCGCGCTTGCGCAATTTCGACGCGGTGCTGGTGATCGGCGCCGACGCCGAGCATCTGCCGTCGCAGCCGCAGGAAACGCTGTTCTTCTCGAATGCCGTGCGCCACGAACTTGGATTGCCCACGCGGCTGTCGCGCCAGCATCAGCAATTGCGCGACCTGACCGAACTGCTGTGCGCCAACCGCGAAGTGGTGCTGTGCTGGCAGACCCACAAGGACGGCGAACCGAATCCCAAGAGCCCGTGGCTGGAGCGTCTCGAGCTGTGCCTCGCCAAGGCCGGCATGGAACCGCTGCGCGAGCTGCGCCACGATCTGCCGCTGCACGAACTGCTTGCCGCACCCTCCACGATGCCTGCGCCGTCGGCTGCAGAGCTGACGCCGGCGCGCCTGTCGGCCAGCGCGTACAATCGGCTGGTGGCGTGTCCCTATCAATTCTTTGCCCAGCACATGCTGCGCGTGAACGTCATGGACGAACTGTCCGATATGCCTGAGAAGCGCGACTATGGCGGCTGGCTGCACGAGATCCTGATGAAGTATCACGAAGCGCTGCGCGACGCGAAGACGCCCGTCGAGCAGCGTGCCGCCTTGCTGGCGACCATCTCGGACGAGGTGTTCGGCAAGGCCATCCGCGAACATCCCGCCGCGCTCGGTTACGAGGCGCGCTGGCGCAAGGTGATGCCGGCGTACCTGGTCTGGGCCAACGAGCGGGAGTCGCTGGGCTGGCATTTCGTGCTTGGCGAATTGCCGTTGCAGCATGCACTGGCCTGGCCGGACGGCGGCATCGAGTTGTACGGCCGCCTCGACCGCGTCGATGAAAACGCCGAAGGCGAACGCGCGGTGCTCGACTACAAGACCAGCTCATTGCCGTCGCTGGCCGCCAAGCTCAGGAACGCCGAGGATCATCAGTTGCCGTTCTACGGCCTGTTGTCCGGCCAAACGATGGCCGCTGCGCATTACGTCGCACTGGAACCGTACAGGGACAAGACCGGTGACGTTGCCGCTCCCGATTTTGAGGCGCAGCAGCAGGCCTTGCAGCAGCAGATCATCACCGTCATGCAGGCCATCGGCAACGATGCGCCGCTGCCGGCCAACGGTATCGAATCGGTTTGCCAGTATTGCGAAGTGCGCGGACTGTGCCGCAAGGGAGTCTGGCAATGAGCGACATGAATGACAAAGGGGCGATCGCGGCCTACGAAATCAACGGCCGTCCCGCCGAGGCGGCGGCATTCACCGCGGCCGCCTGCGATCCGCGCCAGTCGGTCGTGGTGGAAGCCTGCGCCGGCAGCGGCAAGACCTGGCTGCTGGTGGCGCGCATGTTGCGGCTGCTGCTGGCGGGAGCACAGCCGGCCGAACTGCTGGCGATTACCTTCACGCGCAAGGCCGCACAGGAAATGCGCGAGCGCCTGATGGAGCTGCTGCACGAACTGACGCTGGCGCCGGCCGAACAGGCGCGCCAATTGCTGCTGGAGCGCGGCGTCGACGCCGCCGAGTTGCCGCGCGTGATGCCGCTGGCACGCTCTCTGTATGAGCAGATCCTGGCCGGCCAGCAGGGTTTGTCCATCGACACTTTCCACAGCTGGTTTGCACGCTTGCTGCAGATTGCGCCGCTGGCGTCGGGCGTGCCGCACGGCTATGCGCTGACCGAGAAGAACGGCGAGCTCATGAACGAGGCTTATCGCCGCTTCATGCAGGCGGTGCAAAAGCCGGCGCAACAGCAGATCAGGCAAGCCTTGCTGGAGCTGTACGACCTGGCGGGCGACAGCGGCGCGCGCAATCTGCTGGATTCCTTCCTCGACAAGCGCGCCGAATGGTGGGCCGCAACCATGCCGCCGCTGTCGTCGGAGGACGCGCCGCTGCAATGGCTGGAGGAGTTGTGCGGTCCTGATGCCGCGCGCGATGCGCGATTGACCGTGTGGACGGACGAGGCCCTGAAGGCGCGGCTGTACGAGATTTCTTCCTTGCTCGGCAAGGGCACGGCAACCAACCAGAAGCGCGCCGTCGCCATTGAAACGCTGGTGAGCGGTGAAGCGTCGGCAGAGCAGTTCGTCGCGCTGGCGTCGCAGTTCCATGACGACAGCGGCAAGCCGCGCGGCAACACCAAGACCAAGGACTTGAAGGCGGCATTGAGCAAGCATTACGGCGTCGACGAAGACGTCGCCGTGTCGCTGTTCGACGAAGTGTTCGAACTGACCGGCAACGTGCTGCGGCAATTGCAGCGGCGCAGCGCCGAAGGCATCGTGCTCAGGCTCAATCGCGCCTTGTTCACAGCCGGCCGCGCCTATCTCGATGCCTATCAGGAAGTGAAGGCCGAGCAGCGCGTGTTCGATTTCGCCGACCTGGAATGGCACGCCTACCGCCTGCTCACCAACGAAGAAAGCGCGGCCTATCTGCAAAGCCGTCTCGACGCGCGCTACAAGCACATCCTGCTGGACGAATTCCAGGACACCAATCCGCTGCAATGGAGCATCGTGCGCGCCTGGTTGCGCGCCTACGGCGGCGATGCGGCGCAGCCGAGCGTGTTCGTGGTGGGCGATCCCAAGCAATCGATTTACCGTTTCCGCCGCGCCGAGCCGCGCGTGTTCGCAGCTGCGCGCAGCTTGCTGGAGCAGCAGGGCGCGGCGGTTTTGCGCGCCAACCAGACGCGCCGCAACGCCAGCGTCATCGTCGATGTGCTCAACGCCAGCTTCAGCGGCCGCAACGACCTGTTTGCGCCGCAGACTACGCTGGGCATGGATGGCGGTGCGGTGTGGCGCTTGCCGCTGGTGCAGGCGCCCGAGGCGGTTGAAGAAGATGCTTCCGACGGCGCGCCGGCGGCGATGCGCAATCCCTTGCTCACTCCCCGCGAGGAGGAAGACGATGCGCGCCGGCGCGACGAAGGCCGCCAGGTGGCGCAGGCGATCCTGCTGGCGCGTCAGCGCATACAGGTCGGCGGGCGCGCGCTCAAGTGGGGCGACGTCATGCTGCTGGTGAAGAAGCGCCGCCACTTGATCGCCTATGAAAGCGCCTTGCGCGAGGCCGGCATTCCGTTTGTCTCCGACAAGCGCGGCGGCCTGCTCGACTCGCTTGAAATTGCTGACCTGATCGCGCTGCTGACTTTCCTGATCACGCCGAACGACACGCGCGCGTTGGCCCATGTATTGAAGAGCCCGATCATCGGCGCGTCCGACGAGGACCTGATCGCGCTTGCGCAACGTGGCGAAGCCGACTGGTGGAAGCGCGTACTGGCGATGGCAGCGCAGGAATCCGGCGCCGCATCGGCCGCCATTGCACGCGCTGCCCACTTGCTGGCGCAGTGGCTGGACGCCGCACCGCATTATCCGGTGCACGATCTGCTCGACCGCATCCTGCACGAAGGCCAGTTGGCCGCGCGCTACGCCCAGGCCGTCGCGCCATCCATGCGCAGCCAGGCGCTGGGCAACATCGAAGCCTTCGTCGAGCTGGCGCTCAATCTCGACGCCGGCCGTTATCCCAGCCTGCCGAAATTCATCGATGCGCTGCGCGTATTGCAGCGCCATGCCGAAAGCGACGCGCCCGACGAGGCCAGCATCGATGCCGCCGCCGACGCCGTGCGCATCCTCACGGTGCATAGCGCCAAGGGCCTGGAAGCGCCGGTGGTCGTGATGATGGACACCAACCACAGCGACCCCGCCAGCGACAACTTCGGCATCCTGTGCGACTGGCCGCAGGATGAAGATGCGCCCACGCACTTCTCCGCCTTCGGCCGCAAGAGCGAGCGCGGCACGGCCCGCGATCGCTGGTTCGACGCCGAAGAACATTTCAAGATGCAGGAAGACTGGAACCTGCTCTACGTCGCGCTCACGCGCGCCAAGCAATTGCTGATCGTCAGCGGCGTGGCCGGCACCAAGGGCGCGCTCGAAGGCGGCATCCAGGAAGGCAGCTGGTACGCGCGGCTGTTCGACCGTGCCGGCGAAGAACAGGGCGTGGAGCAGATCGTTCCGCCGGCGCAGGCCAACGACGCCGTGCGACAGCGCGAGGAATATTTCGAACTGCCGCTGTTCACGCCGGCGCCGCTGCCCGCACCGGCTACCGACGCACCGGAGAGTTACAGCAATGACGCCATCGACGAAGGCGTGGCCCTGCATGCGCTGCTCGAACGTGCGCTGCATGCGCGCGCCTGGCCGGTCGCCTTGCCGGACGAAGCCGCGATCGCGCGCTGGCTGCCGTGTCCGCGTCCGCTGGCGGCGGTGATCCGCGCCCAGGCCGTCGCCATGTTGGCGCAACCGGCGCTGGAGCGTTTCTTCAATCCCGCTTTGCATCGTTACGCCCGCGATGAAATGGAAATCGTCACAACCGACGGCGTATTGCGTTGCGACCGCGTAGTCGTGTTCGATGACGAGGTGTGGGTGCTCGACTACAAGCGCAATCTGCTCGACAGCGAGCGCACCGCTTACCAGGCGCAGCTTGCGCGTTACCGGACGGCGTTGTTGTCAGTGTTTTCTGACAAGCAAATAAGGTCTGCGCTGATTACTGCCGATGGTCGGCTTTGGGAATAATGGCATCGCATTCGCCACTCAACCGCAAACAAAACGACGATCAGATCAAGGAAAAAATTTCGTTTAATATAAAAAATGGTTTAACCTCGGGTTCCCTACCGTAGTTAATGTCAGGAAGCGTTCAGGAAGCATCGCTTCATATCAATCATCAGTGCGTGTCCAACAGCGTCGCCAAGGAACAGGCGAAGCGCGCGCACCGTCAAAATAAATATGTCAGGAGGAGCTATGCAGTGGACTCTTCCGTCTTTCGCCCTTGCGCAACCGGTCCAATGGAACGCGTTGCTGCTGTTCGGTAGCTTATTGCTGTTCGGGCTGATAGCCGGTCATATCGTGTCGAAGTCGCCATGGGTGCCGCGCATTACTGGTTACCTGATTGTCGGTTTCATTCTCGGCGGCGGCGGCCTGAACTGGCTGTCCGGCGACGTGCTGAGCGTGACCAATATCTTTGCCGACATCGCCGTCGCGCTGGTGGTGTATCAGTTGGGCCGCTACGTCGACATCGGCTGGCTGCGCCGGGAGAAGTGGCTGCTGGCCACCGTCGTTACTTCGGCCGTACTCTGCTTCACCTTCGTCAGCGTGGCTTTGCTGTGGTTCGGCACCTCCAACGTACTGGCCCTGCTGGGCGGTGTGTGGGCCATCGCCACTGCGCCTGCCGTGGTGCTGGTGGTGCTGCGCGATCTCAAGGCCGAAGGCCAGGTCACGCGCCGCCTGGCGACGATGACCGCGCTCAACAACTTCGTCGCCATCCTGGCCGCCTACGCTTTGCTGCCGGTGATTGCGCATGAGTCGGGCACGCCGGTGCTGACGCTGGTCGAGCACACTGCATATTCGCTGATCGGTTCGCTGCTGCTGGCTTACCTGACGTACTGGCTGATGATGCCGCTGGCGCGTCTGCTCGGTCGCCAGGGCAGCCGCCAGTTCGTGCTGGTCATTTCAGTCATCGCGCTGGCCATCGGCGTGGCGCATGCGCTGCACCTGCCGGTGATGCTGACGATGCTGATCTTCGCGATCATGTCGAAGAACCTCGATCGCCAGTACGACCTGATGGAGCTGGAATTCGGCGTCGCCAACGAATTGTTCGTGGTGATGCTGTTCGTCACCGTGGGCGCGTCGATGCGCCTGGCGGACCTGAGCATGGTCGGTCTGTCGGTGCTGATCCTGATTGCCGCACGGTTCGTGGCGATGGGCTGCGGCGTGTTCCTGTTCGCCCGCTTTGCGCGCATGAACTGGAAGCAGGCCGGGCTGCTCACGCTGGGGACCTTGCCGATGACCGAGGCGGGACTCGGGTTGATGCAGACGATTTCCAGCCTGTACCCGCATACCACGTCCGACGTCGTGCCCTTGCTGGCGGGATGTCTGATCGTGCTGGAATTGTTTGGCCCCGTCGCCACCCAATTCGCCCTGATCAAATCTGGTGAAAGCGGACGCGAATGACTACCACTACTACCACTACTACTCTCCACGAAGAAGACGGACTGACGCATTTTCCGACGTCCAGCGCCGGCATCCTGCCGTTCACTTCCTCCACGCCGTTCACCATGGGCATCGAGCTGGAACTGCAACTGGTCAATCGCCGCAATTACAACCTCGCCAGCGACGCCGTCGACCTGCTGACCTGGATCGAGCCGCGCGAGCTGCAAAAACAGATCAAGCTGGAAATGACGCAAGGCATGATCGAGCTCAACTCAGGCATCCACACGCGCGTCGATGAACTGATCGAAGAGTTGAAGGACTTGCGCGGCGCCCTGAACAAGGGCGCCCAGTATCTCAACATCGACGTCTCCGGCGGCGGCGCGCATCCGTTCCAGCACTGGAACGAGCAGCGCATCACGCCGAGCGAGCGCTTCTATCACCTGCACGAGAAATACGGCTACCTGGCCAAGACCTTCACCGTGTTCGGCCAGCACATCCATATCGGCGTGGCCAACGGCGACGACGCGTTGTATCTGACGCATGCGTTCTCGCGCTTCGTACCGCACTTCATTGCGCTGTCGGCGGCGTCGCCGTTCTACCAGGGCGCCGATACCAGGTTCGACTCGTCGCGCAGCAACGTGGTGCGGGCGTTCCCGCTGTCGGGGACGGCGCCGGTGCAGACCAGGTGGGCCGAGTTCGAGACCTACTACGACGAGTTGCTGCAGATGGGCATCGTCGCCAGCATGAAGGATTTCTACTGGGACATCCGCCCCAAGCCCGAGTACGGCACCGTCGAAATCCGCGTCTGCGACACCCCGTTGACCATCGAGCATGCCGCCCACCTGGGCGCCTACGCGCAGCTGCTGGCGCGCTGGATCCTGACCGAGCGGCCGTTCGTGATGCGCGACGATTTTTACCTGCTGTACCAGTACAACCGCTTCGAGGCCAGCCGCTTCGGATTGAACGGCATGCTGGCCTTGCATGGCGAGACACCGGCGACTTCGAGTAAACTGCCGATCTTCGAGCATTTGCTGTTGCAATTGCAGTTGCTGCAACCGTATGTGCAAAACGAGGTCGAGGAATTGACCCTGAAACGCCTGCGCCACATGGCGCACAACCGGCTCAGCGACGCCGGCTGGCTGCGCCAGGCATTTGCCCAGCGCGGCTCGCTCAACGATATGATGCGTCTGTCGTCCGAACTGTGGATGGACCGGTCGCCGCCTTCTTATTTCCAATAATGCCGCCTGCTTTCGCCAGTGAAAGAGGTTGGTGAAAGCAAGCATGAACCAAACTTTCGATGTAGCAGTAATCGGCGCCGGCGCCGCCGGCATGATGTGCGCCGCCGTGGCCGGACAGCGCGGCAAGTCGGTGGTGCTGATCGATCATGCGTCCAAGCTTGCCGAGAAGATCCGCATCTCCGGCGGCGGCCGTTGCAACTTCACCAACATCGGCGCGACGCCGCAGAACTTCCTCTCGCAAAACCCCCATTTCTGTAAAAGCGCCTTGTCGCGCTACACGCCGCAGGACTTCCTCTCGCTGGTCAAGCGCTACCAGATCAGCTTCCATGAGAAGCACAAGGGTCAGTTGTTCTGCAACGACTCGTCCGAAGAAATCATCGCCATGCTCAAGGCCGAATGCGATTCGGGCAACGTCGAGTGGCGCATGCCGTGCGGCGTGGCGGCGATCGGCAAGGACGGCGAGCTGTTCCGGCTGGACACCGATGCCGGCGAAATCCTGGCGCGCCATGTGGTGATCGCCACGGGCGGCCTGTCGATTCCCAAGATCGGCGCCACCGACTTTGCCTATCGCATCGCCAAACAGTTCGACATCAAGCTGGTCGAGACGCGTCCGGGCCTGGTGCCGCTGACCTTCGACGGCGCCGGCTGGCAGCCTTTCGTCGACCTGGCCGGCATTGCGCTGGAGGTCGAGGTGGAGACCGGCGTCAAAAAGGAGCGCGGCTATTTCCTCGAAGACCTGTTGTTTACGCACCGCGGCCTGTCCGGTCCGGCGATCCTGCAGATTTCCAGCTTCTGGCAGCAGGGCGCCTCGCTGACGCTGAACCTGCTGCCGCAGATCGACGTCGCCGATACCCTCATCGAAGGCAAGACCACGCTCAAGAAAAACCTCGGCAACCTGCTGGGACAATGGCTGCCGGCGCGGCTGGCTGACGGTTTGCTCAAGGCCAACGGATTCGACGGCGCGGCGCGCATCGCCGACATGCCGGACAAGCAATTGCGCCAGGTGGGCGAAGCGCTCAACCGCTGGACCATCAAGCCGAACGGCTCGGAAGGTTACCGCAAGGCCGAAGTCACCATGGGCGGCATCGACACGCGCGAGCTGTCGCAGCAGAGCATGATGGTCAACAAGGTGCCGGGGCTGCATTTCATCGGCGAGGCGGTCGACGTGACCGGCTGGCTGGGCGGCTACAACTTCCAGTGGGCCTGGGCGTCGGGCGTGGCGGCGGGGCAGGCGATTGAAGCCATTGAATAGGGGTGTATGTTTCCGGCACGCATCCCAAATCGTTGATTTATTTGGTTTTTTTGGCCGCGGGTTGGAAAAAAGCCACGGTAAAGCTTCCATTTGCCACTTCGGTCTGCTAAAATCGCGTTCTTTCCGTATCCAACCTAACCTCTTTGGTTTGAATCTACATGACCACTATTCGTCTTAAAGAAAACGAGCCGTTCGAAGTCGCCATGCGCCGCTTCAAGCGCACTATTGAAAAAACCGGTCTGTTGACCGAGTTGCGCGCGCGCGAGTTTTACGAAAAGCCGACAGCAGAACGCAAGCGCAAGCTGGCAGCTGCAGTGAAGCGCCACTACAAGCGCATCCGCAGCCAGCAACTGCCTAAGAAGCTGTACTAAGAAATTCCCGTCGCGCCGCTTCGGCGTGCGCGACCACGTTAAACCCGCTCTGGCTCAAACCACAGCGGGTTTTCGCTTTTCCGCATCTCGTGCGGCTCGGTTTTGAATCTGTTTTGAATCCGATGATGGCGCCGCCGTGCTTATGCTAGGCTCAGAGAGCCGTACTATTTCTGGAGAATGCAATGGGTCTGAAAGAGCAAATCACCGAAGACATGAAGGCAGCGATGCGCGCCAAAGAGGCTGCCAGGCTGGGTACGATTCGCCTGATCACCGCGGCGATGAAGCAAAAGGAAGTCGATGAGCGCGTCGAGCTGGATGACGCGATGGTGCTGGCGATCATCGACAAGATGGTCAAGCAGCGCAAGGATTCCATCAGCCAGTTCGAAGCTGGCGGTCGCCAGGATCTGGCCGATATCGAGAAGGCCGAGCTGGCCATTCTGACCACTTACATGCCGGCCGGCCTGTCCGACGACGAGATCAAGGCTGAAGTGCAGGCCGCTGTCGCCGCCACCGGCGCCGCCGGTCCGCAGGACATGGGCAAGGTCATGGGCGTGTTGAAGCCGAAGCTGGCCGGGCGCGCCGACATGACCGCCGTATCCGCTCTGGTCAAGGCCGCCTTGACCGCCGCCTGAATCTTGTCAGGACGCTAACTCCCGGTGATTCCACAGTCGTTCATTCAGGATTTGCTCAACCGCGTCGATATAGTCGATGTGGTTGGCAAGTATGTGCAGCTCAAAAAGGGCGGCGCCAACTTCATGGGCCTGTGCCCGTTCCATAACGAAAAATCGCCGAGCTTCACGGTCAGTCCGACCAAGCAGTTCTATCACTGCTTCGGCTGCGGCGCGCATGGAACGGCTATCAGTTTCCTGATCGAATACTCCGGCCTGGGTTTTGTCGAGGCGGTCAAGGATCTGGCCCAGGGCGTCGGCATGACGGTGCCGGACAACGACGACCGCATCCCGCCGGCGCAGCGCGCCGAGCAGCAGGCCAAGACCATGGCCCTGTCGGATGCGATGTCGGCAGCATGCGATTTTTATCGCCAGCAATTGCGCGCCGCACCGAACGCCGTCGAGTATCTGAAGGGGCGCGGCCTGACCGGCGAAATCGCCGCCAGGTTTGGTCTCGGCTATTCGCCTGATGAATGGGACAGCCTGCGCAAAGTGTTTCCGGACTATGAGGTGCCGGCGCTGGTCGAGGCCGGCCTGGTGATCGACAAGAGCGACGAGGAGGGCGGCCAGCGCATGGGCCGCAAGCGCTACGACCGCTTCCGTCATCGCGTCATGTTTCCGATCCGCAATACCAAGGGCCAGGTCATTGGCTTCGGCGGCCGCGTCATGGACGGCGGCGAACCGAAGTACTTGAACTCCCCGGAAACGCCGCTATTTCAAAAGGGCAGCGAGCTGTACGGTTTGTTCGAAGCGCGCCAGGCGATCCGCGAAGCGGGCTACGTGCTGGTGACCGAAGGTTACATGGATGTGGTGGCGCTGGCGCAGCTGGGTTTTCCGCAGGCGGTGGCGACCTTGGGGACGGCGTGCACGCCGATCCACGTGCAGAAATTATTGCGTCAGACCGACGAAGTGGTGTTCAGCTTCGACGGCGATTCGGCCGGACGTCGTGCCGCTCGGCGCGCGCTCGACGCTTGCCTGATACATGCCTCGGACAACAAGATCATCAAGTTCCTGTTCTTGCCGAAGGAGCACGATCCGGACAGCTATGTGCGTGAAAAAGGCGCCGAAGCATTCGAGCAGCAAATCAAGGAAGCGATGCCGTTGTCGCAGTTCCTGATCAAGGAAGTGGTCGGCGACAACGACATGACCACGCCGGAAGGCCGTGCCCGCGCGCAGTTTGACGCCAAGCCGATGCTGCAGGCCTTGCCGCCGTCGTCCTTGCGTCTGCAGATCGTGCGCAGCCTGGCGCAGGTGACGCAGACCACGCCCGCCGAAATCGAGGCGCTGTTCGAACTGTCCAATCCGGTGGTGCAGGCCGTCGCACGCCGGGCGCCGCCGCCGCGCAGCAAGCGTATGGCGCCGGTCGGGCTCGAGCGCCAGATCGTGCGGCTGCTGGTGGCGCATCCGGCCTTGTCGAGCGACCTGGATGACGACACCCTGGTCGTGGTCGGTCACCATGCGCCGGATCATGCGCAGATGGTGACGCAACTGGTTGAGGCATGCCGCAGCATGGGCGAGCAGGCCAATTTCGCGACGCTGGTCGAATTGCTGCGCGATGGCGGAGCGGATTTTGAAAGCCTGATCGCTGAAATCGCGGCGGAAACCGAGGCCGAGTCCGAATTCGATGTCGTCCGGCAAGAAATGGCCGGCGCGGTGCGTCAGATGAAAATGCGCCAGGTCGAGGATGAGATGACGCAGTTGTCGATCGCCGGCCTGAGAGATGAAGCTGCCCAAAGCCGCTACCGCGAATTGATGCAGCGGAAGGAACATCTGAAACGTCTCACGGGAGCCGATTTCGGATGATTTTGAGAGGTGTTGAGGGACGATCGGGGCTGGATGTTACGCAGGATTGCCTTGATCTCCGGGAAAAACACCCTATATATGGTATAATCTAGGGCTTTAATTCCGCGGCGAAACATAACTCGTGATGCGGCAAAGATTCATTGAACCATCGGTCCATAGAGCGAATGAAGGCAAATAAGCCATCGCATGGACAAGAAATGCAGGGGACGAAAGATTTAGGAACGTTGCGCGGGCAAATCGTATCCAAGTGATATGAAATGCAGGAAGAGCATGGTTTTATTGGCGCAATGAGTTTGACTCACTTGGCTTTGATTCTATGGCAGATGCAATGAAGAAAACCGCAAAAACTCCGACACCTTCCGCTAAAAACACCAAGCCGGCCGTCAAGCCGGCAAGCAAGTCGACCCCCGTATCACGATCGGTCCCGAAGAAAACAGCTGCTGCAAAGCCCACCGGCAAAGCAACGGCGACGGCAGTAAGGGCAACAAGCTCGCCGGCGAAAGCTGCATTGACAGCCTCGGCGAAAAAAACCAGTGCCAAACCTGCTTCTACGGCGGTTCGCGCTGCAGCGCCGGTAATCGCCAAAGCGACTACCAAGGCGGCTGCAACGCCAACGAAGAAGAACTTATCTGAAGCCAGCGTCAAGCCGGCTTCTGTGCAATCGAAAGCTTCTGTGACAACCAAGAAACCTGAACCGAAAACCGCTAAGCCTGCCGTCAAAGCAGCAGCCAAGAGCGAAGCCAAAGACGTCAGCGTCATGATCGCGCCTGGCGTCAGCCAGACGACCGACGCCGCCGCACTGGCAGCCATCGACACGTCCGGCTACATTTTGCCGTCCGTCAAGGTGCCCGGCCGCCGTGGCCGCAAGCCGAAGGAATTCCAGCCCGAGAACGACGAAATCGCCGCGTTGAACGCCGTCGAGCGCGCTGAACTCAAGGCCGTCGACAAGGCCAAGGCCAAGGACCGCAAGGCCAAGGAAAAGGCGCTGCTGAAAGACGCGTTTTCGTCCGATACCGAAGCCACCGAAGAAGAACTCGAGCGTCGCCGCCAAAAGCTCAAGACCCTGATCAAACAGGGTAAGGAGCGCGGCTACCTGACCTTCTCCGAAATCAACGATCACCTGCCGGAAAACATCGTCGACCCGGAAGCGATCGAAGGCATCATCGGCACCTTCAATGACATGGGCATCTCCGTGTATGAACACGCGCCTGATGCTGAAACATTGCTGCTGTCCGACAATGTCGCCAACGTCGCCAGCGACGATGATGCAGAAGCCGCGGCCGAAGCAGCGCTGTCGACCGTCGACTCCGATTTCGGCCGCACCACCGACCCGGTCCGCATGTACATGCGTGAAATGGGCTCGGTCGAACTGCTGACCCGCGAAGGCGAAATCGAAATCGCCAAGCGCATCGAAGACGGCCTCAAGGACATGATCCAGGCGATCTCGGCTTGTCCGACCACGATCGCCGAAATTCTGGTTGCCGCCGACAAGATCTCGAAAGATGAAATCAAGGTCGACGAAATCGTCGACGGCCTGGTTGACATGAGTGAAGGCGAAGTCGTTGTCGCCGCAGCTTCGGATGAAGAAGACGAAGAGGACGACGAAGAAGACGGCGAGGAAGAGGAAGAAGAAGGCGAAAGCAATAATTCCGGCGCGGCAGGTTTCTCGGCCGAGCAGCTGGAACAGCTCAAGCGCGATGCGCTGGGCAAGTTCGCCACCATCTCGACCCAGTTCGACAACATGCGCAAGGCCTTCGAGAAAGAAGGCTACAACTCCAAGCCGTACGTCAAGGCGCAGGAAATCATTTCCAACGAGTTGCTGGGCATTCGTTTCACCGCCAAGGTCGTGGAAAAGCTGTGCGACACGCTGCGTGCGCAAGTCGACGAAGTGCGCCAGATCGAGCGCCAGATCCTCGACGTCGCCGTCAACAAGTGCAACATGCCGCGCGCGCATTTCATCAAGGTTTTCCCGGGCAACGAAATCAACCTGGACTGGGTTGACGGCGAAGTCAGCGGCAACCACGCCTATAGCGTCGTGCTGGCCCGTAACGTGCCGGCCATCAAGGAACTGCAACAGAAGCTGATCGACCTGCAAGCGCGCGTCGTGCTGCCGCTGCCGGACCTGCGTGGCATCAACAAGAAGATGGGCGCCGGCGAGAAGAAGGCGCGCATGGCCAAGCGTGAAATGACCGAGGCCAACCTGCGTCTCGTGATCTCGATCGCCAAGAAGTACACCAACCGCGGCCTGCAATTCCTCGATCTGATCCAGGAAGGCAACATCGGCCTGATGAAGGCAGTGGACAAGTTCGAATACCGTCGCGGCTACAAGTTCTCGACCTATGCCACATGGTGGATCCGTCAGGCCATCACGCGTTCGATCGCCGACCAGGCGCGCACCATCCGTATCCCGGTGCATATGATCGAAACCATCAACAAGATGAACCGCATCTCGCGTCAGATCCTGCAGGAAACAGGTGCAGAACCCGATCCGGCGACGCTGGCCATCAAGATGGAAATGCCGGAAGACAAGATCCGCAAGATCATGAAGATCGCGAAGGAACCGATCTCCATGGAAACGCCGATCGGCGACGACGACGATTCGCACCTGGGCGACTTCATCGAGGACAACAACACCTTGGCCCCGGCCGATGCAGCGTTGCACGCGTCGATGCGCGGTGTGGTCAAGGACATCCTCGACTCCCTGACGCCACGCGAAGCCAAGGTGCTGCGCATGCGTTTCGGCATCGAAATGTCGACCGACCACACCCTGGAAGAAGTCGGCAAGCAATTCGACGTCACGCGTGAGCGCATTCGTCAAATAGAGGCAAAAGCGCTGCGCAAGCTGCGCCATCCTTCACGCTCCGACAAGCTGAAGAGCTTCCTGGAAGGTAACTAAGTCAGAGCGGGATCCCGGTCCCGGTCAGACTCAGGCCCCCTAGCTCATGCTTGGTTAGAGCAGCGGACTCATAATCCGTTGGTGCCGTGTTCGACTCACGGGGGGGCCACCAGCAATATCAAGGGCTTACGGTAAAACGTAAGCCCTTTTTTGTGGGCATTTAGTTTTATCTCGACAGTGAAAATCTCATTCCAAAGATTTTTGTAGACGACCGGTCTAATCATTGGTTAAGATGCGTGCATGACCACCTCCACCCCTGATCTGCGCCAGCACATGCTCGACGTCGCCAAGTCCCTGATGTTGGAAAAGGGCTTCACGGCGGTCGGGCTGACGGAGTTGCTGGCGGCTGCGAAGATCCCCAAAGGCTCCTTCTATCACTACTTCGCGTCCAAGGAAGCTTTTGGCGACGCCTTGCTGACCTGGTATTTCACCGGTCACCATGCGCAGCTCGATGTCTTGCTGGGCGGTCGCGATCCGGCGGCGCAACGGCTGATGCGTTACTGGCAGTACTGGCTTGATACCCAGACCGGCGACGATCCCGATCAGCGCTGCCTGGCGGTCAAGCTCAGCGCCGAGGTCGCGGATCTGTCAGAAAGCATGCGCGCGACGCTGGAGTGGGGCACGCGCGGCATTATCGATCGCGTCATGCGCTGTATCGGTGAAGGCAAGGCCGATCAATCCTTGCAGGTAACGCAAGACCCCGCCGCGCTGGCGGCAACGCTGTATCAGTTATGGCTGGGCGGCAGCCTGATGGTCAAGATCAGTCGCAATCGCGGTCCGCTGGACACGACAATGGCGAGCACCCGGCAATTGCTGGGGCTTCCAGATTCGCCGGGCTGATTCCGTATTTATAGTGGCCGCCAATATGCGGAAGTGTTTGGCGGCCTTTTATTTGTCTTATTTGTAGACGACCGGTCTATTAATATTGAAATTCATCCGCTTATTGAAAGGAGAAATTTATGCCGCAATACCCCCTGCTCAATCGCCGCGTCGTGCTGGCGCATCGTCCGGATGGGGCGCCGCTCCCCCGGGACTTTCGCCTGGAGGAGGTCGCCATTCCCGCACCTTCGGATGGACAGTTGCTGTTGCAGACCGTATATCTTTCACTCGACCCTTACATGCGCGGCCGCATGAGCGACGCCGCTTCTTACGCACCGCCGCTGGCGCCGGGTGATGTCATGGTGGGAGGCACCGTCAGTCGCGTCGTGGATTCCCGTCATCCGCAATTCCGCAAGGGAGAACTGGTGCTGGGCTTCGACGGCTGGCAGGAATACGCCTTATCCGACGGCAGCGATCTGACTCGGCTCGGCGATGCCGCCCATCCTTCTTATGCATTGAGTGTACTGGGCATGCCCGGTTTCACTGCCTATCACGCACTACTCAAGATCGGCCAACCCATCCCCGGGGAAACGGTGGTCGTAGCGGCGGCCAGCGGCGCCGTGGGTTCGGTGCTCGGGCAAATCGGGAAGATAAAGGGCGCGCGCGTGATCGGCATCGCCGGCGGGGCGGACAAATGCCGTTACGTCGTTGATGAACTCGGCTTTGACGCCTGTCTGGACCGGCGCGATCCGGACTTTGCGCGGAAGCTGGCTGAAGCATGCCCGGACGGAATCGACATCTATCACGAGAGCGTCGGCGGTGCGGTGTTCGACGCCGTGCTGCCGCTGCTCAATGATCATGCGCGCGTTCCGGTATCGGGATCGATCGCTCATTACAATGAAACAGGGGTGTCGTCTGCTCCCGACCGCTTGCCTCAGTTGCTGAGTGCGCTGGTGTTTCGGCGCATCCGGGTGCAGGGATTCATCATTCTTGATCACTATGCCGACGGCTACGAGGAATTTCAGCGCGACATGAGTGAGTGGGTTGCCGCCGGGCGGGTCAAGCTGAAGGAAGATGTCGTGGCTGGCATCGAGAATGCGCCGGCAGCCTTCATCGGTTTGCTGGAAGGATGCAATTTCGGCAAGGTGGTGGTGCGCGTCGCCGACTGATCGCGTGGTATCGCAAGCTTGTTTTTCTTGTTCTCTATATAGAAGGCCCGGCAGTTTGTCGGGCCTTCGCTTTTTGTGCTGTCCGGAGAAGCTTCGGATGCGATTCCTTTGTTGTCAGCAGGTACCACGCCCTCTGCCGCAAAAATCATCCTGTCCGGAAAGACTAAGTTCGCACCGGCAACACACTCAAACCAAAAATGTAGTTTTAAAACTAAGGATAAGTAGCAAAGCTACTTGTAGCATTAGTACACATATTCCTCATTCAAGAGCCTCCAAACTGTTGTAATTCCCAATAAATCTATTGAATCTATGTAGTTGCGGTAAAAAAATCGTGGAAAATAATTTTTTAATGTGTAGAATTAAATAAAATTTTTAGTAAAACTACATAAAATGTAGAGAGGCAAAAAGAAACACAGCCATCACATGGATGTGTGGAAACAATGCCCATAAAAAGAATTCGAGTGCAATGCTCGAAAAATAGTGGAAGTCCCCACAAGCAAATTTAGGAGATGAAATGAAAAAAGCATCAAAAGTCGCATTCATTGCGAAGCCGCTCGCTATTGCTGCCGTCATGGCCGGCGCATGCGCAAGCGCTCAGGCTCAGACTAACGTCACCATCTACGGCCGTATCGACGCCGGTATCAATTACCAAAGCAACCAGGCCGGCGCCAATGGCAGCCGCGGCAGCAAATGGGGTATTGACGGCAACGAATGGGGCACCAGCATGTTCGGCTTCAAGGGCAACGAAGATCTGGGCGGCGGTCTGAAAGCAATTTTCACACTGGAAAACGGTTTTGACGCATCGACCGGTCAGGTCAACGGCGGTTCGGGTCTGTGGACACGTCGTTCCTTCGTCGGCCTGAGCGGCTCGGCCGGTACCCTGAAAATGGGTAAAGACCTGGCAATCCAAAGCGATCCGATCTGGGCGCTGGATCCGACCGGCCAGCAAGCGCTGAGCACGGCGACACTGGTCAAGGAACGCAACTGGCCGCAAACCAACAACATGGTCAGCTATGAATCGCCAAACTTCGGCGGCTTCACTGCAACCGTGATGCACGGCTTCGGCGAGGCAGCAGGTTCCTTCACGAAGGGTGTGCCGACAGCGCCAGGCGTCGTTTCCAATAACGGCAGCCGCGATGGTATTTCGCTGGCGTATGTGCAGCCGACCTATGAACTGCGCGCCATCTATGACGTGCAACGCGACACCAACGGCCAATATTCGACACTGTTCGCTTCTTCCAAAGAGCTGACACTGGGCGGCACCGTGACCATCGACAAGCTGAAACTGTTCGCCGGTTATGAAAACCTGCGTGCCAATTCCGTTGCGACAGGTTCGCCTGATCGCGCCAACCACTACTGGCTCGGCGCGAACTACCAGATCACTCCGGCTCTGACCCTGATCGGCGCGGCATACCACGTGAACGTGAACGCGGGTGTCGGTAGCGCGAACCTGTTCGTCGTTGGCGGCAACTACAGCCTGTCCAAGCGCACTTTGCTGTACGCGACCGTCGGTACCGTTCGTAACGGCGCCAACTCCGACTTCTCGGTCGAATACGGCGGCGGCGGCATCAAGGGCCAAAACCAGAACGCGTTCTACACTGGCATCAGCCACTCGTTCTAATGCAAGACAAGCCCGGGATCGCGTGATTCCGGCAACCTCCTCGCGGGCATGATTCCATCGTTAATAGTTGCGATGGAATCGTCCCGCGCAGGTCTGCAGCAAACGTGCTGTACTTTAGTCGGGCGGCACACGTAACGCAGAGTAGTCGTAGGTGTAGTGACATCCTGAGGAACTCCCCCTCTTGGCCCGTTCGATGTTGAGCGGGCTTTTTTATTGGCTCGATGCGTTGCACGTGGGCGGGTTTCCTTCCGCAAGTTTCCCGGCACTACCTTTCCTGCACCCGATGCCGTATATTCAGCGCACGGCGATAGCCGGGGTTGGCATATGACAAGGCGAAATACTCGGGGGAGGTGCTGTGTTGAAAAGCTATCGCAAGATCGGATTTGCATTCCTGCTTTTGGCGGCTGTTTTGTTGACGGCGTGTGCGACGACACATCAGAAAAGCGACAAACCGTTGCTCCCCGGTGCGGAGTGGCGTATTACCCGTACCGTCAACGGAACAAGGCAACCGGTGATGGATGCGCCGAAATGGTCGTCCGAGAATGAACTCACCCTGTTAGACGATGCAACCGGTTTGCTGTGGAGCAAGAGATCTTTCGCGCTACCGGTCGGCAAGACTTTCGAAGACGCCCGAAGTTATTGTAAAAGCTTGGGCGGACCAGAGATGCAGATCCCCACGAGGCAGCAACTGCAGACGCTCGTTAACTACAAATATGCCAACCCGGTCGTTGACCACGATCGTCTGCCTGGCATCCGTTCGGGCCCCTATTGGACTGCGACGCCATCCGATATCAACGGCGCCGACAAGGATTCGTATTGGCTCATCGACTTCCTTGACGGGAGAAGTTTTTCCAGAAACGCAAAGGGCAATCTGGCCGGTGTTCTGTGCGTCGCAGACTTTTACGAGGCCAAACCAGACAGTCATTACACCGACCGGGGAAGCTGGGTCGAAGACAATGCCACCGGACTGGGATGGCAAAAGCAGACGGTGCATGCCAACGACGCCAATGCCCTGGCGGATGCTTGTCTCGGATCGGGCCTGGGCGGCAAGCGCTGGCGCGTCCCTGCGCAGCATGAACTTCTGAGCCTGGTGAGCGCAGGGCAAAGCCGTCCTTACCTCGATCCGCTCTTTTCGGGCGAGCTGTACCTGAGCAGCAGTACGGCAGACTTGCACCGCGTCGGTTCGGATTTTTATGGCGTGGACTTCCAGCGCGGAGTGACTGTCCCTGGCGACGGCATGCACACACGCTGCGTTTCCCAGTGGCCCGACAACAAGATGACAGGGCGCACCTACGAGGGGAGCGTGTTCATTGATGCGTCCAACATCGACGACGCAAACCGTCAGCTGCAATTGTTCGAGACAGGACACTATCGAAAAATCCACGGGGACCTGTACATTCACGGTCCGGTCGCGGCTGTCATCCTGCCATATCTGGAAGAGGTGACGGGGAGCATAAGCGTCGACCGAAGTGCGAAAATTCACACCGTCGCTATACCTTTCCTGACGACGATCGGCGGGGAACTCAGCGCCGTTGGCAATGCCGCTCTGGATCGCCTCGTATTTCCAGGGCTCGCGGGAATTGGCGGCAATCTGACGTTGATCAAGAATGCGAATCTCGGCAGCAAGCAAGAGCAGATACCCCTGAACGACGAAATTGTTGAACCTTTCGACTTCCGTTCATTGAAAACGATCGGTGGGGACGTCAGCATCCAGGCCCACCAGCAACTCAAGATGCTCTCGATCACCTCTCCGATATCGGTCGGGAAAAGTGTGAGCATTGGGGATAATCCGCAACTGCGGACGATTCGGATGACTTCGCTGGCTTTGATCGGTCAGTCCTGCGGACCGGGTAGCGGTGACTGCGGCAGTCTCGAGATACTGTCGAACATGCGATTGGCGTCAGTGGACTTCGCGTCGCTGAAAACCATCGTTGCAGGTTTCTCCGTACGCGGTAATCCTGAGCTCAAGGATGTTCAGGAAAGGATAGATCGTATCGGTACCGGGTTGGTGGCGCAATATAACCGCAAGTTGTGCGCTCGCACGGTGCTTGATCGCATTCTCCTGCGCACCTGGAACAGCGGGCATTTTCCTGGCGGTGTCACCATTACTGATAATGATCCTGCGCCGGAATGCAAAACTGCATGCAGCGATCGGGACCATTGCACAATTCCCCACGCCAAGGCAGTGCCGCGTCGTTGAAGCAGGCTTCGGTGCTCTTCAAAGAAAAACCGGCAAGCCCAACAGGCCTTGCCGGTTTGTTTTTATGTGGAAGCCCGGTACTGCATCTGCAGCCAGGCTTCCTGTCTCCGCCGCTTCCCTGGTGCTACTTGGTGTGCGAAATCAGATTGGGTTTGTTGCCTTCGTCGCCGTGCTTTTCCACCGGATGATCGTCGGCTGCCGAGACTTTGTCGCCGATGACGTCGTGCGTCGAGGCGATGTGCGCCAAGATGCCGCGCTTGGCCTGGCGCTGGAGCTCTGCGAACGGGCTCGAGCGGTTCAGCGACACGCCCACTGCCAGCACGTCTACCAGCAACAGCAGCAGGATGCGCGACACCATCGGGATGTGCATCATGCTGCCTTCATCGTGCTCGACCGCCAGCGTGTAGTCGGCGCGCTTGGCCAATTGCGAATTGCTCGGCGCCAGCGCGATGATGGTGGCGCCGGAGTTCACCGCGACTTCGACCGTGGTTGCCAGATGGCGCAGGCGGCCCGAGTTGGAGATGATGACCGCGACGTCGGTGTTCTTCAGCAGCGAGGCCGAGACTTCCTGCAATTGCGGATCGGTGTAGGCGGTCGACGGAATGCCGAGGCGGAAGAATTTCTGTTGCGCGTCTTCCGCCACCAGGCCGCAGCTGCCGAAGCCGTAGAACTCCACGCGCGTGGCGTGACTCAGCACTTCGATGACCTTGCTCAGCGTGTCCGCATTGAGGCTGTCGCGGACTTCCATCATCGCGGCGATGGTGTTGTCGACCACCTTCACGCCAACGTCCAGCGCGGAGTCGCCGACATGTACCTGGCTGTGCGCGACCGGCACGGTGCCGGTGACGCCCGAGGCCAGTTTCAGTTTGAAATCGGCCAGACCCTGGCAACCCATGGTGCGGCAGAAACGGATCACGGTCGGCTGGCTGACATTGGCGCGGCGGGCGATTTCCGAAATCGGTTCGCTCATGACCGCGCGCGGATGCGCCAGGATCAGGCTGGCCACGCGTTCTTCGGCCGGCGAGAACTGCGAGCGCGCCTTGCGGATGCGTTCCAGGAACGGCACCGCATTGCCGCCGCCGAGACGCTCCGCCAGAATCGCGGCGACGCCGACGAACGCCGGGTAAGGCGCGGTGATGACGAAAGTCGGGATCTTTTGCATGTAGGCGTCGAAGCGCCCCTTGCTTTCAAAGCGTGCGCGGAAGGCCGAGCGCGCAAAGTAGTCGCCCAGGTGCGGCACCACGCCGCCGCCGATGTAGATGCCGCCCAGCGTGCCGAGCGTGACTGCGACATTCGACGCCAGCGTGCCGAGCATGCCGCAGAAGCAGTCGACCACTTCCAGGCACAGCGGGTCTTTCTGGTTCAGTGCGCGGTCGACGATTTGCGGCGCCGACAGTTCTTCCGGATTGCTGATCTTGTTGATTTCGCACAAGGCGCCGTAAATCATTTCCAGGCCGGGGCCGGAGATCAGGCGTTCAGCCGAGACGTGCTTATAAGTGCGCCAGCAATATTGCAGGATCGCCGCTTCTTTTTCATCGGCCGGCGAGAACGACACGTGACCGCCTTCGCTGCCCAGCGCGATCCAGCGTCCTTCGCTCGGGATCAGGCCGCCGACGCCGAGGCCGGTGCCGGCGCCGACCAGCCCGATCACGCCGCCTTCCAGTCCCTGTCCGCCGCCGATCTGCACGCAATGCGATTGCTCCAGATGCGGCAGCGCCATCGACAGCGCGGTGAAATCGTTGACCACCAGCAGCGTATCGAGGCCGAGCAGCTTGCGCGTCTCTTCAATCGAAAACGCCCAATGATGATTGGTCATCTTGATGTGGTCGCCTTGCACCGGATTGGCGATCGCGATCGCCGCATGGTGGATCGCCGGATGTTCATTGGTTTCCAGGTAAGCCTTGGCGGCCTGCGAAAACTCCGCATAGTCGGCGCAACGCAAGGTCTGGATCGTATCTATCTGTCCGGGAGCGCGTTCCAGCGCGAAGCGCGCGTTGGTGCCGCCGATGTCAGCCAACAAACGCGGACCATCCATAAAGGTGTTCGACGGGTTGTAGCTGCCATGTATGAGCGATGCTGAAGACATGTAGTAAAACTTTCCGAAAAAAAACTGTTGTGCGTATCGGTGAGACTGTGCGCGGTCGAACTATGCGGTGCTTTTATTTTTGGTGGGCGTATATTAGCTCGCTTTGCGCAAATCCGTGGCCATCACCGGTCTTCTGGCCAGTGCGCGCCGGCGCGGGACATCATCGCCGACGATGCACTGGGTCCCCAACTTCCAGCAAGATAAGATTTCGGCAGCGCAGCAGTGCTCTGCCAATGGTTCAACAATGGTTCCACCCAGCGCCATGCCGCTTCCTGCTCATCGCGCCGCACGAACAGCGCGAGGTTGCCGCGAATCACGTCCAGCAGCAGGCGCTCGTAAGCATCCGCTCGCTTTTGCTTGAAGGCCTGGTCGAAAGCCAGGTCCAGCGCCACCGGCTGTATCGTCATGCTGTCGCCGGGTTGCTTGGCGAAGCAGTGCAACTGTATCGATTCCTCGGGCTGCAGGCGGATCACCAGCCGGTTGCTGCTTTCCACGCCTTGCGGCATCGGCAGGATCGCGTGCGGGATCGGCTTGAAGGTGATCACGATCTCCGCGGTGCGTTCAGCAAGCCGCTTGCCGGTGCGCAGGAAAAACGGCACGCCGGCCCAGCGCCAGTTGTTGATCTCGGCATGCAGCGCGATGAAGCTCTCGGTCTTCGACTGCGGCGAAATCCCGGCTTCCTGGTGATACCCGCCGACCGCCTGGCCGCGCACCGCGCCGGCGGCGTACTGGCCGCGCACGGCGCGGGTTTCCAGGTCGTCGCGGCTGAACGGCCTGAGCGCGCGCAGCACGCGCACTTTCTCATCCCGTATAGCATTGGCATCAAGCGAAGTCGGAGGTTCCATCGCCACCATGCACAGCAGCTGCAGCAAATGGTTCTGCACCATGTCGCGCAAGGCGCCGGTGCCGTCGTAGAACTCGCCGCGGCCTTCCACGCCGAGCTGCTCGGCGATGGTCAGTTGCACGTGCTCGATCGACTCGCGCCGCCACAGCGGTTCAAACAGGCTGTTGGCAAAACGTAACGCCAGCAAGTTCTGTACCGACTCCTTGCCCAGGTAGTGATCGATGCGATAGATCTGGTCTTCGGCGAACACCCGCGCCACGGCGTCGTTGATCGCGCGGGAAGACGCCAGATCGTGGCCGAGCGGCTTTTCCAGCACCACGCGGGCGTTGTCCAGCGCAATGCTGCTGGCGGCCAGGTGGTTGCAGATGGGTTCGAACAGTTTCGGCGACGTCGCCAGGTAATACACCGTGACGGCCTGGTTGTTCAGTTGTTCGCCGAGCAACGCGTAGTCCGCGGCGCGGGTCGCGTCCAGCGCCACATAAGTAACGCGGCGCAAAAAACTTTGCCATTGGTCGGCGTTCTTATTGGCAATGCCTTCGCCGACATGCGGGCCGGCCTGGGTGTGAACCCAGTCAAGATAGGACTCCTGATTCAAGTCCTGCTTGGCGACGCAAATGATGCGGCCGTCCTGATGCAATTTGCCATCAAGATGCGCGGAGAACAACGCCGGAAGAATCTTCCGCATTGCCAGGTCGCCTGTCGCTCCAAACAGGACGAAATTGAACAAGCATGCTTCTTCTTGTATGACTTGCATGAGATTTCTATGTAATTAAACAAAACTTATATTGCAATGTTACTGTAGCATTACTACAATTACAAGCGAGCGACGGGAGTTCGTCCTAATAATTAAATTTATTAAGGCAATTTTTGTAGTTTTACTAAAGTGATGTTAACAAAGAGTGTTCCAAAAACACCGCCGTACCAACAGCAAGTTCTCTTCCCCAGGGAACCAAGACCTTGCCGCGGTGCAAGCCGACGGCAATTTTTCAAACACAGGAGATAAAAATGATGTTGAAGCACGCCATTAAAAAAAGTCTGATCGCCACCAGCCTGATCGCAGCTTCCACCGTAGCGTATGCCGCGGAAGTGGAAGTGCTGCATTACTGGACCTCCGGCGGTGAGGCAAAATCGGTTGCCGAGCTGAAAAAAATCATGGAAGCCAAGGGAGTGACCTGGAAGGATTTCGCGGTCGCCGGCGGCGCAGGCGAAAACGCCACGACCGCGCTGAAGGCGCGCGTCATCGCCGGCAGCCCTCCGACAGCCGCCCAGATCAAGGGACCTGCAATTCAAGAGTGGGGCCAGGAAGGCGTGTTGGCCAACATCGACTCTGCCGCAACTGCCGGCAAGTGGGATTCCCTGCTGCCGAAGTCGGTCTCCAGCGTGATGAAGTACCAGGGCCACTATGTCGCCGCACCAGTCAACGTTCACCGCGTCAACTGGCTGTGGATCAACCCGGACGTGCTGAAGAAAGCCGGCGCCAAGACGCCGACGACCTGGGATGAATTCTTCGACGCAGCAGAAAAGATCAAGAAAGCCGGCTTCGTCGCCGTTGCGCATGGCGGTCAGCCATGGCAAGACGCCACCGTGTTTGAAACCGTCGCCCTCGGCGTCGGCGGCGCCGACTTCTACCAGAAGGCCCTGGTGAAACTGGATCAGACAGCCCTGACCAGCGCCAACATGGTCAAGACCTTCGACACGCTGGGCAAGATCAAGACCTACATCGACAAGGATTCCGCAGGCCGCGATTGGAACCTGGCGACTGCCATGGTCATCAACGGCAAGGCCGGCATGCAATTCATGGGCGACTGGGCCAAGGGCGAGTTCACCACCGCCGGCAAGCAACCAGGCAAGGACTACCTGTGCGTAGCAGCACCGGGCACCGACAAGTCCTATACCTTCAACATCGACTCGATCGCGATGTTCAAGGTCAAGAATCCTGATTCGCAAAAGGCCCAGCTGACCTTGGCAACCGCCATCATGAGCCCTGAGTTCCAGGAAGTCTTCAACCTGAACAAGGGTTCGATCCCGGTCCGTCCTGATATCCCACGCGGCAAGTTCGACAGCTGCGCCACCAAGTCGATGGACGACTTCGCCGCATCGAGCAAGGCCAATACCCTGGAGCCAAGCATGGCCCACGGCATGGCTGTCAGCTCGGCAGCGCAAGGCGCGATGTTTGACGTGATTGCCAAGTTCATGAACTCCAACATGACTTCGCAAGCCGCCGTGCAAGCGCTGGCAAAAGCAGCTAAAACTCAGTAAGCAATAAGAAGTAATCAGAAGCAGTGTAATAAGGCCTGTCTCGCAGCACGCTCCGGCGTGTTTGCGGACAGGGTATTTACGGGGCGGGCGCAGCGGTCGGGCGCCCATCATCGTGAAAGGCCGGCAGGATTGTTTGACCGGTTTCGCGATACCTCCCCGGGTTCAGGAGACATGCATGTCCAATTCAACAGTTTCCCTGTCGTCGACCGGCACCCGCAGTAGCAAAGCCGCACCCCAGTCCCGGCGCAGTGGAAAATTCGCCGCGCTGGCCGACAACTGGCTGCCGCGCCTGGTCTTATCACCGACCATCATTTTGTCGCTGGTCTTTGTCTACGGCTTCATCGCACTCACCGGCTATCTGTCGCTGACCAATTCGCGCCTGATGCCCAACTACGAATTCGCCGGCTTCGACCAATACACCAGACTGTTCGCGCTCGACCGCTGGTGGACCGCCGCCAGCAACCTCGGCATCTTCGGCGGCCTGTTCATCCTGCTGTGCCTGGCCATCGGCCTGTTCATGGCGATCCTGCTGGACCAGAAGATCCGCGCCGAAGGCGCACTGCGCGCCGTCTACCTGTATCCGATGGCGCTGTCCTTCATCGTCACCGGCGCCGCCTGGAAATGGATTCTCAATCCCGGCCTCGGCCTGGAAAAAATGATGCATGACTGGGGCTTCCTCAACTTTCATTTCGACTGGCTGGTCAATTCCGACATGGCGATCTACACCGTGGTCATCGCCGGAGTGTGGCAGTCGTCCGGCTTTGTGATGGCGCTGTTCCTCGCAGGTCTGCGCGGCATCGATGACTCCATCATCAAGGCTGCCATGGTCGACGGTGCCAGCTTGCCGACCATCTATCGCCGCATCGTCATTCCGGCGCTACGTCCGGTGTTCTTCAGCGTGCTGCTGGTACTCGGCCACATCGCCATCAAGAGCTTCGACCTGGTGATGGCGCTGACCGCCGGCGGACCCGGCAACTCGTCGGACTTGCCGGCGATCTTCATGTATCAGTTCTCCTTCACGCGCGGACAGCTCGGCCTCGGCGCCGCGTCCGCCGTGATGATGTTGGCGACCGTGCTGGCCGTGCTGGTGCCTTTGATGTACCTGGAAACGAAAGGAACCCGCAATGGCCGTTGATACCTTCGCTCCCAAAGGGGGCCCGAACCAGGAGCGCAAGCCGCTCACCATCGGCCGCGTGCTGATCTACATCCTGCTGGTGCTGGTGGCGCTGTACTACCTCGCGCCGCTGTACGTGATGATCACCACCTCGCTCAAGTCGCTCGACGAAATCCGCACCAGCAACCTGCTGGCGCCGCCGATGGCGCCGACAGTTGCCGCCTGGGGCAAAGCCTGGGATACAGCTTGCACCGGCGTCGACTGCGGCGGCCTCGCGCCATTCTTCTGGAATTCGCTGAAGATGACGATCCCGGCCGTGCTGATCTCCACCCTGATCGGCTCGCTCAACGGCTACGTGCTGGCGCACTGGCGCTTCCGCGGATCGGAGGCGCTGTTCGCGGCACTGATGGTCGGCTGCTTCATCCCGTTCCAGGTGGTGATCCTGCCGATGGCGCGTCTGCTGGGCATGTTCGACCTGGCCAATACGACGCCCGGCCTGATCTTCGTCCATATCGTCTACGGCATTGCGTTCACGACGCTGTTCTTCCGCAACTACTACGTGACCGTGCCGGAAGAGCTGGTCAAGGCGGCGCGCATCGATGGCGCCGGTTTCTTCCTGACTTACCGCAAGATCATCTTCCCGCTGTCGCTGCCGATTTTCATGGTGTGCTTCATCTGGCAGTTCACGCAGATCTGGAACGACTTCCTGTTCGGCGTGGTGTTCGGCGGCTCGGATGCAAAACCGGTGACCGTAGCGCTCAACAACCTGGTCAACACCTCGACCGGCGTGACCGAGTACAACGTCAACATGGCAGCGGCGATCATCGCTGCGCTGCCGACGCTGCTGGTGTACATCCTCGCTGGTAAATACTTTGTGCGTGGTTTGACTGCCGGCGCAGTCAAAGGCTAAAAGAAGAATCTATTTGGAGAAGTAAGAGAATGGCAAGCTTATCAATTCGCAACGTGCGCAAGGTTTACCCGAACGGTAATGAAGTCCTCAAGGGCATCGACCTCGAAATCGAAGACGGCCAGTTCCTGATCCTGGTCGGCGGCTCCGGCTGCGGCAAGTCGACGCTGCTCAACATGATCGCAGGCTTGGAGAGCGTGTCCGAAGGCGAGATCATGATCGGCGACCGCGTCGTCAACAACGTCGCCCCGAAAGAGCGCGACATCGCCATGGTGTTCCAGTCCTACGCGCTGTACCCGACCATGACCGTGCGCGAAAACATTTCCTTCGGCCTCGGCATCCGCAAGATCCCCAAAGCCGAACAAAAGGAAATCGTCGAGCGCGTCGCCAACATCCTGCAGATCACCCATCTGCTGGACCGCAAGCCGGCGCTGCTCTCGGGCGGCCAACGCCAGCGTGTCGCTATGGGCCGCGCCATCGCACGCGATCCTTCGCTGTTCCTGTTCGACGAACCGCTGTCGAACCTGGACGCCAAGCTGCGCGTCGAAATGCGCGCCGAAATCAAGCGCATGCACCAGCGCCTGGGCAGCACCATCGTCTACGTCACGCATGACCAGATTGAAGCGATGACCCTGGGCGACCGCATCGCCGTCATGAAGGACGGCGTGGTCCAGCAGTTCGGCAGCCCCCAAGAAATTTACGACTCGCCAAGCAACCTGTTCGTGGCCGGCTTCATCGGCTCGCCGTCGATGAACTTCCTGCGCGGCAAGCTCACCACTGACGGCACCGCCCCTGCATTCGAACTGGAGCATGGCGGCCAGAAGACTTTGCTGAGCCTGCCGCTGAACGGCAACGCCGATGCGGTTTCCAAATGGGTGGGTCGCGACATCGTGCTCGGCATTCGTCCGGAACACGTGACCGACGCCATGAGCGCTCGCAACGGAGATCCGCTGAGCAACGGCCACGGCGGCAACTACCGTCCGACCGAAGTCAGCTGCACCGTCGAACTGACCGAGCCGACCGGCCCGGATACTCTGGTGGTGGCGCGCTTCAACGATGCGCCGGTGACTTGCCGCACGCATCCGCGCGCAGGCGCTTTGCCGAATGAGCCGTTGAAGCTGGCGTTCGATCTGACCAAGGCCTTGTTGTTTGATCCGGCTTCGGAGCAGCGGATCGCTTGACGTGTTGGGTAGATAAAAGAAGCCCCGCGACAGTGATGTTGCGGGGCTTTTTTCTGATGTGTTGAGGAGCGCCAATTTTAGTTAAAAACTCCTCAGTGGGTCCAGTATCGTGGGGTGTTGAGCTTGTCCTTTTTCGAATTCATGATAGTGCATCGAATAGGAGTCGCTAGATTCGGTCTTTGCCAGCTGCTCCTCTTGACGGGAGAGAGGCACCTTGCCCGTTGGTGCCGCTAGGAGTGCATGTTTTTTATCTCATCTGGATGTCGCTTGCGACGTGATCATCTGAAGAAGCCTTGATAGTGCCAGCTGTTATGATGTCATTTCAGAATTGGGGAGACAAAAAAATGAACTATGAAGTCGACTTCTTGCCTGTAGGGGAAGGTTCTGGGGACGCAATTGTTATTCGCTATGGCGACGATACCGCGGGCTATCACCTTCACGTAGTGGATGGGGGACGTGCTGGGACGGCAGAAACCATCATCAACCACATCACTAAGTTTTACCAGAACTACCACATCGACCACATGGTGCTTTCGCACGCTGATGACGATCACGCGACCGGGCTTGTTGGTGTGATGGAGAAAATCAAAGTTAAGAATCTGTGGATGAACAGGCCGTGGCTTTATGCCTCGGAAATTCTTGATCATTTCCACGGCAACTTCACATTGCAAGGCCTGATTGACGACATTAAAGGGCGACATCCTTATCTGGTCGAACTTGAGGAGCTTGCCATTAAGCAAGGGACCCAAATACATGAGGTCTTTCAGGGTTCTACAATTGGTGCATTCAAGGTCCTTGCGCCCACGAGAGATCGGTATGTCAACTCGATCCCTGATTTTGAGAAAGCTCCTGAAAGATATACGACTGAAGCTGCCGGATCTCCGAGCTTTGGACTGCTACGGTCTTTGGCAGAAGCTGCGAAAAAATGGTTGGAAGAAAAGTGGGATGTGGAAACGCTTGCGAAAGACACTAAGACTTCTGCGTCCAACGAAAGCTGCGTGGTGCAGTATGGCGTACTAGGCGGCAAAGGAGCTTTGCTCACAGCGGACGTAGGCCCCATCGGATTAATGGAGGCTGCCAATTTTGGCGCTCAGCTTGGATTGGACCGGCCCAAATTCGTGCAAGTGCCGCATCATGGAAGTAGGCATAACGTAACTCCGTCGGTCTTGGACATATGGTTAGGACCTAAGCAACCCCAAGGCACAGTAGTCGGCACAGCATTCTGCTCAGTCGGTTCAAACAAGGCGGACTACCCACGTGGCCAAGTTACGAATGCTTTTATGCGCAGAGGCTTCAAGGTCTACTCGACCCGTACCAAATGGCTATCGCACTACGCCGGCAGCGGTCACGCCAATATGATTCCGGCAGTTGCAGAAGAGTTTGCTAACAAAGTGGAGAGCCTCTGATGGAAATTTTCAAGTTCTTCGATGCCTACTCTATACGCGCAAGGTTATTTCCCGCGATCATCGCCGCGGCACCCGCATTCGCTGCACTGACACTTTTGATTTCGTGGAAATCGTTTGAGCTTTCGAACCTTATAGCGACTCTCGGGACACTTGTGCTCCTGTTTGCTATCGCAGATTTCTCGCGCGTTCGGGGCCGCGCGATAGAAGGCAAGCTCTATACAGAACACGGAGGTATGCCATCGATCACCATGTTTCGCCGAAACGACAAGACCATTGATGCCGGTTCGAAAGACCGATATCGATCTTTTCTAGCAGGGAAGCTGGCTATGGAGGTACCTAGCCCCTTAGATGAGAGCACAAACCAGACCTCCGCTGACGAATTCTATGGCCAATGCGGCAACTGGCTTCGTCAGAACACTCGCGATACGAAGAAGTTTCCCATCTTGTTTACGGAAAATATCACGTACGGTTTTCGTCGAAATTTGCTCGGGGTAAAAATGTTGGCGCTGTGCTTGAACGTCATCGTCGTCGCTGTTTGCACGTTCATCTTGTGGCGTCTATCTTGGGACGTCGACACGCCTCAAGGAAGCCGAATTACAGTGGTATTGTTGGTTGCGGTAGCTCACGCCGCTTACATGCTTCTGGCTGTGAGCCGAACTGCCGTATGGGATGCCTCTAAAGCGTACGGTCGGGAATTGATTCTTAGCTGTGAGTCGTTCTTAGCGCAGTCGAGCAGCCCTGCTAAGAAGACAACCGCGCGCAAGAGTGCGTCAAAGACTGAAAACGTTAGCCCGCCGTCTGATTAACCAAATCGAAATTGCAAAAATGACAGGTAACCTCACAATAAACAAGCAACAAGGCCAAAAGATCACTTGCTTTTGTCGCGACTGCCATCGTGAAACAAAGCATGAAATTATTGCCGAAGCGACTCTAAGCGGTTCCGACGAGTCGGGTGGCTATTCAACTGGCTGGGCTATTGAGCATCAAATAATAAGATGTCTCGGTTGCGAAACATTCTCTTTTAGGAAAATCGCCGGAACAGAACATGACTATGTGCAAATCGACGAAAACGAGTGGGAATACCAAGCAAGCATCGACATATATCCGAACCCTCGCCAAGGTCGGCAACCCCTAGCCGACGCAGGGTTGTTGCCGGATAAGATTCAACGGATCTATGAAGAATCACTCCAGGCGTTGAATGACATTCAGCCAGTTCTTTGCGGAATAGGCACTCGTGCAATCATAGAGACCGTCTGTAAAGACAAGAATGCAACCGGTGGCGATCTATATAACAAGATTAACTCGCTAGTCGGGCTCGGCGTACTAACACGAGATGGCGCCGATATCCTACATAAGCTTCGTACTCTCGGAAACGATGCAGCTCACGAAGTTAAGCCCCACTCTCTTCAAGAGCTTGGCCTTGCCTTCGATGTGGTTGACCATCTTTTACTGGGTGTTTATATCTTGCCAGATCATGCAAAAAAGACTTTTAAATGAAGACCTGACGAGTCCTCAAGTCCGTTCTCCTTAGCTCAATATGGGATGTTCTAAGGCCAGTTTAGCGGCGGAAGATGAGGTCAGAAATCGATTGGGAAGAGGCAGAGAAAACGAAATAAGCCCCACAACGATCATGTTGCGGGGCTTTTCTTTTTACATTGACGAGACATCCTTGCGCCTATCGCGGCGCAGCCAAGCCTGCAAGCAGGTGCGCCATGATCGCGCTGTATTGCCTTCGTCCTTATCCTCTGAATCCGGTGCATGCACCAACCGATACAACAACGGCAGCACCAGCAACGTCAACAAGGTCGACGACAAAATCCCTCCGATGACCACGGTCGCCAGCGGCCGCTGTACTTCCGCTCCGGTGCCGGTTGCCAGCGCCATCGGCACGAATCCCAGCGACGCCACCAGCGCAGTCATCAACACCGGTCGCAGGCGCGTCATTGCGCCTTCGAAGATGGCGTCGTCGAGCGAGCGGCCTTCTTCGCGCAGGGTGCGGATGAAGGCGATCATCACCAGGCCGTTCAACACCGCCACGCCTGACAGTGCGATGAAGCCGACGGCGGCGGAGATCGACAGCGGGATGCCGCGCATGGCCAACGCCAGCACGCCGCCGGTCAGCGCGAACGGGATGCCGGTGAAGACCAGCAGGCCGTCCTTGACGTTGTTGAACATCGCAAACAGCAGCACGAACACCAACAGCAAGGCGACCGGCACGACGATTTGCAGGCGTTGTGTTGCCGACTGCAGGTTCTCGAACTGGCCGCCCCAGGCGATCCAGTAGCCGGTCGGGATTTTTACCTGTGCGGCGATGCCGGCGGCAGCGTCGTCGACGAAGGAGCCGAGGTCGCGTCCGCGCACGTTGGCGCTGACGACGACGCGGCGTTTGCCGTTTTCGCGGCTGACCTGGTTGGGGCCGGGGGCGATGTCGAAGTCGGCGACTTCACCCAGCGGGATATAGCTGAGTTTGCCGTCGGCCTGTGGTCGTGGGATCGGCAGGCGCTTGATGGCGTCGAGGTCGTTGCGTTCGTTTTCCGGCAGCCGCACGATGATGTCGAAGCGGCGGTCGCCCTGGAACAGCGTGCCGGCTTCCTTGCCGCCGATGGCCATGGCGACGGTGTCCTGCACGTCGCCGATGTTGAGGCCGTAGCGGGCGGTCTTCTCGCGGTCTATCTTCACCGTCAGCATCGGCAGGCCGGTCGATTGCTCGACCTTGACTTCGGTCGCGCCGGGGACCTTGCCCAAGGTGGCTGCGATCTTGGCGGCGGTGTCGTTGAGCACGTCCATGTCGTCGCCGAAGACCTTGACCGCGACGTCGCTGCGCACACCCGAGATCAGTTCATTGAAACGCAACTGGATCGGTTGCGAGAACTCGTAGCTGTTGCCGGGCAGGCTGGCGACGGTCTCCTGGATGGCGGCGATCAGTTCGTCGCGTGTCTTCCTCGGCTTGGGCCAGTGGTCTTGCGGCTTGAGCATGATGTAGCCGTCGGAGATGTTCGGCGGCATCGGGTCGGACGCCACTTCGGCGGTGCCGGTGCGGGCGAACACGCGCTCGATCTCGGGGAAGTTGTCCTTGAGCGTGCGTTCCAGCTGCTGCTGCATCTCCACCGATTGCGTCAGGCTGGTGCCGGGTATGCGCAGGGCCTGGATCGCCAGGTCGCCTTCGTTGAGGCTGGGCACGAACTCGCTGCCGAGCTTGGTGCCGAGCAGCGTACACAGGACGATTACCGCAGCTGCCAGCGACAGCACCACCGGCTTGTTGCGCAGCGAGGCTTGCAGCAGCGGCGCGTAGATGCGCTTGGCGGCGCGCATCAGAGCGTTTTCCTTTTCGTCGACCTTGTCGCCGATGAACAGCGCAATTGCCGCCGGGATGAAGGTGACCGAGAGGATCATCGCGCCCAGCAAGGCTGCGACCACGGTGAAGGCCATCGGCTGGAACATTTTGCCTTCGACGCCGGTCAGCGCAAACATCGGCAGGTACACGATCATGATGATGAGCTGGCCGAACAGCAGCGGGCGGCGCGCTTCACGCGAGGCGGCGAAGACTTCGTGGAAGCGTTCGCTGCGTGTCAGCGGCCGGCCGTGATGCTGCTGCGCGTGGGCCAGACGCCGCACGCAGTTTTCCACGATCACGACGGCGCCGTCGATGATGATGCCGAAGTCGAGCGCGCCCAGACTCAGCAGGTTGGCGCTGACGTGGTTGGACACCATGCCGGTGAAGGTGAACAGCATCGCCAGCGGAATCACCATCGCCGTGATCACGGCCGCGCGGATGTTGCCGAGGAACAGGAACAGCACCGCGATCACCAGCACCGCGCCTTCGATGAGGTTCTTCTTGACGGTGCTGATGGCCTTGTCGACCAGCACCGTGCGGTCGTACACGGTGACGGCCTGCACGCCTTCGGGCAGCGAGCGGTTGATCTCGGCCATCTTCTTGTCGACTGCTTGCGAGACCGTGCGGCTGTTCTGGCCGATCAGCATGAAGACGGTGCCGAGCACGACTTCGCGGCCGTTCTCGGTGGCGGCGCCGGTGCGCAGTTCGCGGCCGATGCCGACCTCGGCGACGTCGCGGATGCGGATCGCCACACCTTGCACGTTGCCGAGGATGATGTTGCGGATGTCGTCGAGCGAGGCCACCTGGCCGGGCGCGCGGATCAGGTATTGCTCGCCGCGCTTCTCGATGTAGCCGGCGCCGACGTTGGCGTTGTTGCGCTCCAGCGCCGCCGCCACGTTTTGCAGCGTCAGACCGTAGGAGGCCAGCTTGGCCGGCGACGGTGCGACATGGTATTCCTTGGCGTAGCCGCCGATGGAATTGATCTCGGTCACGCCGGGCACGTTGCGCAGCTGCGGCTTGATGATCCAGTCCTGGATTTCGCGCAGGTCGGCGGGCGAGTAGGGCACGCCGTCGGCGTTCTTTGCGCCTTCCTTGGCTTCAACCGTCCACAGGTAGATTTCGCCGAGGCCGGTCGAGATCGGTCCCATGGCGGGATCGATGCCGGACGGCAGCTTGCTGCGCGCTTCCTGGATGCGTTCATTGACCAGCTGGCGCGCAAAGTAGATATCCGTGCCGTCCTTGAAGATGACGGTCACCTGCGACAGCCCGTAGCGCGACAGCGAGCGTGTCTGGTCGAGGTTGGGCAGGCCGGACATGACGGTCTCGATCGGGAAGCTGATGCGCTGCTCGGTTTCCAGCGGCGAGTAGCCGGGCGCGGAGGTGTTGATCTGCACCTGGACGTTGGTGATGTCGGGGACGGCGTCGATAGGCAGCTTCTGGTAGCTGTAGACGCCATAGGCCGCCAGGCCGAAGACGGCCAGCAAGACCAGCCATCGATGCTCGATGGCGAAGCGGATGATGCGTTCAAACATGGGAGTGTCCTTCTCGCTCGGAGTGGGAGGTGCGGTCGCTATTCAGCAGATTTTTAATGCGCATGTTCGGCGCTCCCTTTACCCAGTTCGGCCTTGATGACGAAGCTGCCTGCGGCGGCGTAGACATCGCCCGCGCTGAGGCCCTTGAGGATTTCCACACGCTTGCCGTCGCTGCGGCCGGGCGTGACTTCCTGCTTGCGGAAGCCGTCGGCGACGCGCACGAAGACGACCTGTTTCTGCTCGACCGACTGCACCGCATCGGCGGCGACGGCGAGTGCGACGTCGGTTTCCTGCGCCAGCACGTCGACATTGACGAACAGGCCGGGACGCCAGGCGTTGCCGGGATTGGGCAGGACCACGTGGGCCTTGGCGGTGCGCGTCTGTTCGCCCAGCAGGGCGCCGACGTAGGCGATCTTGCCGTTGGCGCTGGAGGCGAATGCGGTGGCGTTGACGGTGACGCTTTCGCCGACGCGCACGGCGTTCATGTCGCGGGCGGCGACCGTCATCTCGGCCCAGACGCTGGACAGGTCGGAGATGGTGAAGATGCTGGCATCTTCCTTCACGGCTTCACCGAGCGCGAGATGCTTCTCCACGACGATGCCGTCGAAGGGGGCGCGGATTTCGTAGCGGTTCAGTCCTGAAGCGCTGGCGCCTGCGCCGATGGCGGCCAGCTTTTGCTGCGCATTGCGCACGGCGATTTCAGCTTCCTTCAGCGCTTGTCCGGCTTGCAGGTAGTCTTGCTCGGCGGAGATCTTTTCCTGCCACAAGGTTTTTTCGCGCGCGTGGGTTGCCTGCGCCAGCGTCAGTCGCTGCTGCGCATTCAGCAACTCGCTGCGTTGTTCCGACAACGTGCTGCTGCTGACGATGGCGAGCACTTGCCCCTTCTTTACCTGCTGGCCGAGATTGGCGCTGACCGATTCGACCACGCCGTTGACCTTGGGCACCACGTGCGCGGTGCGGTCCTGGTTGAAGCGAATTTCGCCGGGCAGTTGCAGGCTGGTGCGGATGCGGCCGGGGGCGGCGGTATCGAGGACGATGCCGGCGGTTTTGAGTTGCTGGTCGCTGAAGGCGATCTTGCTGTCTTCGTCGTGACCCTTTCCATCGTGACCCTTTTCATCGTGGTCGTCGTCTTTGTGATCCTTGTCTTCGTCGTGGCCGCCTTTGGCTTCCTTGTGATCGTCCTTGGTCGTCTTTTCTGCGGCGTGGTTATGGCCGCTTTCGGCATGGGCGTCGGCCGGTGCAGATTTGCTTGCGCCGCTGAACAGGATCAGTGCGGCCAGCAGCGCCGTGATGGCCACAATCGCGGCGATGGTGAGTTTCTGTTTCTTGGTCATGATGGCGTCCGGTTATTGGTTGGGGCCGGCGGAACCGAGCAGGCGCTCCAGTTCGGCCGAGGCAAGGTGGGCGTCGGAGATCGCGCGCAGGTATTGCGAGCGCGCCTGGAACAAGGTGCGCTGGGCGTCCAGCACTTCCAGGAAATTGAACTTGCCGAGTTCGAAGCCCTTGCCGGCGGCGGCATAGGCGCTCTGTGCTCCGGGCAGGATGTCGCTGTGCAGGACGGCAACTTCGGCGTGGGCGTTGCGCAGCTTTTCATAGGCCTGCGCGATGTCGGTGCGCATGCGCGTCTCCGCAGCGGCGAGTTCATCGCGTGCCTTGTCTGTGCGGCGCAGGGCTTCTTCGAGATTGCCGCGATTGCTGTCGAGGAAGGGCAGCGGCATCGACACGCCGACCACCCACATGCTGCGGCCGGCTTCTTCGTCGCGCTTCCTGCCCAGGCTCAGCGTGGCGTCGGGAATACGCTTGCTGCTCTCGATCTTGCTCAAGGCCTGGCGACGTTCGACTTCGAGCCGGGCCAGCCGCAGTTGCGGCGCGTCGGCGCTGCGCCCGGCGATATCGGCGATGGCGGGCAGCGGCGGCAATTGCCCGGCAGCGCCTTCGGCCAGCGTGAAGTGTGGCTGGGCGTTGCCCCACAGTCCGGCGAGGCGGCGGCGCGCGAGGTCGAGTTCGCCGTCGGCCTGGCTCAGCTCCAGCCGGGCCGAGGCAGCGGCAACGCGCGCCCGGGTCTCTTCCACCGGCGAGATCTTGCCGGCGGTGACGCGACGGCCGGTGGCGTCGGCGGCGCTACAGGCCAGATCGGCGGATTCTTGCGCCAGGCGTCGGCGTTCCTGTGCCGTCAGCACGGCGAAGAACGCAGACGTGGCGGCAGTGCGGATTTCATCGCGCCGGATGGCAAGCTCGATGCGGGCAGCCTCGCGTGAACGTTCGGCGGCGCCGATGCGGGCGGCGCGCTTGCCGCCGAGTTCAATCGGCTGGTTGAGCTGGATGGTGGTGGTGCGCGTGCTTTTGCGCGTGTCTTCCATCAGCGTCGACAGTTCGGGATTGGGGCGTGCGCCGGCTTGCGCGACGGTGGCGTCGACCGCCTCAAGTTCATGCCGGGCGGCGGACAGTTCGGGGTTGTTGTCGAGCGCGAGCGCGACGGCGTTGCTCAGCGTCAGGGGCGTCGCCGCCTCCTGCGCATGCGTGTAGGCCGGACAGGCGAGCAGAAGCGCCAGTCCCAGCGGATAGAAACGGGTGTACATCGAATTCTCCGGACAAGAGGGAAGGAATTCGGCGAGCGGTCAGCAGTGTAATGAAAAGAGAGAGACGACTCGCCGGCTTAAGCGGCGAGCATCCAGTCGGGCTCTTCCGGAGATTCCCCGATGTGGGAGAGATACAGCGGGAGTAATGAAGGCGTGAAGCTGCTTTTTTCCTGCGCCGGCGGCGTCCATGCCGCGTGCGAATTCATCGGCTTGCTGCAGGAGAAATGGCAGAAGCTGCAATCGGCGTCGCTGCCGGTGTTGAATTTGCTGTCGTCGCTATTGTCCGGTTGTTGATCCTGCTTGCTATCGGCAGCGGCGTGATGGCCGACGTGCTGTGCAACGGGATCGCTTTCATGCTGGCAATACGACGCCACCGCCGCCCAGGAAAACTGGAAGGGCAGCAGCATCAGCAGGAAAATGAGGGCGTAGCGTTTCATGGCAGGGCATTATAGCCGCACTTTTTCAAGACCAGTCGAATCACGCTGCGGCGCGCGCCGCACGCCGATCCAGCAAGGCCGAAGTCAGCACCGTCAGAAAGGCCAGCACCGATACGCCCGCGCCCAGCAGCGGCAGGTCGGTCAGCGGCAGGCCCGCCGAAATCGCCAGTCCGCCCAGCCAGGCGCCGGTCGCATTGCCGACGTTGAACGCGCCCTGGTTGAGCGTCGATGCCAGGTTCGGCGCATCCCTGGCTTTGTCCAGCACGCGGATCTGCGCGGCCGGCACGACGGCGAACGAGAAGGCGCCCCAGACGAACATGGTCATCAGCGTCGGAATCTGGTGATGGCTGCTCCACGAGAACTGCACCAGGATGAGCGCGATGCAGACGAACATCGAGAACAGCACCGGCATCAATCGCCAGTCCGCCAGGCGTCCGCCGATCAGGCCGCCGACCGTGATGCCGGCGCCGAACAGCAGCAGCACCCAGCTTTCCTGATGTGCCGTGAAACCGGTGACGTCGAGCAGGATGTAGGCGATGTAGGTAAGCACGCTGAACATGCTGACCGATGCCAGCGTGCTGGTCAGCAGTGCGAGCTGCACCTGTGGATGGACGATGGCGCGGAATTCCTTGAAGATGCTGCCGCCTTGCATGGCGATTTTCTTCGGCAGGCAGATCCACAGCATGATCACGGCGGCCAGGCCGATCAGCGTGATCACGCCGAAGGTCGAGCGCCAGCCGGCAGCGTGGCCGAGTGCGGTGCCGAACGGCACGCCGAGGATGTTGGCGACGGTCAGGCCGGTGAACATCAGCGCCACGGCTTGCGCACGCTTTTCGCGCGGCACCAGTTCGGCGGCGACCACAGAGCCGATGCCGAAGAACGCGGCATGGCAGAACGCCGTTACCACGCGCGCCACCATCAGGAAGTTGTAGCTCGGCGCAATCGCGCACAGCACGTTGCCGAGGATGAACAGGCACATCAGGCCGACCAGCGCGCGTTTGCGCTGCCATTTGGCGGTGACGATCGCCAGCACCGGCGCACCGGCCGCCACGCCCAGCGCGTAGCCGGATACCAGCATGCCTGCCGCCGGCGCAGAGACGCCGAGATCGCGCGCAACATCAGGCAGCAGCCCCATGATGACGAATTCTGTAGTGCCGATGCCGAAGGCGGCGACGGCGAGCGCGAAGAGGGGCCAATGCATGATGAATCCTGTGGAATTGCTACGGAGGGAAACCGCTATTTTACGTGGCTGCGGCCCGGTCTGCTGAGCAGATGCGGGCCGCATGGATGAAATATATTGAAGAGGACAATACGATTTCAATAAACAAAACCAGATCGGAATGAGGTGGCGTACGAGAAAAACTTAAGAGACCGAAATCTGTTCCTGGTCCGTAGCGAGGAGGGCGTCAGCCGCCGCCGACCGGAGCGCAAGGACCGCAACGTACTTTTAGTACGTGAGGATCCTGAGCACCGTACGACGGCGGATCACGCCCCCGCAGTAGGACTAGGAGCAGATTTTTACCATTCTGCGAAGCTGCCGTCTTTATGTCGCCAGATCGGATTGCGCCAGCGATGGCCGACTTCGGCGCGCTGCCTGACATACTCTTCATTGATCTCGATGCCGAGGCCCGGACCGTTCGGGATGGTGACGTAACCATCCTTGTAGCTGAACACGTCGGCATCGGTGACGTAGTCAAGCAGGTCATTGCTTTCGTTGTAGTGGATGCCCAGGCTTTGTTCCTGGATGAAGGCGTTGTACGACACCGCATCGACTTGCAGGCAAGCCGCCAGCGCAATCGGTCCCAGCGGGCAATGCAACGCCAGTGCGACGTCGTAGGCTTCGGCCATGGTGGCGATCTTGCGCGTCTCGGTGATGCCGCCGGCGTGCGAGACGTCGGGCTGGATGATGTCGACGTAGCCTTCGCTGAGGATGCGCTTGAAGTCCCAGCGCGAGTACAGGCGCTCGCCCAGCGCGATCGGCGTGCCGGTGAGGTGGGCGATTTCCTTGAGCGCTTCGTAGTTCTCGCTGAGCACCGGTTCTTCGATGAACATCAGTTTGTACTGTTCGAGTTCCTTGACCAGCACCTTGGCCATGGGCTTGTGCACGCGGCCGTGGAAGTCGACGCCGATGCCGACGTTGGGGCCGACCGCTTCACGCACGGCGGCAACGTTGGCCAGCGTGAGTTCGACCTTGTCCCAGGTGTCGATGAACTGCATTTCTTCGGTGCCGTTCATCTTGACGGCGGTGAAGCCGCGCGCCACCGCATCCTTGGCGGCCTTCGCGGTGTCGGCCGGCCGGTCGCCGCCGATCCACGAATACACGCGGATGCTGTCGCGCACCGGGCCGCCCAGCAACTGGTTGACCGGCAGGCCGAGCGCCTTTCCCTTGATGTCCCACAAAGCCTGATCGATGCCGGCGAGCGCGCTCATGTGGATCGCGCCGCCGCGGTAAAAACCGCCGCGGTAGAGCACGGTCCAGTGATCTTCGATGTTGCGCGGGTCCTTGCCGATCAGGTAATCGGCCAGTTCTTCAACGGCGGCGGCGACGCTGTGTGCGCGGCCTTCGACCACCGGTTCGCCCCAGCCGACGATGCCTTCATCGGTTTCGATCTTGAGGAAGCACCAGCGCGGTGGCACGATAAAGGTAGTCAGTTTTGTGATTTTCATCGGAGATGATCCGTTCTGAGAAAAAGCGCCCATTCTTGCGGCGGGCTGGTTAAGGAGCGTCCGGTCGTCACGCTCATGTTCGCGACCCTGCGACCGGCTTCTTTTTTAGGTGGTCGGTGTGGATGCACCGTGACGGGTTTGCCAGGCGCTGACGAAGGCCTTGGCGTTCTCGGCGACGGTGGCGGCCGTCATGCCCGGCTTGAACAGCGCCGAGCCGAGACCGAAACCGGATGCGCCGGCATTGACGAACACCGATACGCTGCTGGGCATGATGCCGCCTACCGGCAGCAGCGCGACCGAGGCCGGGATGACTGCGCGCCAGGCTTTGACGACGTGCGGTCCGAGCTGCTCGGCCGGAAACATCTTGAGCACGTCGGCGCCGGCGGCCAGCGCGGCAAATGCTTCGGTCACGGTGGCAACGCCGGGGGCGCTGCACAGACCGGCATCCTTGGCGGCGCCGATGACGCGCGCATCGCTGTGCGGCATGACGATCAGTTCGCCGCCCGCGGCCTTGACCTGGGCGACTTGTTCGGGGCTGAGCACGGTGCCTGCGCCGATCACGCAATCGGCCGGCAGCGTGCGGCGCAGCGTGGCGATGCTTTGCAGCGGTTCAGGCGAGTTGAGCGGTACTTCGATGACGCGGAAGCCGGCTTCATACAAGGCCTTGCCGATGGCTTCGACTTCGTCGGGACGGACGCCGCGCAGGATGGCGATCAGGCCGCAGTGCTGCAGGGCTTGCTGGAAATGATTCTTCGGCATGATTCTACTTTCTCGATGTTCGCGGTGAGGGGGAAACCAGGCCCGCATGCGCGGCCAGTTTCCACAAGCCGTGCTCGGTGGCGGCAGCGGCGATTTCAATGTTGGTCAGGTCGTACAGCGCCAGCGCCTGACGGTAGCGCTCGCACAGTGCGTCGTCGCCGATGAGGGCGATGCGCTGCTGCCGGATCCCGTCGGTGGTTGCCAGCAGCGCGGCGATTTCGTGGCCGATCAGCAGCCCGGACAGATAGTGCGCCTGGGCGCGCGGCGACAGTTCGCCGGTCAGGCCGAGCGTGCGGCTGCTGAAGATGTTGGACAGCATGCCGGCACGGCCGTCGGCCGACTTCGCCACCAGCGCGCCGCGCGCGAAGGCGGCGTTGTCCTCGGCATCGGTTGTATCGGCGGCGGCGCGCTGCATGGTGCGGCCGAGGATGGTGTGATTGCTCAGCACGGCATACATCTCGCCGGTCATGAAGGTGTCGAAATGTTCGATGCGCTTGCCGCGCACGTGCACCCATTTCGAATGCGTGCCGGGCAGGCCGATCAGGAGATCATCGACCTGCAGCTGGTCGAGGATGCCGGCGACCTGGGTTTCCTCGCCGCGCATCACGTTGGGCAGCGCCGAGCGTTGCAGCAATCCCGGGACGATATGCAGCGGCACGCCGAAGCCGGTGTCGACAACGGTCATGGTGTTGCCCACTTCGCTGACGGCCAGCGGCACGTCGAGGTAGGGCGCTTCACGCCAGCCCTGTTTGCTGCCGACCATGCCGGCGGCGATCAACGGAGTGATCGGGAAATCGCGCAGCCAGTCGCCGCAGGCGGCTTGCAGCGCGCGACGGAAGCCGGCGTCGGGTGTGTCGGCGGCAGCATCCGTACCTTCTTCGGCCGGCGGCAAATTCATGATCCCCCACGGCAACGCACGCTTGTCGGCCACGCGACCGTCGGCGTTGAAGCGGTAGGCGCGCAGCGAGGTGGTGCCCCAGTCGAGCGCGATCAGGCCGGTGGAGGATGAGGAAGGAGTTGCTGGCGTCATTGTGTATTCGGTGTCAGTGCAAGGTCAGAGCAGATTCAAATCTCGCTCACGATGAAATGCGTGAGCAATCGCATCGACGCATCCGGCGCCAGGTTGACCAGGCCGTCGCGGCCGGGCATGTGGAAGGCGTCGATCGGATGCGTGATCGGCTCCAGGCAAAAATAGTCGAGGCCGGGCGGGCGGTACATGAGGCTGTAGCCCGTGCAGTTTTCCATCTGCATGCTCAGGCGCAGGCCGCGGTCGGGGTAGTCGATGTGCGAGACGCCGTCCCAGCCGGTAAAACAGTTGTCGATCAGCGGACCGTCGATGGGGAACTCGACCGGTGCGAACCGGTTGTAGTCGAAGGTCGCCGGGAAGTCACGCGTATGCCCGGTCGGGATCGGATCGGCGCCGCACAGCCAGACGCCGTCGGCGCGCGACTGCAGGCGCGTTTCGGCATTGCGTGGGAAGTAGGGATGCAGGCCGAGGCCGAACGGCAGTTCTTCCGCGCCGCGATTGGTGACTTGCAGGTCGATCGTCAGGCCATCCTGGTTCAGTGTCAGCGTTTGCGTCGCGCTATAGGTATATGGATCGCCGTCGTACTGGGCCGAGTCCAGCGCCAGCACGATGTGCTGGTCGCTTTGTTCGGCGACGCGCCATGCCTGCAGCCAGCCGTCGCCGTGGATGGGATAGTTTTCACCGGCGCGGTTTTGCAGGACGGGATAGTGCAGGTCCTTGTGCATGAAGCCGCCTTCGGTGATGCGGTTCGACCACGGCACCAGCGGGAAGCAGGCGGTCGTGTAGAGATCGTCGGCGCCGGCCCAGGGGCGCAGCAGCGGCGTCCATGCGCCGCGCCATTCCAGGTCCCATGCCGCGATGCTGGCGCCCAGTCCGGGCAGCACGCTCAGGCGTTGATGTCCGGACCGAAGGGTCACGGTCTCAATGGCGGACGCGCCGCCGCGCTGCGCTGCTGGGGATGTGGTCATGGCGTCTCGGTTGCTGTCTCGATTATCTGGGCGGATGCTGTACGGTCTGCTCCGCCTGGGCTTGCTGCCTAAGAGCGACTAACAAAACGCCGCTGGCGGCGTTGCTTCTCCTAGCCGTACGTTCGTACTGTCTTCGTCGGCGCGCCTTGCCATCGACGTCTTGTTAGTAGCTCTAACGCAAAAACAGCGCCGATCCTAACATCGCCGACCGATGCGGAATAATGAAAAATTGATAAACATTGATATCAAAAACGATCTGGCAGTCAGCATTTCGTCATCGATGTAGTTTGATAAAACGCCATGCTTGTTTCGGTATCGGATGTGGCTAAAAATTCATTGGATAGATATTTCTCGCTCTCCTACTATTGATCGGCACATTTCGCTGCACGCCATGTGCCAGCGAACCCGCAAATGACGGCGCCTCCGTTCCCCCACGACAGCGCCGGACACCAATAAAAACAGTTCGTGTTGATAAACATAATTGGAGACAACAATGAAAATGACTCGCAGAACCCTGCTGGGCGCCGCCGTTTGCATGACCCTGGGCTTGAGCGTCCTCTCCGGCGCCGTGGCTGCCGACAAACCGTTGACAATGGGCTTCTCCCAGGTCGGCGCCGAAAGCGAATGGCGTACCGCCAACACCGCCTCGATCAAGGACGCCGCCAAGAAGGCAGGCGTCAACCTGAAATTTGCCGATGCCCAGCAAAAGCAGGAAAACCAGGTCAAGGCCATCCGTTCCTTCATCGCGCAAAAGGTCGACGTGATCGCCTTCTCGCCGGTGGTTGAATCGGGCTGGGACACGGTCCTGCGCGAAGCCAAGGCCGCCAAGATCCCGGTGATCCTGACTGACCGCGCCGTCAACGTGAGCGACAAGTCGCTGTACGTGACCTTCATCGGTTCCGATTTCGTCGAAGAAGGCCGTCGCGCCGGACGCTGGCTGATGGATCGCGCCAAGACCATGCCGGCCGGCGACATCAACATCGTCGAGCTGCAAGGCACCGTCGGCTCGGCGCCGGCAATCGACCGCAAGGTTGGTTTCGAAGAAGTGATCAAGGCCAATCCCAATCTGAAGATCATCCGTTCCCAGACCGGCGACTTCACCCGCGCCAAGGGCAAGGAAGTCATGGAAGCCTTCCTCAAGGCCGACGGCAAGAAGATCAACGTACTCTACGCGCATAACGACGACATGGCCATCGGCGCCATCCAGGCAATCGAAGAGGCCGGCCTGAAACCGGGCAAGGACATCATCGTGATTTCGATTGACGGCGTGAAGGGCGCGTTCGAAGCCATGATGGCCGGCAAGCTCAATGTCACCGTCGAGTGCAGCCCGCTGCTCGGCCCACAACTGATGTCCATCGCCAAGGACGTCAAGGCCGGCAAGGAAGTGCCGAAACGCATCACCACTGAAGAAGGCGTGTTCCCGGCCGAAGTCGCGGCCAAGGAATTCCCTAACCGCAAGTATTGATGCTTAGAGACGGTTTCATAAAACCGTCTCTTAATACCGGATACTGATCGGTCTCCCCCGCATGTGACCCATGCCGGTTCCGATCGTATGGCCGGGAAAGCAATTTCCCGGTGTTGTTTCTCCTCTGCTCTGGAGTAACCCCTGGGCCTTGAACGATGCGCTGCAATGCCCCTCTGTGTTGCAGCGGATCTGCTCAACAGGCTTTGAGCGGCGGGCTTCGGCCCGCCGTTTTTTTCTCTTGCGGTAACGCCATGTCGAACGCAATGTCACCAAGCACCACTGCCATCGGCGCCGAACCGGCGCTGGAACTCATCGGCATCCATAAATCCTTCACCGGCGTCAAGGCGCTGAGCGACGTCGGCCTGCGCCTGTATCCGGGCGAAGTCCACACCCTCATGGGCCAGAACGGCGCCGGCAAATCGACGCTGATCAAGGTACTGACCGGCGTCTATACGCCCGACGACGGCCACATCCTGTTGCGCGGCCGCTCCATCCGGCCGGGCTCGACGCTGGAAGCGCAGCAGCTCGGCATCAGCACCGTGTACCAGGAAGTCAATCTGTGTCCGAACCTGACCGTGGCAGAGAATATTTTCATCGGCCGCTATCCGCGCAAATGGGGCGGCGTCGGTCCGATCGACTGGGCCACCATGCAGCGCCGCGCCACCAAACTGTTGGCGAAGCTCGATCTGCACATCGACGTGCAAAAGCCCTTGTCCGCATATCCGCTGGCGATCCAGCAGATGGTGGCGATTTCCCGCGCCGTGAGCGTGTCGGCCAGCGTGCTGATCCTCGACGAGCCGACCTCCAGCCTGGACGAGGCGGAAGTGCAATTGCTGTTCAAGGTCTTGCGCAGCCTGCGCGACGAAGGCATGGCGATCCTGTTCGTCACGCATTTCCTCGACCAGACCTATGAAATCTCCGATCGCATCACGGTGCTGCGCAACGGCGTGCGCGAAGGCGAATACGCCGCCAGCGAATTGTCGCGCCTCGATCTGGTCAACAAGATGGTGGGCGTGCCGGTTGACGCCACCGCCGCCGGCGAGGCGCTGGCCGACCATGCCGACATCACGCCGGCCGCCAACGCCGGCGAGATATTCCTGCAGGCGCGGGAGCTGGCACGCAAAGGCGCGCTGGCGCCACAGGACTTCGACCTGCGCGCCGGTGAAGTATTCGGCTTGTGCGGCCTACTCGGCTCCGGCCGCACCGAGACCGCACGCTTGCTGTTCGGCGCGGACAAGGCCGACGGCGGCGAGATCAGCATCAAGGGCAAGCCGGTGAAATTCTCCACGCCGCGCGACGCCATCGCCGCCGGCATCGGCTTCTGTTCCGAAGACCGCAAGAAGGAGGGCACCATCCTCGATTTGTCGGTACGCGAAAACATCATCCTCGCGCTGCAGGCTCGCAACGGCTTGCTGCACGTGATTCCGCGCAAGCGCCAGCAGCAGCTCGCGGCCGACTACGTCAAATGGCTGGGTATCAAGACCGCCGACATCGAAACCCCGATCGGCTTGCTGTCCGGCGGCAACCAGCAGAAGGCCTTGCTGGCGCGCTGGCTGGCGACCGATCCTGACATGCTGATCCTGGACGAACCGACGCGCGGCATCGATGTGCGCGCCAAACAGGAGATCATGGACTACGTCATGGCCTTGTGCCGCAAGGGCATGTCGATTCTTTTCATTTCTTCCGAGATCCCGGAAGTGCTACGCTGTAGCGACCGCATGCTGGTGCTGCGCGATCGCCGCGGCTGCGGCGAGTACCTGCGCGGCGAGCTTGACGACGCCTCGGTGCTGCAGGTGATTGCGGGCGAGAATGTAGGAGCATCAGCGTGAGCGCATCAATGAATTCCAATCTGGTTTCCAATCGCACTGCCTTTTCGGGCGCCGCCGCCAACCGCCTGCGACGCGCCTTGTTTCATCCCCTGAGCCGGCCGCTGGGCGCGCTGGCGGTACTGCTGCTGATCGACTTCTTCATGATCCCGGGTTTCTTCCGCATTGAGATGAAGGATGGCCATCTGTACGGCAGCGTGATCGATATCGTCAACCGCGCGGCGCCGCTGATGCTGGCGGCGCTGGGCATGACGCTGGTGATCGCCACGCGCGGCATCGACATTTCGGTCGGCGCGGTGGTGGCGATTTCGGGCACGATTGCGGCGATGCTGATCGGCGGCACCATGGTCGTCAACAACGGCGTGCCGGAATACGTCAGCAATATCCCGATGGGCTGGGCGCTGGCTGCCGCGCTCGGCGTGGCGCTGCTGTGCGGCGCGTGGAATGGCTTGCTGGTGGCGACGCTGGGCCTGCAACCGATCATCGCCACGCTGATCCTGATGGTGGCGGGGCGCGGGCTGGCGCAGCTGCTGACCGATGGCCAGATCATCACGGTGTACTACAAGCCGTTCTTCTATCTCGGCAGCGGTTACCTGTGGGGTTTGCCGTTCTCGCTGTTCATCGTCGCCGGCATGTTCGTGGTGCTCGCACTGCTGATGCGCAAGACCGCGCTGGGCCTGTTCATCCAGTCGGTCGGCATCAATCCGGTGGCGTCGCGGCTGGCCGGCATCCGCACCGCGGCGCTGATCTTTTTCGTCTACATCTTCTGCAGCCTGTGCGCCGGACTGGCCGGATTGATGATCAGCGCCAACATCAAGAGCGCCGACGCCAACAACGCCGGCCTGCTGCTCGAGCTGGACGCGATCCTGGCGGTGACGCTGGGCGGCACTTCGCTGGCTGGCGGCAAGTTCAGCCTGGTCGGCAGCGTGATCGGCGCGCTGATCATCCAGGCGCTGACGTACACGATCTATTCATTGGGCGTGCCGCCGGAAGTCAACATGGTGGTCAAGTCGGTGGTGGTGTTCCTGGTCTGTCTGTCGCAATCCCCGGAATTCCGCCGTCTGCGTTTGTTCAAATCCGGCAACCAAGCCTGATGTCCAGGGAAAATCAAGGAAAAATCCAGGAAAAATCATGAAGAATTTTCGCTCTTTTTTTCACCATCTGCTGGCTACGCCGTACTTCACCTCGCTGGTCACCGTCGCCTTGCTGGTGGTGCTGTTTGCGATGGGCTCGGTTGCCTACGACGGTTTCTTTTCGGTGCAGGTGGTGTTGAACCTGCTGATCGACAACGCCTTCCTGCTGGTGATCGGCATCGGCATGACCTTCGTGATCCTGTCCGGCGGCATCGACCTGTCGGTCGGTTCGGTGCTGGCGTTGACCACGATGATCTCGGCCTATCTGCTGCAGTCGTGGCATTGGCATCCGCTGCTGGTGATCGTCTGCGTGCTGGTGCTGGGCGGCCTGTTCGGCGCGGCGATGGGGGGGCTGATCCATTTTTTCAAGCTGCAGCCGTTCATCGTCACGCTGGCCGGGATGTTCCTGGCGCGCGGCCTGTGTTATCTGATCAGCATCAATTCCATCACCATCGACGATCCGCTGTATGTGGCGATGTCGCAGACGCGGCTGGAGTTCGGTGACGCCTTCATCTCGCCCAGCGTGGCGATTGCCCTGCTGATGCTGGCGCTGGCGATCTACCTGGCGCATTACACGCGCTTCGGCCGTGCCGTCTACGCCGTTGGCGGCAATGAGCAGTCGGCGCTGCTGATGGGTTTGCCGGTGGGGCGCACCAAGGTCGCGATTTATGCATTCAGCGGTTTCTGCGCGGCGCTGGCGGGTGTATTGTTCTCGTTCTACATGCTGTCCGGCTACGGCCTGCATGCGCAGGGCACCGAACTCGACGCCATCGCTGCGGTGGTCATCGGCGGTACCTTGCTGACGGGTGGTTACGGCTATGTGGCCGGCACCCTGACCGGGGTGCTGATCCTGGGCGTGATCCAGACGCTGATCGCCTTCGACGGTACGCTCAGTTCGTGGTGGACCAAGATTGTGATTGGCGTGCTGCTGTTCGTGTTTTGCCTGGCGCAGCGCCTGATGTCGATGGGCGCTGCCAAGGCGGCAGATGCGAATGGCGCCGCGGTTGCCGTCAAGCCGTCCGCGCAGGCGGCTTGAGGCATGTGGAAAGGGCAAAAAACGGCAGACGCGAGTCCTGCCGTTTGCGCAGAACTGATGTTGAAAACAATATGGGTTTTAGCAAAAAAATCATTAGAAATGTATTGGTTTAATGATTATCGTAGAGGCCTTGCAAAACATCGGGCGTTCCCCGCGCGTTGAGAGATGTTTTGCATTGCCAGTAAAACAACAAACATTTAGGAGACGAGAAGTATGAAACTCAAATCGGTATTGGCCGGGCTGACGCTTGGCCTGAGCATGGGTCTGATGGCAGTCAGCGCGCAAGTGAGCGCCCAGACCAAGGGCCTGATCGGTATCTCCATGCCGACCAAGTCGTCGGCGCGCTGGATTGCCGACGGCAACAACATGGTCAAGGTATTCAAGGAAAAGGGCTACCAGACCGACCTGCAATACGCGGAAGACGACATCCCGAATCAGCTGGCGCAGATCGAAAACATGGTGACCAAGGGCGTTAAAGTGCTGGTCATCGCGGCGATCGACGGCACCACGCTGTCCGACGTGCTGCAAAAAGCCGCCGACAAGGGCATCAAGGTCATCGCTTATGATCGCCTGATCCGCAACTCGAAGAACGTCGACTACTATGCGACTTTCGACAACTACCAGGTCGGCGTGCTGCAAGCTTCCTACATCGAAAAGGCGCTGGACCTGAAGTCCGGCAAGGGCCCGTTCAACATCGAACTGTTCGGCGGTTCGGCTGACGACAACAACGCCTTCTTCTTCTACAACGGCGCCATGTCGGTCCTGAAGCCATACATCGACAAGGGCAAGCTGGTCGTGCGCAGCAAGCAAATGGGCATGGACAAGGTCGCAACCCTGCGTTGGGACGGCGCTACTGCGCAAGCCCGCATGGACAACCTGTTGAGCGCCTACTACGGCAATGCCCACGTCGACGCAGTGCTGTCGCCGTATGACGGCATCAGCATCGGCATCATCTCCTCGCTCAAGGGCGTCGGCTACGGTACGCCGAAGCTGCCGATGCCGGTCGTGACCGGCCAGGATGCGGAAGTGCCTTCGGTCAAGTCCATCATCCGCGGCGAACAGCGTTCGACCATCTTCAAGGACACGCGTGAGCTGGCGAAGGTCACCGTTTCCATGGTGGACGCCGTGTTGTCGGGCAAAGCGCCAACCATCAACGACACCAAGACCTACAACAACGGCGTGAAGGTTATCCCTTCGTACCTGTTGAAGCCGGTCAGCGTTGACGCCAGCAACTGGAAAGAAGTGCTGGTCGGCAGCGGCTACTACACCGAAGCGCAAGTGAAGTAATCCACTTGTTGCGCTGAGTGAGCACGGTCCGGCCGGCGCAAGCCGGCAGGACAAAAAAGCAACCCCGCGCCGCGCGCGCGGGGTTGGTGTTTCCGGAGGCGGCGTTGTTGCAGCTGCAGCAGCGCCGGCCGGGGACCAGGATAGCGGCCCGCAGCATCCCACCACAACGGCAGGCCGGAGCAGAAGAAGAGGTCAGAACACATGAGTACAATTCTGGAAATGCGCGGAATTGAAAAGACATTCCCAGGTGTCAAGGCGCTCAACAACGTCAACCTGGCAGTGCGCACCGGCGAAATCCACGCCGTGGTCGGCGAGAACGGCGCCGGCAAATCCACCCTGATGAAAGTGCTGAGCGGCGTTTATCCGCACGGAAGCTATTCCGGCGACATCATCTATCAGGGGCAGACCCGCGAATTCAAGGATATCGTCGACAGCGAAAGCGTCGGCATCATCATCATCCATCAGGAGCTGGCCCTGGTGCCGCTGCTGTCGATTACCGAAAATCTTTTCCTCGGCAACGAGCAGGCCAGCGGCGGCGTGATCGACTGGGAGCAGTCGTACGCCAAAGCCAAGGAACTGCTGGCCAAGGTCGGCCTGAAGGATCCGCCGTCGACGCTGATCACCAACCTCGGCGTCGGCAAGCAACAACTCATCGAGATCGCCAAGGCCTTGTCGAAAGAGGTCAAGCTGCTGATCCTCGACGAACCGACCGCCAGCCTCAACGAAAGCGACAGCGACGCCTTGCTCGAACTGCTGCTGGAACTCAAGGCGCAGGGCATTTCATCGATCCTGATTTCGCACAAGCTGAACGAGATTTCCAAGGTCGCCGATTCGATCACCGTGCTGCGCGATGGCGCCACGGTCGATACCTTCGATTGCCGCAAGGAAGAGATCAGCGAAGACCGCATCATCCAGAACATGGTCGGCCGCGAGATGGCGGATCGCTATCCCAAGCGCGAGCCGCATATCGGCGAGACCATTTTCGAAGTCAGGCAGTGGCGCGTGCATCATCCCATTCATCCCGATCGCGTGGTGATCAAGGACATTGACTTCAACGTGCGCAAGGGCGAAATCGTCGGCATCGCCGGTCTGATGGGCGCCGGCCGCACCGAGCTGGCCAAGAGCATCTTCGGTCGCGCCTATGGCGCCAAGATCAGCGGCGAAGTGCATTTGCACGGCAAGAAGATCGACGTCGGCACCATCCAGAAAGCCATCAACCACGGCATCGCCTACGTCACGGAAGACCGCAAGGGCGACGGCCTGGTGCTGGACGAAGACATCAAGAAGAACATCTCGCTGGCCAACCTGGGCGCGATTTCCGACAAGTCGGTGATCGACGAGGCGCGCGAGTTCAAGGTCGCTGCCGACTTCCGCACCAAGATGCGGATCCGCTGCTCGAGCGTGCTGCAAAAGGTCGTGAACCTGTCCGGCGGCAATCAGCAAAAGGTGGTGCTCAGCAAATGGCTGTTTTCGAATCCGGAAGTGCTGATCCTCGACGAGCCGACGCGCGGCATCGACGTCGGCGCCAAGTTCGAGATCTATACGCTGATCAACCAGCTGGCCGCAGAAGGAAAATGCATCATCATGATCTCGTCGGAAATGCCGGAACTGCTCGGCATGTGCGACCGGATCTATGTCATGAACGAAGGGCAGTTCGTCGGCCAATACACGGCGGCGGAAGCATCGCAGGAAAAAATCATGCGTTCCATCGTAAGGAACGAGAGGATTGTGAAGAATGGAGAACAATGAAATGAGCAAGACACCTACGCTCGACGCGGTCCCTGAAGCCAAGCGGGAATATGCCGGCTTCCTCAAGAACAACATGCGCGAATACGGCATGCTGCTGTCGCTGGTGGCGATCATGGCCTTCTTCCAGGTCATGACCGACGGCACGCTGATGCAGCCGCTCAACCTGACCAACCTGGTGCTGCAAAACAGCTACGTGGTGATCATGGCGCTGGGCATGCTGATGGTGATCGTGGCGGGCCACATCGATCTGTCGGTGGGTTCGGTAGTCGGTTTCATCGGTGCGCTGGCGGCGGTGCTGATGGTCAACTATGAAGTCAACTTCATCCTGACCACGATTATCTGCCTGATCGCCGGCGCGGCCATCGGCGCAGCGCAGGGCTACTGGGTGGCATTCTTCCGCATCCCGTCCTTCATCGTCACGCTGGCCGGCATGCTGGTGTTCAAGGGCCTGACGCTGGCGCTGCTGGAAGGCCAGTCGGTCGGACCTTTCCCGCGCGGCTTCCAGTTGCTGAGCTCGGGCTTCATCCCGGAACTCTTTGCCGATACCGGCAGCGTGCGACTGACGTCGCTGCTGGTCGGCGTAGTGGCGGCGGCGATCCTGCTGGCGGTGAAAGTCCACGGTCGCAGCAAGCAGGTCAAGCATGGCATGGAAGAAGAACCAGCCCTGTTCTTCCTGCTCAAGAATGTCCTGTTCGCCGCGGCCATCATCGCCTTCAGCTACCTGATGGCGTCCTACAAGGGTATGCCGAACGTGCTGATCATCATGTTCGCGCTGATGGTGATCTACACCTTCGTGACCAACCGCACCACCATCGGCCGTCGTGTGTACGCTGTCGGCGGCAATGAAAAAGCTGCCAAGCTGTCCGGCATCAAGACCGAACGCGTGAGCTTCTACACCTTCGTCAACATGGGCATGCTGGCGGCGCTGGCGGGCCTGATCTTCGCGGCGCGCCTGAACACGGCGACGCCGAAAGCCGGCACCGGCTTCGAGCTGGACGTGATCGCAGCCTGTTTCATCGGCGGCGCATCGGCCTCCGGCGGCGTGGGCAAGGTCATGGGTGCAGTCATCGGCGCCTTCGTGATGGGCGTGATGAACAACGGCATGTCCATCATGGGCATCGGCATCGATTACCAGCAAGTGATCAAGGGCCTGGTATTGCTGGCCGCCGTGTTCTTCGATGTCTACAACAAAAATAAATAACAGAAAATAAAGTTCTGCCAGAGGGGGGCTGCGAGAGGAGTTTCTTGCAGCCGTTTTCATCAGCGTCGCCACACCGGGAGGTGGCGACCGCACTATTCCAACGGATGAGTAAATGACTATCGACAAGAAGCGCACACTGCGTTCCGCAGCCTGGTTCGGTACGGCCGACAAGAACGGTTTCATGTATCGCAGCTGGATGAAGAACCAGGGTATTCCCGATCACGAGTTCCAAGGCAAGCCGGTCATCGGCATCTGCAACACCTGGTCCGAACTGACGCCGTGCAACGCGCACTTCCGCAAGATCGCGGAACACGTCAAACGCGGCATCATCGAGGCGGGCGGTTTCCCGGTCGAGTTCCCGGTGTTCTCCAACGGCGAATCCAACCTGCGTCCGACCGCGATGTTGACGCGCAACCTCGCCAGCATGGACGTGGAAGAATCGATCCGCGGCAATCCGCTCGACGCCGTGGTGCTGCTGGTCGGCTGCGACAAGACCACGCCGGCGCTGCTGATGGGTGCGGCCAGCTGCGACGTGCCGGCGATCGTCGTCACCGGCGGCCCGATGCTGAATGGCAAGCACGAAGGCAAGGACATCGGCTCCGGCACCGTGGTCTGGCAACTGAGCGAACAGGTCAAGGCGGGCAAGATTTCCATCCACGAATTCATGGCGGCCGAAGCCGGCATGTCGCGTTCGGCCGGCACCTGCAACACCATGGGTACGGCCTCGACCATGGCCTGCATGGCCGAGGCATTGGGTACGTCGCTGCCGCACAATGCCGCAATTCCTGCCGTCGACGCGCGCCGCTATGTGCTGGCGCACATGTCCGGCATGCGCATCGTCGAGATGGTCTGGGAAGGCCTGACGCTGTCCAAGATCCTGACGCGCAAAGCGTTTGAAAACGCCATTCGCGTCAACGCCGCCATCGGTGGCTCCACCAACGCTGTGATCCATTTGAAAGCCATCGCCGGCCGCATGGGCGTCGACCTGGAGCTGGAAGACTGGACCCGAGTCGGCCGCGGCACGCCGACGATTGTCGACCTGCAGCCGTCGGGTCGTTTCCTGATGGAAGAGTTCTACTACGCCGGCGGCTTGCCGGCAGTGCTGCGCCGCCTCGGCGAAGCCGACCTGATCCCGCACAAAGACGCGATGACGGTCAACGGCAAGACATTGTGGGAAAACAACCAGGATGCGCCGCAATACAACGATGAAGTGATTCGCAAGCTCGACAATCCGTTGATCGACGACGGCGGCATTTGCATCCTGCGCGGCAACCTGTCGCCGCGCGGCGCGGTTCTGAAACCGTCGGCGGCGTCGCCCGAGCTGATGAAGCATCGCGGCAAGGCCGTGGTGTTCGAAGACTTCGCGCACTACAAGGAACGGATCAATGATCCCGATCTGGACGTCGATGCCAGCTCGGTGCTGGTCATGAAGAATTGCGGCCCCAAGGGCTACCCGGGCATGGCTGAAGTCGGCAACATGGGCTTGCCGCCCAAGCTGCTGGCGCAAGGCGTCAAGGACATGGTGCGCATTTCCGATGCCCGCATGAGCGGTACCGCCTACGGCACCGTGGTCCTCCACGTCGCGCCGGAAGCTGCCGCAGGCGGCCCCTTGGGCATCGTGCAGGACGGCGACTGGATCGAAATGGATTGTTCCGCCGGACGCCTGCATCTCGACATCAGCGATGAAGAAATGGCGCAGCGCCAGACCGCGCGCGCCGAGAAGCTGGCGCAGGTCAAGCCGGCGATGCAGGGCGGCTACCAGTCGCTGTACATCGACCGCGTATTGCAGGCCGATGAAGGCTGCGATTTCGACTTCCTGGTCGGCTGCCGCGGCGCCGCCGTTCCAAAACATTCACATTAAACCGGAGTAACCACCATGTTGCTGGTGCAATTCAAACAAGCCGACGGCTCGCGCCTGGTCGGCAGCCTCGAAGACGACGGCAAGAAGATCCGCGTCGTCGACGGTTATCGCAGCACCTACGCCCTGGCGCGCGCCGCCATCGCCAAGAAGAGTTCCTTGCACGAGTTCGCCGCCGCAGCGCTCGGCTCGACCGTGGTCGACTACGCGTCTGTTGCAGAGCGAGGTGGCCTGCTGGCCCCGCTGGACCATGAAGACACGGCGCACTGCTACGTCACCGGCACCGGCCTGACCCATCTGGGCAGCGCCGATGGCCGCGATGCCATGCACAAGAAGCTCGACGGCGCCGGCGACAACCTGACCGACAGCATGAAGATGTTCCGCATGGGTCTGGAAGGCGGCAAGCCTGCAGCCGGCAAGATCGGCGTGCAGCCGGAATGGTTCTACAAGGGCGACGGCTCCATCGTGCGCGCCGCGGAAGAGCCGCTGGCGATGCCGCACTTCGCCCTCGACGGCGGTGAAGAACCGGAGATCGCCGGCCTCTACATCATCGGCGACAACGGCCAGCCGTATCGCCTGGGTTTCGCCATCGGCAACGAGTTTTCGGATCACGTGACCGAGCGCCAGAACTACCTGTTCCTGGCGCATTCCAAGCTGCGCGTCTGCTCGGTCGGACCGGCATTGCTGGTGGGTGAATTGCCGGCGCACGTGCAAGGCATGTCGCGCATCCGCGCGCAAGACGGCAAGGTCCGCTGGGAGAAACCTTTCGTCAGCGGCGAGGACAACATGTCGCACACGGTGTCGAACCTGGAATACCACCACTTCAAGTATCCGCTGTTCCGCCGTCCCGGCGACGTCCATATCCACTTCTTCGGCACCGCGACGCTGAGCTGCTCGGACAACATCACAGTGACGCCGGGCGAGACGTTTGAAATCGATGTCGCTGCCTTCGGTCCGGCGCTGCGCAATCGCCTCAGCCTGGACGATGTGCCGCATCCGCACGTACACGTCCTCTGAAGCGCAATTCAACTCAGGGATTCTGGAGAAAACATGTCTGCAACATATCAACTGGCGAGCTACCCCAGCCTCAAGGGGAAGCGCGTCTTCATCACCGGCGGCGGCACCGGCATCGGCGCTGCGATCGTCAGCGCGCTGGCTGAACAGGGCGCCATCGTCGCTTTTGTCGACATCGCCAGGGACGCCAGCGAAGCCTTGTGCAAGCAGATCGCTGCAGCCGGATTCACTGCGCCGTCGTTCCGCTATTGCGACCTGCGCGACATCGGATCGCTGCAAAACACCATCAAGGAACTGGCTGAGCAGCTGGGCGATTTCGACGTGCTGGTCAACAACGCCGCCAATGATGAACGTCACAAGCTCGAAGACGTGACGCAGGAATACTGGGACAACCGCATCGCGATCAACCAGCGTCCATCGTTCTTCGCCGTGCAGGCCGTCGCGCCGGGCATGATCAGGAAGAAGGCCGGCTCCATCATCAACTTCAGCTCGATCAGCTGGCACACGTCCAGCGGCGGCTTCCCGGTCTACACCACGGCCAAGTCATCGGTGCTGGGCCTGACCCGCGGCCTGGCGCGCGACCTCGGCGCACACAACATCCGCGTCAACACCGTGACGCCAGGCTGGGTCATGACCGAGCGCCAGATCGAATTGTGGCTGGATGAAAAGGGCAAGGAAGACATCAAGCGCAACCAATGCCTGCAGGGTGAATTGCTGCCGTGGCATCTGGCGCGGATGGTGTTGTTCCTGGCGTCGGATGAAAGCGTCATGTGTACTGCACAAGAATTCATCGTCGACGCCGGTTGGGCGTAGATTGGTGATAAAGCACCGCTAGCGGCGTTGCTTCTCCTTGCCGTGCTCACGCACTGTCTGCGTCGGCGCGCCTTGCTATCGGCACTTTCTCACCAATCTAGGTGAGGTCCGATAAAGATGAAAAAAAGCGAGACTTCGGTCTCGCTTTTTTATTGCCGTGAAAATTTCGAAATCAGTAAATCGTCTTCGCCACATCCCTGATCGCCTGCTGCAGGATCATCGCACCCGGCGACAGTAGCTGTTCGCGGCGGGTGATGATGCCGAAGCCGTCCATCTTGCACGGCAATTCTATCGGCAACAGATCCATCAGCCGCGCCTGGGAATAATAGCGTGCGACTTCGGTCGGCATGGCGTACAGGAAGTCGGTCTGTTGCAGCAGGCTGGTGATCGTCAGGATGGCGGTGGTGTCGACCACGTTGGCCGGCGGCGTCAGGCCGCTCTTGCGGAACATCAGGTCGACGCGGCTGCGCAGGATGCTGCCCTTGGGCGCCATGATCCAGGGATCGTCGACGATGTCTTTCAGCGTCAGGTTCTTGTGCTCGTGCAACGGATGGCCGACGCGTGCAACGGCGCAGATGGGCTCGTCGGACAGCTCTTCGTAGTGCAGGTTGTGACTGACTTCTTCGTCCAGGATGCGCGCCACCAGGAAGTCCAGGTCGCCGCGCAGCAGTCGCGCCAGCAGGATATTGCTGCTCTCGACTTCGACGCCGATGCGCAGCATGGGTGAGTGTTCCTTGACGCGCGCAATCGCCGCCGGCAGCAGCGACATGCCCGGCGACAGGATCACGCCGACGTCAACCTGGCCGGACAGGCCGGACTTCAGCGCGACGATGTCTTCGTGCGCTTTCGACAGGCTGGTGAGGGCCATGCGCGAGTGGCGGATCATGGCTTCGCCGTAGATGGTCGGACGCATGCCGCGCGGCAGGCGATCGAACAAGGTCACGCCGAGCATGTCCTCGAGATCCTTGAGTTGCTTGGATGCCGCAGGCTGCGTCATGTTGAGTTCGTTGGCGGCGCGATGGATGTTTCGTTCATCGTCCAGAGCGATCAGCAACAACAGTTGCCGGGTCTTCAGTCGCGCGCGCAGGAACCAGTTCGGGTCGCTGTTTTTCATTTGTCTCCGCTACCTTTTTTATATCTCAGGATGATATCAAATCAAGTATCGGCTGAGGCAAATAATTCATTAGAAATATATGTCGCAAATCCTTAGTATCTAGGCCAGTCCAGACGGTTTCACGCTCTGGACTTCACGTTGAAATGAAGCTGACGAAATGCTGATCGAACGGTTGCGAAAACCGGTATCGAGGAGGATTTTTGCGCGTCAATTCAACGCGGGTTTCATACAAAAAAAGCGAGGGTGCAGCAATCGACTCCACCCTGTTGACTACAAAGATCTACGGAGACTTCACGATGACTCAGTCCATCTCAACCAAAACCATTCTCAAGGCCCTGGGCACGGCCTCCTTGTTCGGCGCATGCCTGGCATCTGCGCAGGCGGAAGACAGCGTCACCATCTACGGTCGCGTCGTCGCCGGCGTTGATGTTCAGAGCAATGTGCACCAGGCCAACGGCGCCACCGGTACGCAAGTGCGTGCCGCCAGCAACCAGTGGGGCACCAGCATGATCGGCTTCAAGGGCAAAGAAGACCTGGGCGGCGGCCTCAACAGCTTCTTCCTGCTGGAGTCGGGCTTCGGCGCCACCAAGGGCGCTACCAACGGTCCTGAACTGTTCAACCGCCGTTCGTATGTCGGCCTGAACGGCAGCGCCGGTTCGGTCAAGATCGGCAAGAACCTGTTCATCGACAACGACGTCTGGTTCCTCGATCCGACCGGACAGCAATGGATCGGCACTGCCAATCTGGTGCATGGACGCAACTGGGGCGGCGCCAATAACATCATCGAATATCAGACCCCGACCTGGGGCGGCTTTAACGCGACGTTCCAGACCAGCCTCGGCGAGAAGGCCGGTTCGACCACCAAGGGCCGCAAGGACGGCGTGTCGCTGGTCTATGAAAACCAGGGCCTGGAACTGCGCGCGATCTATGATCTGGTGCGTGACGCCAACGGCAAGTATGGCAGCATCAAGACCAATCAGGATGGCACTACAACTGCCGGCAACGTGTATGACTCGTCCAAGGAACTGATCCTGGGCGGTACTTACACCATCGACAAGCTGAAGATGTATTTGGGCTATGAAAACCTGAAGGCGCCGGATGTCGCTCCTGGTTCGACCGACAAGGTCAATCACTACTGGATCGGCGCCAACTACCAGCTCTCGCCTGCGCTGACGCTGATCGGTTCGGTCTTCCACGTGAACGCCAACAACAACGGCGGTTCGGCCAACCTGTTCATGGCAGGCCTGAACTACAACCTGTCCAAGCGCACCCTGCTGTACGTTGGCGCCGGCACTGTCCGCAACAGCGGCGCAGGCACCTTCTCGCTGGAAGCCGACGAAGCCGGTGCGCCGCTGGCGGGCCAAAGCCAGACTGGCGGCTATTTCGGCATTGCCCACTCGTTCTGATCGTATGAGGATCCGATCGTAACGAGCGGCAGAGCGCAGTAAAAACGCAGCAGCGGAAGGAGGCAAGCCACGGCTTGCCTCTTTTCGTTTAAAGTTTCAAGTCTCATTTCGGATTTCACCATCGAATTTCATACCCGGAAATCGGCGGCAGGATTTCCCATCACGGAGCAGACATCCCATGCAAGCAAGCCTGATCGTTGACGGCAAACATGAACTCGGCGAATGCGCGATCTGGTGCGACAGGACGCAATCGATATTCTGGACCGACATCCAGGGAGCCACGCTGTGGAATCACAACCCGGCCAACGGCGCCACCCGCAGCTGGCCCATGCCGGAACGTCTGTCGGTGTTCGCACTGACGGCACAAACCGACCGGCTGCTGATCGGCCTGGCGTCCCGGCTGGCGTTCTTCAACCTGGACAGCGGCGAGATCACGACGATCCGCTCGGTGGAACAAGACCTGCCGACCACGCGCCTGAACGATGGCCGTTGCGATCGCCAGGGGCGTTTCGTGTTCGGCACCCTTAATGAGGACAAGGGGCGTGCGCCGATCGGCAGTTTCTACCGGCTCAACACCGACCTCAGCTTCGAGCGCTTGCCGTTGCCGGGCGTGGCGATTTCCAACAGCATCTGTTTCAGCCCGGACGGAACGCGCATGTATTTTTGCGACACCATGCAGGACAAGATCATGTCGTGCGACTACGATCCTGTCAGTGGCGCAGTCGGCGCATACAGCCTGTTCGTCGATCTCGCGGGCGAGAAGGGTGGGCCCGACGGCTCCGCGATCGACAGCCAGGGTTATCTGTGGAATGCGCAATGGGGCGGAGCGCGCGTGGTGCGCTACGCGCCCGACGGCCTGGTTGACCGTATCGTCGCCGTGCCGGTATCCCAGCCGAGTTGCCCTGCGTTCGGCGGCGCCAATCTCGACACCCTGTTCGTGACGACCGCGCATGAGGGCATGGATGAGGCGGCAAGGACGCGCGAGCCGACGGCCGGCGGCTTGTTCGCGGTGACGCTGGATGGTGTGCGGGGATTGCCGGAAGTGCGTTTCGGCGGCTAGAGAAAAAATCCGAAAATAAAAAAAGCCCGGTAAGACTTACCGGGCTTTTTTATCAGCGTTGCGTTTGTGCTTGCAGTTCGGCTTGCACCTGCCGGATCACGTCGCTCCAGTCGCCGGCCTTGCTCTGGCGGAAAATCCGCATGCTTGGATACCAGGGCGAGTCGTTGCGTTCGAGCAGCCAGCGCCAGTCGGGGTTGTAGCGATTGAGCAGCCATACCGGCTTGCCCAGCGCGCCGGCGAGGTGAGCGACGGCGGTGTCGACCGAAATCACCAGGTCGAGGTTGTCGATCAGCGCGGCGGTGTCGGAGAAGTCGCGCAACTCGCGGGAGTAATCGGCAACGCGCTTGCCGTCGCCATGCACGCGCAATTGCATGAGTGCTTCCTCGCCGACCTGCAGCGCGGAATAGTCGACGGCGTCGTTTTGCAGCAGCGGCGACAAGGCCGCGAACGGTACCGAACGCACCGCATCGAGGCGTTTGCTTGCCGGGCTGTTGGCGCGCGGATTGCTGCCCGCCCAGACCAGGCCGACGCGCGGCTTGTGCTTGTCTCCCAGCCGCACTCGCCAGCCTTCCGATTTGACCGGATCGGCGGCCAGGTATGTCTGGTTCGGGATGTCCGACAGCGCAAATGTTTCGAGCGCCAGCGGCAGGCTCATCAGCGGGCAATGCAGGTCGAATGGCGGCGGCTGCTCTCCGGTCGCCAACAGAAAGGCGACGCCCTTGACCTTCGCCAGCAGCGGCTTCAAAGCCGGTTGCACCTGCAGGATCACGCGCGCGCCGCGTTCCGCCAGCAACGGGACGTAGCGCACGAATTGCAGCGTGTCGCCAAAACCCTGTTCGGAATGCACCAGGATGGTTTTCCCCAGCAGCGATTCCTGGCCCAGCCACAGCGGCTGGCTGAAATAGCGCTGGGTCTTGCGCATCTGTTCGGTTTGCCAGCGTTGTTCGTACTGGCGCCAGCCGGTTTCGAGATTGCCCAGTTTCAGGTTGGCGAGGGCGGTGTTCCAGCGCGCCGACTGGAAGTTCGGATTGTTCTGCGGCACCCGGCCGTAGGCTTGGATCGCCTCATCGTAGCGTTGCAGTTCTTCCAGCGTGGCGGCGCGGTTGTACAGCGCTTCGGTGGAATCGGGCATCAGCTGCAGCGCGTGGTCGTACGCGGCCAGCGCTTCTTCCAGGCGGTTTTGTCCCACCAGCAGGAAGGCGCGGTTGGCGATCGCTTCGGAGAAATCCGGTTCGATCTTCAGCACCTTGTCGTACGTCGCCATGGCTTCGTCCAGGCGATCGAATTCCTTGAGCGTGTTGGCCAGGTTGAACAGCGCCTCGGGATATTCGGGCGCTGCTTCGACGGCTTTTTCGTAGCAAGTCAGCGCTTCGCGCAGGCGGCCCAGATCGTTGAGCGAGTTGCCCTGCTTGAGCCAGGCTTGCGCGTGGTCGGGTTTGACGGCCAGCACGCGCTTGTAGCAATCCAGCGCTTCCATGTGCCGCTTCATGGCGCGCAGCACGTTGCCGCGCCGGTAGAGCGCTTCGGTGAAATCGGATTTCAGCGCCAGCACCAGGTCATAGGCGCGCAGCGCTTCGGTGTAGCGCTCGGTGTCTTCGAGGATGGTGGCGCGGTCGAACAAGGCGTCGATATGAGTCGGATTGATCTTCAGCGCGGCATCGATCAGTTCCAGTGCTTCCTTGTGGTTCTTGCGATGCAGTTCGAGCATGCCGAGCAGGTACAGCGCCTGGAAATGCCGGGGAAATTTGGAGAGCACCTTGGTGTACAGGGCTTCGGCCTTGTCGAGTTCGCCGCTCTGGTGGAGCGCGACTGCTTGCTGGATTTGCACTGCGGCGGCTGCGGGATTTTGGTTAGGGCGCATAGGTGAGGTCGGTTACTGAATTGGGTTGCTGGTTCGCGTGGCAAGCCGTCAAACGAGGCGTCAAGTCTGACGATGCTACACAAAAAAACCTCTGTCATGTCGGAATTTGCCGCATGTCGCCTGCGCGCGCGGGCGTTTTCTTTTACACTCGCAGAGCCTCAACGGCGCCACCGCATCCCCGTTTCATCAGAATACTTACGGAGCCCCAGCATGTCTTACGCCATTCCCGTTCCCGCCGTCACCACCGTTCCCGTCGTCGGCGGCGATCCTTTCCCGGTGCGCCGCATTTACTGCGTCGGCCGCAACTATGCCGCGCACGCGCGCGAAATGGGTCACGATCCCAACCGCGAAGCACCGTTTTTCTTCATGAAACCGACCGACGCCATCGTGCCGACCGGCAGCGCCGTGCCTTATCCGAGCAAGACCAGCGACTACCAGCACGAGATCGAACTGGTTGTCGCCCTGGGCAAGGGCGGTCGCGACGTGCCGGCCGACCAGGCGCTGGATCTGGTGTTCGGCTATGCCGTCGGCCTCGACATGACGCGCCGCGACCTGCAGGGCGAAGCCAAGAAACTGGCGCGGCCCTGGGACATGGGCAAGGGCTTCGATCATTCGGCGCCATGCGCGCCGCTGCTGCCGGTGTCAAAGATCGGCCATCCTGAGCAAGGTGCGATCTGGCTCAAGGTCAACGGCGAAGTGCGCCAGCAGGGCGACCTGTCGGACCTGATCTGGAACGTGGCCGAGACCATTTCCTATCTGTCGGGACTGGTGGAGCTGTTCCCCGGCGACCTGATCTATACCGGCACGCCGGAAGGCGTGGGCGCCGTGGTCAAGGGCGACAAGTTGCACGGTCACGTTGACGGCCTGGCCGACCTGAACATCACGATCGCCTGATTTTCTCCTATGGGGGCCGTTCCGTTTGCCGGAGCGGCTCCCGGGCTCATGTTGCCGTTTTGATATCGGCGATACAAAGCAACATGAAACTGTCATGAAGCCAAATTGCGGGGCGGCGTATAATAGCGGATTGCCGGGTGATTTCCCATCGGAAATTTCTTGACGCGAGCCTCCCGTCCTTCCTGCATGATCTTGCATGATCTTTCATGAACGGCGTCGCGCGATATGTCAAACATCCGTTTTTACTGAAAGCTACAGAGCCTCTTCGCGAATGTATCCGCCGCAATCTGCTGTGCAGAATATTGTGTCGCATTGCATCGATTCACGCAGGGTTCGCCTGAGGACACTCTCCAAACATGCCTGAGCAATTGCCCGAAACCGCAACACCAGAAACGCCTGCCGTCCGCTTTGAGGACTTCGGCCTCTCTCCCGATATCCTGAAGGCGCTCACGGCGCAAGGCTACATCCATCCGACGCCGATCCAGGAGCAGGCGATTCCGATCGTGTTGCAGGGCCGCGACGTCATGGGCGCCGCGCAAACCGGCACCGGCAAGACTGCCGGCTTCTCGCTGCCGATCATCCAGTTGCTGCTGGCCCACGCCAGCACCAGCATGTCGCCGGCGCGCCATCCGGTGCGTGCGCTGATCCTGACGCCGACGCGTGAACTGGCCGACCAGGTCGCCGACAACGTCAAAGCCTATTCCCGTTTCACGCCGCTGCGTTCCACCGTGGTCTTCGGTGGCGTCGACATGGCGCCGCAAACCGCGACCCTGCGCGCCGGCGTTGAAATCGTCATCGCCACCCCGGGCCGTCTGCTCGACCACGTCCAGCAAAAGACGGTGAACCTGTCGCAGACGCAGATCCTGGTCATGGACGAAGCCGACCGCATGCTCGACATGGGCTTCCTGCCGGACCTGCAGCGCATCATCAATCTGTTGCCGAAGCAACGCCAGAACCTGATGTTCTCGGCGACCTTCTCGCCGGAAATCAAGAAGCTGGCCGCCAGCTTCCAGAACAACCCGGTCACCATCGAAGTCGCGCGCAGCAACGCCACCGCCGATCGCGTGACGCAGACCATTTACAAGGTCAACGAAGACGCCAAGAGCGACGCCGTTGCGCACATCATCCGCGAGCGTCAGCTCAAGCAGGTGATCGTGTTTTCGAACACCAAGATCGGCGCTTCCAAGCTGGCGCGCCAGCTCGAGAACGATGGCGTCAAGGCGTCCGCGATCCACGGCGACAAATCCCAGGGCGAGCGCATGGCCGCACTGGAAGCCTTCAAGCAGGGCCAGGTTGAAGTGCTGGTGGCCACCGACGTCGCTGCGCGCGGCCTCGACATCACCGACCTGCCGTGCGTGATCAATGTCGACTTGCCGTACAACGCCGAAGACTACGTCCACCGCATCGGCCGCACCGGCCGCGCGGGCGCCTCGGGCGACGCGATCTCTCTGTTCTCGGACAAGGATGAGCGCCTGCTGGTCGACATCGAGAAGCTGATCAAGATCAAGTTCGTGCGTGCCGAACTGGCGGGCTTCGTGCCGCGTCAGCGCAGCGAACGTAGCGATCGCGGTGGCGAGCGTGGTGAACGCCCGGAACGCAGCGGCCGTGGCGAACGTACTGAACGGGGCGATCGTGGTGATCGTGGCGAGCGCAGCAGCAGTGCAGCTTCCGGCAGCAGCGATGGCGAGCGCTCCAGCGTGCGCCGCGATACCCAATCCTACGGCCGCAGCGGCGGCGTGCGCCGTGAAAAGGTCGATCCGTGGTTCCTGAAGCCCTACGAGCCGACCGCCGCGCCGGCGCCGGTTGACGCTTCCGTCAGCGCTGCAGGCGCGGCCAAGCCGGCCGGCAAGCCATCCAAGCACAAGGTGGCGGCACTGTTGGGCGGCATGCCCAAGCGCTGATCAGGACTTCAGATCAGCGAGGCGACGCTGCCAGGCCGGCAGCGCCTGCTCCCAGAATGCGGCGACTTCGGTCGCCGTTGTCATGTCCAGGCCCAGGAATGCGGCGGCGCGGTGCAGTTCGTCCAGCGGACGTGCAAGGTCCAGCGCCTGCGCGCCATTTTGCTTCGACAGTTTCTCGCCGTCGTCATGCAGCACCAGCGGCACATGCAAATAAGCCGGCGTCGGATAACCCAGCAAGCACTGCAGGTAAATCTGCCGTGCGGTCGAGTCGAGCAGGTCGGCGCCGCGCACGATGTGCGTCACGCCCTGTTCGGCGTCATCCACCACCACCGCCAATTGATACGCCCAGAAACCGTCGGCGCGTTTCAATACAAAATCCCCCGCTTGCGTTGCCAGGTGCTGGCTTTGCCGGCCCAGCCAGCGATCCGTGAAACTGATTTCTTCGCCGTCCTCGCCGGCGTCAGGCACGCGCAAACGCAGCGTGCGCGCCTGCTTGCCGGGCGCCAGTCCGTGGCGGCAGGTGCCGGGATAAATGGCGGCGCCATCGGCTCCGACGCCGAGGTTGGAATCTGCGATTTCCTTGCGCGTGCAGCCGCAGGGGTAGACGTAGCCGGCCAGGCGCGCGCAGGCATCGAGGTAGCGTTGCTTGCGCTCGCTTTGCACCAGCACCGGGCCATCCCAGCGCATGCCCAGCGCATGCAGCGCGGTTTCGATCTCGTGCGCGGCGCCGTCCACGGTGCGCGTTTCGTCGATGTCTTCCATGCGCAGCAGCCAGCGTCCGCCGTGCGCGCGCGCATCGAGGTAGCTGGCCATGGCGGCGGCCAGCGAGCCGGCATGCAAGGGGCCGGAAGGGGACGGGGCGAAGCGTCCGACGTAGCGTTCGATATTATTCATGAGGAGGGGCACCGCTCAGCAGTGCGCGCTGGACTTCGGGTTGCGACAGATGCTGCAGGAACCATTTCAGCGATTTTCCCTGCTCAGCCTTGGGCCAGGCGATCAGGAAGTTTTCGTGCGGTTTGCTGAGCAGGGTCTGTTTTTCGATGAGTGCGCCGCCGGCCAGATAAGGCGCAGCCCAGTAGCGCGGCAAATGGCCGCAACCGAGCCCGGCCAGTTGCGCTTGCAGTTTGGCCGAGACCGTCGGCACGGTCAGCGTTTCCTGGCCGGCCAGCAGGCCCATGGTCAGGCCGGGATGGTTGCGGCTGCTGTCGCCGACGGCGACGGCGCGATGCCGGCGCACCAGTTCCGGCGACAGCGGTTCAGGCGCGTCGGCCAGCGGATGGCCCGGCGCCACCGCGAATACCCATTCGATCGTGCCCAGCTGGCGCGTCTGGAAGCGGCCGCTGGTGCGCACGATCTCGGGGCCGTCCAGCGTTGCGCCGATGACCAGGTCGGCGCGTCCGGCCAGCATGTCGTCCCAGGTGCCGGACAGCACGCCGGGGGTGAAGCGCAGGCGCGTGCCGCCGGCTTCGCGATCGAACGCCGCGATCAGCGGCAGCATGTTGGCGAACGGGATGATGCTGTTGAGGACGATGCGCAACTCGGTCTCACGACCGGTGGCGGTGCGTTTGACGCGTTGCTCGAGATCATCGGCAGCGGCCAGCAGGTGGCGGCCTTCGGTCAGCAATTCGCGCCCGGCCGGCGTCAGCTTGGCGCGGTGGCCGCGGCGGTCGAACAGCAGCACGTCGAGGTCGTCTTCCAGTTTGCGCACGCTGTAGGTCAGCGCCGACGGCACCCGGTCGAGCACCACCGCAGCAGCGGCAAAGCTGCCCTTGCGGTCGATCATGTCGAGGATTTGCAGGGATTCCAGCGTGAGGTTCATGCGCTTGTTTAAATTTTTTGAATGAGATGTCTAAATTACAGTGCTTATTTTGTGGGAGACCATTAGATATAGTGTAAATCAGCACCAAAAAATTTGTATGAATGCATCTCAAACGTAGCACAAGCGCGGCGCGGAGCGTTATGCTCGCCGGTGCAGCAAGCGTTTGCCCGTTTTTCCATCGGTACACTCACATGACAACAAGGAATCGAATATGAGCAAAGTCGCCATCATTTATCACTCGGGCTACGGCCACACCAAAAAGCAGGCGGAAGCCGTCTACGCCGGCGCTGCTGCGGCTGCAGGCGCTACGGTCGACCTGATCGCCATCGACGCCGAAGGCAACATCAGCGACGCCGCCTGGGCCACGCTGGACGCTGCCGATGCCATCATCTTCGGTTCGCCGACCTACATGGGTTCGGTGTCGTGGCAATTCAAGAAATTCGCCGACGCCAGCTCCAAGCCATGGTTCACGCAAAAGTGGAAAGACAAGATCGGCGCCGCCTTCACCAACTCGGCCACCATGAACGGCGACAAGCTGTCGACCCTGCACTACCTGTTCACGCTCGGCATGCAGCACAGCATGATCTGGGTAGGCACCGGCCTGATGCCTGCCAATTCCAAGGCGGCGCAACGCAATGACATCAACTTCGTCGGTTCTTTCTCCGGACTGATGGCGCAAAGCCCGTCGGATTCATCGCCGGAAGACGGCCCGCTGCCGGGCGACCTGGAAACCGCCAAGCTGTTCGGCAAGCGTGTGGCTGAAACCGCTGCGCAGTTCAAGAAGTAAGCTGCCGGGTTTTACGTTGCACGCGTTCCATGCAAAAAGCCCACCGCAAGGTGGGCTTTTTGTTGGCCGGGGCGGGATCTGCCGAATGAATCAGGCGGTGGCCGCAGTCGTTATGTTCGCCGTGACGTTGCCGGTACCGCTATCGGCCGCTTCCGGCGCGCAATGCGGGCACGACTTGCCGGGCACGTAAGCTGGCGACAGCTGTTCGCGCGGCGTCACCACGGCGCGGCAGGCAAAGCACTGCGCGGTCTGGGTTTCTTCCAGCTGCGGATTGAGCGCGGTGCGATAGTCGAACACGAAGCAATCGCCCTGGTAATGCGCGCCGCCGACTTCTTCAAAGTACTTGAGGATGCCGCCTTCGAGCTGGTAGACGCTGTCGTAGCCGATGTTCTGCATGTGGATCGCGGCTTTTTCACAGCGGATGCCGCCGGTGCAGAAGGTCACCACGGTCTTGTCGTTGAGCTCTTCCTTGTGGTCGGCGATGACTTGCGGAAACTCGGTGAACTTGTTGATGCGGTAGTCGATGGTGTTTTCGAAGGTGCCGACGTCGACTTCAAAGGCGTTGCGCGTGTCGACCATGACCACCGGTTTACCATTGTCGTCGTGACCCTGGTCCAGCCAGCGCTTGAGCGTCACGGCGTCGACAAAGGGCGCGCGACCTTCTTCCGGCTTGATCAGCGGATGCTTCATCGTGATGATCTCGGCCTTGAGCTTGACCAGCATACGGTTGAACGGCTGGTGCTCGGAATAGCTTTCCTTGACTTCGATGTCGGCAAACCGCGCGTCGGCGCGCAACCAGGTCAAGAAGGCGTCGATGTCGGCGCGCTTGCCGGCCAGGAACAGATTGATGCCTTCCGGGCTCAGGATGACGGTGCCGCGCAAATTGTGTTGTTGGCAAAATGCCAGGAACACCGGACGCTGTTCAACCGTGTCGCTGAAGGTGATGAATTTGTAAGCGGCGATGTTGACGTACGAATTTTCGGATTGTTGCGCTTGTTGCTTTCGTTGCGCTTGTCTGTTTTGTTGCATTTCTTGCATGATGGTATTGCCTAAGTCTTTGAATTAACAGCATTATAAACGCCCCGGGCCGGTTCTGCGATGGGCGTCGGGCGCAATCTGCGCGCGCCATGATGCAGATCAAACAAGCCGGCCGCGAATTCACTGCGAATGAAGGTCCCCGGCCGGTCCTTTAAAAAGCAAATTCGAGGCGGACCCCATGTCATGGCACGGTAAAATAGCGGGCTATGACTACACCGCAATTCGTACATCTTCGACTCCATTCCGAGTACTCCATCGTCGACGGCCTGGTCCGCATCGACGACGTCGTCAAGGCGGCCGCCAAAGACGGGCAGGCCGCGCTGGCGATCACCGATCTGGCCAACCTGTTCGGCATGGTCAAGTTCTACAAGGGCGCGCGCGGCAAGGGCGTCAAGCCGATCGCCGGTTGCGACGTCTGGATCAGCAACGACGACGACCGCGACAAGCCCTCGCGCCTGCTGTTGCTGGTCAAGGATCATCACGGCTACCTGCAACTGTGCGACCTGCTGAGCAAGGCCTGGCTTACCAACCTGCATCGCGGCCGCGCCGAACTGCGCCCCGAGTGGCTGGAACAATTGCGTCATGATGAAGGCGGCAATGGCCTGATCGCCTTGTCGGGCGCGCATTTCGGCGATGTCGGCATCGCCATCGAGAATGGCAACGTGGCGGCAGCCGAGCGCGCCGCCCAGCGCTGGAGCGAGGTTTTTCCGGGCGCTTTCTACGTCGAAATCCAGCGCGCCAACCAACCCAACATGGAAGTCCAGGTGCGCCAGTCGGTCGCCCTGGCGGCGCGCCTCGGCTTGCCGGTGGTGGCCACGCATCCGATCCAGTTCCTGTCGCAGGACGAATTCGTCGCCCACGAAGCGCGCACCTGCATCGCCGAAGGCGAGATCCTGGCCAATGCGCGCCGCGTGCGACGCTTCAACGAGCAGCAGAATTTCAAGACCCAGGCCGAGATGGCGGAGTTGTTCGCCGACCTGCCGGGCGCGGTGCTGAACACGATAGAAATCGCCAAGCGCTGCAACCTGATGCTGACGCTGGGCAAGCCGCAGTTGCCGAACTTCCCGACGCCGGACGGCATGACCATCGACGATTTCCTGGTGGCCGAAACCAAGATCGGCCTGGAAGCGCGCCTCAAGCACCTGTATCCCGATGAAGCCCGCCGCGAGAAAGAGCGCCCCCGTTACGAGGCGCGCCTGAAGTTCGAGAACGACACCATCATCAAGATGAAATTCCCCGGCTACTTCCTGATCGTGGCCGACTTTATTCAATGGGCCAAGAACAATGGCGTGCCGGTCGGTCCGGGCCGGGGTTCAGGCGCGGGTTCGCTGGTGGCGTATGCGCTGTCGATCACCGATCTGGATCCGCTCGAATACAACTTGCTGTTCGAACGCTTCCTCAATCCTGAACGGGTATCGATGCCTGACTTCGACATCGACTTTTGCCAGGAAGGCCGCGACCGCGTTATCCAGTACGTCAAGGACCGTTACGGCAAGGAGGCGGTCTCGCAGATCGCCACCTTCGGCACCATGGCGGCCAAGGGCGCGGTGCGCGACGTCGGCCGCGTACTCGACCTGGGCTACAACTTCTGCGACGGCATCTCCAAGCTGATCCCCTTCAAGCCGGGCAAGCTGGTCACGCTGGCCGACGCCATCGAAGAGGAGCCGCTGCTGAAAGAGCGGCTGGAAAACGAAGAAGAAGTGAAGCAGCTGATGGGCCTGGCCCAGCAGGTCGAAGGCATCGCCCGCAACATCGGCATGCACGCCGGCGGCGTGCTGATCGCACCGGGCAAGCTGACCGATTTTTGCCCGCTGTACACGCAGGGCGGCGATGCCGGCGTGGTGTCGCAATACGACAAGGACGACGTTGAAGCGGTCGGCCTGGTGAAGTTCGACTTCTTGGGCCTGACCACGCTGACGATCCTCGATCGCGCGGTGCGCTACATCAAGCAGCTCGATCCGGCCATGGCCGATTTCGATCTGGCCCGGTTGCCGCTGACCGACCGCGCTTCGTACGACCTGCTGACCAAGGCCAAGACGGTCGCCGTGTTCCAGCTGGAAAGCCGCGGCATGCAAGGCATGCTGAAAGACGCGCGGCCCGACCGCTTCGAGGACATTATTGCGCTGGTGGCGCTGTATCGTCCAGGTCCGATGGACCTGATCCCCGACTTCTGCAAGCGCAAGCACGGCGAAAAATTCGACTATCCCGATCCGCGCACCGAAGGCATCCTGTCCGAGACCTACGGCATCATGGTCTATCAGGAGCAGGTCATGCAGATGGCGCAGGTGGTCGGAGGCTACTCGCTGGGTGGCGCCGACTTGCTGCGTCGCGCGATGGGCAAGAAAAAAGCCGAAGAGATGGCCGAGCATCGCAACATCTTCCGCGAAGGCGCCGCCAAGGACGGCCTGTCGCAGGAGAAGGCCGACGAAATCTTCGACCTGATGGAAAAATTCGCCGGCTACGGCTTCAACAAGTCGCACGCCGCTGCCTACGCGCTGCTGTCGTATCACACCGCCTATCTCAAGGCACATCACCCTGCCGCGTTCATGGCCGCCAACTTGTCGCTCGCCATGGACGATACCGAAAAGATCAAGATCCTGGTTGAAGACTCGCTCGATGTCTGCGGCCTGAGCCTGCTGCCGCCCGACATCAACCTGTCCGACTACCGCTTCACCCCGGTCGGCGAACCGGGCAAGAAGGCCGTGCATATCCGCTACGGCCTGGGTGCCGTCAAGGGGTCAGGCCAGAGCGCGATCGAGGCCATCATCGCGGCGCGCCAGGATGGTCCGTTCAAGGACTTGTTCGACTTCGCCAAGCGCGTCGACAAGAAGCAGATCAACCGCCGCACGGTCGATTCTCTGATACGCGCCGGCGCCTTCGACTGCTTCGGCGTCGACCGCGCAATCCTGCAAGCCACGGTCGGCCTGGCCTGGGAAAATGCGGAACAAATGGAAGCCTCGGCCAACCAGGTCAGCCTGTTCGGCGGCGACGACAGCGACCTCGAGACGCCGCTGGAATACGTGCAGGTGCGCGCGTGGAGCGACAAGCAGCGCCTTACGGAAGAAAAGACCGCGCTCGGTTTCTACCTGTCCGGCCATCTGTTCGACGCTTACGAAAAAGAGGTGCGCCAGTTTGTGCGGACCAAGATTTCCAGTCTGGAGCCGTCACGCGATCCGCGTTCGCTGGCCGGCATCATCACCGGCATCCGCGTGCAGATGACCCAGCGCGGCAAGCTGCTGATCGTTTCACTCGACGACGGCAGCGGCACGGTCGACGTCACGGTCTACGGCGAACTGGCCGAACCGAACAAGGCCTTTTTCAAGGAAGACGAATTGCTGATCGTGCAGGGCAAGGTGTCGGAAGACCGCTTCAACGGCGGCCTGCGCATCTCCGCCGAAAAGGTCATGGACATCGGCGCAGCACGTATCCAGTACGGGCAGCGGGTGGTGGTGTCGCTCAACAAGGGCGTCGATCCGGCGTACCTGCGCGACACACTGTCATCCTACCGTCAGCCGCAGGGTTTACCCTTCGTCATGAAATATGTACAGTCCGGAGTCGGCTGCGAAGTGATTCTCGGAGATTCCTGGCGCGTGGTTCCCAGCGACGGCTTGCAGTCGTCATTGAAGGAATCGTTCGGACAGGAAGCCGTGGTTGTTGAATATTAATAAAGACAAACCGGGGTCGGCATACGACGCCGAAATAAAAGACGGTCGGCAAGGCCGGCCAGGATAGAGGAACATGAGTGATTCTTTGAGTACTGCGGGTGCATCGTCGGGGGGTGACGCCCTGCATATCGCTTTCGGCGTGGACAGCAGCTATTTTCGTGGCATGGGCGTGGCGATTGCTTCAGTAATCAAGAACAATCCCGCCATACGTTTCGTCTTCCACGCGTTCGCCTTCTCGGTGTCGGACGACAGTCGCCGCCGCATTGTGCAACTGGAAGCGCAATACGCGATCGAGATCCGCATCCATGTGCTGGATCCGCACGTGCTGGATGAGTTCCGGAATTTTCCCTGCTTTGCGCAGCATCACCTCGGCACCTTCATCCGTCTGCTGATTCCCGATCTGTTGCAAGGCGTGGCCAAACGCGTGCTCTATCTCGATGCCGACCTGCTATGCATGGGCAAGATGGACGAATTGCTGTCGATGGACATTGACGACTGCATTGCCGCCGCAGTGCACGACCAGATCGAAACTACCGCCAAGACACAGATCGTCGCGCTCGGTTTGCCGGTGCAGGAATATTTCAACGCCGGCGTCATGTATATCAATGTCGACAACTGGATCGCCAACAACACGCAAGTGCGCGCGCTCACCATCTTGTCGACGCAGGAATTGGTCTTTGCCGATCAGGATGCGCTCAACATCGCTCTCAACGGTCGCATCAAGTTCATCGGGGACAAGTGGAATTACCGCTATCACCTGGTGGATTTCCTCAGCAAAGGCAAGTCGAAGCTGGAGGTGACCGCGCCGGTGGTGTTCATGCATTTCACCGGTCCGGTCAAGCCCTGGCACGACTGGTGCCTGCATGAGGCGAAGCCGATCTTCATCGGTTATCAGAATTTGTCTTCGTGGGCGGATATGCCCTTGGATCAACCCAGGAGCACCAGGGAACTAAAGCTGTTTTCCAAGTTTCTGGTCCGGCAAGGAAGAACCCTCGAAGGCACTGCCTGGCACGCGAAGTATTTGTGGAAACGCGCTCTCGGCCGTTTTCATTCCCGCGGCAAAAAATGAGCTGAAACATAAGTGTTGCCGCCGATCGCATCGTGTTTTTCCCGGGCGGCGCTTCTGACAGATGGTTTCCCCGGCGCGTCAGGTATTTTCCGGCGCTCTTCGGACATATTTTTGAACGCGGAGTATTGATTGAAATATTTGAAACTGCCAGTCGCCATGCTGGTCACATTGTTTTATGCGCTCGTGCTGGTGGTGGATCGGTCCGCCGGCGTCATCTATTCCTTGCTGCTGCTCTTGGCGCTCGCCGGCATCATCGGTCGCGCCCGGCCTGAAGGAAAGACCTTTTTCCTCCTGGCGAAAGAATATTGGCCTCTTCTTGCAGCCATGAGCGCGCCGCTGGTCGCCGTGCTGGCCAATCAGCTGGCGACAGGGCATTTTGCGGGCAGAAGTTACGACTCGCAATCACGTCTGGCGTTGTTCGGACTGGTCTTCTGGGTCATGCTGCTGGTGCCGCTCAACTATCTCAAGCAAGTGCAGTGGGGATTGATTGTGGGTGCCTGCCTGGCGATCGTGAAGATATATACGCTCACAGCAGGAGGGGAAACGCGCTACGGTACGGACTTCATCCCGATTATCATTTTTGCGGAACTGGTATTGCTGCTAGGCGTATTTTCTCTCTTTTCAATTGCATGGGACAAGCGCCATTCCTGGCTGCTCATGGGATTGAAAATCGTTGCCGCCGGTGCCGGCGTTTACGCCGCGTATTTGTCGCAATCGAGAGGGACGTGGGTGACGATCTTCGTCTTTGCGATATTGGGCAGTATGGTGGTCAGGCATATTCCCCGGGTGTACAAGATCGGTGCCGCCATCGTCTTTGCCGTCGTCGTCGCCGGCGTCTTTCAGCACAGCAGTATTTTGAAGGAACGGCTCGCCGTTGCAGAAAAAGATATTCAGCTATATACGACCGGTACGGATCGCGACACTTCGCTCGGAATCCGTTTCCAGCTGTGGCATGGATCGTGGATCCTGTTCAAGGAACACCCCTTGTTCGGCGTCGGCGTAGAACAGTATCAGGGTGCGTTGCAGGAACTGGCCGAGCGCAAGATCATCAGCCCTTTCTCCGCGAGTCTGCCGCATTCGCACAATGAGATCCTGTTCATGATGGCAAGGCTTGGCGTGCTGGGATTGCTGGCGATTCTGGCAGTGTACTTTGTCCCTCTCTATTATTTCATCCGGGACGTACGTCATGCCGATATGGAAGTCCGCTGCGTGGCAGGAATGGGAATGGCCTTGTCGTTGGGATTTTTTACGCTCGGCTTGGTTGACGTGGTGTTTCTGTGGTGGGAGTGCTATCCGTTTTATGCCATCAGTACCGCGTTTTGCATGACTTATGTGATCAAACGCAAGAGTTTCCTGGCGCAGCAAGTACTGAGGACTGAGCCGGCAGCGATGGCCTGATGCCGCGCCGGCCTTGCGGCCGATATGCGCTTCCGTCTCAAACTACTGACGAACCGCCGGGTTCGTCAGTTTCCGGTCGGCTAGGCAAACTTACCTGCCGGCGGCCTGTTTTTCCTCAATCCAGCCACGCACTACTTCTATCACCGCTTGCGGCGTGATCGCGCGCATGCAATCGCAGGTGATCTTGTCGCGTGCGCTGCAGCCGACGCAGCCGGCTTCGGCCAGGCACAGGTTGCTGGCGCGTTTTCCGATGGCGGCCCAGCGACCCGGATGCATAGGGCGGGTAGGCGGAAACAGGCCCAACGTACGCTGGCCGATCGCCGCCGACAGATGCAAGGGGCCGGTGCCGCTGGCGATCAGGCCGTCGGCCTGGTGGATGAAGCTGGTGAGTCGGGCCAGCGTTTGCGTGCCGCAGACATTGCTGACATTCGGCAAACCGACCAGTTCCGGCGCATTTTCCCTGAGCCACTCTCCTTCTTTCGGGCTGCCCGTGAGCCAGACATGCACACCCGGCTGCCGGCGTAATTCCTGCGCCAGCGCCAGATAGGACTCGATCGGCCATTCGCGGCCGTGACCGTTGGATTTCGTGTGCAGAATCAGGTTGAACGCATGCGGCGCCAACAGCGCGCTGCTGGCTTCGTCGTGGGGGATGCTGAAATGATAGAACGATGGAATCTCGTTGCGTTCCGGGATGTGTTTGTCGCCGTAAGGTCGCAAAAACTCGAAGTTGATTTGCGACTCGTGATGTTCCGACAATCCTTTGCTGAATCGCACGCGGCGATTGCAGTAAATCAACTGATAGATCTTTTGCCTGGCGTTGCCGATCCGATGGCGGATGCCCGCGCGAAACGATGCAATCGCCAGCGCACGGTCAGGTTGCGCAAGGATGACCGTGTCAATGTCTGACCGCTTCAGGTAACCGACCAGATCGTTCTCGATGCTTTCAATCTCCACCACGTCGTCAATATCGTTGCAGTACCGCACTACCTCCGCCGCATAGGCGCGGCACAGCAGTGTGATCCTGACGCCGGGATTGAGCTGTTTCAGGCGCGCGGCCATCGGCAGCGTCAGAATGACGTCGCCAATATTGTCCTGGCGACTGATGAGAATGTGTTTGCTGGTAATGGGCATTTCTGTCGGCAGATCGGGTGGCGTAGTTCTGTTGATAAGAGCGAGGCTTATTTCGCAGCGCGCTTGCGCAAATAGCGGATATACCACTTCAGGCTTTCCAGCGGCCGTCCCTGGCGGTACATGAAGCGCGAGTGCATGCGCATTTCCTTGGTGTTCTTCGGTTCCGGGTCGAGCGGCATGTCGGCCCATGGCGTCAGCGACAAATACTTGCGGAACAGATGGCGGGCGTCGTGGCCGCTCCAGTCGGTCCAGGGTTTGACGGCACCGGCGAAGTGCACGAACACGGCCTTGCCGACCGGGCGCAGCGCGAACTTGTTGACGTTCAGGTCATGGATCAGGTCGTACAGGTAATTCCAGCGCGGCGAGATGTAGCGGGCGCGGCCGTTGAGCACGATATTGAGCGCATCCTGGTCGTTGAAGCGCATGTCGGTCTTGCTGTCGAGCAGCGCGTCGAGCGTCTGTTTGGTGATGTCTTCGCTGATCCACTTGTCGATGTTGATGAAGATCACGCCGCCATTGAAATACTCGTTGTGCTTCAGTCCCAGCGCGGCGACCCGGCGCTGCAGCGTTACCGGCGCGTCCGGCACCACCACGGCGATGTCGCCGCTGATGTCCATGTCGACCATTTCATCGAGCTTGTTGACGCACAGGATGTCGGCGTCGAGATACAGCACGCGGTCGGTCTGGCCCTTCAATACGGTCGGAATCACCAGCCGCGTGAAGATCGACAGCGAATAGTGGGAGTGGCCGATGAAGTGCGAAAACTGCGTGAACGAGTTCAGGTCGAGCAGGTGCAGCTGGGTGCTGACCGGGTACATGTCTTCCAGTTGCCTGAGGCGGCGCTGGTGATCCTCCGACACTTCAAACGCCAGGACGTGGAACGTGAAATGCTGGCCCGGATTGTTGTCGATGATGGACGAGATGGTGCCACCCATCGCGCGAAAATAATTGTTGTCGACGCAAAAGGCGATATGGAAGGATGGCTTGCCGTTGCTGCCCACGGGGGCGGCTTGCGGATTCACGGGTTGGTTCACGGACTGGTTCATGGGATCGCTTTCAATACTTGTTCGACGCTGACGGCCTTGACCCAGTCGCGGCGGCTGGGGGCGGTGATGACGGTGCTGTTGGCGCGATCGATCGGCACCCATTCCGGATTCTTCTGGCGCATCAACGCAATCACGGGTACGTGGACGGCGTTGGCTAGGTGCATGACGGCGGTTTCCACCGAAATGATCAGGTCGCAGCGTTCCAGGATGGCCGGGAGCTGGAAGAAATTCTCCTCGGCGCTGAACAGTTCGGTGCGTTCCAACTGGTAGCCGCTGATTATGGCGCGTGCGTGCTCGAGCTCTTGCGGCACCGCGTTGACGATGAAGCTGCTGTCGCGCCAGGCGTCCAGTTTCTTCATGCCGATGATCAGTTCGGCGACATGTTCCAGCGGCCAGCAGCGTTTTTTGGTCTTCGCGTAGGGATTGATGAACACCAGTTTGCCGCTTTGTCCCGACGCCGCTTTGGCATTCCAGGAAGTCAGCTTCTCTTGCGCGTAGTCGCGCCACTGCTGCGGAATATCGACGAACGGAAAGCGCTCGGCGGCGCCGACCTCGAGGCCGCTGAGCTGATGGAACCAGTGCGCATAGACGTCGCTGATGTGCTGCGGGTTGGCGCGGTCGACGCTGTACGGCGGGATCGCGGCGTTGAGCTTGCGGTAGGCCAGCTGGTGGTGCGGCTGGTAGAACTTGACGCGCTTCTTCATGCCGATCACCAGCCCGTCCGGGCTGATGCTGCGCGCCAGGCCGGCATACAGGTGCGGCCGCAGCGTCGCCAGCGACACCACGATGGGATAGTGTTCGCGTTGCGCTTCCTCAATCGACTCCTGATACAGCGCCGGACTGTAGGTGCGGGTGTAGATCTTGTCGAAGAACGGACAGGCCGCGACCCAGTCGTAGAGCGAATATTTTCCCAGGTGCTTCCATTGCGCCGGGTCGCTGGTGCGGCGAACTTCGTCAACCCACAGATGAACTTTCAGGTGCGGGTTGGCGCGCGCGAAAGCCTGGAAGAAATTCTGCAGGTAAGTGAAATCGCCCAGCGCCAGGTGGGCGATGAACAGGATCTTGTCCGACTTCTTCAGCAGCGCTGGCGGGATCAGTGTCTGAGGTGTCTGGGGCATGGATAACGGTTGTTGTTATTGACGCGAAATCAGTCGGCTTGTTGGGAAAATTGCAGGCGGTAGAGATTGGCGTACACGCTCTCGTTGGCCAGCAACTGCTGATGACTGCCGACTTCGACGATCTGACCGTGCGACAGCACGACGATGCGGTCGGCGCGTTCGATGGTCGACAGGCGGTGGGCGATGACGAAGGTGGTGCGGCCTTCCATCAACCGGTCCAGCGCGGCTTGCACGGCGCGCTCGGATTCGGTGTCGAGCGCCGAGGTGGCTTCGTCGAGGATCAGGATCGGCGCGTCCTTGTAGATCGCGCGCGCAATCGCCACGCGCTGGCGCTGTCCGCCGGACAGGCGCGAACCGTTGTCGCCGATGCGGGTTTCCAGGCCTTCCTGCATGCCTTCCACGACATCGGTCAGATGCGCGGCGACCACCGCCGCGCGTACGCGCTCAGCATCGGGCCGGGCGTCGCCGTAGGCAATGTTGGCCGCCAGCGTGTCGTCGAACAGTACGGTGTTCTGGCTGACCATGGCGATTTGCCGGCGCAGGCTGGTCAGAGAAATCGACTCGATCGGCTTGCCGTCGAGCAGGATCTCGCCGCCTGTTGCAGAGTAGAAGCCGGGAATCAGGCTCACCAGCGTCGACTTGCCGCCGCCGGACATGCCGACGAAGGCGATGGTCTCGCCCGGTTGCACCCTCAGGTTGATGTTTTGCAGCGCCAGCTGGGAATGGCCGGGGTAGGAGAAATTGACGTTGACCAGTTCCAGCTTGCCGGTGCTGCGTGCCGACAGCGTTTCGCCGCCGGTGCGTTCGATGGGCTTGTCGATCAGGATATAGACTTCTTCCGCCGCCGCCATGCCGCGTTGCAGCGGGCCGTTGATTTCCGCCAGTTGCTTGAGCGGCGCCAGCAGCATCAGCATCGCGGTCAGGAAGGAGACGAAGCCACCGACCGTGATCTGGCCGTTGCCGGACTGGATCAGCGCCATGACGATCACGATCGCCACCGCGCAGGCGGTCATCAGTTGCGTGATCGGCACCGTGGCCGAAAATGCGGTGGTCATGCGCATGGTGTAGCGGCGCAGGTTTTCGGCGCGCTCGTGGAAGCGGCCCTTCTCGTAGTCATGGCCGCCGAACACCTTGATGACTTGCTGGGCGCGGGTGGTTTCTTCGATGACCTGGGTCAGTTCGGCGTTGACCGCGAGCGAATCGCGATTGAGCTTCTTGAGGCGCTTGCCGGTGGTGCGCACGACGATGGTCACCAGCGGCAGCAGCACCAGCGTGACAATGGTCAGCACCCAGTTCAGGTACAGCAGCCAGGCCAGCAGACCCAGCACCGTCAGCGCCGAGCGCACGATGGAAGTGAACACCTTGGTCACCATGTCGATGATCTGCTGTACTTCGAACATCATCGAGTTGATCACCTTGCCGACGGTGTTGGTGGCGTAGAAGTTGACCGGCAGGTCGAGCATGCGCGCAAACATCTGGCGGCGCAGTTCGTTGAGAATGCGGGTCGACACCCAGGTCATCATGTACGAGCTGGTGAACGTCGCGATGCCGCGGATGAAGAAGATGCCGATCACCGCCACCGGCACCAGCCACAGCGAGAAGGCCGGTTTGCCGACAAAGCCCTTGTCCAGCAGCACCTGGAAGATATACGGCACCACCGGTTCGGTGGCCGCCGTGACAATCATGGCCAGGAACGCGATGGCGAGGCGTTTCTTGTAAGGCCAGTGCAAGGCGGCGAGCCTCTTCATGTTGTGCGACAAAAGCATGTTGTTCCTTACTGATTGCTGCAAATGAAAACGGTCTCCGACGGGCTTGAGTTCGCCTTGGCGGATGCGGTCCGACCGCAAATCGGAGAAACCGCACATTGTAATGCAACGGCAGGCTGAATTGACCGGCGCGGGCATGTAAAACGGGAGAGGGATGGTGTTGCTACAGAAGCAAGTATTTGCCTCGGAATGCCGTTTCAGGCAGGGATGTGCAGATCTTGCTGCAGCAAGCGTTCGACCTCGCCGCCCAATTCCAGCAGCGCCAGGTCGGCGCCGCGACGAGCCACCAGTTGCACACCCAGCGGCAAGCCTGCGGAAAAACCGCAAGGCAGGCCCAGGCAGGGTGCGCCCAGCATGCTCCAGGGACGATTGAAGAGCGAGTTGCCAGTGCCGTCTGCGACCGCCGGCGCGATGCCTGGTGCGCTGAAACTCAGCAAGGCGTCGAAACCGCCGTTTGTCATGGCGGCGTCGAAACCGGCGCGGCATTGTTCAACGAATTCCAAGGCTTTACGGTAGCGTTCCACGGGCACTGCCCGGCCGGTTTCGATCAGGCGTTGCGTGGGGGCGGCCAGCCGTTCGCAGTACCGGTGGTATTCAGGCTCCAGCGAGTGCGCGGCTTCGACCGCCATGATCAGGCTATTGCATTCGCCCAGTCTTGCCACGTCAGCTGCTTCGATGTCCGGCGCGGCGAATTGCATGCCGTGTTTCTGTAGCGTACGGCGCACTTGCTCCAGCGCGGCGGCGGCAGCGGACGATGCCTCGGCGGCATGCGGTCCGGGAAACCAGGCGATGCGGATTGGCGAGCCCACGCGCGCAGGCGCCGGGCCATCGGCCAGCACGGCAAACGCCAGCGCGATGTCGGCGACGCTGCGTGCATGCCATCCCACCGTGTCGCTGGAAGGCGCCAGCGCTTTCATGCCGCTGCTGTCGACGAGTCCAAGGGTGGGTTTGAATCCGATCACACCGCAAAACGCCGCCGGCCGGATGGTGGAGCCGCCAGTCTGTGAGCTGATGGCGAGGCCGGCCATGCCGGCCGCAACAGCTGCCGCCGAGCCGCTCGACGATCCTCCCGGCGTATGCGCCGCGTCATGCGGGTTGCGTGTCGGACCGGGCGCGGCATAGGCGAATTCGGTGGTGACGGTCTTGCCGAGGATGATGGCGCCGGCCCGGCGCAGGCGCGTCACCAGCGCGGCGTCGCGAAGCGGGCGGTGGTCGCGGTAGAGCGCCGCACCGTAAGCGGTCGGCATGTCGGCGGTGTCGATGATGTCCTTGAGGCCGACCACCACGCCGGACAAGGGGCCGTGTGCGCCGTCGCGATCCTGCCGGCGTGCTGCGGCCAGTGCGCCATCGGCGTCGAGCCAGCTCCACGCGCGGACATCCGGTTCGCGCCGGGAGATGTGTTCAAGCGTGGCGGCGACGATCTGCTCGACGCTGCAGGCGCCTGCCAGCACGCGTGCGTGCAGGTCCGACGCGCTGCAATTCCACAATGGCCGGGACCAGCTCATGGCCGTGGCGGATGGACGGCTTTCCAGTGCGCAGCGATGTCGGCGCGGCGGCAGACCCAGACGTCCCGGTGCGCAGCGACGTGGTCCAGGAAGCGCGCCAGACCGACGGCCCGGCCCGGGTGGCCGATCAGGCGCAGATGCAGGCCGACCGACATCATCTTGGGCGCGGTCGCGCCTTCCTCATAAAGCATGTCGAAGCTGTCGCGCAAGAACTCGAAGAAGTCGTTGGCGGTAGTCATCGAGCCGCGGCTGAATTTGCCGTCATTGTTGGCCAGGCTGTAGGGGATCACGAGGTGATCCCGCTCCTGCACGCGCACCCAGTACGGCAACTCGTCGTTATAGGCGTCGGCGTCGTACAAAAAACCGCCGTGCTCGGCCAGCAGCCGGCGCGTATTGAGCGTCGGCGCATAGCGGCAATACCAGCCCAGCGGCGGCGTGCCGATGCTGCGCGTGATGGAGTCGTAGGCCGCGCGGATTTCTTCGGCTTCCTGTTCGGCCGTGAATTGCTGGGCGCGTACCCAGCGGCGACCGTGGCTGCAGACGTCATAACCGGCGGTGCGGATGGCGCGCGCCACGGCCGGATTGCGTTCCAGCGCCAGCGCCGTGGCGAACACGGTGGCCGGCATGGCGCGCGCCTGCAGCAGGCGCAGCACTCGCCAGATGCCGACACGGCTGCCGTATTCGTACATCGATTCGGCTGCCAGGTCGCGGCCTTCGAAACCGCCCGATCCGCCCTCGATGAGACCGGACTCGGTGACGCCGTCGCCGTCGTCGAAGGACATCTCCGAACCTTCTTCGTAATTGACGACGATGTTCAGCGCCAGCCTGGCGTTGCCGGGCCAGCGTGCATGCGGGGGCTGTTCGCCGTAGCCGACGAAGTCGCGCGCAAGATGGGAATGCGGATCGGAAGCGGCGTCAGACATGATGTCCTCCTTGTCCGGAGACGGCGACGGTGACCGCCACCGGTTGTTCCAGGTGCGCAATCACGGTATCGTCGCCGCGGCCGGTGTGCCCCATCATCACGACCACCTCATTGGGGCCGTCGACCGAGGTAAAAGTATAGTGCCACACGTTGGGCCGGTAGCTCACGCCTTGGCCGCCCTGCGTCAGGAAGGCGCGCAAGGCGCCGAGGTCGGGCCGGCCGTCGGCGCCGCCGGGCGCCACGACCACGAGGCAGCGGCCTGACTGCATCGGCACGAAGGTCTGCGCCGAATGCGGGTGGCTCTCCATGACGTCCACCAGCACCACCGGATCGGCCACCTGCGGCAGGCGATTGACCCACAGTTGCGGCCGGTTGTCGCCGGCGAATTGCAGGCTGAAGTCCTGGCGGCGCAGGTCGGTCTTGTTTTCCAGCAGTTCGCCGAAGGCGGCGAAGCGTTCCGCGCTGATCGGTTCAGCGGCCAGTTGTTTGTGCATGCAATTTCCCATCGTCAGTCTGTGCAGTATCAGTATCGGTATTAGCCGCCGCGCCCGAGATGCGGCTCGAACGGTACAGCGTGGTGGTGCGGAACAGCAGCATGAGCACGATGCCGCACGCCATGAAGCCGAAGAAGATATAGCCGGTGGCGGCAAAACTGCCGGTGGTCTGGCGGCTCCAGCCCAGGAGGCTTGGCGCGATCACGCCGGACAGGTTGGCCAGTGAATTGATGAAGGCCACGGCGGCGGCGGCGGTGGCTCCGGTCAGCAGAGAGGTCGGCAGGCTCCACAACACCACGTTGGAGGCGTACACGCCCATGGCCGCAATGATCAGGCCGCACATCGCCGCCGCATGCACGTCCAGCATGCGCGACAGCACCAGGAAGCCGACTGCGGCCAGCGCGAACGAGCCGATCAGATGCCACACGCGTTCACGCTTGGCGTCCGAGTGGCGACCCCAGAACACCATCGCCAGCGCGCCGAACAGGTAAGGCACGGCGCTCAGGTAGCCGACCACGGAATCGGTATAGCCGAAGCTCTTGATAATCTGCGGCAGGAAGAAGGCGATGCCGGTGGTGCCGAACACGATGCAGAACAGCGTACCGGCCAGCAGCAACACCGCCGGATTGGTGAACGCGGCCGACAGCTTGTAATGGCCTCCGGCGTCCAGCGCCTGGCGTTCACGGGTCATGATCAGTTCCAGACGCTGTTTTTCGCCGGCGCTGAGCCAGCTCACTTCGGACGGGCCGTCAGCAAGCATGCGCAGACAGGCCAGGCCCAGCAGCAGGGCGGGGATGGCTTCGATGATGAACATCCATTGCCAGCCGCGCAGTCCGGCCACGCCGTTCATGCCGTCGAGGATGACGCCCGAGATCGGGCTGCCGATCAGGCCCGACAGCGGGATCGCCACCATGAAGATGCCGGTGACGCGGGCGCGGTAGCTGGTCGGGAACCAACGGCCGATGTACACCATGATGCCCGGGAAGAAGCCGGCTTCCGAAGCGCCCAACAGGAAGCGCAGCACGTAGAAGCTCTTCTCGCCGCTGACGAAGGCCATGCAGAGCGAGACGATGCCCCAGGTGATCATGATGCGGGCGATCCAGACGCGTGCGCCGACTTTGGCGAGAATCAGGTTGCTCGGCACTTCAAAGAAAAAATAGCCGATGAAGAACATGCTGGCGCCGAAGCCGTAAGCGATGCTCGACAGGCCGAGATCGGCGTTCATCTGCAGCGAGGCGAAGGAAATGTTGACGCGGTCGAGAAAGGCGATGAAGTACAGCAGCATGAGGAAGGGAATGATCTTCCACATCAGTTTCTTCATCAGGACAGCATCGTGGTGGCTGTCTTCGTTTGCGGTTGCCGGATTCATGGCGCTCCCCTTTGGATTGGCGATGGTGACGATGGATGACATTTGACGACATTGACAACGTGTCGGCGATGGCCATCGCCGGCGGGCAAAGCGGAGCAGCTGCGGTGTTTCCGGATCAACTTGTGATTAACCCGGGACCAATTTTAGGGGCGTGGATATAATAGTCAACTATTAATATTTATTCACTTTCTATTAGGTTTGGTTATTATGAATTTGCGCCTGTTGAGCATCTTTCGCGCCGTCATGAGCAGCCAGAGCACCGTCGGCGCCGCGCGCAGCCTGGGTATTTCGCAGCCGGCGGTCAGCAATGCCGTCCGCCAGCTGGAAGAAGAGCTAGGCTTCGAACTGTTCAACCGCGTCGGCAACCGCCTGGTCGCGCGCGAAGAAGCCAAGGTGCTGCTGACCGAGTCCGACGCCATGTTCCTGTTTTCGCGCAAGCTCGACGACGTCGCTGAAGACCTCAAGGAAAACCGCGTTGGCCGCATCCGCGTGACGGCCACGCCGCAGCTCGGCCACACCGTGTTGCCCGGCGCGATCCAGCGTTTCCTGGCCGAGCGGCCCAAGGTCAAAGTCTTGTGCGACGTCATCGATTCACACAAGGTGATCGAGAGCGTCGACGCCCAGGCCGCCGATTTCGGACTGGCGATCGCGCTCGAACCTGAGCTCAGCGACAGTCTGAAGATGGTGTTGATGACCGACATCGAAATGGTCTGCGTGCTGCCTGCCGGCCACGCACTGGCGGGCAGGACGACGATCTCGCCGGAAGACCTGCGCGCGCATCCGCTGATTGCCCTGGAAAGCTCCGCGCGCCTCAGTCCGATGGTGCGCGCCGCGTTCAGCCATGCCGGCGTGCCGCACCGCGCGGCGGTTGAAGTACGCTATTCGGAAACCGCCTGCCTGCTGGTGCGCGCCGGCGTCGGCGTGACTGTGGTGGACTGGTTTTCCGCGAGCACGCTGCGCAATGATCCGGCGGTGGTCATCGTGCCGTTCCGGCCGCAGATCATGGTCAACGTCTGGGCGATTTTCCCGAAGGCGCGGCCGCCGTCGCGGCTGGCGTATACCCTGCTCGAAGAAATCAAGAACGGCATCAACGCTCTCATGGAGCGCTGAGTTTCAGCGCGCTTTTCCCTCTCTCCTTTCCTTCCTCCTCGCGCTTCCCTCTCGGATTTCTCCTCGGATTTCCCGTGCCGTACCGGCGTGCGGTTGCGCTCCGGCACGTCCGGCGCTGCTTGTTTTTGTTCTTGCAACGTGATGTTTTTGTGCAAAAGAAAAATTAAATTGTTCATTGTATGAATAAAATATTTGCACTATAGTAAACACGAGACAAGGCAGGCAAGACAATAAAACAGGAGACGAAAGACATGGATACACAGATGAAAACGGTGGCCAGGCGGCGGCAATCAGGGCAAGCACGCGGCTGGACGACCGGATTGAAACGCACCGGACTGGCGGCGCTGCTGGCGTGCGCTTTCGGCGGCGCACAGGCTGCTCCCGGTGTTTTCTCCGGCGACGTGGTGAAGATCGGCATTCTTAACGACCAGTCGGGTTTGTATGCCGACCTGGCCGGATTGGGGTCGGTTGAGGCGGCCAAGATGGCCATCGAGGAAATGGGCGGCACGGTCGCCGGCAAAAAGATCGAGCTGGTGTCCGGCAACCACCAGAACAAGGCCGATGTCGGCGCGGTGATTGCACGCGCCTGGTTCGACAAGGACGGCGTCGACATGATTGCCGATTTCTCGAATTCGTCGGTGGCGTTCGCGGTGCAGGGGCTGGCCGCGGAGCGCGGCAAGATCGCCATGATCGCCGCGGCGTCGTCCGACTTCACCGGCAAGTCGTGCACCGCGACTTCGGTGCAATGGGTCTACAACAGCTACACCAACGGCTACGGCCTGGCCAAGGTATTGACCGAGCAGGGCTACAACACCTGGTTCCTGCTGACGGTCGACTATGCCTTCGGCCATGCTTTCGCCGCTGACATGAAAGCGGCGATCAAGGCCGCCGGCGGCACCGTGGCCGGCGAGGCGCGCCATCCGCTCAACGCCTCCGACATGAGTTCCTTCCTGCTGCAGGCGCAAGCCTCCAAAGCCAAGATCATCGGCCTGGCCAGCGCCGGCGCCGACATGACGACTGCGATCAAGCAGGCCGGCGAATTCGGCGTGACGGCCAACCAGGCGCTGGCGGCGCCGGCGGTGTTCCTGACCGACATCCACGGCATGGGGCTGAAGGCGGCGCAGGGTTTGCGATTCATCACGGCGTTCTACTGGGATCGCAACGAGCGCACGCGCGAGTGGGCCAAACGGTTCTATCAGCGCCGCAAGGCCATGCCGACCATGACCCAGGCCGGCGTTTATTCCTCCGTGCTGCACTACCTCAAGGCGGTCAAGGCGGCCAATACCGACAACGCCGCCGAGGTCATGAAGAAGATGCGCGAGCTGCCGGTCGACGACATGTTCGCGCAGAACGGCCGCCTGCGTGAAGACGGCCAGATGGTGCACGACATGTTCCTGGTCGAGGTCAAGAAGCCCTCCGAATCGAAAGTACCGTGGGACTACTACAAGGTGTTGTCCACCATCCCCGGTGACAAGATCTTCAAGCCGCTGGCGCAGAGCGACTGCCCGCTGGTGAAGAAATAATCCATCATCAATCAAGGAGATGACGATGTCTGAAGTTGCAAAGAAATCCGAGCAAAAAGATCCGCCCCCACGAGTGCGCCACGTCGACGAGATGGAGTGGGAGACCATCCGCTGGCCCGGTGAAACCGGCAAGATGCTGTTTCATCCGAGCGAAGAAAATCCAACCGCTCCCAACGCCGGCCTGCTGCGGTTGGCGCCGGGTGCGCATCATCCGTGGCATCGCCATGATTTTGCCCAGGTCTGGTACATCCTCGAAGGCGAGTTCACCATCGGCGGCAGGGTGTGCACGCCCGGCACCATGCTGTGCCACGGCGACCCGCATTGCGAAGAAGAGCTGCATACCGAACTCGGCGGCGTGATCCTGATCGTGCAGTATCCGGGACCGACGACGGGCGGGCGGCCGATCTACGACAAGCGTTTCAACATGGCCAAACGTGTCGATATTGCGCTGGAGCGAACTGACATCTGAGTACGGTCATTTTTGCATCAGCCGTCTGCTGCAAAAACGGTCGCATGGACGCATGCGGCCGTTTGTCTTTGCTGCGCACGAGGACAGGTACAATGCCGGAAACAGGCACAGGCCTTCGTCCCTCACCAAGAACAACGCATGGATAATCCAGAATTAGTGGCGATACAAATCGGCAGCCGCATCCGCGAATGCCGGCGCGCGAAGAACATCACCCTGCAAGTCCTGAGCGACGAGACCGCGCTGTCTACGGGCTTCCTGTCGAAGCTGGAGCGCGGCGAAGCCAGCGCCTCGATCGCGAACCTGATTTCGATATCGAAGTACCTCGGCTTGTCGCTGCAGGATCTGTTCCAGACGTCCGCAGAAGCAGCGCCGCCGCCTCCCGATTATGTCCTGTCCAAGGCCAAGGCGCGCAACGACGAAGCGCCGCTGTCGGCGGCCGGGTACACCTTCCACCGCTCGTGCGGCGATCTGCCCGGGCAGCAGCTGGCGGCGTTCGAACTGGAGTTCCCCGCCAACCAGGAAAAGCAGCCGACGCTGGTTTCGCATGAAGGCGAAGAAGTGCTGTACATGCTCGACGGCAAACTGGAATTCCACATCGGCGACGATGTGCTGATTCTGGAGCGCGGCGATTGCCTGCATTTCAATTGCGAGAAACCCCACATGGGCCGCAACATAGGCGCCAAGACCGCGCGCCTGATGATGGTGGTGTCGAGCGCGTCACCGATCAAGCGCCGCTTCGGCAAGGGCTGAACGACTTTCTCCGGACATGATCGGAACGTTCTCTGCGAGCGCCTCGCGCAACTCCCGATAAGCCTGCACCAGCATGTCCTGGCTGAATCCGCGATTCAGTCCGCTGGGGTTCGGCAAGAGCCACACCATGGCGCCGCCGAATGCCTCCGGCTGTTTGCCCCATTCGACTTTCGGTTTCCCCGTGATGGCCTGATAGGCCGGTTTGCCGAGGAAGGCCAGGCACCTCGGCCTGAGCAGTTCTACCTTCTGGCACAGCGTTGCGGCGGAACGAATGAACTCATCGCGCAGCACCTCGTCGGCGCGTGCAGTCGGACGTTCAACCACGGTCGTCAGGCCGCAGCGATGGCCGAGAATGTTGCGGTCATCGAGCGGATCGATGAGTTCAGGCGTGAAGCCCGAGAGATGCACGGTCTTCCAGAAACGATTGCTCCTGCCCATGAAATGATGACCGCTCGCCGCTGCGCGCATGCCGGGATTGATGCCGCAGAAAATGACGTCGAGACCCGCGGCCAGGATATCGGGAAGAGGGGAGTCAACGGTGAGGCTTGGTTTCATGCTCTGAGCTGTCAATACGTAATCAAGGTGGAGGCGCGCAGGTCACGGATCTGCGCAGCGAGACTGATTATGGGCAAGAACGCACGCAGGAACAACCGCCGCCATGCGCTGTTATCGGCCATTCAGCAGCTGATCCGGGCCAGATCCTCCGAGCGCGCGAAGCAAGCCGGACGTTGGCGGCAGCCCAAAAAAAATCCCGCGAAGGAATCAATTCCAATTCGCGGGATGAGGCCGGGAAAGCCGCCCTTCTAGTTGCTGCGCTCGACCGTCTCAGGCAAGAACCAGGGGACGATCAGGCCGATCACATAGATGGACCCGAACGCCAGGGCCGTAGGAGCGATGCCGCCAAAGGCTTTGATCATTGCACCGGCGGCGATGGGGAAGAGGCAAGCCAGCAATCGCGCCGAGTTGAAAACAAAGCTGACGGCAGTTGATCTCACTGAAGTGTTGAACAATTCGGATGGATAAATCGCCAGCCACGCGAACGCACAACCCAGCGTGAAGAAACCATTGACCGGCGAAAAAATCAGGATTTCCATCGGTGTCGAGGCATAGCTGTAGATGAGAAACGTGGTTGCCAGCGATCCCGCAAAGGTCAGGAAGAGAAACCAGCGCCGGCCAATGCTGTCTGCGATGAAGCCCGACGCCATGTAAGCCACGATTGCGCCGGTGGTGTAGAGCAGCGAGACATAGGAATCCCAATGGAACTGACCTCCTTGCGCTGCGCTGAGAATGCGCGTGTATTCAGTCAGCCAGCTCGACACCGCCCACCAGCCGGCAATACTCACCACTGACAACAAGGAAGTCAGCAGAATGCGGCGGACCGCTTCGCGCTCGGTGAAAACCTGCTTCAGGGTGAACGGACGCTTGCCGCCCTTCTCGGTGGATTGTTCGGTGGCGCCCCATTCCTGGCTCTTGAGCGCGGTGATCCATTCTTCCGATTCGTCGACATCCTTGCGAATATAGAGAACAAAGAAAGCCGGCAGCGCGCCGACCACGAACATCACGCGCCAGCTGTCGATGCCGATGGGGCCGATCAATTGCAGGACGTACCAGATGAAGGCGGCGGCGAGTGTGCCCCAGCCAAAGCCGGATTGCAGGAAGCCCGCACCTTTTGCCTTGGCTTCCGGAGGCCATGTTTCGGCCACCAGCGCAATGCCGGTGCTCCATTCGCTACCCATGGCCAGGCCTGTGATGAAACGCAGGACACACAGCGTGACGATGGTGTCGGAAAACGCAGTCAGTCCGGTAAAAAGCGCATACAGGAAGACGGACCACATCATGACGGTCTTGCGGCCGATGTAGTCGGCCAGCACGCCGCCCACCAGGCCGCCGATTCCCCATCCGAGCAGCGTGATGCCGATTACCAGCCCGGCATAGAATGGCTTGGAGGCGGCCTGGCTTGTCGTCAGCAGGGAATTGAGCAGCGGTGACAAGACGACGATCAGGGCCAGCGCTTCATAGCCGTCGAAGATCCAGCCGAGAAATGCTCCTTTCAATGTCTTCCAGTGTTTCGGGGTCAATCGTGCGTTCCATTTTCTGGACGCGGGTGATACGGCGTTTATCGCTTCAGGCATTGTCTGCTCCTCATCTTATTTAACGAATATTTTTACTTTAGCCAACTCTCTTCAACGAACCGTCGTGCCTCCAGTTTCTCAAGTGCCGTCCGGTTTTCCGCCAGAATTCGTCCGATTTCATCCAGCCCGAGCAAGAGTGAAGATTTGTGCCGCGCCTCGATCTCGAAGGAGCAGGTGATTTCAGCGTGTTGACTGGCGACGCGCACCTGCTGGGCCTCCAGGTCGATGGTCGTTTCCACCCGGCCATGCTGCCTGACCAGGTCGAACAGTGCATCCACGGTCTCTGCGGGAAGAGAGATGGGAAGCACGCCGTTACGAATGCAATTTCCATAAAAGATGTCGGCAAAGCTGCTGGCGATCAGGGCGCGGATGCCATATTGCTGAATCGCCCAGACCGCGTGCTCGCGGCTGGATCCGCATCCGAAATTTTTTCCGCCCAGCAAGATCTGTGCGCCTTCGTACACCGGCATGTTCAAAGGGAAGTCGGGATAGGGCGTGCGATGGGAATTGTCCTGGCCGGGTGCGCCGGCTTCCCGGTAGCGCCAACTGTCGAACAGGTAGGCACCGTAGCCCTGGCGCGTGATCATCGCCATGTACTGTTTTGGCAGGATCGCATCGGTATCGACATTCTCGCGCTCGATCGGCACCAGATGGGAGGTGAGTCGGACAAAGGGTGTCATCAGTATTCTCCCGGCAAGCAGAAATGGCCTGCGATTGCACTCGCGGCGGCCAGCGCCGGGCTCACCAGATGACTGCGGCCGCCATGGCCTTGCCGTCCCTCGAAGTTCCGGTTGGAGGTCGAGGCGCAACGCTCACCGTCGGAAAGACGGTCATTGTTCATCCCCAGGCACATGGAGCAGCCGGCATCCCGCCACTCAAATCCGGCGTTGATGAAAATCTTGTCCAAGCCTTCGCTTTCCGCCTGCTTCTTCACCAGGCCGGAGCCGGGAACGATCAGGGCCTGGCGGATATTGGCGGCCACTTTTTTTCCTTCCACAATCCCGGCCGCCACGCGCAAATCCTCGATGCGCGAATTGGTGCAGGAGCCGATGAAGATCTTGTCCAGCCGCAGGGACCGGATCGGCGTGCCGCCGGTCAGCCCCATGTACTTCAACGCGTTCTCGGCAGCCTTGCGCGCAGCCGGATCGGAGAAGCTTGCGAGCGATGGAATCGATTCATTGATGCCGACGGACATGGCCGGAGTGGTGCCCCAAGTGACTTGCGGAGTCAAGGTATCGACATTGAAGCGGAGCACCTTGTCGTAGCGCGCGCCGGGATCGGATCGCAGGGTCTTCCAGTAGGCGACGGCGGCGGTCCATTGTTCGCCGGTGGGCGCCAACGGACGTCCTTGAAGATAATTGATGGTGGTGTCGTCCACCGCGATCAGCCCGGCCCTGGCGCCGGCTTCCGTGGCCATGTTGCAGAGTGTCATCCGCGCTTCCATGCTCAGACCGGAAACCACGCTTCCGGCAAATTCCAGCACGTGGCCGACGGCGCAGTCCGTGCCGAATTCGCGGATGAATCCAAGCGCGACGTCCTTGGCGTAGACCCCGGCCGGAAGCGTTCCCTCGATGTCGACGCGCAAGGATTTCAGCTTGGGTACGGTGAGTGTCTGGGTTGCCAGGACCTGCTCGATATCCGAGGTGCCGACGCCAAATGCAAGCGCCGCAAAGGCCCCGTGCGTGGTGGTATGAGAGTCTCCGCAGGCAATCGTGGTGCCGGGCAGCGTATCGCCCAGTTCGGGCGCGACCACGTGCAGAATTCCCTGGCGGGGATCGTTGAGCGAGAAGTAGGTCAGATCGAACTGGCTGCAGTTTTCTTCCAGGGCCTGCAATTGTTCCTGCGCCGCACGATCGTGCATGCCCTGCCGCCGGTTCAGGGTGGGAATGTTATGATCGGCGGTCGCGACGACGGAGCTTGCCCGCCATAGTTTCCTGCCGGCAGCACGAATGCCGTCGAATGCCTGCGGACTGGTGACTTCATTGACCAGATGTTTGTCGATATAGAGCAGCACAGACGACTTGTAGTCTGCGACGACATGGCGCTCCCAAAGTTTCTCGAATAGTGTTTTGCTGTCCGGCATGCCTGCAGTCTCCTGTTTTGACCGTGCAGGTTAACAGGACGGGCATGATCCAGCCGTGATCATTCGCTAGGGGAGCTATCGCAAACCGGAAAATCAGTCAGGCCCCTCTATGCGTTTCGATCTGGATACATTGAAGTTGTTTGTGCTGGTGGTGGAGCACGGCAGTATTTCCGCTGCCTCCGAACCAGGCCACATCGTCACTTCTGCCATCAGTCGCCGGCTTTCCGATCTGGAGGAGGAGGCCGGCGTACCGCTGCTGCGCCGCCGCAGCAGAGGCGTGGAGCCGACCGCAGCCGGCCTTTCCATTTACCAGCACGCCAAAAGCATACTCGGCCAGCTGCGCCAGATAGACTGCGACATCAGCGAGCATCGCTCCGGGATCAAAGGCAACGTCCGCATCTGGGTCAACATGACCGCACTGTGCTATTACCTTCCGGCCCAGCTTCATGCCTTCATGGCCGAATACCCGGATGTGAGCATCGAACTGGTGGAAAAACTGAGTGATGCCATTCCGCACGCCGTGAAGGCGGGAGAGGCGGACCTGGGGATATGCGCACCGACCGATAGCGTGGCAGGCGTGTCCGAAGCAATCTACGTCACCGATCCACTGGTGCTGATCGTGCCGCGCGATCACAAGTTCGCATCGCGCAAGCGCATCCGGTTTGAGGATACGCTCGACGAAAAACACATCATGATGCAGAGCGGCGCCTCCATTCACACCATGTCACAGATGGCGGCCCGGGCGCTCAAGCGAAAAATCCATCTCTCGGTACTCGTCACCAGCTTCGACGCCATACGCAACATGGTGTCGGAAGGATTGGGCATTGCCGTCATTCCGGAGCTTGCGCTCAAAGGTGTGGACGCAACCCGTTACAGCGTCGTCCGGCTCACCGACAAATGGTGTTTGCGGAAATTCAAGATCCTCTGGAACGACCAGCTGCCACAGTCCCCGGCAGCCATGCGACTGCTCAGGCATTTGCGAAACGACGCTCTTTGATTTCGCACGATAACGCGCAGTTCGTAGCCTGCTGCGCGGCTGACACAACTGACACCACTGACACAATATCGATGCGATCTGAAAATCTACATCAGAATGATGTCGTACTGTTCCTGCTGGTAATCCGTCTGCACCTGCAATGAGATCGGCTTCTTGATGAAGTCGCCGAGCATGGCGAGATGTTGCGACTCTTCTTCGAGGAACATGTCGACCACCACCTGCGCCGCCAGGATGCGGAATTCGCGCGGGTTGAATTGCTTCGCCTCGCGCAGCACTTCGCGCAGGATTTCGTAGCAGACCGTACGCGAGGTCTTGACCTGGCCCTTGCCCTTGCAGGCAGGGCAGGTTTCGCACAGGATGTGCGCGAGCGACTCGCGGGTGCGCTTCCGCGTCATTTCCACCAGGCCCAGCGCCGAGAAACCAGATACCGAAATCTTGGTGCGGTCGCGCTGCAGGGCCTTGTTCAGTTCCGAGAGCACGGCGCTGCGGTGCTCGGGGTTTTCCATGTCGATGAAGTCGAGGATGATGATGCCGCCCAGATTGCGCAGGCGCAGCTGGCGCGCGATGGCGTGTGCGGCTTCCAGGTTCGTCTTGAAGATGGTGTCGTCGAAGTTGCGGCCGTTGACGAAGCTGCCGGTGTTGACGTCGATGGTGGTCATCGCTTCGGTCTGGTCGACGATCAGGTAACCGCCCGACTTGAGATCGACGCGGCGGCCGAGTGCGCGTTCGATTTCTTCTTCCACGCCGTACAGGTCGAACAGCGGCCGTTCGCCGCGATAGTGCATCAGCTTGGGCAGCACCGACGGCGTATAGAGCGAGCCGAACTCCTGCAGCATCTGGAAGTTCTCGCGCGAGTCGACCTGGATGTTCGAGGTGTCGTCGCTGACGAAGTCGCGCAGCACGCGCTGGGCCAGGCTCAGATCCTGGTACATCAGCGTCGGCGCGGGTTTGGTCTTGGTCTGGGCGATGATGCTGGCCCAGGTCTTGCGCAGGTACTCGACATCCATCTGCAAGTCGGCGTCGGACGCATCTTCGGCCATGGTACGGATGATGAAGCCGCCTTTTTCTTCCGGCGGCAGCAGGCTCTGCACCTTGCTGCGCAGCTGTTCGCGTTCGGCTTCGTTCTCGATGCGCTGCGAAATGCCGATATGCTTGTCCTGCGGCAGATACACCAGCATGCGGCCGGCGATGGATATCTGCGTCGACAGGCGCGCGCCCTTGGTGCCGATCGGATCCTTGATCACCTGCACGGTGATGGTCTGGCCGTCGAACAGCAGCTTTTCGATGGGAATGTGCGGCACGCTCTGGTTGCTAGGGCCGTCATGCGGCTTGGCTTCCCAGATGTCGGCCACGTGCAGGAAGGCGGCGCGTTCCAGGCCGATGTCGATGAAGGCCGATTGCATGCCGGGCAGCACGCGCACGACTTTGCCGAGATAGACGTTGCCGGCCAGGCCGCGCGACAGGGTGCGCTCGATGTGCAGCTCTTGCACCGCGCCTTGCAGGATCAGCGCGACGCGCGTCTCCTGCGGCGTGATGTTGATCAGGATGTCTTCGTTCATGGTCCGATGACCTTAAAAATGGTGAATGCTGGAAAGGGCTGGCGCGGACAGGCAGGGAAGCCGGCCGGCGCCGCTCACAATGTGGCTTGCGGCAAGATGCGCATGCCGGTCTTCTGCAGCAGTTGCGCGGTCTCGAACAGCGGCAGGCCCATGATGCCGGAATGGCTGCCGGCGATGTCCTTGATGAAAATCGATGCCAGGCCCTGGATGCCGTAACCGCCGGCCTTGTCGAACGGCTCTTGGGTCGAGCAATAGGCGCGGATCATGTCGTCGGTCAGGGCTTCGAAGGCGACGTCCGAGTACTGCGTGATTTGCCACATCTGTTCCTGGAAGGCCACCGCAACGCTGGTCAGCACCTGGTGCGTGCGGCCGGACAGGCGCGTGATCATGTCGACGGCCTCCCTGATGTCGGCCGGTTTGCCGAGGATCAGGTCGTCCACTACTACGGTGGTGTCGGCCGAGAGGATGGGGCGCATCGGCAATTGCCGGTAGAGCATGGTCTGGCGCGCGCTGAGCAGTTTGTCGCGGGTGACGCGGGCAACGTAGTCGGCCGGCTTTTCATTCGGCAGGACTTGCTCGTCGACTTCCTTGTCGTTGAGCAGCAATTCGAAATCGATGCCGATCTGGCGCAGCAGTTCGCGCCGGCGGGGACTCTTGGAGGCGAGGTAGATTTTTTTGTCAGCAAGTTTCATGAAGCAACACTTCTCAGTATTTATCTGTACACCGGCATTGTTGCCGGTGTGCTTGCTTTGCTTTATCGCTGCACGGGCTGCGCGTGCTATGCCTGCCCTACGTGTTATACGCGGTGATACGGATGATTCTGCGTAATCGACCAGGCGCGGTACAACTGTTCGGCCAGCAGCACGCGCACCATGCCGTGCGGCAGCGTCAGACTGGAGATGCGCACCAGCATGTCGGCGCTGGCCTTGAGGCCGGGATCAAGGCCGTCGGCGCCGCCGATCACGAAGGCGACGTCGCGGCCATCCTGCTGCCATTGCGTCAGCAGCTGCGACAACTGCATCGAAGTAATATCCTTGCCGTGCTCGTCCAGCCCCACGATGCGCGCGCCTTTCGGCAGCGCCGCTTCGATCTTGCTGCGTTCCTGCGACATCACGGTTTCTGCGGTCCTGCTGCCGGAGCGTTCGATCGGTTTGATTTCTTTCAACAGGACGCGGCACTCGGCCGGCATCCTCTTGGCGTATTCGTTAAATCCCGATTCGATCCAGCCCGGCATTTTGTGACCGACGGCGGTAATGATGAGCTGCATGGCTCACACTACCGGGGTCAGGCCTTGGCTTTTGGACGTGCCGGACGCTTGGCGGCGGCCGCTTTCTTCGACGCCACGGCGCTTTTCGGCATGGCGACCTTGACGGTAGTGCCGACTGCTTTCTTGGCCGGCGCCTTGCGCTTGACGGCGGTACCGGTGCCGGCTGCAGCCTTGTTCTTGGACGCGCTGAGCGTGGTCGAAGCGCGTGGTGCACGCGTGGTCTTCGGCGCCGGCTTGGCGTCGGAGGCGACCGAAGCGGTGCGCGGCTTGCGTGCCGGCTTCTTCGGTGTTTCGTCGTCGTCGAGCGCCTGGCTGGCTTCGACCGCCACGGCTTGCTCGCGGGTGCGGCGGATCTTGGCCGGCTTTTCGTCTTCGGCGGCTTTCTTGGCGGCGGCGCTGGAGGCGACGCGCTTGGCTGCGCCCATCTTCACTTCCTTGTCGCCCCAGATTTCTTCCAGGCGGTAGTAGGCGCGGATGGCCGGCTGCATGATGTGGACGATCATGTCGCCCAGATCGACCAGCACCCATTCACCGGTGTCTTCACCTTCGACGCTGACGACGTTGCCGCCCTTGGCCTTGACTTTGTCGCGCACCGAAGCGGCGAGCGCCTTGGTCTGGCGGTTCGAAGTCCCGGAGGCGATCGCCACGCGGTCGAACAGGCTGGTCAGGTGAGTGGTGTCATAGATCTTGATGTCCTGAGCTTTGACGTCTTCCAGCGCGTCGACGACGGCGGTTTGCAGTTTTTTGATATCCATTAGTTTTGATAGAGATGATGTTGTTCGATATAGTCTAGCACCCTCGCCGGGATCAGCGACTCCGGTCTTTCGCCGCGTTGCAGCAAGGAACGGATCTCGGTCGACGAAATGTCGACGTCGAGACTGGATGCCAGATAGGCTTTGCCGTGCGAGGTGGTACGTATTTCCTTTTCAGTGCCGGCACGGCGTGTAAATTCCTGCATGATAATATCGGGGACCTGCGCAGCGTCGATGCCGAAACCCGGACGCGAAGCCGCGCACAGGTGGGCATAGTCGAACAGCTGTTGCCAGCCTTGCCAGGTGTCCAGATGCTGCAATTGGTCCGCGCCCATCAGGAAGACGATGGAGACCTCGGGACCGAGCTCGGCGCGCAAGGCCTGCAAGGTATCGATGGTGTAGGTTGCCGTCGCGCGGCGGATTTCCTGTTGGTCAATCACCACAGGCACGTGTTCATGGCTGAACGCCAGTTCGACCATTTCCACGCGTTGCGCCGGTGTCGCTTGCAATCCGTGCTTTTGCCACGGGTTGCCGGCCGGAATCACGCGCAATTCGTCCGGCTGCAGCAGCTCGACGAAATGATCGCCCAGCGCGACATGGCCGTTGTGCACAGGATCGAAGCTGCCTCCCAGAATGGCGATGCAGCGCTTGGCCGGGATGGGCGACCCCGGCAACCCCGGCGCCCCAGGCTTGGCCGCCACTAGATCCATTCCTTGTGCGGCAGGAAATCGGTGTACAGGCGCGCTTCCGGGCTACCGTCTTGCGGTTGCCAGTTGTAGCGCCACTTCACCACCGGCGGCATCGACATCAGGATCGACTCGGTGCGCCCGCCCGATTGCAGGCCGAACAGCGTGCCGCGGTCGAACACCAGGTTGAACTCGACATAGCGTCCGCGCCGATACGCCTGGAAATCGCGTTCGCGTTCGCCGTAAGGCATGTCCTTGCGCCGCTCCAGGATCGGCAGGTAAGCGCCGATAAAGCCGTCGCCGACGCTGCGCATCAGCGCAAAACTGTCGTCCAGCGGCAGCGCATTGAAATCATCGAAGAAAATCCCGCCCACGCCGCGCGCTTCCTTGCGGTGCTTCAGGTAAAAATACTCGTCGCACCATGTCTTGAAGCGCGGATGCAGCTCGTCGCCGAACGGCGCCAGCGTATCGCGGCAGCTGCGGTGGAAATGCACGGCGTCTTCTTCGAAACCGTAATAAGGCGTCAGATCCATGCCGCCACCGAACCACCAGACCGGCTCCTGGCCGTCCGCCTTGGCGACGAAGAAGCGCACATTCATGTGCACCGTCGGCGCGTAAGGATTGCGCGGATGCAGCACCAGCGACACGCCCATGGCTTCCCATTCGCGGCCGGCGATTTCCGGACGGTTGGCGGCGGCCGATGGCGGCAGGTTCCTGCCCATCACGTGCGAGAAACCGACGCCGCCGCGTTCGAATACATTGCCTTCCTCGATGATGCGCGAAGTCCCGCCGCCGCCTTCGGGGCGTTCCCAGGAATCGGTGAGGAAGGGTTTGCCGTCAATCCCTTCCAGCGCCGCGACGATGCGTTGCTGGAGGTCTTGCAGATAGGCTTTAATGGTTGATGCGGTGGCGGTTGCTGTCACGGGGGTGTCGTCGCTAGGAAGCGTGGGGGCAGCCGCAAAGGCGCTCTTTGGTGCACGCAGGAAAAATTACCCCCGCGATTGTACCCCGACAGGGCCGCCGGCGGATAGCCCGGGGCCTTTTGAAAGGCTCCCGGGACGGCTTTTGGCGGATTTACGTCGCGCTTGGCGGCACCGGGGTCGCCGGCTCGGGCTGCTGTGGATTGGCGACGCTGACCTGATACGTGGCCGGCGCCGGCCAGCCGGCTTCGGCGCAGGTTTGCGCGATGGCGCGGTTGGTGTCGTTGTAGACCTGGCCGAAGTTCGGCGTCGGCGCAAACAGGCGCACCGCCAGCAGGGTGCCGGTGGCGTTGAATTCCTGGATCACCACGGCCGGGGCCGGGTCGACCAGTACATTCTGGATTTGCGCCACTTTTGCGCTCAGGCGCGCAATGGCATCGGCCGGATCCACGCCGTAGGCAATCTGGCAACGCAGGTCGATCCGGCGGGTCGGATGGACGTTGTAATTGGTGATGATGTCGGAAAACAATTTGTTGTTGCCGATAATCACGCGCAGGTTGTTGTCGGTGAGCATGGTCGTGGTGACCAGGCCGATGTCGGTGACGGTACCGGTCTGGGCCGCCGCCGTGATGTAGTCGCCGACCTTGAACGGACGCAGCACCACCAGGAAGATGCCGGCCGCGAAATTCGACAGCAGGCCCGACCAGGCCACGCCCAGCGCCACGCCGACCGCGCCGATCATGGCCGCGAACGAGGTGGTCGGCACGCCGCAGACTTCGAGGATGCCCATCACCAGCAGCACGCGCAACACCACGTGGATCGCCGAAATGGCGTAATTCACCAGCGTCGGCTCGAGCTGGCGCACGGTCAGCACGCGCCGCACGACCTTGGCGAAGGTGCCGATCAGCATGCCGCCGACGAACCAGATGACCAGCGCCGCCAGGACCTTGAGGCCGAACGGCACCAGATAGAGATTGATCAGGGTATCGAGGTTGAGCAGGTGTTGTTGCATGCAATTTCCTTGGTTAAAGACGATGTAAACAGCTTCTTAGGCGATGGCAGGCCATTTTCGTTGCAGGTTGCCAGTCATTTTCTGGAAAAGCGGCGGCCCCAAAGCAAAAAACCTCGCAAAACCGAAGGTTTGCGAGGTCTTTGCGATGCCGGACGCCGTGATCAGCGCTTCAGCGCGCGCCAGCCGATATCGCGGCGCAGTTGCGCGCCTTCGAAATGGATCAGGTCGACTGCGGCGTATGCCTGTTTCTGCGCGACCTTGACGCTGTCGCCCAGGCCGACCACGCAGAGCACGCGGCCGCCGGCCGTGGTCAGCTTGTTGCCGGTCAATACGGTGCCTGCATGGAAGGTGACGCAATCATCGGTTTCCGCAGGAATGTCGGTGATCAGGTCGCCCTTGCGCGGAGCATCGGGATAACCGGCTGCAGCCATCACCACGCCCAGCGCGGTGCGGCGATCCCATTCCAGTTCGATGGTGTCGAGCGTGCCGGCCACGGCGTGTTCCATTACGGCCAGCAGGTCGGTCTTGAGGCGCGCCATGATCGGCTGCGTCTCGGGATCGCCCATGCGGCAGTTGAATTCCAGCGTCTTCGGATTGCCCTTGTCGTCGATCATCAGGCCGGCGTACAGGAAGCCGGAGAACGGAATGCCGTCCTTGGCCATGCCTTGCACGGTCGGCACGATGATTTCGCGCATCACGCGGGCGTGCAGCGCCGGCGTTACGATCGGGGCAGGGGAATAAGCGCCCATGCCGCCGGTGTTCGGGCCCTGGTCGTTGTCTTGCAGGCGCTTGTGGTCCTGGCTGGTCGCCAGCGGCAGGATGTTCTTGCCGTCCACCATGACGATGAAGCTGGCTTCCTCGCCGGCCAGGAATTCTTCGATCACGACGCGCGCGCCGGCGTCGCCGAGCTTGTTGTCGGACAGCATCATGTCGACCGCGCCGTGCGCTTCTTCCAGCGTCAGCGCAACCACCACGCCCTTGCCGGCGGCCAGGCCGTCGGCCTTGATGACGATCGGTGCGCCCTTTTGGTCGATGTAGTCGTGGGCCGCCTTGACGTCGGAGAAGGTCTGGTATTCGGCGGTCGGGATCGCGTGGCGCTTCATGAAGGACTTGGAGAAGTCCTTCGAGCTTTCCAGCTGCGCGGCTTCTTTCGTGGGGCCGAAGATCTTCAGGCCGCGGGCGCGGAACAGGTTGACGATGCCGGCGGCCAGTGGCACTTCCGGACCGACCACGGTCAGCGCGACATGTTCTTTTTCAACGAAATCGGCGAGTTCGTTCAGATCGGTGATCGCCACGTTTTCAAGGCGTTCGTCGAGCGCGGTGCCGCCGTTGCCAGGGGCAACGTAGACGGTTTGGATGCGCGGTGACTGAGCGATTTTCCAGGCCAGAGCGTGTTCACGACCACCGGAGCCAACAACGAGAATTTTCATGATAGGGACTAGGTAAGAATGGTTGGCCGTCGGCTTAATTTTCAATAACGGCGTTGCTGTAGATCTCTTGCACGTCGTCGAGGTTTTCCAGAGCATCCAGCAGTTTTTGCATCTTGACGGCGTCGTCGCCGGTGAAGACGGTCTCGGTCGCGGGCTTCATGATGATTTCGGCCATCTCGGCCTTGAAGCCGGCCTTTTCCATCGCCGCCTTGACGGCAGCAAAGTCGTGCGGCGGCGTCAGCACTTCGATGCCGCCTTCGTCGTCGGTGAGCACGTCATCGGCGCCGGCCTCGAGCGCGGCTTCCATGACGGCGTCTTCGCTCACGCCCGGCGCGTACAGCAACTGGCCGCAGTGCTTGAACATGAACGACACCGAACCTTCGGTGCCCATGTTGCCGCCGTATTTGGAAAACGCGTGGCGCACATCGGCCACGGTGCGGATGCGGTTGTCGGTCATGCAATCGACGATGATGGCCGCGCCGTTGATGCCGTAGCCTTCGTAGCGGACTTCCTCGTAGTTGACGCCGTCCAGGGTGCCGCTGCCGCGCTGGATGGCGCGGGTGACGTTGTCCTTGGGCATGTTGGCGTCGGCGGCCTTGTCGACGGCCAGGCGCAGGCGCGGGTTGGCGTCCACGTCGCCGCCGCCCATGCGGGCCGCCACGGTGATTTCCTTGATGAGGCGCGTCCAGATCTTGCCGCGCTTTTCGTCCTGACGGCCTTTACGATGCTGAATATTGGCCCATTTGCTGTGTCCAGCCATGATGAATCTTTCCTGCCTTGATGGAACGCGCTCCGTCCGATGGGCACGAAGTTCAGCCGTTTTTGCGTGAACCTGGCGCGAATATCGCGGATTGACGAAGGGGGTTCTAGTTATAATCGACCGGGGATTTTACCATATCGCCCGACCTCAAAGCCCATCACCGGCCCTCCCTTTTATTGATTTTCTATCATGATCAAGCCACTTTTCATCGCCAAAAATCAGACGCAGGAACTGGCCCTGCTGCCGAGCCTGGTCAATCGCCACGGCTGCATCACCGGCGCCACCGGTACCGGCAAGACGGTGACCCTGCAAGTGGTGGCGCAGGCACTCTCGGACATCGGCGTGCCGGTGTTCATGGCCGACGTCAAGGGCGACTTGTCCGGCCTGTCCAAGGCCGGCGTGCTGTCGGCCAAGGGCAAGGAACGCCTGAGCTCGCTCGGCATGGATGAGCCGGCCTGGGAAGCCTTGCCGGTGACCTTCTGGGACGTCTTCGGCGAAAAAGGCCATCCGGTGCGCGCGACGATCTCCGACATGGGGCCGCTGATGATTGCACGCATGCTCAATCTGAACGACACCCAGGAAGGCGTGCTGCAACTGGTTTTCAAGATCGCCGACGACAACGGCCTGTTGCTGCTCGACACCAAGGACCTGCGCGCCATGCTGCAGCACGTCGGCGACAACGCCGCCACCTTCAAGACCGAATACGGCAACATCTCCGCCGCCAGCATCGGCGCCATCCAGCGCGGCCTGATCGGCATCGAGGAGCAGGGCGGTGACAAGTTCTTCGGCGAGCCGATGCTCAACATCGAGGACTGGATGCAGACCGACGCCAAAGGCAAGGGCGTGATCAACATCCTCGCAGCCGACAAGCTGCTCAACGCGCCGCGGCTGTATTCGACCTTCCTGCTGTGGATGCTGTCCGAACTGTTCGAGCACCTGCCGGAAGTCGGCGACCTCGACAAGCCCAAGCTGGTGTTCTTCTTCGACGAGGCGCATTTGCTGTTCGACGAGGCGCCCAAGCCGCTGCTGCAAAAGATCGAGCAGGTGGTGCGCCTGATCCGCTCCAAGGGCGTCGGCGTGTTCTTCGTCACGCAAAATCCGCTCGATATTCCCGACACCGTGCTGGGCCAGCTTGGCAACCGCGTGCAGCACGCCCTGCGCGCCTACACGCCGCGCGACCAGAAGGCGGTGCAGGCCGCCGCCGAGACTTTCCGCGCCAATCCGCAACTCAATACTGAGACCGCCATCACCGAACTGGGCGTCGGCGAAGCGCTGGTGTCCTTTCTCGACGAGAAGGGCCGTCCCAACATCGTCGAGCGCGCCTACATCCTGATGCCGGGTTCGCAGATTGGCCCGATTACCGACGACGAGCGCAAGGCCTTCATCGCCTCATCGGTGGTGGCCGGCATCTACGAAAAGGCCGTCGACCGCGAGTCCGCATACGAAAAACTCAAGGGTCGCGCCGCACAGCAACCGGGCAATGCGCCGGCCGGCGCGCCTTCCACGATCCCTGCCGAGCCGGAGTCATCCGGCGGCGGAGGCGGCCTCGGCGACCTGCTCAAGGACGCCGCCGGCGGCTTCTTCGGCAACAGCGGCGGCAAGGGTAGCAGCAGCCGTCGCGAGTCTCCCGTTGAAGCGATGGTCAAATCCGCAGCGCGCAGCATCGGTTCGCAGGTCGGCCGCGAAATCATTCGCGGCGTGCTCGGGTCGCTGCTCAAGAAGCGCTGACCGATGGCGCTTCCGCAGGCGCAGTCCGCCGCCGGCACTTCTGAAGCAAGCGAAGTGCTCGGCCGTTTTCGCCCGCGCCTGACGCTGCAGACTTTCACGCGTGGCGACGGTGTGCTCGGCTTGCGTCCGGGCGGCCTGTTCGGCCCGCGCGGCGGCAACGTCACCGTGGCGCAGGTCGACTGGACCTACCAGGCCGGCGCCGGCCTGCATTGGGAAACCCCGGCGCCGGCCAGCCTGATGGACCAGAGCGCGGCCGCTACCCAACTCCTCTTCAATGCGCAAGGCAAGCAAGTCGTCATGCGACGCAACCTGCACGCCGAAGCCGACGCGCTCGAAGCCGTCCAGGCCGCGGGTTTGCTGCCGCTGCCGACGGACGCCTTGCAATGGCGCGCGGACGACATGGCGACGCCGCACACACAGTTATGGTCGCTGCTGCTGGAAAACAATTTCGGCGATTTCTGGGCCGACCGCGTCCCGGAGTTGCAGCAGCAAGGCTGGAGCATCGTCGTGCGTCCCGGCTTCGCCCACGAAAGCGTCCCGGTCGAGGCCTGGCGCGTCATCGTCAGCCCCGAATCGGGCGCCGTGCTCGGGAAGGAAGTCGCGAGCACGCTGCAACAAGGTCGCACCAAGATCATTGGCGATTTTGGCGAACCCGGCCGCGCCGCGTGGTGGCTGCTGACCATGGGCGTCGAAATCGAGGGCCAGTTCTTCGACCTCGCGCCGATGCTGGCCGACCTGCTGCGACGCGATGCGCGCTGGACCGACGTGCAGAAGATCGCCGCCATCGACGATATTTCTCTGATTTCATTGCGCGCGCCCGGCGGCAAACGCGTCGATGCCTTGGCGGCGCCGCTCAAGGTGATCGTGTCGGCGATGCTCGACCTGCTGACCGACGTGCGCCGCAAGGAAGGCGTGCTGCGCATTTCGGCCTGGGACGCCGGCCGCCTCGATGAGATGTGCCGCCGTCTCGGCGAAGACGGCGCCTCCTACGGCAGCGCCTTCCACTTGCAAAGCGACGCCGGCCTGCGCGAACTGGCGCTGCGCCTGCGCGCCGCCGGCGAGCCGCCGCCGGTGGCCGCGCCGGCCGGTCTCGGCGTGACCTTGCGGCCGTATCAGCTGCACGGGGTCGCGTGGCTGCAATACCTGCGCGCCCATCATCTGGCAGGCATCCTCGCCGACGACATGGGCCTGGGCAAGACCGCGCAGATGCTGGCGCACATCCTGATCGAAAAACAATCCGGCCGGCTCGATTGCCCGGCGCTGGTGGTGTTGCCGACCTCGCTGGTGTTCAACTGGCAGGCCGAAGCCAGGCGCATGGCGCCGGACTTGCGCGTACTGGCCTTGCAGGGGCCGCAGCGTGAGGACGACTTTGCGCGCATGGCCGGATTCGACATCGTGCTGACCACGTATCCGCTGGTGTGGCGCGACCTCGACGTGCTCGCCCGCCAGCAATTCCACCTGCTGATCCTCGATGAGGCACAGACCGTCAAGAACGCCGCCGCCCGCAGCGCCAGCGCGGTGCGCCGCCTGCGTGCGCGCCATCGCGTCTGCATGACCGGCACGCCGCTGGAAAATCATCTCGGCGAGTTGTGGGCGCAATTCAATTTCCTGATGCCGGGTTTCCTCGGCGAGGCGGCCACCTTCGCGCGGCTGTGGCGCAAGCCGATTGAAGAAAACGGCGAAACCTTGCGTGCGCAATTGCTGGCGCAACGGGTGCGGCCGTTCATCCTGCGCCGCCGCAAGGAAAACGTCGCCGCCGAACTGCCGCCCAAAACCGTTGCGATAAAACTGCTGCAATTGCAGGGCCGCCAGCGCGATCTCTACGAAAGCGTGCGCGCGGCCGCCGACCAGCAGGTGCGGCGTGCGCTGGAGCGGCGTGGGTTCACCGGTTCGCACGTGACCATCATGGATGCGCTGCTCAAGCTGCGCCAGGTTTGCTGCGATCCGTTCCTGCTCAAGAGCGGCAAGACCCCTAAAACCATCGAGCGCGCCAAGATCGAGATGCTGCGCGACATGCTGCCGTCGCTGGCGGCGGAAGGCCGGCGCGTGCTGGTGTTTTCACAGTTCACCGAAATGCTGGAGCTGATCGAGACCGAACTCGATGCGCTGGAACTCCCTTGGCTGTCGCTGACGGGCAAGACGCCGTCGGCGGCGCGCGGGGAGGTGGTGGCGCAATTCCAGCGCAAGGAGGTGCCCATCATGCTGGTCAGCCTCAAGGCCGGCGGCATCGGCCTCAATCTGACCGCGGCCGACACCGTGATCTTGGCCGATCCATGGTGGAATCCCGCCGTCGAAGAGCAGGCCATCGCCCGCGCCCATCGCATCGGCCAGGACCAGGCGGTGCTGGTCTACAAGCTCATCATCGAAGGCAGCATCGAAGAACGGATCCTCGAGTTGCAGGAGCGCAAGTCGGTGCTGGCCGAAGGCGTGCTCGGCAGCGACGGCGCGGTGACGCCCAAATTCGGCCAGGCGGAACTGGATGCGCTGATTGCGCCGCTGCAGCTGGCGCGGCCGGCCTGAAGCCGCAGGGTGAGTGCCCCGGGCAGAAGAGGGCCGGAGCGTTTACAATCAGGGGATGTCTTCCACCACGCTTTCTCCCTCCATTTCCCCGCGCCGCGCTTATCTTGCCGGCTTGCTGCTCGCCGTCATCGGCGCCATTTTCTTTTCCGCCAAGGCCATCGTCGCCAAGCTGATGTACCGCTATCACGTCGACGCGGTGATGGTGATCAGCCTGCGCATGATGTTTTCGCTGCCGATGTTCGCGGTGCTGGCGTTCTGGCAGGCGCGCAATTCGCCGCCGCTGGCCACGCGCGACTATGCCAAAATCGTCTTCCTCGGCCTGATCGGCTATTACCTGTCGAGCTTCCTCGATTTTCTCGGCCTGCAATACATCTCGGCCGGACTGGAGCGGCTGATCCTGTTCCTGACGCCGTCTTTCGTGCTGCTGATTTCCTTCACGTTCTACAAGCGCAAGGTCGGCCTGATCGAATGGGGCGCGCTGCTGGTGTCCTATCTCGGCACCGCGCTGGTGCTGCAGCATGACATCAACACCGGCGGCAACAACGTCGTGCTGGGCAGCGTGCTGGTGCTTGGCGCGGCGATCAGCTATGCGCTCTACCTGATCTTTTCCGGCGAGCTGGTGCGCCGGGTCGGCGCCATGCGCCTGGTCGCCTATGCGATGTGCGTGTCGTCGGTGGCTTGTATCATCCAGTTCTTCATCCTGCGTCCGGTGTCGGCGCTGGTGCAGCCGGTGCAGGTGTATCAGCTGTCGCTGATCAATGCGGTGTTCTGCACCGTGCTGCCGGTGTGCCTGACGATGGTTGCGGTGTCGCGCATCGGCGCACCGAGCGCGGCGCAGGCCGGGCTGGTCGGGCCGGTGTCGACGCTGTTCCTCGGCGCCATGCTGCTGGACGAACCGATCACGGCGATCCAGCTGACCGGCACCGCGCTGGTGCTGTCGGGCATTTATTTGCTGTCGCGGAAAAAGACTTGATTTATCAATTGCCAATGGTGAATGGCGCCCCAAGGAGACCGAAATGACAAAAGCAATCAGGATGTTCAAGACCGGCGGACCCGAAGTCATGGAATATGTCGACGTCGACGTCGCCGATCCCGGCCCCGGCGAAGTACGCATTCGCCACGCCGCGGTCGGTTTGAATTTTATCGACGTCTATTTCCGTACCGGCCTGTATCCGCAGCCGTTGCCGAGCGGCCTGGGTCAGGAGGGCGCCGGCACCATCGAAGCCGTCGGCGCCGGCGTTTCCGACTTCAAGGTGGGCGACCGCGTGGCTTATGCCGGTCGTCCCAACGGCGCTTACGCCGAGGCGCGCGTGATGCCCGCCGATATCCTGGTCAAGCTGCCCGATTCGATCAGCTTCGACACCGCCGCCGCGATGATGCTGCAAGGCATGACGGTGCAATACCTGCTGCGCCAGACCTATCCGCTCAAGGCCGGCGAGACCATGCTGCTGCATGCCGCCGCCGGCGGCATCGGCTTGATCGCTTGCCAATGGGCCAGGGCGCTGGGCGTGACCGTGATCGGCACCGTCAGCACCGATGAGAAAGCCGCGCTGGCGAAGGCGGCAGGCTGCACCCACGTGATCAATTACAAGACCGAAAATTTTGTCGAACGCGTCAAGGAACTGACCAGCGGCAAAGGCGTGCCGGTGGTCTACGATTCGATCGGCAAAGACACGTTCATCGGCTCGCTCGACTGCCTCTCGCCGCGCGGCATGATGGTCAGCTTCGGCAACGCATCCGGTCCGGTGTCGCCGTTCGGCGTGAGCGAACTGGCTTCGCGCGGTTCGCTGTTCCTGACGCGTCCGTCGCTGGGCAACTACATTGCCACGCGCGAGGCGCTCAACGCCACCGCCGACGACCTGTTCGCCATGGTCGAAGCCAAGAAGGTCAACGTCGACATCAACCAGCGTTATGCGCTCAAAGACGTCGGCCAGGCGCACGCGGATCTGGAAGGCCGCAAGACCACCGGTTCCACCATCCTGATTCCTTGAGGACCGACCTTGGCTACCCCTGACCCCGGCAAGAATCTTGGCAAAAGCCCGATGAACCATCCCGATGAGCAGCCTTCCGGCACCGACGGTTCGCCCAAATTCGGGCGGCTGCTGATCGTGCTGATCCTGGCGGTGCTGCTGATCGTGGCGATCACCTTCGGCAGCGAAGCGCTGTATTCCTGATCCGGAAGATGACGGAAAAAATCCCGGTCCTGCTCGCGCGGCAGACCGGGATTTTTATTGCCGATGCCAGTTGTTGCACAGGCTATTGCGCCGGCGCGGCGGGTTTGTCGGTGGCAGCTGTCGGCGCTGCGGGTGCATGCTTGTCCAGCTTCAGCACCACATGGCGGGAGACGCCGCTGGGGCCGGGGAATTCCGAAAACGCGCTGTACACCATGTACGGCATGGCCATCGGCAGCGTCGCTTCACGGCCTTCGCTGTCGACCGTGACTTCATACAGTTTGCGGTCGTTGTCGGCGCGCGTGATGCTCAGGTACAGGCGGCGCTGGAATACCGGGAAAGCGGTGGTCTGCATCGGCGGTCCCCAGAACGGATCGTAGAACGGTCCAGGCCCCCAGGGGCCGAACGGACGTCCGCGCCATCCCGGATAGCCCGGGCCGTACCAGAACGGATCGTAGACCGGCTGGGTCACCACCACGGTGCCGGCCTGCATGCCATAGCTGAACGCCACCTTGAGCGCCGCCCTGGTCCCGGGTGTGTCGGTGAAGCCCAGGCGCTGCAGCTCGGCGCGCACCAGCTGCTCGTAATTGCGATATTCGAGACTGCTCTTCTGGTCCTTGGTCGGTGTGAAGACATAGGACTTGTCGGCCAGATCGGCGGGCCAGGCGTGGAAGGCGGTGACGTCGCTGGTGATGGTGCTAGCGCAGCCTGCGAGCAGGATGCTGCTTGCGGCGAAGAGGATGCCAGACAAGCGTTTCATGGTAGTTCTCCGGTGATGACGAGGCAGGGCGACGATTGGTGGAACTGTTTGGGCCCCTAATCTGTCCCTTTTCTGCCTATCCAATCGGTTGATTGGTAAAATCGTGTTTTGTTCCTAATGCATTCTATTGCACCTTTCCCGGGATCTCCTCCATGCGCACCGATACGCCTCCGACGATTTACCGTAAAGACTATGCCGCACCGACCTATTTTGTCGACACTGTCGAGATGGGTTTCGACCTCGAACCAGAGCTGACGCGCGTTGCGACGCGCATCGTGATGCAGCGCAATCCGGCGGCCGCCGGCCGCGACATCGAACTTTACGGCGAAGAACTCGAACTGGTGCAGCTGCGTCTGAATGGCAAAACCCTGACCGCGCGCGACTATCGCATCCAGGGCGGCATCCTGCGCATCGCCGGTGCACCCGCCAAGGTCACGCTGGAAATCGAAACCACTACGCAGCCGCAGCGCAATACCTCGCTCATGGGCCTGTACGTGTCCAACGGCAATTTTTTCACGCAGTGCGAAGCCGAAGGTTTCCGCAAGATCACCTACTTCCCCGATCGTCCCGACGTCATGGGCAAGTACACCGTGATGCTGCGCGCCGACAAGAAGCTATATCCGGTGCTGCTGTCCAACGGCAACCTGATCGAAGAGGGCGATTTGCCCGGCGGCCGGCACTACGCCAAGTGGGAAGATCCGTTCAAGAAACCGTCCTACCTGTTCGCGCTGGTGGCCGGGAATCTGGTCTGCCAGGAAGAAAAGTACAAGCTGCAATCCGGCCGCGAAGTGCTGCTGCAGGTGTGGGTGGAGGAAGGCAACCTCGACAAGACCCAGCACGCCATGGATTCGCTCAAGAACAGCATCCGTTGGGATGAAGAGCGTTTCGGCCTGGAGCTCGACCTGGACCGTTTCATGATCGTCGCGGTCGGCGACTTCAACATGGGCGCGATGGAGAACAAGGGTCTCAACATCTTCAACACCAAGTTCGTGCTGGCCAATCCGCGCATCGCCACCGATGTCGACTACGCCAACATCGAAGCCGTGGTCGGCCATGAATACTTCCACAACTGGACCGGCAACCGCGTCACCTGCCGCGACTGGTTCCAGCTGTCGCTGAAGGAAGGCCTGACCGTGTTCCGCGACCAGGAATTCTCGGCCGACATGATCGGCAGCGACAGCGGCCGTGCGGTCAAGCGCATCGACGACGTGCGCGTGCTGCGCCAGGCGCAGTTCCCGGAAGACGCCGGCCCGATGGCGCATCCGGTGCGTCCTGACTCCTTCGTCGAGATCAACAATTTCTACACCGTCACCGTCTACGAAAAAGGCGCCGAAGTCGTGCGCATGTACCAGACCCTGCTGGGCCGCGACGGCTTCCGCAAGGGCATGGATCTGTACTTCCAGCGACACGACGGCCAGGCCGTGACCTGCGACGATTTCCGCGCCGCCATGGCCGATGCCGGCAAGCGCGACCTCAAGCAGTTCGAGCGCTGGTACAGTCAGGCCGGCACGCCGCGCGTGGCCGCTTCGGTGCGCTACGACGCCAAGGCGAAGACGCTGGAACTGACGCTGGAACAATCCTGCCCGCCGACACCCGGGCAAAAGAAAAAGCTGCCGTTCCACATCCCCGTCGCCGTCGGCCTGCTCGACCGCAAGGGCCGCGACCTGGCGCTGACGCTGGCCGGCGAAAAGACCGCCAAGTCTGCAGCTACCACGCGCGTGCTGGAACTGACCCAGGCAAAACAAAGCTTCACCTTCACCAACGTCGCCGAGAAACCGGTGCCATCGATCCTGCGCGGCTTCTCCGCACCGGTGGCGCTGGAGTATGACTACAGCGACGCCGAACTGGCCTTCCTGATGGCGCATGACAGCGATCCGTTCAACCGCTGGGAAGCCGGCCAGCGCCTCGCCACGCGCCGCCTGCTCAGCCTGACCATCGCGGTGCAGGCTGCGCGCCAGTCGGGGCACGTGGTCTCGGTCGATTCCGTGCTGAACAGCTTGCAGCATGACAGTGCGCTGACCGACGCCTTGCGCGCCACACTCAACGACGCCTCGCTCGACCCGGCGTTCCGCGAACTGGTGCTGACGCTGCCGTCGGAAACCATGATCGCGGAGCAGATGGAAGTCATCGATCCGCAAGCCATCCACGCCGCGCGCCAGTTCCTGCGCCGCACGCTGGCCAAAGAGCTTAGCGCCGACCTGCTCAAGGCGTATCGCGACAATCACCACGGCGGCGCCTACAGCCCCGACGCAGCTTCCTCCGGCAAACGCGCGCTCAAGAACGTGGTCTTGTCCTACCTGGCCGAGCTCGACGACGAGCAGGCCCACACGCTGGCGCAGCAGCAATGCGACAACGCCAACAACATGACCGACCGCCTGGCTGCGCTCGCCGCCCTGGCCAACAGCGGTGCCACCGGCAAGCGCAAGGCCCTGGAAGATTTCTACAGCGAGTTCGAACAGGAAGCGCTGGTCATCGACAAGTGGTTCACGCTGCAGGCGACTGCGCGCACTGCCGACGTCGAGACCGTGCGCACGCTGGCTCGGCATCCCGCCTTCACGCTGAAGAATCCGAACCGTGCGCGCAGCCTGATTTTCAGCTTCTGCAACGGCAATCCTTCGGCCTTCCATGCACTCGACGGCAGCGGCTACGCCTTCTGGGCCGAGCAAGTCATCGCGCTCAATGGCAGCAACCCGCAAGTCGCCGCGCGCCTGGCGCGCAGCCTGGACCGCTGGCGCAAATATTCGCCGGCACTGCAGGAAAGAATGCGCAACGCCTTGCGCCAGGTCGCCGACACGCCCAAGCTGTCGCGCGACGTCGCCGAGGTGATCACCAAGTCGCTGGCCGATAAATAAACATAAATGGACGCGGCGCCGTCAGGACATCGACCGGCGCCGCAATGAATCTGCATTCATTTTTAGAGAGAGCATCATGACCAAACGCATCAGCCTTACCCAACACCTGATCGAGCAGCAGCGGCTGCACAACAAGATCCCGTCCGAACTGCGCCTGCTGATCGAAGTCGTCGGCCGCGCCTGCAAGAGCATCAGCCACGCCGTCGGCAAAGGCGCGCTTGGTGAAGTGCTGGGCAGCGCCGGCAGCGAAAACGTCCAGGGCGAAGTACAGAAGAAGCTGGACGTCATCTCCAACGAGATCCTGCTCGAAGCCAATGAATGGGGCGGCCACCTGGCCGGCATGGCGTCGGAAGAAATGGAAACCATCCATCCGATTCCCAACCGTTATCCAAAAGGCGAATACCTGCTGATGTTCGATCCGCTGGACGGTTCCAGCAACATCGACGTCAACGTTTCCATCGGCACCATCTTCTCGGTGCTGAAAGCGCCGGACGGCATGACCACCCCGTCGGAAAAGGACTTCCTGCAACCGGGCACCAAGCAAGTCGCCGCCGGTTACGCCGTCTACGGCCCGCAAACCGTGCTGGTGTTGACCACCGGCGACGGTGTGCACTGCTTCACGCTGGACCGCGAAATGGGCGCCTGGGTGCTGACCCAGCGCGACATGCAGATTCCCGCCGATACCAAGGAATTCGCCATCAACGCTTCCAACGCGCGCCACTGGTATCCGCCGGTCAAGCGTTATGTCGACGAAGTGCTGGCCGGCTCCACCGGTCCGCGCGGCAAGGACTTCAACATGCGCTGGATCGCCTCGATGGTCGCCGATGTGCATCGCATCCTCAACCGCGGCGGCGTGTTCATGTACCCGGCCGATGCGCGTGAACCGGATAAGGCGGGCAAGCTGCGCCTGATGTACGAAGCCAACCCGATGGCCTTCATTGTCGAGCAGGCCGGCGGCGCCGCCACCAACGGCGACCAGCGCATCCTCGACATCCAGCCGGAGAAACTGCATCAACGCGTCGCGGTGTTCCTCGGTTCGAAGAACGAAGTCGAGCGCGTCACCAGCTATCACAAGGAATAAGTTTTACGGGGAACAGGTTTTCCTGGTCGACGAAATGAAAAGGGACTTGCCTGGCAAGTCCCTTTTTCATTGCGCACAAGTTCGGACGGCTTACGCAGCCTTCTTCAACGCCGCCAGCAAGGTCTTGTTGAACGCCGGGATATCATCCGGCTTGCGCGAGGTGATGAAGTTGTCATCCTGCACCACTTCGCGATCGACCCATTTGCCGCCGGCGTTCCTGAAGTCGTCCTGCAGACTCGGCCAGCTGGTCACGGTGCGATCCTTCGCCAGCCCGGCCGAGATCAGCAGCCAGCCGCCGTGGCAGATCGCCGCGATGGGTTTGTGCGCGGCGTCGGCTTGCTGCACGAACCTGCGCGCTTCCGGCACCAGCCGCATGGCGTCGCCATTGACCACGCCGCCCGGCAGCAGCACGGCGGCGTAGTCTTCCTGGCGTGCCTGCTCGAAGGTCTTGTCGACCTTGACCTGTTCGCCCTTGTCGACGTGCTTGAAACCCTCCAGCATGCCGTCCTTGGCGGAGATCACGTCGACGTGCACGCCGGCGGCTTCGAGCGCCTTCTTCGGTTCCAGCAGCTCGGCTTGTTCAAAGCCATCGGTGGCGAGGATGGCGACGCATAGGGGGGAAGAGGATGAGGATGGATTGGCCATGATGATTTCTCCATGTGGAATGATCGTCCCGGCAGCGTGCGTACCGCTACCGGCAGAACGATCATCCTGCGCCCATATGACAACGCCGCCTATCAGCGTAGCGCTGAAGGCGGCGTCAGAATAGCGACGACGGAGCCGGGCCGGATCAGCGGCGCTGCATCAGCCGCACGCTGTGGATGGCGGTGAACCCCACCGACATCCAGATCGGGATATACGTCCACAACTGCGCCGCGCTCAGCGTCTCATCGAGCAGGATGATCGCCACCACCACCAGCAATACCGGTTCGACGTAACCGAGGATGCCGAACAGGCCCATCGGCAGCAGCCGGCTGGCGCGCAGATAGCAGTCCAGCGCCACCGTGCTGAGCAAGCCGAGGCCCGGCAGCAGCATCAGGTACATGTCCGGCCGCTGCCATACGCCCGCAAAATTCGGGCTGATCGCCAGCGTGTACAGCGCCACCGGCGTCAGCAGGAAAATCTCCATGATGAAGATCACCATCGAATCCAGCTTGAGGCGCCGCCGCATCATGAAGTAGGGCGGATAACCCAGCGCCACGAGCAGTGTCGGCCACGAGAAGGCCTGCGTCATCCACAGCTCGTGCAGCACGCCGATGACCGCGCACACCACGGCGATGCGCTGCCATCCGTCGAGCCGCTCGTGGTAATAGAAGCGCCCGATCAGCACCATCGCCAGCGGCAGCAGGAAATAGCCGAGCGACACCTCCAGCGCACGGCCATTGACCGGCGCCCAAAGGAACAGCCACAACTGCACGCCCAGCATCGCCGTCATCGCCACGAACAGCAGCGCCTGCAGCGGACTGCGCAGCAATGCAAGAACGGCATCGCGCAACTGCGCACCGTGCTTGCGCCAGACGATCAGCAACAGCGCCGGTGGCAGCGTCCACAAGATGCGCCAGGCAAAGATGTCGAGCCCATCCAGCGGCGTCAACCAGCTGGTGTAGGCGGAAAGAAGGGCGAACAGCAGCGACGCCGTCACCGACAAAGCGATGCCGCGCGCCGTTTCGGAATGATTCATGAGGGAAGAGTAGTAATCGAACAAGGCACCAACATGGTGCGATGGCGATTGTAACGTCGGCACACCAATGCTGCTTGGGCTTATGTAAAGAAAGCATGAAGTCTCGATGCCTGGCGAGACGGGGACAGTGCACGGGCGCATCTGGCAAAAGCGGAATCTTGCTAAAATATCGCTGGGCTGATGTAGCTCAGTTGGTAGAGCAACTGATTCGTAATCAGTAGGTCGGAGGTTCGATTCCTCTCATCAGCACCAGTTTACAAGGGGGGCGGCTTATTCGGGCCCTAGGGGTCATCCGGGTTATTTTCGGGCCTTTCTTGCACTGCCGATGACCGTTTCTGACCGCGTTGCTGAAAGTGCTCAAGCTGATCCTAGGCAAACTTGAACTGGGGGCGCCTTCGCCCTGACCGGCGCTCAATCGATCCGCTCCATTTTCATTTCAACGCCGCCATCTTCGAACATGAAGCCGGCATTCGGCGCAACGATAAACAGCGTACCCACGTCGACGAATATTGCGTCAGCGAGGATCAGAGTCCCCGGCGTCGCAGAGGCATCGTCTCAGAACTTGGTCGCAATACCCAAGCCCCACTTACGCTCGGCGTCACCCGTGTCCGGCAGCAATCCATCCGAATAATCCAGGCTCAATCCCACGTTCTGGTTGAAGTTATAAGTCAGAGCGCCCTTCCAGTAGTGGATGCTGCGCGAGCCCTGCAGGGCCTTGAGACCGGTATAGGTGGTGGTGAAGTCGAATGGCAGCCTCGGATTGGTCGAGGCCAGCGTGAAGCCTGCCTGTGCACCCAGGCGGATGAAGTCCTGGTGCTGTTCGTAGACCGCCGCTTCGCCGCGATTGAGATACGTGCCGTTGCGGCTCTGGCCGATCAGAATGGGCTTGAAGGCAAGGCCATTGTTCCAGCGGATGAAATCGTTGAGGATGCCGGGCCGCACCATCGTGTAGGTAAAGTTGACGGTGAGCAGGCGGCTGCCGTCGGAGCTGTTGACAAGATAGTCCGGTCGCGCCGTCAAGTCTTCGGTATTGGCCGACCCCGGATGGGCGAAGTGGAATGACGAGAGCACACCGGCCTGGCCGGTGCGGGTGGTGTCCACGGTGATGGCGCCGCCGTTGTAATTGGTCACGCGGTTCTGCTTGAAGCCGACGTAAGGCACCGCCTCGTAGGTACTGCCGTTGCCGTTCATCGGACGCTTGTCGAAGGAGTAGCCGGCGAAGACCACGATGTCATTCGTGCGCGACTGCGCCACATCGTCATTTGCCAGCGTCAGGTGCGCACGCTCGACGGAAGCATACGCGGCCTGATTGCTGCGATCGATGGACAACTGATCTGGATTGCCGCGCACACGCACCGGATCCATCCAGCCCGGTTCAGGCTGTGCTGCTGTACTCGCCGTCGCAGGTCCTGCCGCGCCGGCAGCAGCTACGGTAGCCGGCACCGCGTTCGTGGTGGCAGCTTCTGCCGCATACGGCAGGCTGAGCTGCGCATCGCTTCGTACACAGGCCAGGCTGCTCCGGTTGTCGGCATCGAAGAACGTAGCCGCAACAGCGCCGCCCGTCGGCCGGAATTGCGCGTCCTTGCCGTCGAGCAGTTGCTGCAGATCGCCGGCGATGTGATCGACGTTGCAACCGTCGCCTTTGCATGCGCCTCCTTCGGTTTTCTCGGCGGCGCGTTTCTTGAACAGCCATGACGTCAACGCCCGATACGACGACAGCGGTGCAGGATGTTCTCCAACAGCCAGGTAAGCGGTGCTGACCGGATAGGCGGCAAGCAGACGGGCGGCCAGCGTTTCTTTGTCAACTTTCAGATCAGGGGCGCACAAGCCGGCGGCATCGGCTGCCTGAGCCAGCGACGCGGCGCCGGAAGTGGACAGCAGCATCAGCGCTACCAGCGACTGCATGCGTCTTCGGACTGAGAGATTTGTTGTCGTAGCAATAAATGGCATCCAAGGGTTCCGGGCAAAGCAGGTATGAATGCGCTGCACCGGAAAATGTTCAATGCCAATTGCAAATTTATGCTGGGGATGAATTTGCCGCCATCGATTGCGGGACACGATTCATTGGATGCAAGCGTCTCAGCGCCGCTCCTGAATCATCTTCCATCCGTTTCCAGACGGATCGCGAAAGCCGGCGTCAACTGTCCCATAACGCTCAATGGGTTCTTGGGTGAACTCCACGCCCCGTTCTTTCATCTTTGCGCAGGTCTCGTGACAATCCCGCACGATCAGCACCAGCGGAGGCATTGCCCCTTTGGCCACCATCGCTTTCAAGGTCTGCTCGGTTGCGGCATCATGCATCGGCGGACCGGGAGTGAACAGTCCCAGTTGAAAAGCCGGTTGATCCGGATGTTGCACGGTCAGCCACCGATAGTTGCCGTTTTTTACATCGGTATGAACGCGAAAACCGAGCTTATCGACATAAAACGCGAGCGCCTCATCCTGATCTCGCACGTACACGCCTGCTACCTGAACACCATCACTCATGTCTTGCCTCCTTTAGGTTGGGTCTCCTTTATACCGTCGGCCGAAAGACGCCGCTTCTCCAAAACTGAGGTTTTGAGATCAGGACGGTGAGCCGCGCTGACAATACATGCGGGAATGCTGCCGAGTCCCTGCAGCGCCGCCCGGGCCTGCCTGCGTACCGTGCCGGGTTTTTCACCGGTGATTTCCCGGAAAATTCGCCCGAACGTGCCAAGGCTCCGCCAACCGGTCTGAAAGGCGATTTCCGTAATCGGGAGCTCACTATCGCATAGCAATGCCGCCGCCCGTTCAATGCGCCGGGTGAGCAAATAACGGTGCGGCGGCGTGCCAAATGCGTCTTTGAATGACCGCGCGAAATGCGCCTCGGAGACGTGGCTCACACTTGCCAGTCGCGTGACGGGCCAGTCTTCGTGGGATGCGGCATCCATGCAATCCTTTGCGCGAAGGAGTCGGCGCAACAATTCAGGACTCTGGATGATAGGGTCTTTGCTCATCTTGCTAGTAGAACCGCTCGGCAGGTTTTTGGTATCTCGTCCTCGCAGGTCTTTTCCTGGTTTTATCTATGCGTGAAATATCTGCTTGTGGACGGCGGACCAGCACTAAGAATTGACCAGCGCAACTATTTCGCCCCTGGTTTGAAGACTCAGCTTGGAGCCGGAAAAGTCATCAAAAATACGCTGATGAGCATTGAAGGAACTTGAACCTGTCCGAACGCGATAAGTGTTCGCCCATTCAAGCAAGTCGGCGAATGACTGTTCGCTGGCATTTCCACGTCGACCTCGGCACTGGATATTGTCCAGACATTCCTTCTCGCTCAAGCGCAGCCATATTAACGCCGTAGCGCTCGTCACGATTTCACGAACCAGCCATCCATAGATACCCTCAATGACCCATCTCTCTTGTGAAGCAGCTGCTTTAGCCAGTTCAACTGCCTGGCTTCGTTCTCTCGCTTGGTTATATCCGCTTCCCAGCCAATGAATCGAATCCAAATCTACGTAGGCGCCACCATATTTTTTCGCCAAGTGCTCTGCCAGCCAACTCTTTCCGGAGCCCGAGTTTCCGACGATTATCGTTCTTGAGATATCCATCTAACCTCCCCAAAAATCACATTTTTCTCCGGGAAATATTTGCTGTTCCCATGTGAAGACCGCCTAGTCGGAACGTCCGTTTCTGGCCGGAAGCGGTCATCCTCACTCTCGCCCCTTTAGCTCTTCCCGGCAGACTTCGTGCAACGCTGTGGCCACCACAATGGCAGGCATTATAAAAATCTCATTCAAGTCACCGACTTCATAGTGGTAGCGCCATTGAACAAAAGCATCATTGAGGACGCTCAATGTTCGGACTACGTCGACCGTTTCTTCAACCTTCCAGAAGGTAGCGGCTGGTCCTACTGCTTTCAGAATCAGACTCTTGGCCTCGTCAGGAAGCTGCTCAAAGATTCGAAGCAATTTATGCCCACGGGTATTCACCCCAAACAAGCGTCCTACCGTTTTTAAATATACCTCAATGGAAAAGGCTGTATTAACTACCCATGGGGTGATTGCCTGCCCATCTCTGGGTAGGTGCGCAAGCTTCTGGTAGTACAGCATGGAAGAGGTGGCAGCAAATGCCATAGCCTGATTGAACATCGCCTGTTCGACAGAGACTTTCTTATAAAGCCCCTTTTCTATCATCAATTGCCGGGCAAGCTCCGCATCCTCTGTATGGTCATGTCCTTCTCGTACCTCTCCAACAAGACGGCCGTTAAGATACACCGCCTTATGGCCCGGAGCTGGCTGGTGCTTATTACTGGTTGCCACTGCATCTCCTTACGAATGATGATTAGCCGCATGACCGCCGCTGGCCGGTTGCGGACCTCCACTAATTGGTCCGCAAAAATACACAAAATATTCCTATCAACCATGTGGCGAAAAAAGTGACGAGAAACAACATCATCCTTCCACGTGCAATTCGCCACGTCTCTGTAACGGTGGGTTGATAAAAATATTCAAGCATGTCTTTCGACCAAAAATCTCGCCAATCTTTCTTTTGACGAGCATAAATGAAGTCATTTACAAGTAACGCCCCCAGCGAAATCACGATGATGACAGCCAATCCAATAGCAACGGACATATCCAGTGCGGATAAGACATTGAGGTCGTGGCTATCCCCCAAAGAGCCCGTCCATCTGATTCGTAATCATGCTTCGACAGTCAGAATGATGAGACGACGAGTGAGAAAATATCAGAGTAGAAGAACCCAATAAAAAGCCCCGCAATTGCGGGGTTTTTTGTTTGAATCGAATGTCCATTACTGTCCGAAAACGGGCAACGGTTCAATCAGCGAACGAACTTCTTGGCTATGAACCGCCACGTCGGACTGGAATTAGTTTGAGAACAAATCATATGTGATTGATGCCGCACCGGCGACTGTCCCGCCGCCGAAATTTCCGATCACAGAGAGACCTACACCCGTAGGAATGTGGATGGAATCCGGGATATTCCCGAATGTATTCTGAGCCCCTGGGCCGGCGAGGATGCGGAATATCACTCGATTTGTTCCATCTGGATAGTTTGCCTGTAACGCGACTTCGGCATTGTTTGTCGAGTAAAGCGCTGCGGTGCGAATCGTTGCTCCATTCACATTAGCTGCTTGTGTAAATACCACTTGCACCGTTCCGGTGTTTATATTTTGAGAGAAAAAACGAGAACCTAGATTTTGCTCCGCCTTTGCCAAGTTTGAGAATGACAGGCAAAGAATAAAAGAGAAGAGAAAAAGTTTGCGCATCAAATTGTTCCTTTTAATATTGTTGTAGAGAACATGATCACAGGGGGTAATAAGTCTGTCAACAGCCCGATTAATTTGGGCAATTTTCGCACATCCGCTTTTGGCCGATTGCGGACCCCCACATGAACATTGAAACCTAATGCAGCAAGGATTCATAGCGCCCAGGAGTCGCTCCGAAGGTGCGGCGAAACAAGGCGATGAAGGCGCTTACGTTGCCGTAACCCAGATCGAGGGCGATTGTCGTTACGGATTTCCCGGCAGCGAGCATCTCCAGCGATTTTAACAAGCGCACGCGCTGGCGCCATTCGGTAAAGCTGAAGCCGGTCTCTGCCACGAAGCGCCGCGTCAGGGTACGAGGGGCAATGCCTGCCCACATCGCCCATTCCTCCATTCGGCGTTCATCATCAGGCCTGTCTGACAGCGCACGAGCGATTTTCAGCAGGCGGGCGTCTTGCGGCATCGGCAGGCCAAGAAATTCCTCGGGCAGGGTGCGGATTTCATCAAGAATTACGCCAGCCAATCTGGACTGTGCCTCGTTCAGAGTATCGCCTTCCCAGGAGGCGGCCCGAGCAACCGCCTCGCGGAGAAGGCCGGAGGTCGTCATCATGCGCGGTCTGTCAGGCAAATCGGTGCAAGACGCAGCGGAAACATAGACGCTCCAACCTTCAAAAGGCCCGTGTGAACGGAGTCCATGGATAACGCCCGGAGGTATCCACACGGCCTGTGTCGCCGGCACCACCCATCGGCTGGAGTTCGTGTCCACCGACAGCAATCCTCGGGTGGCGCCGAGCAACTGTCCGCGCGAGTGATAGTGCGGGGCAGTTATTCGTTGGGCTCCCGACTGTTCAGCGACCGCCACCAATAGAGGGGAGTCTGACGACGCGCGCGCCGGCGTGATGAGGGGGGAGGGAATTTCGTGGCTCCAATTGAGTATTTTTAGGCCTCAATGAGGCACATGAGTCAATTTGTCGATCCTACAATGGGATCTCCATCACTTCAAAGGAATTTCCATGCGAGCCGAAGACCTATTGCCTGATGATCAGAATCATCTTCAATTCTCCAATGGCGCCACCATCCGCAAAGGCACCGTGGGAGCTTTTCTTGCTAACGCCAAAGTCTGGAGCGACCCGGCAACCGGATCTGCGCAGCGCCTGGCCGCCGAACATGACATCGTCGAGGCTTTGCCGGCATTGAGAGCGCTGGGGTTGTTTGACGTTCTTTCGGTGCAGGATTCTGCCTTGCAGCGTTTAATCGAAGCGCGTTGAACCGGGGGCTTCTGAAGGTAGTCCGAGCATGCACTGAAAAGCTCTGCCTTTTGCCAAGTCAGGGTGTGCTCGGAGGAACCGCCCGGCGTTTTTACGGATGACGTCGCCACATTTCTTTGGCGTGCAGGTGACAGGTGTTTGGCCACACCGACCCAGTTTCCGAATTTCACAAAGTTGTCCTGATTTTCAGCCACGCTCTCAGCCAAGCTCTCAGCCGAGCCCGAATTGTTTTCTCAGGCTGGCGTCCACGAGACCTGCGGGCATGAATCTGCGCAATATGCTCAATAAAGATGCCTGGCCTGCCGGCGTGACGCGCATGCGCCAATTGCCCAGCGCGGCATCAACGATTGTCGTAGCAACCGCATCGGGCTCGGGAGCTTCATTGGTAGCTCGAGCGACCGCAGCGGCAACAGCGCCGCGCTCACGGTCGTAGGCGGCAAGAGTGGACTTGGCTTGTGGCGAATTGCTATCCAGACTGGTTCTCGTGTATGCCGGTTCCACCAGCGTGACGCGAACGCCAAACTGCCGTACTTCATGATCCAGTGTTTCCGACAACCCTTCGATCGCGTGTTTCGACGCCGAATAGAGGCCCATGTAGGGAGCGGGAAGGAAACCAAGCACTGAACTCACGTTCACGATTCTTCCCGAGCGCTGTTCCCGCATATGCGGCAATACCTGTGCGGTGCGCATGATGCCGAAGACATTGGTCTCGAACAGAGTCATCGCTTCGACAACGTTCGTCTCTTCCACTGCGCCGAGCATATTCACTCCGGCATTGTTGACGAGTACATCGATGCGTCCGGTGCGGCCGACGATCCCGGCAATGGCATGGCGCACCGAGTCGTTGTCGCGGACATCCATTTCGACCAGGGTAACGCCAGGCAACGGCGCCGCCGTGGACAGATTGCGGACGGTGCCGAATACCTCGTTTCCCCGTCGCGCGAATTGCTCGGCGGTCACCCGGCCGATACCGGATGAGACGCCGGTCACCAATACAACTTTTGATGCTGTCATTATTTTTCCTTTTACATTCATCTGAAACACCGAAACACCGAAACACCGTGGCGTTGTACGCAATCACGAGGATGCTTGAATCGTATGCTGCGCTATTGCTTCATCTGCACTACCACCTTGCCCTTGGCACGCCCCTGTTCAAGATACGCAAGGCCATCCTTGGCTTGATCAAACGCAAACACCTTGTCGATCACTGGCCGGATTCCTCCGGTCGCGAGCAAGTCGCCGATCTGGGCAAGCTGGCGGCCATCGGGGCGGAGAAACAGGAAGGAATAGCTGGCGTCGTGCTTTTTCGCGCGGCGAATGATCTTGGCGCTCAGCAGACCGAACACGATTTTCATGAAGAAATTCATCCCGCGCGCACGGGCGAAGGCGGCGTCCGGAGGCCCAATCAGCGACACTACCTTGCTGCCGGGTTGTAGAATCGCCAGCGACTTTTCCAGCGCATCGCCCCTGATTGTGCCCAACACGGCATCGTAGCCTTGCAGCACTTGTTCCACGTGCTGCTTTTTGTAGTCCACCACCACGTCCGCACCGAGGCTGCGCACCAGGTCCACATTGACGCTGCTGGTCGTGGTTCCCACCGTCGCGCCCAAATGCTTTGCCAGTTGGATTGCGAAAGTGCCGATGCCACCAGAACCTGCCGGGATGAACACCTTTTGTCCAGGCCTGAGTTGCATGCGCTCATGCAACGCCTGCCACGAGGTGAGGCCGACCATCGGGATCGAGGCCGCCTGTACGAAGTCCAGGTTGGCAGGCTTGAGCGCGGCTGCGTATTCAGGCACGGATGCGAATTCGGCGAGGCTGCCGCCCGGAAGGTCAAAGATGCTGGCGAATACCGCGTCGCCCACCTTGAAGCGGGTCACACGGCTGCCCGTTTCCACTACGATGCCAGCCAGATCGCTACCCACTGTATGTGGCAGTTGCAACGGCATGATGGGCTTGAACATGCCCTTCGGAATCATGTAATCGATCGGATTCAGCCCGGCGGCGAGTACCTGGACGAGGATTTCGTCTGGATTGATTGCCGGCCGCGAAATGTCGGCGAACTCGACCTTGTCGAGTCCACCGTAGCTTTTCAGGACGAGTGCTTTCATCGTTTCTCTTTTTCTTTGTATGTGCGCAGGCGGGCTTCATATCCACGCGCCGCGCGTGATTAGAGCGGTCCTTGCCGGCTCTGGGTCTTCGATATGACTGCAGATCAGGCGGGTAGCAGTCGCGGTGCGACCTTGCCGGTTTGCGTATCCGCAAAGAGCGCAGCGCGCGCCGACTCGAAACGCTCGATTGCACCTGCGTCAGCCACGGCGGGCAACGTGATGCTTTCGCCCTGGTCCAGCGCCGTCATGGCGGCATCGACCATCGCTTCTGTCGGCATCACGGTATCGGGATTCAGCGCGGAGAGTGGTACGCCGGATTGGTCCCAGACCTCGGTAGCTGTCGCTGCCGGGAGGACGACCTGGACCTTGACCGCTGAGTCGGCCAGCTCTTGCTGCAGACCGCGGCTGAAGCTCAGGACAAATGCTTTTGTGCCGCTGTACACCGCGCTGATGGGTAAAGAATGCAGTGCCAGCGCGGAGGAGATATTAATAATCAAGCCTTCGTTGCGCGCTTTCAGCCCCGGCAAAACTGCGTGCGTCAAGCGCGTCATCGCGGTGATGTTCAGCGCGATCTGCGACAGAGAATCTTGCAAGGCGCTGCCGCCGATGGGCGCGAGCCGCGCGATGCCGGCGTTGTTCACCAAGACACTTACTGCCGGATTCGTCGCCAGGACTTGCGCCACACTGGCTTGGCCGTCATCCGTGGCCAGATCGGCTACCAGCGTCTCGACGCTGACGCCGTGCGCCGCAGAAATCGTCGCCGCCAGAGACTGCAGCCTATCGGCGCGCCGGGCCACCAATACCAGGTCATAGCCGCGTCTGGCGAAGCGGTCGGCGTAGACTGCGCCGATTCCCGAGGAGGCGCCGGTGATCACGGCAATTTTGCGAGTAGATGTGGACATCGTAGATCCTTAAAAAGAGAAGTGGGACTGCTGACCCTGTTAACCAGTGAACAGAGATTTAAATATGATGATCATCATATTTTAGATTAAAAAAATGACCGAAAACTCAATCGGTAGCGGGAGTAAATTGTTTCATCGTGGCTGCGCGTAGCGCCTCGGAGAGCGCCGGGTCATCGACTGCCCGCGCGATCACTGTGGTGCCGATCAAGGCTGATAGCAGAGCCATTGCCTGCTGGTGCGCCTGCGGCTGCCCCCAGTCCGGTAGCTGGCGGGCGATCAAATCGATCATCTCCTTGATATGGGCGGTCGCGGCGCGTCGTACTTCGGGAGACTGGCGCGGCATTTCCGAGGCCAGCGCCGACACCGGACAGCCGGTCTCAATGGCGCTGATATGCTCGGGCGACAAATACGCCTGCATTATTGCCTGGATCGCCTGCCCAGGCGGCGCAGCGGAGGTCACCCGAGCCGCCAGAGCAGCTGATTCGGCCCCGGCGCGATTCCAGGCCTCGGCCAGCAAGGCGTCGCGCGACTTGAAGTGCGCGTAGAACCCGCCGTGCGTCAAACCGGCTTCCTTCATGATGTCAGCCAGGCCAGTGCCCGCATAGCCGCTCCGACGGATAGCGCGCGCGGCCACCTCCACGATGCGATCGTGTGAGATCTCCTTGCGCTTCCTGCTTGCAGTTTTGGCTGATTTCGAATGCATGATGATCATCATATATCAGTTCTGTTTTTCTTGCACATGCATCCGGCTGTTGTGTGTCGCATTCAGCACACTTCCTGCAACCGTCACTCTCGCTCGCCGTTCGCCAGGATCGCCCGAAGCTGTTCTTCAAATACTTCCGGTGGCTGGCCACCCGAGATCAGATAGCGATCATTCACGATGACAGCCGGTACGCTGTTGATGCCGCGCTGGGCCCACAGCGCTTCTTCTTCCTTCACTTCCCGGGCAAACCGATCCGATCCCAGTACTTCGCTTGCTTCGACGCCATCCAGGCCGGCTTGCGTGGCAAGTTCCGCCAGCACTTTCCTGTCTGCGATGTTTTTCCCATCGGTGAAATAAGCCTTGAGCAGCACCAGCTTGAGCTCTGCTTGCCTGTTTTTTTCCTTCGCCCAGGCAAGCAGACGATGCGCGTCGAAGGTGTTGTAGACGCGGCTGTCGTCACCGCGGTTCATCGTGAAACCGACAGAAGCCGCCCTGGTCCGGATCTGTTCCCGGTTGGCGCGCGCCTGGTCGGCGCTGATGCCGTATTTTTCAGTGATGTGCTCCAGTTGCGCTTGCCCGGCGGCGGGCATGCCGGGGTTGAGCTCGAACGGATGGACGGTGAAGTCGACGTGCGTCTCCGGGCCGAGGCGTTCGAGTGCGGTATTGAGACCCGCCAGCCCGATCGCGCACCAGGGGCAGACAACGTCGGAGACGAAATCAATTTTCAGAGCATTATTCATGGAAATACCTCATGGCAATACCTCATGGCATGCACCTGTCGTCAGGTGGCGTTGATAGATGAAGATATTGTAATCGGATGCGTGAATGTCATCCGGGGAGGGCATCGCAGGGTGGTCGCTTCCGACCATGGCTATCATCAAGTTACAAGCTGTTTCCGACTTTGCAATTGCGGTCACATATGCAGGACGATATCCCGCGCATAATTGGCACCCGAACGTCGGAAGACGGTCAATATTGTCATCTATTGTTGTGCATTACACAGATCGGGAGTCCAGGCATCATGAGTCCTCAAGAAACGCAAACGCTTCAAGATTTTCTCGATCAACTGACGCAGGTGCGCGGCATCGCCAAGGATGCCCAAGCTGACGCGATGATCGCCACTGCCGTCGCCCGGCAGCCGGATGCCGCTTATTTGCTGGTACAACGCGCGCTGTTGATGGATCAGGCACTCGCCACGTCCAAGGTGCAGATCGCGTCGTTACAAAGTCAAGTGCAGGCCTTGCAATCCAGCGCGGCTCCGGCGCGCAGTTTTCTCGACGGCAATGCCTGGGGCAATGCGCCGGCGGGCGCCTGGCGTGCGGACCCAGCTCCTGCGTATGCGGCAGGTAATGCAGCTCCACCTGCGCCCGTTCAGGCACCTCCGCAATACCAGGCGCAGCCGGCTCCGGCGCCGTCCTCGGGATTCTTTGGCGGCGGCATGGGCAGCATGCTGGGTACCGTCGCTGCCACCGCCGCCGGCGTGGCGGGGGGCGCTTTCCTGTATCAGGGAATCGAGCATCTGATGAATGGCGGCAACGGAGCCGGGCTGGCGCATCAGAATGGATTGAGCGCGCCGGTGGAAAACGTCGAGAACACCACCGTCAACAACTACTACGGCGACAACACCGACAAGGGGCGTGCTCAGGACCGCGACGATAGCGGCAGTGAAGCTGCGTCCAGCAGTGATCTTGCAGATCTGAGCAACATTGATCTTGACGACAGCAGTGACAGCGGCAGCTACGACGACTCCATGGCGTAAGTGCGCGGCATGGCCGGCCGGCAATATTGACTGGAGATCAAAAAGATCCGACAAAGCCTGCGCATGCAGGCTTTGTCATTGGAGCGTAGTGCATTGATTTCTCAGATGTCCTTTGCCGGGCTGCGCCGGAGCACGACATGCGTCGCCTTTTCCGATCCGACGAATTCGATGCATTCATATCCCGCAGCGCGCAGATCCGTCCCCTCGAACAACCGCTCGCCCTGGCCCAACAGGATCGGCGAGATCGCGATATGGAGTTCATCAATAAGAGCCTCTTGAAGGTACTGCCGGATCACCCCGGCTCCTCCGCCAATGCGCACGTCCATGCCGTTCGCGGCTTCACGCGCCCGGCTCAGCGCTTCGTGAATGCCACCCGTGACGAAGTGAAACGTCGTGCCGCCTTCCATTTCGATGGACGGGCGCGCGTGATGGGTCAATACGAAGACCGGAACGTGATACGGCGGGTTGTCGCCCCACCAGCCTTTCCAGTCCCCATTCGGCCAAGGGCCTCGAACCGGTCCGAACATGTTCCTTCCCAGAATCCATGCGCCGACGTTCCTGAATCCGCGTGCGGCAAACTCATCGTCGACACCGGTCGTGCCATCCCCTGCACCGTGGATCTGCTGGAAGGTCCGTGTCGGGATGAGCCACTGATGCAAGAGCTCTCCGCCAACACCGAGCGGATGGTCGATATCCTGATTCGGCCCCGCTGCATATCCATCTATCGAGATCGTGAAGCTGTCAACTCTCACTCGTGTCATGTTGATTCTCTCCATTTGAATTGATATCTGATCGGAAGATCAAGGAGTGAAGCTCTGCGCCTCACAGACCGGCCGTTTTGTTCATCAATGCAATAACGGTAGCACAACGTGCTGCCGAAGCAAGGCCAGGAAAGTCACGTCGCCGGCCGGCAGAAATTGGTCAATGGCGGACGTTAGCGGCATCAGGTATTTTCCAGTTCCTCATGCTCCCGCGCATAGCGCGTGGGCGACAATCCGACGTGGCGGCTGAAAGCGACGCTGAATGCGCTGGCGGAACTGTAGCCGACCAGTTCCGCGACTTCGGCGACGCCGTTTTTGCTAGTGCGCAGCAGGTTCTTGGCCAGCGCCATGCGCCATGCCAGCAAGTATTCCATCGGTGCGGCGCCGACCGCGTTGCTGAAGCGTTCAAAAAACGCAGAGCGCGACAGGGCCGCTTCCTTCGCCAGTTGCGCCACCGTCCAGGGCCGGGTCGGATTGTCGTGCATGCATCGGATCGCGACCGCCAGGCGTTCGTCGGACAGGCCGCGCAACAGGCCGGGCGGGGCATCGGTTCCTGCGGTCGAGCGCAAGGCTTCGATCAGCAAAACTTCCAGCAAGCGGCTCAGGACGACTTCACGCGCCGGTCGCGCGCCCAGCGATTCTTCCGCAACCAGTTGCACCAGGGTCGCCAAGCGGCGGTCGCCGCGGATGTGCACCAGCCGCGGCAGTAGCGACACCAGCAACGCCGCGTCCGGTGAACCGAAGGTGCAATGGCCCAGCAGCATGCGCACCTCAGCCGGCGCGTCGGCAAGGCCGAGCCGGAACTCGCCGTTGGGCAGCTTGACCGGCATCGTCACCAGATCATCCGGCGTGCTGGGCGCCAGGCTGGACGTCATGAATTCATGGATGGCCGGAATCAGCACGAAATCGCCCGCCTCAAGAAGCAGGGGATCGTGGCCCTCTGCATCCAGGCGGCAGGCGCCTTCCAGGACCACGCAATAAAACGGCCGGCCCGCTTCCGAGCGCTGCACGCGCCAGCGTCCGGCGGCGCTGACGACTTTCGACAGCGAGGCCTGGGGCTGCAGCAACGCAACAATCTGGGTGAGTGGGTCGGTCATGGGTGGATGTGTTGATGGACGATTACGAATGAAAAGTGGACTTCTTATTGTAGCGAGTCCGGAGGCGGCGCGCTAAAGTCCGTGTTCACCCATCTCTCAAGGATTCCCATGAAAACCGTATTGATCACAGGCTGTTCTTCCGGCTTCGGGCTGGAGACGGCCCAATATTTTCTCGACCGCGACTGGAACATCATCGCCACCATGCGCACCCCGCGCGAAGATCTGCTGCCGCGTTCGGAGCGCCTGCGCATTCTCGCGCTCGACGTCACCGATGCGGACAGCATACGGCGCGCCGTCGAGGCCGCCGGGACGATCGACGTGCTGGTCAACAATGCCGGCATCGGTTTGTTGGGCGCGCTGGAAGGCCTGCCGATGGATAGCGTGCGCGAGATTTTCGACACCAACACTTTCGGCACCATGGCAATGATCCAGGCGGTGCTGCCGCAATTCCGCCGGCGCATGGCAGGCGTGATCGTCAACGTCACATCGAGCGTCACGCTCAAGCCGCTGCCGCTGTTGTCGGTGTACACGGCGAGCAAGGCGGCGGTCAATGCCTTCACCGAATCGCTGGCGCTGGAGCTGAAGCAATTCAATGTGCGCGTGAGCCTGGTGTTGCCGGGACGGGCGCCGTCCACCCGCTTCGGCGAGAACGCGCGGCCGCGCATGCAGGCCGGTATCCACGAAAGCTACACCGACCTGGCGCAACGCATCTTCGCCGAATGGGGAGAGCCTGCACCGGTGACCGGAGCCGGCGATGTGGCGGAAGCAGTGTGGCTCGCGGCCACCGATCCGGCTACACCGATGCGGCTGGCGGCCGGCGCCGATGCGGTGGCGTTGATGTGAGCCGCTCCCGTTGAATCGGGGAGATGGGCAAATTCCCCGGTATTATTTCCGGCACTATTTTCGGCGGACAGAATCGAAAACAGGCGGGACGGTACCGGAGAGAAGCGCCCGCGAGAGCGATTCATCCCACATCTTCCCCAATTCAGGAGACCAGCATGACCAGCAAAAACACACTTTGTCTCTGGTATGACGGCGCCGCGCTCGAGGCTGCGCAGTTCTATGCCGCGACATTTCCCGACAGCGCCGTCGGCGCGGTGCATCGCGCACCCGGCGACTATCCTTCCGGCAAGGAAGGCGATGTCCTCACGGTCGAGTTCACGGTACTCGGCATTCCCTGCATCGGCCTCAACGGCGGTGCGGCGTTCCGGCACAGCGAGGCGTTCTCGTTCCAGGTCGCCACCGACGATCAGGAAGAAACCGACCGCCTGTGGAATGCGATCGTGGGCAACGGCGGCCAGGAAAGCGCCTGCGGCTGGTGCAAGGACAAGTGGGGTTTGTCGTGGCAGATCACGCCGCGGGTGCTCACGGATGCGGTCATGGGAGCCGACAAGGCTGCGGCCAAACGTGCGTTCGAAGCCATGATGGAAATGCGAAAAATCGACGTGGCCGCGATTGAAGCAGCGGTGCGCGGCTGATCCCCGTCGCTGCAGAGAGTTGACGGAGAGGCAACGTTTCATGGCGAGCGGTGTAACAACTGTAAGGGAATGTTTACAAGCGTCCGGGGACCGAAACTATTGGGAGAGAATGCGGCTCGAACAGACGTCCATATTCCATTGCTGCGAAAGCAGCGACCTTATATTTCAAACAGGGACCTCATCATGAAAACAATCCAAAAAATCACAGTCATTTCCATCACGGTCTGCGCGCTGGCGGCGATGAGCGGTTGCAGCAACATGTCGCGACGCGACAAGAACACGGCGGTGGGCGCCGGTATCGGTGCGGTAGCCGGTGCGGTCCTGACCGGCGGCAGCGGCATCGGCACCGCAGGCGGCGCTGCAGTCGGCGGCGTCATCGGCCATCAGATCGGCAGGTAAGGCAATTTCTCTTCGGTGAAGAGCAAAAAAAGAGGACCGCGCGGTCCTCTTTTTTTTGCCTCAATCCGGTTGCACCGGCGTCGCCGCAGTTTTCCCGACCACCGTCGTCCATGGCCGCACCTGCCATTGCGTCACCACGCCGTTGAGGACGTAGGGATCCTTCCTGGCGAAATTCTCGGCAACTTCCGGGGAGTCGCCGGTGAACAACAACAGGGCTTCGTCTTCCGGATCGGCCAGCGCACCGCCGAGGATCAGTTCACCGCGCGCGCTGGCTTCCCAGGCATAGCCGAGGTGCTCGCTGCGGAACGGTTGTTTGGCGGTCTTGCTGTCTTTGACGAAGCGATAAAACAAGGCGTAGTGCATGGCAACCTCTTTTCGATGATGAAGGTGAATAACGCAAATTGTACGCCGACATCAAACTGACATCGAGCTGACATCGGGCCGGCATTCGGCCCACTTCCAGCATGCTCCAAGCGTGCTTCAGCGCCCCTTTCCGGGCTGTGTTCCTGGTTGCAGTTTCAATAGGCGTCGGGTAACATCATTCGTCCGTCATGCCGGAAGAATCAAAGAAATAACCGGCGGCGGCATCGCATTTGCACGACATCGCGTTGTTGGTCTGTGGCAATAAAAAATAAACGCCCGCAAGCCGCACAAAAGAATACGTAATCAGTACACGGTGCACATGAAGGGGGCCGTATTTCAGTCATTCTTACCGCCGGGGGAACGGTGATCCGCCGACGCTTCGCCAGCATCGTCTGTGCATGCAGCATGTTGTTCATCACATGCGCCACAGACACGGCCCAGGCAGCCGGTCCCGATTGCTCCCGCCCTTATACGCTTGCTCTGCACGACCACGGCCTGTTGTACTCCGCCGATACCGATACCGGCATCGACAAGGACTTCGCCGATGAGCTGATCCGCCGCAGCGGCTGCAAAGTCGGCGTCAGCCTGATGTCGCGCGCACGTATCTGGCAACTGATCGAATCGGGCGCGCTCGACTTCAGCCTGTCCGGCATCGCCAGCTCGGAGCGTCGCGGCTTCGCCTCTTTTGCCTGGTACTTCAGCAACAAGTATTACTTGCTAGTGCGCAAGGATGCCGGCATGCGTCAACTGGTCGAGTTCGAACGCAGCGAGACCTTCCGGCTCGGCGTGATCCGCAGTTTCCGCTATAGCGCCTCGGCTAATCGCCTGGTCGACAAGCTGACGGCCGCCAACCGTGTGACCCAGGCCGGCGGTCTCGATCCGCTGTACAAGGCGCTGATGGCCAATCGTATCCAGGGCATGATCATGGAGCCGTTCGACTATCCGGTGGTGGAAGAGAAGCACATTCGCGACGTTACTGCGATCATCGAATTCAACGACCCTTCGGTCCCGCACGGCTTGATCATGTCGAACAAGGCCTTGCCTCCCGGTGAGCGCGACAAGTGGCGTACACTGGTTGACGAGATGCGCGCCGACGGCACCATCCGCCGCATTTTCGAAAAATATTTCCCGCCCGCGCTGGCGGCATCGATGGTCGATTTCAAGGCGGAGCCGTGAACTGGATACGGCAGATCCTGCTGCCCTTGACGATCCTGGTCGCCGGCCTGTGCGTGACCTGGCTGGCCTGGGACCACGAGCGCGATGCCTCGCAGAAAGAGCTGCGTGCGCAATTCGATTTTTCCCTGCGCGAGGCGGTCAGCCGCGTCGAGCAGCGCGTCTCCAGCTATGAACAGATGCTGCACGGCGTGCAAGGCCTGTTCACCGCCAGCGGGAAATTCGATCGGGTGGCGCTGCACGACTATGTCGCGTCGTTGAACCTCGATGCCAATTTTTCCGGCATCCAGGCCATCGGTGCGGAAGAGTGGATTACCAGCGCCGACAAGACCGCGCACATTGCGCGCATGCACGAACTGGGTTTCACCGACTACGCCATCCGTCCCGCTGGCGAGCGTCCCGACTATGCGCCGATCGTGATGCGCGAACCCTACGTCGGCCGCAATCGCGTGGCCTTCGGCTTCGATCCCTGGGCCGAAGCCAATCGCCGCCTAGCCATGGAAAAAGCGCGCGACTCAGGCATGGCGGCAATTTCCGGCAAGGTCAAGCTGGATCTCGACGCCGACGGCCAGGGTCAGCCGAGCTTTGTCATGTATTTGCCGATCTACGCGCGCGGCATGCCGCAATCGACCATCGCCGAGCGCCGCGCCAACCTGATCGGCTGGGTGCACGCCTCGTTCCGCATGAGCGACGTAGTCGCCAGCCTGTACGGCGAGCAGCCGATGGGTGTCGCGTTCGCGATCTATGATGGCGTCGAACCGTCGACCGAGGCCTTGCTCTATCAATCGGCAGTCGGCCTCGACAACAAGAAACCGACACTGATCAGCGCGACCGAGTACCTCGTGGTGGCCGGCCACAACTGGACGCTGTCCATGAACACGCTCGACGACTTCACCACCCGTTTCGGCCGCAACGCCGAAGTGCAGACCGCCCTGACCGGCGTCGGCCTGAGCATGTTGCTGGCATTGCTGGCCTGGCTGCTGATGTCGAGCCGGCGCCGCGCACTTCGCCTGGCCAACAAGATGACCAGCGAACTGCGCGCCAGCGAAGAACAGTTCCGCGCCATCGCCGACTGCACCGTCAACTGGGAAGTATGGTGGGGCCTGGACGGCAAGCCGCGCTGGATCAATCCGTCGGTGTTCCATTACACCGGCTATACGGTTGAAGAGTGCATGGCGATGCGGAACTTCAGGACGCAGTTCATTTATCCGGAAGACCTGCCGCGTGTGGCGCCCGAACTCGACAAGGGCTTGCTCGGCGAACGCGGCGACGATCTGGAATTCCGCTGCATTCGCAAGGACGGTTCACTGTTCTGGCTGTCGGTATCGTGGCTGCCGATCACCGACGCCAATGGCGTCTTCACGGGTTTCCGCACCAGCGGTCGCGACATCACCGAACGCAAACAAGCCGAAGCCGAACTGCGCATCGCTGCGGTGGCTTTTGATTCGCTCGAAGGCATGATGGTCACCGACGCCGACGGCAAGATCCTGCGCGTGAACCAGGCCTTCACCAAGATTACCGGTTACGACGTTGAGGACGTCATCGGCAAGACGCCGCGCCTGCTGCGCTCGGACCGTCACAGCCCGGCCTTCCATCGGGCCATCTGGGAAAGCGTGCGCCACTCCGGCGGCTGGCAGGGGGAAATATGGAACCGCCGCAAGAACGGCCAGGTTTATCCCGAATGGCTGACCATCTCGGCGGTGAAGAGCGACGACGGTGTCGTCACACATTACGTCGGCACCCATCACGACATCACCGAACGCAAGATCGCCGAAGAGCGCATCAAGGAGCTGGCCTTCTTCGACGCTCTCACGCGCCTGCCCAATCGCACACTGCTGCTCGACCGCCTCAAGCAGGCGATCGCGGCCAGCACGCGCAACAAGACCAGCAGCGCCTTGCTGTTCATCGATCTCGATCATTTCAAGACGCTCAACGACACGCTCGGCCATGACAAGGGAGACCTGTTGCTCAAGCAGGTCGCACAGCGGCTGGCGGCGAGCGTGCGCGCCAACGACACGGTGGCGCGCGTTGGTGGGGATGAGTTCGTGGTGGTGCTGGAAAGCCTGCATCGCAATCCGCAGGAAGCCGCCAGCCAGACCAAGTCCATCGGCGAGAAGATCCTCAGCGTGCTCGACTCTCCCTATGAACTGGGCGAGGTCGAATACCGCACTACCGCCAGCGTCGGCGCCACAGTATTCCGCGGTCGCCAGGCCTCGATCGACGAACTGCTCAAGCAGGCCGACCTGGCGATGTACAAGTCCAAGGAAACCGGCCGCAACGCCATGAGCTTCTTCGATCCTGCGATGCAGACCGTGGTGCTGGAACGCGCCGCGCTCGAAGCCGGCCTGCGCAAGGCCATCGACGGCGGCCAGCTGGTGTTGCACTACCAGGCGCAGGTGGTCGACGGCGGCCGCGTGACCGGCGCCGAAGTGCTGGTGCGCTGGCAGCATCCGCAGCGCGGCACGGTGCCGCCGTCGGAATTCATTCCGCTGGCCGAAGAGACCGGCCTGATCCTTTCGCTCGGCAACTGGGTCATGGAAACCGCCTGCACGCAGCTGGCGCGCTGGGCCCAGCGCGCCGATACCTCGCACCTGAGCATCGCCGTCAACGTCAGTGCGCAGCAATTCCGCGAAGCCGATTTCGTCGCGACCGTATGCGGCATCATCGAACGTACCGGCGCCAATCCGAAACGCCTCAAGCTCGAGTTGACCGAGAGCCTGCTGGTCGACAACGTCGAAGACATCATCCAGAAGATGTATGCGCTCAAGGCCAAGGGCGTCGAGTTCTCGCTCGATGACTTCGGCATCGGCTATTCGTCTTTGTCCTATCTCAAACGCTTGCCGCTGAATCAGCTTAAAATCGACCAGTCGTTTGTGCGCGATGTCCTGATCGACCCCAACGATGCCTCCATCGCCAAGACCATCGTCGCACTCGCGCAAAGTCTCGGCCTGGGTGTCATCGCCGAGGGTGTCGAGACCGACGCGCAGCGCGATTTCCTGGCCGATGCAGGATGCCACGCCTACCAGGGCTACTTCTTCTGCCGGCCGCTGCCGCTGGACGGGTTCGAGCAATTCGTCCAGGCCTTCGATCCGATTCTCGATATGGAGTAACCACATGTCCGCTGCTTCCAAGATTGCCGATTTCCCCATCAACGCCAAGTGGGCGGCGCAGCATCCCGAACGCATCCAGTTGTATTCGCTACCGACGCCCAACGGCGTCAAGGTCTCGATCATGCTGGAAGAAACCGGCCTGGCCTACGAGCCGCACCTGGTCAGCTTCGACAGCAACGACCAGTTCTCGCCGGAATTCCTGTCGCTCAATCCGAACAACAAGATCCCGGCGATCATCGATCCCGACGGTCCGGGCGGCAAGCCGCTCGCGCTGTTCGAATCGGGCGCGATCCTGATCTACCTGGCCGAGAAAACCGGCAAGTTCCTGCCGCAGGATCCGGCCGCGCGCTACCAGGCCATCCAGTGGGTGATGTTCCAGATGGGCGGCATCGGTCCGATGTTCGGCCAGCTCGGCTTCTTCCATCGCTTCGCCGGCAAGGAATACGAAGACAAGCGTCCGCGCGACCGCTACGTCGCCGAATCACGCCGCCTGCTTGGCGTGCTCGACCAGCGCCTGACGGATCGCGAATGGGTGATGGGCGAGTACGGCATCGCCGACATCGCGATCTTCCCGTGGGTGCGCAACCTGGTCGGCTTCTACGAAGCGGGTGAGCTGGTCGGTTTTCAGGACTTCAAGAACATCCGGCGCACGCTCGATGCCTTCGTCGCACGTCCGGCGGTGATCAAGGGCCTGACGATTCCGGCGCGCGGCTGAGCGCGGCAAGAAGATCGCCGCAGCATGCTTCAGGAAGTGAACCATGTCCTTTGACGGACGCCTGCTGGCCGGCGTCAGCGTGTTGGCGGCGGTGATCGAGCGCGGCACCTTTGCGCGCGCAGCCGAGGCGCTCAACATGTCGGACTCCGGCGTCAGCCGCGCTATCGCCCGGCTGGAGGCGCGCGTCGGCGTTCGCTTGCTGGACCGCACCACGCGTTCGATGAGCCTGACCGACGAAGGCCGGCGTTTCTACGAACAAGTGGCGCCGCTGCTGGCGGGCATCGAAGAAGCCGCCATCGACGCCTCCGGTTCGGCCAGCGCCGTGCGCGGCCGCCTGCGCGTCGATCTCGATCCGTTCTTCTCGCGTCTGCTGCTGGCTTCGCATCTCGGCGCTTTCCTCGAAAAATATCCCGACCTGACGCTGGAACTGACCACGCGCGAGCATTTCGGCGACCTGGTGGCTGACGGCATTGACGTCGCCATCCGCTTCGGCAAGCCGCCCACCTCGACCACGGTGGCGCGCAAGCTGCTGGAGACGCGCATCCTCACGGTGGCCTCGCCGGCCTACCTCGCCAAACACGGCAGGCCGTCGCATCCGTCCGAGCTGGTCAACCATCAGTGCATCCATTTCCGCGATCCGATCACGGGTCGGCCGTACGAATGGGTGTTTCAGAAGGGACGCAAGGTGGTCGAAGTGGCTCCGCCGGGGCGGCTCATTCTCAACGACTCCGGCACCATGCTGCTGGCCTGCAGTTCCGGCGCCGGCATCGCCCAGATCCTGGCGCTGGGTACGCAGAACGTATTGAAGCAGGGGCAGCTGGTGGAGATTTTCCCGGACTGGCCGGACGAACGCTTTCCGCTTTACGCGCTGCATCCTTCGCGGCACAGGCCACCCGCCAAAGTGCGCGCCTTCATCGACTTCGTACTTGAGGCGGTAGGCTGATTCATTTTTGATGATGCATTAATGACAATGGAAAAGAGGGTTTCACAGACCCTCGGGCGCCTCCTCCGGACAGGAGGATTCAAGTATAATTTTCGCGCGATTTCTCTATAAGAAAAAGAACCTGTATCGCGGTGACCCGGTCTGACCGGTCACGACCATCGTCTTGTTATTCCTTGTCCCCCAACATCACCGACGGAGCACAACGTGCCACGTTTTCCCTTGCCAGCTGGACAACGCATCGATGCAAAACCCACACGCGCCGCCGGCGCCATTTCCGGACTGCCGCTGCCGCCGGGACCGCTGATCGGTTTCGGTGTCGCGATCCTCGCGGTGATCCTGATCTCCTTTTTTTCCTATCGCGCGCAGGAAGTGCGCGCCCGCACCGCCGAACTGGTGTCGCACACCATCGAAGTGCGTGAGCAGCTGCAGTCGCTGGTGTCCATACTCAAGGATGCGGAAACCGGCCAGCGCGGCTTCCTGCTGACCAGCAGCGAAAATTACCTGCTGCCGTACACCAATGCCAAGGCGGCGTTGCCGGGTCAGCTGAAGCGTTTGCGCAGCCTCATCAGCGACAATCCGGAACAGGTCCAGCGTCTTGATTCCGCCGCCTTGATGGCGCAGGACAAGATGGACGAGCTGGCCGAGAGCATCGAGCTGCAGCGCACGCTCGGCGCGGAAGCGGCGCTGGCAGTGGTGCGCACCAACCGCGGCAAGATGGCGATGGACCGCCTGCGCGCCATCACCGACGAGATGGAGCTGCATGAGCGCAACCTGCTCGTCAATCGCCAGGAAGAGTGGCGCGATGCGGTGGTGCTTGCTTCCATGGTCACCTGGATCGGCTCGGGCGTGCTGCTGGTATTGATCGTGGCGGCCGCCGTCATGACGTCGCGCGACTACCGTGCGCGCGAGCGCCAGGTGTGGATCCGCGCCGGCCAGATCGGGCTGGCCAGACGACTGCAGGGCGAGCAGCGGCTTGACGTGCTGGGCGACAACGCGCTGGCTTTCCTGGCCGACTATCTGGGCGCGCAGGTCGGGGCGATCTACATCCATAACGACGCCGACGCGTTCCGCCGTTTCGGTTCTTACGCCATCGGCGCGGGCTCCGGCCACGCTGTGCTGCAGCCCGGCGACGGCCTGCTGGGCCAAGCCGCAAAAAGCAATCGTGTGGTACATGTACGCGAGGTGCCGGATGGTTACCTGCCGGTCACCTCCAGCCTCGGCGCCAGCAAGTCGCGCGAGCTGCTGATTGCACCGGCCAGTGTCGACGGCGCGGTGCAGGCGGTGATCGAGTTGGGCTTCTTCCGTCCGCTGCATGCGGCCGAAGTGGAGTTGCTGGAACGTACGGCGGAACTGATCGCCGTCTCCGTGCGTTCCGCCAAGGACCGCACGCGGCTGGAAGAACTGCTGGAAGAAACCCAGCGCCAGGCGGAGGAATTGCAGGCGCAGGAAGAAGAACTGCGCGTCAATAACGAAGAGCTGGAAGAACAAAGCCAGGCGCTCAAGGCCTCGCAGGCGCGCCTGGAAACCCAGCAAAGCGAACTGGAGGAAACCAACGCCCAGCTGGAAGAGCAGGCGCAGCAGCTGGAAGCGCAGAAGGATGACCTGTCCAAGGCGCAGACCGTCCTGGTGGAGAAGGCGTCCGAACTGGAGCGGTCCAATCAGTATAAAAGCGAATTCCTCGCCAACATGAGCCACGAGTTGCGCACGCCGCTCAATTCGACATTGATCCTGGCCAAGCTGCTGGCCGACAACAAGGGCGGCAACCTGACCGACGAGCAGGTGCGTTTTGCCCAGACCATTTCCTCGGCCGGCAACGACCTGCTGGCGCTGATCAACGACATCCTCGACTTGTCGAAGATGGAGGCCGGCAAGATCGAGATCGTCGCCGAGCAGGTGCGGATGCAGAAGCTGACCGACGAACTGACCGCGACCTTCCAGCCGACCGCGCAGCAAAAGAACCTGTCGCTGCGCACCATCGTCGAAGCCGGAACGCCGGAGCACATCGTCACCGACGCCCAGCGCCTCGGCCAGATCCTCAAGAACCTGTTGTCCAACGCGGTCAAGTTCACCGACAAGGGCGAGGTCACGCTGACGATTTATCCGAACGCCGAAGGCCGTGTGGCATTCTCGGTGCGCGACACCGGCATCGGCATCGCCGACGATCAGCAGCAGTTCATCTTCGAGGCATTCCGCCAGGCCGACGGCAGCACGCATCGCAAATACGGCGGCACCGGCCTCGGCCTGTCGATCTCGCGCGACCTCGCACGCATCCTCGGCGGCGACATCCAGGTGCAGAGCCGCTTGGGCGAAGGCAGTATCTTCACGCTGACCTTGCCGCTGGCATATTCGCCGGAAGCTTCCAACCTGACGCTGCCGATGACCGGCGACGCCGGCGTCGCGGCGATGCCACCGCCTGCGCCGGCGTCATCGGTGATTTCGGCCGCACGCGCTTCGCTGGCCGCGACCGCTGCACCCGATGTGAGCGTACCTTCCCGCACGGCGACTGGCCTGCAGCCGATCGCCATCGATGACGATCGCAATCGCATCAAACCGGCTTCCCGCCTGATCCTGGTGATCGAGGATGACACCGCGTTTGCGCTGATTCTGCGCGACCTGGCGCATGAGATGGGCTTCCAATGCATCATCACGCACTCCGCCAACGAAGGCGTGGCTGCCGCCGATCTGTATCATCCGAGCGCGATCCTGCTCGACATGAACCTGCCCGACTTCTCCGGCCTCGGCGTGCTCGACCAGATCAAGCGCAATCCGCACACGCGCCATATTCCGGTGCATGTGGTGTCGGTTGCCGACTACATCCAGGAAGCCATGGAGCGCGGCGCCGTCGGCTACGCCCTGAAACCGGTCCAGCGCGAACAGCTGATCGACGCCTTCCGCAAGCTGGAGGCCAAATTCTCGCAAAGCCTGCATCACGTGCTGGTGGTCGAGGACGATGCGCGCCAGCGCGACAGCATCCGCCAGTTGCTGGGCAACGACGACGTGAACATCGTCGGCGTCGAGACGGCGGCGAAGGCGCTCGAACAATTGCGTACCACCACCTTTGACTGCATGGTGATGGACCTCAACCTGCCCGACCTGAGCGGCTACGAGCTGCTGGAAAAGATGGCGCAACAGGAGGACGTCGCTTTCCCGCCCGTGATCGTCTATACCGGCCGTTCGCTGACCGGCGAAGAAGAGCAGGGCCTGCGCCGTTTCTCGCGCTCCATCATCATCAAGGACGCGCGTTCGCCCGAGCGCCTGCTCGACGAAGTGACGCTGTTCCTGCATCAGGTCGAAACCACATTGCCGGCCGAAAGCCAGCGCCTGCTGAAGGTGGCGCGCGACCGTGAAGCGGTGTTCCAGGGGCGGCGCGTACTGGTGGTCGAAGACGATGTGCGCAACATCTTCGCGCTGTCCAGCGTGCTCGAGCCCAAAGGCATGAAGGTCGAGATCGCGCGCAACGGCATCGAGGCGCTGGAAGCGCTCAAGCGCAGCCAGGCATCGGGTGCGCAACGTATCGACCTGGTGCTGATGGACATCATGATGCCGGAGATGGACGGCATGACCGCAATGCGCGAGATCCGCCGCCAGCCAGAATGGAAGAAACTGCCGATCATCGCCCTGACCGCCAAGGCCATGAAGGACGACCAGGAAAAATGCCTGGCCGCCGGCGCCAACGACTACATCGCCAAGCCGCTCGACGTCGAAAAACTGCTGTCGCTGGTGCGCGTCTGGATGCCGAAATGAGCGCCCCTGGGACCGTCATGAACATGGATTGCTGAGCACAGGATGCCGACACCGACACGCCACTTCGATATCGAGATGCAGTTGCTGCTGGACGCCATTTATCTCAAGTATCACTGCGACTTTCGCGGTTACGCCGCAGCGTCGATCAAGCGCCGCCTGGTGACGGCGATGGGTCACTTCCGTTGCGCGACCCTGTCGCAGTTGCAGGACAAGGTGCTGAACGATCCGGAAGTATTTCCGGCGCTGATGGAATACCTGACGGTGCAGGTCAGCGAGATGTTCCGCGATCCGGGCTATTTCCGTTCGCTGCGCGAAAAGGTGGTGCCGCTGCTGCGCACCTATCCGTCGCTGAAAATCTGGGTGGCCGGCTGCAGCGCCGGCGAAGAAGTTTATTCACTGGCGATCCTGCTGCGCGAAGAGGGCTTGCTGGAACGTTCGCTGATCTACGCCACCGACATCAATCAGACCGCGCTGCAAAAGGCCGAAGCCGGTGTCTACGAACTCGACCGGATTGCCGGCTTCACCAGCAATCACCAGAAGTCGGGTGCGCGCACCTCGCTGTCGGACTACTACACGGCGGCATACGATCGCGCCGTGTTCGACAAGTCGCTGCGCCAGTACATCGTGTTTTCCGACCATAGCCTGGCGACCGACAGCGTGTTCGCCGAGATGCACCTGGTATCGTGCCGCAACGTGCTGATCTATTTCAACCGCCAGCTGCAGGAGCGCGCGCTCGGCTTGTTCCGCGAGTCGCTGTGCCGCAAGGGCTTCCTCGGACTCGGTTCGAAGGAGTCGCTGCGTTTTTCCGAGCATGCGGCGGCCTTCGACGACGTGGTGCGCGAGGATCGCATCTTCCAGAAAAAGAACACGCTATGAACGCCATCGCCTCTCTTGACGGCCGTATCGATGCGGTCGTGATCGGCACCTCGGCCGGCGGCGTCGACGCCTTGTCGGTCTTGCTGCCTGCCCTGCCGGGAAGCAGCAAGGCGGCGGTGTTCGTGGTGCTGCATCTGCCGCGCGACCGGCCCAGCCTGCTGGTCGACATCTTCGCGCCCAAGTGCCGCATGGCCGTGCGCGAGGCATCCGACAAGGAGCCGGTCGAGGCCGGCACGATATACTTCGCTCCGCCCGACTATCATCTGCTGATTGATGCAGGTCCGCAGCTGGCGCTGTCGTCGGACGAGCCGGTCAATTTTTCGCGGCCGGCAATCGACGTGCTGTTCGAGTCCGCCGCCGACGAATACGGCGAACGCCTGCTCGGCATCGTGCTGACCGGCGGCAACCAGGACGGCGCGGCCGGGCTGCAGGCGATCCGCGCGGCCGGCGGCATGACCGTGGTGCAGGAGCCGGAAACCGCCCATGTGCGCTACATGCCCGAACTGGCCTTGCAGCAAGGCGAAGTGGATTACGTATTGACGTTGGAACAGATTGCCGCGTTACTGGGAACGCTGCAAGGGAAGATAAAAAAATGAACGATCACAACAAGAAAACCATATTGCCCCGCGTGAAGTTTCTCCTCGTCGACGATCTCGACGAAAACCTGCTTGCCTTGTCCGCGCTGCTCAAACGCGACGACGTCGAACTGCTGCAGGCGCGGTCCGGCTTTGAAGCGCTGGAATACCTGCTGGTGCACGACGTTGCGCTGGCCTTCATCGATGTGCAGATGCCGGACATGGATGGTTTCGAGCTGGCCGAACTGATCCGCGGCAGCGAGCGCACGCGCAATGTGCCGCTGATCTTCGTCACCGCCGGCGCGCGCGATGAACGCCGCATGTTCAAGGGGTATGAAAGCGGTGCGGTTGACTTTCTCTACAAGCCGATCGAGCCGCATATCCTGCAGAACAAGGCCGAGGTGTTCTTCCAGCTGTATCGCCAGAAACAGCAGCTGGCGCTGGAGCTGCGCGAGCGTACCGAGACCTTGCGCCTCAATGAAATGTTCGTCGCCATCCTGGGGCATGACTTGCGCAATCCGCTCGGCGCGGTACTGACGGCGGCCACGCTGATCCAGCGCGCGTACAAGGAAGACGTCGCGCAGAAGGCCAGCATGCAGATCATCAACAGCGGCAAGCGCATGGGACGACTGATCGACGGCATGCTCGACCTGGCGCGGGCGCGCCTGGCGGGCGGCATTCCGTTGACGCGCCAGCCGGTCAGCCTGGATGAGGTCATGCAGCGTGTGGTGCAGGAGCACCAAGCAGCCTTCCCGGAGAGCCGCATCGAGTTGCAGATCGACGGCAATCCGGCCGGTCACTGGGATCCCGATCGCCTCAGCCAGGTGGCGGCCAATCTGCTGGGCAACGCCATCCGGCATGGCAAGCCCGGCGAAACGGTGCTGGTTCTGCTGGATGGCAACGCGCCGGAGCAGGCGACATTCTCGGTGGTGAACGCCGGCAGTATTGCGCCCGAGGTGCTGCCCGGCATTTTCGATCCGTTCCGCAGCGGCGCACCGTACAACGGCCACAATGAGGGGCTCGGACTCGGCCTGTACATCGTCCAGCAGATCGTGCACGCGCACCAGGGCGAGATCGACGTGCAATCCGGTTCGGGCGACAAGACCGTCTTCACGGTGACGATTCCACGTCAGCCGCGCTGACCGGAAAACGGCGCTGCGGGTTTGCCGGCCGTGCAATGCGGCCGGCGAGCGCCGATCTGTTGACCCGTTGACCCGTTGATCTGTTGATCTGTTCCACCGTGTATCAAGTCAAATGCGGCCCGGCCGCTTTTTCCCCAGAGCGTGAATCCCTATAGTGCATTCCAAGGCAACGCGAGATCACCCCGATCCGCACGCCGAAACCATGCCTCGCGGTCAATCACTCTTGAAGGAAACCATCATGTCTTATCAACCAAAAACCATCGTCATCACCGGCGCCTCCAGCGGCATCGGCTTTGCTCTGGCGCAAGCCTATCTGAAGCGCGGCGACTACGTCATCGGCAATGCTCGCACCGAAGAACGCCTCCAGGCTGCAGCCGCCCGGTTCGAAAATGCCGCCAACTTCTTTGGCGTCGCAGGCGACATCGCGCTGCCTGCAACTGCGGCAAAAATCTTCGCGGAAGCAGCGGATCGTTTCGGCAAGGTCGACGTGCTGATCAACAACGCCGGCATCTTCATCGCCAAGCCCACCGCCGACTATACCGAGCAAGATGTCGACAGCATCGTCAGCACCAACCTGAAGGGCTTCTTCTACATCACCCAGCAAGCGGTGCGCCACATGGTCGAACATCGCAGCGGCCATATCGTCAACATCACCGCCAGCATCGCAATGCAGCCGACGACGACCGTCCCTGCGCTGTTGCCGGTGCTGATCAAGGGCGGACTCAACCAGGCCACGCGCGCACTCGCGCTGGAACTGGCGGCGCACAACGTCAAGGTCAACGCGGTCGCCCCCGGCATCATCGAGACGCCGCTGCATGCGCCCGGCAGCCATGATTTCCTCAAGGCCCTGCAGCCTACCGGCCAGATCGGCCAAGTGGAAGATATCGTCGGCGCGGTGCAATACCTGACCGATTCCAGCTTCACCACCGGCGCGATCTTGCCGGTGGACGGCGGCGCCAGTTCCGGTCGCTGGTAATGCCTGGATGCTAACGCCTGGATGCTAACGCTGCAGCTTCTCCATCATGAAGTCGACGAAGGCGCGTACGCGCGACGACATGTGGCGGGCATGCGGATACAGCATCACGAAGGGGCGGGTGACGCCGCCGTGTTCGGGCAGCACTTCGACCAGGCTGCCTGAGCGCAGGTCTTCGGCGACCACGAAGCGATAGGTCTGGAACAGCCCGGCGCCGGCGCGCGCCAGCGTGACGCCGCCGAGCACGTCTTCGGCGCAGCCGTAGTTGCCGCTGGTCGGCACGTCGAGGTCGGCGCCTTCGTGGCGCAAGGTCCACGGCAGGCGACGGCCGTTGCTGGGGAGGTCGAACTGGATGCAGTCGTGCGCCTGCAGTTCGTCGATGGTGCGCGGCGTGCCGGCCCGGCGCAGGTAGTCCGGGCTGGCGACGATCACCAGCTCGGCGTCTTCCAGCGTGCGTGCGATCAGGCTCGAATCGTCCGGCGCCTTGCCGCGCACCGACAGGTCATAGGCGTCATCGGCAAAGTCGACGTTGCGGTTGCTGATGTGGGTCTCGACGGCAACCTCGGGATAGCGCGCACGAAATTCCGGCAGGATCGGCAGCACGCGGTAATGGGCATACGGGGTCGGCAGGCTGATGCGCAGCGTGCCGGCCGGCTTTCCATGCAGCCCGCTGACGCGGCGTTCTGCTTCGATCAGCGTGGACAGCGCTTCGCGGCATTGCTCGAAGTACAGCTGGCCTTCTTCGGTCAGGCGGATCTGGCGCGTGGTGCGTACAAACAGCCGCACGCCGAGGCGTTCTTCCAGGCGCGATACCGAGCGGCTGACCGCTGCCGGCGTCACGCTGGCGGCCACGGCGGCGGCGCTGAAGCTGCTCAGTTCTGCAGCCAGGCAAAACAACTCGATGCTGCCGACCTGGAGATCGTCGAAGGGGCGCCTTGTGCCGGTTTTCATGCGGTGTCCTGTGTAGAGATATTTTTATGATGGCGTAGTCCGGATGGTAAACCAATTGCCGTCCGGCCACCGCAGGCCGGCAGCATGAACATGGCGGGCGTCGTATCATCGGCCCACGCCGATCGTGCTGAACAGAATGAACCAGACCAATGAGGAATCCATGTCCCTGAATCGCTTTTCGTCACTCGACCGCTTTTCGCGCTACCGCCTGCTCGACCAGGCCACGCCGGTGCAGAAACTCGCGAACCTGCACCGCCTGTTGCCGGAGACGGCGGCGGTCAACATCTTCGTCAAGCGCGACGACCTGATGTCGCTCGGCGGCGGCGGCAACAAGCTGCGCAAGCTGGAGTTCCTGATCGGCGCCGCGCTGGCCGAAGGCGCCGACACGCTGGTGACCGTCGGCGGCCTGCAATCGAATCACGCCCGCCTGACGGCAGCCGCGGCGGCGAAGGCTGGCCTGCATTGCGAGATCGTCCTCGGCCGGCTGGTGCCGCGCACCAACGAAGAATATGCGCTGGGCGGCAACGTCCTGCTCAATGACATCTTCGGCGCACGCGTCGAGATCGCGCCTGACGGCGCTGCGCCCATCGTGCGTGCGCGCGAACGTGTCGCCGAGCTGATCGCGGCCGGACGCAAGCCTTACCTGATCCCGACCGGCGGCTCGACCGCGGTGGGCAGCCTGGGCTACGTCGCCGGCGCGGAAGAACTGCTGCTGCAGGGCGAAGCGCTGGGCGTGCAGTTCGACGGCATCGTGGTTCCCAACGGCAGTTCGGCCACGCACGCCGGTCTGGCCGCGGGGCTGGTGCACGCCGGCAAATCGGCGGCGCTGGTGCAGGCCTACAGCACGCTGGCGGAGGCGGCGACGGCGCAGGCGACCACGCTGACGCTGGTGCGCGAGACGCTGGCGCTGCTGGGAGACCAGGCCGTGGTGGCCGACGCCGACATCCTGATGGATGGCAGCCAGCGCGGGCCGGCTTACGGCGTCGCCACCGAGGCAATGCGGGAAGCCTTGCTGGCTCTCGCGCGCACCGAAGGCATCCTGCTCGACCCGGTGTATTCGGGCAAGGCCTTTGCCGGCATGTTGGCGGCGATCAGGGCAGGGCGCTACCAGTCGGGCGCCAATATCCTGTTTGTGATGACCGGCGGCACGCCGGCGCTGTACGCGTATCGCGACGCGCTGCAGCCGGCTTGATTAAAAAATTTCCCGTCGGAAATTTCATCGGCATTGCGGGCATGGCAATCAAGGTTGCCGTGCCCGATTTCACTTCTTCCTCCCGTCCTTGCCTCTGGTTTCCGCAAGGCATCTCCGACGCGCTTTTGCTATCTGCCGTACAATTCGTTGTGCGCTGCAAGATGCGCTCAACGCCAGCACCCACGCGCATAGACATGCAATTCGATGTGGCGCTGCAGCCTGAAATTACCAGAAATATCCCATGGAACAACTTGTCGTCTACATCATCCCGCTGTTCCTCGTGCTGATCTGCGCGGAGCTCGCCTACGGCTATTTCCGTGGCCGCAATACCTATCGCCTCAACGACGCCATCAGCAGCCTGAGCCAGGGCCTGATCGGGCAACTGGTGGGGCTGGTGACGCAATTGTTCCAGATCGGTTTTTATACCTTCGCCTATCGCTTCGTCGCGATCGTGCCGCATGCCCGTTTCTGGCACGGCGCGGCCGGATGGATTGCGGCGATCCTGCTGTTCGATTTCTTCGACTACTGGCTGCACCGCATGGGCCACGAAAACGCCGTGATGTGGGCCGCGCACGCAGTGCATCACCAGAGCCAGGATTTCAACCTGTCAACGGCGCTGCGCCAGGAAAGCACCGTTATCCTGATCGGCTGGCTGTTCTACCTGCCGATGGCGGTGCTGGGAGTGCCGCCTGAACAGTTCGCCATTGCCGGCCTGATCGTGCTGGTGTATCAGTTCTGGATCCACACCGAACATGTGGGCAAGCTCGGCTGGTTCGACAAGGTTTTTTCCTCGCCGTCGAATCATCGCGTGCATCACGCGGTCAACGACCAGTACCTCGACAAGAACTACGGCGGCATGCTGGTGATCTGGGACCGGATGTTCGGCACCTTCGCGGAAGAGAAAGAAGCCTGCGTCTACGGCACGCGCACGCCGCTCAAGAGTTGGGATCCGCTGTGGGCCGTGACCAGCGGTTACTGGCAACTGGCGCAGACCGCAGCGCGTCTGCCGCGCTGGCAGGACAAGCTCAAGCTGTGGTTCAAGCCGCCCGGCTGGCTGCCGGCCGGCGTGGCGGCGGACGGACCGGCGTTCAGTCTGGAAGCGGCGCGCCGGCGTTACGATCCGAAGCTGTCGCGCAGCGCCAGTGTCGCGGCGGTGCTGCAATTCAGCGTCTTGCTGGCGGCCAGTGCAGCGTGCATGTGGGTGGCGGACGATCTTTCCTACGCGCGCCTGGTGGAGCTGTGCTGCGCCTTGCTGGCGGCATTCTGGGCGCTGGGCGCTTTCATGCAGCATCGCGTCGGCATCGTTGCGATGGTGGCGATTGATGTTGTTGCGGCTGCCGTCGCTGCCTATGTGCTGCTGTAAGAGTCTAACGGTGCAGACTGCGCTTCAGGCTGTCCACTGAGATCTTCTGGACGGTTGGATTTCTCCCTCCGTCTTTTCCCTTCTTTTCCACCCCCGCGCAAGCGCTGCAACTGTCGCAGCCGGTTGCGGGGACTTGCTCGGCCGCTTGCATCCGCACGGCCATGCCATGCCAGCCGCGCTGCCGGCACCATGCAGCGACGGCAGCGCCCATGCGGTGCTTCAGCGGCTTCGGCAGATAGCGGCGCAGCACGTACCCGCAGGCATACAGCACGATGGCGGCGACGATGAGATTTTGCATGACGGTCCTCGTTTCTACAGGAAAGCCGTGGCCAACCGGAATGTCGCCAGCGAGGCCAGATAGGCCAGCGCGAACATGTAGGCGGCCATCGCCAGCGCCGGTTTCCACGAATTGGTTTCGCGCTTGACGATCGACAGCGTCGAGATGCACTGCGGCGCGAACACATACCAGATCAGCAGCGACAGCGCCGTCGGCAGGCTCCAGGTCTGCGTCAGCATCGGCTCCAGCGCCGACGCCAGCTGGTCGCCGCTGGCCGACAGCGCATAGACGGTGCCGAGCGCGCCGACGGCGACTTCGCGCGCGGCCAGGCCGGGGATCAGCGCGATGGCAATCTGCCAGTTGAAGCCGATCGGCGCGAACAGCGGCTCGAGGAAGCTGCCGATGCGTCCCGCCAGGCTGTACTGGATCGCCGGCCCGGTGGCGCCGTCCGGCGCACCCGGGAACGTCGACAGGAACCACAGGATCACCATCAGCGCCAGGATGATGGTGCCCACGCGCGTGATGAAGATGCGCGCACGTTCCCACAGCCCCAGCGCTAGGTTGCGCAGATGCGGCACGTGATAGTTGGGCAGTTCCAGCAGCAGCGGCTGCAGCCGGCCTTTGGCGATCACGCGCTTGAACACGTAAGCCACCGCCATCGCCGAGACGATGCCGAGCACGTACAGGCCGAACAGCACCAGTCCCTGCAAGTTGAAGATGCCGACGGCGCGATCAGGAATGAACGCACCGATGATCAGCGCATACACCGGCAATCGCGCTGAGCAGGTCATCAGTGGCGCGATCATGATGGTGGCGAGGCGGTCGCGCGGATTCTGGATGGTACGCGTGGCCATCACGCCGGGAATGGCGCAGGCGAAACTCGACAGCAGCGGAATGAAGGCGCGCCCCGACAGGCCGACGCTGCCCATCAGCCGGTCCAGCAGGAAGGCGGCGCGCGGCAGGTAGCCGGAATCTTCCAGCAGCAGGATGAAGAAGAACAGCACCAGGATCTGCGGGAGGAACACCAGCACGCTGCCGACGCCGGAGATGATGCCGTCGACGATCAGGCTGCGCAGCAATCCTTCCGGCATGAATTGCGTGACCAGCGCCCCGATGCCGTCGACGCCGGTCTTGATCATTTCCATCGGTAGCGCCGACCAGCTGAACACCGCCTGGAAGATCGTGAACAGCAGCGCCAGCAACAGCACATAGCCGAATACCGGATGCAGCACCCAGGCATCGATGCGGTCTTCGGTGGTGCGCGCCTGCGTGCGTTCGGTGACGGCGACGTCGAGGATGCTGCGCACCGCTTGCTGGCGCTCGCTTGCACTCATCGGCGTGGCTGCATCGCCGAAGCGGCATGAAACCCAGGCATCCGGCCGGCTGTCCGAATGGCGGTTGCGCCACGCGTCGACTGCATCGGCCAGCGCTGTTGCGCCTTGCTGCTGCACGGCGACGGTTTCGACCACGGGAATGCCGAGCTCGGCGCCGAGTCGCGCGGCATCAACATGCACGCCGCGCTTGCGGGCCACGTCGGACATGTTGAGCGCCAGGATGGTGGGGCGCTGCAGGCGCAGCACTTCGATGGCGAGCTTGAGATTCAGGCGCAGTTTGCTGGCGTCGACCACCAGCACGATCAGGTCGGGTAGCGCTTCGTCGGCGCGTTCGCCGAGCAGTACCGCACGCGTGACCGCCTCGTCCGGGGTCAGTGCGCTCAGGCTATAGGTGCCGGGCAGGTCGACCAGGCGATAGGCCGCGCCGCTGCCGGAGACGAAACGCCCGGCCTTGCGTTCGACCGTCACGCCGGCGTAGTTGGCGACTTTCTGGCGGGCGCCGGTGAGACGGTTGAACAGCGCGGTCTTGCCGCAGTTGGGATTGCCCACGAGGGCAAGGTTGAGTGGGGACGTGAACGTGTCGGATTGCTGCATGATGGGTGTTCTGGATATTTTAGAATGCGAAGGAAATCAGGCCAGCCGGTCGATGTGGATCAGTTCGGCTTCATGCCGCCGCAATGCGAAAGTGGTGTTGCCGATGCGCACCGCGATCGGATCGCCGGCCGGAAATGACAGCGCCACCACGCGCACGATTTCCCCGGGCAGGAAACCGAGTTCTTCCAGCCGCTCGCGCAGTGCGGATAGTTCGGGGTCCTGCGAAGGAGGGAGGAAGCGGATGCACGCCTGCTCGCCTTTGGTAAGATCGGCGAGGGTGTTGCGGGCAATTGCTGCGGTGGCGGTGGCTGTAGCTGTAGGGGAGATCATGAGCTGCCCGGTGTCCGTACGGCAATGCGGAAGCCGATAGAGTCAGTTAATAATGCTTCTCATTATCCACTGATTTCCACATTCGGGTCAGCGGCAAAATGTCGCAGTCCGGATCACGGAGCGAATCCTTTCCGGCTGCCGAAACGTCTCATCATCAGAGACCCGGCTCCATCCCCGGCCGGACCAGTTCGATTTCAGGCAACCAGGCGCTTTCACGGAGTAATTTCATGCCAGACCAGCAAGAGGCACGGCTTTTGTTCGAGCAGAGGCTGGGAGAGCTGCGCCCCAGGCTTCATCGCTATTGCGCGCGAATGGCAGGCTCCGCCGTCGACGGCGAGGATATCGTCCAGGAAACCCTCATCAAGGCGGTCGAAGCGTTCGGGCGCGATCCGATCGACAATACGGAAAGCTGGCTCTTCCGTATCGCCCACAACGCCGCGACGGATTTCCTGCGCCGCCGGCGGCGGCAGCAAGCAGTTCATTCTGAAGAGGAGCCGGAAATGATCGTGGACGAATCGGCATCTGCGGTATCCAGGCATGCCGCGACCGCGGCTTTGCGAACCTTCATGCATCTTCCGGTCGCTCAGCGCGGCGCCGTGATCCTGATGGACGTGCTGGGCTATTCCTTGCAGGAAATGCGCGACATCACCGGATTGACCGTGCCTGCGGTCAAGGCCGCCTTGCATCGTGGCCGCGTGCGTCTGCGCGAGCTGGCGGCCAGTCCCGGCGAACCGCCGTCGCTGGATGATGCCGAGCTGCGTCGCCTGGCGCGATACGCCGATTGTTTCAACGCCCATGACTTCGACGCCGTGCGCAACATGCTGGCCGACGACGTCGCCCTTGAACTCGTCAGCCGCACCCGCAGGAGCGGGCGCAAGGAGGTATCGCAATACTTCAGCAACTACGCCGGCATTGGCGACTGGCGCTTGATCCCGGGGCTGGTCGACGGCCGGCCGGCCCTGCTTGTGCTTGATCCGGCCAGGCCGGAAGCACCGCCATCCTATTTTGTGATCGTCGAATGGAAGGACGGCCAGGTCGTCCGGATACGAGATTTCCGGCATGCGCGCTATGTTGCCGAGTGTGCCGGGATGAGCCCTGCCAACCTGTCGGAGAAAACTTGATGAGCCATCCTGAAATGCAAATTCATCGCGTTCTTGAACGTTACAGATCAACGGTTTTTGCCAAGGACCTGGAAGGGTTCCTGCGCCTGTACAGCGAGAACGTGCGCATTTTCGACACGTGGGAAGCGTGGTCGTACGAAGGCAAGAACGCCTGGCGCGAGGTGATCGGAAAGTGGTTTTCCTCCCTCGGGGAAGAAGCCGTCGCAGTGACCCTGGAGGACGTTCAGGTGACCGCTGGAGCGGATCTGGCGATCGCCGGTGCGATCGTCACTTATGCCGCCGTCTCTCCCGCCGGCCGCACGCTGCGCTCCATACAAAACCGGCTGAGCGTGGCGCTGGCGAGGGAGGGCAATGACTGGCTTATCGTTCACGAACATACCTCGGTGCCGATCGGCTTTGACGACATGCGCGCCGTGACGGCCAAAGTCCCCTGATCCCTAGTCCCTGATTCTTGATATCTATATTTCGCGCATCCGGCGCATCCTTTCCCTGCTGCTCTTCGTCTTAAGAAAGTGAGGACGCCGCCATTGCGATCGGCGCTGCGTCCTCTTTTATCAAAACATGGAAGGAGCGCAGTCGAATGAATCAGAACAGGGTTGAAATCTACGGCATCCCCGAAAGCAACTTTACGCGTGCGGTCAGAATGGTCTGCGAGGAGAAAGCGCTCGACTACGATCATTTCCCCGTCCGTCCGCACTCCGACGAGGCCAATGCAATCCATCCGCTGGGCAAAGTCCCCGGCCTGCGTCACGGCCAGGTGACACTGGGAGAGTCGCGGGCGATCGTGGCCTACCTCGATTGCCTTTATCCGGAAACGCCGATGATGCCCACAAGTCCCGATGCGGCGGAGGCGGAGCAGTGGGTATCGATCGTCATGACGGCGATGGATCCGGTATTGATCAGGCAGTATGTTTTTGCGAATCTCTTTCCCAAGACGGCGGATGGAACGGTCGATCGCGCTGCCGTTGAGGCGCCGCTGCCCACGCTGAAGGCGCAGATCAAATTGCTCGACCAGGCATTGGCCAGGAAAAACTTCCTCGCCGCCGCGCGCTTTACCTTCGCAGACGCTCTCCTTCTTTCGACATTGGCCGCCGTGCGCCTGTTTCCGGAGGGGGCGCATGCGATTGATGCCGCGCCCAATCTCGCGCATTACGTGAATCTGCATTCCGCCCGTGCCAGTTTCATTGCGACCGATCCCTGGAAGAAGCCGGGCAAGGCGGGCAAGGGAGAGAACGCATGATTCTGGTCACCGGCGCCGCCGGATTGAGCGGCGCGCACATCGTCAGAGAGTTGGCGGCGCAGCGAGTGCCGTTTCGTGCACTGGTGCGAAATCGGTCGAAAGCGGTTTCTCTTCTTCCAGGCCATGTTGACATCGTCGAAGGCGACATGTCCCGGCCCGAGACCTTGGGGCCGGCGCTTGAAGGCGTCGCCAAGGCCTTGCTCATTTCATCGGGCGACGCTCGCATGCTGGAGACGCAATGCAGTTTCATCGACGCCTGCAAGCGCGCCGGCGTGGAGCATGTCGTGAAATTCTCGGGTAACGAAACGGGATTCGATCGCTCCAGATTCCGATTTACGGAAATGCATGCGCAGGCAGAGCGCTATCTTGAACGATCGGGTTTGCGCTGGACGCATCTGCAGCCCTGCGGTTTCATGCAGGTGTATCTGCGCGAGGCCAGGACCATCAAGGAAAGCGGCGAGCTGCGCCTGGCCGCGGGGGATATCACGCTCGCGCCCATCGATGTCCTGGATATCGCCAGAATCAGCACCGCCGTATTGCAGGCGCCGTGGCAGGACGGCAGGCGTCATCTGATGACCGGGCCGGAAGCGCTGACCATGAGCCAGATCGCCGGGCTGATTTCCAAAGTCGCAGGCCGGCCCGTCAACTACGTCGCGATCACGCCGGAAGAACGCCGCCAGGAAATGCTGGCCGCCGGCGTACCTGCGTATTTTGCGGACGCTTTGTTCGAGCAAGCCACCGAACGGCTGCGCAATCCAAAGGCAGCGGTGCACCTGGAGACTCATCAGGAATTCAATGTGATCCCGACGACTTTCTCGCATTTCATACAGCGCAATGCTTTCATTTTCCAATAATTGATTTATTGAAAATGGAAGAAGGGCGGTGCTCCCGCATGCTTTCCTTGCCCTGGACCCAACCGGTGCATTTCTCTGAACCAGGCTGGCGGACATCGTTGTCCGCCAGCCTGTTTTTCTCTGTCAATCCATTCCGCACCATCCTTTTCAAATAGTTTTCCATATGGCGAACTATGGTGATATAGTTCGCCATATGGAAAACTATTCAGCCTCACTCAACAACGTATTCCACGCACTGGCCGACCCTACCAGGCGATCGGTGATCGCCAGGCTGGGCAGCGGCCCGGCGTCGATAAAGGAACTGGCGGAACCGTTCGGCCTGGGGTTGCCCTCGTTCCTGAAGCACATCAAGGTTCTTGAAAGCAGCGGTCTTATCGCCTCGGAAAAAGCAGGGCGAGTGCGCACCTGCAAACTGAAGCGCGCCAACCTGATCGCTGCCCAAAAGTGGTTTGATGAACAACGCGCGGCCTGGGAAGGCCGATACGCAAATCTCGACAATTTACTGATTACTTTGAAAGGTGAAGAAGATGAAAACTGAGCTTCAATTTGACTTTGTGGTCGACCAGGAAAAAAGCACCATCACGATCAAACGAGAATTCGCCGGAAAACGCCAGCTAGTCTGGGACTGCCACACGAAGAGCGAACTGCTCGACCGCTGGTTTGCACCCAAACCGCTGACCACGAAAACCAAGTCCATGGATTTCCGCGAAGGCGGGCACTGGCACTACGCGATGGTGGAGCCGAACGGCCAGGAGTACTGGGGCCGGGTGGACTATCTGACCATTCACCCCATCGACAATTACACCTCGCTCGACGGTTTCAGCGACAGCACCGGCGCAGTGAATCCGGCATTGCCCAGGTCCAAATGGAACGTCAGTTTCTCGGATGCCAAGGCGCATACCCTGGTGGAGACAGTCGTCTCTTATTCGTCGCCCGAGGCGCTCCAGCAAGTCATCAACATGGGACTGAAAGAGGGTTTGGCCTCGACCCTGGAACGTCTGGACGAACTGCTTCTGGTTCTCAACTAAGCACTGGAAGAACCCCTTCGATACCCACGCATGTCGCCAGCAAAGGCGACATGCGCTGTCTACGCGGCAGGATGTTTTCAAAAACACATCTTTCCGATGCCTTGGCGCGACCAAATGCCGCAACCAAAGGCTGTGAACTTCGATTACGTGAATCTCGTCACTCCATCAGGGTAGAATCATTCTGAAATTCGACGTGTTGGGCTTTCAATCGACGAGATTCGCAAAGCATATGACGCAAACACAATCAGAAAAAATCTCCTTGTTCCTGCCCACGATGCCGGCGAGCGCCAGTGAACGCAAGCTGGCGACGGTGCTCATTGCCCTGTCAGCGGTTTTCTTTGTCGTCTGCATTCCGTTTGCCAAGACGCCGTTGGCGAAAGTGGACGCTTTCATTCCCATCTACGCGTCGGCGCTCTGCATCAACGATGCCATTACCTCATTGCTGCTGTTCGGGCAATTCGTCATCTTGCGCTCCAGGGCGATTCTGGTGCTGGCATTGGCTTATACCTTTACGGCGCTGATGACGGCCACGCATGCGCTGTCGTTTCCGGGTTTGTTTTCGCCGTCGGGATTGCTCAGCGGAGGGTCGCAGACCACGGTGTGGCTGTACATGTTCTGGCACGCAGGATTCCCGCTGTTCGTCATTGCCTATGCTTTGCTCAAGAATCGGGAGAACGTGCTTCCGACCGGCCGTTTCATCGCCCTGGGCCTTGGCGGCGTATTTTTTCTGGTATGCGCTTTGGCGTATCTGGGGACGGCGGGCCACGATTATCTGCCCGTGCTTTTATCCGAGGGAAAATACACTCCTGCACTGACCGTCACCGTGTTTTGCATCGGCGGCCTGTCCTTGACGGCACTCTTGCTGCTTTGGCGCAGGCGATCTTTTTCGGTGCTGGATTTATGGCTACTGGTGGTGGTCTGCGCCTGGCTGTTCGACGTCGGCCTGTCAACGATATTCAATGCCAAGAGATTCGATCTCGGTTTCTATGCCGGCCGCCTTTACGGGCTGCTGGCGGCCAGCTTCGTTCTGGGCATGCTGTTGCTTGAGAACAGCAATCTGTATGCGAAACTGGTCAGCATGCATGAACAGCAGCGGCGTAAAACGGCCGAGCTGGAGATATTGAATCGTGATCTGGAGTCATTCGGCTATTCGGTTTCTCACGACTTGCGGAGCCCCTTGCGGGTCGTCGGCGAGTTCGCACGGATCCTGGATGACGAATATGCCGGCGTGCTCGATGACGAGGGGCGACGCTTCGTTTCCATCATCAGAAAAAGCAGCGGCAAGATGATTTCCCTGGTGGAGGATCTGCTGGCGTTCTCGAAGATGGGGCAGCAGCCCCTGAGTATGGAAAGCGTGAATTCCGATTTGCTGGTTGGTGAAATTGTTCAGGATTTCAAGTCGGCGAATCCACAACGCCATATCCGGTTCGACATCGTTCCGCTGCCTGCCGCCCTGGCCGAGGGGAAGATCCTGCGCCAGGTGTGGTGGAACCTGATTGAAAACGCGATCAAATATTCCCGGACAAGAGACATTTCCATCATCACCATCGGCTATAAGGAAAGCACCCCGCCGGTCTACTTCGTGAAAGACAACGGCGTGGGCTTTGACATGGCGTACGCCCACAAATTGTTTGGCGTCTTCCAGCGTCTTCACAGCAGCCAGGAATTTGAAGGGACGGGCGTCGGCCTTGCCATCGTGGAGCGCATCGTCACCAAGCATGGCGGGAAGATATGGGCTGAATCGACGATCGGTGTCGGCACAACCTTTTATTTCACGCTGGCGCCGGATTTGCCCGCGGGCATCGGGGCTTGAGCACTCCTGACGAGCAGTCAGTTGCGCGAAGGGGAGACTGACACGGAACCGGAACCGGAAGACCGCGGCGCGGTGGCCGGTTCCGCCGGGGTGGTACAGATATCCCACAGCGACACCGGAATCCGGCCTATGTCTTTGGCAAAGACGAAGGTCACCCCGATCAGGAGTATGCCGGCGGCGAGCAGGAGCAGCATGACTTGCAGGTTCGACAGGCTGAAGCCGGAGTGGCTGGGGTCTTTGCTGTGGTTTGACATGATGGCGATGGAATGCGGGAAACCGAAGTATAAAAAAATTCGCGGCGCTGCGCTTGCGTCAAATTGTCACACCCCGCGGTCACGCTCAGTCGCGCTCAGTCGTGCATAGTCGCCGCTTCAGTACGGCAGCCCGGAAGCCGGTATGCCGCTGGCGTAAAATGACGCCATGAACACCCCGCAACATCTGAGTTTTCGCACCTATGGCGCTGATGGCCCGTTGCATAGCCACGACCATGTGCAGATCGTCCTGCCGATGCTGGGCGAGATGGAAATTGAAGTCGACGGCCGCGGCAATATGCTCGACGTCACCCGTGCGGCCTTTGTTGCGCCCGACATCAGCCACGCGCAGTCGGCGCAAGGTCCGAATCGGTTCCTGATCCTCGATTGCAAGCTGTCCGACATCGGCGCCGATGCCGCCGAACGCCTGCGCCGCCAGACCTTCCTGCCGGTTCCTGCCGCGGTGCGGCGGCTGGCCGAGTTTATCGATCTGAGCCTCGACCTGAGCCGCAGCGGCACCGCCGGACTGGTGCTGCCGGAATCGGTGGTGCGTCATTGCACGCCGCTGTTGCTGGAAGCATTGACCGCGATGCCGCAACGGCAATCGCGCTTGCACGGCTTGCTGCTGCGCATCGACGCCGCGCCGGGACAAGCCTGGACTGCAGCGCGGATGGCGCGTGTGGCGAACCTCAGCGTGAGCCGCCTGCATGCCTTGTTCAAGAGCGAACTCGGCCGCACGCCGCAGGAGTGGTTGTCGGACGTGCGCCTGCGTTTTGTGCAGGATGCGCTGGCCGGCTCGGATGTGCCGGTGGCGGAACTGGCGTTGCGTGCCGGCTATTCCGACCAGAGCGCCTTGACGCGCGCCATGCGCCGCACCACCGGCATGACGCCTGCCGCATATCGCCGCGAGCATCGATAGTTTCCAATTGCAATAGCCTCAGCCCAATTTTGAAGAGCCGCAGTCAAGACGCGCGCCGCCGCTTTGCCTATCCTGCCTGGCAGTGAATCGAACAAGGCGGAACATGAAAAGCAATATCTCGGCCGGTGTCGGCAACGGTATCGCGGCGGGGGCGTTCTGGGGGCTGGTGTTCCTGGCGCCGCAGGTGCTCGGCAGTTTCAGCGCATTGCAATTGTCGGCGGCGCGCTATCTCGCTTACGGCGTCGTCGCCATGATGCTGCTGGCGCCACGCTGGCGCGCCCTGGCGGGACGGCTCGGCCGCGCCGAATGGCTGGCGCTGGCGTATCTGAGCCTGCTCGGCAACATCCTGTATTACCTCTTCCTCGCCAGCGCCGTGCAATGGGCGGGCGGCGCGTCGACCTCGCTGATCATCGGCCTGCTGCCGGTGGTGGTGACGCTGGCGGGGGCGCGCGACGAGGGAGCGCTCAAGTTGTCGTCGCTGATGGCGCCGCTGGCGCTGTGCCTGCTCGGGGTCGGCCTGGTCGGCGTGCAGGCGCTGTCGGCGGAGCACGCCACGACGGATCTGGCCACACGCGCGGCCGGCTTGCTGTGCGCGTTCGGCGCACTGGCGTCGTGGTCGGTCTATTCGGTGCGCAACAGCCGCTGGCTGGCGCGCCGGCCCGACATCTCATCGCACGACTGGTCGTTGCTGACCGGCATCGTCACCGGTGCGCTGGCCTTGCTGCTGGTAGTACCGGCGTTCTCGCACGGCACGAACGGGCATGACGGCAGCGATTGGCTGCGCTTCTGGGCAGTGGCGGCGGCCGTGGCGATTTTCGCCTCGGTGGTGGGGAATGCCTTCTGGAATCGCGCCAGCCGTCTCTTGCCGCTGACGCTGACCGGGCAGATGATCATCTTCGAGACGCTGTTTGCGCTGCTGTACGGTTTCCTGTGGGAACAACGCTGGCCGACGCGGCTGGAAGTGCTGGCGATCGTCTGCCTGGTGAGCGGGGTACTGTGGTGCGCGTCGCTGCATCGCGGCCACGGAGGAACAGCGGAAGCATCGGCCCAGGCATGAAGATCGCTGGCGCGAAGGCGGCGGCAACTGATACCATCGAAGCTATCCAAGCTGCGATATAAAGAACAGGGCTCATTTCATTCTGCGCTCTGAATAGTTGCCACGTGAATACTTCGACTCCATGCCCAATTTCATCGACCCCACCGATTTCGAAGCGCTGAAACAGGACGACGCGCTGCCGTCGCCGAGCGGCGTTCGTCTCAACATCATGCGCATGTGCCGCCAAGAGGATGTTTCCCTGGTCGATCTGGTCACGCAGATCCAGGCCGATCCGGTGCTGGGCGGCCGCATCATCAAGATCGGTAATGGCGCCTCGGTCAACAAGGGGCGTCCCATCGTCGCCATCAGCAAGGACGTGTTGCTGATGATCGGACTGGATGCGGTGCGCCAGCTGGCGCTGGCGATTTCGTTGACCACCGAACGCCGCGACAGCAACTGCGCCGGATTCGACTACGCCACGTTCTGGGCGCGCACGGTCGCCATGGCCTGCGCTGCTCAAGCGCTGGCCGAATACTACGGCGAGGCGCCGCCGACCGAAATGTTCGCCAGCGGCCTGCTGGCCAATATCGGCAGCCTTGGCCTGGCGGCGGCGCGTCCGGCGGAATATGCCGGCGCGCTGGCGAGCGTCACGGACGATGACAGCAGTGACGCGAAACTGCGCGACGCCGAACAAGCGGCCTTCGGTTATACCCATCTCGACCTTGCCGCCTCCATGATGCAGGACTGGAGCATCCCGCGCCTGTTCTGCGAAGCGGTGCTGCATCACAAGGCGCCGTCGCAGTCGGGGCTTGACGATGAGTCGCGCCAGTTACGGCTGGCGCAGATGCTGCATGTCGCCGGCGCCATCGCCGATTATTGCGTGGCGCCTGAAAACGCACGCGTACCGGCCTTGCAGGCCTTGCTCGATGCCGGCGCACCGCTCAACGGCGAGATCGATCACGTGAGCGCGCTGTGCGACCGTGTCGGCCGCGACTGGGTGGAATGGAGTTCGATGGTGGGTATTGCAGCGCAAGCGTTGCCGCCGACGCGCGACGTGTTGGCGCAGTTGCGCGAACAATCGGGTCAATAGGCCATCGCAGCTGCCGGAGCAGCTGCAATCAAGTCTTGCCGGCCGGCGACAACTCCGGATACATGGCCGCCGCCAGCAGGCATACCGTCTCCACCGCATCCGCACGCGCCAGGTCATGCACCAGGGGGCGTTGCTGCAGCAGGGCCGCACAGGGTACGGCAGCGGTGACACGGCGCTCAAACAGATCTTCCATCGTCCGCAACCAGTTGTCGAATTCGACGCGCGCCTGCCGTTCCGCCGCGCTTGCCGATGCTCTCTCTTCCAGCCAGATATGCGTGGCCGCACACGCCAGCCGGCGTGCCAGCGCGACGCAGGTGCGGGCGTTGTGGATCTGGCGTGCATCGACGCCGCCTTCGCGCAGCAGCCGTTGCAGCAGCAGGCCGCTCTCGATATTGACCACGCAGGCTTCGCGCCGGTAGGCGTGCATTTGCGCAGCGTGCGGATGCAGCTGCAGCGCACCGCGCAGGTAAGCCAGGTTGGTCAGGATCATGTGCGACAGGTTGCGATGCAGGTTGGCCTGGCGGCGCTGGGGCCATAGCAGGTAGGTGGCGACAATCGCGACCACGGCGCCGATGACGTTGTTGCCGGCGCGCAGCAGCGCGTTACTTAGCTGCAGTTGCGGTTCGGTCGCGACGTCGGCCACCAGCACGAACACCGGTGTCAGGAACAGTGAATACAAGCCGTAGCTGACCGGCCGCAGACCCATCGCCAGCGCCGCCATCGGAAACACCAGCAAGGCCAGCGCAAGCGGCGAATGGATGAACAGGCAGAGCACCACCGCCAGCATGCCGCCGACGATGCTGCCGATGGCGCGCTCCATGCTGCGCGACCAGCTGTCGGCAACCGAGGGTTGCATCACCAGCATGGTCGCCATGGTTGCCCAATAACCGAACGGCAGCTGCAGCAGGTGCACGATCAGGTAAGTGACCCCGGCCGCGACCGCACAGCGCAGGCCGTGCCTTACTTCAGCAGAACCGCTGCGCAGGTGCGCGGCAGCCATGCGCAGTGCATCAAGTGCATCTTGGCGCAGTGAGCTCTGCGGCAGGCTTGGGCGCGCCGCCTGTTTCCAGTCAGCCAGCACCATCAGGCCATCTACGTCATGCAGGTCGCGCAATTTCAGCAGTTGCGCCACCTGCGACGGCGCACGGCCGGTCAGCTGGCGTAGCCGCAGCATGGCGCGCGCATCTTCCGCGTCGCTATGCGCGAGGTTGCGCTTGCCGGGCGTTGTTGCCACACCGCTTTGTATGGTGCGCAGCAATAGTGCCATGGCGTTCAGGATGCGGGCGATGCGCCGGCGCGAGCGGGCATCCTGGGAACGAAAGAGCGGCAGGCGCAGATCGCAGAGCGCCGTGATGCAGTCGAGCAGCGCGTCGGCGCGCGCCAGTTTGATCAGGATGTTCTCGTAGAGCTTGCTGGCGTCGCTGCGGTCGGCCGGGATCGCAGCCAGGGTCGCACGGGCGGCGGCAATGTCGGCGCGGATATGGCGGCGGGTCTGGGCGGCGGCTTCCTCGCGCACGCCGGAACTATCGTTGCTGCCGCCGATGTCGGCCAGTTCGGCCAGCGCGCCGTAGACGCGTGCAACCGCCTGGCGCGCAGGGGCAAACGGATGGATGCGCCACACACTCAGGCCCAGCAGCGTGGCCCAGGCGCAACCGGAAAAATAGATCACGACATGGCTGTGCTGCAGCGGCAGCAGCGTCACCGGGAAGTCCGCCAGGATCGCCGACACCCCGGCCGCCAGTATCAGCACCAGCCCGGTAGCGGCGCCGTAGATGCGCGCAAAGCCGGCAATGCCGGCGCAGGCCATGATGGCCAGCAAGCCGGCCGACATGCCCATGCCGCTCAGTGTGGCGGCGAAGATGCCGCCCAGCGCCGATGCCAGTGCGAAGCCGCCCATCGATGCCAGGCGCGCGCGATTGGAGCCGGCGCTGTCGGCCAGGCAAGTCAGAAAGGCGCCGATGGCGGCCCACGAAAAAAGCGGATTGTGCAGCCACTCACCCACCAGCAGCATGGTTCCCGCCGCCAGGGCCGCACGCAGTCCCTCCGACAGGCTGGCGTGGCGCATCGGGAAGTTGACCGACCAGCGGCGCACGCGCGTGGCCAGAGGCGACGTGAGCAAGGTGAGGGATGTGCGCGACATTCGCGGCGTGGCGAAGGAGGAGAGCGGCGGCATTCTGGGGATGGGCTGGAGCAATGAATGGGGATGCCTGCCAGTATAGAAAACGCCGCTATTGCCGGTATGACTTAATTTCGACGAATGCAGTCGGAATATTCATGAAAATTCACTCGCTTCTGGCGACTTTCTTGCCCGTCACAGGCGGTCCGCCGGCGAACAGTTCGCTGCTCAGCGTCAGCCAGGCGCGCGCCGCATGCGACAGATAACCGCCGCGTGTGACGTAAGCCACCTGCCACTGCACCTCCGGTTCCACCAGCCGCACGGATTGCAATTGATCGGAGGCGAGCCGGTGGATAAAGGGTTCCGGCAACAGGGCCACGCCCATGCCGGCCAGCGCCATGGCCACCAGCCAATCCCATTGGCCGCTCTGGGCCGCCACTTCGGGCGCGATGCCGGTATCGCGGAACATGTTGCGCAAGGTGCGTGTCAGGCCGAACTCGTTATTGAGCAACACCAGCGGCATGTCCTTGAGCGCCTTGCACGGCAGCGTGCTGCGATTTTTCTGGAAGCGGCCGGCCTGCGCCACGGCCCAGATCGGATAGGCCGCCACCGGCGTCATTTCGAGTTCCAGCTCGGGCGCGACGGGCAGCACCGTCATGCCGATTTCCAGGGTGCCGGCGGCGACGCGCTGCTCGATTTGCGGGCCGGTGTCTTCCAGCAGCGTGATGGCGATTTCGGGATGGCGTTCACGGAAGGCCTTCAGCACCGGTGTGCAGAGAATGTTCACCATCGGCGGGATACCGATCTCCAGGTGACCCTGACGCAGGTTGCGGGTGTTGTGGATTTCGGTGTTGAGGCGCTGGACGCCCGCCAGGATCTGCTGTGCCTGCTCGTACACGACGCGACCGGTATCGGTCAGCTGCAGGCTGCGTCCGGCGCGGATCAGCAGCGGCGTGCCGATCTCGTCTTCGAGCTGGCGCACCATCTTGCTGACCGTCGACTGCGTGACATGCAGGGCGTCGGCGGCTCGACTGAAGCTGTTGAGCCGGACGGTTTCCGAGAAGTAACGCAGGGCGCGGATGTCCATGATGATGGTCCAAATTATGCAAAAAACGACTGATTGAAGAGAGTTTAAATCATACGGCGCATGGTTAGCCGATTCTATACTCGTGAAAAAAAGATGGCAGAAATCCATTCTGTCTTTCCAAAATCGAGCAGGAGAACCAGATGTATTCCGAACGTATTCCGCCGGCGCTGGCCGGCAAAGTCATGTCCGCCGGCGACGCCGCCAGCCTGTTCCGCACCGGCATGATCATCGGCATGAGCGGCTTCACGCGCGCCGGCGACGCCAAGGCGATACCGCGTGCGCTGGCCGAGCGCGCCCGCAGCGAAGCGCTGCGCTTCACGGTGATCACCGGCGCCTCGCTGGGTAACGACAGTGACGGCCTGATGGCGGAGGCGGGCTTGCTGGCGCGGCGCATGCCGTTCCAGGTTGACGGTACATTGCGGCGCAAGATCAACGCCGGCGAGGTCATGTTCATCGACCAGCATTTGTCGGAAACCGCCGAGCAGTTGCGCAACGGTACGCCGGGAGCGATCGATATTGCGGTAATCGAAGCGGCGGCGATCACCAGCGAAGGCATCATCCCGACCATGTCGGTGGGGAATTCCGCCAGTTTCGTCGAGCAAGCCGGGATGATCGTCATCGAACTCAACGCCAGCGTGCCGATGGCGCTGGCCGGATTGCACGACATTTATTTGCCGCAAGGGCGGCCGGGGCGTCAGCCGATACCGCTGACCAGTCCTGAGCAGCGCATCGGCACGCGCGCCATTCCGTTCGATCCGGCGCGCATTGCCGCCATTGTCGTCACCGACATGCCAGACAGTCCGTCCAGCGTATTGCCGCCCGATGACGAGACCAAGGCCATCGCCGGCCATGTGATTCGTTTCCTGGAGGCCGAGGTCGCGGCCGGCCGCATGGGCGAGGAGCTGGCGCCGCTGCAGGCCGGCATCGGCACCATCGCCAATGCCGTGCTGCACGGATTGACGCAGTCCTCGTTCCGTAACCTCACGATGTTTTCCGAAGTGTTGCAGGATAGCGCGATCGAGTTGCTCGATTCGGGCCAGTTGCGCTTCGCCTCGGCGTCGTCGATCACGTTGTCGCCGGCCATGAACGAGAAGTTCATGCGCAATCTCGACCACTATCGCTCGCGCATCGTGCTACGCCCCCAAGAGATCAGCAATCATCCCGAGCTGGTGCGCCGGCTCGGCATCATCGCGCTCAACACCGCGCTCGAATTCGATCTCTATGGCAACGTCAATTCGACGCATGTCGGCGGCACCCACATGATGAACGGCATCGGTGGTTCGGGCGACTTCGCGCGCAACGGGCAGTTGTCGATTTTCGTCACCAAGGCGGCGGCCAAGAGCGGCGACATTTCCAGCGTGGTACCTATGGTGTCGCATGTCGATCACACCGAGCACGACGTCGACGTGCTGGTCACGGAGTTCGGCCTGGCTGATCTGCGCGGACTGGCGCCGCGCGAAAGGGCTCCGCTGATCATCGAGCATTGCGCCCATCCCGACTATCGCCCGGCGCTGCGCGACTATTTCGCCCGCGCTTGCCGGGCCGGAGGCCACACGCCGCATCTGCTCCCCGAAGCCCTGTCATGGCACGAACGCTACAAGAACGACAAAACCATGCGGGGTCACTAAGTCGTTTCGATGTTGTCATTTTTTTTATGTAATTGCGAATTAAACAACGCATCGAAAAAATTCATCCGCCGGCTGCGCCCGCACCGGCGTCAATACCCTGTCGCGCCTCTAAAAAATCATGGCGATTTGAAATCGTTTGTGAGACGATTGCCAATGGATAATTTTGTTGACATCAACGTAACTTTTGATAACGTCAACACGCGGCACCCGACACCGGTCGCGCATGCGCATCGCTGCGGGAAGCAAACAACAAGAATAGACGAATAGCAAAAAAGCAAGAGCAAAACAGTACGGCGCAGATCACTGTGCCGAGGGGATGTATCGATTGTTGCTGACGTGTTTTTCCGGAGAGAGAAGCCGTTTATGAAGCTATTCAGAAAAGGCCTGCTGCTGGTTGCGATTCCCGGCATGTTCGAGCTTGGCTTGCTGGGGATCCTGTACAAGAGCCAGGAGAACGCTACGCGGGCCGAAGTCTGGGCCCTGCACACCAAGGACGTCATCATCCAGGCGGGAGAAGTGCGCGAGCCCGTGCTGCTGCAATCGGCGCGGCTGCGCGCCGCCATCATTCTTAATGATCCGTCCGGGCTTGAGAAGAACGATCTGTGGGACAGCCTCGACAAGGAAATCGGCGAACTGCGCGCGCTGGTCGGCGACAACACCGAACAACGCCGGCGTGTGGAGGAGATCGGCGCCTCCGTGCGGGAATACCGCCAGTGGATTGACATCCAGACCGAACTTCTCAAGAACGGCAAGCGCGATGAGCTGGTGGCGGCCTTGCGCGATCCCAAGGCGCTGCGGCTGATTCAGGTGATTCAGCGGCAACTGGTCGAGTTCATCAAGGTGGAAGAAAACCTGGATGAGCAGCGACTGAAAGCCGTGTCCGAGGCGCGATTGATGCAGAACGTCGCTCTGGTGATCGCCTTGCTCGGCGCAATACTCGCCGCCGCACTGGCTGCACGGATTTTCAGCCGTGACGTCGGTGGTCGTCTGGCCGTGCTGACCGGCAATGCGCTCAAGCTGACCGAAGGCGGGGTGCTGGCCCAGCGCGTAGGCGGCAACGATGAAATCACCGAGCTCGACAAAGTGCTGCACGAGGCCAGCGCGCGCCTGCGCCAGGCCGAGGACGACGCACGGGCCTACCGTGAAGAACTCGAGCGTCACGCACGCGAGCTGACCGCCGTGAATGAAGATCTGCAGCGCCAGACGCAGGACAACGAAATGTTCATCTACAGCGTGTCGCATGACCTGCGCTCGCCGCTGGTCAACCTGCAGGGGTTCAGCAAGGAACTGCATCATTCTGTCGGCGAGCTGCACGACACCATCAACGCCAGCGATCTCAACGACGGGGACAAGCAGCGCATCCGCGACATCATCGAGGAAGACGTCGAAGTGTCGCTGCGCTTCATCCGCACTGCGGTAACGCGTTCGGCAGCGATCATCGACGCCATGTTGCGGCTGTCGCGCGTGGGGCGCGTCGAGTACCAGGCGCAAGAGACCAACGTCGACGAGATCGTCGCGCGCGTCATCGACGCCATGAGCAACACCATCCGCGAGCGCCAGGCATTGGTGGTGTCGCAGCCGCTGCCGCCGTGCTACGGCGACCCGACCGCGATCGAACAGATCTTCGGCAACCTGATCGGCAATGCAGTCAATTACCTCGATCCCAAGCGCCCCGGTACGGTCGAAATCGGCGTGCTGCCGCCGGATCCTGGCCAGCCCGATTTTCGCATCTACTACGTGCGCGACAACGGCCTAGGCATTCCGGCCGACTATCTCAGCAAGATGTTTTCCGCCTTCCACCGTCTTCACGCGGATGTCGCCCAAGGCGAAGGCGTCGGCCTGGCGCTGATCAAGCGCATCGTACTGCGCCATGGCGGCAAGATCTGGGTCGAATCCGTCGAAGGCGCCGGCACCACCTTTTATACCTCGCTACCGGTGCGACCGGTGCAGCCCGCAACCCAATTGGCTCAAGGAGAACAGACTCATGGCTGACAAAGACGAAGTAGGGATATTGCTGGTCGAAGACGACGATGGCCACGCCTTGCTGGTGGAAAAAAATCTGCGCCGCGCGGGTTTGTCCAACGGCTTCCTGCGTCTCAAGGACGGCCAGGAAGCGCTTGATTATTTTTTCAACGGCGAGGGCGTGCCTGCCAGGGAAAGATTCGAATCGCTGGTGGTGCTGCTGGATGTGAACATGCCCCGCGTGAGCGGTGTCGACGTCTTGAAGCGCCTCAAGGAAAACGAATCCACTGCAGCCATTCCTATCATCATGCTGACCACCACCGACGATCCGCGCGAGATCGAACGCTGCTATGACTACGGCTGCAATCTCTACATCACCAAGCCGGTGGAGTACGAAGCCTTCATCGAAGCGGTGCGCCGCCTCGGGTTCTTCCTGCAAATCATCAAGGTGCCCCCGGTAGGGCGCGGTGTTGCATGACTGCATCGGAACCCTCCATTCTGATCATCGAAGACGATGAAGGCCTGCGCATGCTGGCGCGTCGCCGTCTGGAAAAGCGCGGCTTCAAGGTCGGCAGCGCCGGCAGCATCGCGCAGGCGCGCAGCTTGTTGCGCGATGGCGCCTTCGATCTGCTGGTGATCGACTATCAGCTCGACGAAAACATGAGCGGTCTCGATTTTTACAACGAGTTGCGCGAAGAGGGCGTGAAGATTCCAGCAGTGATGTGCAGCGGTTTTTCAGACGAGGCGCATTTCGGCGAGGCGCTGCGTTGCGGCATTGCCCATGTCCTGCCGAAGTCGCAGGATTATCTGGACGAGTTGCCCGACGTCGTGCAGCAGGTACTGAATCGGGCGCAGGATTAAGCTGCACGGGCGGTGGCATTTGCGCATGCCGCTGCTGCCATGAAGGGCGCGTCATGGTAGGATGCTGACCCTCTGCAACGCCTCATTGAAGCCGCAATGTCGAAACAGTTTTTGCTTGAAAGCCCCAGGGATACCGGCGACGACCGCGTGACCTTCATCATCCGCAACAACGGCACGATGCTGCCCGGTTTCGTGAGCCGAGCCGCGCTGATTTCCATCGGCGGGCTGACCAGCAACAACATCGTCGCGCTCTACACCGAGCACCGCGCGCGTATTGCCGAAGCCGTCAAGAAGCGCTTGGCGCGTCCTGGCCTGGTGCCTTACATCGCGTTGACGCTGGAAGATTTGCAGCAGGCGCTTCCTCTTGCGGATGCCCGAGCCGAATAGTGATTCACGGCAATGCCGCAAGCACGGCGTAAGCTGCGCCTGATATTTTCACGCTGAATCAATGGCAGGGCCTGTCAATAATCAATTTGATGGGATTATTAACAGGTTCTGCTGTTGCCGTCGTGCTAATCTACGTTTGCGCAAAAAAGCGCCGGGCGCTCGCTGCTATCTCAGCGATCAGTGCACCGTAAAACAGACAACGCGTCATGATCGCGGCGATCGACCGGGACGAACGGTCGGCCCTTTTCCGCCAAGGAAAGAGGCTCAGAACAACAATCATTGGAGACACAGGCGACGCCACATGACCGGGACAGGTCGGGGCGGGCCTGATACGGGAATCAGCTTGAGAGCTTTGCAGAGACGACTATCGAATGCGTTCGTCGCCATTCAGGCGCGCTATCGCCGTTCGCCGCGGACGCACGCAGCGCACACAACGCACACAATGCACTTGCGTACGCATGCCTATGCCAGCCTCTATCAGCAGGAGATGCCTGCGCCTTCGGCCGAGCTCGAACGCAACCTGCGCCATTTCTCAGAGCAGTCCCTGGTCGGCGTGTACGTGCTGCGCAATGACGGTACCGTGCTGCACGCCAACGACAAGATGGCCGCCATGCTCGGCTACCAGCGCGGCGCCGAGTTGGTCGGCATGCCGGTAGCGAGTCTGACGGCGCCGGAAGACCTGTCCCTGCTGCAGGAAAACATGCAGTCGCGCCTGCAGGGCGACGCCGGCACCGTTCAATATTCCTATCGCATTCTGCGTCGCGACGGCACCCGTCATTGGGTCGAAGTGCACGGCAGCGTCTGCCCGCACGAAGGCGGCACCGCGCTGGTCGAAACCGCGCTCGACGTCAACAAGCAGGTGCAGTCCGAATGGCAGTCGCGCATGGCCGACCGGGTCTTCGAATCGACCAGCGAAGGCATCCTGATCACCGATGCCGAGTTTCGCATCCTGGCTGTCAATCCCGCTTTCACGCGGATTACCGGCTATCGTCCCGAAGAAGCGATGGACAAGCGTTCGCGCATGATGACCGGCCCCGGCGCTCAGGCTGAAATCAACCGCGGCATGCTGGAGCGGCTGGCGCGCGACGGCCACTGGCAGGGTGAAATGAAGGACCGGCGCAAGGACGGCAGCTGGTATCCGGCCTGGCTGTCGATCTCCGCCATACGCGACAACCGCGGCGGCATCAGCAATTACGTCGGCGTGTTTACCGACAACACCATCCGCAAGGAAGCCGAAACCAAGCTGGCTTTCCTGGCCGATCACGACAGCCTGACCGGCTTGCGCAACCGCAGCAGCCTGATGCGGATTTTCGCGCAGCAGATTGAAGCGGCGCAGGCGGCCGGTGAGACGCTGGCCTTGTTCTTCGTCGACCTCGACCGCTTCAAGACCGTCAACGACACGCTCGGTCATCACGCCGGCGATCAATTGCTGGTGGCGGCCGCTGAACGGCTGCGCGAGCAGTTGCGCCCGGACGACGTGCTGGCGCGCTTCGGCGGCGACGAGTTCGTCGTCGTGCTGGGCGGCTCGCCTCCACAGGCCATGATTGCGGCCATTGCGCAGCGCCTGATCAACAGCATCCTGCAGCCGTTCACAATCAACGGCCACGAGATGTTCATCAGCGCCAGCATCGGCAGCGCGGCTTATCCGGAACACGGTGAAGACGCCATCACGCTGCTCAAGAATGCCGACATCGCGATGTACCACGCCAAGGATCGCGGCAAGAACGCCTTCCAGCTGTTCAACAAGGAAATGAGCAATCATGCGCTCGAGCAGATGCTGCTCGAAAACAGCCTGCGCCACGCCATCGAACGCAAGGAATTCGAACTGTACTACCAGCCGCAGTTTTCGGCGCAGGACGGCGCCATCTGCGGCGCCGAAGCGCTGATTCGCTGGCGTCATCCGACGCGCGGGCTGGTGACGCCGGGCATGTTCATCACGCTGGCCGAACAGACCGGCCTGATCGTGCCGCTGGGCGCGTGGGTGCTGCGCGAAGCCTGCCGCCAAGGCAAGGCCTGGCTGGATCGCGGCTATCAGTTCGGGCGCATTGCGGTAAATTTGTCGCCGCGCCAGTTTTCATCGGACGACCTGCTTGCCACGATCGACAATGCGCTCGATCAGAGCGGCCTGCCGTCGGCCATGCTCGAGCTGGAAATCACCGAAGGTGCGATCATGCAGAATCCGCAGGAAGCGGTGGTGCTGCTCCAGCGCATGCGTGAACTGGGCGTGACGATTTCGGTGGATGATTTCGGCACCGGCTATTCGTCGCTGGCCAGTCTCAAGCAATACCCGCTCGATACGCTCAAGATCGACCGCAGTTTCGTCAAGGGCATCCCAGCCGACGCCGACGATGTCGCCATCACCGAGGCCATCGTCGCCATCGCCCACAAGCTGCATCTGAAGGTGGTTGCCGAAGGCGTCGAGTCGCAGGAGCAGCACGATTTCCTGCGTGCAGCCGGCTGCGACATGGTGCAGGGTTATCTGCATTCGCAACCGCTGACGGCCAGTGAAATCGAGCAGCACTGGTATCTCGGCGGTGCACAGGCGGAGACCTGACGCGCTGCTTCCATTGCCTGTCTGCCGCGTCACTCCCTGTTCTGCCGCGCATATTCCTTGCGTTTCATGACCAGATATTCGTTCTTGTCGACCTCATGCAGTTGGCGCGGGTAGCGTTCGGTGGCGCTGAACCAGGTTTGCAAGCGTTGCTCCAGCTGCTGCTGCGGCGGTGCCGCCAGACCGCTGAGGAAGGCGTCAATCGCGAGGTAGTAGCGCATGGTATTGCGTTCCACCGTGCCGCGCATGCCGCCGATATAGCCGCTCTTGTCGGACTTATCCTGCGTGAATCCGACCTTGTCGCTGCCGGCGGTGGCAAGATAGGCGCGCAGCGCCACGCGGCTGGCCAGGCCGAACGAGTAGGAATACGTCAGATGCAGGAAGCTGCGGCCGTCGCCGAGCGGCACTGCTTCCAGCTGGATGCGATAGTCGCGCGTGTCGATCGGTCCCTTGTCTGCGGCCAGGCGGACGTCGAAGTAGTCGTCGCCGTTGGCCGGCACGCGGTAGTTGAAGTCGATCCGGTAGGCGTCGTCGATGGCCTGATCGTGCTTCTTGCCGACGCGCATGCTCAGCGTGGCGGGATTCTGACCAGGACCTGGACGGCAGTATTTGGTGTTGAGATGCAGTATCAGCACGTCGCACCAGTGCGCCGGCGTGGTCAGCGAGTTGCGCACCTGGGCAAACGGATAATCGATCACGGCATAGATGTCGCCCTTGATGCTGGATGAGCTTTCGGTCGAATTGAGATACAGCGGACGCGCAAATTGATTGTTCGTCAATTGCGGCTGCAGCGCCTGGTATTTTTCCTGCAGGGCAGGGCCGCCGGAGGATTCGGCGGCCAGGGCGGAGGCGCACACCGCCAACGACACCGCGAGCAGCGTCGCCACCACGGTGGCGGCGACCACGGCGCGCAGGCTCTGGTGCAATGGTTCGGAAATGGGGAAGCGCATGCGGGTCTCCTGGTTCTCCTTGATGATCTTTGCCGTTACAGCCAGCGCGCCCACAATCCGGCGCCGAATTCCTTCAGGCGGTCGCCGAGGGGACGATGCTTCCAGGCGTCGAGCGTGATTTCCTTGGAGGCATCCAGGTCGCGCTCGAACATGGCCTGCATCTGCACGCCGAATTGCGGCCCGAGGATGACGGCGTTGATTTCCTGGTTGTAGATGAAGCTGCGCCAGTCGAGGTTGGTCGAGCCGATGGTCGACCAGACGCCGTCGATGATCGCGGTCTTGGAATGCAGCAGTGCGTCCTGGCGTTCATAGATCCTGACGCCGCCTTCGAGCAGCTCGGTGTAGAAGGAGCGCGAGGCGTTGAGCACCAGCGCCGAATCGCTCTTGCTCGGCAACACCAGGCGTACGTCGACGCCGCGCTTGACGGCATCCTTCAACGCCTCGCGCAATTGCGGATCGGGGATGAAGTAGGCGTTGGTCAGATAGACCTTGGATTCGGCGTGCTGGATGGCCGAGATGAAGGTGGCGTAGATCACGCTGTAGGGGTCTTCGGGCGCGCTGCCGATGCCACGCACGATTTCAGGCCCCTTGTTGTCGATCTTGGGGTAGTAGTTTTTTTTCGCCAGTTCGGGACCATGCTGCTTCTGCCAGGTGTCGATGAACATCTTCTGGAATTCCGCCACCACCGGGCCGTCCATGCGCACCTGAGTGTCGCGCCACGGCACCTTGTTGGGGTTGTCTTCTTCCTTGGGTTTGCGCTTGCGGAACGAGCCGCTGGAGTACACGCTGCTGATGTTGATGCCGCCGACGAAAGCGGTCTTGCCGTCGACGATCAGCAACTTGCGGTGATCGCGCTGGTTGACTTCCCAGCCCTTGCGCGCCTGCGCCGGATTGACCGGATTGAATTCCAGCACCTGGATGCCGGCGTCGATCAGCGGCTGGAAGAATTCGCGCGGCGTACCGAGCGTGCCGACGCTGTCGTACATCAGGTTGACCTGGACGCCATGTTTCTGCCGGTCGATCAGCAGGTCGGCGAACTGCTTGCCGGCGTCGTCGTCTTCAAAGATGTAGGTTTCCATGTTGATGTGGTCGCGCGCTTCGCGGATGGCGGCGAACATCGAGGCATACGTGGCCGGCCCGTCGATCAGCAGCGAGACCTTGTTGCCGGCCACCAGCGGCGAGCCGGTAATGGCTTGTTCGACCGCGAGGTGTTTCTCGAGGATCAGGTTGTCCTGCTTGGAATCCTTGAACTTGTCGAGCACGGCCTTGCTTTGCTCGGGAGTGAGGATGCCGCGTCCGCCCTTGATCTGGATGGCCTTGGCCGATTGCGTGTCCATGTCCGGCACGATGCGTGGCAGAGAGCCGCATCCGGCCAGCGCCATGACTGCGACGGCGGCGCACAAGCGCAGGCGGTTGAGCCGTGCGGTCGCGGTGATGCTTGTGTTGAAAATCACGTGATTTTTTTGTGTAGTCATGACTGTCCTGCAAGGCGATGGTCGGGAATCCGACAATGTCATTCGGAGTATATGCCGCGCAAAAGCAGGCTTGCGGCGTGAATGCCACGTTATTGGCAGGAATCGGCGCTGTCCTACATGAAAACGAGAGGGCTGCCTACGCAGGAGTGGAGGGACGCGCCGGGTTGCGGCGGCGCAGCGTGCGGATTTTTACTTTTTGTTTATCCGGACCGCGCTTCTTTTTAGGATTTCTTTACGCGGTGCGGACTAATCTGATCCCGTTATCAATGCCACGAAAGCAGGTCCGTCATGCCCCCCATGGTCTGGAGAAAACGGTCGTCCCCGCTCACGCGTTTGCTGTTCCCGGAAGTCATGCCCTCCTTGCTGCCGGCTGCACCGGCAGAACCGCAGCCGAACGAGCCGGCGCGCCCCGGACCGCGCAAGACGCTGACGCTGCCCAAGCAGCGTGAACGCCTGATGCACATTACGGTGACGCGGGAAGAGGTCACGCATCTGCGCGAGGTGGTGATGCAGAGTTGCCATTGCGTCTGCTTCATGCGCATGTCGCCGCTGGACCATGCCCGCCGCATGTGTCTGTGCCTGTGCGTGCAGGCCGAGGCGGTGCCGATGGTGATGGATGCGGTGATGTGGGCGCTGCCGCAGGCCGAGTTCGGCCTGCGGCAATCGTAGTGCAGGCCCGGGAAGATCCGGATCAGTACACGTCGCGGCGATAGCGGCCCTGGGCGATGAGGTCTTCCAGCGCGGCTTCACCGAGCAGGTCGGCCAGCGCGGCGTCGACGCCCGCAGCCATGCCGTCGAGGCTGCCGCAGACGTACAGCACTGCGCCTTCGTCGAGCCAGGCCTTGAGCATATCGGCGGCCTGGCGCAACTTGTCCTGCACGTAGACGCGCTCGGGCTGATCGCGCGAGAAGGCGATGTCGACACGGCTGAGCATGTCGTCCTGCATCCATTGTTCGATCTCTTCGCGATAGAGGAAATCGTGGGCGCGGTGACGTTCGCCGAACAGCAGCCAGTTGCGGCGCTGGCCGCTCGCGATGCGGGCGCGCAGATGACCGCGCAAACCGGCCAGGCCGGAGCCGTTGCCGATGAAGATGGCCGGGGTCGGTTCGGGTGCGAGTGCGAAGCTGCTGTTCTCCAGCAAGCGCAATTCGACGGTGCTGCCCAAAGGCGCGTATTCCGTCAGCCAGCCCGAAGCCAGGCCGAAGCCGTCTTCATGCGCAACCTGGCGTACCAGCAGGTGTACGCGTTCGTCCTCCGGCACCGAGGCGACCGAGTAGCGACGCGATGCCAGCGGCTGCAGGGTGTCGGCCAATGCTTGCGGCGCCAGACCGGGGCCGGATCTGGGAGCCGGCAGAACGCTGCGCGACAGCGCCTCGGCCAGGGTGAGCGTGACGCCCTGATGGCGGACCGCGACGTCGCCGTCGAGGCCGGTGCGGCTCAGGAATAGTGCAACGCGGTCGGGGGCATGGCGTGGCAGAATTTCCGCCAGTGCGCCGGATTGCCACTGCACATTGCCGCCAGCGGGCGCGTCGAATTCCAGGTGGTAGATGGCCTGGCCGGCGCTGCCCGGATTGAGCAGCTTGCGTTCGCGCAGGAGCCAGCCGGCATAGGGCGCTTCGGCCGGCGCCGGCGCGGCATCTTCCAGCGGCGCGCCGCCGGTCAGCACCGCAAGTTCGCGTTGCCAGGCTGCGAGCGCGGCCGGTGCCGTGGTTGCGTTATCGTCGACTTCGATCATCGGGAAGAACGCTTGCGCGCCCTGGCTGCGCAGCCAGTGGTCGACGCTGTGGCCGAAGCCGCAGAATTTTTCATAGTGGCGGTCGCCCAGCGCCAGCAAGCCGAATTGCACGTGAGCGAGGGCGTTGCCGGGTGGTTGTGCAAGCTGCCGTGCAAAGCGGCGCGCACTGTCGGGCGGCTCGCCTTCGCCGAAGGTGCTCACCACAAATAGCGCACGGTGAAAGTGGCGCAGCCGTTCCGGATCGAGCGTGGCCAGCGATTGCACGGTGACGGCAACGCCGGCTTTCTGCAGCGCTGCAGCAGTGTGCAGCGCGATGCGTTCGGCTTGACCGGCTTGCGTGGCGTAGGCCAGCAGTACGCTTTCCTTGCCTTCCTTGCTGCCGCCGCCCGGGCTGGTCACGACGGCTTCGCGGCTGCGGTCGAGCAGGGCGCGTTCGGCGCGCACCGCGCGCTTCTTGCGTCGGCGGTCGAGGTACAGCATCCAGCCGGTGATGCCGAACAGCGGCATGATCAGTGCTGCAATCGTCATCACGATGCGACCCGGCATGCCAAAGTAGGTGCCCATGTGCAGCGGATAGATCGCGCCGATGAAGAGGCCGCCGGCATCCTTGTCGGCGAAGCGTTCATTGAGCTTGATTTCGCCGGTCAGCGGCAACACGTTCAGGCGATTGCGTGCGCGCTCGTGCGAGGCGTCGGGCAGCAGGTAATTGAACTGGACCGGCTGCGCGGTCTTGTCGGAAATGCGGATGTTGACCAGCGTGTACGGACCGGCCTCGCGCACGAACACGTCCCAGGCCAGCGTGAGGTCGAGCGGTGCAGCTTCGGCTTTGTCCGCCCTGTCCTTCTCTTTGTCCATGCCCATGCCTTTGGGCTTTTCGCGTTTGGCTTGCGGCGCACGCACTTCCTGCCCGGCTAGGCTGTTGACGCCGGCTTTGAACCAGTCGAACGCCCAGTACATCCCCGTCGTAGTAAAGACCACGTACATCACCAGCGCCCAGGTGCCGATCACCGAATGCAGGTTCCACAGGAAGGAACGGCCCGAGAGGCCGAAGTCCAGCTTGAACCAGGCGCGCCAGTTCAGCGCGCGGCGCGGCCAGCGCATGTAAAGCCCCGACAGCGCCAGGACCAGCAGGCACATCGACAGGCTGCCGGCGACGATCTTGCCGGTATCGGTCGGCAGCAGCAGCCAGCGGTGGAAGCGTTCGGTGAATTCGAAGAACTCGTTGCCGGCCAGCGGCGGCAGCAGTGCGCCGGTGTAGGGATCGGCGTAGCGCATTTCGCCGCGGCGCACGCCCGGCGGCGGGGCGAAGTTGATGCGCACGGAAGCGCCGGGCCGGACCGACGCGATGAGCACCGCGACGCGCTCATGCGGGACCTCGGCGCGCAGGCGTTCCAGAATCTGCGGCGGCGTCAGCATGGCCTGGTCGCGCACGGCGACATGGACGATGCCGGGATTAAGCCAGTCGGTAATTTCTTCGCGGAAAGACAGAATGGCGCCGGTCACGCCGATGAACATCAGCACGGTCCCTGCAGTGATGCCGATGAACCAGTGCACCTGGAACCAGATTTTCTTGAACATTGTTTTTCTCTTGTGGGCCGCGCGGCTTGCTGACGCCGGTGGATGGCGTTTTCGCTAAAGCGCCCTATTATAGAGGATAGACGAATGAGAATTATTCCAAAAATATCTCATTGTTCAAATGTCAATGCGGTGCGGGCGCATCCTTTTGCAGCACCATGCTGGCAAGGATCATCGCCGCCACCAGCAACGCCACCGGCAACAGTCCGCGATGCAGCAGGAAACCGGCGATCTGCGTACCCACGCCCGACAGCGTCAGCGCGAGGAACATCAGGAACCCCGAGGCCAGGCTGGTCAGCGACTTCGGCACCGACAGCGCGCGCGTCACGGTGGACGGTCCACGCAGGCCGAGGCCGGCGCAGAACAGCATCCAGCATCCGATCAGCGGCGCGACATGGCGCTGGTCCAGCAGGCCCAGCGCGATCAGTCCCGCCACCGAAATCAACTGAACAATGGCGCCGGCATTCATCAGCTTGAACGTGCCGCAACGATGCGCCATGGCGCCGGCGCGCGAGGCCGCGATGATGAAGGAGGACACGCCGCAGACCTGCATCAGCGCAAAGGCGCCGGGACCGCGACCGCTCCATTGTTCGATCAGGTGCGGCGCGCTGGCGACGAAGGTGACCAGCGCGCCGAAGGTCAGGCCGTACACGGCGGCGTCGCGCAGGTACACGCGATTCCTGAGCAGCACGGCGTAGCTGACGGTTTCATCGGCGTCGTGCAGCACTTGCCTGCCCGGCACCAGTTTCAGGATGAACGGCAGCAGCGCCAGCGCGAGGACGGCCACCAGCCAGAAATTGCTGCGCCAGCCCGACACCAGCAGGATGCCCGTGCCGATCACCGGCGCGACGGCGGGGATGACGGATTCGGCGATGCTGACCCAGGAAATCGCCCTGATCGCATCGGCATCGGCGAAGCGTCGCCGCAACAGCACCGGCACCACCACGGTGGCGGCGCCCGCGCCGATGCCTTGCACGGTGCGGTAAATGATCAGTGCGTCGACATCCTCCGCCAACGCACAGGCCACGCCGGTGACCGCCAACAGGGCAACCCCCGCGAGCAAGGTATTGCGCATGCCGAGCTTGTCGGCCAGCGCGCCCCACAGCAGTTGCGACAGCGCCAGCGCAATCATGAAAGAAGAAATCGTCGCCTGCACGGCCGGCACGTCGCTGCCGAGATCGTGGGCGAGATGGGGCAGCGCAGGCAGGTAAAGATCGGTGGCCAGCATGCCGACGCCGGTGAGCGCGGCGAGCGGGACGATTTGCAGCAGAGGAGGACGGGACATCGGAAAAACTCAGTAAGACGCAAGGAGCGGAAACATGGGGCGGCAGGCATGCAGGAAGTCGCACGCAGGTGCGCTGCCCGGAACGCGGAGAGCGGCCATGATACCACCGGCTTTTCCGAGGAGCGTTTTTGCCGGGCGCCACCCCAGCGTAGGGGCTGTGTGCAGGATTACGTCAACGGCGATAAAAATCTGGTCTAATCTCAAATCCAAATGGTATAGTGATCATACCAGTTAGAAAATTTCATAAAACACTGGCGAGGCAGGTAACTGCACATCACTAAAACCACCGTCAGAAACGCTTTCCGAAAAGCGTCGGCGGGAAAACAAGGTTGTTGTTGATTCGGCAATACCCTTGTTCAATCAACTGAGGAGACAGCATGGAGGCAGCAACAAGCGCCGTCGAAAAGTCGGCAATCAGGAAAGTATCGTTACGGCTGGTGCCGTTCGTCGCACTGATGTTCTTTATCAATTTTCTGGACCGCACGGCGATTTCCTTCGCCGGTCCGAATGGCATGACCAAGGACCTCGCCCTCACGGCGGCACAGTTCGGCTTTGCTGCGGGCGTGTTTTTCATCGGCTACGTACTGCTGGAAATTCCCAGCAATCTGGCGCTGCACAAGTACGGCGCCCGTCGCTGGCTGGCGCGCATCATGGTGACCTGGGGCATCGTCGCGCTGCTGTTCACCTGGGTCAGCAATGTCGAGGGTCTGTATGTCTTGCGCTTCCTGCTGGGCGTCGCCGAAGCCGGCTTCTTCCCGGGCGCGATCCTGTTCCTGAGCATGTGGGTGCCGGCCCGCCATCGCAGCCATATCCTGGCGCTGTTCTATCTCGCGCAGCCGCTGACCATCGTCATCGGGGCTCCGGTCGCAGCGTTGCTGATCGAGGCGCACGGCCTGTTCGGACTGGAGGGCTGGCGCGTGATGTTCGCCGGCGTGGCGATCCCTGCCATCGTTGTTGGCGTGATCGCCTGGTTCTATCTGGCCGACAAGCCGGCCGACGCCAAATGGCTCAATGAAGCCGAGCGCAACTGGCTCACGGCCGCGCTGGCCAGCGAAAACAAGATCAAGCGCATCACCGCTCAATCCAATGTCACCTCGGCGCTGACCAACAGCCGCGTGTGGTTGCTGTCGCTGGTGTATTTCGGCCTGATCTACGGTTTGTATGCGCTGGCGTTCTTCCTGCCTACCATCATCGGCGGCTTCGAAGCGCAATTCGGCAGCAAATTCAACGTCTTTCAAAAGGGACTGATCACGGCGATTCCTTACCTGCCGGCGGCGGTTGCGCTGTACCTCTGGAGCCGCGACGCCACCCATCGCGGCGTGCGCAGCTGGCACGTGGGCGTACCGGCCCTGCTGGGCGCGGTCAGTATTCCGATGGCGCTGTACATGAACACGCCGGCGGCGACGGTGGCGGCCATCACGGTCACCGCCTGCGCCATCTTCTCGGCCTTGCCGACCTTCTGGTCGATTCCGGCGCGCTTCCTGTCGGGCGCTGCCGCGGCGGCAGGCATTGCGCTGATCAATACGGTCGGCAACGCCGCCGGCTTCATCGCACCGTTCGTTACGGGCGCCATCAAGGACGCGACCGGTTCCTACCAGGCGCCGATGTTCGTGGTCGGCGCGCTGATGCTGACCTCGGCGGTGGTGATCTTTGCCATCGGAGCGGGCGTACGGCAAGAGCAAACCTTGCCGTCGGAACTGCAGGGAAAGGCGATCGCGGATTAGCGTCTCACCGTGCATCCTCGGCAAATTTTTGTATTACCGAATCATTGAATCGTCACTGAGCAACTGGAGAATCATCATGAAGGAAAAAATCGCCCTGTTCGGCGCCGGCGGCAAGATGGGTGTGCGGCTGGCCAAGAATCTCAAGAAATCCGACTACCGCGTGGCCCACGTGGAAGTCAGCCAGGCAGGCCAGCAGCGCCTCAAGGAAGAGCTCGGCGTGGAGTGCGTGAGCATCGACGCGGCATTGGACAACGTCGACGTCGTCATCCTGGCGGTGCCGGATACGCTGATCGGCAAAATCGCCGCAGAGATTTCGCCCAAGCTGCGCGCCGGCGTGATGGTGATGACGCTGGATGCGGCTGCGCCGTTCGCCGGCCATCTGCCGGACCGTCCGGACCTGGTCTATTTCGTGGCCCACCCTTGCCATCCGCCGATCTTCAACGACGAGACGACGCAAGAAGGCCGTCGCGATTTCTTCGGCGGCGGTGCCGCCCGGCAATCGATTACCAGCGCGCTGATGCAAGGTCCCGAGTCGGCCTTCGACCTGGGCGAAGACGTGGCCAAGGTGATCTATCAACCGATCCTGCGCAGCTATCGCCTGACGGTGGACCAGATGGCGATCCTGGAACCGGGCCTGTCGGAAACCGTCTGCGCCACCTTGCTTTACGCGATGAAGCAGGCCATGGACGAGACCGTGCGCCGCGGCGTACCCGAGGAAGCCGCGCGCGATTTCCTGCTGGGCCACATGAACATTCTGGGGGCGGTGATTTTCAAGGAAATCCCCGGCGCGTTTTCGGACGCCTGCAACAAAGCGATCCAGAACGGCCTGCCGCGCCTGTTGCGCGACGATTGGCTGAACGTCTTCGATCACGATGAAATCGCCGAAAGCATCCGGCGCATCACCTGAGCACCTGCAGCCGCAGACATCCGTGGCGATCGTTGCCACGGATGAACCAGACTATCAGCGAGTAAAACATGGAACGCATCTACGCCAGCTATTGGCTGGAAACCGGCGATGATCCCGCCCGCGCCGCCGAGGTCATCGCCGGCGAACAATCGAGCGGCACCTTCGTCGCCCTGCCGACCGAGACGCCCGAACTGAAGGAACGCTCCGGCGCACGTGTCGAGCGCCTCGACATCCTGGGCCACAGCAAACAACCCAGCTTGCCGGGCGGCATGCCGTCGCAGCGCTACACCCAATGCGAACTGGAGATTTCCTGGCCGTTGGAAAACCTCGGCCCCTCGCTGCCCAACCTGATGGCGACCATCGCGGGCAATCTGTTCGAGTTGCGCCAGGTGTCCGGCCTGCGCCTGACCGGCTTGCGTCTGCCGCCGGCGTTTGCCCGAGCCTATCAGGGACCGGCCTTCGGTATCGCCGGTACGCGCCGCCTGAGCGGCGTGACACACGGTCCGCTGATCGGCACCATCATCAAACCGAGCGTCGGCCTGTCGGTTGACGAGACCGTACAGCAAGTGCGCGAACTGGTCTCCGGCGGCGTCGACTTCATCAAGGATGACGAATTGCAGGCCGATGGCGCACGGTGTCCTTTCGATGAGCGCGTACGCGGCGTGATGCGGGTCATCAACGAGCATGCCGAGCGGACCGGGAAAAAAGTCATGATGGCCTTCAACCTGACCGGCGATCTCGACCAGATGCGCCGGCGCCACGACCTGGTGCTGGCCGAAGGCGGCACCTGCGTGATGGCCAGTCTCAATTCGATCGGCCTGATCGGTTTGCAGGAGCTGCGCCGCCATGCACAACTGCCGATCCATGCGCATCGCGCCGGCTGGGGTTACCTGACGCGCTGTCCGCAGCTGGGCTGGGATTACGCGCCGTGGCAGATGCTGTGGCGCCTGGCCGGCGCCGATCACATGCACGTCAACGGCCTGCGCAACAAATTCAGCGAGCCCGACGACAGCGTCATCGCCGCAGCGCGCTCGGTGCTTAGCCCGGTGATGCCCGATGCGCCGCTGTCGGCCATGCCGGTCTTCAGCTCGGGACAGACCGGTTTGCAAGCGGCCGACACCTATCGCGCCATCGGTTGCGCGGATCTGATCCACACCGCCGGCGGCGGCATCTTCGGGCATCCGCAAGGCGTGTCGGCCGGTGTCGAAGCGCTGCGCGAATCCTGGGTGGCGGCGATGGAAGGCGTGCCGCTGGAACGTCATGCCGAGCGCCATCCAGCCTTGCAGGCTGCGCTCGGTTTTTGGAAATAAGTGCACTGCTCATGACGACAGACGGAAAAGAAAACGCCTTGCCGGCAGGTTTGCTGCTGGCGTACTACGGTGACGATTTCACCGGTTCGACCGACGCGATGGAAGTAATGGCGGCGGCGGGTTTGCCGACGGTGCTGTTCCTGCAGACACCCGACCGCGCCATGCTGCAACGCTTTCCGGACGTGCGCTGCGTCGGCATCGCCGGTTCTTCGCGCGGCCGTTCACCGGAATGGATGGGCGAGCATCTGCCGGGAGCGTTTTCGCAACTGGCGGCGCTGCATCCGCCGCTGATGCAATACAAGGTGTGCTCGACGTTCGACTCGTCGGCGACGACCGGCTCCATCGGCCGCGCCATCGATCTGGGTGTGGTGCACATGCCCGGCACATGGTCGCCGATGATCGTCGGCGCGCCGCGGTTAAAGCGCTATCAGCTGTTCGGCAACCTGTTTGCGGCCGTCGACGGCGTCGGCTATCGCCTCGATCGCCATCCGACCATGGCGCGCCATCCTGTTACGCCGATGGCCGAATCGGATTTGCGCCGTCATCTGGCGCTGCAGACGCAACGCCGCATCCAGCTGATCGACATGGTCCAGTTGCGCAATGGTGCGGCGGCGGACGCGCAGAGTCTGGCGCGCCTCAAGGGGGCGGACGCGCCTGTGGTCATGCTCGACGTGCTCGACGAAGAAACCTTGCGCGAAGCCGGCCGCCTGGTATGGGAGCAGCGCGGCGCGGGCGTGTTCAGTGCATCGTCATCCGGGTTGCAATACGCGTTGACGTCGTACTGGCGCTCGCGCGGCTGGATTGCAGAAAAGACTTCATTGCCGAAAGCCGGGCCGGTTCCGGTCATCGCCGCAGTCAGCGGAAGTTGTTCGCCGGTGACAGCCGGACAGATCGCCTGGGCGCGCACGCATGGATTTGCGGTGGAACGACTGGATCTGGCGGCGGCGCTCGGCGCCGGCAGTCGCGAGACGGAACTGGCGCGTGTCGTCGCGCTGGCGGCGGCGGCGATCCGCGCGGGACGCAGTCCGCTGGTGTACAGCGCCGAAGGTCCGGATGATCCTTGCGTCATCGGTTTCGACGCGATAGCAAGGCACGCCGGTCTCGGCCGCGCCGAGGCGGCGCGTCGCGTCGGCGCCGCGCTGGCCGAGATCATGCGGCGCCTGCTCGATACCTGCACGGTGTCGAGGCTGGCGATTGCCGGCGGGGATAGTTCAGGCGAGGTGGCCGGCGCGCTCGACATCAGCGCGCTCAGCGTATGCGCCGCGATGTCGCCGGGGGCACCCTTGTGTCGCGCCTGGTCCGACAATCCGCGCCGCGACGGGCTGGAAGTGGTCCTCAAGGGCGGGCAGGTCGGCGCGCGCAGCTTTTTCGGCGATGTCCTCGAAGGAGCGTCACCGGTTTCCACCTGATCCTGGTCCGATCCGTGAGCGAGGGGCAGTAAAATTGATGTGCTAAAGTTCCATCTCAATTTTCATTCACGCCTTATTCAAGCTGACGCAATGACGCAAGCCATGCCGGAAACCATACAGCGACGCAAGTTATATCAAGAAGTCCTGGAACGCCTGATGGAGCGCATCCATAGCGGTGAACTGCCGCCCGGATCGCAACTGCCGTCGGAACGTGAGCTGATGGAGCAGTACGGCGTGGGCCGCCCTGCGGTGCGTGAAGCGCTGCAGGCGATGGAGCGCTCCGGCTTTGTCGAGATCGCCCACGGCGAGCGCGCCCGCGTGGTCGATCCGACCGCCGACCGCTTGATCGCCCAGATCGCCATCGGCGCACAGCATTTGCTGCGCACCAAGCCCGCCATGCTGGGACATCTCAAGGAAGCCCGCGTCCTGCTCGAAACCAGCACCGCCCGCATGGCCGCCGAGCGCGCCACTGAAGAGCAGATCGCGCGCCTGCGCCTGAGCATTGCGCAGCACCGCGCGTCCATGGTCAACCTGGAAGAGTTCATCGAACGTGACATGGCCTTTCATCGGGAGATCGCCGACATCAGCGGCAATCCTCTGTTTCCCTCCATCGTCGAATCGATGTTCAAGTGGGCCGGAGAGTTTTATTTCACGCTGGTGCGCGCGCCGGGTGCGGAAGAACTTACGCTGGCCGAACATCAGCGCATCGTCGACGCCATCGCGGCCCATGACGGCGATGCTGCTGCCGAAGCGATGCGCAGTCACCTGATGCGCGCCAACGCGCTGTATCGGGAACTCGGGCAGCAGTAAGAGCAGCAGTCCGTCCCTTCAGGCGCGGATCAGCGCCACCAGCGCCTGCGCCAGTTCATTATCCTTGTCGGCCAGTTTGCCGATCACATCGAGATGATGGCCGTCGGCCAGCCTGACTTGCCGTACCGGGAATCCCGCCGCCTGCAAGCGCAGTCCGTATGCCGCCAGCTGGCGATGGAATTCGGCGGATTCGGCGCCGCCGGCGCTCAGCACCACCGGCATCGGCAGCCGCGGCAGATGATGCAGGGGACTGAATTGCTGCACCTGGGACTGATCCAGTTGCAGCGCCTCATTCAGGTAGCACAGGCGAATCGGCTCCAGGTCGTAGAGCCCGCTGACGCTGCACAATCCCTTCACGGCATTGTCCGGCAAACCGCTATCCTGCCAGTCGGTCGCCGCCAGTATGGCTGCCAGATGGCCGCCTGCCGAATGTCCGGCGACATAGATGTCGTCGGCATTGAAGCCCAGTTGCGCCGCTTGCCGGTACAGCCAGGAGAAGGCCAGGCGCACGTCGCCGACGATCTCGGGCATGTCGACCTCGGGAGCTAGCCGGTAATTGATCATGGCCACGGCGATGCCGGCCTCGTGGCAAGGCCCGGCCAGGTGGCTGAAGTCGTCCTTGTCCAGCGAGCGCCAGTAGCCGCCGTGGATGAACACCAGCAAGGGCGCATCGGCCTGCGTCGCCGGGAAATAATCCAGCGCCTGCAGGCGATGCGCGCCGTAGTGCAGGTTGGTGCGCACTTCATGCTGCTGCCGGTACGCGCGCGCGGTTTCATTCCAGCTGTCGAAGATATCCTGAAAGCGCGGAATGCCGGCGCGCACATTGTATTGACGGTCGAGCTGATCGCGGTCGTAGTGCAGGTAATGCTTCATCGCGTCTCCTGAATCTTGTAACACTTACTGTTCCGCAAAGTGCTCGGAAACGAATCCGCGCAGCCACTGGTTGCCTTCGTCCTGGTTGAAGCGGCGGTGCCAGAAGATATTGGTCTGCAGCGACGGCAGCCGCAAGGGCGGACGAATGTATTGTAGGTTGAATGGTTGCGCCGCGCTCTCGGCCAGTTTTTGCGGCACCGTCACGATCAGGTCGGTGGTGCTGACGATATAGGGAACGGCGGTGAAATGCGGTACGCGGAAATTGACGTTGGCGCGGATGCCGGCTTTTTCCAGATTCTGATTGATGCGATCGTAGGGGCTTTCCAGCGAGGACACCACCAGATGTTGCGCCGCCAGGAAATCCTTCATCGTCACGGTCTTGCCGCTCAGCGGATGACCCTGGCGGAACATGCTCACATAGTTCTGGCGAAACAGCCGGCGCTGGTACAGCGCACCAGAGACGTTGTCGAAGGCGCCGATGGCGAGGTCGACCCGGCCCGATTCCATCTCGCTCTTGAGATCGATGGCGCCGGCGCGCACCGTGCTGATCTGGATGCCGGGCGCGAGCCGGGCACAGGTCTCGATCAGCAGCGGCATGAAGTACACCTCGCCGACGTCGGTCATGGCGATGGTGAAATGGCGCGCGCTGCCCGCCGCCGAGAACGGCTCCTGCCGGTTCAGCGCCTTCGACACGTGCATCAGCGCCGCCGCCACCGGCTCGGCCAGCTGCTGTGCGAACGGCGTCGGCTGCATGCCTTGCGCTGTGCGTACGAACAGCTCGTCGCCGAAGGTGCGGCGCAGGCGCGCCAGCGCATTGCTGACGGCCGGCTGCGACAGGTTCAGGCGGCGCGCCACCGAGGAAATCTGGCGATCCTGGAACACTTCCTGAAACACCACCAGCAGGTTGAGGTCGATGTCTTTGGGTTCGATCATGCTCGTGCAGCGCTTCCGTTATTTTTCCGACCACTATTCATAATATCAATGGACCACATTTACCCATTTATATCGTAAAAGTCGGATCATTGCACCACTCATAAAAAAACGCGACGTCGTCCTGCGTGTTGTCATGCAGGCAAGTTGCGACCATCCACAACCAATAAGGAGGAGCAAGGATGCAATCCGATGTCATCAATGTCGACCAGGTCGTCGAGCAGAGCCGTTTCGGCGCCTTTCAATTCGGTCTGCTGCTGCTGTGCGGCCTGTGCCTGATCATCGACGGTTTCGACATCCAGGCCATGGGTTACGTCGCGCCCGCCATCATCGGCGACTGGCACGTCAACAAGGCCAGCCTCGGTCCGGTGTTTGGCGCCGGCCTGTTCGGCATGCTGCTCGGTTCGCTGGTGCTCACCCCCGTGGGCGACAAATACGGCCGCCGTCCGGTGCTGATCATCTCCACCTTTTTCTTCGCCGCCTGCATGCTGCTGACCACGCGCGTGCAAACCATCGATGAATTGCTGGTCCTGCGCTTCATCACCGGCTTCGGCCTCGGCAGCATCATGCCCAACGCAATGGCGCTGGTCGGCGAGTTCAGCCCGAACAGCTCGCGCGTAACGCGCATGATGCTGGTGTCGTGCGGCTTTACCGTCGGCGCAGCGGTCGGCGGCTTCGTCAGCGCGGCGCTGATCCCGGCCTTCGGCTGGCGTTCGGTGTTCCTGGTCGGTGGCCTGATCCCGGCGGCGCTGGGCGTGGCGATGCTGATCTGGTTGCCGGAGTCGATCCAGTTCCTGGTGTTGCGCAAGCGTCCGATGAAACAAGTGGCGCGCTGGCTCAACAAGGTGCAGCCGGGTTTGCTGGTTACCGAAAGCAGCACCGTGGTGGTCAAGGAAGCGCGCAACGACGGCATGCCGGTGGCCGAACTGTTCCGGGAGGGCCGCGCCGGCGTCACGCTGCTGCTGTGGCTGATCAGCTTCATGAACCTGATCAACCTATATTTCCTGTCCAACTGGTTGCCGACGCTGATCAAGGACGCCGGTTATTCGACCGGCGCAGCGGTGCTGATCGGCACTTCGCTGCAAGTCGGCGGTATCGTCGGCACGCTGACGCTGGGCTGGTTCATCAATCGCTTCGGATTTACCCGCGTGCTGGGCAGCTGCTTCGTAGTGGCGTGCGTCTTCATCGCCCTGATCGGTCACGTCGCCGCGACGCCGGTGCTGCTGTTCATCTGCGTAGTGGTAGCCGGCTTCTGCGTGGTGGGCGGACAGCCTGCGGTCAATGCGCTGGCCGGCACTTTCTACCCGACCCAGCTGCGCTCGACCGGCATCGGCTGGGCGCTCGGCATCGGCCGCATCGGCTCGGTGCTGGGGCCGGTCATCGGCGGCCAGCTGATCGCCATGCAATGGGCCAACGGTTCGCTGTTCATGGCTGCGGCCGTACCGGCGATCATCTCGGCGCTGATGGTGGCGCGCCTGCATTGGTATCGCCCGCAATAGTTTTTGGAATCGGTTTTTTGAGAAGGACGCATCATGAATACGCGTGCAGAATCTTTCATTGCCCAAGCGGTGATCAGGACCGCCGGTTATCAGTCCGGCTTCGGCAACGAGTTTGCGACCGAGGCGCTGCCCGGCGCGTTGCCGGTCAATCAGAACTCGCCGCAGCAAGTCGCCTACGGCCTGTATGCCGAACAATTGTCCGGCACCGCCTTTACCGCTCCGCGCGGGCACAACCGTCGCTCGTGGCTGTATCGGATTCGTCCGGCGGCGATGCATGAGCCGTTCGAGCGCATCGGCAACGGCCTGGTCGATCGCTTCGACGACGTCGAGACGCCGCCCAACCAGTACCGCTGGGATCCGCATCCCATGCCCGACGCGCCCACCGATTTCGTCGCAGGACTGATCACCATGGCCGGCAACGGTTCGCCCGATGCTCAGACCGGTTGCGCGATTCACTTGTATGCGGCCAACCAGTCGATGACCGACAGCTACTTTTATTCCGCCGACGGCGAATTGCTGATCGTGCCGCAAACCGGCCGCCTGCAGCTGCTCACCGAACTGGGGGCGATCGACATCGAGCCGCAGGAGATCGCGGTGATTCCGCGCGGCGTGCGCTTCCAGGTCAAGCTGCCCGACGGCGCCGCGCAGGGTTATGTGTGCGAAAACTTCGGTGCGCTGCTGCGCTTGCCCGACCTCGGTCCGCTGGGCTCCAACGGCCTCGCCAATCCGCGCGACTTCCTGACGCCGCATGCCTGGTATGAAAACCGGGAAGGCGACTTCAGGCTGATCGCCAAATTCGGCGGCAACCTGTGGCAGGCCAGGATCGGGCATTCGCCGCTGGACGTGGTGGCATGGCACGGCAACTACGCGCCGTACAAATACGACCTGCGCCATTTCAACACCATCGGATCGATCAGCTACGACCATCCCGATCCGTCGATCTTCCTCGTGCTGCAGGCGCAGAGCGATACGCCGGGCGTCGATACGCTGGACTTCGTGATCTTCCCGCCGCGCTGGCTGGCGGCGGAAAACACCTTCCGCCCGCCGTGGTTCCATCGCAACGTGGCGAGCGAATTCATGGGGCTGATCCACGGTGTGTACGATGCCAAGGCCGAAGGCTTCCGTCCCGGCGGCGCCAGCCTGCACAATTGCATGACCGGCCACGGCCCCGACGGCGCCACGTTCGAGAAGGCCAGCCGCAGCGACACCAGCAAGCCTGACAAGGTCGGCGACACCATGGCCTTCATGTTCGAGACGCGCAATGTGATCAAGCCGACGCGCCATGCGCTGAGCTCGCCGACGCTGCAAAAGAATTACTACCAGTGCTGGATGGATATCAAAAAGAACTTTGACCCGCACTTCAATCCACAACATCGTCCGGAGCAACAATGAGCATCATCCTGAATGAAACCCACGACGCTGACCTGCGAAGCTGGGTCGCCTCGGCCAATGCCGCGGGCAGCGATTTCCCGATCCAGAACCTTCCGTACGGCGTGTTCCGCAGGAGCGGCCGGGAAGGCGACGAGGTTTTCCGCGCCGGCGTTGCCATCGGCGACAGCATCCTCGACTTGCGCGCGGCGTTCGAAAGCGGCGCATTCGCCGGTTTCGGCGAGACCGTGCACAAGGCCATCGTCGCAGCGACGGCGGGGAGTAATCTGAATCCGCTGATGGAACTCGATGCAGCGGCATGGTCGGCCCTGCGCCTGGCCTTGTCGACTCTGTTGCGCGATGGTTCGGTGCATCAGTCGCAGTTGCAGGCGGCGCTGGTGCCGCAGGCGGAAGCCGAACACGCCTTGCCGGCGCAGATCGGCGACTACACCGACTTCTACACCTCGATCCATCACGCCACCGCCATCGGCAAGCTGTTCCGCCCGGACAATCCGCTGCTGCCGAATTACAAATGGGTGCCGATCGGCTATCACGGCCGCTCCTCCTCGATAGCAGTCTCGGGCCAGCAATTTCGCCGTCCGCTCGGCCAGCTCAAATCGCCGACGTCAGACACGCCGGTGTTCGGCGCGTGCAAGCGTCTCGACTATGAAATGGAAGTCGGCGTCTTCATGGGGCAGGGCAACGCCATCGGCGACGCCATTGCCATCGGTGCCGCCGAGTCGCATGTGTTCGGCCTGTGCCTGTTGAACGACTGGTCGGCGCGCGACGTGCAGGCCTGGGAATACCAGCCGCTCGGCCCTTTCCTGGCGAAGAATTTTGCTTCGACGATTTCACCATGGATCGTCACCATCGAAGCGCTGGCGCCGTATCGTGCCGCGTGGACGCGCGATGCCGCCGATCCGCAGCCGCTGGCCTATCTCGATGCGCCGGAGGTGCGCGAGCACGGCGCCTTCGACGTGCAACTGGAAGTACTGCTGCAGACCAAAGCCATGCGCGAGGCCGGCACGGCGCCGCAACGTCTGTCGCTGAGCAATTTCCGCGATGCTTACTGGACCGTGTCGCAACTGGTGGCGCACCACACCGTCGGTGGTTGCAACCTGCGCGCGGGCGACCTGCTCGGTTCGGGCACGCTATCGGGACCGACGCCGGAGTCGGCCGGTTCGCTGCTGGAACTGACCGCCGGCGGCAAACAATCGATCAACCTGAACAATGGCGAAACGCGCGTCTTCATCGAAGACGGCGATACCGTCATCATGCGCGGCTGGGCCGGATGCGATGGTTTGCCGCGCATCGGTTTCGGCGAGGTCGCGGGCACCGTGCTGCCGGCGCGCGAGGTTTGAACAGTACAAGGAGACAGGGCCATGACGATTCATCTCTACAGCTATTTTCGCAGTTCGGCGTCGTATCGCGTGCGGATCGCCCTGCATCTCAAGGGGCTGTCCTACGACACCGTGCCGGTGCATCTGCTCAACAACGGCGGCGAACAATATGCGCCGGCATTCAGCGCCCTGAATCCGCAGTCGTTGGTGCCGGTGATGGAGGAAGAGGGACGTCATATCACGCAATCGCTGGCGATCCTGGAATATCTGGAAGAGCGCTTCCCGACCCCGGCGCTGCTACCCCCGGGTTTGCTCGACCGCGCTCACGTGCGCGAAATTGCGCTGGCGATCGCTTGCGACATCCATCCGCTCAACAACCTGCGGGTGCTGCGCATGCTCAAGCAGGAGCTGGGCCTGAGTGACGAGATCAAGCAGCAGTGGATACAGCATTGGATCACGCTCGGCTTCGGCGCGCTGGAAACGCAACTGGCGGGCAGCCCCCGGCGCGGCCGTTTTTGCTTCGGCGATACGCCGACCATGGCCGATTGCTGCCTGATCCCGCAGATCTTCAATGCCCGCCGCTTCAACGTCGACATGACGCCTTACCCGACGCTTGCGGCTATTGAGGAAGCCTGTAGCGCGCTCGAGGCCTTCCAGCTGGCGCAGCCTTCGGCCCAGCCCGACGCGGCGTAATTTTCTGCAGCCTCGTTCGAGGCGTCCGCCGGCGGCGCCGTCGTTGCCGCCGGCAATCTCTCCCAAGAGCATCTTGAAATCCTGCCACGGTATTGCGTTGCAGGGATTTCGAGTAATGCCTGTTGGAAATTTACCAAAGTTTGTCGCCTGGACGTACTGCGCATCCCGGAAATGGCGGGAGCGCTGGCGATTGCCGGTATAATTTTCTGCGCTGCCGATAATAAAAAAAGACACACGTGGTCCGATGGCAAAAAAGCAATATTGCAGACGCTCGCACCGTCTGTCCATAAAACGATTCAGTCTGACTCAGGGAATCACGTTGTCGTGATGACGGGAAGCGGGAAATGACATCGACTTGACATGCCGCTGCACCGCGCCGCAGGAGAAGACTGCGGTCGTGGGAGGCGTGCAGAGCGACAGATGTTCACCACCACGTTCACGCATGCCGACGCTGTTTCCGGGGGGCGGTTTTTCTTCGCTGGGGTTCAAGTATGCAAGTGGTCAGCCGACCTTATCGCTGGGCGATTTACGGTTTGCTGGTGGTCGTGATCGCCGCCGGTATCGGGCTGTTTTTCGCCATGGCGCGCACGGCCAAGGATATCCGCGCGTCGACGACGCCGCTGCTGCAGGAAAAAATCCCCACGCTGCGCCACTTGTCCGATTTTGAAAGTGCATTGCTGCGCTACCAGCTGGCGCTCAACAAGTATTACGTCGCCTCCATCGGACGCGACCGCTTCGACACCCTGGAAACCCAGGCCGGCGAAGAAATGGCCGACAACTTCGACTACGTGCGGCGCGACTTGCAGCAGGCTACCGAGATGGGCAATCTGCGCAGCAACTACGACGCCGTGCTGGCGATGGGCCCGGTGCTCGAAAAGATCATGCTGGCGCCGCCGGTCAACCGGGAAAAGGCGCGCCTGCTGCTCAGCGAACTCAACGTCAGGACCAACCAGATCCGCGTCTTGCTCGGCAAGGCCAAGCACGAGGTTGAAGCCGGCGTCTATGAAGTGGGCGACATGGCCAACAGCGGCGTCGACGAGATTTCACGGCTGGTGCATATCTACAGCGTCGGCATGCTGCTAACCGCCTTGTTCATGATGTATCACGTATGGGCGCGCTTCCGTTCCGAGAATGTGCTGGCCTTCCAGGCGGCGCATGATCCGTTGACCGGGCTGGCGCACCGCGGCTCGTTCGAGCGTCGCCTCAAGACGATGGCGGACCAGCCGCACACGGTGGTGCTGGGTATGATCGACCGCTTCGAGCGCGTGGTCGGCGGCCTCGGCCATGCGTTCGGCGATCGCCTGATGCAGGAAATGGCGACCCGCATCAAGCGCGCAGCCGAACGTCACGGCGGCGAGGTGTTCCGCCTCAACGGCGCCAACGTGGCGATCCTGTACAAGTCCAACGGCGACAACGTCAGCTTCCAGGAAGCCCTGTCGAGCCTGCAGGAATACATGCGCCAACCGTTCGAGTTCGGCCAGCACGAGATTTTTTCCAGCATGAGCATGGGCGGCGCCGAGTATCCGCGCGACGGCGCCGAGCCCGCGCACCTGCTGCAGAATGCCGATGCGGCGCTGCAGGCGGCGCGCGACGCCGGCGGCGATTGCTTTGTGCAGTATTCGAATGCGCTCAACACGCGCGCGCAGGAACGCCTGGCGCTGGAAGCGCAACTGCGCCACGCGATCGAACGCAACGAACTGGAATTGCATTTCCAGCCGCAACAGGGGCTGACCGACGATCGCCTGGTCGGCTTCGAGGCGCTGGTGCGCTGGCGCCGCAACGGCGAGCTGATTTCACCTGCCGACTTCATTCCGCTGGCCGAAGAGTCCGGCCTGATCGTACCGATCGGCGACTGGGTGCTGGCCGAAGCGTGCCGCCAGGCCAAGATCTGGAGCTTGGAGACGCCGCGCAAATTCGTCATCGCGGTGAACATCTCGCCGCGCCAGTTCCACCATCCATCCTTCCTGCGCCGCGTCACCACCACGCTCAGCGAAAGCATGATCGATCCATCCTTCATCGAGCTGGAAATCACCGAAGGCATCGTCATGCGCGATGTCGAACGCACCATCGAGTTGCTGGAAGACCTGCGCAAGCGCGGCCTGACGCTGGCGATCGATGACTTCGGTACCGGGTACTCGTCGCTGGCCTATCTCAAGCGATTCTCGATCGACAAGCTCAAGATCGATCAGTCCTTCATCCGCCACCTGCGCCCCAACAGCGAAGACGCGGCGATCGTGCAGGCGGTCATCAACCTGGGCCATCATCTGGGCTTGTCGGTGATCGCCGAAGGCGTGGAAACCGTGACCCAGCGTGAACTGCTGCGCGCCTGGGGCTGCGATGAAATCCAGGGGTATTTCTACGGCCGGCCATTGTCGGCCGACAAGGCCACCCAATTCATCTTCGATAATTAAGCCGGCGGACGGCGCGGCACCAGCAGATTGCCGGTCATGACCAGCACCGGCTGCTTGTCCTGGTTGAAAGTGGTGACGCGGTGCTTGAGGAAGCCCTGTTGCGGCTTCGATTGCGAGAACTTCAACTCCAGCACTTCCACCTCGATGTGCAGGCGGTCGCCGGGACGGGTAGGGCGCGGCCAGCGGAATTCCTCGAAGCCGGCGCCGATGATGCCGCCGTGAATCGGCAGGGTTTTCACCAGCAGGCGCATGGTCAGTGCGGCGGTATGCCAGCCGCTCGCGGCCAGTCCGCCGAAAAAGCTCTGCGCTGCAGCGGCTTCGTCGAGATGGAAAGGCTGCGGATCGTAGCTCGCAGCGAACGCCTTGATGGCGTCGGCGCTCAATGCTTCCTCGTCGGCGTGGCCGAATTTCTGGCCCGGGGCGAAGTCTTCCAGATACATCGGATTAACGGACATGGCGATCTCCCTTGACTTGTTTTATAATGTAGATTGCAAAATGATAGTTAGTTGTTCATCCGAATGATAGCCAGCCAGATGGGACTTGTCCATGGAACGTAAAAGCTTCGGCAACATGCAATGCCCGGTAGCCCGCACGCTGGAGCGCGTGGGGGAGTGGTGGAGCATCCTGATCCTGCGCGATGCGCTGCACGGGTTGACCCGCTTCGACCAGTTCCAGAAGAGTCTGGACATCGCGCCCAACATGCTGACGCGCCGTCTCAACTCGCTGGTCGAATCCGGCCTGCTGGAGCGCCGCCAGTACAGCGAACGGCCGCCGCGCCACGAATATATCCTGACTGACCTGGGACGTGATTTCCGCTCCATTCTGGTCGCGCTCAACACCTGGGGCAACAAGCATTTCGCCCCGGAAGGCCCAAGCGTGCTGCTGGTCGATTCGACCACGGGCGAGGAGGCCGAACCGGTGATGATCGACGGCAAGAGCGGCAAGCGCCTGAATTCCCCCGATTTCGTGTTTGCTCCGGGTCCGCAGGCGAATGAAGGCATGAAGGCGCGGATCAACTTTGCCCGCGAACGCGCCGCCGAAGCGGCTGCCAACGATGCGGCCGCGACCCCGTCCGAGGCGGTTGCCGCCGCCAAGCCGGCCAAGCCGGTCAAGACTCCGCGCAAGAAGGCTGCCCCACGCAGCGCCTGATTCACCTGTTTCGCTTGTCTCCATGGCGTCGTTGTTGCGACGCCATTTTTTTGTCCCGTTCCAAAAATACGCGCTTGACAGCGACGATCTCGCTGATTAGTATGCATATACATTAATGCATATGCATTGATTTGAATGCGCTGAAAAGGCCGGATCGTCATGTTTAACCAATGCACCTGTACCCGCCTGCGTCGGCTGACGCGGCGTATCACCTCGATTTACGACCACCACTTGCTGCCGGATGAGCTGACCATCAGCCAGTACTCGCTGCTGAGCCGGGTGGGGCGGCACGGTTCCATCGCCAATCTGCGCCTGGCTGCGGAAATGGGCATGGACCGCAGCACCCTGAGCCGCAATATCAAGCCGCTCATGGCGGCCGGCTGGATCGAGACCGTCGACATGCCGCCCGATGAGCACGTCGACAAGCGCTCGTTCGGACTCGGTCTCAGCGCGGCAGGAAAGGCCAAGCTGGCGGCGGCCCGGCCCAACTGGGTGCAGGCGCAGCTGGAAATCGACGGCCTGCTCGGCGAGGACTTGCATGCGGCCTTGTCCGGCATGATCGACGACGCCTACGACAAATTGCAGGAAGCCTGAGCGGCCATTTCAGGCGCCGGGGACAGTTTCAGTACAAGCACCATCAGTCATCATCAATCACCATCAATGCGTAAGCGCAGCAAACGCATTGATGGTTTTTTATTCACCATTATTTCGAATGAGCGTCATGAATAAAGTCACTCAAGCCATCGCGCAGCGCACCTCGCACCGTTTCAGTTACGCCTGGGTCGTCGTCGCCGTGATCTTCCTCGTCCTGCTGACCTCGGCCGGCATCCGCGCCACGCCGTCGGTGATGATCCTGCCGCTGGAACATGAGTTCGGCTGGAACCGTTCCACCATCTCGCTGGCGATTTCCTTCAACATCGCGCTGTACGGCCTGATCGGTCCGTTCGCCGCGGCCGCGATGCAGCGCTTCGGCATCCGTCCCGTCGTGATGGGCGCGCTGGTGCTGTTGTCGGTCGGCACTGCGCTTAGCACGCTGATGCAGATGCCGTGGCACATGGTGATGACCTGGGGTTTGCTGGTCGGCTCCGGCACCGGTGTCGCCGCCAACACGTTGGGCGCGACCATCGTCAGCCGGTGGTTTGAAATGCGCCGCGGTCTGGCGATGGGTTTGCTGACCGCCAGCGCGGCCACCGGCCAGATGGTGTTCCTCCCGCTGATGGCGTCGATGGTCGAGCATTACGGCTGGCGTTCGGTAGCCTTCCTGGTGGCGATCGTCGCTGCTGCAGCGGTGCCGCTGGTGGCGCTGTTTCTGCCGGAACGTCCGTCCGACGTCGGTCTGCGCCGCTACGGCCAGGCTGCCGATGCGCCGGCCGATGCCGCCGTGGCGGCGCGCAATCCGCTGGCGATTGCCTTCGATGCGCTGCGCCAGGCGATGAAGGTGCGCGACTTCTGGCTGCTGTTTTTCAGCTTCTTCGTCTGCGGCATGAGCACCAACGGTTACATCGGCACGCAGTTCATCGCCATGTGCAACGACTACGGCATTTCCGAAGTCGGCGGCGCCAGCATCCTGGCGGCGATGGGCATGCTCGATCTGGTCGGCACGACCTTGTCGGGTTGGTTGTCGGATCGCTTCAACCCGCGCGTGCTGCTGTTCTGGTACTACGGCCTGCGCGGCGTGGCGCTGATCTTCCTGCCGTTCGCGTTCGGACTCGACTATTTCGGCCTGACCGTGTTCGCGATCTTCTATGGTCTCGACTGGATCGCCACCGTGCCGCCGACCGTGCGCCTGGCCAACGATGTATTCGGCCGCCTGGCCGCACCGATCGTGTTTGGTTGGATCGTCGCCGGCCACCAGCTCGGCGCTGCTGCGGCCACCACGATATCGGGTTTCATGCGCGCCAATCTCGGTGACTACACGGCCTCGTCGATGCTGATGGGCGTGGCTTGCCTGATCGGTGCTGTGATGGTGTTGCGCATCAAGGGGCAGCAGCATGACAAGCCGGTCGCGGTGCCTGCATAAACCTGTTCTTTCCGCCGTACGCAAAACGCCCGCTTCACATGGATGAAGCGGGCGTTTTTATTTTGCGCTGCCGGGATTACTTGGCCAGCGCCTTGCGCAAGCTGGAGGTCGCCAGATCGATGGCGCTCTTCGCGGCAGGCGTGTCGCCCAGCGCATTGAGCATCACGAAGTCATGGATGGTGCCGAGATAGCGCACTTGCGTCACCGGTACGCCGGCCTTGGCCAGCTTGGCGGCGTAGGCTTCGCCTTCGTCGCGCAGAACGTCGTTTTCATCGGTGATGACCAGCGCCGGCGGCAGATCCTTCAATTGCTCCAGCGTCGCGTTTAGCGGTGCGATATGCGGATCCTTGCGGTTGGCGCCGGCGGGCAGGTAGGCGTTCCAGAACCACTTCATCGCTTCCTTTGTCAGCCATGGGCCGTTGGCGAACTGCTTGTACGAACCGTTTTCAAAATTGGTATCGGTGACCGGGTAGAACAGCACCTGATACTTGATCGCCGGACCTTTGCGTTCCTTGGCCAGCAGGCTCACCACGGCGGTCATGTTGCCGCCCACGCTGTCGCCGGCAATCGCCAGGCGGCTGGCATCGACGTTGAATTCCGCGGCGTGTTCGGCGATGTATTTTGTGGCGGCGTAATCCTGTTCGATGGCGATCGGGTAGCGCGCTTCCGGCGAGCGGTCGTAATCGACGAACACCACGGCAACCTTGGCGCCGTCAACGATCTGGCGCACCAGGCGATCATGCGTATTGACGTCGCCCATCACCCAGCCCGCACCGTGGAAGTACATCACCACCGGCAGCGTTTCCTTGTTGCCTTGCGGGCGCAGGATGCGGATGCGGGTGCTGCCGGTCGGACCGACCGGGATCACGCGGTCTTCGATGTCGGCTGCGGGTTTGGCGACTTTGCCGGACTGCGCGCCGGCCAGCAGGTTGCGCGCCTGTTCAGGTGTCAGCTTGTAGATCGGAGGACCGCCGGCTGCGGCCAGCGCATCGAGGAATCCCTGGGTTTGCGGTTCGACAGAGGCTGCCGATGCAGATTGGGCGGCCGAGGCGGCGGCGAGAGCGATGGTGCTGAGGGCGAGCAGTTGCTTGATCGATTTCATGATGTTTCCTTTCGAAGATAGGGTTGTGTATCTGCGCAATTAAATTGCGCACAATATATTTGGTGTTTTGACAAATGAAACAAGTCATTCATGCGCTTGCCTTTCCGGGGTAAGGGGCAGTGCATGGAATGAATAATAAATTGATGAAAATTAAATTGCAAGCAATTTAAAATAAAAATTTCTGAATGTCGTTGCGGCCCGGCGAGAAATTGGGGGAGGGCTTGCGCCGCGCAGGCGCAAGCAATTCCTCAGGACAGCATCAATCCCATTGCGGTGCGAAGTCCGGATTGGCAAGGCGTTCACCCTTGTCCAGCTTGGTGATGGCCTGCATGTCGGCGTCGCTCAGGACGATCTTCTGCGCCGCCAGGTTGCTTTCCAGGTTGGCTCGTTTGGTCGACGACGGAATCGTCGCGAAGCCCTGCTGCAGCGACCATGCCAGTGCAATCTGGGCCGGGTTGGCCTGGTGCGCCTTGGCGATCCCGATGAGGGTCGGATCCGTCATGACCTTGCCGTAAGCCAGCGGCATGTAGGCCGTCAGGTGTATGCCCTGAGCGCGCGCGAACTCGACCACCTTGCGGTTTTGCAGGAAGGGATGGATTTCGACCTGCAGCGTGGCGATTTCTGCGGCGCCGACGGCGGCGATGGCTTGCTGCAGATGCGCGATGGTGAAATTCGATACGCCGATCAGTCTGGTCAGTCTCTGCGCCCTGGCTTCGGCCAGCGCTTCCATATACGTCGCGACGGCAATGGCGTCATTGGGGGACGGCCAGTGGATCAGCGTCAGGTCGACCTGCTCCGTCCGCAGTTTGTCCAGGCTCTCCTTCAGGCTGGGGATGAGTTTGTCCTTGCCGAGATTGTCGGTCCAGATCTTGGTGGTGACGAACAAGTCCTTGCGCGCCACGCCGGCGGCGGCGATGGCCTTGCCGACGTCGGCTTCGTTGCCGTAGATCTGCGCGGTGTCGATGTGGCGGTAGCCGAGTTCGAGGCCGTTGGTGACCGAATCGATGACTTCCTGTTCTTTCAGGCGGAAGGTGCCGAGGCCGAATGCGGGAATGGTGCTCATGAAATTCCTTGGTAAGTGAGGTGGGACGGACCTTTCGGTACGTACTCCGGGGAAAGCAGTATGCGGTCAAAGTGCTGTTGCAAAAATACGGTGCAAAGCAAAACTTTATTGCCCAAGAAGCAAATATCGATAGGCCTGAACGCCCTCGATTCTATTTTCGAATATTTCGATGATTGATGGATATTCTTTCCGTTTTTCTTTCGTTTAACGTTCGCCCATACTTCGCTCCATGGTGAACGGCACAGACAAAGACGGACACCTACGAAGCAATCACCCCTTATCGAATTAATCGTCAATACCTCAGGAGAACATCATGGCAATCGCAAAAGCACAACCAGGCAAAACTCTGTTGAACCCAAGCAACCACACACTGATCATGATCGACCATCAGTCGCAAATGTCGTTCGCCACTCACTCTATCGACATGGTCACACTGCGCAACAACGTCGCACTGGTCGCCAAGGCCGCCAAGGAATTCAAGGTATCGACGATTTTGACAACCGTCGCTGAAAAGTCCTTCTCCGGTCCGATGTTCGATGAAATCAAATCGGTGTTCCCGAACGAAGAAGTGATCGACCGCACCAGCATGAACACCTGGGAAGACCCGCGCATCGCCGACCGCGTCAACGCCATCGGCAAGGAAAAGATCGTATTGGCCGGCCTGTGGACTTCGGTATGCATCGTCGGTCCTGCGCTGTCGGCGCTGGACCAGGGCTTCGAAGTCTATGTGATCACCGACGCCAGCGGCGACGTCTCGAACGAAGCGCACCAACGCGCCGTCGAACGCATGATCCAGCTGGGCGCACGTCCGATGACTTCCTTGCAATACCTGCTCGAATTGCAGCGCGACTGGGCCCGCACCGAGACTTACAATGAAACGGTCGCCACCGCGATCACCAACGGCGGCGCCTACGGCCTGGGCCTGATCTACGCCAAGACCATGTTCAACGCCTCGGAAGGCCACTAAGCAGCACAGGGATCCCGTTCCGCGATGAACGGGATCCCGCAGTTTTTTGATATCCCCTGACAACAACGTACAACCCCCCGGAGTGAACATGAGCGCCGACCTGATTCTGCTGAACGGAAATTTCCATACCATCGACAAAGCCCAGCCGCTGGCAAGCGCCGTGGCGATCAAGGACGGCAAGTTCCTCGCCGTCGGCGATGCCGAAGCCGCCATGCGCCATCGCGGCAGCGCCACCAAAGTGGTGGACCTGAACGGCCGCAGCGTGGTGCCCGGCCTGAACGATTCGCACATCCATCTGATTCGCGGCGGCCTCAACTACAACCTCGAACTGCGCTGGGAAGGCGTACCGTCGCTGGCGGATGCCTTGCGCATGCTGCGCGAGCAAGCGCTGCGCACGCCGCATCCGCAGTGGGTGCGCGTGGTCGGCGGCTGGACCGAATTCCAGTTTGCCGAGCGCCGCATGCCGACGCTGGAAGAAATCAACGCCGCCGCGCCCGACACTCCGGTATTCATCCTGCACCTGTATGACCGCGCCTTGCTGAACCAGGCCGCGCTGCGCGCCGTCGGCTACAACAAGGACACCCCGAATCCGCCGGGCGGCGAAATCCAGCGCGATGCCGCCGGCAATCCGACCGGCATGCTGATCGCCCGTCCCAACGCCATGATCCTGTATGCGACGCTGGCCAAGGGGCCGACGCTGCCGCTCGACCAGCAAGTCAATTCGACGCGCCAGTTCATGCGCGAACTCAATCGCCTCGGCGTCACCAGCGTGATCGACGCCGGCGGCGGTTTCCAGAATTATCCGGAAGACTACGCCATCATCGACCAGCTGGCGCGCGAGCAGCAGCTCACCGTGCGCATCGCCTACAACCTGTTCACCCAGAACAAGGGCAAGGAGCTGGGAGATTTCCAGCGCTGGACCGACATGATCAAGCCGGGACAGGGAGACGATTTCTATCGCCACAACGGCGCCGGCGAAATGCTGGTGTTCTCGGCAGCCGACTTTGAGGACTTCCTCGAGCCGCGTCCCGAACTCGCCGCAGGCATGGAGGACGAACTCGAGAAGGTGGTGCGCCACCTGGTCTCCAATCGCTGGCCGTTCCGCCTGCACGCGACCTACGATGAGTCGATCAGCCGCATGCTCGACGTGTTTGAAAAAGTGAATCGCGACATCCCCTTCAACGGCCTGCACTGGATTTTCGATCACGCCGAAACCATTTCGCCGCGCAACATCGAGCGCGTACGCGAACTCGGCGGCGGCCTGGCGATCCAGCATCGCATGGCGTTCCAGGGAGAATATTTCGTCGATCGCTACGGCAAGGAAGCCGCCAAGGCAACGCCGCCGGTGGCGCGCATGCTCGACATGGGCGTACCGGTCGGCGCCGGCACTGACGCCACCCGCGTCGCCAGCTACAACCCGTGGACTGCGCTGTACTGGCTGGTGTCGGGCAAGACCGTGGGCGGCCTGCAACTGGCGGAAGCCGGTCTGCCGCGCGAAACCGCGCTTGAACTGTGGACCGCAGGCAGCGCCTGGTTCTCCAACGAGCAGGACAAGAAGGGCCGCATCAAGGCCGGCCAGCTGGCTGACCTGGTGGTGCTGTCGTCGGACTTCTTCAGCGTCGCCGAAGAAGACATCAAGGCCATCGAGTCGGTGATGACCGTGGTCGGCGGCAAGATCGTCTACGGCGCCGAAGAGTTCGACCCGCTGGCGCCGCCGGCCATCCCGGTGCTGCCGGACTGGTCGCCGGTGAAGAACGTACCGGGTCATTACCGTGCACTGAAGTCGGGCGCGCAAAGCCAGCAGCAGCAACGCCGCTCCATCCTGCCGCACCAGTGCGCAGGGGCTTGCAACGTTCATGCACATTCGCACGATGTCGCGCGCCGCTCGTCGGTGCCGGCGTCGAATTTCTCCGGTTTCTGGGGCGCGCTCGGTTGCAGCTGCTTCGCATTCTGATCGGGAGACGAACATGACTTATTCCAAAATCATCTGGGGCCTGTTGCTTTCCTTCGTGGTCGGCTTCTGCTGTCACCTCGCGCAAATCCCGGTGCCGTCGCCGCCGGTCCTCAGCGGCGCCTTGCTGGTGTTCATGATGAGCAGCGGCTATTGGCTGGTGGATCGCCACCTGGCCGCCAAGGCGGCCAAGGCAGCCGGCCAAGCCGGGGTGCAACCATGAGCGCGCTGTTCGCGGGCGCGGTGCTGGGCACGCTGATCGGCGCCGTCTGCCGCTGGTTCGGCTTGCCGTCGCCGACGCCGCCGACACCGGTCGGCGCATCGCTGGTGGTGGCCATGACATTGGGTTACGTGCTTGCCGGCTATGTGCTGGCAGGACATTTCTGATCAAGGAGAATCGACATGCAAACATTTCAAAACGAAAAAGACAATCTGTTCCTGCGTCTGCTGTGGGCGCCGGCCCAGGACCTCGGCCTGCTGTTCCTGCGCCTGACCGGCGCCTTGCTGCTGCTGTACGTGCACGGCCTGCCCAAGCTGATCAACTTCGCCGGCGAGTTGCAGCACATCGACGATCCGCTGCACGTCGGCCGCGCCTTCACGCTCGGTTTCGCGATCTTCGCCGAAGTCCTGTGCCCGCTGCTGATCGTGCCGGGCATCCTGACGCGATTGGCCAGCGCAGCGGTGCTGGTATTGCTGGGCGTGTCGATGTTCCTGGTACACCCTGACTGGAGCGTGGCGGAAGGTCAGTTCGGCTGGTTGCTGATGATCGTGTTCGGCAGCATCGCCTTGATGGGCGCCGGCCGGTATTCGATCGACGCCGTCCTGGCAAAGAAAGTCGAGAGCTGAGATGGATGCGCTAAATAGTGCCGGTCGTCCCACTGCGTTTCGCTATCTGAATCGCGCCACCTGCCAGGGCATCGCCATGAGTTTCCTGGCAGGCTATGTGGATACGCTGGGCTTCGTCGCCTTGTTCGGCCTGTTCACTGCCCACGTCACCGGCAACTTCGTGCTGATCGGCAGTGAACTGGCGAATCCTTCTCACGGCGTATTGATCAAGTTCCTGGCTTTCCCCGCATTCATCCTGTCGGTGGTCATGACGCGGCTGGTGGTGATTGCGCTGGAGCGCAGCGGCAAGCCTGCCTTGCCGTGGGTGCTGATGCTGCAACTGGTGTTCCTGCTGGCATTCATGGGCTTGGGCCAGAGCATGGCCCCGGTCAATGTGACCGATGCACGCGCCATCGGCGTCTTGCTGGCGGGCATGTTAGGCGCCGCTGCCATGGGCATCCAGAACGCCGCCGCCCGCCTGATCCTGCCGCAGGCGGCGCCGACTACCGTCATGACCGGCAACGTCACGCAATTGGTCATCGACGTGACCGACATCGTGCGCGGTGCGGCGGATGACGCCGTGCGCCAGCGCTGCATCAAGTTCTTCTGGCCCATCGTGGCGTTCGGCGTGGGAGCGATAGGCGGCGCGTTTGCCTACCGCCAGGCATTGTTCCTCGCGCTGTTGTTGCCGGTGCTTATCCTGGTGGCAATGATCGTGGCTGAATTCCGTGCCGCGCAAGCGAGCAAGGCCTGAACGCCGCTTCGACCTATAATGTGCGTCTGGGGTATTCGAACGATAAGGCAGCAGGGAAGCGGAAGGCAGTGGAACAGCGATGAGTTATTTGTATCACCTGATTGAACAGTACGGTCTGATCATCGTATTCCTGAACGTGCTGACCGAGCAGCTGGGCGCGCCGATTCCCGCGTATCCGACGCTGGTGATCACCGGCGCGCTGGCTTGGCGCGGCCAGTATCCGATCGTATTGCTGCTGCTGGTGGCGGTGGTCGCCGCGCTGATCGCCGACTATGTCTGGTATCTGGCCGGCCGGCGCTACGGCCGCCGCATCATGTCGACGCTGTGCCGCATTTCTCTTTCCCCCGATTCCTGCGTACGCCAGACCGAATCCATCTATTCGCGCTGGGGCGCACGGTCGCTGCTGGTGGCCAAATTCATCCCCGGTTTCGCATCGATCGCCAGCGCGCTGGCCGGCACCGTCGGCACCTCGCGCGGCAAGTTCCTGCTGTACGACGGCGTCGGCGCGGCCTTGTGGTCGGGGCTGGCAATTTTTCTCGGCGCGCTGTTCAACACCGCCATCGACGACGTGCTGAGCGTATTGGCCGAGCTCGGTCAATACGGCATGATGCTGGTGCTGATCGGCTTTGCCGTATTCGTCGCCAGCAAGTGGTGGCAGCGCCGCCGCTTCCGCAAGTCGCTGGAAATGGCGCGCATCTCGGTCGGCGAACTGGACCGCTTGCTCAAGAGCGGCGTGCGCCCGACCATCGTCGACGTGCGTTCGCCGGCCTCGCAGCAGATTGGCCGCATTCCCGGCGCGTTGACGATTTCCAACCAGGAGATCCAGACCTTCGCATTTGAGGCGCCGATGGAAGACGAAGTCATCGTCTACTGCGCCTGTCCCAATGAAGCCTCCGCCGCGCTGGTCGCCAAGCAGCTCATGCGGCGCGGTTACAAGCGCGTACGCCCGCTCACCGGCGGTATCGACGCCTGGGTGGCGGCGGGTCATTCGATCGAAGCCTGAGCGGCGTTCGTTCTCACTATCCGGAAAATTCCATGTTCAGAATCAGTCTCGATGCCCTGTTGATCCTCGATGCGATTGATCGGCGCGGTTCGTTTTCCGCCGCCGGTCTGGAGTTGCATCGGGTGCCGTCGACGATTTCCTATACGGTGTCGAAGCTGGAGCAGGACCTTGGCGTGCAGGTGTTCGAGCGCCAGGGACCGAAGGTCGTGCTCACGCGCGCCGGCGAAGAATTGCTGAAGGAAGGCCGCTATCTGCTGAAGGCGGCGGAAGATCTCGAACACCGGGTGCGCCGCGTTGCCTCCGGCTGGGAAACCGAATTCACCATCGGCCTCGATTCACTCTTCTCGGCGGCGTCGCTGGAGCCGGACATCGTGGCGTTCTATCAGGTCGCCGACCGCACGCGCCTGCGCATCGCACGCGAGTCGCTGGCCGGTACCTGGGAAGCCTTGCTGGATCGTCGTGTCGATCTGCTGATCGCGGCGCCCGGCGAGGGGCCGGCAGGCGGCGGTTACGTGGCGGAGCAGATCGGCACCGTAAAGTTCGTGTTCGTGGTAGCGCCGCATCATCCGCTGGCGAAGATGGACAAGGTCCTGAGCAAGGCCGACCTGCATCCTTACCGTGCCATCAGCGTCGCCGACTCGGCGCGCAAGATGGCGCCGCGCACCGTCGGGCTGTTGTTCGGCCAGGACACCCTGACGGTGCCGGACATGCGCAGCAAGTATGCGCTGCAGCTGGCCGGCGTGGGCTTCGGCTTCTTGCCGGAGCCGTGCGTGCAGAAGTCGATCGCCTCCGGCGCGCTGGTGGTCAAGGAAGTTGAACAGCCGCGCGCAGAAGAAACCTTCTCGCTGGCCTGGCGCGTCGGCGAAGACGGCGCGGCGCTCACCTGGTGGCTCAAGCGCATGCGCGAAACCGGCGTCCTCAATCGCATGCTGTCGCAGATCGCCGATGGCGGTTTGTAACGAACTAACGAACAGATTTCTCAGGCCGTAAAAAAAGCGCGACAGCTTGTGGCCGTCGCGCTTTTTTATTGAAGCGGCAGTTTATGCCGCAACCAGGGTGCCGATGGTTTCGCGGGTTTGCGCGATGGCCTTTTCAACAGCCGCTTCGCCCATGCCCAGGCCTTCGCTGTGAACGAAGGTCACGTCGGTCATGCCGATAAAGCCCAGCACGGCGCGCAGGTAGGTTTCGTGGAAGTCCATGACCTTGGCCGGGCCTTCGCTGTAGACGCCGCCGCGCGAGGTGAAGACGTAGACCTTCTTGCCCTGGATCAGGCCGACGGGGCCGGTTTCGGTGTACTTGAAGGTGACGCCGGCGCGCGCCACGTGGTCGATCCAGGTCTTCAGGGTGGACGTGATCGAGAAGTTGTACATCGGCGCGCCGATGACGATGATGTCGGCGGCATTGACTTCGGCGATCAGTTCTTCGGAGACCTTGACCAGTGCCTGCTGTTCGGCGCTGCGCTTGTCGGCAGGCGTAAAGAACGCGCCCAGTTTTTGTTCGTCCAGATGCGGAATCGGATTGGCGGCGACATCGCGTTCGACGACGACGCTGCCTGGTTGCGAGGCCTGCAGTTTGGCGACGAATTCGCCGGCGACCTGGCGCGAGATAGAACCGCTGTTGCGGGCGCTGCTATTGATGAACAGAATGTTTGCCACGATGTTTTCCTTGTCGATGGAGTTGGGGTGAGGCGATGCGCCGCCGGGATTGCGGCGCATCGGTGCCTCCGTGTGTTTAGTACGGCAGATCGAACAGCAGGAATTCCGCCGCTTCGGCCTTTTCAAACGTGACCAGGCTTTCCGCACTGATCTTCAGTGCGTCGCCGCCCGACAGCTGGGTGCCGTTGACGGTCAGCTGGCCGCGAATCAGATGAACGTAGCCGAGGCGTTTTGCTCCCAGCGCATGTTCCAGCTTGGCGTCGCCGTTCAGGATCGATGCGTAGATCGATGCGTCCTGATGGATCAGCACCGAGTTGTCGCGACCGTCAGACGAAGCGATCAGGCGCAGCTGGCCTTGCTTTTGCTCCGGCGTGAAGTTCTTTTCCTCGTAGCTGGGCGGAATGCCTTTCACGTTCGGCTGGATCCAGATCTGCAGGAAGTGCACCGGCTCGGTCTTGGAGTGGTTGAACTCGCTGTGACGCACGCCGCTGCCGGCGCTCATGCGCTGGACGTCGCCGTAGTGCAGCACCGAACCTGTGCCCATGCTGTCCTTGTGTTCGAGCGCGCCGTCGAGGACATAGGAGATGATTTCCATGTCGCTGTGGCCGTGCGTGCCGAACCCCATGCCGGACGTGACGCGGTCTTCATTGATCACTTGCAGCGGACCGAAGCCCAGTTGTTGCGGGTCGTAGTAATGACCGAACGAAAATGTGTGGTGCGAATTCAACCAACCGTGATCGGCGACACCGCGTTCGTTGCTTTTGCGAATTTGAAGCATGTTTTTCTCCGTCGGTTAGTGCAGGCAAGGGCGTTTTCCACCTTGGAAAACCGCCTTCTTGTTTGCATGATTAAGTGGACAGAACGGAGTATGCGCGGGGCAAAATGAAAAGAAAAACGGAAAGATTGGCGACCTATCATCGAATTATTCGATGATAGTTGTAAGATATTGATAAATAACGAATTATTTTAGTTCTGACGTGATTTTTACGGCTGATTTCAGGTGTTTTTCGCGACTATTTTCAATAAATATCGAAAATTCGCTGCTCCCGGAGTTTTATACGAAAGCCGTGCGTATCGGCGTCCCTTCGCGCAAGGTCTTGGTGACGGGCGTCTTCTCGCAGATTTCGCCGAGGCGGGTGAGCTGTTCCGGCGTCAGCGTATTACCGAAGGTGACGGTGCGCTCGATGTTCTCCAGGCCGCAATCGTCGCGCGAAAAGCGCGCATCGATGTGGATGGTGCCGAGATCCCAGCCCTTGCGATCGGCGTACATGCGCAAGGTCAGCGAAGTGCATGCGGCCAATGCCGCCAGCAGCAGTTCGTAAGGCGCTGCGCCGGTGTCGGTGCCGCCGTTGCTGGCGGGCTCGTCTGCTTGCAATTGATGGGTGCGGGCGCGGATGCGTTGCGCGTAGCCGGCGTCGTTATGCAGATGGATGGTGGCCATGCTGATTCTCCCTGAATAAAAAAGCCTGCACGCAGGCAGGCTTTTTCAAATGCGAAACCGGATTGACTTACGCGAAATTCTTCGCGACGAAATCCCAGTTCACGATGCCCCAGAATGCTTCGGCATACTTCGCGCGTGCGTTGCGATAGTCGATGTAGTAGGCGTGTTCCCAGACGTCGATGGTCAGCAGCGCCTTGCTGTCGGTGGTCAGCGGTGTGCCGGCGCCGGTGGTGTTGACGATGTCCAGCGTGCCGTCGGCTTTCTTGACCAGCCATGTCCAGCCGGAACCGAAGTTGGCCAGGCCTTGCTTGGTGAACTCGGCCTTGAAGGCGTCAAAAGTGCCCCACTTGGCGTTGATGGCGTCGGCCAATGCGCCGCTCGGAGCGCCGGCGCCCTTTGGTGTCAGGCCGTTCCAGTAGAAAGTGTGGTTCCAGATTTGCGCTGCGTTGTTGAACACGCCGCCGGACGACTTCTTGATGATCTCTTCGAGGGAGAGGTTTTCGAATTCCGTACCTGGGATCAGGTTGTTCAGATTGGTGACGTAGGTTTGATGATGCTTGCCGTAGTGGTACTCGAGTGTTTCTTTGGAAATGGTTGGCGCCAGTGCGTCCAGTTCATAAGGCAGTGCCGGGAGGGTGTGTGCCATGGTGAATCCTTTCGGGTATCGGTGATTGAAACGAATTTTTTATTCTGAGTCTGTGATTCTAAAGCGGATAGCGATTCTTTGCACCCTTGCGGCGGGCTTTCATGGGTGTCCAACGCCGCAAGTTGATGTAGGAAATTCAGGCATGGGCGATGTCAATCGAGATGATTCTCAATACGCGATCAATCCAGCGTCGGCTGCACGCTCGCGATGCCGACCTCGGCGCTGCCCTCGGCCAGTCGCAGCGTGACATTGCTGCGCGGTTGCAATTCGGAAGGCGCGCGCAGCACCTTGCCTTTGGCGTCGGTGACGATGGCGTAGCCGCGCTCGAGGGTGCGCTGCGGATTGAGCAGTTCGAGCTGCGACGATTGCGCCGCGAGCGCCTGGCGTTGCCGTTGCACCTGCAGCGCGACGGCGTTACCGATGCGGCGCTGATGGCCGCCCAGCAGCAGGCGCGCGGCACGCGTGTCTGGCAGGCGATTCTGCAGGCGTGTCTGCAGATGCTGCAACTGATAGCGCGCACGCGTGACCGGCGTGCGCGTGGCGTGCTCGAGACGGGCTTGCAGCGCGCGCAGCTTGACGCGTTCGTGGGCGATGTAAGAGGCCGGGCTGACCAGCCGGCGCGACATCCAGTCGACGGTCTGGCCGTGTTCGGCAAGGCGGCGCCGGAGTGCGCGGGTGAGGTCGGCGGCGTGATTCTGCACTTGCGCCAGCCATTCGGCGCGTGGCGTCGCGCACAGCTCGGCTGCGGCGGTCGGGGTCGGCGCGCGCAGGTCGGCGGCGAAATCGGCGATCGTGAAATCGGTCTCGTGTCCCACGCCGGAAATCACCGGCACCGGACACGCCGCGATCGCGCGCGCCACGGCTTCATCGTTGAAGGCCCACAGATCTTCCATGCTGCCGCCGCCGCGACCGACCAGCAGCACATCGCATTCGGCGCGCCGGGACGCCACCTCGATGGCGCGTGCAATCTTCGCGCCGGCGCCTTCGCCCTGCACCGGCGTCGGATACAGGATCACGCGCACGTGCGGCGCGCGGCGACGCAGCGCGGTCAGGATGTCGTGCAGCGCCGCCGCGTGCGGACTGGTGACGACGCCGACGCAGCGCGGGAAGACCGGCAGGGGACGTTTGCGGTCGGGATGGAACAGGCCTTCGCTCTCGAGCTTTTCCTTGAGGCGCAGGAAGGCTTCATACAAATTGCCGACGCCGGCGCGGCGGATGGCCTCGACGTTGAGCTGGTAGTCGCCGCGCGGCGCATACAGCGTGACCAGCGTGCGCACTTCGACTTTGTCGCCTTCGCGCGGCGAGAAGCCGGCATGTTGGGCGCGGCCCTTGAACATCACGGCGCGCACCTGGGCGGCGTCATCTTTCAGCGTGAAATACCAATGGCCGGACGCAGCGCGGGTAAAATTGGATATTTCGCCGGACACCCAGACGAGCGGAAAGGTTCGCTCCAGCACGCGCGCGACCGCCTGGTTGAGCGCCGATACGGCGAGCACGGGCGGGCCGGATGGCGGAGCGGAAGGCGCAGGGCTGGAAAAATCGTCGTGGTTCATGGTCTTGCGTGAGGTCGGTGCGCGGTTTCTGTTCAGGATGGAAAAACGCTTTGGAATCAACGCTCTTGCTGCATTGCAAAGCGCTTGTTCACAAAGTTATGCACAGGAAGTGTGGATAAAGTGATCGGGATTTTAAATCGGTTCGGTGCAACTGTCCGGCGAAACCTTTGCAGTCCCTGCATCTTGGCCTTGCCCGGCACGGTGCAACGCGTTACATTCTGCACCGGAAAATCAAGCCGCGTCTGACGCGGCAATATATTTGTCATCACCACTGTATTGAAGGAGTCTTACTTGTTCGCAATCATCCAGGCCGCAGGCTGGCCGATCTGGCCATTGTTGATCGCCTCCATCATCGGCCTTGCGCTGATCATCGAACGACTCCTGTACTTGCGCCGTTCGCGCGTGTTGCCGGACGACCTGTTGCCGGAAGTGGTGCGCGTCTATGAAAGCGGCCGCGTCAACGACGGCGTGATCGACAAGCTGGAACAGAATTCGCCGCTCGGCCAGGTGCTCGCCGCCGGCCTGCGCAACGTCGATGCGCCGCGCGAAGTCATGAAGGAAGCCATCGAAGAAGCCGGGCAGGCCGCCGCTCATCGCCTCGAGCGCTACCTGACCACGCTCGGCACGATCGCTTCGCTGGCGCCGCTGATGGGATTGTTCGGCACGGTCATCGGCATGATCGAAATCTTCGCTTCGCAAAACGCCGCCGGCACCAATCCGGCTCAGCTGGCGCACGGCATTTCGATTGCGCTGTACAACACCGGCTTCGGCCTGGCGATCGCGATGCCGGCGCTGGTGTTCTATCGCCACTTCCGCGCGCTGGTCGACGGCTTCGTGGTCGACATGGAGCAGCAGGCCGTCAAGTTTGTCGACGTCGTGCACGGCTCGCGCCAGTAATCCAAAGGAAGCACCATGAATTTTCGCAAAGGCCGCGCGCGGGAAGAGTTGGAAATCAACCTGATTCCGTTCATCGACGTCTTGCTGGTGATCGTCATTTTCCTGATGGTGACCACCACGTACAGCAAGTTCACCGCCTTGCAGATCACGCTGCCGACCGCCAACGCCGAGAAGGCATTGGAGCAGCCGTTCGAACTGAACGTCGCGGTCGATGCACAAGGACGCTACGCCATCAACAACGTGCAGATCGCCGCGCGCGACGCCGCCGGACTGGCGCGCGAATTGCAGAGCGCCGTGCAGGCCAACGCGGCCAACACCGACAGCAGCGGCGGCAAGCCCGATCCGGTGGTGATCATCAATGCCGACGCACTGGCTGCGCACCAGACCGTGATCAACGTGCTGGAAGCAGCGCGCACGGCCGGTTTCGCCAAGGTCACGTTCGCCGCGCAGACCGGCGGCAAGTAAGCCGCACGCAAGCCTCTTACCTTGTCCGCACCTTCCTCCCTCGAATCGACGCTGACGCGCGCCTGGCTCCGGCGCGGCTGGCTCGCGTGCCTGCTGTGGCCGCTGTCGCTGCTGTTCGGCACGGTCGCGCTGACGCGGCGCGCGCTGTACCGGCTCGGCCTGAAACAGGCGACGCGTCTGGACGCACCGGTGGTGGTGGTCGGCAACGTCTTCGTCGGCGGGACCGGCAAGACGCCGCTGGCGATCTGGCTGGTGCAGGCCTTGCGCCAGGCCGGTTATACGCCGGGCGTGATTTCACGCGGCTATGGTTCGGCGCAGGCCGGGGCGCGTCTTGTCGCCGCTGATTCGCAAGCCGCAGAAGTCGGCGATGAACCTTTGCTGATCGCCGAACGCGCCGCTTGTCCGGTGATGGTCGGCCGCAGCAGGGTGGCAGCGGGGCAGGCCTTGCTGGCGGCGCATCCGGAAGTCGATGTGATCGTTTCGGACGACGGCCTGCAACATTACAGGTTGGCGCGCGACGTCGAAATCGTGCTGTCCGACGCGCGCGGCAACGGCAACGGCTGGCTGCTGCCGGCAGGGCCGCTGCGCGAGCCGGCTTCGCGCCGGCGCGACTTCACGGTATGCAATGTCGGCGCCACCGGAGAGGCACCCGCCGGCGCATTCGCGATGCGCCTGGAAACGGATCAGGTCGAGTTGCTGCAAAACCGCGCATGCCGTCAGCCGTTGGCGTCGCTCAGCGCCGCCGAGGGGGTGGCTGCGGTGGCCGGCATCGGCAATCCGGCGCGGTTTTTTGCGACGCTGGAGCATGCCGGCCTGAACTTCGAGCGGGTGGCATTGCCTGATCATTACGATTTCGCCCACAACCCCTTCGCCGCGATGTCCGCGGCGGTGATCCTGATCACCGAGAAGGATGCAGTAAAATGCAGGGCTATAAAGGCCATCAAAAACGATCCCCGCATCTGGGTCGTGCCTGTGACGGCGCGCATAGACGGCGCGCTGGCTGAACACATAGTGGAGAAACTCCGTGAACGCCCGATTGCTTGATATCCTCGTGTGCCCTGTCTGCAAGGGCCCGCTCGAGTACGACAAAAAAGCCCAGGAACTGATTTGCAACGGCGACAAGCTGGCTTATCCGATCCGCGACGGCATCCCGATCATGTGGGCTGACGAAGCGCGCGAGCTCGGCGCCGCTCCCGCCGGACCTGCCGCGGTCGAACCGGCTGCTGAATAACTGAACAAGTTTCTGCAGTTCCTGTTGTTCCTGTTGTTGTACGTCTGATTGCCGATTGATTCCCGCCATGTCCTTTACCGTCATCATCCCCGCACGCCTCGCCTCCACCCGTTTGCCGAACAAGCCGCTGGCCGACCTCGGCGGCAAGCCGATGATCGTGCGCGTGGCCGAGCGGGCGGCCTTGTCGGGAGCGTCGCGCATCGTGGTGGCGACCGATCACCGCGACATCTACGCCGCCTGCGAACAGCATGGTATTGACGTCGCCATGACGCGCGCCGACCATCCGTCGGGCACGGATCGCATCGCTGAAGTGGCGGCGGCCCTGGATCTGGCCGAAGACGCCGTGGTGGTCAACGTGCAGGGCGATGAACCGCTGATCGATCCCGGCCTGATCGCCGCCACTGCCGGGCATATCAAGACCGACGTGCCGATGGCGACGGCTGCGCATGCGATCGAACTGCTGCCGGAGATGTTCAATCCCAACGTCGTCAAGGTGGTGCTGGACAAGGAAGGGCGCGCCATGTATTTCTCGCGTGCGGCGATTCCGTGGCATCGCGACGGTTTTGCGCAGTCCAGGGACAGCCTGTCCGACCTGCACAGCCACGAGTTCGCGCCGTTGCGCCACATCGGCCTGTACGCCTACACCAATAAATTCCTGCAGGTCTATCCGACGCTGACCGCGTCGCCGCTCGAACGCATCGAGGCCCTCGAGCAGCTGCGCGTACTCTGGCACGGCTATTCGATTGCCGTACACGTGACTTCGCTCTTGCCGGAAGCCGGCGTCGACACGCCGGAAGATCTGGAGCGCGTGCGCAAGCATTTCGAAGCGCCTCCCGACAGTCCTCTGGTGGCGGCTATTTCCGCGCTGTAACGCCCGTCGGCCATTGCGAGACAAGTCGTCTCGCCGATAAGGCGCTACCGGCGCGGTTTTGTAAGTCTCCTGTCATTCTCCGCAGTGATAATCGAGGTCGGCCGGCTGCCTAAAAAATAGGCGTTTGTCATGATTCAGTAAGATTTTGTGGTAAGTTTCGTTCAGAGCAAGATGCAAGCGGCGTCACAGAGACAATCGCCTTCGATGGCAACAGTTGTGCGGATCGCCATCGCAATAGAATTCAAAACTTCAATTTAGGAAAAGATATGCGCCTCATCCTTCTAGGAGCGCCTGGTGCCGGTAAAGGTACGCAAGCCACTTTTATCAAGGAAAAGTACAACATTCCTCAGATTTCGACCGGCGACATGCTGCGCGCGGCCGTTGCCGCCGGCACGGAACTCGGCGTCGCCGCCAAGAAGGTCATGGATGCAGGCGGTCTGGTTTCCGACGACATCATCATCGGCCTGGTCAAGGACCGGCTGAAGCAGCCGGACTGCGCCAACGGTTACCTGTTCGACGGCTTTCCGCGCACCACGCCGCAAGCTGACGCCATGAAGGAAGCCGGCGTCAAGATCGATTACGTGCTGGAAATCGACGTGCCCGACAGCGCCATCGTCGAGCGCATGAGCGGTCGCCGCGTGCATCAGCCTTCGGGCCGCACTTACCACATCAAGTTCAATCCGCCGAAAGTGGAGGGCAAGGACGACGTCACCGGCGAAGCGCTGATCCAGCGCGACGACGACAAGGAAGAAACCGTCCTGAAGCGTCTGTCGGTATATCACGAGCAGACCGAAGTGCTGGTCGGCTATTACGGCAAGTGGGCCGAATCGGGCCAGCCGGGCGCGCCGAAGTATCGCAAGATCGCCGGCGTCGGCCCGGTGGAGCAAATCAGAGAGAGTGCATTTGCTGCTCTGGCGTCATAAAATGAAGCGGACCATGTGTCCGCTTTTTTTTATTTCCGCAGCGGATGCTGCAGCTCGGTTCGAGGCAAATTGAAGGCGGGGAGAGTCGGACGTAACCGATACGAAGCAGGCAGGACGGCCCATCAAATCCATAAAAGAGGCCACGTAAAGTATTGCAGTGCGCAGTGTCCGCAATAACGCCTTGGCAGGCGTTGCAGCGGAAGGTCGTGATTGTTGACTTTGTCGTGAAAAAACAAGGAGGAGACATGATGGCAGGAGCCCTATGGTTTGCCGTGGCATGCGGCGTAGTCGCAGTGATCTACGGTCTTATTTCCCGCAGTTGGATTCTCAAGCAAGACCCCGGCAACCAGCGCATGCAAGACATCGCGACTGCCATCCAGCAAGGCGCGGCAGCTTATCTTGCGCGCCAGTACCGCACCATCGCCCTGGTCGGCGTGGTGCTCTTCATCCTCATTGCATTGATTCCCGGCCTGGGCTGGATTACCGCGATCGGTTTCCTGATCGGCGCGGTGCTGTCGGGCGCCTGCGGCTTCATCGGCATGAACGTGTCGGTGCGCGCCAACGTGCGCACCGCGCAGGCGGCCACCAAGGGCATGAACGAGGCGCTCAACGTGGCGTTTCGCGGCGGCGCGATCACCGGCATGCTGGTGGTCGGACTGGGCCTGCTCGGCGTGGCGCTGTTTTTCTGGTGGCTGTTCCAGCATGGCGAAGGGCGTGCCGCTTCGTTGCATGATGCTTTGCGGCCGATGATCGGGCTGGCGTTCGGCGCGTCGCTGATTTCCATCTTCGCGCGGCTCGGCGGCGGTATCTTCACCAAGGGCGCGGATGTCGGCGCCGATCTGGTGGGCAAGGTCGAAGCCGGCATTCCCGAAGACGACCCGCGCAATCCGGCGGTGATCGCCGATAACGTCGGCGACAACGTCGGCGACTGCGCCGGCATGGCGGCCGACCTGTTCGAGACGTACGTCGTGACGCTGATCGCGACCATGCTGCTCGGCAGCCTGGTGATCAAGGGCGGCGAAGTGCTGGCGGTACTGTACCCGCTGGCGCTGGGCGGCGTCTCGATCCTGGCGTCGATCGTCGGCTGCATGATGGTCAAGGTCGCACCCGGCAAAAAGATCATGTCGGCGCTTTACACCGGCTTGTGGTGGGCGGCGATCCTCAGCCTGATCGGTTTCGCGGTCGTTACCTGGACCATGGTGCCGCCCGAGCTGCGCGTGCCGCTGATGGGGGCAGCAGTGATCGGCATCGTCCTGACCGGTCTGATGGTCTACATCACCGAGTACTACACCGGCACCGATTTCAAGCCGGTCAAGCATATCGCGCAAGCCTCGACCACCGGTCATGGCACCAACATCATCGCCGGCCTGGGCGTGTCGATGAAATCGACTGCCTACCCGGTGCTTGCGGTGTGCGCGGCGATCCTGGCGTCCTACTGGCTGGCCGGCCTGTACGGCATCGCGATTGCCGCGACGTCGATGCTGTCGATGGCGGGCATCATCGTGGCGCTGGATGCCTACGGTCCGGTCACCGACAACGCCGGCGGCATTGCCGAGATGTCCGGCATGCCGGAATCGGTGCGCGCCATCACCGATCCGCTCGATGCGGTCGGCAACACCACCAAGGCCGTGACCAAGGGCTACGCCATCGGGTCGGCCGGGCTGGCGGCGCTGGTGCTGTTCGCCGATTACACGCATGCGCTCGATGCGGTCGGCAAGAGCACTTCATTCGATCTGTCCAATCCGATGGTCATCGTCGGCCTCTTCATCGGCGGCCTGATTCCCTACTTGTTCGGCGCGATGGCGATGGAAGCGGTGGGACGCGCGGCCGGCGCCGTGGTGATCGAAGTGCGGCGTCAGTTCAGCGAGATCAAGGGCATCATGGACGGCAGCGGCAAGCCCGAGTACGACAAGGCGGTCGACATGCTGACCTCGTCGGCGATCAAGGAAATGATCGTGCCCTCGCTGTTGCCGGTGATCGTGCCGATCATCGTCGGCCTGCTGCTGGGGCCGGCGGCGCTGGGCGGTCTGCTGATGGGTACCATCGTCACCGGCTTGTTCGTGGCGATTTCGATGACCACCGGCGGCGGCGCCTGGGATAACGCCAAGAAGTACATCGAAGACGGCCATCACGGCGGCAAGGGTTCCGATGCACACAAGGCGGCCGTCACCGGCGATACCGTGGGCGATCCGTACAAGGACACCGCCGGTCCGGCCGTCAACCCGCTGATCAAGATCATCAACATCGTCGCGCTGCTGCTGGTGCCCTTGCTGCCGGCACCTGTCTTGACGGCGGAAACTGCCGCTGCTCCGGCTGCAGTGACGGCAACCGCAACGGCAACGGAAGCTGTCGTGATCGCCGTACCCGTGGGAAAATAGACGTCCACATCCCACCAGGATGATCAAAAGACGACCGGCATGTACTCCATGCCGGTCTTTATTATTATTGGAGAGACACATGCAGATTGCTGGACAGGTATTTGTGGTGACGGGCGCAGCATCGGGGCTGGGGGCGGCAACCGCGCGCATGCTGGCGCAGAATGGCGGCAAAGTGGTGCTGGCCGATTTGCAGGAAGAAGCCGGGCAAAAGCTGGCGGCCGAACTGCAGGGCGAGTTTGTGCGCTGCGACGTGACGACGGAAGAAGACGGCCTGAAGGCGATCGCGGCGGCGCAGCAACTGGGCAGCCTACGCGGTCTCGTCAATTGCGCCGGCATCGCACCGGGCGCCAAGCTGATCGGCAAGGACGGCCCGCATGCAATGGCCTTGTTCCAGAAGACCCTCAACATCAATCTGGTCGGCACCTTCAACATGGCGCGCCTGGCGGCCGACGCCATGAGCAGGCAGGAGCCGATGGAGCAGGGCGAGCGTGGCGTGATCATCAATACCGCGTCGGTGGCGGCGTTCGACGGACAGATCGGCCAGACCGCGTATTCAGCGTCCAAGGCCGCGATCGTCGGCATGACGCTGCCGATGGCGCGCGACCTGGCGCGTAGCGGCATCCGCGTGATGACCATTGCACCGGGGATTTTTGAGACGCCGATGATGATGTCGATGCCGCAGGAAGTGCTCGACTCGCTGGGCGGCGCCGTGCCGTTTCCACCGCGTCTGGGCAAGGCGGTCGAGTATGCGCACCTGGCCAAGAGCATCATCGAGAATCTGATGCTCAACGGCGAGACCATCCGTCTCGACGGCGCCATCCGCATGCCGCCGAAATAGAATAATTACGTAACTATTCCCTGCGTATTTTTAGCAACATCCGGAATTTTTGCTGATCAACATGCGCCGCAAGCGCGTGCGCCCTGCTAAGCTGTTGGCATGGAGTCAACAGATAAAAAAACGGGATTAATCCTGACTGGCGGGGGCGCACGCGCGGCTTACCAAGTCGGCGTTCTCAACGCCGTGTCCATGATTTTGCTGGAAGCGGGCTGGCCCGGGCACCAGAATCCTTTCAAGATTATTTGCGGCACCTCGGCCGGGGCGATCAACGCCACTGCGCTGGCGTGCCGCGCCGACGATTTCGGTGAAGGCGTGCGCGAGCTCGTCAACGTCTGGTCGAATTTCAAGGTGGAGCAGGTGTATCGCGCCGATTCGCTCGGCGTGATCCGTTCCGGGGCGCGCTGGCTGTCGCTGTTTTCCTTCGGCTGGCTGCTACGCAAGTGGCGCGCCAATCCGCCCAATTCCCTGCTCGACAACACGCCGCTGGTGACCATGCTGCACCGCCTGCTCGATCTGCCGCGTCTCGATGACGCGCTTTCGAGCGGCAACCTGCATGCGCTGGCGGTGACGGCCTCGTCCTATACCGGTGGCCAGCATCTGACGTTTTATCAATCGATGCAGGAAATCGAGCCATGGCGGCGCACCCAGCGCGGCGCCATTCGCGACCAGATCGGCGTCGAGCATTTGCTGGCGTCGTCGGCGATTCCCTTCATCTTTCCGGCGATCCCGATTTTCTATGAAGGCCGGCGCGAATATTTCGGCGACGGTTCGATGCGCCAGATCGCGCCGATTTCGCCAGCCATTCACCTCGGCGCCAGCAAAATCCTCGTGATCGGGGCCGGCCGCATGGGCGAGCGTTCCGAAGCGCCGTCCCAACTGGCGCAATATCCCAGCCTGGCGCAAGTGGCCGGCCACGCATTGTCGAGCATCTTCCTCGACGGCCTCGCGGCCGACATCGAGCGCACCAATCGCGTCAATCAGACCTTGTCGATGCTGACGCCCGAACAGCGCACCAAGACGCCCCTCAAGCCGATCGAGGTCCTGGTGATTTCGCCGTCCGAACGCATTGACGAAATCGCCAGCCGCCACGTCAACAGCCTGCCGCGGCCGGTGCGCGTGATGCTGGGCGGCATCGGCGCGACCGAAGTGCGCGGTGCGGCGCTGGCTTCCTACCTCCTGTTCGAACGCAGCTTCACACAGGAGCTGATCAGCCTCGGCGAACGCGATACCTACGCCATGCGCGACCAGGTTATTGCTTTTTTTGAACCAGAACGGATCGCTGCGCTCCAAGCGTGAGCCCGCTGCCGGCATGCCCGGCCAAAGATTCGGGTTGCTTGGTTTCAAGCAAAACGTTACTCTACGCAATGGTATTGCGAATAATTAATACTTCTGCAACATAAAAATGCGAGCCTGCTCTTGAAGACATCATTCCTGAAACAGTGGTTGGTTTTCCTTGCTGCGCTGCTGTTATCTTGCTCCGTATTCGCAAAAGGCCCCGGTTCCCTGGGCGTCGACGACATCGCGCTGAACCGGTTGCCGCCCGAGGCGCAACAAACGCTGGGCCTGATCAAACAAGGCGGACCTTATCCGTACGCGAAGGACGGCGTGGTTTTTGGCAACTACGAAGGGGTTTTGCCGAGGCAGAAGCGCGGGTATTATCACGAATTCACCGTGAAAACGCCTAAGGCACGCAATCGCGGCGCGCGTCGGATCATCTCCGGCGGCAATCCGCAAACGTCCGGTGAGTACTATTACACCAGTGATCATTACCAGACATTCCAACGCATCAGGGAATGAAGGAGGCGATTCTGGTTGCAGCATTCATTGCAAAATCTGAGGGAGAAATGAGTTTATTTAAAACGGTGCCGCCAAATGTTGTGCAGTCTATCCGCGCTTTCCGCGTGACCGACTTGCAGGAAGAGGCTGCTCGTCTTGGGCAACACTTTCTGTACGCCTATTGCGCCGAAGCGACGACCAAGCAGCAGGTCCTCGCGATCATTGCCGGCGCTTTTCATTTTCCCCGCCATTTCGGCAAGAATTTCGACGCTCTCGGCGATTGCCTGACCGACCTGACGCACAAGGCAGGCCAGCAGCCAGGCTTCATCGTTGTTCTGGAGCAATTGCCGAACACCCAGAAATTCGACAAGGAAGCCCGCGAAACCTTGCTGGATGTGTTCCGCGATGCCGCCGACTTCTGGGCCGACAAGAAAGTTGCGTTCCGCGTTTTTTATTCATTCCAGTAGTTTTTTCACCGCTTTTTCCATTGCTTGTCGTCGCGCCGCCGCCAATTTTTGGCAATCCGGCCACGGCCAGCGGTTACAATGCCGACCATGAGAAGCATTGTTATCCTGATTTCCGGTCGTGGCAGCAACATGGAAGCCATCGTCCGGGCCGCCCAGGCAGAACACTGGCCGGTTTCCATCGCAGCAGTCATCAGCAACCGCACCGACTCGGCCGGGCTTGAGTTTGCCCGCCGGCATGGCGTCGCCACGGCGGTCGTCGCCAACAAGGACTATCCCACGCGCGAGCAGTTCGATGCCGCCTTGCGCGCCGCGATCGACGTGTTTGCGCCCGATCTCGTGGTGCTGGCCGGCTTCATGCGTATCCTGACCACGCCGTTCGTCGAGCATTATGCCGGCCGGATGCTCAACATCCATCCGTCGCTGTTGCCATCCTTTCCGGGACTGGCCACGCACCGGCAAGCGTTGGCGGCGGGCGTCAGGCTGCATGGCGCCACCGTGCATTTCGTCACGCCCGACCTCGACCACGGCCCGATCGTGGCGCAGGTCGCAGTGCCGGTGTTCGGCTCGGACAGCGAAGAAACGCTGGGCGGGCGCGTGCTGGAACAGGAACATCTTATTTACCCGCGCGCTGTGCGCTGGTTCGTCGAAGGCAAGCTCAGCCTGGACGGCAATCGCGTCCGTCTCGATCCATCCGCCGAGCAAGTCTGAACCACATTTTTTGAAGGAAGCAGTATGAGATTGCCACCCGCAATCGTTCCCCACACGGAAGAAGTCTTGCGTGAAATTTTGCGTTTCACCGGCCCGGCCGACGTTACGCTGTCGCGTTATTTCCGCGAGAATCCCAAACTCGGCGGCCGTGAACGCGGCGTCATCGCCGAAGCGGTGTACGGCCTCTTGCGCAACAAGTCGGTCTTCACCAATTTCGCCGAATCCGGCGTCGGTCCGATGATGCGCCGCATGGCGCTGCTCGGCCTGATCGACACCGTCAGCATCGAGTCGATCGCCGGCCTGTCGCCGGAAGAAGTCGAATGGCTTACCCGTACCGCGCAGATCGACCGCAACAAGCTGCCGCTGGCGATGCGCGCCAACATGCCGCCATGGCTGCTCGACAAGCTGATCGCCCGCGACGGCGAAGCCGCCGCCATGGAACTGGCCGCGGCATTGAACCAGCCTGCGCCGCTGGACTTGCGCGTCAACGCCATCAAGGCCAACCGCGAAGACGTCATGGCTGCGCTGGCGGCAGCGCCCATCCTCTGCGAAGCGACCCCGTATTCGCCGCTGGGCCTGCGCGTGATCAAGAAACCGGCGCTGCAGAACCTGCCGCTGTTCAAAGACGGCGCCATCGAAGTGCAGGATGAAGGCAGCCAGTTGCTGGCCCAGATCGTCGGCGTCAAGCGCGGCGAGATGGTGGTAGATTTCTGCGCCGGTGCGGGCGGCAAGACGCTGGCATTGGGCGCCGCCATGCGCAACACCGGTCGCCTGTACGCCTTCGACATATCGGAAAAGCGTTTGGCCAAGCTCAAGCCGCGTCTGGCGCGCAGCGGCCTGTCCAATGTGCATCCGGTCATGATCGCCCACGAGAACGACGCCAAGGTCAAGCGCCTGGCCGGCAAGATCGATCGGGTGCTGGTCGACGCGCCTTGCAGCGGCCTCGGCACGCTGCGCCGCAATCCCGACATGAAATGGCGCCAGACCGTCGAGACCGTGGCCGAAATGAACGTCAAGCAGATCAGCATCCTCACCAGTGCGGCGCGCCTGGTCAAAGCCGGCGGTCGCCTGGTCTATGGCACCTGCAGTTTCCTCAATGAAGAAAACGAAGACATCGTCACCGAGTTTCTGCAAGCCAATCCGGACTTCACGCTGGTGCCGATGAACACGGTGCTGGCCGAACAGAAGATCGATCTGGACACCGGCGAGTACCTCAAGATGCTGCCGCACGTGCATCACACCGACGGCTTCTTCGCGGCTGTACTGGAACGCAAGAAGTAATGCCGGGTTTGCGGACCATGCTGTCCTGTCTGTCCGGTATGCGGCGGCATGCAAGCCATGTCGTCGCGTTCGCCACGTTCGCCTTGATCGCCTGCGCGGGTGTTCCTGCCGCGCATGCCTTCGTCGCCGGCGGGCCGGCGCTGCCGGCGCAGGGAACGCTGGAGGCCGCTTTCACGCCGGGCGACGACATCGAAGGTCTGCTGACCGATGCCGTCGACAAGGCGCGCCGGCAAGTGCTGGTGCAAGCCTACATCCTGACCAGCAAGCCGCTCACCAGCTCGCTCATCGCCGCCCGCAAGCGCGGCGTCGACGTGCGTGTGCTGGTCGATGCCGGCCAGCTCAACAAGCTCGGACACGAACGTATCGCCGCCATGCTTGCCGCCGGCGTTACGGTGCGTGAAGAGACCAGATACAAGAGTGCGCACAACAAGGTCATCGTCATCGATGCCGCCGGCGCCGACGCCACCGTGATCACCGGTAGCTATAATTTCACCTGGTCGGCGCAAAACAAGAATGCCGAGAACATCCTGATCGCGCGCAAGAATCTGCCGCTGGCGGCAAAGTACGTCGCCAACTGGACGCGCCATTTCGAGGAAGCCGAAGCCTACCGGGCCGACCGCTAGCGCCGCGGCCTTTCACTGCCAAGAAGGATCATGTCGACTTTGCTGACCGATTTCTATGACTATCTGTTCGGCGAGCTGCCGCTGACGGAGCTGCTGCGCCAGCTCGCGGTCATCGCCCTGTGCATCGCGTGCGGCTGGGGTTTGTCGCGCTGGCTGCGCAAGCTGTTCACACTGTCCGGCGGCGACGAGCAGAGCGTGGTGCATATCGGCGTCAAGAGCTTCATGCGCGTGCTGTCGCCGCTGCTGATCCTGATTCTGCTGTCGCTGGCGCGGCTGGCGCTGATTCGCCTGAAGCTGCCGGTGACGCTGTGGCACGTCATGATGCCGCTGATGATTTCGCAGGTGGCGATGCGTTTCGTGTTCTATGTCCTGCGCCGCATCTTCGTCAAGGAAACCACCGCCGGCGCCTTCCTCCTGCTGTTTGAAAAAGTCTTCGCGACGCTGGTCTGGATCTGCGTGCTGCTCTACATTACCGGCATGTGGCCGGACCTGGTCGACTACCTCGACACCACGATGCTGCCGCTGGGCCGGCACAAGACCTCGCTGCTGACCATCCTGCAGGCCACCGCCTCGGTACTGGTGACGCTGATCATCGCGCTGTGGGCCGGCGCCATGCTGGAAGACCGCATGATGAAGCTCAGCTCCATGCACTTGTCGCTGCGCACGGTGGTGGCGCGGATGGTGCGGGCGATCCTGATCCTGGTGGCGATCCTGGTCAGCCTGTCGCTGGTCGGTATCGATCTGACGGTGCTGTCGGTGTTCGGCGGTGCACTGGGTGTCGGTCTGGGTCTCGGCCTGCAAAAAATCGCCAGCAGCTATGTATCGGGCTTCGTGATCCTGCTTGAACGCAGCCTGGCGATCGGTGATATGGTGAATGTGGACCGCTATTTCGGAAAAGTGACGCAAATCAACACGCGCTATACCATTCTCGAAGGGCTGGACGGCATTGAGTCGGTGTTGCCCAACGAAATGTTCATGTCGACGCCGGTCCAGAACTACTCGCTGAATCGAAAAATTATACGTTTGGCAACACAAGTTACGATCTTGTATCAGGACGATATCGAAACGGTGTTGTCTATGCTCGAGAAGGCCGCATTTGCAGTGGAGCGCGTGTCCGACCAGATCCTGCCGCAAGCCCTGCTGCTCAAGATCGGCGAAGACGGCTTGCAGCTGGAAATAGGTTTTTGGATCACCGACCCCGAAAACGGTCGTCTGAATGTGCTCTCGGACGTTAACAGGGCTATCTGGAGGGTCTTCAAGACCCAGGGAATTCAGGTGGCGCATCCAAAACGCGACATTCGGCTGATGGATCCGCGCAGTTTTGAACAAAGTGTTGACAGCATGGCATCTTCCGCGCACAAGTCTGCACAATCAGCGTACAATGCCGGAAAATAAAAGAATATAAGTGCTAGATGGTGGCAACTTCACACGGCAAGTTGCTCAGCAAGTTGTATTGGCAAGCCCGTTGGCAAACTCATTTGCCGTGAAGTTTTTCTTTTTGGAGTGGTAATGACAGTAGATTCGATCCTGGACTTTCTTTCGAACGGCTTGCTGCACGCAACCGGTTGGCAGATTTTCTTTTACACCCTGATTGTGACTCACATCACGATTGCGGGCGTCACCATTTACCTGCATCGCTGCCAGGCGCACCGTGCGCTGGATCTGCACGCCATTCCGAGCCACTTCTTCCGCTTCTGGCTATGGATTACCACAGGCATGGTCACCAAGGAGTGGGCCGCGATTCACCGCAAGCACCACGCCAAGTGCGAGACCGAAGAAGATCCGCACAGCCCGCAAGTGCGCGGCATCAAGAAGGTGCTGCTGGAAGGCGCCGAGCTGTATCGCGCTGAGTCCAAGAACGCCGAAACCATGGAAAAGTATGGCCATGGCACACCGGACGACTGGGTCGAACGCAACGTCTACACCCGCTTTGGCTGGCAAGGTGTCGGCCTGATGCTGATCATCGACGTCATGCTGTTCGGCGTCATCGGCCTGACCGTCTGGGCTGTCCAGATGCTGTGGATCCCGATCACCGCCGCCGGCATCATCAATGGCATCGGCCACTTCTGGGGCTACCGCAACTACGACTGCAACGACGCTGCGACCAACGTGTTCCCATGGGGCATCATCATCGGCGGCGAAGAGCTGCATAACAACCACCATACTTTCGGCACGTCGGCCAAGCTGTCGTCCAAGTGGTACGAGTTCGATATCGGCTGGATGTATATCCGTATTCTGGAAATGATGGGCCTGGCCAAGGTCAAGAAGGTTGCTCCCGCACCGAAGTTCGATCGTCAGAAACTGGTCGCCGATTTCGATACGCTGCAATCCGTGATCGCCAACCGTTATGACGTCATGTCCAAGTACGCCAAGTCGCTCAAGCGCGCCTGGGCCGATGAGCTGGAGCATTTGGCGGAAAAGGCCAAGCTGGAGTCGCGTTTCCTGAAGTCGTCCAAGCAGTTGCTGCAACGTGAGCCGGCCAAGCTGGAAGACGGTCAGAAGCAACAATTGTCCGAGCTGTTCACGCACAGCAAGGCGCTGCAGACCATGCACGAAATGCGCGTGGAGCTGGGTGCAATCTGGGGCCGGTCCAATTCGACCCGCGAACAGTTGCTGCAGCAGTTGCAAGACTGGTGCGCCCGTGCTGAAGCCTCGGGCATCCAGGCTTTGCGCGATTTCGCATTGCGTCTGCGCAGCTACGCTTAATTTGTACGGTCGGCTGTGAGTAAAGTTATTCCTGCAATTTTGCTCGCAGCCTTCGCCGCTTTGGCGGCATTTCCCGGCGCAACGCTGGCGAAGACTTCGCTCCCTGTCCTCACTCTCCCCGACGTCAAGATCCAGAGCCAGCAGCGCCTGATTTATCGCTGCGCGGGCGATGTGCGCCTGCCGGTTCGCTATCTCAATACCAATGCGGGCGCTTTTGCGTATCTGCCGGTGGCCGGCAAGCGCCAGCTATTTGTCAGCGTGGTCGCTGCTTCGGGCGTGAAATACGTCGCCGGACGCTACGTCTGGTGGAACAAGGGCAAAGAGGGATTTCTGGCGGATGAAACGCTGGGCGAAGACGCCGAGCCGATCCTCAAGGACTGCAAGCAGATTGAAAACTGGTGAGGGCAGGTGGCGGTTTTCCGCACTGGCGCCATACAGCCTTCAGCAACGCCGGGCGATAAGCCTGGCAATAAAAAAAGCCCCGGATGCAAATCGCGGGGCTTTTTTACGACAAGAGAAAAATCAATTACTTGATCTTGGTCTCTTTGTATTCAACGTGCTTGCGAACCTTGGGATCGAACTTCATGATCGCCAGTTTTTCAGGTGTCGTACGCTTGTTCTTTGTCGTGGTGTAGAAGTGACCTGTACCTGCGGTCGACTCCAGCTTGATTTTGTCGCGGCCGGATTTAGCCATGATAGATTTCCTTTACTCTGCTAGTTAGACTTTTTCGCCGCGAGCGCGCATATCGGCCAAAACGGCATCGATGCCGACTTTGTCGATCACACGCAGGCCGGCGTTGGACAAGCGCAGGGAAACCCAACGGTTTTCCGACTCGACGAAAATGCGGCGATTTTGCAGGTTAGGCAAAAAGCGACGCTTGGTCTTGTTGTTCGCATGGGAGACGTTGTTGCCGACCATCGGCCCCTTCCCGGTGACTTGGCATACACGTGCCATGTAGTGCTCCTTAAAAATTCCAGAAATTGGAAAAAAAGAGAGTATAGCCAAAAAACATTGATTATTCAATGACTTGCGAAAAAGAATTGTGTCATTGTTTCATATTTTGTTTAACAATTAAAAAACCTCCCGGATCCCTTGTTCTATAGCTGCCCGTGCTCCGCAAACGAATGCGTGCGCCGTCCGGCCACCACGATGTGATCCAGCACGCGCACGTCAACCAGGCCCAGCGCCTGTTTCAGGGTCTGCGTCAGCAGCAGGTCGGCGCTGCTCGGTTCGGGCTCGCCGGAGGGGTGATTATGGGCCAGGATGACGCCCGCCGCATTGCGGGCCAGCGCTGCCTTGACGATTTCGCGCGGATAAACGCTGGCTTGCGTCAGGGTGCCGCGAAACATTTCCTCCGCCTCGATCAGGCGATTCTTGACGTCAAGAAACAGCACCACGAAGCTTTCATGCGCCTTGCCCTGGAACAGCAACTGCAGATAATGCACCACCGCCTTGGGCGAGGTGAGCGCTGTACCGGTCGTCAGTTCTTCCGCCAGCGCACGCCGGGCCAGCTCCAGCACGGCCTGCAACTGGGCGTATTTGGCAGGGCCGAGGCCGTTGATGCCGCAGAAATCGGCCAGCCGTGCGGCAAACAGCGCCTGCAGCGAGCCGAAATGCCCGACCATGTCGCGCCCGAGGTCGACCGCGCTCTTGCCCGTCACGCCCACGCGCAGGAACACCGCCAGCAATTCGGCGTCAGACAGGGACTGGGCGCCTTGCCGGATCAGCCGTTCGCGCGGGCGCTGGTCTTCCGGCCAGTCGGTGATTGCCATACGGTCCTTTTTAAAGTCGGGGAAGTCATGGGGTTTTATACGGAGCTGCGCAACGTGGCTTACAATAGCGGGCTGCCGTATTCATTTTTATCGGATCAATCCGGTACGCTGATTTGTCTTTTGCTTGTCTTTTGCTTGTCTCTTGTTCGTCATTTGTTACGCGTTATTTGTCACGCTGCCACGCTTACTGAAAACTGTTCATGTCCAACGCCTCCGTCCCGGTCGTCACCGAAACCGCTTATCTCACCCTGCATTACCGTCTGGCTTCGCTGACCGGTGAAAACATCGTCAGCACCTTTGAAGAAAAGCCTGCCACGCTGCAATTCGGCCAAGGTCAGCTGGCGCCGTTTCTGGAAGCTTGCCTGCTGGGTTTGCCGGAAGGCGTGCATCAGACCTTCGAGCTGGCGCCGGAGCAGGCTTTTGGACCACGCAACCCGGAATTGATTCAGCGCATTTCGCGCGCCACGCTGGAAGAAAACTCGTCGATGGACGAAGAATATCGCGTCGGCGACCTGGTCGATTTCGCGGCGCCGGGCGGCGGCCGCTTTGCCGGGGTGCTGCGTGAGATCGACGCGCAAGGCGCGCTGTTCGATTTCAATCATCCGCTGGCCGGACAAACACTCAAATTTGAAGTAAAAATCATCGGGATTCTGTAAGGTGCTCGATATGGACAAGCAAGAATCTGAAATTTTATTGGCTCAGCCGCGTGGTTTCTGCGCAGGCGTCGATCGCGCCATCGAAATCGTCGAGCGCGCACTGGTGCAATTCGGCGCACCGATTTACGTGCGCCATGAAATTGTCCACAACGCCTATGTCGTCGCCGACCTGCGCAGCAAGGGCGCCATCTTCATCGAAGAGCTGGCCGATGTACCGGCCGGGAACACCGTCATCTTTTCGGCGCACGGCGTCTCCAAGGCGGTGCAGGCGGAGGCTCAGGAGCGCGGCCTGACCGTGTTCGACGCGACCTGTCCGCTGGTGACCAAGGTGCACATGGAAGTGGCCAAGATGCGCCGCGACGGCCGCGAGATCATCATGATCGGCCACGAAGGCCATCCGGAAGTCGAGGGCACCATGGGCCAGACCGAAGCCGGCATGTACCTCGTGGAAACCGTCGACGACGTGCTCAAGCTGCAGGTCGCCGATCCCGACTTGCTCGCCTATGTGTCGCAAACCACCTTGTCGGTGGACGACACCACCGACATCATCGCCGCGCTCAAGCAGCGCTTCCCGAATATCGCCGAACCGAAAAAAGGCGATATCTGCTACGCCACCACCAACCGCCAGGAAGCGGTCAAATTCATGGCGCCGCAAGTCGACGTCGTGATCGTGGTCGGCAGTCCCAACAGCTCCAATTCCAACCGCCTGCGTGAAGTCGCAGAAAAGAAGGGCGTGCCCGCCTACATGGTCGACAACGCCGAACTGATCAGGCAGGAGTGGCTGGACGGCAAGCGCCGCGTCGGCGTCACCGCCGGTGCATCTGCGCCGGAAGTCCTGGTGCAGGCCGTCATCGACCGGATCAAGGAAGGCTCCTTGCGCAGCGTGCGCATCCTCGAAGGCATCGAAGAACATGTCACCTTCCCGATGCCCAAGGGGCTGAGCGGCAGTCGTGCCGTGACCGGCAATAGCTGAACGATCGCTGAACAATTGGTTTTCCGGTATTGGCCGGGACAGAAAAGAGCGCACCCCAGTGCGCTTTTTTCATGGTCGGGATGGCGCGGAGGAGCAGGCCGCTGCCTGCGGGTTCTTTCCTGAAGGGCGCCGGCCGCGCGCTGTATTCCCTGCGCTCCTTGCGCGTGGAACGCATTTCACACCTGTTGACGCAAATCAGTTCTGGGTATAATCCCGCTCCAACCGCGAGTCCCCACAAGGCGTACTCGCTTTTTTGATCGTCCCAAGACCTTTCGACAAAGAAGGAGCGTCCCATGATCATGACCATCTGCATGAGCACCCACGACAATTTGCCCCAGCTTGCCCTTGCACGCTCCATCTTGACGCGTTCCTCCCTTGTTTCCCGTCTGACCTCATAGTCTTGCTCCGCCGACAGCTGGCGCCAGCGGCCCTCTCCGGGCACCTGCAAGCGCTTGCACCATTCGGCCGATCGGGAACGCTTTTTGCTCTATCGCTCGCATGCCCGGCCGGCCCGGCTTTGCCCTCGCAGGCATTTCATTTATTCGTTACGCATAGTTAGGAAGCATCCATGGACATATTCATCCAGCAAATCATCAACGGCCTGGTTCTGGGGAGCATGTACGCCCTGATCGCCCTGGGTTACACGATGGTGTACGGGGTCTTGAACCTGATCAATTTTGCGCACGGTGACGTGC